>Ga0208034_1000055_pt1 | contig 126213 bp, 112 predicted proteins | sample June2015DPH_8_10_FD_184699 | JGI IMG/M metagenome (GOLD analysis project Ga0208034, IMG submission 184699) | Peatland microbial communities from SPRUCE experiment site at the Marcell Experimental Forest, Minnesota, USA - June2015DPH_8_100... | ecosystem: Environmental > Terrestrial > Soil >... | reverse complement strand
CCAGGCCCGAACCCGGGAAACTCTCGAACAAGCCATTGCCGATGCCCTCAAAAGGATCACACCGGACAACGCCAGGGCGTGGTTCAGGCTCTGCAATGCAGTCTACAGCATTTCCTAAAATGCTCTAGCCGCGGCGCGAAGTGGCAAAGAATGCGTTTTTGTGTCTGGAAGATCGGGTTTCCGGTCAAGCTTGCGCGGCACGGACAATCGCGTCGGCAACCTGCTCCGGAGTCAACGCATCGACTTTGAGGGAGACGTGCGCCATGCGGTAGAGCGGCAATCGCCGCTCGTAGCGGCTGGCGAGATTCGCATCATCGGCAAGCACCGGCCGAAGGTGCTCGGTTCCCTTGCAGCGCTCGAGTGCCGTCTCAAGCTCGACGTCAAGGTGAACCATCAGCGTCTCGGCCGCGCTCAGCAGTAGCTCGCGTGTCGCTTCATCCTCGACGGCTCCGCCGCCGAGCGCCAGCACAAGTTCCTCGCCGCGTGCCAGGCTCGCAATCGCCGCCCGCTCTCGCCTGCGGAACTCTGCCTCGCCTTCGCTCAAAAAAATCTCGGGAATCGTCGTGCCGGCTTCCGCTGCAATCACGTCGTCCACGTCGACGAACCTCCAGCCCAGCCGCTCGGCCACCAGCGGGCCCACAGTCGTTTTTCCCGAGCCCATGAATCCGGTCAGGACGATGCGGCGCGACCCGACGGGTCGCTGCAAGACGTTCCGCGCATCTTCAGCTTTCTCCGGCGCTTTCATTCGTTCCAGTATAAGGACAGTTGTCCGTTGTCAGATGTCAACCCTGCCCACGCCCCGTTTCGCCGCAACCCATTGAAAACATTCCCCGAAAACTTTTTCCAACTTTGCCGGTTATTTCTGCGAATTCTCCATACTTGTATTCAATGGTTGGAGTATCGGATAGGGCGGCGTGGCGATGGTGGTGCCGAGTGACGACGGCACCCCTCGCGCCGCCCCTTTTTTCCTGCTCGTTCTTTCAACCTCTCGATCGCACGCCCTCGCGGCGTCAAAAGGGAGTCTTAGAAATGGCACAATCTGAAGAACTCAAAACCGCTGGAACAGACGAACCCGAGACCGACGACCCCGGCCGTTCCGGTGAGAACGCCGCTGTCGCACGCTGCATCCGCGCCTGGCACCGCGCCCAGAGGAAGGAAAGCGCTGCGGGCGGCAGTGACTACAAATCCTCGTGTGCGGGCAATATCGCCTACCTTCGCGCCATCCCTCCGCTCGCCGGCTACGAGAACATTCGCGACTTCATCGCCTGCGTCACCTTCGCCGCGATCACCGAAGTGATTCGCCACAAGGACGCCGATCACCTCCTCGCAGCCGCGAAAATCGCTCTCGCACCCCTTCCTCAGGAGCCAACAACTGTCGACTAACACCCGTCGAAAGGAGCGAAAAATAATTAAATTTTTTGGGGGGCATGTTTTCAGCGGAAATTTGCAGCTAACTCATTTGTAATCAACGAAAGCTGGTCAAATACCGTTGCGATTCTTGTGGATTTTTGTTGATTTTTATTGCCAAACAGGCCATTTCCCGGCCGTTCCAAAGGCCCTTTTTAGGGGTCCGCGCAATCTCCTGCAGGTCCGAGACTCGCCGCCCGCCGCGCCCGCGCGTGACTTCTGCCGAGCCGTGCCGCCTCTCCGGCACACCGGCCGCCGCCTGCCCGCGGCGAAACCGCTTCGGCTTCACCGCGCTTGGGTCGAGCCGCTGAGGTCGAGCGTATGATGTGGGTCAACTGTCATGCCCGACATTGAAGCCCTGATAACCCGCTGGCAATCCGCCGGCGTCCTCGATGCGGAGACCGCTGCCCGCATCCGCGCCCACGAAGCGCAACCCTCCGGCGGCGCTCCGACCGGCCTGCGGTGGCAAGGCATCACTGCCCTCATCCTCGGCGCAATCCTGCTCGCCTGCGGTGTCGTGCTCTTCGTCTCGGCTCACTGGGACGAGCTCGGCCCCGGCGCGCGCTACACGCTGGTCATCGCCATGGTCGCCGTCTTCCACATCGCTGGCGGCCTGGCGCGGCCCAGCTACCACGGCCTCTCCACAGCGCTTCATGCTGTCGGCACCGTCGCTACCGGCGCCGCCATTGTGCTCGTCGGCCAGATCTTCAACATTCAGGAACACTGGCCCGCGGCCGTGCTCCTCTGGGCGCTCGCCGCTCTCGCCGGATGGATGCTGCTCCGCGATCAGGCGCAGCAGATCCTCGCGCTGCTGCTCGTTCCCGCATGGATCTTCTGCGAGCTCGCCTTCCGGATCGGTGACCACATCGGCGACAGCGTCTACATGGGCCGCCTTTATTTCATGTGGGCCATCCTCTACATCACGTTCTTCGTCGGCTCGCGCCGCAAAGCAGTCCAGGGAATTCTCTTTGCTGTGGGCGTCATCGGCACAGTCGTTGGCGTCGTCGCCATGCTGGCAGGATGGGTCTCGTTCTCAGCCGACCAGAGCTTCATTCCCTTCAGCACGCGCGTGTGGGCGTGGATCGCATTCGCCGCCATCCCGCTCATCGTTGCCGCGTTCCACGGCCACAAGGGCCTCACTCCCATTGCCGCCGCCATCGCCTTCTGTCTTGCCCTGCCCTGGTGCTACCGCACCTGGACCGAGACCCTTACCCACGCTGGCGGAGTCAAGGCGACCTTTGTGCACACTGATCCCAATCTGCTGGCTCATGTGCTGGTCGCCGGATTTGCAGTCCTGCTTTGCTGGTGGGGCGTGCGGCTCGTCTCGCGAGCGCTCGTCAACCTGGGCATTGCAGGCTTCGCCGCCGCCGTCGGTTGGTTCTACTTTAGCGACGTGATGAGCAAGGTTAACCGCTCGCTGGGCCTCATCGGGCTGGGAATTCTCTTCCTCGCCGGCGGATGGGCGCTCGAAAAGATGCGCCGCCGCATCCTCGCCCGCATGGCGTCGTCGGACCCGCCCGAGCAAGCCGCAGCAGCAGACGGAGGTGCGCAATGAAGATTGACCGCTTCACGCTCTCCGGCGTATCCATCGCGCTGCTCTTCTTCCAGTTGCTCGTCGTCTCCTCCATCGCGGGCAAGTATCTCTGGCAGCGCTGGCGCTGCCCCAGAGTCTGGACCCGCGCCGCGGCCATCGATCCCGAGCTGCCAATGCGTGGCCGCTACCTCTCGCTCCAGCTCACCGTCGATGGCTGCCAAAGCACGCTGCCTTCAGCCAAATTCGCCACCTTCCCGCGCGACGTCAACGGCGCCATCAAGCCCGGACCGTATGTTCTTCGCCCGCAGCCTGTCGAATTCCGCGCCAACCTGAAAGTCGAGAACAACAAGCTCGTCGCCGTGCGCGTGGAGGGTCAGGAGGATCCCGCCGCCGGCCAGGAGATCTCCGCCATGCCCAGCGCGCCCTGCGGCCAGATGAGCCTGGCTGACAGTGTCGACTTCTACATTGCCGGCACCGCGCACAGTCCGCTTCCGCTCCAGCCCGGCCAGGAATTGTGGATCGAAGTGACGGTCCCGCCCACAGGCCCGCCGCGCCCCATCCAACTCGCGCTCAAAGACAACGGTGCTTGGAAGCCGCTCGCGTTTCAATGAGCGCACGCCATGTGGCTCTCGATGCCTGTGGTGAAAGTCGGCTTTGAAAGGGCACGACTTTAGTCGTGCCGCAAGCAGCTAATGATATGTGGAGGCTTTAGCCTCTGAGGGATTGCACTTTCGGAATTTCTTGCCTGTAGCTTCTGATTTCTAGGCTTCTTCGGCCTTGCTCAGATCGACCAATCCCTCCGGCAGCGCCATCTCCACGCGCTTCGCCTCAAGGTCGATCTTGCGCAGGTAGCTCTTCGCGAACGGAACCAGCACTTCGCCCTTTGCTCCGCGCACCGCCAGCAGCGGCGCAGCTCCCCCGCTTCGATCCACGTCGGCGATCTCGCCCACGGGAACCGCCTCCGCGCCAGCCACATCCACGAGCGTGCAACCAACCAGGTCGCTGACGTAGACCGCGTCTTCGCTCAGCTCCGCCCGCTCCGCCTGCGGAATCGCCACAATGAGTCCGGCCAGCGTCTCTGCGTCCGAGATCGAATCGACGCCAGCAAAGTGCAGCACTACACCGCCCTTGTGCAACCAATGGTTTTTGAGCTCCACCTGCCGCGGTGCCTGCGCAGCCGGCCGCGCGCCCGCTGCCGCAGACACGTCCGCGCTGAGCAGCCAAACCTGCCGCCGTTCAGCAAACTTGTCGGGAAAGTCGGTCAGAATCTCGGCGAAGACCTCGCCTTTGCGGCCTCGCGGACGGCGAATCCGCGCCAGCCAAACCCACGCTGTGGGCGGTTCCGGCACGGCTACCTCCGGCTCCGGAATCGAGCGGCGGGGACGAAGGCCATGCTAGCCTTCGTCGTCCTCTTCCAGAATGTCGAGCGTGTAGCGATGGTGAAGCTTCATGCTCACCGCGCCCAGGATGGTGCGCACCGAGCGCGCCGTACGCCCTTGCTTGCCGATCACCTTGCCCACGTCCTGCGCCGCCACGCGGAGCTTGAGAACTGTGTTCTCATCCCGGTTCACGGCCTCTACTTCCACGGCGCTCGGCTCATCCACCAGGGCCCGCGCAATCTCGCGGACCAGTTCGTCTACTTGCACCATATCGACTTGGGTCATGATCTTGCCTTTGACCTCTTGCGTTTGGGTTTTGGTGACATTGGATCTGTGCGCGAATAGTAACACGCAAACCCGCCGCGAGCAAAGACTTGGAACCAGGTCTGCCGCGTGGCGTCCCGTTCAGGCGGGCAAATCAGGCTGCTGCCGGGTCCGTAACCTGGGCAGCGGCCTCGACCGCGGGCTCTGCCGCCGCAGTCACCGGGTGTTTGGCGAGGAGCTTTGCCAGAGTTGGTGAGAGCGTCGCGCCCTTGCTGCGCCAGTACGCGATCCGCTCGTGCTTCAATTCGACGCTGGCCGGGTTGGTGCGAGGATTGTACGTGCCGACAACCTCGATGGAACGGCCATTGCGGGCGCGGTCCTTCTCAATCACGACAATGCGGTAGTAGGGCTGTTTGCGGGCGCCGAAACGCGCCAAACGGATCATAACCACGATGAATCGATTCCTTTCAGCTTCCTGAGCTTGAGTGAGCCTGAACTTGAGTGAGCCTGAACTTGATAGAAATGGTCCGGAAAGTTTGCCGGCCTGTTCCGGTCCCGCATTGACCCGCCAGGCGAGCAACGCACAGGGGTTCCGGCGCAACAACGGCCAGGCAGATGCGCCCGGCCGCACACATCACAGCATCTAAGTATCGCCGAAACAGGGCAGTTGAGGCAAATCCGCGCTGGCTGGCCGGCGAGGCCCCGCACCGCCGCAAGATTCTCCCTCCTGCGGCCGGCGCATGCGCTGCGCTCGCTTATGATGGCAGAACCGGCTCCCAGCTTTGGCCATTTGCAAACTCGGAAAAGTGGCGCCGGAACGACGATCATGAATCGCGAGTATCACAAATGCCGTTCCCGCCCGTTGGGTCGAGAGATGGAACTGCTCATCTTCGGCCACGCGGGCTTGCCCGTGCTGGTTTTTCCTACTTCCGGCGGGCGCTTTTATGAGTTTGAAGACCGGGGCATGATCGCGGCTTTCGCGGCCAGGCTCGATGCCGGCCAGTTGCAGTTCTTCTGCGCCGACTCAGTGAATGACGAAAGCTGGTACAACCGCAAAGCTCCGCCGCGCCAGCGCATCGCGCGCCACATGCAGTATGAGGAGCACGTCCTGGACGAAGTTGTCCCCTTCATCCGCCAGAAGAACCCCGACGCGCGCCTCGTGGCGCTTGGGTGCAGTCTCGGCGGCTATCACGCGGTGAACATCTCGCTGCGCCACCCGGCGATCTTCAGCGGGTTTGTCTCGCTGTCGGGGATGTTCGATCTGACCGGTTTTCTCGACGGCTATTACGACCAGGATTGCTACTTCCATCTGCCCACCCACTATCTGCCTCGCCTCACCGACCCGTGGTTTCTCGATCGCTTCCGGCGCAACAAGTATGTGCTCGCCACGGGCTGGGACGACCAATGCCTGGGCCAGAATCAGGAGCTCGATCGCATTCTGAACGACAAAGGAATCCCGCACCGGATTGACGTCTGGGATTCGCCGCATTCACATGATTGGCCGGCCTGGCAACGAATGGCGCAGCAATATCTGTGACAGCGCGCGGAAGTTTGTTCGGTTGAAAACTTTCTCGGGAGACAGTGCAATGAGCCAGCTCAATCCGTGCGAGAGCTTCCTTGACGGACGGCCGGTGGATACGATTCTGGCCTCGACCGCGGATGCCATCGCCGAATGTCTCAAGGCGATCGGCCCAGACCGGATCAACCTTCCGCCCGCTCCCGGCAAGTGGAGCGCGTCGGAAATCGTGTGCCACCTCGCCGACTGCGAGATTGTCTTCGCATTCCGTTTACGCCAGACCCTTGCCGAGGATGGGCCGACCATCCAGCCTTTCGACCAGGACAAGTGGGCTGCGCGCTACTCCGGCGTTCCGGCGGCCGAGGCGCTCGCGGCCTTCTCAGCGTTGCGTAAATGGAATCTGCAATTGATTCGCGACGCTCTGCCCGGCGCGGCAAGCAGACCGATGACGCATCCCGAGCGCGGAACCATGACCTTTCAAACGGTCGTCGAAACCATGTCCGGCCACGACCTGAATCACCTCGGCCAGTTGCGCCGCATCGCGGGCCAAATTTCGTGACCGGCGAAGGGCCGCCTGCGCCCTGACGTACACTGTTGCCGGGCATGCGAGCCGGACGATCCCGATACCGGATATAAGCCCGCCACGGGCTGCGGGGGGGCCACTGCATGAAGAGGATTGGCGTGCTGTTCGGCGTGGAGAACAGTTTCCCCAGCTCATTGGTCGAGCGGATCAATGCGCGAAATCCTGCCGGCACTCAGGCTGAGTTTGTGCAGACGGGCGCGGTGCATCTCAATCAAAATCCGCGCTACGCCGTCATTCTTGATCGCATCTCCCACGAGATTCCGTTCTATCGCGCGTTCCTCAAGCACGCGGCGCTCGACGGAACGGCAGTCATCAACAATCCCTTCTGGTGCGCGGCCGACGACAAGTTGTTCAACTACACGCTGGCCGCGCGGCTGGGCGTGGCCGTGCCGCCGACCGTGCTGCTGCCGCACAAGGAGTATCCAAACGGAACCACCGCGAAATCGCTGCGCAACCTGGAATTCCCGCTCGATTGGGACGGCGTGTTTGCGGCCATCGGCGAGCATGGTTTTTTGAAGCCGATCCACGGCGGCGGCTGGCGCGATGTGCATGAAGTGCGCGGCCGCGACGAGTTCTTTCGCGCTTACGATCAGTCGCGCGACTTGTGCATGGTGGTCCAGAAGGCCATCGAGTACACAGAGTATTTCCGTTGTTTTGTTGCGGGGCCGAGGAAAGTTCGCATCATGCCTTACGATCCACGGCGGCCGCACGCCGAACGCTACCTCGAAGGCGCCCCGCGGGCAAGGACGCTCCGCGCCAAACTGCTTTTCCGGCGCATGGAAGACGATGCACTCAAGCTTTGCCGCGCGCTCGGCTACGACTTGAACTCGGTGGAATTCGCGGTCGAAAACGGAATCCCCTACGCCATCGACTTCTTGAATCCAGTGCCCGACGCCGATGTGCATTCGGTCGGAGCGGCCAACTTCGAATGGATTGTCGAACGCGTCGCCGACTTGGCGATCGCCAGGGCCAACGCTTCGCCGCGGGCGCTTGCGCTGCGCTGGCCGGAGTTTCCGGGCGCGGCAAAGCCCGCCCATCCGCGTGTTGCCAGGGCGCAAACTTCCAGAACGCCAGTGCGGAACACGCGCCGCCCAACCTCAGCGCATCTCGACGCGACCCCAAAATAGCCGGGCGAACGGAATTGAAAGTGCGCGCGTAATGTTACGCGTTTGCGCGGACCAGCAAGCAAGTAATGTTGTCGTGGCCACCGGCCTGATTGGCGGCAGCGACCAGGCGCGAGCAGAGACTCTCAAGCGGCAGGTCAAGCAGCAGCAGGGATTCGATGAGCGAGTCGGAGAGCTCGCGGGAGAGGCCGTCGGAGCAGAGCAGAAACAGGTCGCCGGGCTCAGTCTCGAGTTCAAAGATGTCGGGCGTGACCAGGCTTTGCGTGCCCAGGGCGCGGGTGATGACGTTTTTGAGCGGCGAGCGAAGAGCTTCCTCCTGGCTCATCTGGCCCAGGCGCATCTGCTCCTCGACCAGGGAGTGATCGAGGGTGATTTGCTCGAGTCTCGAGTTGCGCAGGCGATAGCCGCGACTGTCACCGACATTGAGCATCCAGGCGTGCCGCTCATCCACCAGCAGTGCCACCAGAGTCGTGCCCATGCCGCTGAGCTTCTGGCTGCGCTGCGAGCGGGAGAAGATGGCTTCATTGGCGGCAGCGACGGCTTGCTCGGCATCGGCCGGCAGGGGATTCGCGCCGGGCCGGTTGGTGAGCAACTGCATCACTTCGGCAACGGCCAGGGAACTGGCAACCTCCCCTGCGGCAGCGCCGCCCATGCCATCGCAGACCACATACACGCCGTGCTCGATGGAATAACCGAATGCATCCTCGTTGGAAGGGCGCTTGCGGCCGCGGTCGGTAAGCGCCGCGGCCGTGTAGTGGACGACAGCCGTTGCCAAGAAAGAAACCCCCGTCGCTCAGTGTACCTAAAAACGGAACCGCGGGGACGTATCGACAGTGGAACATTGGGTACTGGCGTCATGGGCTGCTGCGTGAGTCGGAGCGGCAACAAGGAAACGTCGCATCCGCGCTCGCTGGATCGGCGCGATGAACGTAGCGCGTCTTCATGGCTTCTTCGCCTTCGCGGCTTCTTCCCTTCGCGGCTTCTTCATTGACCGGATGCGGCGGCTGGCAGCGGCGTGGCCGGGGGAAGGTCGAAGACCTGGATGGCGCCTGCGTTGAGCAGAGCGACGCGGCGGCCGGAGGGTGAGATGGCGACGTTGCCGCCGGCGTCGAGGATGGGGCTGACCGGGGAGACCAGGGCGATGTCGCCATTGGCGGCGTCGAAGATGGTAACAGACTGCTCCTTCACGTCGCTGGCGTCCATGGGCGCGTATGCGTAGATGGAGTGCGTGGCGTCAAGAGTCTCCCACGCCAGCCGCGAGCCATTGGCCGCGACGGCGAGTTGCGGCCAGACCTCGGTGGGCGGCGCCTGCGACTTCCAGAGAGTTCGGCCACCGGTGGTCATGGCCACAAGATTGCTCTCGCCCGACGGGCCGCAACCGGTGGCGAGGATCTCCTGCTCCGTGAGGAATTCGTCGTCGGGCTCGCAGGTGGATTCAATGTGGCCGAGCATTTTGCTGCCGCCGGTGAAGTAGCTGAGATTCAGCACCCACTCGGTTCCGCGGCTGCGCAGATTCTCCAGGTAGCCCACGGAGTTGATGGGCAGATGAACCGCGGTCCGGACACGGCTGACCAGCATCACCTCGCCGGAGTCGCGGCGCAGAATGCGGACCACCAGATCGGGGTGGTCCATATTGTCTCCGGAATCCTGGTCGGTAGTGACGGTGGCTGAAGCGGTCGATGGGCTCGGGACTTCTCCGGAATCGGCACCCTTCGTCACAGGCTCGCGGGAGTTGGTGACGAGGAAATGCTGTCCGGGATCGACATCAAGCCAGAGCAGCGAACCGGGGAAGTCGAGGTACGGCTTGAGCGTGAGTGTGGCGTCGCCTTCGAAGAGGTTGTTGCGGTCGCGCAGCAGAAAATGACCATTCTTGAGCGGCCACAGGTAGCGGACGCGATCGTGAACCGTCCACATCGCCTCTGCCTCTACCGTTCCCTGGGGCAGCGTGAGCACCACGGCGCGAATCTGGCGCTCGACGCTTTCTTCTCCGTTGGGGAGATCGCGATGCAGCAAGCCGGGCACGCGGAAGGTGAAGAGCAGCCGGTTTTCGTCGAGGAAATCGAGCGAGGCCATCGAATTCCGCGCGCCCATATAGATGGGGCCGGGCGCAGTGAAGCCCAGCGGCTCAATGGGAATGGTCAACGTGGGCGGGACCGAAGGTTTATCGGGAAAGTGGTCGATGAGGAATCGTTCTTTGACCGCAGGCGAGGATTGGGGCTCGGGCGCGGTTCCGATCTGCTCCGGAGCGGTTGGGCTTGGCGCCGGTGCGGGTGGAATCTGTTGCTGGGCGGCGGATGGAGCCAGGGCAAATGCGGCGCTCAGCGCCAAAGGCAGCGTGGCGCGTGCGAATAAAGGACCGCGCCCATGACCTAACGAAACGTTTCCGAGCCCAATCACCATCGATGAGTATTCTCGCCGATGGAGCCTTAGTGCAGAAAGTCCCTGAGCAGCGACTTTGACCTCAGAGCAAGATGACGCGGCAGATGAGAAGGCTGCGGCGTGCCGGAGAGCGGAACCCGGCTCCCGCTGCGTGTGCGACAGTAAATGAGAGATGGCAGAGCGCACGACGGCCGGACGAAACTTCACCGCGGGAATAGGCGGCGGCAGCTTCAGGTTTCTCGGATACGGCGCGTGTGCCCTGGCCGGAACCCTTTGGGGCACGGGGTTCTATTGGGGCAGGCTCGCGCTGGATGAGATGAATGTGGAGCACATGGTGCTCTACCGCTTTCTGTTTGCCTGCGTGGGCATGGCGCCTGTCATGTTCACGCGCCGCGTGCGCCTCACTGCCGGCGAAACGCGGACGCTCCTGCTGGCTGCGCTCTTCGGCATTCCCATCCAGTTCCTGCTGCAATTTCATGGCCTGGCGCTGACCACGGTTAGCCACGCTTCGCTGATGGTGGGCGCGATGCCAGTGTTTCTCGCCGTCACGGCCGTGCTGTTTGCCGGCGAACAGATGGATCGGTTGAGTTGGCTGGCCCTGTGCGGATCCACCGCTGGCGCGGCGATGGTGGTTTTGGGCGGCAACCACGCCACCACTGGGCGCGAGACGCCAACGCTTGCTGGCGACCTGCTGGTGATCGTCTCTCTCGTTTCGGCGCTGGCCTGGATTCTGCTCAGCAAGAAACTGATGCAGACGCACAGTCCTCCCGTGGTCACCGCGTACACCATTTATTCAGGAACAGTCATGCTGGTGATCTGGATGGCCGGCTCGCGGCTGCTCGCGTTTGCGATGCACGCGAAGGCGGAGCCGATGCCGTTCGCGCACGTGAGCATGACAGCGTGGGTGGCGCTCGGGATCAGTGGGCTCCTGTGCACGGCCACGACCACTCTGCTGTGGAACTGGGGCATCCACCACGTGCCGGCCTCGCGCGCTGGCGTATTCCTCAACATCGAGCCGGCGCTGGGCTCCGTTCTGGGCGTTGAGCTGCTGGGCGAGAAGCTGGGTCCCTATGCCTGGCTTGGTGGCGCGCTGATTCTGGTCGGCGCGATCACCCTCACCACGCGCGGACACGAGCCGGAGGTCATCCTGGAATAGCTGCGGCACCTTGCGTTAGCATCGGGGGCATGGATGGGCCCGCAGAGCCGCCGCAAGCGCAGGAGGAATCCGTTTCCGCGCGAAGCAAGCAGCGCGACTGGACGGAGATCGGCGTCGCCTATGTGCTGATCCTGGCTGTCGAGTGGACCCCTCGCCCATGGCAGCGATTGCTCTGGTTGGTTGCCGCCGCCGTCGTGGTCTTCATCCTCTTCAGGTCGTTTGATGGTTGGGCCGCGATGGGATTGCGCGCGGCGAACTTCGGCCGCTCATTGTGGATCGTAGGCGCTGCGCTCGTCCTGGCGGGCTCGGCAATCGCCTTTGCAGCCAGAGTGCATACGTTGCTGGTAGTGGACGGCGCATGGGCGCTTTCCGGGACGTTCGGCGCGTATGCCCTTTGGACCGGCGTCCAACAATTCTTATTGCAGGGCTTCTTTCTGTTGCGATTGCTGCGCGTGACGCCGAGGCCGTGGCAGGCGGCGCTGGCGGCGGCAGCGATGTTCTCGGCAGCTCATGTGCCCAATCCTTTCCTGATGCCAGTGACGTTGATCTGGGGCTTCGTTGCGTGCCTTCTGTTTCTGCGCTACCGCAACCTTTATCCGCTCATGATGGCGCACGCGATCCTGGGGATCACTGTGGCCATCTCCGTTCCCGGGCCCGTGGTGCACAACATGCGCGTCGGACTTGCGTACCTGACCTACCATCCGCACATGCATGCGCAGCATTTGCATCTCCTATCGCAACCATAGTGACCAGATGGCGTCGACCGTGGCGTGGGTGACGGCCGATGCGCCGACGCGGCGTTGCGCACGCCATGCGCGGCCGTAGAAGATTCCGGCGAGCGCAGCCAGCAGTACGTAGCGCCAGTTGAAGTTCGTGGTGCGCTTGTTGAAGTGAGCCAGGCCGAAGAGGCAGGCAGTAGCGAACAGCGCGCCGTAGCGGCCGATGCGTTTTTCAAGCAGGTTCTGCAGCCAGCCGCGGAAAAACAGTTCCTCAGGTACTGCAACAAAGAAGAAGGTGAAGAACCAGGCGGTGGCGATTGCCCAGAGACCCGGCCAGACCCTGTGGATGTGCAGGAAGCCGAGCCACAAACCAAGCGCCAAAGCGATCGGCGTATAAATGGCGGCCTCGCGCAATCCGATTCCGAGATCTTTGAAGCGCAAGCGCAGGTCGAAGCCGGCCCCATTGAGCTGGCGGATGAGTACGAAGCCGTAGATTCCCGCGTCGAGAAGAAGAATCTTGTTGAAGATTTCCAGATGCGCCGGCCATGCGCCCTCAAACCAGCGAAGATCGACGGCCAGGCCCAGCGCGGCGAGAACCAGGAAGTCGCGCCAGTTGCCGCGCTGATCGGGATCGGTGCGAGCCGCCTGCCACAGCAAAGTTGCGATGGCTGCGGGCAGCAAGGCGTACAAGGCAAACCATTGCGCGCGAAAGATTCCCGAGCCAAGCGCGACCAGCAGATACGGGACACACAAGACCGCCGGACATGCGAGTTGCGTCCAGACAGGGAGCCTGCGCACGCTGGCGCCAATGGCCTGGGGAAAGAGCGCTGCGGCCAAAAATGGGGCCAGCGTGAGCAGCGCGGCAATGATGTTGGCTGGAGTGAACATTTACGGTACATCCATTGTGCTCCTGAGAGCTGACCCGCAGCGGCGCAAGAAACCTTGGTCACCTATCAGTTGTTTTCAGTGGTCATGGCGCGGCCTATCGCGCCGATACCTCCTTTGGTCATTCGTGGAGGCTCATTTGGCTCTTCTCACCTGGAACCACACCTGCTCGGTGGGCGTTCGTGCCATGGACGATCAGCACGGCGTCCTGATGGACGCCATTAACGAGCTCCGTCTGGCGCTGGTGCGCGGCTCCGGCCATGAAAGGATCCGCGAACTGCTCGACCAGTTCATCGAATTCACGCGCATGCACTTCTGGAGCGAGGAACAGTTGATGGTGCAGACCGGTTTTGCTGGCCTGGAGGAACACCGCGCTGAACACCATCGAATGCTGGCCGAGATCCTGCAGGCTGCGCACCGGCTGCAATACGGCGAGGCGCTTCATTTGCGCCCCATGTTGTGCCAATTGCGCGATGGGTTTCTCGAGCACATCGAGCATCTCGACCAGGAGTACGGTCCGTGGCTCCGCGAGCGCGGCATCAGCTGACTTTTTTGCCGGTGTTCGTCTCATCGGGCGGCAAGCGGCGCGGCGTCAGCTTTCGAAAGAAAGCTGCGCTGTCGCCCACACAGGCGCGGAGGGCTTTGGTTCGGAAGCAAGCTCGTAGACAAGCCGTTCGAGCACCAGCCGTTTGTCGGGCGGCGAGGAGCGCAGCTCGAGATCGGCGCGGGCCACAAGGCGGAGCGCGCGAGTAAGCTCGCGGCGGCTTTTGTAGCGGCGAGCCTGCCGGATAAGGTCGTCGGCGGCGAATGGCGGCATGCGGAAGCCTTGCCACAGCGCCTGCCAGATGGCGCGCGAGTCGCGGACGTTCTTTTCCAGAATCACCAGCATCTGGCGGAAAGTGCGGGCCAGCATGTAGAGGTGGCCGATCGCGGCGTCCTCGCCGGCATCGGAGCTGTTGAGCAAGCCCTGCAGCAACGCCAACGCGCGCACGCGGTCGCGGGCGCTGATGGCGTCAGTCAGCTCGTAGAGCGTGCGCTGCTTGGCGCTCAGCACCATGGTCTCCACGTCGCCCAGGGTAATTCGGCCGCGCCCTGAGGTGTAAAGCAACAGCTTCTCCAGCTCCGACGCCACCAGCATCATGTCCGCGCCGAGCGCGTCTACCAGTTCTCTCGCGGCATCGGCTTCCAGGCGGAGGCCGCCGCTCTCCTGCGCTTTGGCCGTGGCCCAACGCATGGCGTCCTCTTCGCTCACCCGAGCCAGCTCCACCATGCCGCAATGCGTGCCCAGCGTCTCCGTCAGGCGCTCAAACCGATTCTTGTCGTCGAGCTCCATGCGGCGTGTGTCCGGGGGAATGCGCAAAAAGTCGGCGATGAACAGAAGCAGAGCTTGCGGGTTCGGGGATTTGAAATAGCGCTCCAGCGCGGCGAACTCTTCTTTCTTGGCGCCCCGCGTGTAAAGCTGACGCATATTGCGAACGAAGATCACCTGGAAAGGCGCCATCAAAGACGGCGTTTGCGCGCGGTCCAGCACTTCGAAGATCGACGTTGAAGTCAGATCGAAATCGGAAAGACAGAAGTCGCGAAGATCGGGTGGGACGAATGCTTTGAGCACGGCTGCTCGGCAGCGGTCGAGGAGGAAAATCTCGTCGCCTGCCAGTACGTAGCCGGGCCTCAGCTTCCCCGTCCCAGCCTCGGCCGCTTCAATCTCCGCGATAAAGCGGGCCACGGAGTTGAATCCCGCACCCCAGCGCGAGCCACTCAAAGCTCACGCTCCATTTCCGCGCGCTTGCACGCCGCATCCGTCATGCGGCTCTAGAATACAGTCCTTCGCAGCCGGTTGCCAGCGCGGAAATCACGTCCGGAATCAAAAAGATGAGCGGCTTGGTTGACGCTTTCAGAACCCTTCCAGCACGTCGGCCACAAGCTGGCGCGCAAACTGGCTGGAAAGACGCTGAATCGCAACCGGGTCTTCCTGGATGAACGTCGGCAGGTTGGTGGAGGACTGATACTGCTCGCGGAAGACATAGTTGTTGTTCTGGTAGAGGATTCTGCCGTCGTGGGCGGTAAGTGTGACAGACGCCACGATGGTGATGACAAAACTCGATGACTGCTGCGTGGCGGCGTTGTAGGTCAGCGGCGTTGTGGTCTGTTTCAGGATCGTGCCGTGCAGCACTGCGTCGGCGTCGTCGCCGGTTCCCGGCGTGACGCGGAAGCGCGTGCGCGTGGCGAACTCGCGGATCACGGCCTCGGTCAACGCTTGTTCGGTGCCGCTCGCCTCAGTCCGCGTAGCGAAGACGGGTATGGCGAGCGTTTTGATGCCGGGAGGAAGATGTGTGGCCGCGCCCAGCGTGTGATAGCCGCATCCGGCCAGGTTGAGCAGGACGAGCACGGCCGAGGCAGCAGCAGCCGAAACTCCAAGAAGGCGCATAACTTCTCACAGTGTACTCAATCTTATGATCAGTGGACAGTGGCGGCGAGCGCGTATGCTGAGGTCCATGAGCTGGACGACGAATTGGATGGGAAGCTGGATTGGATGGGCGCTGCTATCGGCCGCGTTTGCCGCAGCAACCGCGCTGCTGGCTAAAGTGGGCGTGGCGCATGTTGACTCAAACCTGGCCACTGCGCTGCGCACCAGCGTGGTCATGGTGTTTGCGTGGGGGATCGTGCTGGCGCTGGGCAAGCACGGAGAGATCCGCGCGCTCGACCGGCGAACGATGCTGTTCCTCGCGCTGTCGGGACTGGCGACGGGACTATCGTGGCTTTGCTACTTCCGCGCGCTGCAGCTTGGACCCGCTTCGCGCGTGGCTCCGCTCGACAAGCTGAGCGTGCCGCTGGTCATGGTTTTCGCCTGGTTGCTGCTCGGTGAGAAGCTGAATGCCGGAGCGCTAATCGGCGGCGTACTGATTACGGCGGGAGCGATGGTGATGGTGCTGGGATAGCAGGTGTCAGGTTTCAGGTGTCAGGGAACAGGGAGAAGACTTCATTGCTGTTCGCAAACCACTAACCACTCTCGACTGACAACTGACATGGGGTGAACCCCTTGGGTGAGACCGTTTGGGTTTTGGCAGCTGGCTGGTTTGTGGTATCCCACCCTAGCCGGAAAAACAAAGACCCGGCGAAGGATGGGGCACCCATGCGGTCTTTCTGAGTCCCGGAAGCTGGTTCTGCGCCGGAGGGGTCTGCCGTAGAATCCACTTGGAGCCCAAATGCCAGTGAAAGCGCTTTATCCCGGCACCTTTGACCCGCCGACGAACGGTCATGTGGACCTGATCCAGCGCGGATCGAAGCTGTTTGACCACCTGACGGTGGCGATCCTCGTTAATCCAGTGAAGAATCCGCTGTTCACCGTGGAAGAACGCGTGGAGATGCTCGAAGAGGTGACCGAGCCGCTGGGCAACGTTTCAGTTGCGACGTTCGACGGGCTGATGGTCGCGTTCGCGCAGAAGGTTGGCGCGTCAGCGGTGCTGCGCGGGATTCGCGCCATCTCCGATTACGAGCATGAGTTCCAGATGGCGCTGATGAACCGGCGGCTGGCGCCAGACGTGGAGACGGTTTTCCTACAGCCGGCGGGGCGCTACTCATTTGTGAGCTCGCGAATGGTGAAGGAAGTTTTCAGCTTTGGCGGCGACATCAGTGGACTGGTGCCCACGAACGTGGTGAAGAAACTGCGCGCGCGGATCAAGAACGGCGGATGAGCCGAAAAGCCAGACAGCGAATCGAAATTTGTAATCTCCCAGGTCTCAAAATCGAGAACTGGGGCACCCATGGGGTTTTCTACGACGGGGAAATCTGTCAAGATGGAAGAGATATGACCGTTTCAGCTCCCGCAAGAGTATTTGCCGATCGCATTGGCCGGATCGAGGTTTCCGCAACCATGGCCGTGGCTGCCGAGGCGGCTAAACTGCGCTCTCAGGGCGCGAACCTGGTGGATTTTGGGGCCGGCGAGCCTCACTTTGCCACTCCGCGGCACATTAAGGACGCCGCGATTGCCGCGATTGAGGCGAACTTCACGCGCTACACCGTGGTGCCGGGGATTCCCGACGTGCGCAAGGCGATTGTGGATCGGCACGCGTGCGACTTCGGATCGGACTACTCGATCGACGAGGCCGTGTTTACGACCGGCGGCAAGCTGGCGCTGTTTAACGCGATCCAGGTGCTGGTGGACCACGGCGACGAGGTGATTCTGCCTGTTCCCTACTGGGTGAGCTTCAAGGACATCATTCAGTACGCGGGCGGGAAAGTGGTGTACCTCGAAACGAGCGAGGCGGAGAGCTTCCGCATCACGGCCGACGCGATTGAGCGGTCGATTACGCCGCGGACCAAGGCGATCATTCTGAACTCGCCGTCGAATCCGGCCGGGTCGGTGGTTTCGGCGGAGGATCTGGAGCGGATCGTCCACCTGGCACACGACCGCGGGATTTTTCTGCTTCTGGACGAGTGCTATGTGTACCTCAACTATGCGGGCAAGCCTGTGTCGGGCGGGTCGTTCACGTGGGCCAAGGAGCACATTGTGATTCTGGGCTCGCTGTCGAAGACCTACTCGATGACGGGCTGGCGCGCGGGATATGCGCTGGCGGATAAGAAGGTGGCCGCGAACCTGAGCAAGCTGCAGTCGCAGTCGACGTCGAACGCGACCAGCTTTGTGCAGAAGGCGGCAATTGCGGCGCTGAGCGGCTCGCAGGAGTGCGTGGCGGAGTTTCGCGCGGAGTTTATTGAGCTGCGCGACTATATGCTGGCCGCGCTGAAGAAGATTCCCGGCGTGACGTGCACCAAACCGGAGGGCGCGTTCTACGTGTATCCGAACATTTCGGCGTACATTGGTCTGGGCGGCATTCGCACGGCGACCGAGCTAGCGACGCGTCTGCTGCATGAGGGACACGTGGTGACGGTGCCCGGCGAGGCGTTTGGGACTGCGGAGCACGTGCGCATTTCTTATCCGGTGACGAGGGAGAACATCGACGAGGGCACGCGGCGGATGGGCGAATTTTTGACGGGGCTGAAGTAGGCAGGGATCAGGGGTCAGAGATCGGGCGCGCCGCGCGGTTTCAGGTTCCGGCTCATTCAGACGAAACTAGCGATTCGCGAGTGAAGCGCTGATTGCTTCGGCGGGCTTCGAGTTTGCGGCGGCTGCCCACTCGCTGATGGGATGCATCTTTTGGCACTCACCGCACATGGTGTTTGGGAATTGAGAGCCGCAGTGCGGGCAGACGGCCATGGATTGGAATGTGTCGAAGGTCTGTTTGCACTCGGCGCATCTCCAAAGCGCGCCCACCGGCGGGCGGGCTCCGCAACTGGGGCAGGCAAAGCCCTCACGGCGCGGAAGCTTTTCCAGAAGGATCATGGTCCGGGCGCTCTTGAATCCGCCCCAGCAACTGAGAAGCATGTAGGCGGCGATAAGCAATGACCAGGTGGAGTGCATCCACAAGGCAACGCAGACGAGGCCCGCCGCGCCGACAAATCCGAGAATCGTAGCCATATAGAGGCTGCGGGCGCGTCCCATGAAAAACCAAAGCAAGGAGCGAAGAATCTGGCCGCCGTCGAGCGGATAGATGGGCAGGATGTTGAAGACCAGCAGGATGACGTCGATCCACAGAACCCAGCCGAGCAGGGTGTAGGCGTTGGGCATGGAAGTGACCCACCCGAGCGAGCGCGCCGCTAAAAAGGCGCCGCCGAAGACGGGCAGAAGAGCCACGTTGACCAGGGGCCCGGCGGCGAGGCTCCAGAGTGTGGCGGCGGGGCGCTGCGGCGGATTGACATAGGCGACGCCGCCGAGCGGCCAGAGCATGATGCGGTCGACCGTGCCGCCGACCTGGCGGCAGGCCAGGGCGTGGCCGAACTCGTGGAGAAGGACGATGGCAAAGAGGGCCAGGTATTCGAGAGCACTCCAAACCAGGGAGGTGTAGCGGCCCTGGCGGCTGCCGATCTCGATGACGGCGACGACAAACCAGGACCAGTGCAGGTAGAGATCGATTCCCGCAACGCGGCCGAGATGGATGGAGCCCTGACGCAGGCCTGGCATTGCAGATAGCTTACGCCAGAGCGGTTCCACAATTCACGTGCCCCCTCCAACGTCTTACAGGGTGGCAAATGAGGCTGCCGGAAGGCTGACGGCCAAATTTATTCGTTCCTCTCTGTGCAAACGTTGTTGTTGTCGAGTAGGATGGTTGTTCGAATGATAGACCAAATCGATTTTCGACCCGTGATTCTGGCCGGAGGCAGCGGCACGCGGTTCTGGCCGCGCTCGCGGCGCGCGCACGCAAAGCAGGTTCTGGCGCTAGACGGGGAGCGCTCCATGATCCAGCAGACTGTGGAACGGCTGAAGCCGCTGGCGGGGCTGGAGAAGACATGGGTCATTACCAACGAATACCTGGCGCACGAGATCGCCGACCAGTTGCCCGGCCTGCCGGCTGCGCACATTGTGCAGGAGCCGGTGGCACGCAACACGGCCCCGGCCTGCGGACTGGCCGCATTTCTGATCGAGCGTGAAAACCCGAACGCGGTGCTGGGCGTGTTTCCGTCGGACCACGTGATTGCCGACGAGCCGCGCTTTCTGAAGTCGCTGCAAAAGGGGATTGCCGTGGCTGCGGCGGGCGAGAACATCGTGGTGCTGGGCATCGAGCCCTTCCGCGCCGAAACCGGGTATGGGTACATCGAGACCGGCGACCTGACAAAGGACGATTCCGCGCTGCATGTGCGGCGCTTCATCGAGAAGCCCAACCAGAATCGCGCCGAGGAGTTTGTGGCGGCGGGAAACTACTACTGGAACTCGGGCATGTTTCTGTGGTCGGCGCGGACGCTGGCGAATGCCGTGCGCGAACACCTGCCGGAGACGGCTCCGCTGCTTGAGGCCATTGCAGCGGCATGGGGCACGCCAGAGTTCGACGAGGTGTTCCGCACCGCGTATCCGAAGTGCGAGAACATTTCTGTTGACTATGCCGTGCTGGAGCCGCGATCGGCCAAGGGAGAGCATCTCTCGCATCTGTATTGCATTCCCGCGGAGTTCAACTGGAACGATCTCGGCTCGTGGGCATCGCTCTACGAATACCAGGTAGAGACGCGGCTGCGCGGTGATGCCGAAGGAAACGTGGCCGATACCGGCGGCCACATCTCGATTGAAGCCAGCGATAACTATATCTTCAGCCCGAAGAAGTTTGTCGCGCTGGTGGGCGTGGAGAACCTGGTGATTGTAGATACCGAAGACGCGCTGCTGATTGCCCACCGCGACCACTCCCAGGACGTGGGCAAGATTGTGAAAGAGCTGAGCATCACGGGGCGGAGCGAGCTGATCTAGTTTCGATTCGCTCGCTGCTGATTTTACGCGGAGTTCATAAATCGAGCATCTCAAGAAGTGCGTCCACGCTCAGCCGGTGGTGGGCAGCGATGTGCCTGAGAATGCCGGCGAGCGTGCCTGTTTTGATGGGGCTGGAGAGGGAATTACTTCGTGGTTCTCGCCGTCTCGCTGCGTGGTTACGCGAATGTGGGATCCTTTTTGGCGCGTTACCTGATACCCCAAAATGCCCAGCGCCTTGACCAACTGCGGCCCGTTAACGTTGCGCGGCTGCTTCACTGGACCAGGACTTCGTCGCGCACGAAATGAAGGCGGATGATTTTGGGCGACGGCATGGATTCATCGAAGTAACAATTGACAGCATCTTTGACCATCGCACGGAGTTCCTCGACGGTATCGCCCTGGGTATGGATGCCGTATCCCAGGGCGGTGGCGGAATAGCCGCCATCAACCTCGTCCTCACGCACCTCAAAGATGATCTCACTCATCGAAGGAAGACCTCTCCTGCCTGCCTCAAATGTTAACATCGCCCGAATCCCGCAACAAGCGCGTTGCTTGACCGCTGTACAATTCTTGGGTAACTCAGCGCGCACCAATCGCCTGAGGGGGGTGGAAAATGCCCGAAACCATCGATTGGCCGATGCGCGGCAAACGGCAGCGTCCGCGCCTGGCAGTTTATCTTCTCCTCGCCGCCGTCATTTTGATCTTCATCGGCGGCCGCACCGCGATTTCCTATTGGGCTGACCTGCTGTGGTTCCGCTCACTCGGCTTTGCAAGCGTGTTCTGGAGGAGCTTTGGCCTCGAATGGGGCACCTTCGCGGTGTTCGCGGGACTCACGTTCCTGATCCTGTTCGGCGCGTTTCTGGTGCTGCGCCACAGCCATGCCGCCGATTTGCCGGACACGCACACGATTTTCTTCGGCGGACGGCCGATCGAGCTGCCGCTCAAGAAGTTTCTGCGCACGATCGCTGTGGTCGCGGCGTTGCTGATCTCGCTTGGAACCGGCTTCGCCATGGAGGGGCAGTGGCCGACGCTGGCCCTCTACTGGTACGCGCCGCGCGCCGGAAACGTTACCGATCCGATCTTCGGACGGCCGCTCGGCTTCTATCTCTTCACGCTGCCGGCCTGGGAAATGATTGCGGGATGGCTGCTGACGCTCGCGGTGATCGTATGCGTTCTGGCTGTGCTGTTTCTGATCGCGGCGGGTGGAGGGCGCGCGCTGGGCGGCCGCTTTGGCGGCGCTGCTTCCCTGCCCTGGCGCGGCGTTTCGATCGCAGCCGGGTTTGTGCTGTTTGCGCTGGCCATCCGGGAGTACGTCGGCCGCTTCGATTTGCTCTTCGACGAGCACACGATCTTCGACGGCGTGACTTACACCGATGCGCACGTCACGCTAATCGGGATGTTCTTTATCGCCGTGGCGCTGGCGCTGGGCGCGGCGATCGCGATCGCCAGCGGCGTGATGCGGCCGCGGGCGCGCTGGCTGCTTGCCGCGGTGGCTCCCGCAGTGGTGTGTTATGTGGTGGCCGCGGTCGCGGGATGGTATGTGAGCACGTTTATCGTGAAGCCGAACCAGCTTGACCGCGAGCGGCCTTACATCGCCGATAACATCACGATGACGCGGCACGCTTACGGCCTGGACAGCTTTGCGCAGCGCGAGTTTCCCGCGGACACGAGCGTCGCCGCCGTCGATCCGGAGCATAATCAGGCCACGCTCGAAAACATCCGTCTGTGGGACGTGAATGCGCTGCAAGACACGCTGCGGCAGGTGCAGGAGATTCGCACGTATTACGACTTTCCCGGCATCGACATCGACCGCTACCAGATTAACGGATCACTGCGGCAGGTGATGCTGGCGGTGCGCGAATTGAATGTGGACAAGCTGCCCGAGAGCAGCCGCAACTGGATCAACGACAAGCTCATCTACACCCATGGCTACGGCATCACCATGAACCCGGTGAACGGTTTTTCGCCGGAGGGGCTGCCGATTCTCTACCTGAGCAATATGCCGGTGCAGAGCACCGTACCAGGGCTGAGCGTTACGCGTCCGGAGATTTACTTTGGCGAGCTGACCGACAGCGACGTGTACGTGAAGACGCACCAGCAGGAGTTCAATTATCCGCAGGGACAGAGCAACAATCTTTCTTCGTATGAGGGCACAGGCGGAATTGAAATGGGAGGCTTCCTGCGCCGGGCGCTGCTGGCCTTCGATCGCGGCGACCTGACCAAGGTTCCGTTCAGCGACGACATCACGGCCGAGAGCCGGCTGTTGATGCGGCGCAACGTGGTGGCGCGCGTTTCCACGCTGGCGCCGTTCCTGACCTTCGATCACGATCCATATATTGTCGTGGGCGCAGACGGACGTCTTTCATGGATCATCGATGGCTACACTTCTTCCGCGAGCTATCCTTACTCGGCGCCATCGACGCTCGAAAACGAGCCTGTCAATTACATTCGCAACAGCGTGAAGGCGGTGGTGGACGCGTACGACGGAACCGTGATTTTCTACGTGTTCGACAACCAGGATCCGATTCTCGCCGCGTGGCGCGGGATTTTTCCGGGATTGTTCAAGGATGCATCCGCCATGCCTGCGTGGCTGCGCGCCCACGTTCGTTATCCGGAGACGCTGCTGAGCAAGCAGGCCGATGTGTACGCCCTTTACCACATGACCGATCCGGAGGTGTTTTATAACCGCGAGGACCAGTGGAGCGTGGCCACGCAAACGGGTTCGAGCCAGGGCGACCAATCGACGCAGGAGATGGAACCGAACTTTGTGCTGATGACGCTGCCTGGGGAATCGGGTGGCCTGGAGTTCGTTGAGATTCTGCCCTTCACTCCCCTGAACCGCAATAATTTGATTGGCTGGATTGCAGCGCGCAGCGACGGGGCGAACTACGGCAAAGCGGTGGTCTTCGATTTTCCCAAGACGCGACTCGTCGACGGCCCGCAGCAGATTGAAGCACGCATCGACCAGAATGCGCAGCTCTCGGGCCAGCTCACGCTGTGGAATCAGCAAGGCTCGCACGTGATCCGCGGCAGTCTTCTGGTGATTCCATGTGGACAGGCGCTTCTCTACGCGGAACCGATCTATCTGAAGGCACAGAGCAGTCCAATGCCGGAGTTGCGCCTCGTCGTGCTGGCGCTGCAGGATCGTCTCGCCTATGGTCCGACTTTTGAGGCCGCATTGAGTTCGCTCTTCGGATCGGAGGCGCCGTCGCTGGCGACAAGCGAAGCGACGCAGACCACGACCGGGGCCGGGAATGGGACGGGGGCGACTGTGCCTGCGGGCACAGCGCAGCCCACTGAGAGCCAGAGTGCGCTCATCAGCCAGGCAAGCCAGGACTTCGCGGACTATCAACGACTGACCTCGGAAGGCAAGTTGGCCGACGCCGGACAAAAGCTCGACGACCTGAAGAAAGTGCTGGATGAGCTAAACGCGCACGGAAAGTAGCGCGGACCGGCCTGCGTTTTCCAGTATTGTTCACAGTTCAGGATTGCGACGGAGGTCATGGTCACCATGGATCGGCGCAGATTTATGAAGACAGCGGCGGCAACTGTGCCGCTGGTCCGAATAGGAGAATCTCTCGGCCTGACTCCGTCCGGAGTGGCAGCGGCGGCGATTCCGGGGACGGCAGCGGACGTTCCCTGGCAAAAGAAGCTGCGCCGCATTGGCCAGACCAACTTCACCGAGCACGATCCGGCGGTCCTCGACGTGGAAGCGTGGGCGGACTATTGGGCGAGCGTCAAGGTTGGGGCGGTTTTTGTCAGCGTGACCGGGATTGTTTCGTTTTATCCGAGCAAGGTTCCTTTTCATCGGCCCGCAAAGTACCTGAATGGGCGCGATTTTACGGGCGAGTTGAACGTCGCTGCGAAGAAGCGCGGGCTGCGCACGATTGCGCGTTACAGCCCCGACCTGAACTGGGGCGATGCGCTAGCTGCGCATCCGGAGTGGTTCATGCGCGATGAACACGGCCAGCCGCTTGCGTCGGCTGAAGCGCCTGAGCTCTATCAAACTTGCATGTTTTCGACGTATATGACCGATTATTTTCCCGCCGTCATGCGTGAGGTCAACTCTCGTTATGACATGGATGCGCATTACACAAATGGGTGGCCATCGTTTACTTTGCCCATTTGCTATTGCGACCAGTGCCGCCAGTTGCCGCCGGCTAAGACACCCGCTTACTGGGACAAGTTCAACGAGCGGTTCACGACGCTGTGGAAGCTCTACGATTCGATCGCGAAGGAGAAGAAAGCATCGAGTTTTTACATCAATAATATGGGTGGAGGATTTCACGCCACGCCGAATCTCGCGCAACTGGGCGAGTTCTGCCAGTGGTTCCAGGGCGACAACCAGGGCCGTAACCGGCAGGATGCGCCGGTTTGGGGCGCGGCGCAACAGGGGCGCGTGTGCAACGCCGTGCTCGACGGAAAGATGGCGACGAACCTGACGGGCGGATATACGACGGGACCGGTTCGCTGGCGCGAGGTGACCAAAACGGCAGCCGAAGCCGTGATCTGGACCAGCCAGACGCTGGCCAGCGGCATGGTTCCCTACTATCACGTTGTGGGCGGGGAGAACGGCCTTGGCGAAGATTTGCGCTGGGAGAAGATCGGCCGCGACTATTTTCTGTGGACCGCGCGGCACGACGCGCATTGGGTAAACAAAGGCGCCATCGCCAACATCGGCGTGGTGATGGGGCAACGGACGCAACTTTTCTATCAGCCACAGCGCGACTTTTCGATGCAGCAGTATATGGATGCGGTGTATTCCGCGCTGCTCGATGGGAGATTTCTCTTCGACTTTGTGCACGAAGACCGGCTGCAGTTGGAACGGATCAAGAAGTACGCGGCTCTGATCCTGCCGAATACTGCGTTGCTCAGCGACGAGCAGTGCCGGCAGTTGCGCGAGTATGTGAACCAGGGCGGCTCGCTGCTGGCCACGTTCGAGACCAGCATGTACAACGAGCGGAACGAGCGCCGCGAGGATTTCGGGCTGGCAGACGTCTTCGGAATTCATGCGGCGGGGCCGGTGATCGGCCGCCTGGGGAATGCGAATCCTTACCTCGCGCGCATCGAGCGGCAGCATCCCATTCTGGACGGATTCAGCGATACGCACTGGATTCCGGGCGCGGAGTTTCGCGTGCCGCTGAAGCCTGTGGACAACCCCGTGCTCACAGTTGTGCCCGGCTACACGGCGTATCCACCGGAGCTTTCGTATCCGCCGGTTCCGCGCACCGATGAGCCGGCTGTCGTGCTGCGCGAGCGCGGCGCGAGCCGCCTGGCGTATTTTCCGGGCAACATCGAGCCGACGATATGGCTCTCAGGCCAAACCGATCTCAACAGGCTTCTCGTGAATGCGATTCGATGGGTGGCGGGCGCGCCGGCTCCGGTGATTGTGGAGGGCAAAGGGCTGGTAGAGATTTTTGCGTGGGAGACGGAGCCGGGATTCGCGGTTCATGTGCTGAACTACACAAACCCGAATGCGCATCACGGATGGTTCAGCGAGTTCTATCCGATTGGGGCGCAGAAGGTCCGCTTCAAGCTGCCCGCGGGCCGGCGCGTCGCGCGCGTCGAATTGCTGCGCGCAGAGCGCGACATTCCGTTCCACGCGGCGGGCGATTCGGTTGCGTTCACGATTCCGTCCGTCACGGATTACGAAGTTGCGGCGCTCTATACGGCGTGAGAACGCGAGAGCACCGTGTAGCATTGTCCCGACAAGTCCTCAAGATGATTCACCAATCGATGGAGTGAATGCGATGCCTCGCTTTGCCGCCAACCTGACCATGATGTACACGGAGCACAGCTTTCTTGACCGTTTTGGCGCTGCCGCGCGTGATGGCTTCACAGCCGTCGAGTACCTTTTTCCATACGATTATCCGGCGGCTACGCTGGCCGCGAAGCTTAAGGAGCATGGCCTGCGGCAGGTGCTTTTCAACTCTCCTCCCGGCGACTGGAAAGCGGGCGAGCGCGGGATTACGGCGGTGCCCGGACGCGAACAGGAGTTTCACGACGGATTTCTGCGCGCACTCGAATACGCGCTTGCATTCGAGTGCCCGCGGATTCATGCCATGGCGGGCATTGCGCCGCAGGAAGCGAACCGCGCGCACTTGCTGGGCGTGTATACGGCGAATCTGGCGTGGGCCGCGGAGCGGGCACAGGCGGCGGGCGTTGACTTGCTGATTGAGCCGATTGCGAAGCGAAATATGCCGGGATTCTTCCTCAATCGCCAGGAAGAGGCACACGCCATCGTGGCTGAAATCGGGGCTCCGAACCTGAAAATTCTGATGGACCTTTTTCATTGCCAAGTGGAAGAAGGCGATTTGGCGGTGCGGATTCGCAAATATCTGGCGGATGCGAAGAAAACGCGCGTGGGCCACTTCCAGATTGCGGGAGTGCCGGAGCGCCACGAGCCCGATACCGGCGAGGTGCGCTACGAATATCTCTTCGATCTGATTGATGAGCTGGGCTACGAGGGCTGGATCGGGTGCGAGTACATTCCCGCCGCGGGGACATCGGCCGGACTTGGCTGGTTTAGAGCACTTTCGGAATACACGTAAACTTCCTGATTGCATTGAAAGGTGGCTTTTACTTCCACCCCACAGACGAAGACCTGTCTGCGGGGACCCCGGTTGAGGAAAAAGCCACTTGACTGTGTGCTTTCGGTCTATAGCAATTCCGAAAATGCTATAAAGCAAAACCGCCGCGAAGTAGAGATTTCGCGGCGGCGCCTTCATTGCTTGAGCGGGTTCGTTTACTTCACGACACCAAAGGTGAGCGTGGTGGTGGAGTGCATGGTCTCGCCGGGACGCAAAAGCGTGCTCGGAAAATCCGGATGGTTCGGCGAATCGGGAAAGTGCTGCGTCTCCAGGCAAAGGCCGGAGTGCTTTTCATACTTCACGCCATGGCGGCCAGTGAAGGCTCCATTGAGGAAGTTGCCCGAGTAGAACTGCACGCCCGGCTCCGTCGTTTCCACAGTCAGCTTGCGCCCACTCACGGGATCGGTGACAATGGCCGCTAACCTCAGCGTGCCGGGCTTGCCGTTCAACACCCAGTTGTGGTCGTAGCCGCCGGCGATCTTCAGTTGCTGGTTGTCGGCGCCAATGCGCGCACCAATCACTTCAGGCTTAGTGAAATCGAGCGGTGTTCCGGCTACCGGCGCAAGCTCGCCAGTTGGAATCAGCGTAGTATTCACCGGCGTGTAGCGGTCGGCGTTGATCTCCATTTTCAGGTCCAGGATATTGCCTTTGTCGTCGCCATGCAGGTTGTAATACGCATGGTTCGTCAAATTCAGTACCGTTGGCTTGTCGGTGGTGGCGGAGTAGTCGATGCGCAGCGTGGCGCCATTGAGGGTATAGCGCACCTTGGAGGTGAGTGTACCCGGGAATCCCATATCGCCGTCGGGGCTAACGAGGGTGAACTCGACGCCGCCAGGCACTTCATGCGCCTGCCAGATGTATTGATCGAATCCCTTTGGGCCGCCGTGTAGCGCGTTGGGCCCATCGTTCAAGGGAATCTGGTAGGAATTCCCATCGATCGTGAACTTGCCCTGTGCGATGCGATTGCCGTAACGCCCAACGATGGCCCCAATATATGGGTTGGGCGTTTTCAAATACGTGCTCAAGTCGTCGTAACCGAGCACGACATCGGCCATCTTGCCATTGCGATCCGGGGCCTTGACGCTCACCAGATGCGCTCCGTACGCCATGACTCTTACTTCAATCTGCCCGCTGGTCATCGTGTAGATCGGGACGGCAACCCCGTCCGGTGTCGTACCAAAAACCGCCATTTTCGTCTCTCCCTTTGCGATGGCCGGAATCGCCATAGCTACAGCCATGATGAATGCAAGAACTTGAGCCTCTCGCTTCACAAATTACCTCTTTGCTTTCGCGCGCAGCCACCGAGGCCAAATCGCGGTTGTCCGGCGCAGTTTGCTGCTCGCCGGATTCAGGCCGCGATCGCAGCGCGAAAACGCTCCCTGGCAAATATAGCTGAAGCAGCAGGCTAACCCATCATATTTCCCACAGGGGCAGGGTGCGGTGCTGGCTGCGGGGAACTACCGAGCCTTTTATTGCCATCAGGACTACTCCCTTTCGCCCAGAATGCTGGCATTCGGTTTCGTTCTGTACAACATGGGCGAGGTCCTTGTCTACGCTCGCTGCGGTTACGGATTGCAGGCCCGGAGGGGCAGTATCGCCTATGCGAAGGAGGAGATCAAGCTCGAGAGACATCTCCGCGAACTGGGTCTTCTGAATGCGGGAGGGGCGTTGCTGAGCATCGTGATGCGGGCTCCGATCCGCCTTGCGCCCGGCATTTGTGCGCGCTTTCTGCTATCGATTGATGCTGCGGAACCGGTGATGCTGCGGAACCGGCCGCGCGATTTGGCCGCCGATTCCGACAAGATGACCTGGAAGGAATTGAGTATGGCCACAGGAACTTAGAACCGGTCTGATAAACCATCTTTGTCATCTCGGTGGAATCATGGGAGCCGCCTTGTTGTTGGGTCCCATACTTGCGCACGATGCAGCAGAGGCATTTATGAGGCCGGTAGTAGGCTGCTTGCCGGATCTCACTGAACCAGCGCGGAGACGGGGCTGCAAATTGCGTCTAAATCATTGAAATGGTGGGCGCTGCAGGATTCGAACCTGCGACTTCCACCGTGTGAAGATGGCACTCTACCGCTGAGTTAAGCGCCCAGAAAAGGCATTGGAGGGGTTGCGTTGGGCATTCCGGCACCGCCAAGATTTGAGGAGCCGAAGAGCCGCAGCCGGGAAACCGTTTTCGCGCCAAATTCCGTGTGCTGAACTCTGGTAGTTCCGCGAACACTCGAGAGGCACCCAAAAAGGGCATCCCGTAGGGTAGAGTAACACCAGCAGGGCTTTACGGCCAAACCGTGACTGTGATCGGCCGCCCATCGCGGCAGGTTCGGCGCGGAAAGCGCAAGAGCCGCAAGCCAAGCGAATCATGTTCAGGAGAGCGCGTTCAATTCGCCAGGAGGGCGAGCCCCCATTTGACGGGGAAGCGGCGCTGCGGCCAGTTTCCGGGGTTGGCGGCCCCTGTTTACCCTCCGGATTGGCCGTGGCTGACGCCTTGGCGCAGGCAGCGCAGCCGGGGCCGGGCGAAGAGGGCTCAGAGGACGGAAATTCAGGCGAAGAAACCGCTTACGGGGCGCAACCTTCCGGCCCGGATGGGGTTTCAGAGGATATGGCAACGATGGTCCTCAACGGTCAGGCGTTGGGAGCGGGTTCGGCTGTCAGGCCAGGAGCGACCCCGGAACCGGGTGTGGGCCTGAGGGCGGAATTGGACCCCAAAAGCGACGCAGCAATTATGCTGCGAGTGGCCGAGGGCGACGAGGCCGGTTTTAATTACCTGGCGACAAAGTACCACCGGCCGATGATTCATTTTCTGTACCGGATGGTTGGAAACCAGGCAGTTGCCGAAGAGTTAGCCCAGGAAGTGTTTCTTCGCGTCTATCGTGCCAGGAGCAGCTATCGGGCCGAGGCCAGATTTACGACGTGGCTTTACCGGATCGCGACCAACCTGGCCGTGAACTACACGCGCGACACGCGGCACGAACGGTCCGCGCAAACGGTGTATCTGGATCAGCCGGACGAGGAGACGGGCACGACTCCCGATGTGGCTGACGATGAGCCGACGGCCGAGCAGCAGTTGTTGCGGGATGAACGCATGGCCGCCATCCGGCGTCACGTGATGGCGCTGCCGGAGAGGCAGCGGATGGCCGTCTTGATGCACAAGTACCAGGGGATGGATTACCGGCAGATCGGAGAGGTGCTGAAGTTGAGCGAGTCGGCGACGAAGTCGCTGCTGTTTCGGGCTTACCAGACGCTGCGGGATAAATTGAAGGATTTTGTTTGAAGGCATGAGTGGAAAGAAGCCGGAGCCATAAAAACGGAAAATCGACCGGCGGAAACATGGGGTGGGAATCATGAAACAGATGAAGACAAATTGCACGGGAATGGATGCCGAGCTAGCGGGAGTGCTGCTCGATTCGCGCCCGATTTCTGCCAAGGTTCAAGCGCATGTTGCCGAGTGCGGAGATTGCCAGGATGAGCTCGCGGAGCTGAAGGCTACTATGCAGGCCCTGGATGCCTGGAAGGCGCCGGAGCCAAGCCCCTATTTCCTGACGCGGCTTGGCGCAAGGATGCGGGAAGAGCGCAAGGCCGCGCCGGCCGGGTGGCTGGCTGGCGCCATCGCGCGGCTGCGCGCAACCGTGGCATATGGGCCGGGATTGCACGTGCGTCCGCTGGCGGCCGTGGCGCTTACGGTGGTGTTGCTTGTGGGCGGAGGCACCTATCTGGGCGTGACGGACTGGATGCAGCCCGCGCAACCGGCGGGTCAGAATGCTGCAGTAGTGCACGACCTGCAGACGCTCGATAGCAATGCGCAGGTGCTGGATCAGATGGAAGCGCTGACCGGCAACCAGAACGGAGATTGACATTTTTCACATTTCGGCCGCTTGCCGGGAGAAAGACTCGTGAACTGGACTTCAAACGCGGAAAGAATGCGTCCGGCGGCGATGGCCGCAGCGGTCCTGTTCCTCTGTTTGACCGTGATTGCGGCTGCCGGCCAGCGCGCCTATGAACGCAGTTCTCCGCTGCGGCCATTCCGTTACGCGCAGCTTCAGGCTCGGCCGAACAGGCTCCAGAATCAGCAGCAGTACCGGAATCCGCAGCGGCAATACCAGACGCAGCAGCGGCCGAGCCAGAATCAACAGCGACCGAATCAGAATCAGCAGAGGCCGTACCAGCCGCAACAAGGGCCGAGCCAGAATCAGCAGAGACCGTACCAGACACAGCAGAGGCCGTACCAGCCGCAACAAGGGCCGAACCAAAATCAGCAGAGGCCGTACCAGACACAGCAGAGGCCGTACCAGCCAAACGCGCAATATAACGGCGCGCAACGCCAGACGCCCGCATATCCGGCTCTCGGAGGCCGCCCCGGCATTCCGGCGCCGAACTACACGCGCCCTGCTTATCCCAACGCAAATCGGCCCAGCAGCGTTTATCCCGGCGCGGCGCCTCCGGGACATTTAGGCGACTGGCTGAACCAGCACCAGGGCCTTTCCCTGGAGGACCAAGAGCGCTTGCTACGCAATGATCCCAGCTTCAATCGGCTGCCGGCGGCGACGCAGCAGCGGCTGGTGCAACAGTTTCACCAGCTGAACCAACTACCGGAGGACCAGCGCGAACGCCGCCTGGCGCGCAGCGAAATGCTGGAGCACATGTCGCCGCAGGAACAAATGCAGGTTCGCCAGGCGGGACGCAGTTTTATGGCGCTGCCGCCGGATCGCCAGGCGACAGTGAAGCGCGCCTTCCAGGATCTGCGCTCGGTTCCGCTCGATCAACGCGCGACGGTACTGAACTCGGCACGCTATCAAAACCAGTTCAGCCCGGACGAGCGCGACATCCTGACAAATCTTCTGCGCGCCGAACCCTACGAGCCGCCTCGCTGACGGCGGCTCCCCGCGACGCCGGTGCTAGACCAGCTTGCTCCTGAAGAAGGGGAGCGATTTTTCCAATCCTTCCATGAGGCCGACACGCGGCTCCCATCCGAGCAAAGTGCGCGCCTTGGCGATGTCGGGCCGCCGGCGCGTGGGATCGTCCACGGGCAGATCGATGTAACTCAACTCGCTCCTGGAGCCAGTGACTTCGAGCACGGCTTTCGCGCAATCGAGGATGGTGAACTCTTCGGGGTAGCCGAGATTGACAGGAAGATGCTCTTCACTGCGCGACAGGAGCACGATCCCCTCGATGAGATCGTCGACGTAGCAAAAACTGCGCGTCTGGCTGCCGTCGCCGTAGATGGTGAGCGGTTCGCCGCGCAGGGCCTGCATGATGAAGTTGGAGACGACGCGTCCGTCGCCGGGGTGCAGGCGAGGGCCATAAGTATTGAAGATGCGCGCGATGCGCGTATCGACACCGCGCGAACGGTGGTAGGCCATCACCATGGCTTCGCCAAATCGCTTGGCTTCGTCGTACACCGAGCGGGGACCCACCGGATTCACATTGCCCCAGTAGGTCTCCGGCTGAGGATGCTCCATCGGGTCGCCGTAGCACTCCGATGTGGAGGCTTGGAGATACCCCGCACCATATTTTGCGGCAATCTGCAGCGTGTTCTCAACGCCGACAGACCCCACGCGCAGCGTTTCAATTCCCAGGCGAAGATACTCCGGCGGACTGGCCGGCGACGCTAGATTGAAGACGGTATCGACGCGCCCCGGATCGAAGGCCGCGCAGATATCGCGCTCTTCAAAACTAAAGCGGGAATCATTAGCGAGATGGGCAAGGTTTCCGGAGTCGCCAGTGGACAGGTTGTCGACGCCGAGGACGAAGTGGCCCTCGCCGAGCAGGCGATCTGTGAGATGAGAGCCAAGGAATCCGGCGGCGCCGGTTACGAGTGCGGACTTAGCCAAAACTTAGTACTCCTGAACTGAAAACTTAAAGTGAAAATGAGGTGCTCGCCCCTGGGCCTGCGCGCGGGCGCTCAAGGAGCGCGCCGAGTGGCACCTGAGAATCCCGTTCAAGCCGGCAATTTGCGCGGCTTGCCCTCCTGCGAATGGTAGCTGGCCTGCCTGCCGACGCTCACATAGGTAAAGCCGTGGCTCTGCATCTCATGCGGCTTATACAGATTGCGACCGTCGATGACGATGGGGAAATGTAGGGCCCGATTCAACCGTGCCAAATCAATCGCGGCAAACTCCTTCCAGTCGGTGAGGATCAGCAACGCATCGGCATCCTGCGCTGCCTGGTAAGGATCGCCGGCGTACTTCATGTTTGCGCCAGGCAGCAGCACTTCCTTCGCGCGCTCCATCGCCGCCGGATCGAATGCCGTGACAATGGCACCGGCTTGCAGCAGTTGTTTGATGATCTCGATGGCTGGCGACTCGCGGATGTCGTCCGTGTCGCCCTTGAAGGCCAGGCCCAGCGCGGCCAGCCGCTTGCCGCGCAGAGTCCACAGCGCTGAGCGCACTTTATTGAAGAACACTTCCCGTTGTGTGTCGTTGATCTTCCGAACTTCTTCAAGAATTTGCAGATTAACGCCCCGCTCCTGCGCCACCCAATGGAATGCGGCCACATCCTTGGGGAAGCACGAGCCTCCGTATCCGAGTCCCGCGCGCAGGAATTTCGGACCAATGCGGCTATCGAGACCGATGCCGGCAGCAATGTCCTCGATGTCCGCATCCACGGCCTCAGCCAGGTTCGCCACAGCGTTGATGAACGAGATCTTCATGGCCAGAAACGCATTCGAGGCGTGCTTGATGATCTCCGCGCTCTGCGTTGAAGTGACAAGCAGGCGCGCGGGCCGGGCCGTGCTGCAGGTTCCAGGCACAGCTCCCGGCTGCGCGTAGTAGTCACCGGCGGTTAACGGCTCATAGATTCGCCGCAGTATCTCCGCCGAGCGGTCGTTGGCTGCTCCCACAACGATGCGATCAGGATGCAAAAAATCGACCACCGCCGTGCCTTCGCGAAGGAATTCCGGATTCGAGACCACGTCGAATCGCCCCGCTTCCACGCCATGGCGGTGCAGGACGCGCCGAATCCAGTCGTTGGTGTACACCGGAACGGTGCTCTTCTCCACGATCACCTTGTAGCTCTTGATGGCGCGCGAAATCTCCGCCACCACGGCTTCGACATACGACAGGTCCGCGGCGCCGCCATCGCCTTGCGGGGTGCCAACGGCGATGAATACCGCCTCGCTCCGCTCAACGGCCTCTCCCAGATGCGTGGTGAACACTACCCTGCCGCCACGGTGTTTGGCCAGCAGCTCGGGCAGATGCTCTTCAAAGATGGGCACACCGCCCTCGCAGAGCTGCTTCACTCGCGATTCGTCATTGTCGACACAGACAACCTGGTGACCCATGTCGGCAAAACAAGCAGCGGCAACCAGCCCGACGTATCCCGAGCCGATCACGCAAATTGAGACTGGATTCGACATGCGTTCGCGCGTTCCTTTCTGGGCCATTCTATGGGCGGGTTGGTGGTGCGAGGCAATTCCCTTTCGGTTGTATGCTGCGAAATCGGCTATTCAAGGATGGTTGCAGCCACTCACCGGCACACCGACATTCTATATTGCTGCTCATCCTGGGCCCGTGGGGCTTCTCTTGCAGGCGCATCTTCCCAATCACCGCTGTGTGCATGAAGGCATCCTGGCCGTCCTCTCGAAACCCCGTTGAATCGCGTCCACCGGCACGGTCTGGATGCTCCTCTCGGCTACAATTGGATACAGGCCAAAGGTCATATTCTTTGCGCATTGCGCGCAAATTCAGCAAGGAGCTCGAACCTCTATGGCGATTCCCGCCACACAACTTCGCCCGGGCATGATCATCAAGCACAACGACCAGCTTCATGTGGTTTTCAAAGTCGAGCACCGCACGCCGGGCAATCTTCGCGCCTTTATCCAGGCCAAGCTGCGCAACCTCAAATCGGGCGCCATGTTCGAGCACCGTTTCCGCTCCGCCGACGCTATTGAGAAGGTGGTGGTGGACGAAGTTGCCATGGAGTTCTTGTACGCCGACGGCGATGACTACTATTTCATGAATCCGGTCGACTATGAGCAGACCGTTCTCAAGAGCTCCACACTGGGCGACGCGGTCGAATACCTGACCGCCAACCAGCAAATCAAGGTGAGTTACTTTGATGGGCAGCCGGTGGGAATTGAGTTGCCGCAAACCGTAGACCTGGAGGTCGTGGAAACGGAGCCGGGGCTAAAGTCGGCAACTGCCTCCAGCGTCACAAAACCGGCCAAGCTGGAAACGGGCCTCGTCGTGCAGGTGCCGCCGTTCATCAACGCGGGCGAAAAGATCCGCGTAGACACCAGCGAAGGCGCGTATTTGAGCCGAGCATAGATTCCCCGCACTGCGACAACATCAGGAGGTCCCATGCCGGTCCCAGCAGTCATCGCCACCGCCGCTGAAAACTATCGCTTCAACTCCGATTTTCTGACAAAGATGGTCAGTGACCTTTCGCCCGATGAGTGGCTGCGCCGTCCCGACGAGAGACTGAACCACATCGCGTGGATCGTGGGCCATGTGATCTGGGCGCGGAAGGCAGTGCTTTCCCGGCTGGGGACGGAATGGTCGCAGCCCTGGCTCAGCTCGTTCGCGCGCGGAGTGAAATGCAACGATGTAGCAGCCTTCCCGACGCCCGACACTCTGATGGAGGGATGGCGCGAAGTCTCGGTGGTGCTGGTCACGGCGCTCGACGGCGCGTCAGAAGATGTGCTCTCGACTCCCTCCACACAGGGCCCTCCCAGCGCGGACGGCAAGATCAGCGGTGTGGTCAACTTCCTCGCCATCCACGAGACTTACCACGTGGGCCAGGCATCGTATCTGCGCAGTTGGATGGGCCACAAGGGCCTGATGGGATAATTGGCTCCGCCCCAATCGGACCGGGAGCGTAGAAAGCGCCTATCATTGCAAGTTGTGCAGCCCGAGCGCTCAGGCCGACAACTCAAGAATCCGTGTCGCTCGCGCTCGCCGCATAGGGAGCTCGAATGAAGAAGTCACTGCTTTATGCAATTCTTGTCGTGTTCGGCAGCCGTGCGGCACTGGCAGCGCCTCCGCTCGCAGCCGCGCCGCCCACTTCCAACTCAGCCGACCAAGCCGAGGCGGTGAACGGCAGCAACGCTTTCGCCGTCGACCTCTACGCGCAGCTTCGCGCGCAACCGGGCAATCTCTTCTTTTCGCCGGAAAGCATCTCCACCGCATTCGGCATGGCCTACGCCGGCGCGAACGGGCAAACAGCAACGGAGATGGAGCATGTTTTCCACTTCACGTTGCCGCCCGATCGGCTGCATCCGGCAATGGGCGCACTGCTCGCGCAGATGAACGGTCAGCACGAGGGATATGAACTGCACGTCGCCGACGCGCTGTGGGCACAGCAGGGCGCGAGTTTCCTGCCGGATTACTTGAAGCTGGTTCAAACCGATTACGGCGCGGGCTTCCGCCAGGTCGACTTCAAGACATCGCCCGATGTTGTGCGAGCCACAATCAATGAATGGATCGCGGACCAGACGAACGACAAGATTCAGGGCCTGCTGGGGCCCGGCTCGGTGACGGCGGCCACGCGGCTGGTGCTGACCAACGCCATCTACTTCAAGGGGACCTGGCTCGATCAGTTCAACCCGATGCACACGGAAGACGAGGAGTTCCACCTCACGGCGAAGCAGTCCGTCAAGACACAGATGATGAACCGCAACGGCGGCTACAGCTACTGCGATGGCGGCTCGTTCCAGGAGCTCGAGCTGCCGTATAAGGGCGAGCTCTCGATGGTCGTGTTGCTGCCCAGGGAGATTGACGGCTTGCCCGCGCTGGAGAAGTCGTTCACGGCGGCGAACGCAAGCACCTGGATCAAGAAGCTCGCGCCGGTGGAGAAGGTGATTCTGACGCTGCCGCGATTCACGATGACGCAGCAGTTCGAGCTGAGCGGCACTCTAAGCGCAATGGGCATGCCGCAGGCCTTCAGCAGCGCAGCGGACTTTTCGGGAATGACCGGCAAGCCCGACTTCGCCATCTCGGCGGCGATCCACAAAGCCTACATCGACGTGAACGAACAGGGCACCGAGGCGGCTGCGGCAACGGCGATCACCATGGTTGCGACGGCGATGCAACGGCCAATCGACGAGCCTCCGCCGATCGTCTTCGACGCCGATCATCCGTTCCTTTTCTTGATTCGCGACACAAATTCGGGCGCGATTCTGTTTCTGGGGCGAGTGACCGACCCGACAAAGTAGAGCCACCGCCGTCCAGGCGATGGCTCCAGTTGATGAGGGGGAGGGCTTGCGCTTACTTGCCATCGGGCAGTTTGACGAGCTTTGCCTCGAGCAGCGCGTCAATCACTTTGAGCGCTTCAAGGGCCGACTCCGCCACCGGCTCGTCGACCTGGACAACGGCGAGCGCCTTGACGAGCGTGCCCCTGTTGCCGGACGGAAGCCGCTCGCGGCCAAGGGCAAAGTTGGCGATGTTCACTCCCTGCTCGCCCAGGATTGTGCCAATGCGGCCGATAACGCCAGGGACGTCGAGGTTGCGGCAAACCACCAAGGTTCCTTCGAGCGGAGCTTCGACGTCGATGCCGTCGAAGGCGAGCAGGCGCGGCTGCTCACCGTGAATAACGGTGGCGCTGGCGCGGCTGTCACCCTGTGCGGTGTGCAGCACCAGCGTGAGCACCGTGGCTGCCCCGCCGCGATAACTTTCTTCCTTCTGCTCGTGCACGCGAATGCCGCGTTCCGCGGCAACGGCGGCCGCGTTGATGCGGTTCACGTTTTCAGAGCCCTGCAGCAGACCAGCGATGGCTGCGTTGCGCACCAGCTCGGTTTTGGCCTCGGTGAGCGTGCCGCCGTAGACGATGTGAATGGCGTCAATGCCGGATTTTCCGCCGCCTTTGCCCGCCTGGGCAAGAAACGATCCGAGGCGCGCGGCGAGATCGATGTAGGGAGCGAGTTGCACGTACTCTTCGCGGCTCAGCGAGGGCACATTCACGGCATTCTGCACCACACCCAGCTTGAGGTATTCGCACACCTGATGCGCAATCTGGATGCCAACGGCCTCCTGTGCCTCGGCCGTGGAGCCGGCGACGTGCGGCGAGAGAATGACGTTTTCGAGGTCGAGATACGGCGCGTCCTTCGGCGGCTCGACGGCGAATACGTCGAGCGCCGCACCGGCCACCTGGCCGCTCTTGAGCGCAGCGGCAAGATCCGCATCGCAAACCAGCTCGCCGCGAGCGCAATTGACGATGCGCACGCCTTTCTTCATGGTGGCGATGGTTTTCGCATTGATAATGCCCGTGGTCTGCGGTGTGAGCCCGACGTGCAGCGTGAGGTAGTCGGACTTGGCAAAGAGCTCTTCGAGAGGGACGAGGGCGATTCCGTTCTCGCGCGCCAGGGCTGCAGAGACAAAGGGATCGGTGCCCATAATCTCCATGCCGAAGCCGCGCGCGCGTCTGGCTACTTCAAGGCCGATGCGGCCGAGGCCCAGAATACCGAGCGTTTTGGCGCGCAGCTCGGTGCCCTGCAGATTCTTCTTCTCCCATTTGCCGGCGTGCATGGTGGCATTGGCGGCGGGAACTTTTCGCGCGAGCGCAATCATGAGTCCGATAGTGAGCTCAGCGACGGCAACGGCGTTGGCTCCGGGCGTGTTCATGACCACGATGCCGCGGCGCGTGGCGGCCTCGGCGTCAATGTTGTCCACGCCGACGCCGGCGCGGCCAATGACACGAAGTTTGGGAGCGTGCTCGAGGAGTGCGTCGTCCACCTGCACCGCGCTGCGGACGACGAGCGCGTCGGCGTCGGCCAGCGCGGCGGGCAATCCTTCTGGCAACTGGTCGTGCGTTTTGACTTCCCATCCCGGCTCGCCCGCAAACACGGCCAGCGTGGCCGGAGAAACTTTTTCCGCCAGTACGATCTTCATGGCTGCTCCCTTATCCGCCGCAGCGGACCCGCTCGTGTACTCATCAAAGCGAATGCCCTGCTGCTCGCAGAGCAAGTCGAACATGCGCACCACCGCCGCGTGCGGCTTGCCCTCGCCGCGTTCGTATTTGGTGAGCGAGTTGGGATGCACTCCAAGCCGCTCAGCCATTTCGTATTGATAGAGATCGAGCTGCTTGCGCGCGATGAGCAGCTTTTCTCCGAAGGTTAGTTCAGGCATTGAAATACAACTCCTAGCTTCTAGCTTTTAGCTAAATGCCGGTAGAGCCCGCGTTTTCCCACACTTCACAGCCCGGAGAATCTCGCGGAATCCCAAATCATCGCGAATCACCGTGAACAAGCTAGCGGCTAGAAGCTAGGAGCTAGAAGCCGCTTTTGCATAGACTTCCTGCGCCGCGGCCACGGCCTGGCCGAATTTGACGGGCAGCCCGAGCGTGTCCTTGGCGATGTGCTCCATGGCGCCGAGCAGCGCGACAGTGTCGAGATAGTCGAAAAAGCCGAGGTGCGCGACGCGGAAGATTTTGCCCTGCATTTCGCCCTGGCCATTGGCCGCGACCAGCGCGAACTTTGCCTTGAGCGCCTTAACCACGACGCCGGAGTCCATTCCTTCAGGCACCGCAACGGCGGTGGCCGCAGCGGCCGGAGAGGTAAGCGCGAAGAGCGTGAAGCCCAACGCCACGAGGCCCGCACGCGTGGCTGCCGCGTTCACCTGCGCGTTATCGATCAGGGCGATGCGGCCCTTCTCGAGATCGCCGCCCGCCTGGCCTGCGATGTAGTCGAGTGCCGCGCCAAGTGCTGCGACAAGCGCAACAGCAGGTGTGTAGGCGCTTTCGCCCTTGACCGCGTTCTTGCGCTCCTTGCGCAGATCGAAGTAGTAGCGCGGATTCTTAGTGGTCTCCATGGCCACCCAGGCGCGATCGCTGACGCTCAAGTAGGCGAGGCCGGGAGGAATCATGACTGCCTTCTGCGAGCCGCCGATGAGGACGTCGATGCCCCAGCCATCGACGTCGAAGTGCGTGGTGCCGAGGCCGGTAATTCCGTCGACGACCAGCAGCGTGTTGGGCGCAACTTGGTCGCGCAGTTTCGCGATGGCTTCGACGTCGTGGCGAACGGCTGTTGAGGTCTCGGTGGCCTGCGTGTAAATGACCTTGTGTTCCGGCTTGAGCGCGGCACGAACCGCTGCCAGGTCGAAGGTTTGGCCGTAGGGCGCGGTGAACACTTCGGGCTCGCAGCTGAAGGCCTTCGCCAGGCCGGTCCAGCGCTCACCAAATTTTCCGGCTGTGAGTACAAGCACCTTGTCGCCCGGCGAGGTCAGATTCGAGACCGAAGCTTCCATGGCGCCGGTGCCGGAGCAGGCGAGGAGCAGGACATCGTTTTTGGTGCCCACAAAAACCTTGAGCTGGGCGAGCACCTTCTGGAAGAGGGCGCGGAACTCGGCAGTGCGGTGGTGCATGTCCGCCGCAGCCATGGCGAATTGGGCGGCTGGAAGGAGGGGCGTTGGGCCAGGAGTAAAAAGGCGAGTCTTGCGAATCATTTTTTCCTCGTTCTAAGCAGAATTTAGAAGTGAGAGCGAGACAATCACATAATACACAATCTTGTGGTTTTTGTGGCCGCCTATTGTGGAAAAGCTCAGCGCGGGCTGTAATTCGGGAAAACCGCCCTCTTTTGACCCTCAGGTTCCCAGAATCTGTACAATTCTTGTTTGGCCGGGTCTATTTTGGGGCCCCCCACGAGAAGTGGGCGGCAGAAGGTTGAAGCAGGAAGTCAGGAGCGAAGGAAATGACCGACGCAGGCGAACTCGAAGCCCTTGTAAGTCAACAAATTGTGACCGCCATGAAGGCACACGACGCCGAGCGGACAGGCACGTTGCGGCTGATCAAGAACGCTCTGAAGAACAAGGCGATTGAGAAGCGCGCGGCGCTGACGCAGGCCGAGAGTGAGCAGGCGCTGGCCATAATGATTAAGCAGCGGCACGACTCGATTGAGCAGTTCGCGAAGGGCAACCGGCCGGACCTGGTGGCCAAGGAGCAGGCGGAGATTGTGGTGATCGAGGAGTTCCTGCCCAAGGCGCTGGACGAGGCGGGGCTGGCGAAGCTGGTGACTGAGGCGATCGGCGAGCTGGCCGCGTCGCTGGGGCATAAGCCGACGGTGAAGGAGATGGGCCCGGCGATGAAAGCCGTCCAGGGCAAGCTGCAGGCCGCGGGGCTGAGGGCCGATGGGCGGCTGGTGAGCGAGTTGGTCAAGAAGGAATTAGCCGGCTAGGCGCCGGACACTTCGAGAGCGGGGTTTTGGCGGGGCGGCGGGCTGCGCCAGCCCCAGGACGATTTTCCCCACAGACGAAACTAATCCCCCTAATCGGGGTTTCATGAGTTGGCCCTCCCCCGGGCTGCCGGAACTCCGTTTGCTTCGGACGGACCGGAGACTGCAGTGGCCCAGGGCCGGAGCGGACTGTGAGGGACCATGAATCCCCGAACGATTCTGCGTGTTTCGTCCTTAGCGCGGCTTTCCCCCCAGATGAACCAATCGCCTCGCCCATCGCTTTCACCCGAGATCCAAACACGGCACAGAACGAGCGCTTCAAATTGGGTCTTCGGCGCGGCGTTTGCGGTGTTTGCGATTGCGTTCGCGGCGCATGCAAGTGCGCAGCAGGCGTACCCCGGGCCGCAGTACGGCCCGAATGGCAGCCCGTACCCGAGCGGCCAGTACGTACCGCAGTACGCGCAGCCAGCGCCTCAAAACGGCTACGCGCAGCCGCAATATCAGCCGCAGTATCAGCCGCAGTATGGGCAGCCGCAGGCTCCGCAAGATCAGCAGCCGCAGTACGCGCCGCAATACCCCGCACCGCAGCAGCCTTACCCCCAGCAGTCGTACCCCGACCAGCAGCCGTACAGTTCTGCGTCGCCGTATGCGCAGCAGGATGAAAGCCAGGCGCCAGCGCCGGCTCAGGCGCTCAGCGCAGAGGATCTGGAGCAGCTTCTCGCGCCGATTGCGCTCTATCCCGACTCGCTGCTCGCGCAGATCCTTGCCGCTTCAACCTATCCCGCGCAGGTGGCTGTGGCCGATCAGTGGCTGCAGCAGATGCGCGCACAAGGGTATAGCTCGCCCGATCAGATCGCCGCCGGCGCCAACGCGCAGAGTAGTTGGGATCCGAGCATCAAGGCGCTCACGGCTTTCCCTGACGTGCTGGACATGATGAACCACGATCTGGAGTGGACCACGAATCTCGGCAATGCCTACTACAACCAACCGCAGGATGTGATGCAGACGGTGCAAGTGCTGCGCGACCGCGCCGAACAGGCCGGGAATCTGCAGAGCACGCCGCAGGAAGAAGTGAATAACGACCAGGGCTACGTTGAGCTGGAACCCACGAACCCGCAGGTTGTGTACGTGCCCACCTACGATCCGTGGAATGTTTATGGGGCGCCGATCGCGCCGTATCCTGGATTCTCGTTCTTCGGCGCGCTGGGCGACTTTTTCGGCGGCGCTCCCATTCAGTACGGGCTCAGCTTCGCACTGGGAGCCTTCGATCGCATGCCGTTTGGCTGGCCTTCGTGGGGATTCGATTGGACGGGGCAGGGGTTGATGTATAACCATTCCGGCTACTCCACGCACAGCAACCAAGTGGCCGATTGGGGCCTGCCGCGCGGTGGACCTCGCGCCTACTATGGCCGGGGCGGAAACGGCGGCATGGGCGACGGCCAAAATCGGTCGTATGACCAACGGCCCGGCTACAACCAGGGCGGCAACTACCAGCGCGGCGGATGGTCGAATAATCGCGGCGGCGCCCAATCATATGTGCGGCCCGCCGAGGGATTCCCGGAGCCGGAGCGGCTCGATTACTCCAACCGCAATTCGCAGCAGCCGGGCTACGGCACTACGCGTCCAGCGATGCCCGGTCAGCAGATGGTTAACCGCCCCGGCCAGCAGCCGTATGAGCGTGTAGCTCCGCCGCAGAACTACGGCTATCGTCCGCAGACCTACCCAAATCGCGCACCGGCGTATACGAATCCGGGCTATTCCAGCAGGCCGCAGAGCTATAGCAATCCGGGCTACCGGTACGGCTACACAGGGCAGACAACAAACTCCTACCCCGGGAACGGCTACTCCCGGAACAGCTATTCCGCGCCGCAGGCCTATGCCACTCGCCCTGGCTTCACGTATTCGAACCCATCCGGGTCGTATCGCGCGCCGCAGTCGAATAACTCGCGTGGGTTTTCGAATCGCTCGTATGAGAACTACGGGAATACGATGGCGCGGAACGAGCACTCGGGCGGATTCCATCTTTTCGGTGGTGGGCAGCCCAAGTCCTTTGGTAGCCAGCGCGCGCCGTCGTACTCCTATAAGGCACCGAAGAGCTTTGGAGGCGGACACCAAAGCTTTGGCGGCGGACACCAGAGCTTCGGAGGCGGGCACCAGAGCTTTGGCGGCGGACACGAGAAAGCCCCCAAGATGAGCCACTCCGGCGGCGGCGGCGGACACCACCACTCTCGCTAAGCTCCGGATTTCAGCAAGCGCTAAATGAAAGCGGGATGAATTCCTTGTGACCGCATAGACCGGAGCGGCGCTCTGGCTCTAACATCGATTCTCAATGAGGTCATTCGCGGGCCCTTTCATGGATTGTCGATGAGTTTCCCGGGCACCCCAAAAATCCTGGCCCTCTGCCTGTTGTGCGCTCTCGCTGCAGCGCGAGCCGGCGCGCAGGGCCCGCCGTATCAAACCGACGATCCCGTCCCGGTCGACCTGCATCACTACGAGTTCTATATCTTCGGCGGCGTGGACGGAACCACTGCGGAGATCGACTCCACCGGGCCGGCCTTTGAGTTCAACTGGGGCGCTCTCCCACGCGTTCAGCTACACGCCATCCTGCCCTGGGGCGTGATCGCGCCGTCCAACAACCCAGTCTATCTGCCCGGCGGAACAGGACCTGACGCCTTCGGCCTCACCGATATGGAGCTCGGCGCCAAGATTGCCTTCATCAAAGAGAGCAAGCACTTTCCGCAGATCGGCAGCTTCACCATGTTTGAGATGCCCACCGGCAATGCAGACAAGGGCCTTGGCGTGGGAAAAGTCTGGTACAAGCTGCCCATCTGGCTGCAGAAGAATAGCGGCAAATGGCTCTTTGACGGAGGCGGCGGCTATCAGGTGGTCCCGCAGACCGGCTATCGCAACTTTCCTTACACTGGCTGGCTGATCAAGCGCGAGCTGAGCGAGCAGTGGGAACTCGGCGCCGAAGTTTTTGCGCATGGCGCCGAGGGCATGGCAGCGGCGCAAACGCAATCCTCCGCCATGATCGATGTGGGCGGCTACTACCACTTCAAGCGCAACACCAACGAGCAATTCCTGTTCTGTTATGGCCACTCGGTGGCCGGGCAGACCGAGAATTACGCTTATGCAGGGATGTACTGGACCTGGGGCAAGGACACAAAGAGCGGCTCGCCGGACGATAAGAAGGCGGTCGCGAACAATCTGCTGTTCCCGGCGGCGCCGAACAGAAACGGGCTCTGACGGCGCGAATCGATCCCGGATCTCATCCGCCGCGGCGGAGAGGCTTGAGGCACCCCGCACGGAAAGGACTTAGCGAATGGAAATCACCGTACGCGGCCTCTGGACGATGATCCACGGCATGGGATTCGGCGCGCTGTATCTGATGGCCTGTTCCGGCGCGCTGGTCGAGTTCTACCGACGGCACAGGTCGCCGCTCGGTCCCGAGATCAAGGAAGAGGACGAAAGATTCCTGCGGATCTACCTGACCGCGATGGCTGCGCTTGCATGGCTCACTGTGCTCTCCGGCACCTACATTATTTATCCGTGGTATCGCGCCGTGCCGCCGCCGGGAACGGCAAGCCTGGCTGCATTTCCGCAACGGCTGCTGATGTCGAGCCCCTCGACCGCCGCGTGGCATTCCATTGGGATGGAGTGGAAAGAGCACGTTGCTTGGCTCGTGCCCATCTCCATCACCATGGCGGCAGTGGTCTTTTCACAATATCGCCGCAGCCTCAGAATCCATCCCGAGCTTCGCGCCGCGGTTCTGAGTTTCGTCTGGGCGTCGCTTCTCGCCGCCGGAATCGCCGGCTTTTTTGGCGCCATGCTCAATAAGAACGCGCCGGTAACTGGCGGAGCGACTATACCCCTCGTCGAGGGAGAGCAGAAATGAGCAATCAAAGCACATCTCCAGCCCCGCACGCGAAGCTGAATCCCAACGGCGCCGGCGCAGCGGCCGTGCTCGCGGCCGGCATTGGCTCGTTCCTGGTTGCGGTCTTCGCCATCCTGGCGGACAAAGCCGCGTCGATCAAAAGCCTGATGAACTTTTATAAGCCGACCGGACCGCTATCCGGAGTGACGACGTGTGCGATCGTCGTTTGGCTCGCGGTGTGGGCGCTGTTGCATCGTCGCTGGTCGTGGCGGAACGTCGAAGTGGGGCGCGTCACCGCCGCGGCATTCATCCTGCTCTTTCTGAGTTTGCTGCTCACCTTCCCGCCCATCGCCGACCTCTTCTAAGAGATTGGCGGCACAAAAGAAATACCGGAGCTGGCACATGGCCAGCCCCGGCGTTTAGTTGATCGTGCGTTTGGCTTACTGCCAGGCTGCGGTCGTCATGTCGGTGAATTGGAGACCATCGACGTGGCGAGCCAGCAGCACCAGGTTGCCGTTGGTGGAGTTCTTCAGCAACAATCCCACCACGCGAACCTTTGCGCCGTTGCTCAGGTCGTTGAACGCCCCGAAGCCATAGCGGAAGTCGCAGGCCGGCCCAAGGTACACCGTGACCGTGGACGGGACAACCTGTCCCGCAAACCCAGTGATCTGCATCTGGAACAGCCCCTGCCCTGAGTTCTGGCTGCTGTTCGCAACCGTGCCCTCATAGCCCCAGTTCTCCAGATGGATGCGATTGACCGTGATTGCCGTGCCGCTGGTCGGAGTTGCTTCGGAATCCGTGCCGCCGACTGCGATCTCCTGACCAGGTGTCAAGGCATACGAGTTAAAGAGGAGTTGCGTGAATGCATTGTGCATCCAGTAGATGCCGTAGTTCTCCTTCCCAGTGATGTCCACCTGAGCAATGCCGCCCAGCGGAACATCAGCCAGTGAAGACGGCTCGACCGCACGCACATAGAAGTCAAGGTTGGTGGCCTGACCCGTCGCCGGTGTCACGTACGTCACCAAACCTCTTGCGTAGAACTTGCTGTCGGTAATGAGCGCCACTTCATCGGCGTCCAGAGTCTGATCGGCTGGATCCAGAGACCCGGCGACCACCACTACGCTGTTGGTATTCAACGAGCTCAGGCCTGCGCCGCCATCCCACTCGGTCGTCGAGCTGGTGTTGATGGTGAACTGCTCGCCGTGCGGACCCTGAATCGTGAACGAGCTCGGCTCAGTAGTCGTGCTGGTCGGCGCAGTCACCACGGATCCGTACAGTAAGTCGATGTGTGCGCCCTCGTCGGTGCGGGTCACCGTGGAGACATCAATCGTTGGAGTCACCGTAACGTCGCCGGTCGTCGTGTTGATTTCGATGTTCCCGTTCGAATCCACCGGAATCGACTGGCCCAGATCAAAATCCATACGCAGACCCACAGGCGGCATATTCGCACCGATGGTCAGAGATTTCGGCAGATTGAAGGTCAAGGTGGAGTTTGAGAAGGCAGCCGGGGCCGTAGCAATGGTCGGCGCACCTCCACCGGTGGTGTTCAAGTAGCTCACTGTTCCGGTGCCCAGAACGAACGTGACGCCGGTGTAGGTTCCTGCGGGAACCTGGTTCATGTCCACCAGGGTCTGCAGGCCGTTGAAGCGAGCAAAGTCCACCGTCGGCGTTCCCTTGACCAGGGTAGACGTGGTTGTGGTGCCATTGGTCAATTCGACATCGAGAAGCTGCACCTGAAATGAAACGACGGCAGCTAACGGCGCGTCAGTGCCAACCAAAAAGGCCGAGCCTGTCGGCACGTTGGATTGGGTTGTGGAGGTCATGGAGCTGGTACAACCCGAAGCCACCAGGACGACAGCGGTCAGGGGAATCAGCGCCAGCCTGAAGAGCTTTTCAAATCCTTTGGTAGACATAGCAGTTTGGTCACCTTCTGCGAGTCTGCGTGGCTTGGAGAGCGAGAGCCGGATCGATCTTCTTTCCTTCCCTTTCTTGAGGGCATGCCGAGGAGGCATCGGACCGTAGCTGGAACACATCCATCAGTCAAGCTGCAACCGGTGAACTTGCATCGGTTCTCGACGACCCAGGCAGGGAAATGGATCATTCCAGAGCGCGCTCACGCACGGAGCGGTCGCTTAAATTTAACTACGGCGGCGGGGGAGGCGTTTGAGACCAGCTGCCGCTGCACTCATTAGACACAAGGGGTTCACGGAAGTTGTGGGAGGATTCAAAGAAAGTTTCCACAGCCCTCGGGATGGGGATTTTGTCGAGTTACCACGGTAACAACCGTCGGCTAGGTCGAACTTAGTCGATCTTTCTCAGCCATAGATTGCGGAAAGAGACCTTGCAGGGCGTGCCTTCAATCTGCAGCCCGAACAGTCCAGAGAGGTTAGTGGTGGAATTAGGATCATCGTCCACCAGCACAGCCATTAACCTGCCATTCAAAATGTGCAGGATTACACCACCCCGCGCGATGATCGTGTATTGGTTCCACTCGCCGTCCTTTACATAGGTCCCCAATTGCGCGCGGTCGCCAATCGCGCCCACCAGACGCGGAGGCTTGCCGGGCTCGGATTCCACGACCTGCCCGCGCCAGGCGACAATTCCCAGCGACGTATTCTGCGAGTAGAGCTGCCCGCTGTACTGCATCGCGTTTTCGTTGACGGGGTACCAGAAGTCGGCCTGCGGCCCAATCATGACCCAGCGCGGATCAAGCGGCGGCTCGCCCTTGCCGGCGACGCGGCCTAGGGGAATCCCCGTGCTGCTGCGGTACTGCACGCCGCTGCCACCGCCCCACTCCACCTTGATCTCGAGCTTCAGGTCGAAATCCTTCGCAGTGATGCCGTGATAGACGAGAAACGTGTTGCCCGCGACTTTGTCTTTGGTGGAGACGCCGACGATGGCGCCGTCTTCCACGCTCCACACGCCAGGCCGGCCATCCCAGCCGCTGAGTGTTTTGCCATCGAAGAGCGAAACGTAGCCCGCGTGGTCGGAGAAGTCGATCGCCTCCGGCTCGGGGAAGACGCCATTCCGCTTTCCGGAGATATCCGGCTTCACATTCCAGATGCCGGTCTCGTCCTGAATCTGGGTCGGCGGCTGTGCGGTGGAACTCTGGGCTTGCGCACCGCTCGACGGGCTTTGGGCTATCGAGCCTGGCGCGGAGGCGAGCCCGGCGCCGAGCGCGACCGCGAGCACCGGCAGCGTGCACCTGGCCGATGCCGACCAGAAGATTAAAGACCTTCGCATGATTTCCTTCAGAAGACTTCTGAGCGTACGCCTTCGGGAATCGGCGCATGCTTCAGCAGGCCCAATTCGCCGGCCAGCCGCTCCAGCTTGGCGCGCGTGGCTGCGGTGGGCGGCACCAGGGGCAACCGCAGATGATCGCCGCACTTTCCCATCAGGCTCAGCACGGTTTTCACCGGGGCCGGATTCGACTCCCAGAAATTGGCTTCGAAGAGCCGCGAGAAACGGCGCTCCAGCTCGCGCGCCTCGCCCCAATTGTTTTCGAGCGCCGCGCGGATCATGCGCGAAACCTCAGCCGGAGCTTCGTTCGACGCCACGCTGATGAGGCCGTGCGCGCCGACGGCGATGGCCGCCAGCGCCAGGTTGTCGTCGCCGGAGAAGATCTTGAATCCCCGCGGCATGATATGCGCGAGCTCGGCAAACTGCGGCAGCTTTCCGCTCGCTTCCTTGATGGCCTCGATATTCCTTGCCGCCGCGGCCAGCCGCGCCACCGTCTCCGGCTCCAGGTTCGCCGCCGTCCGGCCGGGCACGTTGTACACGCAAACGGGGAGCGGGTCGACCTCGCGTGCGAGAGCCAGGAAGTGCTGGAACTGGCCTTCTTGGGTCGGCTTGTTGTAGTAGGGATTGGCCGAGAGCACCGCCGCGAGGCCGGGGATGCGCCGCAGGTGTCCAGCCAAACGAACCAGCACGCGCGTGGAGTTGTGCGTGCATCCGGCCCACACGGGAACCCGGCCGGCTGCAGCATCGATCACCAGACGCACTGCGCGGAGCCACTCTTCTTCATCGAGCGTCGCTGCTTCGCCTGTCGATCCGCACGCCACGATGAAATCAATACCCGACTCAATCTGCCAGTTGACGAGCGACCAAAGCGCCGGCTCGTCAACAGATCCATCCGCCCTGAACGGCGTCACAATTGCGGTACCACAACCTGTCGTTTCCATGACAGGTCAAGTTTATAACGGCGTGGGCCGCTCCGCGGTGGAAGACCGGCCCCGCCGAACCGTCCGCTCGGGCGCATTCGCAAGCACGCCGGAGCCGAAAAGAGGCTGTTATGATTCGCGGGAGAAGTCTCAACGAATCGTTCCTATCAGGAGCCGTCGCATGTTTCCATCCCGCTCGAGTTTTCGTGGTTTTCTCGCCGTTCTTGTCGTGCTGGCTTCGCCAGCAGCATTCGCGCAATCCGGCCAGACCATCTCCCTGACCGTCGATGCCACGCAGGCCCCGCGGAAGCTCCTGCACGCTCAGCTGGTTCTGCCCGTGCAGCCCGGCCCGCTCACTCTGTACTACCCCAAGTGGATTCCCGGCGAGCACAAGCCCAGCGGCCCCATCGCCGATCTCGCCGGTCTCAAATTCGAGGCCGGCGGAAAGGCCGTTCCTTGGCGGCGCGACACCCTCGATGCCTTCACGTTCCATCTTGACGTTCCCGCCGGAGCGACCCGCCTCGATGCCGCGTACGACGTCATCGAGCCCGAAGGCGTTTCCGCCACCGACAAGCTTCTGGTCCTGGAATGGAATGAAGCAATCCTCTACCCCGCCGGCACGCCGGCCGCGCAACTCATTTACCAGGCCAGCCTCATTCTTCCCGAGGGCTGGAAGTACGGCACCGCATTGCCGGTCGCCAGCGAGTCAGCAAATCAGGTCTCCTTCAAGCCCATCTCGCTCGACCTGCTCGTCGACTCGCCCGTCGTTACCGGACAGTATTACCGCGCCATCGACCTCACCCCGCCCGGCGAGCCCATCCATCACGAGATCGATATGGTGGCCGACGGCGAGGCCGCTCTCGCCATGAGCCCCGAGATCCAAAAGGGAATGACTAACCTCGTTGCCGAGTCGGGCAAGCTGTTTGGCGCGCGCCATTACCGCAATTACCACTTCCTGCTCACGCTCAGCGATCATGTGGCGCACTTCGGCCTCGAACACCACGAATCGAACGACAGCCGCCTTCCCGAGCGCGCGCTCCTATCTCCCGGCGCCGGCGTGCTCGTGGGCTCGCTCCTGCCCCACGAGTTCGTCCATTCATGGAATGGAAAGTTCCGCCGCCCCGCCGATCTGGCCACGCCGGACTTCGAAAAACCGATGCAGGACGATCTGCTCTGGGTTTACGAAGGCCTTACCGAATATCTGGGCCCGCTGCTCGGCGCACGCAGCGGCCTGTTCACACCTGAGCAGTATCGCGACTACCTGGCCAGCGCGGCCGCCATGCTCGGCCCTGGCCGCCCAGGACGCACGTGGCGTCCATTGCTCGACACCGCGGCGGCTGTGCCCGGCTTCAATGACCGTAGCCGCGGCTGGACGAACTGGCGCCGCTCCGTTGACTACTACGAAGAAGGCGATTTGATGTGGCTTGAAGCCGCCACCATCATTCACGACGTGACCAACGGCCAGAAGTCCATCGACGACTTCTGCCACCTCTTCCACGGCGGAGCCAACAACGGCCCCGAGCTCAAGACCTACAGCTTCGATGACGTGGTCGACGCGCTGAATCAGGTCGCTCCCTACGATTGGGCGGCGTTCTTTCATCGCCATCTCGACTCGACCTCGCCCGATATGCCCATCGGCGGCCTTCAGAATGCCGGGTGGAAGGTTGAATTCACCGGCAAGCCCGCGGATCTGCCCGGGCGTCGCGGCGCCCCAAGCGATGTCTACTCCATCGGTCTGCAACTCGAAGCCGACGGCACGGTCGGCGACTCGGTTGTGGGCAGCCCCGCATTCGAGGCGGGGATTTCGCCGGGGATGAAGGTTGTGGGCGTGAATGGGCGCGTCTATACGCACGACCTGCTCGAGGACGCGATCGATGCCGCCAAGGGCAACACGGCGCCCATCATGGTCCTGGTCGTGGATGACGACTATTACCGCACGGCGACGATCCAGGCTCACGGCGGCGAGCGCTATCCCCACCTGGTACGCGATGAATCGAAGCCCGACTATCTCGGCGACCTGATGAAGCCCCGCGCAGCGGCGCAGTAGCGTTGAGGGTGCCCCAGGTCTCGATTTTGAGACCTGGGATACCGGAAACGAGTGACAGCTCTTAAATCTGGTCGAAGATCTCTCGGAACTCCCATGCCCCGGATTTGCCGGCCAGCCACTCGGCGCCGCGCACTGCGCCCAGCGCAAAGCCGCGCCGCGAGTGCGCGTCGTGGCGCAGCTCGAGCGTGTCGCAGTCGCTCTCCGCGCGCACAATGTGCTCCCCCTTGGCGTCGCCCACGCGATGCGACTCGATGGGCACGTCGATGCCGGGTCGCACGGAAAGAACGATCTCCTTGAGCGTGAGCGCCGTTCCCGAGGGCGCATCGAGCTTCGACGTGTGATGCGTCTCGTCGATGGAGAACCGGTAGCCTTCGAGCTTTGCCAACTCTGCCGTCAATTGGAAGAGCTTCTGCACGCCGATAGAAAAGTTTGTTCCGTACAGAAGGCCGCCGCCGTGCTGAACAGCGAGTGCCTTCATTTCGTTCAGCTTCGAGTACCAGCCTGTTGTGCCCACCACGATGCGTCCGCCGATGGCGAGGACCGCGCGCATGTTCTCCAAGGCCGCCTCGGGCGTTGTGAAGTCCACAACTACGTCTACGCCGGCCAGGTTGGGCGCCGTCAGTGCGGACGCGCGCGCATTCTCGTCGACATCGAGCGCGCGCACGCCGTGGCCCCGCTCCCGCGCCACCTCAGCGACGGGCGATCCGGTCTTTCCCTTGCCAAGCACGAGAATCAGCATGCGTTTAGCTCCTAGCTGCTAGCTACTAGCTACTAGCTCAAGAATCTACTGACGAACTCTTGCGGTCTCCCACCCTTTCCGCACAAAACGCGCAAAGGATGGGGCACCCAGCCAACAGCTAAAGGCTAGGAGCTGGAAGCTAGAAGCTGCTTTCTTGCTTCCACGTCAAAGATCGACGGGTCAGGCTCTTTGAAGAATGCCGCATGCAGCGACCGCACCGCCTCATCGGCGTCGTCCTCATCGATCATAAAGCTCATGTTGATTTCGCTCGCGCCCTGCGAAATCATCCGCACGTTGATGTGGCGGATGGCGTTGAACACCTGCGCGGCAATGCCGTTCTGCCCGCGAATGTCCTCGCCCACCATGCAGACGAGCGCCTTTTTACCTTCGTACTTCACATCAGCCATCTTGCTCAGGTCGGCGGCGATCTCGGGCAGGCTCGAGTTGGAGTCGACGGTGAGCGAAATGCTGACTTCGCTGGTCGAAACCATGTCCACGGGGCATTTGTGCTTGTCAAAAACAGCGAACATTTTGCTCAGGTAGCCGTGCGTCATCAGCATACGGCTGGCCACTATATCGATAATGGTCAACTTCCTCTTGAGGGCGATCGACTTGAATGGGCTCTGGCAGTGCGGCGCCACGGAGATGATTCGCGTGCCTTCGCAGGCGGCGTTGCGGCTGTTCAGCACCAGCACGGGAATGTTCTTCTTCACTGCCGGCAGAATGGTGGCCGGGTGCAGAACCTTGGCGCCGAAGTAGGCCAACTCGGCCGCCTCTTCAAAGCTGATCACCCTTACGCGCAGCGCATCGGGACACACGCGCGGATCAGCAGTCATGATGCCGTCCACGTCGGTCCAAATTTCGATGGTCTCCGCGTCGAGGGCGCCGCCCACCAGCGCGCCGGTATAGTCGGAACCGCCGCGGCCCAGCGTCGTCGTCAACCCCTCTTCGTTCGATGCGATGAAGCCACCCATCACCGGCACCTTGCCTTGCGCAAGCAGCGGTTTGAGTTTCTCCGTCGCACGCTTCTCAACCACGTCGTCGAGCGGCGCGGCTTTCTGGAATTCAGAATCGGTGACGATGATCTCGCGTGCATCGATGTGCGCCGCATCCACGCCGCGCTCGCAAAAGGCTGCAGCCACGATGCGGCTGGAGAGGCGCTCGCCATAACTCACAATCTGGTCGGAGATGCGCGGGGTGAGCTCGCGAATTGCAGACAATCCGCGCAGTACCTCGTCCAGCGCGTCGAACGTGTCGTCAATGAGCTGAATAAGCGCGGTGATCGTGGCTTTGTCCTTGACCAGTTCAGCGGAGGTATCGCGATGCCGCGCCCTGAGCCGCGAGCTAATGGCCAGCGCACCGGTGCGGTCGCCCTCAGCGGCTGCCGCCGCCGCACGCAGCAACTGGTCGGTCACCTTGGCCATGGCGCTGACCACTACGATGGGGCTCTTCCCGCTGGCCACTCGCCCAAACACAATAGCGGCGGTGCGTCCAATGGCGGCCGCATCCTCGACCGACGTACCGCCAAACTTCATCACGACCAATTTCATTTCATGCTTCCCAATGTTCGCCCGCGTCGCGGCCATCGCTGACCTACGCGCGCGCTGCCGCCACTGCCGCAGGCTCCAGTTTGCCCAGGCTCGCCAGCATCTCGGCGTTCAGAATCGTCGCTCCAGCCGCGCCGCGCACGGTGTTGTGCGAGAGCAGCACAAATTTCCAGTCCAAAACGTTGCAGGGGCGCAACCGGCCCACCGTCACAGTCATGCCGTTGCCGCGGTTGCGATCAAGGCGCGGCTGCGGGCGATCGTTCTGCTCGGCCCATTCGACAGGTTGCTCGGGAGCGAACGGCAATCCGAGGCCGGCAAGCGGCTGGAACTCCGCCCACGCTGTCAGAATGTCTTCGCGGCGGACTTCGCGGCCCATTTTCTTCCCCAGCTTGATTGACACACACTCCGTGTGCCCGTCGGAGACCGGCACGCGATTGCAGTGCGCGGTCATCTTCGCGGGGAGCGGCGCCACACCGTGGGCTTCGAGCTTACCCAGCAGCTTGAGCGTCTCAGTCTCCATTTTTTCTTCTTCACTGGCGATATACGGAATCACGTTGTCGAGAATATCCATCGATGCCACGCCGGGATAACCCGCACCCGAGACTGCCTGCATGGTGGTCACGAAAATCTGCTCGATGCCGAAGCGCTCCTCGATGGGCTTGAGGGCCATGACCAGGCCGATCGTTGAGCAGTTCGGATTGGTGACGATGTAGCCGCCCGATTCCTTGCGCGACGGCTGCTCTTCGATCAGGTGCAGGTGATCGGCATTCACTTCCGGAATGACGAGAGGCACATTGGGAGCCATGCGGAAGGCGCTTGAATTCGAGATCACGGCGCAACCCGCCGCGGCAAACTTCGGCTCCATCTCGCGCGCAATGGCCGCGTCCACGCTGGCGAAGATCACCTTCGGCGCGCCATCGGGCTCGGCCGGCGAGACCATCATCTTTGCGATGCGCTCAGGCAGAGGTGTATCCAGCCGCCACTTGGCGGCCTCGCCGTAAGGCTTGCCGCTCGAGCGGTCGCTGGCCGCGAGCCACGCGATCTCGAACCAGGGGTGATTCGCGAGCAATTGAATGTAACGCTGGCCGACCATGCCGGTCGTGCCCAAAATGCCGATTGGGTACTTGTTCTTCATGGCCTTGACTCTATCCAGTGTACAAGAGGATGAGTTTGGCCGCAGCAGCTACCTAGGCCATCGCCGCGAGTACAGCGTCGGTAAACTGCGAGGTTCCGGCTGATCCGCCCACGTCGCGAGTCAGCGTTTTGCGCTCTGAGTAAACCATCTCGAGGCCCTTCTGCGCTTTGTCCGCAGCCGCGGTCTCATCCAGGTGCCGCAGCATCAGGATCGCCGATTGCAAGAGCGCCGTGGGATTGGCCACATCCTTGCCCGCAATGTCCGGCGCCGAACCGTGCACAGCCTCGAAGATCGCGCACTCCACGCCGAGGTTCGCGCCAGGCGCCAGGCCGAGCCCGCTCACAAGGCCCGCGCAAAGGTCGCTCACAATGTCGCCGTAGAGGTTCTCGAGCAGCAGCGTGTCGTACTGATAGGGATTCATCACCAGTTGCATGCAGGTGTTGTCGATGAGGTGCTCGCCATAGATGATGTCGGGGAACCCTTCCGCGACTTTGCGCGCACAGCGCAGAAAAAGCCCGTCGGAAAGCTTCATGATGTTTGCCTTGTGAATTGAGTGGACCTTTTTGCGCCCATGCTTTCGCGCGTACTCGAAGGCAAACCGCGCAATCCGCGTCGACCCCTTCTCGGTAATCACCTTGATGCTTTCGACGACGCCCGGAACCACTTCGTGCTCCAGGCCGACATACTCGCCTTCGGTGTTTTCACGGACGATCACCAGATCGACGCCGGGATACTTCGTGTCGAGGCCGGGGAGATTGCGAATGGGCCGCAGATTGGCGAAGAGGTCGAACTTTTTGCGCAGCGTGACGTTGATGCTTTTGAAGCCACCGCCGATGGGCGTCGTCACCGGCCCTTTCAGCGCCACGCGGTTGCGCTCGATTGAGGCGTAGAGCGCCGCGGGAATGTATTTGCCGTGAATCTCGAAGGCCTCAGCGCCTGCGGCAAACCGCTCCCACCCGAACTTTGCGCCAGTGGCTTCAAGAATGCGCACGACTGCCTGCGTGACTTCGGGCCCGATACCGTCGCCGGGGATGAGTGTGACCTTGTGGGTTTTTCTTTCCGTCATCGATTTCCTCTGGAATCTGAGACCTTGGCCGTTGGTTGTTAGCTCTTCCAATTTCTCGGTCTACCTGCCGGCGTCCTGAAAACCTCGTTAGCCTTGCCAACGGCGCTCATTCGGCCAAAATGAAGCTAATGGCTAAAGGCTAGGAGCTAATGGCTAGCTCTTCTTCTTCCCGTGGCTCGCCAGCAGCCCTTCCAGCTCTTCCTTGAACTCGCGCACGTCCTTAAAATCGCGATAGACCGAGGCGAAGCGGATGTAGGCGACGGTGTCGAGGCCCTTGAGGTGTTGCATAATGAGCTCGCCGACCTCGGCGGTGGTGCGTTCGCGCTCGGGCGCATCGATGAGGAAGCTCTCCGCGGCGTCCACGACTTTTTCCAGTTGGCTTGACGAGACTGGCCGCTTTTCGCACGCGCGCAGCAGGCCGCTGAGAATTTTCTGCCGGTCGAAGCGCTCGCGGCGGCCGTCCTTCTTCACCACCATGTAGGGAATTTCGTCGATGCGTTCGTAAGTGGTGAAGCGCCGGTTACAGCTCTCGCACTCCCGCCGGCGCCGGATCGAGTCGGCTTCCTTGCTCTCGCGCGAGTCCACCACGCGATCCTGCCCAAAACCGCAATAAGGACATTTCATTCTTAGGCTGATTTTACGGCATCGAACAGCGGGCGACGCGATGGTTTTCAGCTGCAGCCATGAGCTGTTGAACAGCCAAACACAACAACGGCCTGAGAATTCACATTCCCAGGCCGCTGCCGGTGATCTGTTGGGATTGGACTAAGGCCATCGCGCTGCCGCGAGTGCCAGAGCCATGACGGAGAGCCCTCCGTCTGGACTTACCTGAGTCAGGGGGCGCGATGCCCTAGGCCTCAGTCACCTCACGTAAGTTACAACTCGAAGAATCTTTGCTCATAGGCTGGATCAACCTCCTTTCCCGTGTAAGGACAAACTACGGCTTTCGACGGCGTCGCGTCAAGAGCGGCTTCGGTCCCCTGCCCCATTCCGTCGCGCATAACGCCTTCTGGAGTTTGCAGAGCTACTTTTCGCACAACCGCTCGGCCCATTTGCGCACGGCTGCGGGCGTAATGCGGTGGCCCGCGGCCTCGCTCGCCGCCAGTTGCACGGCCAGATTGCCGATGGTGGAACTCTCGGTTTCGCCAATCTCCACGGGTAGCCCCGTGCGCTGTTCGGTCAGCTCGACGAGCAGCTTGTTGCGCGTGGCGCCGCCGATCATGTGAACGCGCTCGAGCTTCCGGCCCAGCATTTTTTCGAGATTTGCTGTCGCCGACGCGTACCGCAGCGCCAGACTCTCAAAGATCGTGCGTGCGAACAGCGGCTCGTTTCCGGCTACATCGGGAATGGCGTCGAAGCCGAGACGCGCGAGCTCGCTGTTGATGCGCTGCGGCATGCCGCTGTCGAGCAGCAGCGTTTCCGCGTCCATGTCGAGCACGCCGGTTGCGGCAGAGCTGCGCTCGGCAGCCTTTTGGACAAGATCTTCAATGGACCAATGCCGCCCGTCCGCTGCCCAAGCATCCATGCACTGCTTGAGAACCCACATGCTGTTGATGAGCGAGTGAAAAAGAAGTCCGGCGGCCGCCGCGCCGATGTTCGTGTAGCCGGCGTCGAAGGCGTGTTTCGTCGTGACCGGGTCCCGCGTGACGGTGCCCACCAGCGACCATGTGCCGGAGCTGATGTACGCGGTCGAGCTCAGGTCGGAAGGAATGCCCGCGATGGCGCTGGCCGTGTCGTGCGTTGCCGGCGCAATGATCTGCGTGGCACGAAAGGAGTCGAGTTGAGCCAACGGCCCCACAAAGCGCTTATTGAGCGGACCCAAAACCGTGCCCGACGGAACCAGCGGCGGCGCAGCTTCGAGCCGGAGCCCCAGCAGGTCGAACAGTTCCGCATCCCAGTCGCCGGTTTTCAGATTCACCAGCCCGGTGTGCGTAGCGTTGGTATACTCGGCCACTCGGCGGCCGCTCAACCAGTAGAGAACGAATTCCGGAAACATGACCCATGGGGCACGCGCGCCGATTCCCTGATTCTTCCCTTCGGGTCTCTGGTTTTCCCCTTCCGGGTCCGCGGCGGGATCGGCGAGAAGCTGGTAGACGGTGTTGATCTTGAGCGGGTAGGTTCCGGTTCGCTTGTACAAGTCAAAGGAGGGGATGATGCGGTCGGCTGCTTGCTTGCTCGCCGTCGTACGCTCGTCTCGATAGCAGAACGGCTCGCGCAACACCGAGCCGTCGGGCGCGAGGCGCACATAGTCCACTGACCAACCGTCGACGCCAATCGATGCAATGCCTTCGGGAGCGGCCACGGCGGCTTTTCGCAGACCCTCTTCGAGACCGGCAAGAAGCCGAGTGAGCGGCCAGCACAATGAATTGCCGCGACGCACCGGGCCGTTGGGAATGCGATGGATGATTTCGACGCTGGGCTCGCTTTTGACCCAGCGAAGCAGCGAAACGCGGCAGCTTTCTGCGCCTAAATCGATGGCAACACGCGCAGCTTCTTGCATGACGAAAGCGAAACTCCGGTTTCTTCAGCGCACGAAGGCTTCAGTCAGGCCGCCGTCCACAGGAATGACGTGGCCCGTAGTGCAACGCGCCCGGGGACTGGCCAGGAAGAGGATGGCTTCCGCGCAGTCGGAACCGCCGATTGCCTTGTGCGTCAATGTGCGCTCGGCATAAAACGCTGCCAGGCGGCTGCGAAGCTCCTCGTCGCTGAACGATTCCTGGAAAGGAATATTGTACTTGCGCAGCGAAGCGCGAACGCGGTCTCGGGGAAACATCAATGAACCCTTAACCACGGTGGCGGGTCCAATGCCGTTCACGCGCACGTTGGGCGCCATGCTCACCGCCAGTTCGCGGATCAGGTGCGAGAGCGCGGCCTTGCTCACGTCGTACGCCTCGCTGCCACGTTTGGCCACGACCGCGTTGGCAGAGCTGGTAAAGACAATGTTCCCGTGCAGTCCCTGCTCTTCAAAAAGCTTGGCAGCTTCATCGGCGAGCAGGTAGTTCGCGGTCACGTTCACGGCCAGCGTGTCGGACCACATTTCGTCGGCGATCTCGCCCTCCGCTGTGGAAGGAAACAGCGCCGCGGTGTTGATGAGAATGTCGATGCCCCCGAAGGCCAGAGCTGCTTCGCCCAGTGCTTTGCGAATCGACTCGCGGCTGCGAATGTCGACGATGTGGTGGCCGGTAAACTCCGCCGACGCGATGGCGGCAATCTCGCCGGCCACGCGCGCCACGCCTTCTTCGTTGCGGTCGGCGACAAACACATGCGCGCCGCGCGACGCAGCCAGCCGCGCCACTTCGCGCCCAATGCCACTGGCGCCGCCCACGACGAATGCCACACGCCGGCTAAGCTCTTTCTCCGGCGGACGGCGGCGAATTTTGGCCTCCTCCAGCGCCCAATACTCGATGCGGAACGCTTCGGCAGCCGGCAATGCCACGTAATTGTCAAAGACTTTGAAGCTCGCCGGATCCATTCCGGGTGGGCACTGAGGCACGGTGCCGCTCACTTTGCCCTCGCCCAGCAAGCTCGCGCCATCCATCACATGAATCGCGTTGGTGTAAAACTCGCCGGTGATGCGCGCCTCGGTCTTGTCTTTGCCGAAGCTGAACATCCCCATCCCGGGAATGAGCACGACGGCGGGGCTGGCGTCGCGCTGCGCGGGCGAATCGGGCTTGGCAAACGTGCGGTAGTAGGCGCGGTACTGGTCGCGATACTCGGCCAGCGCGCAATCGATCTGCTTTTTCAGCGCCTCTAAATCTTCGTTCGCACCCCAGGAGACAAACATGGGCCGTATCTTGGTGCGAATAAAGTGATCGGGACAACTGGTCCCGAGGAAGGCGAGATCCTTGCCATGTGCGGAATTCACGAACTGCAGCACGTCGGGTGCATCGGAGAAACTGCTGATGTACCGCTGCCGGGCGCTGATGCGCCCGCGGAGGAACGGAGCGATCCGGATCGCGAGGTCACGGCGGTCAGAGCGCGCCGGCACGGCCTCGCCGCCGAAGTGAATTTTGCTCTTGCTGCGCCCGTGGCGCTCGATGAACTGCCCAATGCTGTCGATCACGTTCAGTGTGTTCAGGTAGCACTCGCGCTGCGTCTGGCCCCAGGTGAAGAGCCCATGCCCGCCCAGCACGATGCCATCGCAACCGTGATTCTCGCGGACGATCCGCTTCATCATCATGGCCAGCTCGAAGCCGGGCCGCTGCCACGGCAGCCACACCAGCGAGTGGTTGAATTCGCGGTTGAACTCTTCCATGCGGGATTTGCCGTTGGCGCTTGCGGCCAGCGCGATTCCCCAGTCGGGGTGCAGATGATCCAGATGCGGGAAGGGCAGGAATCCGTGCAGCGGTGTGTCAATGGATGCGGCGACAGGATTGTTGCGGAAGGCGCAAAGCGGATACATTTCCGCCATCTCGTCTTCAAATTCCACGCCTTTGTAGATGCGCTCCAGCGCCAGCAGCTTTTCCTGGTAGAGCGTGGCGAAGCCGCTGCGCTTGATGCTGCCCAGGTCGCCGCCGGAGCCTTTCACCCACAGCACTTCTACTGGATTGCCGGTCAGCGGATCCGTCTCGACGACCTTTGAGCTGGTGTTTCCGCCGGCAAAGTTGGTGATGCGCAGGTCCGAACCGAGCAGATTCGAGCGGTAGCGCAGAAGTTCAGGCTCATCGAGACCAGCCGCCACGGTGGGATCCCAGCGGTCCTCAAGAAAATGCAGTACAGGAGATGCAGTCGTCGCCAATGTCATAGGAAGCACTCAAATGGGGAATGAATCGAGCTCCAATTCATGATACAGCCAGCGGCGGCAGGAAAACGTTTCATACACGAATTCCGGGCGGGGAGAGTTTCGAGCTCGGTTCTCACGCCTTGCCGAAAAATGCTCGTCCTAATCGGCCTTCAAGCCGGCTCGCCCACTGCAACTGCGTGTGCCGAACTCTCCGGCGCGGGCTTTCGCTCTTTGTCTTCGGCGCTCAGAGTATCCGGCGTTACCACGCGGTGATGCGCGTAGTTATATGGAGGCACAGTATACCCGCGCAGAATCGATATGCCGAGCTGGATCAGCCGCGGTCCGTAGGTCTCCGGCTCGTGCGAGATGGAGCCAACAATCGCACTCGAAACCCTGCGCATCTCCTCGAGCACTTCAGGAATGCAGTCCTGGCCCACGATGGCGAAGTTCGCTTCCTGCCCTGCCTTGCGCACTGCGTCCAGAACACCCAGCGCACTGGAATCAGTGGCGGCAGCAACCAGTGTGTGCTCACCGGGGTTTCTCACGCAAAGATACTCGTTCATTGCCCTGTGGCTTGCCTCGCGCATGCCTCTTCCTTCGATCTGCACGAAGTGGTCGGGCGTCAGATCCTTGAACCTTTCCCGGATTCCGTCGAAGGCGCCGGCAATGCGGTTCTGCACAAAGCTGCCGGCTTCTCTAAATCCAACGCCCACCACCCGGTCCACCTTGCCCCTCCATTGCCTCTGGGCATACTGCGCCAGGATGGATGCAGCCTCGTACCCAACTTCGAAGTTGTCCACGCCGAAGTAGGTCGCATTGGGGTGAGGCACGTCAATGGCCACCATGGGAATCTCGGCCTTCTTGAAGATGTGCGCCACCCGAGGCGCAGCGGCCTCTTCCACCTGGAATTCGAGCACCAGGTCAACGCGCTTGGCCACGAATTCTTCGGCGTTGCGCACGGCCACGGCGGGATCGTAGCGGTTGTCGAGAACGATCAGCTCAACGCCCGAGGCAGCTGCAGCCGCTGTCACGCTCTGCGCCACCGCCTCGCTGAACGGCATCTCAGCGCTCTGCACAGCAAACCCGAAGCGCAAGCGCCGAGGCCGCGAAACGAGCCGGTACTGGCCGCTCGGCGTCTGCGCCAGATAGCCGCGATGCACAAGTGTCTTGAGAATGCGGTAGACGCTGGTCTTGGAGATGTTTGTGCGCTGGTAAACGTCCTCGAGCGTCATGGGCGTATTGTCCTGCTCCAGCAGCTCGATGACGTCGAGCGCCTTGGAGAGAATCGGAATCAGATACAGCCGCTTGATCTTCGCTTTGGCCAACGACCCCTCCCCGCTGATACCCCTATTGAAACACAAGCTCGCAAACGATCATAAGAACAAGCTCACGCATAACTGCTTACGGCCGAACTGCGGCTACCGCGCACCTCGGCCGCGCGTTCCACATAGCCGCTTGCGCGCAGCGCCTCCAGCGGGTCGGCCGGTAGCCCATGGGCCTCGCGCCATGCGTGCGTCAACGGACGCACATCGAACCAGAACGCGCCGCGATAGAGCTCTTCGGCGGCCACCAGATCGCAGTTTTGCTGCAACTCCGCCAGCCTTCCGCGATCCACAAGCGCGGCTTTCAAGTAAAGCTCCTGCGCGGTCATCACGGTCTGCACCATCGCCTCCATCTTGCCCTTCAGGTTGTGGCTCTGGTCGATCATGTAGGCAATGTCGATTTTGAGGCCGTCGTCACTTGCCGCATGGATTTCGTGGAAGATGCGGAAGATCTGGTAGGGATCGATCGAGCCCAGCGTCAGATCGTCGTCGGCATAGCGCCGGTCGTTGAAGTGGAACCCGCCGAGCATCCCCGTGTGGAGGAGCCACGCGACAATCTGCTCGATGTTCTGCGCGTTGTAGTGGTGGCCGGTATCGACGAGCACGCACGCCTGCGGCCCCGCGTTGCGCGCAAGGTGGCTCGACATGCCCCAATCGGCGATATCGGTGTGATAGAAAGCAGGCTCAAAGGGTTTGTACTCCACCAGCAATCGCTGATCGGGCGCCAGATGGCTGTGCGCAGCCTGCAATGCCTCTTCAAGCCAGCCGATGCGCTTACGCATGCTTTGCGTTCCGGGATAATTCGATCCGTCGGCCATCCATAGTGAGATGTCGCGCGAGCCCAGCGCCTTCCCAATTTCGATCGAGTCCATCACGTGCTTCAGTGCCTGTTCGCGGATAGCGCGCGATGGATTGCACAGCGAGCCGAATTTGTATTCCTGATCCTGGAATAGATTGGGATTGATCGATCCAGAGCGGATGCCGAAGCGCTTCTCCAATTGCTGCACTTCAGGCACATCCTTCAAGCCGTCGGGCAGATCCCAAAGAACATGGAGCGCCAGCGTGGGCGTTACGCCCGTCAGCCGATTCACTTCGGCCGCGTCGGCAAACTTCTCCTCAATGGTGGTTGCAGCCGCAGCCTGCACAAACTTCCCGAAGCGCGTGCCGGTGTTGGCAAATCCCCACGAGGGAATCTCGATCCGAAAAGAATCCAATGCCTGGAATGCAACTTCCTGAACGTTCGAATCCGAAATCTTCATGAAATCCTCTTGCCAGCTAATTGATCGTTTGTTTCTTCCCGTTCCCTTCCCTGTGCCCTAATCCCTGTGTTCTAATCCCTATTCCCTGATCCCTGTTCCCTGTTCCCTGTCGTTCACTACAATCACGTTCAGGAATCTCGGCCCATGCACGCCCTTGATGCGCGTCATCTCAATGTCTGCCGTTGCGCTCGGCCCGGAGATCCAGGTGACGAGCGCCGGCGGCTGATCGCAGCGATCGAAATACTCCGGCAATGTCTCCACAATCTGGCTGGCGCGAACAACGCAAAGGTACCAGTCCGGAAGCAGGGTGATCACGCGCCGGCCTTCCGTCGCGGAGTGATGCAAGACTATCGTGCCGGAATCGGCGACGCCGCAAAAGCAGCCCGTCACCACGCCTTGGGCCCGCTCAATCTCGTCAGCGGGAAGGTTGTGGTCGATATTCCATTCGAAATCGCTGATTTGCCACGCTGCCGGAACCAGCCACCCGGCCGGAAGCCCGGGGGGCGCGACAAACATATGTCTGCCGCTCGCTTCAAGTTGCGCAGCGATCATGGCCCCAAGCTCCTCCGGTGCGCACTCCACCACCTCGGCATCGTATTCGCGAAGGCGTTCGATGAAAAGCTCCTGACAGGCTCTGACGGTTGACTTGCCTCGCGTTCGATAGTCGCGCGGCAGCCGCTCATAGCGCTCCGCAGCTTCTTCCGCCGTTGCTGCGGGATTCTGCCCGCCGCAACAGGCAGCCCGAATGCGGCCAAGAACCTGCTGGCGCGAGCTGGCAACCGGCCTCATTTCTTCCCCCGCTGGCGGTCTGCCCACCAATCGTGAAAGGCCTGTTTGGGCAGCCCGCGCAGGTCGCGGGTCTGAGTCCACTTCGCTCCGATGCCCGGCAGCGCGTGGATCCAACCGTCCTTGCGCGTGAAGAGGCCAAGCACGATCCGGCCTGCCCATTGCGCCAAGTGAGAGAGCCAAGCCCGCGAAAAGATCACGTTTGCCACGCGCAACCCGAGATACAGTGGATCGAAGAACCGCGAAACTTGCTTGCGCTCATCGTCGGTCACACGCGCGCGAAGTTCCAGCAGTACCTCGGGGATGTTGATCTTGACCGGGCACACCTCGAAGCAGGCGCCGCAAAGAGACGACGCGTAGGGCAGCGATTGCGCATGCCGCATCTGCTCGAGTTGGGGCGTCAGAATGGCGCCAATTGGACCCGGATACACCGACCCATACGCGTGGCCGCCGGTCTGCCGGTACACCGGGCAGGCGTTCATGCACGCGGCGCAGCGAATGCAGCGCAGCGTCTGCCGCTCTGTTTTGCGGGCCAGAATCGACGAGCGGCCATTGTCGAGCAGCACGACGTGAAACTTCTGCGGTCCGTCGCCCGGCGTCACGCCGGTCCAGAGCGACGTATACGGGTTCATGCGCTCGCCCGTCGCCGAGCGCGCCAGCAGTTGCAGCATAACTTCAAGATCGGCGAATCGCGGCAGCACTTTTTCAATTCCGGCCAGTGTGATCATGGTCCGCGGCAGCGTCAGGCACATGCGCCCGTTGCCCTCCGACTCCACCACCGCCACCGAGCCTGTTTCAGCGATCAGGAAATTCGCTCCGCTGATCGCCGTCGGCACCGAGAGAAATTTCTGCCGCAGATAATTCCGCGCTGCCGCTGTCAGCGCCTCCGGCTCGTCGGAGAGATTCTCAATCCCCATGCGCCGCGCGAAGATCTCCCGCACCTGGCTGCGATTCACATGCAGCGCAGGAACCACAATATGCGAGGGCTCTCCCTCGCCAAGCTGCAGGATGATTTCCGCCAGGTCCGTCTCGTAGGTCCGAATGCCGTTGGCCTCGAGAAATGGATTGAGTTGAATCTCAGCCGAGGTCATCGTTTTGATCTTGATGACCTCATCGGCCTTCTCTTCGCGCAGCAATTCGAGAATGATGCGCCGCGCATCGGCAGCATCCGACGCCCAGTGCACCGTGCCGCCGGCGGCCGTACACCGCGCCTCGAACTGCTCGAGGTACACGCTTAGGTTTTCGAGTGCCTCATCTCGAATCAGGGCGGCTGCTGAACGCAATTCCTGCCAATCCTGCTTCTCCGCAACGAGCCGCGCGCGCTTGGCTTGAATCACGTCGATCGCGTGTGCCACATTCTTGCGCAATTGCGAATTGCGGAGCACGAGAAGCGCAGCCACGGGAAACGGCGGCGCAAGAGCCGGGTCAAGAATCGGACGATCGCTGACCTCGCGCTCCGCCACAGCCTCGTGCTCCGCCGCTGCGCTCATCCCATCAACTCCGCGGGCTCTTCCTCGGTGCTGGCCAGAATCTGCGCCATGTGGATCGTCTTCATTCCTGCGTTCTGGCGGTGCAGCGCTCCACCCAGGTGCATCAGGCAGCTATTGTCCAGAGCCGTGCAAAACTCCGTGCCCGTCGCCAGCACGTCCGCGAGCTTCGTTGCCAGCATCGCCGACGAAACTTCGGCGTTCTTCACGCTGAACGTCCCGCCAAACCCGCAGCAGCGATCCAGATTTTCGAGCGGCACAAGGTCCAGCCCACGCACTTTCCTCAGCAGCCGGAACGGCCGATCGCCCAGTTTCAAGGCCCGAAGCCCATGGCAGCTTGCATGGTAGGTCACGCGATGGGGAAAGTATGCGCCCACATCCTCCACGCCCAGTTTGTCGACGAGAAACTCGCTCAACTCGTGGACTCTCGGCAGGAGCGCCGCGAACTCCTTGCGCAGCGCGTCGTCTCCAAGCTCCTCAAGCAGGCCGGGGTACTGATCGCGGATCATCGCCACGCACGACGATGAAGGAATCACGACCGCTTCCGCGTCGGCGTAGAGCATCACCAGTCGTTTCGCCTGGCTGAAAGCCTCGCTCCGGAAACCTGTATTGGCGTGCATCTGCCCGCAACACGTCTGGCCTGGCCGGAACTCCACCTCCACGCCCAGACGCTCCAGCAAACGGACTACTGCGCGCCCGGTCTCCGGAAACAACGTGTCGTTATAACAGGTTATGAAAAGCGAAGCGCGCATGCAGCCACTCCACAAAATACATGAGTTTCAAGCAAGAAACCGAATGATATACCGTGAGAAACCAGTTGTCTATTGCAATTCCGCGCCTTGTACGGCTCCGTCCTCCCCCTTTCGCGTTGTCAAAAACTTGCCGGCGGCCTGGCGCAGCCACATTCCTTGCCGGGCTCAAATTCTCACTCGCCCATTGGAACGAATTTGCTTGTGTTCGATCATTCCCGCCGATCGTTCTTCAACCTTCGTCTCCCGGCTGCGTCTAACTCACCGAGTTTTCCGGTTTTATCTTTTGCGGACCGCGTTTTGCTTTTCCTCATTCGGCGTGAAATGTCCGTTGCGCATTGAGTATTCATTTGCGGGGTTAGTTTTCAAAGGCCAGGCCATTCGTTTCCCACAAACGAAGCACCCGGCGGCAACCGAGCCATCGCCGGCACCTTGGGTAGTTCGCGGGCTATCTGTCCCGTTATGATGAAGTTGTCGACCATTTCGGTCGGTTTGTTCAACCGGATCCGGCTTTTCGCCGGTTTTCTCGCCGCCCATCGCAGTTCTTTTTCTCCCGACGGCGAAAACTCTTCAGAAATTCGAGGGTCTCTCTCAAGAAAGGGTCCAGGATCTCTCCCTATGATCAATTCACGCTCGCTCCCCCTGTGCGTGTTGGCCAGTGTCTTTCTCTGTTCCGTCGCCGCTCCGGCACAGAATGTCGCGCCGACAATCCGCATCGTCAACCCCATCGACGAAAGCCAGTTGGTCACGCTCAAAGGCAACACTCACCCGGCGGCCAATGCAAAGAACGACCGCGGACCCGTGAGTCCTGGTTTCGTTTTACCTGATCTAACGCTCGTCCTTAGCAGGAGCCCTGAGCAACAGGCCGCCTTTGACGCCTTTGTCGCCAGCCAGTACGATACCGGTTCGCCGAACTACCATCAATGGCTCACGCCCGCGCAGATCGGCGCGCAGTTTGGTCCCGCCCAGGCAGACATCGCGACCATTACTGGTTGGCTCACGAGCCACGGCTTCACGGTCAAACAGGTCACGCCGGACCGCATGACCATCCGCTTCGGCGGTACAGCCGCTCAGGTCGAGAGCACATTCCATACCCAGATTCACAACCTGTCAGTGAATGGCATGCCGCACTATGCGAACATGACCGATCCGCAGATCCCCGCTGCGATAGCTCCGGTCGTGGTGGGTGTAAAGGCGCTGCACAACTTCCTGCCGCACCCGCTGCATCGGCTGGGCAGCATGGTCCAGTTCGATAAAGCAACAGGGAAGTGGGAGCGGATCGTCAACAATGCCGCCGCGACAAGCCTCACGCCGAGCACGTCTGGAAATGGCTCGGCCTTGACCCCGTTGAACAGGATTACGGCACCCCGGACTGCGGCCGCGGGCGGCGGCGTCCACGCCATGTTCGGCATCAACGTGCCCGCTGACCCGTCAGCAGGAGAGTCTGCCTACCTCGAAGAAGATGTAACGCCCTACGACTTCGCCACCATCTACAACGTCACGCCGCTGTGGAACAACGGAATTACAGGATCCGGCCAGACCATCGCCATCGCCGGCACCAGCGAAATCAACTTGCCCGACGTCACCACCTACCGCAGCGCCTTTGACTTGCCCGCCTACACTTCGAGCACCGCGCCGCAGCAAATCGACACCGGAGACGGACCGGCGGCCACCGTGTGCACCAGCACCAGCCCCTACGCGGTCTGCGGCATCGGCGATCTCGAAGAAAATTCGCTGGACGTGGAAGCCTCGGGGGCCGTGGCAACCGCCGCCCAGATCAAGCTAATCGTCACTGGCCAGAATGCGGAAGGCACCATCGACACCGTCTTCGACTCCTCGCAATATGTTGTCCAGAACCTCACCGCCAAAATCCTCAGCGTCAGTTACGGCCTGTGCGAGTTGGGCCAGGGCACCTCGGGCAACGTTGCTTACTACGACCTGTGGCAGTCGGCGGCGGCCGAGGGAGTTTCGGTCTTTGTGGCCACTGGCGATTCCGGCTCGCCCAGTTGCGACCAAGGCGGCGATGAATACGGCACTCCCTATACAGCGCAATATGGCCTGACGGTCAGCGGCATGGCCTCCACGCCCTATAACACCGCAGTCGGCGGCACGGATTTCAGTTGGTGCAAGCCGGTTTTGACAGACAACGGGAACGAGATCACGGGTTGCCCGGCCTCGAGCACCGCGCAGGGCTCTTCGGCCTACTGGAATACCTCCAACAACACCAGCGAAGGGGGCGAAAGCGCGCTTGGATATGTCCCGGAGATTCCCTGGAACGACACCTGCGAGAATCCCATCATCGCCAGTTTCCTGGAGAGCTTTGCGTCGCAGGACATTGACGTCAGCGCCGGGACGACCCCCGAAGAGGCCTGCAGCTTCGTCTATAACGACTGGTATTCAATCTATGTGGAAACCCAAGGCCAAGTCGACATTTCCTCCTACATCGACACCGCTGGAGGCAGCGGCGGCGCAAGCAACTGCGTGGTTAACAGCACCAACCCCGATTCCGAAAACCTCGGCACTTGCACCACCGGTTCTACAACCACCGGCTCCACCAACGGAAATATCACCCTCGCCAACAATGGATGGCCCAAGCCGGCCTGGCAGCAGCTAGGCGTCACAGGCACCAACACCGGAGATGGTGTGCGCGATCTTCCCGACGTCAGCTTCTTTGCCGGGAACGGCGCATTGGACAGCGCAACCCTCATCTGCGTCTCCGCTCTGGGAGCCTGTACCTACAGCGACACCTCCGAGAATTTCTACCAGGAGGTAGGCGGGACTTCGGTCGGCAGTCCGGAAATGGCCGGCGTCATGGCGCTGATCGATCAGAAATCGGGCGGGGCGCAGGGCTTGGCCAATCCCGGTCTTTACAGCCTGGCGCTCAAGCAGACCTACTCAAGCTGCAGCGCGGAAACCGTAAAGAACACGAGCAGCAGTTGCTACTTTAACGACATCGACACCGGAACCAATGCCATGGCCTGCGATCTCCCCGGCGGAATCGAGGGCGGCGACGAGGGGGAGGATTACGAGGGCACGCCTTCGCCGAACTGCGTGGCCATCAATTCCGGAGACAGTGTGGGCACTCTCGTCAGCTCCGGCACAACCCCGGCTTTCAACGGCGCCGTGGGCTATGACATGGCAACCGGATTGGGATCGCTCAATGTAGCCAACGTCGTGAACGCGTGGATCTCCGACTTGGGCACCGCCAGCTCCACCATGGGCGTCACCCTTAATCCCACCGGCACCATCTCCGCCGGCACCTCGCTCGCCATCACGGTTACCATCACCGGCTCCGGAAGTTTAGCTGCGCCTACGGGCTCGATTGTGGTCTCCGGCGGCGGATACAGCGCTACCGGAATGCTTACGGCTGTCACCCCGGCAACCAAGCCGGCGAGCAGCACGGCAACCATCACCATCCCGCCCAGCAGCCTCAGCCCGGGCAGCGTGACGCTGACTCTGACCTATAGCGGCGACAGCGACTACGCCTCCATAAATACGACGAAAAGCGTAACCGTGTCGGCGGTCACCCCCACCGTCACCGTGAACGCGCCCGCCACCGATAATGTGGTCAACGCCGTCCTGGTGACGGTTGCAATCAGCGGCCCTGCGGGAGCGCCCGCCGCAACCGGAGACGTGTCGCTCGCCCAAACCTCGAACTGCACCACAAACTGCTATAGCTCAACCGCAGCTACACTCAATAGCAGCGGCGCCGCCACGTTCACCATCCCGGCCAACTCCTTGAACCCGGGCAGCGATGTCCTGACGGCGACCTATAACGGCAGCGCGAACTACTATTCCAGCGGCACCGGCACAGCCACGGTCGATATGGTCAGCACCGCGTTGTTGACGCCAACCATTTCGGTAACGCCCACCCCTGCCACCATCGATTCGAGCCAGACGCTGAACGTCAGCGTCACGGTAACTGGCTCCAGCGGCGCGGGAACAGGAACGGTTACGTTGACAGCTGGCAGCTACACGTCGATCGCTGAGCCACTCGTATCGGGCGGGGCCACGTTCACCGTGCCCAGCAACAGCCTGTCCTCGGGAACGGCCACTGTGACCGCCAGCTATAGCGGCGACGCGACCTACGCCTCCGGCAGCGGCAAAGGGAACGTGACGGTGACCAAGTCTATCTACTCGCTGGCTGCGACTGCACCGGCAGCGGTTTCTCCTCCCTCCTCAAGCACATCAACCATCACAGGAACCACGAGCAGCACGGACTACACCGGGGTGGTCACGCTGAACTCCTGCGCACTCACCTCGTCGAGCGTAACCAATCCCAACTCTCCGCCCACCTGCTCAGTCACGGGGACGATCACATACGTCTCGGGTACAGCGACCGGCAGCGGAACAGCCACCATTTTCACGACAGCCGCCAGCACATCCGGGTTGGTGCGTCCCGAGCCGGCCGGCAAAGGCTGGCTGGGCGCGGGTTCCGGCGCGGTTCTTGCTTTCCTGGTCTTCCTGGGAATTCCAGCACGGCGGCGTAGTTGGCGGGCGACGCTTGGCATGGTGGTGCTGCTGGCGGTACTGGGGAGCCTGTCTGCCTGCGGCGGTAGCAGCGGGACGACGACAACAACGACCCCTGGTACTTCGGCCGGGACCTACACTTTCACCGTGAGCGGGACCGGGAACGATCCGGCCAGCACGGTGGAGAGCACTACCTTCGTCCTAACCGTGAACTAGAACCCTCAACTCAGCGCGATCCTGGGCCCTTCCCTCGGGAAGGGCCCAATGTTTTTCGCCTGCTTTTTTGCTGAATCTCTGGGGCGCGGCCGCCGCCAAACACCATCAACCGCGCAACGGCTTTAAACCGGCCTCACCCACAGCACCGGCTGCCGAATGGGAAAGTTGCGGATGATCTCCGGGGTTTTGGGATCGGGAGGCAGCGTGCGCCACAGAGCGATGAACTTCGGCTCGCGATACGCCAGGCCCGCGAAAAGCAGACTGGGCTGCCGATTGGGCAGGTCGTCGAAGTATTCCACGTCGTGCGGGTAGGACCACTTGCTCTTGTCCTCGATGGTTGGAAACATGAAGTCGACGGCCTTCTTATAAATGCTGCCGTTCGGCAGAGCGAACTGCCACAGGTTGTTCGTGGCGCCGCTCGGCGATGTACCGGAGGCAGACGCAATCACGCACACCATTGCCAGCATATCGAGATCGAAGAGCGAGTAGTTGTATGGCCTGGAGCGCTTGAGCTCGAGCGGAAGGCTTCCGTCTGCCGCCATCTGCTCGGGCAGAAGATGGTCGCAGAATCGCTCGCGGCACAGCGACATTGCATTTTCATTGCCGATGTAGGCCGCGAACGCCGCTGCCTGCGCCGTCCAGCAGGTTCCGTGATTATTTTGGGCCGCTTCCTCCGCCTGGCCGTTGTCCGAGGCGCGCATCCAAAGCAGATACTCGGTGAACCATTCGCGAACGCCGGCGGACTCGGCCGGAGTCATGGCCTGCGCGACTTCGAGATGCCGCGCGGCGCGCGTCACTTCCACCAGGTGCAGCGTGTCGATGATGCCGTAACTGCGGCCTGGCGCGAGTCCCCAAACCGCTTGCGCATACTCGAGCGACGGATTCATGCGCGTGTCCGCCGAGAGAAACCAGGCGCGCAGGTGCACAGCTGCGCGCTCAGCATAGCGCTTCTCCTGGGTGATGAGCCACGCCGCCGTGAGCGCAGGCACGATCAGGCTCAGCCGGATCAGCGCCAGGCGATGATCGTTGAAGTTTTGCGGATCGGAGTAGCCGTCACGCTCAATGTACGGGCCGTTGGGGTCTTTCGGGTCGGGCCACCAGTAATCGGCCTCGGAAAAATAGTCGTGCTTGCCGCCTTTGCTGCGCGGCGAAGACGACGCCGTGATCGTGATCGGCGGCTGCGGCAGGTACTCGTTGGCTGCGCGCAGAATCCGCTCGCGGTCGATCGACTCGATTTCGCTCAGTGTGATCAGGGGCCCGCTGCCAGGAGACTGCGGATCGAGTGCAGTGAGCGCGCTGGCGCGGCTTGCGGCAAGGGTGGCGGCGGCTGAAAGGCAAAAGCTCCGGCGATCCATCCTATCCACATTCGCGGAATCGCCCGGGTTTTGTCCAGCACACGTTTTGTCCAGCTTTCGAGCGGTTCCACAATTCACGTGCCCCTTCCGGCGCCTTGCAGGGTAGCTCTCACTTGACTCTCCAAGGTAACGTTTCTGGAGTTTTCAGCGTTCCGCAAAGGAGACGACCATCCTATACTCTTGAAACAGAGCGAGGCTCCCCCATGGCTACCGAAGCCCGCAGCCCGGACTTCGTTCGACCTTCATTCGCCGATCCGCACTCCGGCCGCATCGTTCTTCTCGCCGACGATTTAACCGGCGCCTGCGATGCCGGCGCGGCCTTTCTTCGCACCGGCCGCACGGTCCGAATCTGGTTCGGGACCAGCGTGCAATTTTCCACGCCGGAGTCGGTGCAGGCCTTCAACACCAGTTCGCGCGCGCTTTCACCTCGCCGCGCGGCCCGCGCTGTCTCCCTTGCCTGCACGGCTCTTGCCGGCGATCCGAACTCGCTCTTCTTCAAGAAGGTCGATTCCGCCGCCCGCGGTCCACTCGGTGCTGAGCTACTCGCCGCGCATCGAGCGCTCGGAACACGAGCCATTCTTTTTGCACCTGCATTTCCCGCCGCCGGTCGCACCGTAAGCGACGGCATCCTGGAGATTCAGGATGCAGCGGGAGAACATTCGAAGATCCACCTCGATCACCTCTTCCCGATCACGGCACGCGGGCGGATCATTCACATCTCCCATGCCCGCGAGCTCGCGCCAGCTCTGGATTCCGGCCAAACCCTGCTCATCTGCGATAGCTCAACTCAAGCCGATCTCGATGCTCTGGCCCGCGCCGCTGAGGATCTCCCCGGCCTGCTCTACGCGGGCTCGGCCGGACTGGCGGCGGCATTCGCCGGACTCATTCGTGCGCGCCCACAGGAAGCTCTCGTGCCTCATGCAGCGCGAACGCTGCTCATCGCCGGAACGTCGCATCCGGTCACCAGGCTCCAGCTCGAGGCAATCGATTCAGGCGACGCCGACAACATCCGCGTCCTCCGCCTCAGCTTCCAATTCGGCGCTACTGCGCGCATCCGCTCCGCATTTCGTTCTTACGCTCCTCAGGCGCTCATCCTCACCGGCGGCGAAACCGCGGAGCTTGCTGTTCGCGCTCTCGATGCCCACTCCTTTATCCTCCTGGGTGAATTCACGCCGGGCATTCCGTGGGGCATTGTGCAGGGCGGCGACGCGCACGGATGCACCGTCGTCACCAAGTCCGGCGGCTTCGGCTCGCCGAACGCACTCAACGAAATCCTTGCCGCGCTACGAGGTCGAGCATGAGCAGGCCTGCACGCATCGCCATCAGCATCGGAGACCCGGCCGGCATCGGCGCCGAAATTGCCCTGAAGGCTCTCCAGGATCAAAGTGTCGCTTCCCTTGCGCACTGGATTCTCATCGCCGATTCGGCCGCGTTGAACGCCGCTCGCTGCGTTTGCGGCATTGACCCCGCATCGTTACCCTGTACGTTGATCGACACCGGCGCTCTTGGCGCCGATCACGTCCTCGAGTTCGGCCAGCTTCGCGCCGTGTACGGTCTTGCCGCAATCGCTTACGTACGGCGCGCCGTCGAACTTTGTATGAAGGCCGAGGCCGACGCCATGGTTACTGCGCCCCTCAACAAAGAGGCTGTCACGCTTTCCGGCCAGGCGTTCTCCGGCCACACCGAGTACATCGCCGAACTGACCGGCGCGCCCGAACCGCGAATGCTGCTCTACTCAGAAAAGCTAGCAACGGTGCACGTGAGCACGCATATCTCTCTTGAGCAGGCGTGCCACCTCAACCGGGCGCACATCGTTCGCACCATCCAACTCGGCAACGATGCGCTGCTCTGGATGCGGCACCGCGCGCCGCGCATCGCAGTCTGCGGCCTCAACCCGCACGCCGGCGAACACGGCCTCTTTGGCCTGCAGGACGCTGAAATCATCGCTCCCGCCATTGCTGAAGCCCGCGCCCTAGGCATCGATTGCTCCGGCCCCCACTCGCCCGACACGATTTTCGTCCGCGCCCTACGCGGCGAATTCGATCTCATCGTGGCCATGTATCACGACCAGGGTCACATTCCCATGAAGCTGATCGACTTCGAAGGCGGCGTCAACGTTTCGCTCGGTCTGCCCATCATCCGGACTTCCGTCGACCATGGCACAGCCTTCGATATTGCCGGGCGTAACCAGGCCGACGCTACGAATATGAAGGCCGCAATGCGTCTTGCCGTGCGCATGGCGGAGGGCAAGTTCGCCCTCTCGGGAAATTCACCCCCGACTTCGGCTGGCCGACCAATCCTCGACCCAGCTCACCGCTGAGACGCGCGCGTCTCGTTTCAGGGTTTGGATACGCAGCACAATTGCACCGTGCTGAAGACAAAATAATGGGGATGCGCAAACATCCCCCGCTTTCCTGGTCAAAATGATCGAGTGCGTTGCGGTCAACTGCCGGGCATATGCCCAGCACACAGGCGCGCGTCCGCAGATCTAGAACCGGTACACCACGCCGAACGTCCCGCGCGCGTTCCAAGTGCGATTCGTTGAGTTGCCCAGTTGAGGAGTGTTGTTGGGCAGTGAGAACGACGCGGCGACGCGGTCGCCGGTAAGTTGCACGGCCCAATTGCGGCTCAAGCTATAGGCCAAGCCTCCGCCAAAACCACCGGCAAAGGAGATACCGGGCGTCATGTGCTCGCCGCCGGTATGCTCTCCGCCCAGTTCGCCGAAAACCACTCCGCTGAGGTTCTCATAGAGCGTAGCATGGAGTGCCGGCCCAACCAGGAACGTGTAGATCGACGGGTCGCCGGGATTCGGTAGGCCGGCGTGGCCGGTCCCCAACTTGTAGTAGTCCACCGATCCCATGAGTTGAAAATATTTTCCCCAATCGCGGGCCACTGAAATCTTTCCGCCCACCAATCCGCTGAACGAAACGGGCACCTGCCTGAGGCGGCTATAGGCAACGCCCGCGAATACCTCGTACTTGTAAGGTGCGGCCTTCGCCGGGCCGGGCGCCGCCTCCGGGTTCACCTGGCCAATGGCTCTTAGAGGCGCAAGCGCGGCCGGAACTGCGGCTAAAAGCAAGAACAAGAACGTCCTCTTCAACTTGAAACTCTCCTCAATCGGCGCCGTGCACAAACAAACTCCCCGCATCCGGACTTGGGCTCCGGAGCAGGCATCGTGGCTGGTTTCCGGTACTTTCCTAGACTATCCTCTCCCCCCGCCTTTCACGAAGCCCATGGGCGCCGGAAGAACTCGAATCTTGGACTGAAATTCGCGAGAAAAGGTGCGCTGGCGGGGCGTTCGGCGCGGAGATCATCCGTTCTCCAGATACCACGGAATATTAATCACCACAATGCGCCGGTTGCCGCGCATCAGCAGGATCACCTTCAGCAGATCCGAGCGCCGGTTGTGCAGCAAACCCTCCCACCAGTGGTGCACCACCAGCTCCGGCACTAGCACGCACACCTTGCAGTTCTCGCGCTCGCGCTCCACTTTCAAAACATAGTCCACGATCGGATAAACCACGTAGCGGTAGGGCGATTTGAGCGTCACCAGCTTGGGAATGCAACGGCCGGCCGCCTTCAACGGCGTCACGATGTCTTTCTCCCAGGCATCGCAAAAGGGATCCGGATCGTCGCTGGTCTCGACGTGCACGCAGTGGATGTCGCACGACATCGAGAGCGCGAACGAGAGCGCCTTCTCGCTGATGCGGCTCCAGCGGTCCACGGGCACCACCACGATGGGCTCGCTTACCTCGGCGGGAATGAAAGGCCTGTCAAGATCGATCTCGCGGTTCACGCGCACGTAGTGCCGATTTACAACGCGCATGAACAGGATCATCACCACGACCAGCAGCGCCGTGATCCACGCGCCTTCAGCGAACTTGGCCACCAGCACCACCAGCGTCGTAATGCCTGTGGCTACCGCGCCCACGCCATTCACGATGATGCGTCCGTGTGCGCCGCCCTGGCGCTTCCAGTGCATCACCATTCCCGCCTGCGACAGCGTGAAGGCCATGAATGCGCCGATGGCGAACAGCGGAATCAGCCGGTCCGTCACGCCGCCGAACAGGATGAGCAGCAGAGCCGTCAGCGCCACCAGCACGTAGATGCCCCACGAATACAGCAGCCGCCGCCCGCGAATGAGAAACACGTGCGGCATGTAATTGTCGAGGGCAATGGCCCGAGTCAGGCGCGGAAAATCGGCGAACGCGGTATTCGCGCTCAGCGCCAGAACCAGCAGCACAGAACCGATGGTCAGGTAATAAAACCACCCCTGACCCATCACCGCGCGCGTCAGCATCGAGAGCACGCTTTCGTAGCCCGGCTTGCCGGGATCGGTGGCCGCGATGCCGTAGGCGCGGCACAGCAGCGCAATGCCCGCCAGCAGAACTGCCAGTAGCGCAATGACGATCGTCAGCGTCGCTTTGGCGTTCTTGCGCGTCGGCTCGCGGAAGGCCATCACGCCGTTGCTTACAGCCTCCACGCCCGTCATCGCCGTGCAACCTGAAGAAAAAACCTTCAGGATCAGCCACCAGCCAAACATTTGGGTAGCCGCCGGAATTGCGGGCAGCGGCGTCACCGGCGACGGATGCCCCGCCGCATACACCACCTGCCATCCGCCCACTGCAATCACGATGAGAAGCGTTCCCGTGAACAGATACGTCGGGATCATGAACACCACGCCCGTGTCATGCACGCCGCGCATATTCACAATGGTCAGAACGGCAAGCACCAGCAGGCAAAGCTCCAGCGTGTGCGGCTGCAAGCTGGGAACGGCCGAGATCAGTGCGCCCACGCCCGCCGAAATGCCCACCGACGCGGTCAGCACGTAGTCGATCATCAGCGCCGCCGCCGCCAGCAGTCCCGCGCCCTCGCCAAGGTTCTGGCTGGCCACGGTGTAGGAGCCTCCGCCGCGCGGGTACGCCTCGATCGTCTGCCGGTAACTGAAATACACAATCACCAACAGGATCACGATGGCCAGGCTCACGGGCACGATGTACTTCACGCCCATCAGGCCCAGCGGAATCAGCAGCGTCAGCGCCGCTTCCGGCCCATACGCGGCCGAGCTTAACGCATCCAGCCCGAAGACCGGTATCCCGGCCAGGGGCCCGATGTGCTCGGCGCGCTCTTCGCTGGTGGCCAGTGGCCGCCCAAACAGCAAATTTGAAACGCTTGTGTATACGCCCATTAAAAATTGTCGGGCGGACGTCGACTCGTCGCGGGGAACGCCGCCGATGCCAGTGTCTCACGGCGCGTTAGGCAGCATTTCACGGAAACCGACGCCATCCGGCGTTTCGAGTCTATCGCCCCTCAGCCGCGACCGCCGCGGGTAGCGTAAACAGGAATCTGCTTCCTTTGCCCACTTCGCTCTCTGCCCAGATGCGCCCGCCATGTTGCTCCACAATGCTGCGGCACAGCGCGAGCCCAAGCCCGGTTCCGCCCAGCGCGCGCGAGTCCGATGCATCGCCCTGCTCGAATCGATCGAAGATGCGCTCCAGCTTCTCCGGAGCGATGCCGCGCCCCTGGTCTTCGACCATGAAACACACCGCGCCCGCCTCTGAAGCGGCGGCGCCCGGTGCAACTCCATCCACATCCCATGCTGCCAGCCGGATGGCCGTGCCTGGCGGCGAGAACTTGATGGCGTTGCCGACCAGTTCATTCAGGACCTGCAAAACCCGTCCCTCATCCGCGAAGACCGTCGCGGCATTCACCTCGAAGCGGAACTCGATGCGCGCCTGCGTCGCCGCGTTGTGAGCTACGTCGGCCGCCCGTCGCAGCAGCGTCATCGGATCCACTGCCTCGGGATTCAGCGCCAGCCTTCCCTTTTCTCCGCGATCGAAATCCAGAATGTCGTTCACCAGCCGGACCAGCCGGTCGCAGTTCCCGATCGCCAATTCGATCATCTGGCGCTGCTTCTCCGGCCGCTTGTCCAGCGTGCCCGACTGAATCAATCCCAGCGACGCGCGCAGCGAGGTCAACGGTGTCTTCAACTCGTGGCTCACTGTGGAGATGAACTCGTCCTTCATCTTCTCCAGTCGCCGCCGCTCGCTCACGTCCTGGAAGGCCACCACCATTCCGCTTACCTGGCCCTCCTCGAGCAAAGGCGTGGCGCTGTACTCGACGGGAACCGCCGTCCCGTCCTGGCGCCAGAACACCTCGTCCCGCATGCGGATCGGCTCACACCGCCGCAGCGCCTGCAAGATCGGGCTCGTCGACCGCGAATACGGAGTCCCGTCGGCGTGGCTGTGGTGGATGAGTTCGTGCAGATCGCGGCCGACAAGCTGCTCGGCCGTGTATCCCAGCATTCGGGCGCCGGCCTCGTTGATGAAGGTCACCTTGCCGTTAAGGTCCATGCCGAAAATGCCGTCGTCCACCGCTTCCAAAATCAGCTCGCGCTGCCGCGTCGCCATGTGCAGCGCTTCTTCAGCCTCGTGCTGCTCGGTCACATCCATGCCGTGGTTCAGCACGAATGGCCGCTCGCCCGGCAGTTGCATGCGCCGGCTGCGCACGGCGATGCGCCGGTACACGCCGTCGCTCCGCCGCAGCGGCAATGCACCCTGCCACTCTTCCGCGCTTTCCAGTGTGTTCAGGCAGTCCTGGAACGCCGCTGCGCCCTCGGCGTCGGACAGCTCCGTCACAAACCGCCCTATCAGCGCCTCAGCGCGGTATCCGAGCGTCTCGGCCGTGAACGCGTTCAGCGAGGTCAGCCGCCCCTCCATTGAGCACGTGAAGACAAACCCCAGGCTGTTTTCGACGACCTCGCGATAACGGGCCTCGCTCTTGAGCAGCGTCTTCTCCATCTCGCGCTGGTCGGTCACGTCCTGCCCGCTCACAATCAAATATTGAATCTCTCCATTCGGGCCCAGCAGTGGACGCAGGGTCCAACTCACGCGCCGGCCTTCGCCCCCGGCCGCCCGCCAAAACGTCTCATGTGGTCCTGAAGCCTGCCCGGTCGCCGCTTCGCGCAATTTGCCCGCTGCCCATCCGCGGTCGTCCGCCTCCAGAAATTCCTCCACAAACGGCCGGCCCACGGCATGCGCCAGGCTCAACCCCGTCAGTTGCGCGCAGGGATAGTTCATTCGCACCACGCGGCCCGCCGTATCCAGCACGGCCACCAGCGCGGGAATCGAGTCCAGCGTGGCGGCCACAAAGCAACGCTCAATCGCCAGCGCGCGCTCGGTCCGCTGCCGCTGCCGCTGCGCCTGCTCCTGCAGCCGGATTCGGTTGTATAGCTCCAGCCGCGTTACCGCCTGGCGGCCAAGAATCTCCAGTAGCGTCAGATGTTCCAGCTTGAACTGGTTCGGCTTCCTCGACAGCACCGCCATCGTGCCGATCAGGTGTTCGTCGCTGCTGAAGAGCGGAACGGCCGCGTAAGAAAGGCAGGAACCGGCGCCAGCGAGCGGGATGCCTTCGGGAGGAAAGCGCTGATCCTGGCTCGCGTCCGCGATCAGCAGCGGCTCACTCTTCTCCAACATCCATTGGCATGCGGTGCTGGCGCGCGGTTGGTCGGTCGCCCTGAACCCGAACCGTGCCTTGAACCAAAGCCGGTTGAAGTCCATCCAGCCGATGTAGCCGTATTCCGCGTCGCACAGCACCGCTGCGAGCTCAACGAGCTCGTCCAGTGCAGGATCGGGGTTGCGATCGAAAATGCCGATCTCCGGGCGCACTACCGCTTCCTGGTTCTCTCCCCCATGCGAACCGACCATCGCGCACATATAGATAGAAGTTCCTGGCAGCCAGTATCAAAGAGATTGACAAACTTGGCTCTTCCACTATCCGGTCACTTCGAGGAAAAAGCTGTACCACTGAAGTACCGGCGGTTTCGCGCACCACTCGATTCATTTTGTGATTACTATAGATACTCTTCGATTGTTACCCGGCGCCATTTGCCAGCAACTCCAACGCAAACTCCACCGTTCGCGGCCCCAACCGTCCACTGTTCCCCGATCACCGATCACCGATCACTGATCACTGATCACTGATCACTGATCACTGTGAAGGCAGTTTGCAGCAATCTCCCGCTGCCGGCGGCTCGTTTGCGCCCGCGTCTAGAATCACCTTCCAGCTCCCGTCAGGCTCCTTGCGCCACATGGTGATGTACCGTCCGCTTGTGACCACGGGATTTCCGTTCGCGTCCTTGCTGCGCCCCTCAAAATGGCCCCACGTGTAGCCCATATCTCCCGAAGGCCCCATCATCGCGTCGGTGGGCGTCCAAGTCAGTTCATAGTCCTTGGGCGACCAGTTCGCAGATTTGGTGATCGCCACCTTTCCAATCAGCGGCGCAGCTGCGTTTCCCAGCGCCACGCCGTCGTCGGCGAACCACGAAGCGAATGCCGCGCCTCCGCGTTCCAGCACATCCTTGGCAAAGCGCGCCTCCAGATCGTAGAGCAGCATCTTGCCCGGCTTTACCGTCGAGTCAGCCAGAGGATTAGGCGTCTGCGATTGCGTTCCAGGCTCCAGCAATTGTGCCCACGCCGCGTTCAAACCTGCCCCCGCCAGCCCCGCAATCAAAATGAATGATGAAAGAAGATTCCGCATTGCAGCCACGCTCCCGCCCTCCAATGAACTTGAAGTCTATGCGCCCATCCTATAACGCTGGGCGGCACAGCTGCGGCCGTCACCATTCCCGCGCCCGCTGACCCGCTGACCCACCGACCCGATGATGCGCGCGCACAGAAACGGCGTTATGATGTTAGCGCTGGAGAGTGGTTATGTCTCAATACGTTTTTCACTGTCGCGATTGCAACAAGGAGTTCACCCGAGTTCTTCACATGTCCGACCGCGATAGGGATAAGGTGGTTTGCCCGTACTGTGGCGGCTTGCGCGTGGAGCAACTGGTCACGGCTTTTTCCGCGGTTACTGCAAAGAAAAGCTAGCCCGCGTGCCTCCTCCGAACCTGCCCGCCGATTTGTCCGCCAGTTCGCTATTGCGGGCGGCTCGCCGGTGGCGTCGCTCCTGGCGCAGAAGTTCCGCTCGGCGCGTGTGGCCTTGCATCGTCCGACCCGCTCCCGGCGGCTACAGTGTGCGCGTCGGCGCGGAATAAGTGATAGTGCGTGAATGCGACGTCGTTTAGCTGCGTCTGCACCGTCACCATCGAGTTCTGCGTCTGCACGGAGCCGTTTGGCACTGGCATCGTCGAGTAAGCCACGCCTCTTACCGGGCAGATGTAGGTGCGATCTCCAACCAAAACTGGCGCGTACTCCACCAGGATCGCTGCCTGAATCATCTCGTAAGGCGGCAGCAGCTCCGCCACCACGCTCAGCCGCAGGATCTCACCAGTAGCCGGATCGATCACGATTTCCCCATGGTAGCCGGGATAGAGTTCAACGATTTTCGCTCCATTCGGTTTCCGCACGGCATAATTCGAGTGATCCTGGGGCACGGTGTAGCGAAAGACGCCTGCCGGCTCGCTCACGCCGGGCTCCCATCGCAGCCACGTGACCTGGCTTTGCACGACATCGCCCATCACCACGCCGAGAATCGGGCCAAACTCGCCGCTGGTGGTCAACCCTAACGCCGGTTGATCCTCCATCTTGCCCTTTGCCGCGCCCGTGTCGCGTACCTCGTGGCCGTCGCGGTAGGTCACCGTCGCGCTGGTGGCGCCCGTCGAGTGCAGTGACTTGTAGTCGGTTCTGCTTACGGTTACTCCAGGTGCTCGTACCGCCGTCGCCGCTACCCCCGGAAAGTTGGGGCCGGTCGCATGAGCCATCTGTTGCGAGGGCGTGTCTTCAAAGTGCGTCGTTTCGCGAGTGGCGTAGAAGTTCGGCAGATGCGTGATCGTCGTCCTTACGTAGTCCAGGGCCAGTGAAACCATCCGCTGCTGTGTTTCGATGTCCGGCGGCGGATCGCGTAGCACGTCGCTTGCGGGAGGATTCAGAAAGGCCGTCATATCGGCCAGCTTCATAAGCTCTTCTTGCGTGCGCTTGCCTGGAAAACTCGCCTCCCAGCGCGCCAGCCGTGCCGGGCTCACCCGTTCCGTCAGTTGTGCGTCCTCGAGCTCTCCAGCGACTTTCCCATCCGGCTTGCCATGAAGCTTGATCAGCAACTGCTCCATCTGATCGATGGACATGATTTTGGCCGCCATTGCAGGGAAGGCAATTCCCCAAAGAAGTAGCAGTATCGCGCATTTCCGCATCCAGGCCTTATCCTTCCCACCGAAGCACAAGTATAGATGCTTTCCAATTACTTCTGCGGCGCTCTCGCCCCAAACCTCAGCGCAATCCCGCCGTCTAATCCACCAAAGCCGCGTTCTGCCGCGCAGGTATACTAAGCGTTGGCGATCCCCGGGTTCTTTTCCCGGAACCACAGACCCCCGCTTCAGGGAGCGCTTTGCAGTTTGGTACTTTTCCCTGGATTCCCGGTCTTTCTCCGGGGGAAGGAAGTGCATGGGAACACTGCTGGAGTCCATCCATTCTCCCGCCGACCTCAAACGCCTCGACTATGCGCAAATGGCCTCGCTTGCCGAGGAGATTCGCACCTTCCTCATCCAGACACTTTCGAAAACCGGCGGCCATCTCGGCCCCAATCTGGGTGTCGTCGAGCTTACCCTTGCCCTGCACGCTGTCTTCTCGACCCCCGAAGACAAGATTCTTTTCGACGTAAGCCACCAAGCTTATATTCACAAGATCCTCACCGGCCGTCTCGACCGCTTTGAGACCATACGCCAGCCGGGCGGCCTCAACGGCTTCATGCTGCGCACCGAAAGCGAGCATGATTGCTATGGCGCAGGCCACGCCGGAACCGCGCTTTCCGCCGCTCTGGGCATGGCCGTGGCTCGCGACCTCGCCGGAGGTCATGAGAATGTGATCGCCGTCGCAGGCGACGCCGCCTTCACGAACGGTATCACCTTTGAGGCGCTCAACAACATCGCCGTCCAAACCCGGCGCATGATCGTCGTCCTCAACGACAACGAGTGGTCCATCGACCGCAACGTCGGCGCCGTGGCCCGCTATTTCCACCGCATCGTGACCAACGAGCACTACCAGCATATGCACGATCGCGCCACGCGTCTCATTGAACGCTTCGGCGGCAAGACCGCGATCAAGGTTGTCCGCCGCGCCGAGGAAGCCGCCAAAAGCATGTTGTGGCCCTCCATCCTTTTTGAGGAGTTCGGCCTCGAGTATTTCGGCCCCATCGACGGACACAACCTGCCGCTGCTGGTCGAAACTTTCAAGTTCCTCAAGTCAATCGACCACCCTGTTCTGCTCCACATCCTCACGCAGAAAGGCCGCGGCTTTCAGCCCGCTCTCGACGGCCAGAAAAAGTTTCACGGCCTTGGGCCGTACGACCCTGAGACCGGCAAGACTCCGGATGGCTCGGCCACATACGCTGAGGTTTTCGCCAACACTCTTGCCGATCTCGCCGCAAAAGACCCGCGTATCGTCGCTATTACCGCGGCCATGCCCAACGGCACCGGCCTCGATCACTTCCGGCCCCGCCATCCCAAGCGCTATTTCGACGTCGGCATCGCCGAGGAGCACGCGGTCGTCTTTGCCGCTGGCATGGCCACGCGCGGCTATCGCCCTGTGTGCGCTATCTACTCCACCTTCTTGCAGCGCGCCTTCGATCCCATCGTCCACGACGTGTGCCTGCAGAAACTGCCGGTCCTCTTTTGCATGGACCGCGCCGGACTCTCCGGCGACGACGGCCCCACGCATCACGGCCTCTTCGACATCGCTTATCTGCGCGGCATTCCAGAAATCGTCCTGATGGCGCCGAAAGACGAAGACGAGCTGGCCGACATGCTCAAGACGGCAATCGAGCTGCCCGGCCCCAGCGCGATCCGCTATCCGCGCGGCGCCGTCGCAGGCGTGGCCCGCAAGCCCGAGCCGCAATCTCTCCCCATCGGCAAGGCAGAAGTCCTCGCCGACGGCTCCGATGTTGCAATTCTCGGTCTCGGCCCCATGATCTCGCTGGCGCGAGGGCTCGCCGAGTCTCTTGAGGCCGACGGCTATTCCGCCGCCGTCATCAATCCCCGCTTCATCAAGCCGCTCGATCGCGAAGTTCTCGCGCGCTATGCCTCGCGCGTTACGGCTTTCGTCACCTTCGAAGATCACGTCAAAATGGGCGGCTTTGGTACTGCTGTAGTTGAAGCTCTCGACGAGATGGGTCTCTCCGTTCCCGTCGTCCGCATCGGCTGGCCCGATCAGTTCATCGAACACGGCAAGATCGATGAGCTCCGCGCCCGTTACGGCCTTACCGCAGAAGCAGCTCTCGCCCAGGTTCTCCCGCTGCTCACGCGCCGTCGCCGTCCTACCCTCGTCGCGTCCTGAGCGAAGTCTGCCACATCGGACGAGATCGAAGGATCTGCGTCTCAATACCCGTTGCCCTGGCGCTCCGGCTCCCCGCAGCACCCTTGTATCCTCGAAGACATGCCCCGTCTCATCCGCATGCCGCGCTGGCCTCGCCGCTGGTTCCTGTGGATCGCCTTGGGCATCGCCTTGCGCCTCCTCTTCATCTGGTTCCCGCGCCCCGGCGACGATGACACCCTCGACTACCTCCAGTTAGGCCACAATCTGCTGCATTACGGCATCTACGGCATGGGCTCTGGCGCCGATCTTTCTCCCACCACCTATCGCCTTCCCGCCTATCCAATTTTTCTCGCCACTTTCGAATTTCTATTCGCGCGCTTCTGGCCCAACACCTGGCTCAATGCCGTTTTTCTCTTCCAGTCCATCGCCGATCTCGCCGCCGGACTTCTGCTTGCGGCTTTTGCACGCCGCCATCTCTCCTATCGTGCCGCCGAAGTTGCTCTCGCGCTGGCCATGCTCTGCCCTTTTACCGCCGCCTACGCAGGCATCGCGATGACGGAGTGCTTCTCCGTCTTCGCCATCTCTCTCGGGCTCTATGCAGCCGGCCGCGCCCTCGCCGCTCAGGCCGCAGGAAGCCGCGACTTCCCCGCGCTGATCCTTGCCGGCCTCGCATCGGCTTTCGCCGCGCTTCTGCGTCCCGACGGAATTCTCCTCTTCGCATCCATCGGATTGGCTTTGTTCCTCTATTCCCTTCGTAGGCGCACCGTCGCGCAACCTGCAGGCCCCGCCTTTCCGAGATTCGTCTTTCGGCGCAACCTCGCCACCATCTCCATCTTCTCCATCGCCTCTTTGCTGCCGCTCGTCCCCTGGACTGTACGCAATTGGGTGGACTTCCACGTCTTTCAGCCCCTCGCGCCGCGCTACGCCGATCCCGGCGAGCCCTCGATTGCCGGTGCGCGCCGATGGCTCCGCACCTGGACCGTGGAATACGTCAACACCGCCAACGTCTGCTGGAACTTCCCCGGAGACACAATCGATCTCGCCGACCTTCCCGCCCGCGCCTTCGACTCCCCGCAGCAGCGCGAACAGACCCTTGCGCTCATCGCCGAGTACAACCAAACCACCACCCTGCCGCCTTCGCTCGACGCCCGTTTCGCTGCTCTCGCCGATCAGCGCATTCACGACCATCCATTCCGCTATTACGTCACTCTTCCTCTGCTGCGCGACGCCGATATGCTGCTACGCCCCAGAACCATCGAATACGACCTCGATGTCTTCTGGTGGCGCTGGAGCGACCACCCCGCCCAATCCGCCTGGGCGATCTTCCTCGGCCTCATCAATCTCTTCTACGTTGCGGCTGCCGCCTGGGCGTTTATTCGCCGCCGGGCCCCCTGGGCATGGATGCTGGGCTCGTATCTGATTCTGCGATTCATCATCCTCGGCGCCATGGAGAATCCCGAGCCGCGTTACACCATTCAGTGTTTTCCGATCTTCATTGTCGCCGCAGCAGCCGCGCTCACACACTCCCGCGCGATCTCCGGCGCATCCCACAGTACAATTTCGCCGACCCGCTGACTTGCTCACTCGTCCGCCGCGGCGGACTGCCTCGCCGTCCCCCTGTTGCCCCGTTCCTTTGGTCCCTTGGTCCCTGCTTCTTGTGCGACAATCCTCATCAGACTGTCTCTTCCATGCGACTGCTTCACTTTTTCCCGGGTCTGCTCGTGATCGGTTGCGCTCTGGCCGCGGTTCCGGCCCAATCTCAACCAGAGCCCACGCCGCCCTCCGCTCCGCTGGTTCTGGCCGGCGGCACTCTCGTCGACGTCACCTCCTGGGGCAACTCAGCGCGCGACATCACAGGCGCCGTTGTCGTCATCCGCGACGGCCACATTGCTGACGTTGGCTTGCCTGAACAGGTTTCCATTCCCAAAGATGCCCGCATCATCGACTGCGCCGGCAAATTCCTCATCCCCGGACTCATCGACGGATACGCCGGCATGAACTCCCAGGCTCAGGCAAGCGCCAACCTCTACATGGGCGTGACCACCGTCGTTGCCCGTGCAGACTCGGAGCACGGCTTCATCGATACCGGTGCCCAGCCCAGCCCGCACATTTATCCCATCGATACGATTGGAGTCACCGACAACTGGAGCCTGCTGGCCCGCCATCCCGAGTGGGTATCCAAACTGCGCGAGGGTGCGCATTCCGTCGAGCTCACCCCGCAGGATACCGCCCGCCAGATGGTCGACACCGCCCGCAGTGGCACGCGAGTGCTCGTACTCACTGCCCACCTCACGGCCGCCAACTCGCAGTGGATCATCGCCCGCGCTCACGAGATGGGTCTCGTCACCTACGGCGAGTTCGTCTCCACGCCCTACCGCGTCGGCGATGAGGCCGGCGTTGACGCGCTTGTTCAAATGGACCACTACGATCTTGGCGTGATTCCCGACGAGCTCCAGCGCCCTCTTGTCGATGACCCCGACGGCCCCTCCGCCGACACGGCCTACGACTACTCAGAGCGCATCCCGCCCACCGACGCCCGTCTGCGCAACTACGCGCACTTCCTCGCCACGCACCACGCCGCCCTCATGCCCGCCTTCAGCCTCTACTACGTTGAGCTCCCCGGCCATCGCGATCTCTGGCAGGAGCCCGCCGCGGCGCTTCTCGACCCCGGCCGCATGTTCCGTCCCACAAACCCCTCCACCGGCGACATGATGTTCCCGCTCCCCACCTGGTCGCGCCATTTTCCCGCCGCCGCGCAGCATTGGATGGAAGCAGATTTGCAAAAGAGGGCCGGTCAGTCCGCTCTTCGTCTCTGGCACATCAACCAGACCATCTTCTCCGCCTTCCCTCATTACCTCGCCGGCTCTGGCGCCGACGCCATGGGCACCATGCCCGGCATCTCGCTTCACACCGAGCTCGAGCTGCTCGTCCGTCTCGGCCTCTCGCCGCGCGAGGCCCTGGCTGCCGCCACCAACAACTACTCTCTGCAGTTTGGCTGGAATGAGCTGGGTCTCATCGCTCCCGGCCGCCGCGCCGACATCCTCGTCGTCGACGCCGACCCCACCATCAACATCTGGAACGCTCGCCGGATCTCCGCCATCTTCCTTGACGGCCAACCGCTCGACCGCAACGCTCTGCTTCACCTTGGAAGGTAACCCCTTTGGGTGGTTCGCTCCGCGCGCGTGCCTTTCTCTCCGACCCTCTGGCTTGCTGGCTTGCCTCGCACCGGTCCCTCGTTCCCTGCCGGGGCCCCCGGCAATAGGTCTTCGTCGCTGGGGTGGCTTGGTCCCTGCCGGTCATCATTTACCCTTGAGTCATGCACCCATCCCCGCCAATATGCCTCGCTTCTCGTTCCTAACCCGCGCCGGCGGCCAGCGCCGCGACCGCCTGCTGCTTCTCATCGCGGTCTATAAGTTTCTCCACGCTCTGTTCTTCATCGGCATCGGTATAGGCGCCCACCGCCTCCTGCACAAAGACCTCGCCGACGAGATCGACCTCTTCGCTCGCCATCTCCGCTTCAATCCCGAGTCGCGCCTGGTCAACTTCCTCCTTGAAAAAGCTTCCCTCATCAACGATCCAGTCCTGCGCCGCATCGGCTTTGTCGCTTTTTCCTACGCCGCTATCACCATGGTCGAAGGCATCGGCCTTTACCTCGAAAAGGCCTGGGGCGAGTTCCTAACCCTCGCCATCACTGCTTCCTTCCTGCCTTGGGAACTCTTCGAGATCTTTCGCCACATCACCTGGATTCGCGTCGGCCTGTTCGCCATCAACATCCTCGTCTTCCTCTATCTGTTGAATCTGGTCCTGGCTCGCGCCCGGCACCGCGCCAAAGCCCGCAAGAAATCGTCAGCCTGAAACACCCCGCGGCAAAACAATTTCGGGCCCATACCGCCGCGCGTGGGTCCTCGCTCTGCTCCAATTCCCTCCACCAGATCCCCGCTTGTGCTCTTTTTACTAGCCTCTTCGCTTTTTGTTCTCTTACCACAGCCACAAACAGCTGTCCAGACGGGGAATCACAGCAGTAAACCCCATATCTTGTGGTGCCTCTGATTTGCTGTTCTATTAGTCGGCGTTTCCGCAGAGAGCCCGATTTTCCTTCACTTTCCATCGATTTTTTGCTTGGCGGAGAAGAACTTCAGGGGTACTATCGACCGAAGTGGAACATTCTGGAGCTGAGTGGCCATATCTGGACTGCCCAGTGGTCCTGATTGATCTCTTTGAATTTACTCCCTTTCCTTCCCCCAGGAACGGGATTCATGGAGCCAATCAGGCGGGGGGTACCAGCCTGGCTAACCGTGGATGGATCCACGAGAAGTTCGGTACGCGGTATGGCGGGGTGCCAGGTTCCGCGGAAGGCAAGTGAGGCAGGCAGATGTTTCGCGGCAACCATCCGGCAAAGGTCGACGAGAAGGGACGGCTCAAGCTCCCGGCTGCTTTCAAGCAGCTGCTGGACGCCCAGAACGTCGCCCAGTTCTACATCACCAGCGCCAGTGGGAAGAGCGCGGAGATTTGGCCGCTGCCGGAGTGGGAAAAGCGTGAGGCTCGATTGATGGAGTTCGGTACTTTGAACGGCGCAGTGAACAAATACATCAACCAGACCAGCTACTACGGCCAGCAGGCCGAGATGGATAACCAGGGGCGAGTGCTCCTGCCGCAGATTCTGCGCGGCAAAGCGGTTCTGGATGCCGAGGTGGTTGTCCTTGGCAAGGGGAATTACCTCGAAGTCGTGAACCAGACAAACTTCGAGCAGCAATTGGCGGCGAGCCCGATGACCGACGAGGATTTCGAGAAGTTGGCCAGCATCATGAAGCCGCAGACGAATGGTTGACGCCCTCAGGGGGCGCGCATGACGCAGCAAAAAGTACGCCATGTGCCGGTTCTTTTTCAGGAAGTAATGGAGTTTATCCGCGCGCGGCCGGGCGGCACTTACGTCGACTGCACGCTGGGCCTGGCGGGACATGCCGAAGGCATCGTCAGGCAATTGGGATCGGCGGGACATTTGATCGGATTTGACCGCGATCCCGAGGCGCTCGAGTTGGCCAGAACGCGACTCACGAGGGTTTGCGAAGAGCTGGGCAGCCAGGCGCCGCAAGTGACTTTGATCGGCGAGGCCTTCAGTACCATCGCCGGGCATGTGAAGCCGGATTCGGTGGATGGATTGCTGGCCGACTTTGGCGCAAGCAGCCTGCACTTCGATGAGGCGCGCAGAGGATTTAGTTTTCAGGCGGACGGGCCGCTGGATATGCGAATGGATACGCGATCCGGCCCTACTGCCGAACAAGTGGTGAATGAGACGGGCGAGCGCGAGCTGGCAAATCTCATTTACGAATACGGTGAGGAAAGGAGGTCGCGGACAGTCGCCAGAGCCATTGTGCGGGGGCGGCCGGTTACGTCAACGGCGCAGTTAGCCAGGATCGTAGCCTCAGCCGTCCCGCCAATGAAACACATTCACCCGGCTACCAGAACGTTTCAGGCGTTGCGAATCTTCGTCAATCAGGAATTGCAGGAAATCCGGGCTTTGCTTGAGGCCGCACCAAGTTTGCTTAAGCCCTCCGCACGGCTCGTCGTCATCAGCTTTCATTCTTTAGAAGATCGCATCGTAAAAGACAGTTTCCGGGAAGGCGCACAGAAGGGAATCTGGAATGTTTTAACCAGAAAGCCCGTCACTGCGAAGGAAGAAGAGATCAACCGCAACCCGCGCTCGCGCAGCGCAAAGCTGAGAGCAGCGGAACGGCAATAGGCCGGCAGAGCGAGGAGAACTACGATGGCGGCATGTGCAACAACCTATTTCGAGACGGGTCGCGCCTGGAGCGCACGGATCAACGAGCATAACGCGGAGATGATGGCGCGACAGGCTCAGCTCCGCCGCCGGGTGCGCACGCCGGAATTCTATTTCGTGAAGCATTTCGATAACACCCGCCTCGTCAAGGCCTCCGATCCTGTCCGCGTGCGCGAGATGCGTGTTTTTTCCGCCGCAGTGGCCGTACTCTTCTCTCTGGTCATGATCTACGGTCTGCAGCATTTCTACGCCATTGAAAGCAGCTACAGTGTGGAGAGCGAAAAGCAAACGCTCGACCAGTTGCGTGAAGAGAATCGCCAGTTGCGTCTCAATAAAGCCGAGCTCACGCAGCCCGGCCGCATCGATCAAATGGCGCGCCAGCTCGGCCTTGCGGAGCCGCAACCTGGCCAGGTGGTGTACTCCGATGCCCGGCCATCCTCCGCTGGTCCCACGCTTGCTCAGGTCACTTCTACAGCGCCCCCGGCGCAGTAAATAAGGCAATCGGACCCATTCGACATGACGGCAGCCGTCCCATCCATCCGCAGCCGTACCCAAACTCCCAGAGGCGTGCCGCTTAAGCGAGCACGCTTCCTCTTGATCTGCACTCTCTTCCTCGTGTGGGCCGTTGCCATTGCGGGCCGACTGTTCTGGCTGCAGATCGTGCGCCACCAGGACTTCGTGGAGCGCGCGGCCAAGCAGCAGCAGCGCACCTTTGAAGTGGCTCCGCGCCGCGGCGTCCTCTATGACCGCAACCTGCGCGAGCTGGCCATGACCATTCTGGTGCCTTCGATCTATGCCGATCCAACGCAGATTGCCGACAAGCAAGCCACCGCGCACACTCTGGCTTCCTTAGTCCACACTGACCCCGAAGACGCCCTGACCACCGAAGTGCAGATCGTTGCGCGGCTCAATGAAGGCCGCAACTTTGCCTGGATCGCGCGGCGCGTGACTCCGCAAGTAGCAGCCAGCGCCAAAGCGCTCAACATGAAGGGCATTTTCTTCCAGCAGGAATTTGCGCGCTTCTACCCCGACGATCAGCTCGCCGCACAGGTGCTGGGTTACGTTGGAACCGATGACGACGGCCTGGGCGGCCTTGAAGAAAAGTTCGACAGCGATCTGCATGGGCGTCCGGGCCTCATGTACACGGCCATGGACGCGCGCCGCAAAGTTCTTGGCTCAAGCGAGCACGACCCTGAACCCGGCCGAAATTTCGTTCTTAGCATTGATGAAAACATTCAGTTCATGGCCGAGCGCGCGCTCGATCATGCCATGCAGAAGACGCAGGCGCTGAACGGCACCGTGGTCGTGCAAGATGCGCACACCGGGCAGATTCTGGCCCTCGCCATCCGGCCCACCTTCAATCCCAATCAGTTTCGCCACACCACGCTCGATCAGTTGCGGGACCATGCTGTCAGCGACGTATACGAGCCGGGATCCACCTTCAAGCTGGTCACCTATTCCGCTGCCATGGATCAGAAAGTGGCCACGCCCGACGACACGATTGACTGCCAGGGCGGCAAAATCACCATTGCCGGCCGCACGATTCACGACAATCAGGGTGAACATTTCGGTGTAATTCCTGTGCACAAGGCCCTGGAGGAATCGAGCGACGTCGCCGCAATCAAGCTTGCTCTCAAGATCGGCCCCGACCGCTTCTACCAATACATCCGGAGCTTCGGCTTCGGCACGCGCTCGAACGTTGAACTGCCCGGCGAGACGCGCGGACTGTTGCGTCCCCCCGCCAAATGGGGCAGTTCCTCCATCGGCTCCATTGCCATCGGCCAGGAGATCGCCGTCACGCCGCTGCAACTGGTCACCATGGTCTCCACCATCGCCAACGGCGGCACCTATCTGCCGCCGCACATCCTCATTGAGAGCCAGCCCGCGCCCGGCGGATCGGCCGCCGAAAAGGTTGATGCGGCTCAGACGGGCCCAGTAAAAGCCCCCCAGTTCGTGGCCAGCCCGGTCAGAACAGGTGAAGATGTGCCCGATCCTTTGCCGCCAGGTGCGCATCGCGTCATCAGCACGCTTGCCGCCGCCGACATGCGCAAGATGATGGAAGGCGTCGTCCTCTTCGGGACTGGAAAATCGGCACAACTCGACGGCTACTCCTCCGCCGGCAAAACCGGCACCGCGCAGAAGATCGACCCGGCTACGCACACCTATTCGAAGACCATGCACATTGCCTCGTTCGCGGGCTTTGCGCCGGTTAACTCTCCCGTCATCGCCGTGGCCGTGGTCCTCGACTCGCCCAAAGGCGCCTATTACGGCGCCTCCGTCTCCGCGCCGGTCTTCGCCGAGGTGGCGCAGCAGGTGCTCGAATATCTGGGCGTGCAGCACGATATCGACGTCCGCCCGGTCGATCTGGCTTCAAAGAAGGACGCACCGACCAAGGAAGACGATGCCCCGGCGCAAGACGAAAACATCGAGGCTCTCTACGAGGCCGCCAACGACTTGCCCAGCGACGATCCACTTCGCACTCCGCCTGCTGCGACTGCCAAAGCGACTGCACCAGCTCCGCCGGAATCGACGCAGGCCGCGAATTCACCGACACCCCCGAAAACGGGCGCTCCTCCTCACCCCTCCTCCAGCGTATCTGCCGAATCATCTCCACAGCCAACGAAACCGGCCTTGTCAACGCCCACGCACACGGTCGTAATCGCCGACGCCGAGCGACTACGTGTGCCCTCGCTGATCGGACTGCCTATGCGCGAGATTATCGAGCAGGCCAGCAGCGCCGGCCTTGAAGTGGAGATCGCCGGTAATGGCATCGCACGTGAGCAGGCCCCCGCGCCCGGCACTATGGTCCTGCCCGGCACAAAGATTGTTGTCCGCTGCGAACGCTGACTGCGCGGCGGCCAGTGAACTGCGTGAGCAAGCATGCGCGCAATTGGCGTAATCTTGCTCCATGCCGGCGTGTGATTGGCACCCATCAGAAAACGGCGCAACCCTCGGCGAGACTGGCTCCGAGGAGGGCATTGTTGTTCGCGACGAAGAGCATTCTCTCGGCGCCCGGATCACTCTCGAGCGCGAGGCACGCATCGCTCCCTTCGCGATCACCTGCGGCATCTATGGCTGGATGATGCACACGCGCTTCTTCGGCACTGAAGCGGAAGCAGAGGCACAGTACGACCTGATGAAGACTTCTCTTTCGGAACTTCTTGAAGCCGCCGGGCAAACTGCCGAAATCGACGGCGGCCGGCAGGTCATGTTTGACGGAATCGACGAATTCATCGGAACCTACCCGTGACCTTCGGCATTCGCCATCTCAACAGATCTGCTCCGGTCCTGCGGCACAATCTACAATCAGCATCGGGATGAAGTGGAACGATCTCATTTCCGAAGTCGGATCGGTTGGCTCAGCCGGCAGCTCCGCCGCACCGATCAGCGGCGTCGAGTATGACTCGCGTCGCGTGCGTCCTGGCGCCGTTTTTGTAGCGATGAAAGGCGGCTCGACCGACGGCAATCGTTTTGTCGAGAAGGCCATTTCCGCAGGTGCGCTCGGCGTCATTACTGAGTCCGCGCAGACCTTTGATCACCTGACCGTCTATCAGGCTGGCCTGCCGGTGCTTCACGTTGAGCACGGACGGCGCGCGCTTGCCCAGGCTTCCGCCGCATTCTTCGGCCATCCCGAGCGCTCACTTGCCGTCACCGGAATCACGGGCACCAACGGAAAAACGACGACCGCATTTCTAATCGAATCCCTTCTCCATGCTGCTGCGCGTTCGAGCATTTTGATCGGCACCATCGAGTACCACGTCGCGGGCGAGACTCGGCCCTCGATTCACACCACGCCCGAGTCGCGAGACCTGTTCGAGTTGATGGCTGAAGGCGTTGCTCGCGGCGCGGAAGAGCTCGTCACCGAAGTTTCGAGCCACGCGCTCGACCAGGGCCGCATGATCGGAATCCCATTTGACGTCGCCGTCTTCACCAACCTGACGCGCGACCATCTCGACTACCACCAGACAATGGAGAACTACTTCGCTGCCAAGCGCCTGCTCTTTGACGGAACGGTTTATCCGCCTCCGCGCGTCGCGGTGATCAATGCGCACGATCCGCGCGCCGAAGAATTGGCAACGGCGGCGCGCAACGCAGGCGCGGAGATTCGCACATTTGGCATCGGCGTGGGCGAATGGCGTGCAGCCAGCTCCGCGCTCACGCCTTCGGGGGCGACGATTCAACTCGAAACCCCGGCCGGATCGGCCTGCGTCAGTTCGCGACTTGCTGGTGAGGTAAATATCCTCAACCTCCTCGCGGCATTCACTGCCGCGCACGCGCGCGGCGTTTCCTTTTCTCAACTCGCCGCTGCCATTCCAACGCTCACGCCTGTTCCCGGCCGTTTCCAGCCCGTCGATGCAGGCCAGCCATTCACCGTGATCGTGGACTACGCCCATACCGACGACGCGCTGCGCAACCTGATTGCGCTCGCTCGCCAGATAACCGCTGCTTCCGGTGCGCGCGTGATCACGCTCTTCGGCTGTGGCGGCGATCGTGACCGCACCAAGCGCCCTAAGATGGGCCAGGCCGCGGGCGAAGGTAGCGATTTTGTGGTGGTCACGAGCGACAATCCGCGCTCCGAAGATCCGGCGTCGATCGTCGCCGAGATTGAGCCCGGGTTGCAGGCAACAGGCGGCGGGTACACGATTGAAGTCGATCGCGCCTCGGCCATTCGCCTCGCACTCGAAGCCGCCAAGCCCGGCGACGTTGTGCTCCTCGCCGGCAAGGGCCATGAGAAGGAACAAATTCTAGCTGCTCACACGATCCCTTTCGACGACGCCGAGGTGGCGCTTTCCATCCTTGCCCAATTGGGCTATCGTGAAGGGCAATGAATCTCACGCTTGCAGAAGCGGCGATGGGTGCAGGAGCGGTGCTCGAGGCGCCGGCCAGCCTGCAGAATGCAGGCGCGCTGATTGCGTCCGGCTACTCCATCGACTCGCGCACCATCGCGCCTGGCGAGCTTTTTTTTGCCGTTCGCGGTGAGCGTCACGATGGGCACGACTTTGCGGCCGCGGCGTTCGAACGCGGCGCTGTGGCGGCTGTCGTTTCGCGCGCGCGTGCCGCTTCCCTGCCCGATGCCGCGCTCGCCCATCCGCTGCTGATCGCGGAGGACCCACTCGCCGGAATGCAAATGCTGGCCCACGATGTGCGCCGCCAATGGGGACGCCGCGTTGTGGCCATCACAGGCTCAGCGGGAAAAACCACCACCAAGGAAGCCGTCGCTGCGGCGCTCGGCGCAAAATTTCGCGTTTTCAAATCTCAGGGCAATCTGAACAACAACTTCGGTCTCCCCCTGCAACTGCTGCGCCTGATGCCGGAGCACGAATTTGCTGTGGTTGAAATGGGCATGAACCACTCTGGCGAGATTGCCGCGCTGGCGCGCATCGCCGCGCCCGACTGGGGCGTGATCACCAACGTCGGCTCAGCGCACATCGAGAACTTTGCCGACGGCCAGGCAGGCATTGCGCGCGCTAAGTTCGAGCTGGTCGAGGCGCTTCCCGCAAACGGGGTCGTGTTCTTGAACTGCGACGACGCCTACGGTGCACAGTTTGGCCGCGATTTTTCCGGCCACGTCGTCTACTTCGGAAGCGGTCCATGTGCTGATCCGCAAATCCTTTCCTGCGCGGAGGATTCGGACGGGCTGCACGTCCGCATTCGCGCCCGCGAGCGCGAAAGCGGATTTACTCTGCATTTGCTGGGTGCGCACAACGCGTCGAATGCCGTCGCCGGATTGGCTGTAGCGCTTGAGGCCGGTGTAGATCTGGACGCGGCCGCCGGTGCGATCGCTTCACTCACTGCCGGTGACAAGCGCGGCCAGGTCATCGAGATCAGCGGAGCCACGATTCTGAACGACAGCTATAACTCCAACCCCGAAGCTCTGCGCTCTATGATCCGAACCCTCGCCGCGCGCCCCACCGCAGGCCGCCGCATTCTCGTGGCCGGCGAGATGCTCGAGCTGGGCGAGCACGGCCCCGCGCTGCACATCGCCTGTGGTCGCGCCGCCGCGGAGGCCGGCCTCGATCTCGTCGTCGCTGTGCAGGGCAACGCGGAACACCTGGCCACTGCCGCATGCGCCGGCGGAGTGCCTGCGGTCTTTCTTCGCGACGCCGATGCCGCTGGCCAGTGGCTCGTAGAGAATCTCAGGCGCGGCGACGTCGTCCTCGTGAAAGGCTCCCGAGGTGTTCATCTGGAGCGAGCTATCGATACCCTGAGCCGTCATGTCGCATCTCGAGAAGCATCATGAACGCTACTAAATCCGCACTTCGCATTATCCTGTTCTTTTTGCTTGTTGGCGCCATTCCGGCTGCATCGCAGTATCCTGCCGCGTGGACCACCCCATTTACGCCCTTCCGCATCGCCGGCAATCTCTATTACGTCGGCAGCCAAGACCTCGCCTCCTACCTCATCGCGACGCCGCGCGGGATCATCCTGATCAATTCGAGCCTCGAAGTCTCAGTACCGCTGATCCGGAAGAGCGTCGAAGATCTCGGTTTCCGCTTCAGCGACATCAAAATTCTTCTCATCAGCCATGCGCACAACGATCATTGCGCGGGCAGCGCGCAAATCATTCATCTTACAGGCGCCAAATACTACGTTATGGCTGGCGATGTTGACGTCGTTGAATCTGGCGGCAGGACAGACTTTCAATACGGCGCCCAGAAATTCATGCATTATCCATCGACGCATATCGATCGCGTCCTCCACGACGGCGACACGGTCCGGTTGGGAGGCACCATCCTGACTGCGCACCTTACGCCGGGACACACAAGGGGAACCACGACATGGACCCTCGACGAACCGGAGGGCAGTCGATTCCTGCACGTCGTGATCGTCGGCAGCCCGAACGTGAACTCGGGTTACAAGCTGGTTGGCAACAAAGCCTATCCGCAAATCGCCGGGGACTACAAGCGTGGCTTTCGAGTGCTCGAGGAACTTCCGTGCGACGTATTTCTCGGGGCGCACGGCTCCTACTTCGATCTCATCGGGAAATATGCGCGCTGGAAGAGCGGTGACAAGAACGCCTTCATCGACCCTGCCGGATACAAGGCCTACATTGCCGATCGCGAGCAGGCATTTGAGAAGGAGCTTCAGCGGCAGTCGGCGCCGAAGCCTTAGGTCAATCGATCTTCCACCTTGCCAGCGCCGCCGTCGCCCGAGCCATTGTCATTCCACGCAGCAAGAATACTTTGTTCCTCGAAAGCTCGCCTGAGACAAGCGCGACCGCGCTCTTCGGCAGCCCAAGAATTTCGGAGAGAAACGCAATCAAGGCCTCGTTCGCGCGGCCCTCGAGCGGGGGTGCCTGCACGGCGACCTTCAGTTGCGCCTTGGTTCCCTCGCCATAAATCCCGGCGATGGCCGTCTTCTTCGCGCCCGGCTGTGCACGCACAGCGAGCGTCACTCCTTCCGCCGCGATGCGTAGCATCAGTCGAACTCCGATTCCTGGCTTCGCCGCTCTGCCAGCGGCTTACGCGCGCCAAACAACGCCGTGCCAATACGAATGCGCGTTGCGCCTTCCTGAATCGCAAGCGCAAAGTCTCCGCTCATCCCCATCGACAGCACATCGAGCTTCAGGTTCGGGTACGCCGCCGCCCACCGGTCCCGCCAGACGCGCAAGCTTCGAAAGCACGCCCGCGTCACATCCTCAGCCGCGCCCCACGGGGCAATGGTCATCAGCCCGCGCACTTCCAGGTCCATAAGATCGGGCAGCCGCTCCAAAAGCTTTGCGGCTTCGTCCGACTCCGGCTCGACTCCATCCTTCGTCGCTTCCGGGCTCAACTTCACCTCGATCAGCACCGGCAGGCGCTTGCCCGTTTTCCCGGCCGCATCGTTCAACCGCTCCGCCAGCCGCACAGAATCCAGCGAGTCCACACCGTCGAAGATCTCCGCCGCCCTCGCCGCCTTGTTCGACTGCAAATGCCCAATGAGATGAAAGCGCATTCTCTCGCGCACCGCCCAGGTTCCGGCCTCAGCGGCGTGCAGCACTTTCGAGCCAAATTCCTGGACGCGATTTTCGCCAAACAGCGTGAGCCCCAGCGCGGCGGCCTCGGCGATCGCCTCCGCTGGGAAGGTCTTCGAGACCGCCATCAGCTCGACCTCGCCGCGCGCGCGTCCGGCCGCCCTGCAAGCGGCACCAATCGCCTCTTCCAGCCGTTCGAGATTCTCCCTCAGTGCCGTCACCGCGCCCTCATCCGGAAATCAACACCAATTCACTAACTCCGGGCCTTCGCCGCGGATACAATCTCAAAATGTGGACCATCGTTCTTCTCACCATTTCCAACATCTTCATGACCTTTGCCTGGTACGGGCACCTTAGATTCCGCCACGAAGCGCTGTGGAAGGTCATTTTGGTCAGCTGGGGAATTGCCTTCTTCGAGTATTGCTTTCAGGTGCCCGCAAACCGCGTCGGCGCGGACCGTTTCAGCCCCGTTCAACTCAAAGTCATTCAGGAGGTGATCACGCTAGTGGTCTTCGGCGTCTTCGTCACCTACTATTTCGGGGACCATCTGCGCTGGAACCACGCGGTCTCCGCGATCTTCCTGATCGGCGCTGTTTTCTTCGCCTTCCACCAGTTTTAGTTCGGATTGGAATCAACGGCACGCGCCATCACCATCCACCCCCTCGCGGTATCGTGGCGGCCAATTGCAACCTTCGCCCGATTGACATTGACCCTCTCAACCTCAGTGCCCGTGCTCTTCGAGATACTTCTCAACTTCTAGCGCCGCCATGCACCCCGAGCCAGCCGCTGTAATCGCCTGACGGTAGCGCCTGTCCTGTACATCGCCGCACGCAAACACGCCGGGCACAATCTTGCCGTTGCGCGTCGTGAACACATTGCTCGTGGTCTTGATGTACCCTTCCTCGTCCAGGTCGATCTGTCCCACAAACGCTCTTGTATTCGGCACGTGGCCGATGCCCAGAAACATCGCGCTCACCTTCAGCTCGTCTTGCTCGCCGCTGTTCACGTCGCGCACGCGCAGCCCCTTTACTTCCTGCTCATCCACGCCCAGCACTTCGTCCACAATCGTATTCGTCCGCAGCTCGATTTTGGGATGCGCGACGGCGCGTTCCAGCATGATCTTCGAGGCCCGAAAAGCATCGCGCCGGTGCAGCAGCGTGACCTTCGAGGCAAACCGCGTCAGAAAAATTGCCTCCTCCATCGCTGAGTCGCCCCCGCCAATCACCGCAATGTCCTTATCGCGGAAAAAGAACCCGTCGCAGGTGGCGCAGCTCGAGACGCCGTGGCCGATGAGCGCCTGCTCGCTCGGTAGTCCCAGCCAGCGTGCGCTCGCGCCTGAAGCTATGATCAGCGTCCTTGCGTGCAGCTCGCCGGCCGACGTGCGCAGCTTGATAGGATGCGCGCCCACCTCCGATACCTCTAGATGCGAATGCTGGTACTCCGCGCCAAACCGCGCCGCCTGCATCTTCATGTTGCCGATCAGCTCCGGCCCCTGGATTCCCTCCGGCCAACCGGGAAAGTTTTCGACCAGCGTCGTAATCGAGAGCTGGCCGCCAGGCTCGTGGCCCTCCAGGACCAGTGGTTTGAGCCCGGCGCGCGCGGTGTAAAGCGCTGCCGTCAATCCGGCGCAGCCGGAGCCAAGAATCACGGTGTCGCGTATCTCTGCCATGGGTTTACCCGAGTCGATTGTAGACGGAAAGGCCCACAGGCCGAGGCGCTCTACACCTCTCTTCCGCTCCACATAAGATGACACACGCATCGGATAGGACTCTAGTGGGTGAATCGCGTCTGGTTCGTGAAGGCGCAGCGATCGGCACTCGCGATGAGAGATTTCTAATGGTCCCCGCGTCTGAATGAGTGATTTCTAATCCTTCGCGCCGGTCGGCGCCTCTTTCGACCCAAGCACACGGAAAATCAGCGCCGCGCGCAGCTCAGAAACCTCTCATACTCCGAAGGTTGCTCTGAATGGTCTCATCTGCGACGCAGCCCGGCAACATTAGAAGCCCTTAACCATCGTCAATCGCCACTGGAGTTGTGCATGCCCCATTCGGTCCGTTTGGGGGATCTCGTGCCCATCGCTACATCCGCGCCCGCGCACGCCGCTTCTGCTCGCACCGCTTGGCCTCACAGCCGAGCGGCCTTCCCCCTCGCCTTGCTATTCCTCGTTCCCGCATGCGCGATGGCCGGCGGACCGAAGTACGCGGCCGGAACCAGCTTCTTCAATCCCGCCGTACTTGGGGTACCGGTGCACTGGGCCGGCGGACAGATAAATTATTCCGTCGATCAGGGGCCGCTTTCGAGCTCCGTGACCAACCAGCAGGCCACGGCGATGGTCGACGTCGCAGCCGCTCTGTGGAGCGCCGTTCCCACTGCCGGCGTCACCCTCATAGACATCGGCCCGCTCAATGAAGACGTGAACGGCGCGAATATTTCGGTGAACTCGTCCGGCGCGATCACCGCACCTGCCGACGTGACACCCGCCGCAACCAACTATCCTCTGGCCGTGATCTACGACGCCGACGGCTCAGTGATCAACGCGATCTTCGGCACCACCACAAGCCAGCCTGACGCATGCCAGAACAACGGTGTGTACGTCTGGATGGACAACCTGAACCCCGACGCCACGATCGCGCACGCGGTCATCGTCCTCAACGGCCTCTGTGCCACCAACTCCGACATGTTGGAGATGATGAGCTTTGAGTTGGAGCGCGCATTCGGCCGCGTCCTCGGCCTCGATGACTCGCAGGTCAATCCCGGCGCGGCCACGAACGGCGAGGCCGGCGGCACGCAGGGCTGGCCTATCATGCAACCGCTGAGCGGCGCTTGCGGCGCAAGCGGTGGCGCATGCATCCCCGACCCTACGGTTCTGCGCTACGATGACATCGCCGCGCTCAGCCGCATCTACCCCATCACCGCCGCCAATCTGGCAAGCTTCCCCGGCAAGCAGCTCACCGCGTCCAACACCATCTCCATCCAGGGCCAGGTCACTTTCCGCACCGGCTACGGCATGCAGGGCGTCAACGTGGTAGCGCGCCCGCTAGACGCAAACGGCAATCCCCTCTACCAGTACACGGTGACGGCCGTAACCGGCGCGACCTTCAGCGGCAATCACGGCAACCCCATCACCGGATTCTCCGATGCCAGCGACAACCCGCTCACGATGTGGGGCTCGAATGATCCCTCGCTGCAGGGCTCCTTTGACCTGAGCGGAATCCCGCTCCCGCCCGGCGCGACAGCCGCCAGCTACCAGGTCACCTTTGAGGCGATCGATCCACTTTACATCCTCCAGAATTCCATTGGCCCCTACACGCAGGGCCAGGTTTCGCCCTCCGGCGTATTGAACACCATCACCCTATCCAACCTGTCGGCGGGCGCCGCGCAAACGTTCACCGTGACCGTTGCCGGCTCTCCCGTCGCCGATTTCAACGACGCCATTGGTTCCGAGTCCGAGCCGCGCCCCATGCCCACAGGCGGAATGTGGTGCGGCCGCTTGAGCCAAGTCGGCCAGACGGACTGGTTCACCTTCCCAGTGCGCGGCAATCGCATTTTTACCGTAGTGACTGAGGCTCTCAACGAGACCGGCGCGCCCTCGAACTCCAAAGCCATGCCGACGATCGGCGTCTGGGACGCATTCGACGCCGCTGGCGCAACAGCCGTTGGCGCAGCGCCCGGCCTCAATGGACTGGCTGCCGGCGAAACCTGGCTGCGCGTGGCCAGCAACGCTGACGATGTCGTCCGCATCGGCATCGCCGACCTGCGCGGCGACGGCCGTCCCGACTACGCTTATGACGGATGGCTGCTTTACGCCGACACGGTTTCGCCCGCGCACTTGCCCGCCTCCGGCGGTCCCATCACGATCGAGGGCACCGGCTTTCGCCTCGCCGACGCAGTTCTGGTCGGCGGACAGCCGGCGCTCGTCACCAGCATCTCGCCAAACCAGATCACTGCCATCGTGCCGCCCGCAGCCTCAGGCGTCACCGGTTCCGTGGATGTTGAGGTTGACGACCTGCCCACGCTTTACGCGGCCGCGGTCATTCCCGGCGGCATCAGCTACGACTCCGGCACGGGCGACGCGCTGACCCTCGTCACCGCACCTTCGAACACGGTGCCGATCGGCGTGCCTCTTCCCTTCACTGTCACGGCTCTCAGCCCCACGCTTGCCACTGCCGGCGGCGTCACCATCATCTACACCGTCACCGCGGGCGCGGCCACGCTCGGCTGCGGACTGCCCGTCTGCTCAGTGACGGCCACCGGCGACGGCCGCGCCACCATGAACGTGACCGCCGTCGATGGCACGTGGTCCATCGTCACCGCCTCACTCACCAACGGTTCCAGCCTGCAGGCGCAGTTTGCCGGCGGAACCCCACCCACTGTTGCCTCGCTCTCTCCTCGTCTCGCGCTCGCCGCCGGAGCCACCTTTACCTGGACCGTCCAGGCTCTTGTCCTCTCGAACGGCGTTCCGCTCGCCGGCCAGTCGGTCGCCTGGCAAACTCCATCCGGTGGCGGCATCAGTCCACAGGGCTCGGCTGCCGCACTCACCAACTCCGCGGGCATCGCCTCCAAAATCCTTACCGTCGGCCCGCTCGCCGAGGGCCAGGTCGTCAGCATCAACGCCTGCTCGAATGGAACCAGCCAGTGTGTCGGGTTTTCCGCCTATGGTGCGCGTCCGGAGTACGCTCTGCTCGAACCCATCTCCGGCGTCAGCCAGACCCTCGCCGTCTCGGGCACGCCTAGCCAGATCGCGCTGCGCCTTCTCGACATGGACGGCAACCCCTTGGCGGGCGGCACGGTCGCGCTCTATCAGGCGCTCTACGCCTGGTCGCCGCCCTGCGCACCGCATTCGGTCTGCACTCAGGGAGCACTTCTGGCCACGCAGGCCGCCACGGCTACTTCAGCCATTGATGGCTCGGTCGCGTTTCTCCCTGTCTCGCTGCCCGGAGTGGCCACCAATCTTCTCGGCCTTGCCGCGTCAGGTTCCACGGCCACGGTCAACATCGCCGTCGAGCGGCACCCGTAGCGCCGGTAGCGGGTGATTCGTCTCGAGTCCTGCTCCCTGGCAGCTGATCGCTGATCTCTCGTCCATTTCGCACCACTCCGCCTCGCGCCCTACAATAGGAATGGAATTCACCCTCGAGGAAAAACATGCCCCTTTCTGGAGAAGCGATCCGCCTGATGAACTACATTGACGATGTGGCCGTGACCCTGCGCCGGGTGCTTGCCTTAGTCCCTACGCTCTCCGCCGACGAGCGCGCTAAGGTCGCCGAACATCTGTTGCGTGCCCGCCCCAGCGTCGAGGAAGTGGCCGAGGCCCTTGCCGCCAAATGAGTCTCTCGATCCGCTACAGCGGTTCCGCAGTTACTGTGTCCCGAAGCCTCGGACGCCAAGTGGATTCTTCCTCAAGAAGAATCCACCCCGCACTTGAGCTGGAAACGGCTACATCGACTGCGGAACCGCTCTAAAGATTGTGCTCACCGTTGCCATCATCGGGGCCGGGCCCCTCGGCCGCCAGCTCGCGTTGGGAGCGGCCCGCGCCGGCTATCGCGTCCTGCTTGAGGACGTCATGCCCGGCAACCTGCATCATGCGAGGGAATCGATCCGCCAGGAGCTCGGTCCCCAGGCTTTGCCCGCGGTCACATTCGTTTCCACAATCGAAGACGCGGTTCGCGAAGCCGACCTCGTAATCGACTGTGTCCCCGACGAGCTCGAGTCCAAATTGGAGATTCTGTGGCTGGTGGACCGCATGGCGCCGCCGCGCACCGTCATCGCCACCCCCACCATCCAGCAATCGATCGGCGACCTGGCCAGTTGCACCAACCGGCGGGAAAAGTGCATCGCCATCGCTGCCACGCCAGGAGAACTGGCAGCCGGCGCTGGAGCCGATCTTGTGCTTCGCGCCGCGCCCTTCACCAGCGACGAAACCGCTGCTCTCCTTATTGATTTCTTCCAGCAGCTCGGCTTTCGCCCAGTGGTCGAACGCACCACCACCTGAGAGCCGCATTCAGATTCTTGTCGTTTGCGGCAGCGCTCAGATTCTGCAGATCAACAACTCGCGCTCGTAGATCATCTCCGGCGGCAGGTGGTCGTGCACGTCGATGAAGAGCTCTTCATGCCCAATCAGCTCCTTGCGCCAGGCGGCACGGTCCACCTCCTGCATCTGGTCGAACCGCGCGCGCGAAATGTCCAAACCTGCCCACTCCATGTCGTCGTAGTAGGGCGTCCAACCGATCGGTGTTTCCTTTCCCTGTGCGCGCCCGTGCACGCGGTCCACGATCCACTTCAGCACTCGCATGTTCTCGCTGAACCCCGGCCACAGGAATTGCCCGTCCTCGCCTTTGCGGAACCAGTTCACGTTGAAGATCCGCGGCGTGGAGCTGAGCGAGCGCTGCATCTTGATCCAGTGGCGAAAGTAGTCGCCCATGTGATAGCCGCAGAACGGCAGCATCGCCATGGGATCGCGCCGCACAAGGCCCACCGCGCCGCTGGCCGCAGCCGTCGTTTCCGATCCCATCGTGGCGCCTACGTAAACGCCCGCGCTCCAATTGAAAGCCTGGTAGACGAGCGGCATTGTCGTCGACCGCCTGCCGCCAAAGACGAAAGCTCCGATCGGCACACCCTCCGGATCCTCCCACGCTTCATCGATCGACGGGCACTGCGAGGCCGGCGCGGTGAACCGGCCGTTCGGATGCGACGCCTTGGCTCCAGTCTGCTTTTGAATCTCTGGAGTCCAGCGCTCGCCGCGCCAGTCCGTGCACTCAGCCGGCGGCTCTTCCGTCATTCCTTCCCACCACACGCCGCCATCCGGCGTCAGCGCCACGTTGGTGAAGATCGTGTTCCGGCTGAGCATCTTCATCGCGTTGTGATTGGTCTTCTCGCTTGTTCCCACGGCCACGCCAAAGAACCCCGCTTCCGGATTAATGGCGCGCAGTTGCCCGTTCGCATCCGGCTTGATCCACGCGATGTCGTCGCCGACCGTCGTCACCTTCCAGTCGCCCAGCGCCTTGGGCGGCACCATCATCGCAAAGTTGGTCTTGCCGCACGCCGACGGGAAAGCCGCCGCTACATAGGTCTTTTCGCCCTGAGGCGTCTCCACGCCCAAAATGAGCATGTGCTCGGCCATCCAGCCCTCATCGCGCGCAATGTTTGAGGCGATGCGTAGCGCAAAGCATTTCTTGCCCAGCAGCGCATTGCCGCCATAGCCCGACCCGTAGCTCCAGATCTCGCGCGTTTCAGGAAAATGGACGATATACTTCTCGTCGTTGCACGGCCAGGGCACATCCTTTTGTCCCGGCTCGAGCGGCGCACCCACCGAGTGCATGCATGGCACAACGCGCTTGGTATCGCGGTCGATCTCGGCCAGCACCGGCAGCCCGATCCGAGTCATGATGCGCATATTCACCACGACATAGGGCGAATCGGTTAACTCCACTCCGATGCGCGACATCGGCGAGCCCACCGGCCCCATACTGAAGGCCAGCACATACATCGTCCGCCCGCGCATGCAGCCGTTGAAAAGCTCCTTGAGCTTTTTGCGCATCTCGAACGGTTCGATCCAGTTGTTGGTCGGCCCGGCGTTGTCCTTTGAAAGAGAACAGATAAATGTGCGGTCCTCCACGCGAGCCACATCGCGCGGATCGGAGCGCGCAGAAAAGCAACCCGGCCACTTCTCCTGATTCAGCCGGATGAAGGTCCCCGCCGCCACCAACTCATCGCACAGCCAGTCGTACTCCTGCTGGCTTCCGTCCACCCAATGAATCCTGGCCGGCTGCGTCAGCTCAGCCATCTTCTCCACCCAGCGGACCAGGTGCTTATTCGTCGTCAGCGGCTTAGCTATGCTCGATTTCCCCGGTTTCATATGCCTTCCTCTTTTTCCGCCGTGGGGTGGCGTTATGAATGAATCAATTGGATAAACGATACACGTTCACATTCGGCCTGCCCGTTCGTAGAAAGAACAGGCTGCTTTGGATAACCAGGAATTCTGCGGGGCTTTTGAATCATTTATACGGGATTACGAGCCAAAACAGCAAGATGAAACACGCCCCTGCAGACGGGCGAATGCCGGCGTCACATTGAGAATCGTTCTGAATCGAACCGCGATCTGGGGGGTGCAGGGCGGGGAAACTGGCGGCGCAGACACGAATGCCGCAACTCCCGAAGGTGCCGACGGCTCTTCCTGGGGCTGCTTATGGCTCTAAGTTGTTGAGGGATTGGCTCCTCAGGTAGGACTCGAACCCTATTGCGTTTCCTTGCCGGTCCGAACACTCCATCGATGAGGAGATTGAAGCCGCCGCACAATTGAAACGGTGAAAGTGCGATGAAAACGGGGGAAATGTGCAATATTGACCAGACTGTTCGGCAGGAAACAGATATTAAAACAACACTTGGTCTATTCTCCCTGGCCGGTCAAGCGATGAATCCCCATTCTGGAGGTCATTACGTCCCTAACGGTTGTCCTGGCCGTCGGCCTGGATTCATCGCTTCTGGCAGGGCAAAGCTCAGACTGGCAATCCGCTGGGTTCATCGTCACGTCTACAGGGTCGATCAGGGAAGCGATCGACCACATCAGGGATGGTGATTTCGACCTGGTCCTCCTGGGCCATTCCATCCCAACCAATAGCCGGGAGAGATTGACCTTCCTGATTCGGGCAATCGGTTCGCGGACACCTGTGGTTTCGATCACGGACTCTTCAACCGGCTGCGACAGCTTTGCAGACGCAACAATCAGCAATGAGCCGTCCAACCTGCTCCAAAGTATTGGAGAACTAATGGCCGACCGGGCGAAATCGCCAGCGCCAAGTCGAGCCATGCCGGTCATTGCAGCATGAGCGGCATCGGAACGGCGCTATCAAATCTGCCTGCGGATTCGAAATTGCTGCAAACGGTCTCTTAAATGCCTCTGCACGCATAGTGCGCACGTATCGGACCCAACAACAAGGCGGGGCTCATGATTCCAGCGAGTTGACAAAGATCGTTTGTTAGACCGTTTCCAGGCCGACGAAAGCAACCGGGGACGAAATTGACATGTTGGGAGGGAGATCGATGCGAGCCTTGCAACTGATTCATGGCCAGGCCAAAGGTGAATTTCAGGCCGGCCGTTACGAGGGTGACTTCGCCGCAAGAAGGCCTCAAAACGGCGAAGAACGCTTTGCGGGCGAGTTCCCGATGCCACACCGCTTTGGGGTCATGCGGGACGATGCCTGCGGGCCTTGTGGTACAGAAGGATTCTTTGAGGATCTGTCAACAGAAGCGCTGAGCGACTTCGCGTCGTTCGCGACAGGTTTCCGCTGCTCGGGCTCGACCGTTCTCATCAACGAGGCGGAGGAGCCTTCCAGCATCCTCTTCCTATTGGAAGGGGAAGTAAATATCTCCATGAATTCCTCGGATGGCAGGCGATTTCTGCTTGGGGTTGCGGGCGCTGGAGATATTCCGGGGCTCACTTCTGCGATTTCCGGCGACTCCTCTGAGATTCGAGTGCAGGCGATGTACCCATGCAGAATCGCGTCGATGCGACGCCGGCATTTTCTCGCGTTTCTCTCGCGTCATCCGATCGCCAGCCAAAATGTGGCACGCGAGTTATGTGTGGAACTCACGCGAGCCCGCGAGAGATTGCAAATCCTCGGCCTTACATCGTCCGCGACGGCGAGACTCGCCCATCTATTGCTGAAGTGGTGCAGAGGGGGTCTGCAGACCAGGGACGGTGTCCAGATCCGGTGCGCGCTGACTCACCGGGAAATCGGTGAGTGCATCGGCGCATCGCGTGAAGCGGTCACGCGCGCCCTGGCAGACCTTAGATCCCGTGACCTGGTGAGAATGCACTGCTCAACCTTAGTCGTCAAGAGTTGCAGCGCCCTGGCAATCTACGCAGGCATAGATTCCATACCGGATCCGCACCAACCGGCTGCATGATCCGCCTGCTGGGTCATGGGCCCCTCAAAACTGCGCTACACGAACAATCTTGCTGGTACAAATCATCGGGCAGTCCATGGCTCGGCATAGGATTTTCTGTCGTCCATCCTTCCGCGCATATACGGGTCCAGCGAAAGATAGTCCACCTTCATCAGGAATTCGCCCAGGCTTGGTTCAGGAAGCGTGAACTCTTCCCGGCGAAAATCGTCCGGCGTCACCTTGCCCTGCGGCCGGGCGGCAAGAACGATCTGAATTCCTTTTCCCTGGATCATAGGATCCTCTTTCCCTCCGAGGCTCGATCAAGTAGGAAGCATTCGCTGCGAGAATCCAACAAGATTGCGCAAGGTTCGTCGCTCGCCTGGCGAGCCGCAGCCGTCGCCGATCATCGGGATTCGCCCGTCACTGTTTACATTGCACCTGCCGAGCCGGGAGCTTGGGCGAATATAAGCCGACATTCCAATTCCAGGCGATGTCCCCGGTTGCTCGGCGCCGGCAAACGACCTCGTCGTTGAACTCATACATCCCTGGCAAGAGATGATCTGACGGCTGTGGAGTTTCCTCGAATGCCATGTAAGCGCCCGTCGATCCGAACACTGGCCAATCCGGCTCGTTTGCGGCCTGTGGGCGGCCTGTGCGAGCAAAGCTAGTCCAATAACCGATCATCGCGTCGGAGAGCCCCCTCTCCTGCGCCGTCTCCGGGACTTTCGGCCAAAGTGGCGGCGTGCCATCGAACGTACCGAACACATACGGCAATTCGCTTGCGTGGAAGCCGTGCAAACCGGCAGCGTCGGCGGCCACTACCGGATCATCGACATTACGCTTTCAAACTGCATCAACTCAGGCCGGCGCCGCGTCTACTTGCTTACGCTGTCCAAGGCGCTCTCCCTGAACCGTCACATCCGCGAAGGCTGGACAGGAATCATGACCCACGAGCTAGGTGAATTCATCGAGCCGCTGCCGCCGATGCAGCGCACCGGCTCGAACTGGTACATGGGCGCGGCGGACTCCGTCTTCCAGAACATTTACTCGATCGGCAGCGAGCAGCCCAAGTACGTAATCATCCTTTCGGGCGACCACATCTACAAGATGAACTACAACCGCATGCTAGAGCATCACAAGGAGTCCAAGGCCTCGTCTTTGATCGCCCTGATCGGCCATGAGATCCCATGACACTGGCCGACTTCCAATCACAAATCCGGTCCTCGATGAGTGCCTTGGCGATTTTGTGTCAGGGGAGCCCCGTTATCCATGAATTCGCCTCATAATGAGGCAAATCCTGTTTCCTGGGTTTCGCAAGGGCGCTGCGAAGTGCGCTCGAGTTTTTTGGGATCGAAAACGGATGCAAAAAAACGAATCCGGTTGGGGCGACTGGGGGTATATTGGTCCGTGGCCGAGAGGGAGAATGAAAGCCCTGGTTTGTTGCGAAAGCCGAAGATCGAATGCAAAATAGCTCCGAAGTAAGATTGGCGATGAACTGGACCTACGTACTGGACGACGCCGCGTTGCTGGAAGGCCAAATGGCGCCGGCCTATCCGCTGGGCGTGAATGTCGTTCTGGCGCGTGTCGGCGGTACGGTCTACGCCGTTTCAGGCAAGTGCGCGCACATGGCGTGTCCGCTGTCTATGGGAAGGCTGAAGGGCTACACGATCATTTGCCCCTGCCATGACTGGCGTTTCGATGTTCGAACCGGCAGGTTCCTCGATGCGCCTGAGCTTGGTCTCAGCGTATACCCAACAAAGCTCGAGGCGGGCAAATTGTTCGTTAGCCTCAGTGAAAAGGAGATGGCGTGAAGGAAGTCAGCATGTATACTCTCTCGACTTGTCCCTGGTGCCGCAAGACGAAGAAGTTTTTCGCCGAGCGGAATATCCCGTTCACTTACGTCGATTACGACCTCGCCGACGAGGCGACACAGGAAAAGATCTCGCAGGAACTCGATGCAGCAGGCGCCACAGGCTTCCCGTTCGTCAAGATCGGCGACGAGGTGATTGTGGGTTACCGGCCTGAGCGCTATTTGAGCGCGCTGGGCAAATGAGGTGGTGCTGAATGAATGCTGAATCAAGGAAGAGGGCGCTGCACTATTTCTTCGAGAAGGTCGTTGGGCCATTGGGCTTCAAGTTTACGCCCGACACGGAACTGAAGGATTTCCTGCTCGAGCAGGAGGTGATTCTGGAAAGCAAGCATGGCATCCCCTTCTGTCCCTGCCAGCCGATCCGTCACGACCGCGAGCGCGACATGCAGATCGTTTGTCCATGCATTCCCTTCCACCGGAAACATTTCGACGCGATCAGACGCTGTTGGTGCGGCCTCTTCGTCCACAAGGATGTCATCGACCCGGACAGCCTACCCCAACTGCCGCCAAAGGAGGTGGGTCTTGAGTGACGAGTTCGTTCGCGCAATCAGCACCGATGAGATTGCCCCCGGCGGGATGAAAACCGTCGAGATCAACGGAGACGAGATCGTTATCTGTAATTGCGGCGGCACTTACTATGCGGTCCAGCGACGCTGCGGCCACATGAATGCGCCGCTTGATATGGGCACGCTCGACGGCACGTACCTTACCTGCGCCATGCACTGCGTCCAGTTCGACGTGACCACAGGCGAAGCCCTCTCCGGTCCGGTTCCGCCCTATTTCGGCCACGAAACCCCACCGCCCATGATGGGTGAATACCTGCAGAACATCGGCATGCTGATGAAGCATGTTCGCACGGAATCCATCCGCACCTACGCGACCAAACTTGAAGCCGGTTGGGTCCAGATTGCGCTATGACCGGCCCATCACCATTACAGTTTCTCTCACTCCAACTGGTACAAAAGGTGCCGGCACTCCACCTGTAATCGTGGGTCAGTGTTGCGATCTCAAGGTCGATGCTTGCCAGGATTTCTGAGATTGACATGCGTTTCTCCTTCATCCATGTCGGCAACCAGTCCTGCCTCTATGGTGCTAAGGCACAACGCCACGCGAGGTGAGCCAATTGCCTCAACTTACGATACTTGAGCGATTGTTCGTTTACATTCGAACAATTTCTACGGAGCATTTAGCATGGCGAGCAACAGATTCCGCCACGCTTCCCAGCAAGAAACTCCGGATGCCTCGCTTCCCATGTGAGCCAACAAGGATGAGATCAGCATGCCATTCAACCGCTGTCTCGATAACGGTTTCTCTGACATCACCTATTTCAACAGACGTCTGTACACTGAATCCCGCCCTGCGCAACTCATCCGCGATTCGCTCCAGCAGTATAAAGGCCGGCTTTTTCTGGTCTTCCAACTCTGGAGCGTAACCTTGCGCCATTTCCGGTGGCGCCACGGGTTCAACTGGCTCCAGCACGTGCAAAGCCAGAATCTCTGCGTTCTCAGTCCGAAACTGGGTGACAAGGGCGCGAACCAAGTTCTTGGAGGACTTCGAATCGTCGATTCCCATCAGGATTCTCATGACTCCTCTTTCTAAACACGCAATAGGGCGCGCAATCACGTAGACGCTAAACGGGCGCAGATCCGGTCTCTTTGTGCGCATCGCTCAGGCAGAGCTCCCCCATTTGGGCTCTAAGCAGGAGCGGTGCGTTTACGTCGTAAGTATCGAACGCGCCGGTGTGAAAAGCCGGTCACAATTGCTCGTCTAAGCTCGATTTGTACCGCTCCTGAAGGGAATTGCAGACCAACGCAGCATTTGCGGTCGAAAAGGCGGCCGATTCCGTGCCCTCCTTGGCTCGGCCTGTTTGTGCTTCTGAGAGACGCCGCATGTTGCAGTCAGCCTGTGGCCTTCGTTGATGGTTCGACTGTCCTTACATTCCAGCTTCCGCAGATACCTGGACCACCAGCTTCCCGAAGTTCTTCCCTTGCAGCAGCCCCATGAACGCCTCAGGAGCGTTCTCCAATCCGCTCACTATATCCTCGCGATATTTGATCTTCCCTGCCTCGAGCCATTCCGTCATCTGCTTCCGGAACTCCCCAAAGTGTGCTCCATAATCCTCGAATATGATGAATCCCTGCATCCGAATTCGCTTCTTCAAAAGGATCGACATCACCTGCGAGGTACGGTACTTGCCCTCTGCCGCCGGGTCGCCGTTGTAGGTAGCAATCAGCCCGCACAGGGGAATCCGGGCATGCGTATTGAGCAAGGGAAGAACCGCATCGAAAACCACCCCACCGACATTTTCGTAGTACACATCAATGCCTTTCGGACACGCAGCCGCCAGCTCTTCATGCAGTTTTGGACTGCGATGATCAAGGCAGGCGTCCAATCCGAGCTCCTCTACCGCGTAGCGGCACTTCTCTGTTCCACCTGCAATCCCCACCACGCGGCATTCCTTCAGCTTCGCAATCTGTCCCACAACAGAACCCACAGCACCTGTAGCCGCGGCAACCACCACTGTCTCGCCCGGCTTCGGCTCTCCAATGTCCAACAGTCCCATGTAAGCCGTGAATCCCGGCATGCCCAGCGCGCCCAGCGCATAGGAAGGCCTGGTAGGGTGCGCTCCAAGATTCAATACGCCTCTTCCGTCCGAAATCGCGAACTCCTGCCAGCCGTTCTGACTCAGGACCCAGTCACCAACAGCAAATCCCGATACGTCTGAAATCTCCACCCGGCTTACAGTCGAGTCCACCATCAATTCCCCAATACCCACAGGCGGCGCGTAAGAAGGCGCGTCACTCATCCGCCCCCGCATATACGGGTCAAGAGACAGGTACACCGTCCGTAAAAGCATCTGCCCCTCATCCGCGGATCGGGATGTCTGGGTCTCCAAGCGAAAGTTTGAAGCAACAGGAGCTCCCTCGGGCCGTGAAGCCAGGACGATTCTCCGGTTTGTCGTTTCCTTCATGCGCAATCCCTCCTATTCTTCTTTTCAGCAGGCTGATACCTCGGATGCTACAAGGAGGGTACCTAGGCGGCGCGCTGCTGGCTGGCATCGTACTCGGCGCCCGCGTACCCGCCATTCTCACTAGCCGGGCAGACTCGGCAGAAACCCGCCTCACCAGTTGCGCCGTGGCCGTTTTGCTCCACTACGCCACCCATCCGGCAGTGAAGGTCTAGCCTCCAACCGCAACCCGTCGACTCAAACGGGGGCCACTCCCTCCCGTGGCGTCCGCTCCAGTTTTGGCCCCGCGCTCCTCCCTGTGAGACTCAAAGGATGTCCGTTAATCAGGGACTGAACCAGCATCTGGAAACGAGCCATGCTGGGATTTATGCAGCTGGCGACATTGCGCGCTGGCCGGATCCCCGTTCTGGGCAGGCGATCCGGGTTGAGCACTGGGTCGTTGCGGAGCGGCAGGGACAGGCCGCAGCGAAGAACATGCTGGGAAAACGTGAGGTATTCAACGCGGGTGCCATTCTTTTGGAGCCAGCATTACGATATCACCGTGAACTACGTCGGCCAATGCCGAGAGGTGGGACGAAGTCCTCATCGACGGAATCCTCGAAGAACACAATTGCACCGTCTCTTACTGCCTGGGAAGAAAGACCATTGCAGTCGCTACGATCGCCCGGAACCTTGTTAGTCTTCAGGCCGAGTTATCGATGAAGCGCGGAATTTCGTGACTCAACAGTTGCATAACCTCGCGGGGACGCCGACTCGACGTTTACGAACGAGGATACACACCGACATGCTCCACCTACGCCTGACATTCGCGATCAATGGACCGCTTCCATGACAATCGTGATCTTGACTTCATCGCCGACGAGTATGCCGCCAGTCTCCAAAGCCGTATTCCAGGTGGGTCTAAAGCGCCTAGCACTGAGGTGATCCTGTCTGAGCCATTCAGAAGAGGTACAGCCTCCTTATCTGGATCAGTGATCCCCGGCCGTCATAATGTCGGAATTCGGTGTGGGTTATTGTTTTCCCGGAACTGCTCATGTTTCAGGCAGTACGGGGTCCACGGCACTGCATCGAGCCTCTTCTGTTCGATAGGGCCGCCATCGACAAGGCACTTGCCGAACGTGCCTTCCTCGATGCGCCTCAGTGCGTCTCGTACCAGGCTGAGAGTAGTCAACTCAGTATCTGCTTCCTGGAACTGCCCATCTTTTTCTTCGTCCCTGACGCTCGCGTCGCCCCGATCCCGCACTGAAGGCCCGCCGCTCAGATCGCGTGCGTTTTCATCGGCGCGGTCAATACTCTGCGAGAGTCTCCGTTCTTCCGCCAGAAGACGTTGCTTATATCCTTCCGTGTCCATGATCCTCTCCATACTCCCGTTGCTCGCACGGTTATTCTTACATCCAAACCGGTAAGGCCAGAACGAGCACAGGTCAAAAACGGAGCATTGTTCACTTTCGAGGCGCGCGCATCCGTCAGCGCAAACCGTATACGAGAATGCGGCTCTGCTGGGCGCCTCCCGGCCACATCGGTGACTTCATTCCGGAAGCCACGCCGATGAGCTGTCGTCCTCTTGCGCGATAAGTGACAATGCCACCGCCTGTGGATTGCCCGGCGTCCGATTGCCAAAGAATTTTCCCTGTATCCGCGTCCACGGCATAGATCTGGCCTCCGAGATCCGCAGCGAATACCAGCCCACCGGCTGTGGGCGTCACACCAGCGAGCATCGGATGCGGCGCGTGAAACTTCCAGCGGACACTGCCCGTCTCCGCGTCGAACGCCGTGAGCCACCCCTTCGCCTGGTCCGGCGGATCGAAGATATCGGACATCGGGTTCTCGCTACCGAGCCAAAGCCCTCCCGGAGCAGGGACCTCGAGGTCTCGCTTGACCTGAACGTGCGCGCACCAGTCCACGGCTGCGACGTAGAGCGAATTCGTTTTCGGGCTGAATGCCGCGCCGTTCCACTCGACGCCACCTTGAATGCCCGGACAGAAGCGCACCGGGTGATCCCGCGAAAGCGGCACGTCCGCGTTCTCGCGAGTGGTCGTCGGCGTCTGCGACAGGAGCGCGAGCACAACCGTGAGATCGGCTGGCGTTGCGCCGCGGGTCACACGAGAGCGATCGAGGATGGAGAGCAGACCGTCTTTGTTCGCCGACGCGACGATCCGCTTGCCCGAACGCGTCGTTGCCAGCGTCGGCGGGCTGTCCACGTCCCAGTCGTGGTTGTCCCGCTTGACCAATTGGTTGTAGCCCAGCATCCGTCCATTCGTCGCGTCAATCGCAATGACTGAGTCGGTATAGAGGTTGTCGCCGGTCCGCCGTTCGGCGTCGAAGTCGGGCGCCGGATTGCCTGCGGGCACGTACAGCACTCCGTTGGGTTCATCGAGGGTGAACGATGTCCAGAACGCACCGCCGGAGGTCGGATACTTGGGATTCGTCCACGTCGCACGCGCCGGCCCGGTTCCCGGGACGACGTCGAACCTCCATACCATGTGCCCGTCCTTGGCATCCAGCGCATAGACGTGGCCCGTCACACCGGCTTGATCACCGCCGGCATTGCCGATGTAGACCAGCCCGTTCGCCGCGATCGGTGCCATTGGTATCGAAACGCCAGGTCCTTGTGCATCGATCACCTGATCCCACAGCACGTGGCCGTCTGCCGGATCCATCGCCAGCACGTGCGAGTCCGAGGTGCCTCGAAACAACCGTCCGTTGGCGTAGGCGAATCCACGGTTCACCAGCAGCATGCTTGGCGTATCGCTGTGCCGATGGTGTTTCCACTTTTCTGCGCATGTGCTCGCGTTGATCGCATAGGACCCCTCGTCAGTCGTGAAATACATCGTGCCGTCAACAACAAGCGGACCGGTCTGAAGCGAGGACACCTCTGGCAGCGTATACGTGCATATCGCCTTCAATTGGGCGACGTTAGAACGGTTAATTTCCTTGAGAGGCGAGAACCGATCTCCAGCCAGGGTGCGGTTGTAGGTTTGCCAGTTGGCACCTGCGACTTGTGCATCCGAAGAGCTTCCAAGAAGAGTGAACAGACACAACATACAGGCCGTGGCGAGGGTGCGTCGAAGAATGGACATTGTCGTTACTCCTGATTGTTGGCGAATGACACGTGGAATAGCCTCGCGGGGACACCGAGTCGAAGTTTGGGAACAGGGATACACACCAACGTGCTCCACATCAGCTCGACATCCGCGATTAACGGACCGCTTCAACGTCGATCGTGATCTTGACTTCATCGCCAACGAGTACGCCGCCGGTCTCCAAAGTCGTATTCCAGGTGAGTCCAAAGTCTTTCCGGCTTAGCTTTGTAGTTGCGGAAATTCCAATTCTGTATTTTCCCCAAGGGTCCTTGTTCTCCGGCGTAGGCCCCTCGACATCAAGCGTGATTTCTCTTGTGACCCCGTGAATCGTCAAATCGCCGGTGACTTTACCGCCGCCTGAGTGCGATTCGATCCGCTTGCTTCGGAATGTCAGCGTCGGAAATGTTTCAACATCAAAAAAATCACCGCTTTTCAAGTGAGTGTCGCGCTGCGGGTCATGAGTGTCAATCGAGGCCGCATTGATCGTCGCCTCTACTGAGGAACTTGCTGGGTTCGCTGGATCAAATTTGATCGTGCCAGAGACCTTTGTGAATTGACCCCGGACATTCGAGACCATCATATGGCGAACGCTAAAATGCGCTGACGAGTGTGTCGGGTCGATTTCGTACGTTTGCTGGGGCATCGAGTAGATCTCCTGTTCGTGTTGATAGCGGTGATTGCAGTACTTCTTGTGCGGTACTCGATTAGATTGTTTTGCCGTCTTCGACCTCTGCCTACGTTGTCGAAGCACAGCACCTGAAGATTATCCGCCTGTCATCCGTGAATGCTGTTGATGTGGCGTACCAGGCAGCAACGATGAGAGGTCATTCGGAGTTTTCAAGGCAATTCGTCCAGTTCAATTTGATCAACATAGCACCATCCCCAGGTTTCACCGGGCTCCAAAGAACGCATGATGGGATGTCTGGTTTGATGGAAATGCCTAGTGGCATGCTTGTTCTTCGAAGAATCGCAGCAGCCAACGTGACCGCACTCCATGGACAGCCGAAGGTGAACCCATTCGTCGCCCAGTTTAAGACACTCCTCACAACCCTGCGGAGTCCGCGGCATAACATCTCGGACCTGACTTAAGTGAGCACAGACGGTCATGGTCGTCCACCTCGAATTCTTGAACATGGCACGAAAGAATAACAGAACAATCTTGCTTCGAGGGCGCCCGCGCCAAGTGCAGAAAAACTCCCGAGATTAATCCCGGCGTCCTGAACAATTCCACCACATTGAATCCCTACCGCCATCTCACGTCCACACAAAGCCTTGGCTCCGCGTTTCGTTGTTGCGAAAGCGTCGGATAGTCGACGTAGCCCCGCATTCCTCCACCATAATAAGTAGAAGGGTCGTCAGCATTCAGAGGAGCGCGCCGTCGAAATCTTTCCGGCAAGTCCGGATTTGCCAGAAACTTACGGCCGAAGGCGATCACGTCTGCCTTCCCCTGCCGCAGCCAGGCTTCCGCAGTGTCATGGTCAAATCCGCCGGCGTAGATTAGAGTGCCCCGAAACTTTTTTCGAATGAGATCCACCATGCGTAGCGCGCTTGGGTCCGGCGTGGTCCTATTCTCGATTGCCGCCATAGCAGGATTGACGATATGCAGATAGGCAAGGTCGAAATCATTTAGCTTTCTAGCTATGCACCCGAAGGTCTTTTCCGGATCGCTATCGCTGATATCGTTGGTCATCCCCATCGGAGAAAGACGTACGCCTACGCGGTTCGCTCCCCAGACTCCGGCCACCGCGAGTACCACCTCCATCAGCAATCTCGACCTGTTATCGATTGATCCGCCATATTCGTCAGTGCGTTTGTTGGTGCTGGACTCGATGAACTGATCTAGGAGATAGCCGTTGGCAGCGTGTATCTCGACACCATTGAAGCCTGCTGCTTGCGCATTCCTCGCTGCGCGCTCATACTGCCGAACAATATATGGAATTTCCTCTGTCTCTAACGCGCGGGGAGTCACAAACGCAGCAAATCCACCCGTCCCGTCTTCCATCTCGATAAATGCGTTCCCCACCGGGCGAATTGCAGAAGGCGCTACCGGCAACATGCCATCCGGCTGCAGTGAGGGGTGAGAAATACGCCCGACATGCCACAGTTGCAAAAAGATGAGGCCGCCGGCTTTATGTACAGCTTCGGTAACCAGACGCCAGCCCTCTATCTGATCGGGACTGTGAATTCCAGGAGTCCAGGCATATCCCTGGCCCTGTTGTGAAATCTGGGTGGCTTCGGAAATGATGAGAGCGGCTGAAGCCCGTTGAGCATAATAATAGGCATTGATCGCTGACGGAATGTTGCCCGGCTGAATAGACCGGGAGCGGGTCAGAGGAGCCATCACCATCCTGTGCCTGAGCCTGTATGGGCCAAGTTGCACAGGTTGGAACAGTCGCTCCAGGACTGCTGGTTGAAACGAGACCCGCTCAACAAGAAGCAAAGTCGAAGACATGATCGGCAACCTCAGATAGCTGATTGTGGTGAGCGACGCGGCGGACAAAACTGTTGGCGGGCGCTTGAGCAGGTAATCGGCCTCTAGTTGCCGTGCCTAACGGTGAAGGAAGTCAATCATTTGACCTCCGGCACTGCCTCATCCGTTCGTTGTTTATTACCCGAGGGCGCTAAGAGTCTGTTCAATAGTGAACATACTTTCTGGATTCTTCACGTGTCATAAACGGGATACCCGCACGGGCCCGGTCTGAGAGGTCACGGGAGCGGGAAGATAGTCCGGGTCAGCGCGTGGAGTGCCCGGCACTTTTTGTACCAGTTGGAGTGAAAGAAACTGGAATGAAAGGAGCCTGGAATGGCACGAGGCAGGAAGCAGACACCGGAGCAGATTGTAGGATTGCTGCGGCAGATCGAGGTGGGTACGGCGAACGGGAAGACGGCGGCCATAGCGTGCAAGGAAGCCGGGCTTACCAAAGAATTGACGTGAGGGCGCCGACGAGAATACGGCAATACCCCTCAGTGCACAGGGGAATGCCTTGTGGGGACACTTTCCATCACTCCAATTGTCACGGGCGAATGACTCATCCTTTTGTCTGCTCTTGCCAGAGGGTAGATAATTCTGTCCGTATAGTATTAACGGAAACCAGTGGATGCACTGAGTTTGAGGCACTCATCCGACTTCAATGACCGACAATCCACAAAATGCCAGTGAGCCCACGAGCATAAAGATCCTTGGAAAAGCTGGATCTGCAATTGCGTATAAACTTCGCGACTTTTTAGAGCGGAGTGATGTCCCATTCGCGTGGGTTGAACTGGCTACCGACCAGCAGGCTCGCGAAGATACGGGAGTGGACAATCTGCAGGATTCGCGTCTTCCTGTCTGCGTTTTCCCTGACGGAACCAGAATGGAGTGTCCCACGATCCGCCAGATCACCGAAAAGCTCGGCTGGTTTCGAAGCCCCTCGAATACCGAATACGATCTGGCAATCTATGGCGCAGGGCCTGCTGGCCTTAGCGCCGCCGTATCTGGCGCATCCGAAGGCTTGAAGACGGTGGTCATCGAACGTTCGGCTATAGGCGGCCAAGCGGGGACGACCTCCAGGATCGAAAACTATCTGGGCTTTCCTAAAGGCATCACCGGAGCTGACCTCGCCGAGCGAGCGCGAGAACAGGCTTGCCGTTTTGGCGCGGAGTTCTTGTTGCTGCGCGAAGGCGTTCGTGCCGAATTCACTCCCGGCAAGGCGGTCGGCTATCTTGCCGATGGCACCAAGATCATCGCCCGATCCACCATCTGTGCAACGGGCGTCCAATATAGGCGACTCAATTTGCCGAACGAACAGCAATTCCTGGGCGCGGGGCTTTATTATGGAGCCGGCGTCAGCGAGGCATCCCTCTGTGAGAATGATGCTGTTGCTGTCGTGGGCGGCGGAAACTCCGCAGGCCAGGCCGCGATGAACTTCTCAAGATTCGCGAAGGCTGTCACCGTTATCATCCGCGGCGATTCGCTCAAAAGCACACTCTCGCATTATCTCGTGGACCGGATCAATGCGGCGCCAAATATCCGAGTTCTCGGTCATACAGAAGTGACAGCGTTGCATGGAGACAAGCTTCTTAGGTCGGTGACACTCACGAACAATAAATCGGGAGAAGTTCAGGATCTTTCAATCAAAGGGCTCTTTGTGAGCATAGGAGGCGATCCGCACACAGAGTGGGCAATGCAAGTTGGAATTATTCGCGATGAAGCGGGTTACCTTGTAACGGGCCCCGACTTGTTGAAGGAAGGCCGCCCCCCTGCATCGTGGCCACTTGAAAGGTCCCCTTACTATCTTGAAACGAGTATGCCCGGTACGTTTGCCGCCGGCGATGTTCGACACGGCGCGGTCAAACGCTGCGCATCGGCTGTGGGTGAGGGGGCTATGGCAGTGACGTTTGTTCATCGGTATCTTGCAGAAGGTTGAATGCGGAACCATCATTCACTCGGAGGCAATTGCCCGCTGGACCTGCGTCACGGAAACGCGAGAGCGCACTCTAGGGTGCTGAGAACATCTTCTATGAGGGAGGAACCATGTCCATAAGGCCAGTCAAGCAACTCATCATTTCCAAGCCAACGCTCGAAGGCGCGGGTGTTCATCTGCGCCGTGCATTCGGCTTCGGAAACACGTCAGAGTTCGATCCATTTCTTCTCCTCGACGATTTCCGCAACGATGTACCTCAAGATTATTTGGCGGGCTTTCCCTGGCATCCCCATCGCGGCATCGAGACGATTACGTACGTCCTGGCTGGGACCGTGGAACACGGCGACAGTATGGGGAACCATGGCGCGATCGCCGCGGGCGACGTGCAGTGGATGACGGCGGGCAGCGGGATTATTCACCAGGAGATGCCGAAAGGAGATCAGGATGGCAGAATGCACGGATTTCAGCTCTGGGCGAATCTGCCCTCTTCGCTCAAAATGACCGCACCCCGCTATCAGGAGGTGAAATCGCCCGAAATCCCTCTGGTCGAAGATGACGACGGAACAGGAGTACGCATTGTCTGCGGAGCTTTCTGGGGCAAGAAGGGTCCCGTAGACGGAATCGCTGCTGATCCGATTTACCTGGATGTGTCAGTTCCTCCGGGGAGGAGGAAGACGCTGTCTATAGAGACAACGCGCCATGCTTTCGCCTACGTATTTGCAGGCTCTGGAAAGTTCTGCAACGCATCTGGCCCGCTTGCCGTGCCGACAGAACCGGTTGGATGGTGGGATAAGACGCCTCCCGCGCGAGCGGAGAATCGATCCCTGGTGCTCTTTGATCGCAGTGATGAGGTTGTGGTGCAGGCTGGGGAAGAGGGGATACGGTTCCTCCTTGTTTCGGGCAAGCCGCTTGAAGAGCCCGTGGCTTGGTATGGACCAATCGTAATGAATACGCAGGAGCAACTTCGTCATGCGTTCGAGGAACTCGAGGAAGGCACTTTCCTTAAAACGCAACCTGGCCACTAGCGGCAGATTCTCATGGAATGGCACAATGAACGCATTGTGGCAATGGCAATGGATCGGGATCCTGACGGCGCGTCTCGCTGTCGGGCTCATGTTTGCGATTTCAGGTTGTCCTTCGCCAAAATTCCTTCTGCTGGTTTTGTGGCTTCCTCTAAACAGTTAAGACAATTCGGCTAGGTCCAATTCAAAGCTCTGAAGGACTGGCGGTTATCTCAAAGACAACACTGTGAGTTGTGACCGGATGGAGTTTTGGCAAAGGGCAAGCGCAAAAGAGCTTTCGGACTATTGATTGCGACGCGAGACGATCCGAAAACAGCTCCTCGTAAGTTCCGCGAATTCGCGAAGAAAACTTGCAACTTCACTCCCTGTCGTTTGAGTTTTCCTCTGCCTGCCCCGACTATGGGAACAAAACACGCACTTTACGAGACGATGCCTTCCTGGAGTGGGTTGGCATACCAACTGCATGAGTTTTGGGCAGTAGTATCTAGTCATAGACGGCATTCCCGGAAATCATTGCAGGTATTCACTGTGCGAAGCGACATCCGAGGTCCGATCTGGTTTTGGCTCTATCGTTTTCTGGTCTTGTTTCCCTTGGTGATAGGCGCAGTATTCCGTCCGCCAGGCGCGGGCAGAGGATTTCTATTAAGCTTTGCCGTGGCTTGCGGATATGTGGGTTTGTCGATTGTGGCGCTCGAGTTCTCTCTGGTGGCACGGCTGAAGCATGTTGCCGGCGCATTTGGGCAGGACGCACTGGAACAGTTTCACCGGCAGATGGCGTACGTCGCGACCCTGTTCCTGTTGGCTCACCCCATCCTGCTCTTGGCATGCGGTTATCCACTGGGCCTGCTGAATCCATTTTCGTCCGGAAGCACGTGGGCGTGGCGTTGGGGAACCATCGGTCTTTGTTTCCTGCTGGTGCTCATGGTTCTTTCCATGGGCTACAAGCTCTTCCGTATGACTTACGAGTGGTGGCACGCCACGCATCAGCTGCTAGCACCAGCCGTGCTGATTGCGGCGCTCCTGCACATCTTCAAGGTGAGCGGGTTCACCGGCACGCCGCCGATGAAGGCGCTTTGGGTCGTCTACGCGTCGGGATTCCTGGGCATCACGATTTACCACCGTATCTACATGCCGCTGCAAATCTGGCGGAGGCCATGGAGGGTCGTTCGCAACGTGACGGAGCTCGGCGACTCTCGAACATTGGTGCTGCAGCCTGTAGACCATAAGGGACTCTCATTTGAACCGGGACAGTTTGCCTGGCTCAGCCTGGGCAAAACGCCCTTTCATGGCGAAGAGCATCCGATTTCGTTTTCGTCATCGGCCGAAAATCCTGCCGGAGCCGAGGTGTCATTTACGATTAAGGCACTGGGCGACTGGTCCAGTACCGTCGTGCCGAAGATTCAGCCGGGAACCCGCGTTTGGGTGGATGGGCCTTACGGCGTTTTCAGCCCCGACCGGGACCAAGGCCCCGGCTATGTCCTCCTCGGCGGCGGAATTGGAATTACGCCACTCTATTCCATGTGCCTGACCATGGCAGACCGGGGAGATTTACGTCCGATTCTCCTCTTCTATGGCGCCCGCGAATTCCAGGAGCTCACATTCCGTTTCGAACTCGATCAGCTCACGCGACGCATGAACCTGAAATGCATCTATGTCCTAGAGCATGCTTCGGCGGACTGGCACGGGGAAACCGGACTCATTAACGTTAATCTTCTGCGCCGGTACCTGCCACGACAGTACCAACGCTTTCAGTACTTCATTTGTGGCCCGCTTGCCATGATGGATGCGATGGAGCGGGTATTGCCGGCCATGGGTATCGCCCCTGAGAATATCCACACTGAGCGCATCGGCGACGTGTAGTAGGAGGAACTATGTTTCATGTGATGATTACGCGTGCAGTGATCGCCACGGCTGTATCCTTTGTTGTTGCTTGCGCGATTTTTGCGCTGATCGTGCGCTAGATTTGCCGAAGAGGGGAATTCGCACCCTCGCAGGAGCCACAATGAACCCCGTTCTCAAAGTCGACCAGTTATCAGTGCAGTTCGACGCGACGCGTGTTCTGTCGGAACTCAGTTTTTCGGTGAATAAGGGCGAGTCGCTTGCGATCATAGGGCCAAACGGTGCCGGGAAGACAGTACTACTCAGGGCACTGATAGGTTCGATTCCATTCTCCGGCACGGTGCAATGGGCTGCCGGGACTCAGATCGGCTACGTTCCGCAAAAGCTCGACCTCGACCGTGATATCCCGATCACCGGATTCGATTTTCTTCGAGCGCGCGTCGCACTCGCTCAGAAGCGGGCGCTGGACGTCTCATCTGTATTGATGCAGGTCGGGCTTCCGTTGGAAGTTGCCAGCGGGCCCATCGGGAACTTGTCGGGAGGGCAGTTCCAACGGGTTCTTATTGCTTTCGCATTGGTGGGCGATCCAAGCGTCCTGTTGCTCGATGAGCCGACCGCCGGCGTGGACCAGCCGGGCGAAGAACGCCTCAACGAACTGGTTCATCGGCTTCAGCAGAGCAAAGGCCTGACCGTGCTTTTCATCTCCCATGAGTTGTCAGTTGTGGACCGATACGCCACCAATGTCCTGTGCCTAGGCCGCGGCCACCCCTGCTTTGGGCCGCCGAGGACGCTCCTCACATCCGAAACGCTTCGAGATCTCTATGGAACCGAGGTGAAATACCATGTCCACGACCACTGATATTTTGCTGCTGTCTGTAGCCATTTCCGCAGCCGCCGGCTTCATCGGTTCCTTTGCTGTCATGAAGCGGATGGCGCTCGCAGCCGACCCGCTGTCCCATGTTGCCTTGCCCGGCATCGGCGTGGCGCTCGCGTTGCATATCAACCCGATGATCGGCGCAGCCGCCATGCTCGTTTTCGGCGCTCTGCTCGTGTGGGCACTCGAAGACAGGGCACGAGCGGCGACTGAGACGGTCATCGGGGTGGTCTTCTCCGCGGCGCTGGCAGTTGGCAGCATCACGACCAAGGGTGAGGACCTCATCGACGCCTTGTTCGGCGCAGCGGGGGCGCTTGGCAACTCGGAAATGGCCTTCGGCATTGCCTTGGCGTCCGCAATCATTGTGTTCATCATTACCTCTCGGAACAGACTGATCGTCGCGTTCGTCTCTCCCGACGTAGCGCGCACGGCGGGCGTTAACGTCCGCCAGCTTGACTTCCTTTATCTGGAAGCGTTCGCGCTTACGATTGCCCTGGGCCTTCGCTTCCTCGGCGTGCTGCTCATGGGAGCATTGATCATTGTTCCCGCGGCAAGCGGCAGACGTCTGGCAGGCTCCTTATCCACGATGTTGTGGATCACTGTCACCATCTCGGTGACTTCCACTCTGATTGGCACTTGGATCGGTCTGCACTTGCACCGGCAGACCGGTCCCCTGATCGTCCTGGTTGCCACCGGTATTTTCTTACTTAGTCTCTTGCCCCTAAACACTCGGCGCCGCATCCAAAAGGACCGGCCCACAACAGTTACGGGCTGAATGGAATTTCGCGTTTCAGCAGCGGAGCCTGTGGATGAACTCAACGAAAGTGAGCTGCCGAGAGCTTCATTAAAAGCCCTGTTCCTCCATCCGAAATCACCGCGCCCGGATAATAAGGCGAGGTTCATTCAAGACCATTGTCGCCGACAATCCAGTGATTGAGGAATTGGGGCTGAAGTGCGCGTTCAAATTTGCCCTCGATTGTCTTGCGCCGAACTCCGGTGACTGCGCAAGGGGGCTGGTCCAACTTTGATCCCACAGATCGAAGGAAGGTCGTCCACAAGATGGCAGCACCGACTGAAACGAGAACACCCAACTTGCACCGAGCGCATTGACTCGCTCACTGGTGAGTGCGGATGGAAGGGTGGCGACAGTTCCGACTCGGCCCGACGAAGATTGCATTCTGATCGCGACAGGAGAGTGGTGTTTTGCTTCACTTTGCCCGGCGAAACTCGATATGGCAAGCTGCCGGCCGCCAAATAACTCAGCCATCCGGGGAAATGGAGACAAAACACCACGAACTCGCACAAACAACGGACAAACTGCTTGACATCAACCGGGCCTTCTCATGGAAGCCGACTTCCCAGGACCTGGCTGTGAACACTCTTGCGTAGCATGTTCCTTAGATTAGTATTGCGTCCATGAAGAACAGCCGTCGGCTAATCGTCTACTTCCTGTTGGCATACGCAATATCGTGGTTGTGGACTCTTCGGCTCATAGTTACAGAAGCTGTGATTGAGTACGGCAAGGGATGGCCGACCCATTTCCCCGCCCTGCTTGGTCCCATGCTTGCCGCTGTCCTCGTTACATTTAACGCCCAGGGATACCCTGGCTTGCGTGACCTCGCCAAGCGAATGTTGCGTTGGCGCGTCAGTGTGAAGTGGTGGTTCTGGGCTGTCGGTAGCCCACTTCTATTTTTTGGTCTTGGCGTGATCGTTGTCCGCGCCTCAACAGGCCACTGGCCGGTGCTGAGCAGCCTCGATCGATTTAATGGGTTGCCCGCGATTGGCGTAGTTGGAGTTTGGGTTCTACTGACGCTGGCCGACGGTTTTGGCGAGGAAACCGGCTGGCGGGGCTTTGCGATTCCGGTGTTGCAAAAGCGATTTTCCCCGCTGGTTGCGAGTTTAGCCGTCGCCCTCTTTTGGGCTCTTTGGCATATACCGTACTTCTTTGTCGTCCCCACATATAAAGGGTTTAGCCCTGTGGCGGTAATTGGGTTCGTGATCGGCCTCACATGCGGCTCCATTGTTCTGACTTGGCTTTACAATCGCTCCGGAGAAAGCATCTTGATCGTCGCCGTGTGGCACGGGACATACAATCTGGTATCCGGCTCGGAGGCGGTAAAGGGCACGATTGCAGCTGTCGTTTCGACTTTGGTAATGCTTCAAGCTTTCCTGCTAGTGGTTTGCGAATTGCGCGCAAGGCGGCGTGGACTATCCTCAGTTTTCAGGTCCAAGAAACTCAAGCTGATTAGCTCCTAAGGTGAGGATGAGAGGTCCTGGCGGTCAGGTCCCAATAACGCCCTAGGTCTCTGACCGTGTGAAGTTGTTTCTGTTGTAGCCGAACTTCTTGCGTGCTTTTCTGCGCGTGAACTGCCAGTTGATGGTGACACTGTCGCGGTTCATCTTTCGATTCCATGCCCTTGCTTGC
>Ga0208034_1000054_pt1 | contig 126663 bp, 98 predicted proteins | sample June2015DPH_8_10_FD_184699 | JGI IMG/M metagenome (GOLD analysis project Ga0208034, IMG submission 184699) | Peatland microbial communities from SPRUCE experiment site at the Marcell Experimental Forest, Minnesota, USA - June2015DPH_8_100... | ecosystem: Environmental > Terrestrial > Soil >... | reverse complement strand
AAAGGCCGCCTCCGCACGGCTACAACTACGCTTCGACAACGCAGTTATGCCATGAAATGACGGCCTTTCCAACACTTTTCCTGTCTATCGTCACCGCAATCAGCAATGAACCTGTGAGAAATGCGGGCTAGGGTGTATCGACATATACGAGCGGCAGCGACGGGAGCCATTTTTTTTCAGTTCGAGGAAAGAGGAGCGACGGATACTCGGGCCCCCGCGGACGGGTCTTTGTCCGTGGGGTGAATATCGGGCGTCTCCTAGCGACGATTGATGACGAAATGAGGGGAAATGGCCCCGTCCCTTCGGGTTGCGGAGAAAATCCGGCCATACTTTGTTGTCGTCCTCGACGGTGGACCTGCCACAGCCTTCGGACTCCGCCTCGTGTGGCCGGATTTTCGCTCGCAACGCTGTCCGTCTGTATATGTCGATACACCCTAGGCTCCCCTCCATTTAAACTGGTTCTGTGAAGATCGCTCTCGCCCAGATCGATCCTACGGTCGGGGATTTTACCGGCAATCTCGAGAAAATTCTGGCCGCCAGCCATCGCGCCGCCGATTCAGGCGCGCGGCTTACCGTCTTCTCCGAGCTCGCCATCTGCGGCTATCCGCCCGCCGATTTCGTTGAAAAACCCAGCTTCCTCGCTCGCTGCCGCGCCGCAGTCGAAGACCTCGCCGCCGCTACGCGCGATCTGCCCACCGCCGTCCTTGCTGGCGTCGCTCTGCCCGCCGGTGGCCAGGATGGCAAGCCGGCCTTCAACGCCGCCGTCCTTCTAGACCGCGGCCAACTGCTCCTCGAGCAACACAAGCGGCTCCTGCCCTTCTACGATGTCTTCGACGAGCAGCGCTACTTCTCCCCATCCGGGCCCCAGAAGGTCATCGACTTCGAAGGCCTTCGTCTCGCTGTTTCTATCTGCGAAGACGCCTGGAACGACAAGAATTTCTGGCGCCGCCGCCTCTACACCATCGATCCCATGGAAGAGCTCGTGCGCCAGAATCCTTCGCTTCACATCAACCTCTCTTCCTCGCCCTTCTGGCACAACAAGCGCGCCGTTCGCCGCGAGATGCTCGCCGCCATCGCCCGCCGCGACGCCATCCCGGTGCTGATGTGCAACCAGGTCGGCGGCGACGACAGCCTTATCTTCGACGGCTCCTCTCTGGCCCTCAATGCGCGTGGCGAACTCATCGCGCAGGCCGCCTCGTTCCAAGAGGACCTTGTTGTTGTTGACCCCTTCAACGCTTCACCCGTTCCGCTTCCCGAAGACGACGAGACCGAGGCGGCCTATCGCGCCCTCGTGCTCGGCACGCGCGATTACGTCCGCAAGTGCGGCTTTCGCAAAGTGATCGTCGGCCTCAGCGGCGGCATCGACTCTGCCCTGGTCGCGGCCATCGCCACTGAAGCTCTCGGCGCGGAAAACGTGATCGGTATCGGCATGCCCAGCCCCTACTCCTCTTCAGGCTCCATCGACGACAGCCGCCAGTTGGCCTCGAACCTCGGCATTCGCTTCGAGGCAATTTCCATCAGCGAGCTCTTCGCCGATTTCAATCGCGCATTGGCCCCGCTCTTCACCGGATTGCCGTCCGACATCACCGAAGAAAACATCCAGCCCCGCATTCGCGGCACCATCCTCATGGCGCTCTCCAATAAACTCGGTGCACTCGTGCTCACAACCGGCAACAAATCCGAGATGGCCGTCGGCTATTGCACCCTCTACGGCGACATGGTGGGAGCTCTTGCCGTCATCGGCGATCTGGTCAAAACGCGGGTGTATGCCATCTGCAATTGGCTCAACCGAGACCAGGAAAAAATCCCCGCTGCCATCCTCTCCAAGTCGCCCTCCGCCGAACTGCGCCCCGGACAAATGGACACTGACTCGCTGCCGCCCTACGAGGTGCTCGATCCCATCGTCGAAGCTTACGTCGAGCGTTATGAGACGCCGGAATGTATCGCAAAGGAGCGCGGTTTTCCCCTCGATCTCGTCCAACAGGTGGTGCGCCTCATTGAGCGCTCCGAGTACAAGCGCCAGCAGGCCGCTCCGGTCCTGAAGGTGACCTCCAAGTCCTTTGGCATGGGCCGCAGGTTTCCCATCGCCGTCAAAGTCCAGAGCTGACCCACCCCCCCATAAGTTAGGGGAGCTGACCAGCGTCCCGTTATAAGCTAGGGAAAGGGAGTTTTCCCGTACAGCGGTTCCACAATTGCCAAACCCGGGCCCGCAACCGCCGAGTGGCTTTTTCATCAACCGGGGTCCCCGCAGACAGGTCTTCGTCTGTGGGGTGGAAGTAAAAGCCACCCTGCAAGATGCTGGAGAGGGCACGTGAATTGTGGAACCGCTCTAAGCGAAGGAGAATAGCTTGATCCGTCTGTCCTGCCGTTTCATCGGCGCCGCCGCGCTGATTGCCTTATTCGTTCCCGCACTTCAAGCCGCCGCCCAGCAACATGTGCCGCCCGCCCCTGATACCACAAGTTCCGAGCCCTCGGCCCCAACGCAGCAGCCGGACGCCGCGCCCCCAAACCAGCAGCCCGCGGCTACGCCCACCGCGCCGGCTCCGTCCGGTCCGCCGGTCTTTCCCAAGCCCGATCCGGCCAATTTCACGGCCACCACCCCGACAAAGGAAGTCGTCAACGGCTTTCTTCAGGCCAATTGGGGCTTCGACCAGGACCGCTTGTGGCAGGTGCAGGCCATTCTCAAAACGCCTGCTGACGGCGTCAGCAAGGTCATCGTTCTGGTCGGCGACAAAACCGGCAAACAGAAACCGCAAGTCTTCTCCTTCTTTGCTCTTTCCGACGGCAAGCACATCATCACCGGTGACGACATCATCGCCTTCGGCGAAAACCCCTTTGCCGACTCCCGCCGGCAGTTGCAGCAGCGCGCTAACGGTCCCTACCGCGGAACTGCATCGAAAGATCTGGAATTGGTCGAGTTTGCCGATTTCCAATGCCCGCACTGCAAAGAGGCGCAAGCCAACATGAACAAGCTCGTTGCGGATTATCCCAAGGCACGCATCGTCTTTCAGAACTTTCCCATTGCGTCCATCCATCCGCAGGCCACGAACGCTGCGGAATACGGCGTCTGCGTGACCAAGCTGGGTGGCAGCTCGGCATTCTTCCAGTATGCGTCCGCGGTTTTTGACGGCCAGGATGGTCTGGCGACTCCCGACGGCGCAACGCTCACGCTCAACAGCGCCACTACGAAAGCCGGCCTCGATCCCGCCAAGGTCGCAGCTTGCGCCGCTACTCCTGAGGTCAAGGCTGACGTCGATGCCTCTATCCAATTGGGAAAGGACCTGGGCGTCGCCGAAGTGCCTATACTCATGATTAACGGCCGCGCTGTTCCTGTTGCCGCCGTTCCCTATGACCTGCTGAAGAAGATCATCGATTACCAGGCCAAAGCTGACGGCGTGTCCGGCCAGTAATGCGGTTCTCCAATGGGTGTAGTGCGGAGCCGCAGCCCTAACGTGGCGTTTTCCTGAAGAAAACGCCACATCGCACTGCAATCGAGACTTCGCGTGAATTGGAGAACCGCCATAGCCAACCCCGGCGCAAGGGGGTGGGCCGCGCCCGCCCTTACTGGGTGATGCTTTTCTCCACTCGTATCATCGCCGTATGCCCCGCCGCTTGCGGCCCGCGGATCACGTGCGGCGTCATCACGATCACCAGCGTCGCGTAGTTTTGCTGCATATCCTTGCTGGTCACATTGTTCAGCCCCGGAATCTCGCTGATTCCCGGCGTCCCGCTGACCGCCTGGCTCTGCGACTTGTCCATTTCCGTCGCTACCACCGCTGCCTCGCCTTCCTTCAACGTCACCATGCCGGAATACGTGCGGTTGTTCAGCACAGGATTCCCGTCGATCAACGTCCCTGACAGCGCATCCAGCTTCAGGTCGACGCTGAGCGCAACATCGCCGTTGCGCAGAACTTTGGGATTTACCTTCAAGGTCAGGCCCAAATCCTCGTACTGCACCATGGGTACATTCGGTACGGCGGAGCCTAGCGACGATAGCAGCGACGACAAGCTGCTCGAAGCCCCCGCGCCCGTCAATCCCGGAATGTTCGGAATGTTAGGCGACAGGCTCGAGTAGGAAGAGGTCTGAATGGGATACTTCTCACCCTCCTTGATCGTTTCATCCTGCCCGTCCTCCATGCGCAGCTCAATCTGGTCCAGTTGCCGCGAGTCGGACGTGTTCAGGTTCAGGTTGAACTTCGTTGAGCCGGGTACCAATGCCGATTCCGTCAGCCCGCCGCCGAACAGGGCAAATCCGCTCGAGAGCAGTGGGCTCGAAACCTGGCCGGATGCGATGAGAATCCCCAGGATCGCCAGCGGGTCGTTGCTCGCGGCCAGCCCTGACGAGATGATCTGCTGCACCAGGCTCGCATTTTGGCTCAACAGCGACTGTTCCTCGGCAAACACATTGAACGCCGAGATGCTCGGTGGCAACTGTACGCCGGTATTGCGCTCGCCCGTGTGCGCCACCTGAATGATTCTCACATCCACCAGCACCTGGCTCTTTCCGTCAAGCAGGCTCTTCATCGTGGCATTGAATGCGTCCAGCGTCGATTCCGGCGCGCGAAGCGTGATCGTGTGCTCCGACTGCGAAACCTGAGCCTTTTGTGTCTGAAACACGTCCTTGGCCAGCGATTCAACCGCAGTCATGTCGTCGGCACTCAGTCCGGCTAGGTAAACCGTCTCCGTCTCCTCCGGCGTCAGCCGCGCCCGGTTCTCGCGCGTATCGTCGGCTACCAATGCATGATGCGCATCCAGCGGCACATAGAATGTGTGCGTCGCCAATCCCAGAATGCGCACCGCGTCCGCGAACCTCACGTCATCCAGATCCAGCCGGACCTGAGTCGGGCGCACGCTGTCGTCGAGCATCGCCGTCACTCCGTAGGCCTTGAAGACCTGATTGATCGCCTGGCGTTGGTCGGCGCGCAGGTGGAAGCTTTGCGGCGCCGGCCCCGCCAAGAGCGTCTCCAGATTGGCGATCTCGCTCGAAGCCTGCGCATATAGCGGCTTCGGCTGGCCGCGCACGGTTTCATCCGCCAACTCGTCCAGATGCTGGCTGGCCTCGAAATTCGTGGGATCGAGTGCGAGCGCGCGCGCGAGAGCCGCGCGAGCGCCTGCTTCGTCGCCCAGCAGCCGGTCCTTGGCCGCCGCCTGGATCAGCGCAGTCACCTCGTGGCTGCGCGCCACCTGCGCCGCCAGCCGGTAGTTGGTGTTCGTGGGATCGAGCGCGGCGGCGCGCTCAAATCCCTGCATCGCCTCTTCAAACCGGCTGTTCAGGAAAAGTTTGCTCGATTCCAGATAAAGCTTCGCCGCGCGCCTCTGATCGCTGCTGCGCGGCCCTTTCGCCGGTTTGCCGGGCTCCGGAATCTCGTTCACCACCGGCGCTGCCTGCCCCGCCGCCGCAACCTGGCTGCTCGCTGCACCAGTGTCTGCCGCTGCGCTCCGGCTGCCCGCCGCGCCCGGAGGGTTTGTACCGCCGGACTCCTGTCCGGCTGCCGTTCGAGCCTCTTGGCCCGCACTTCCTGCGCCCGCCGTCGCGCTTGCACCCTGCGCCACCAGGCCGTACGGAATCGCCGCCAGAAGCAGCCCCGCGCCGCACAGCTTCGCTGCCGCACCCACACGCCCGCTCCACGCCCCTGGCCGCTTCCACACCGCGATCTTTGCCTCGCGCGTTCTCATCGAGTGCTCGGAGCCATGGCGATCAAATCCTTGAGCGACGACACGCAAGCCTCGGGCTGGCACCGTCGCAATTCATCGAAGCTGTACTTCCCGGTAGCCACGGCAATCACCGAAAGAAAGTTGGCCCGCGCCGCTTCAATGTCCAGCGGCGTATCGCCCACCACGCAGATCCTGACTCCTGCTTCCCCTCCGGGTCCTGCCAGCTCCCGCGCCTTTTGCGCCGCGTGCCCGATCAGCTCCGGCCGCACCGGAAAGTGGTCGCTGAACCCGCCGAAGCGAAACCACTCGCGCAGCCCCGCCTTCTCAATCTTGATCCAGCCAATAGCCTCCAGGTTTCCCGACGCCACGCCCAGAAGCGCGCCCTTTTGGGCCAGGTGCCGCAGAACTTCCTCCACCCCCGGCATCAGCTCCGGGTCCAATTCGTGTCGCCGCTCGGCCACGCAATTCCGCATCGCCTCGAGAATGGCGTCATAGTGTTCTTCCAGAACTTTATCGGGAATCCCCGCCTGACGGCACGCCTCGCGCAGAATCGCCGTGTCCGTGCTTCCGTGAATCAGCACTCCGGCCAGTGTGATCTCGAATCCCGTGATCCGGTGCACGCTCGCCGCCACCGAGTCGTAATGCACCCGGTCGCGGCTGCGCATCAGCGTCCCGTCGATGTCGAACAGATACGCGTCCTCGGCATCCCACACGAAATCGGGCTCGATCTCTACGCGGGCTTCGCTCTTCAGTTGTATTTTCTGCATGATTGGGGCGCGATACATCAGCCCTGGCGGTAGCCCTGCCGATACGCACTGTATACAGGACGTTCGCTCCGCGGCGGACGCTTGAGCTCGGCGCGGACCTCCGCCAGGTCCAGTCCCAGCTCAGCCATCGCGCGGCTCAGCGTGTTGCGATGCATGCCCAGTTCTTCCGCGGCCTTGCACTGGTTCCCCCGGTGTGCCACCAGCACTTCCCGCAAATACTGCTTCTTGAACTCGCGCACCGCCTCTTCGTAGCGGAGGCCGCTCGAGTGCATTTGCGTCACCAGGCTTTCCAGTTCTCGTTTCACGCGTCCCTCTTGCCAATTACGAACAATCAGTCTAACCCGTCCCACGCCGTTCGTGCAGCACAATTTCTCAGCTCGTTCCCCGGGGGTGCATCCACCCCGGCGATTCGTGCTCCAGCAGCAGCAGGCCTTTGCGCACGCGATCGCCCAACTCCCCCGGTGTCACTTTCTCGCTCAGGTGGAGCGCCCCGAAGAATAGCTTCGGCAGCCTGGCCTCGTTCAACCAGTCCTGGCCGGGAAAAAACGCCACGGTCACCATGATGCTGATCATCACCAGCACCAGCCCCTGAGCAAATCCCAGGACCGCCCCCGCCAGGCCATCCAGGCATCCCAGGCCCAACTGGTGCACCATCTTTGCAATCGCGCCCCCAATCAGGTTCGCGATCCCCATCACCAGGAGCGCGATCAGCAGGAATGCGACCGAATTGGCCACCGCCTCGATCCTGAAAATCGGCATGAACACAGTGCCCAGCCGCTGGTAGTTCCATGCCGCTATCGCCAGCCCGAAAATCAACCCCGCCAGCGAGCATGCCGTGCGGAAGAACCCCTGTGCCAGTCCGCCCACCGTCGCCGCCGCCAGCACCGCCAAAATGACCCAATCTACCCAAGTCATAATTCGCTCCGCGTCCGCTTCAGGGCCCGTCGACAAAACCTACGACGCCATCTCCCGCCCGGTCAAGCGACGGAAAGCTTCAAGATACTTAGCCCGTGTGCGCTCCACAACTTCCTCCGGCAAACTCGGAGCCGGAGCCTGTTTATTCCAGCGGATTTCTTCCAGGTAGTCGCGTACAAACTGCTTGTCAAAGGATGGCTGCGCGCCCCCGGGCTTCCATGCCTTGCCGTCCCAGAAACGCGATGAATCCGGCGTCAAGACCTCATCGGCAAGGATAACCCCTTCGGCGGTTTTGCCAAACTCAAATTTTGTGTCGGCCAGGATCAGCCCGCGCGATTCGGCGTGCGCAGCGGCCTTCCGGTAGATCGCAAGCGTCAGCCGTCGCAACTCCGCGGCCTCGTCCGAGCCCACGATCTTTTCTACAACCGGATAAGGGATGTTCTCGTCGTGTGCGCCATCCTGGCTCTTCGTCGCCGGTGTAAAGATCGGCTCCGGCAGTCGCGACCCGTCCTTCAGACCGGGCGGAAGCTCGATCCCGCACACCGCTCCCGACGCCTGGTACTCCTTCCACCCCGATCCCGCCAGGTATCCCCGCGCCACGCATTCCACCGGAAACATCTGCGCCCGCTTCACCAGCATCGAGCGCCCCTCTAGTTGATCGGCATACCGCTGTAACGCGGCCGGGAACTCACCAACGTCCGCTGTAATTACGTGATTCGGAACCAGGTTGTTGAGCAGTTCGAACCAGAACAGCGAAATCTGCGTCAGGATCTTGCCTTTGTCCGGAATTCCCGACCCGAGCACATGATCGAAGGCTGAAATGCGATCCGTCGCCACCAGCAGCAACGCGCCGTCCACCGCATACAGATCGCGGACCTTGCCGCGGCCCAGCAGGGGCGTGTCGCCAAGGTCGGTCGTCAGCAATGCTGCCATGGGGATTCTTCCTCGCTGGGGCTGAACTCACGATTTTCGAGCGGCAGGCGCGCTTTGTCAATCGCTCTTGCGTTTGCGCCCAATGCGAAGCCCAATGCGAGAGTTGACCTGCCTGCAACTTTTGTGTTTTCCGCCGCCATCGCACCGTCCCAATCCCTTTTCAGGCCAGATTCAGCCTGTCCTTTTCCTTAACACAATACCCTGTGACGGCCGTCACGGACCCTCCACTCCGCATAGGAGACACTGCAACTGTCAACATGGTTCGGAGGGCGTGTAAGAAAGCCCTCTTTGAGCCGGGCGACACGAGGCAGCAGTGGAAAGGGGAAGCCGCGGCTAGCTTCGTTTAATACGAGGGATCGCCAGTAGCCGCGTACTACCGACCTCCAGTGCCGGCTACTGGTCCCCGTCTTTATCTTGTGTACATAGCTCTACAAGCGCCTCCGAAGTGAAGTCTTCCTTCGGGGGCGATTTTTTGCGCGTAATCCAAATGGCTAGCTCCCCTAGACCGCTAGCCCCGCTAGCTCCGCTGCCTCTCAATGCGGCTTTCCCGGCAGCACAAAATGCTCCTCGCACCGCGGCTCATAGTTGTCGCCCGCCATGATGATCGGGCTGGAGTAGTCCGCCGGTCGTCCATCCAACAGCCGCTGCGGATACAAGGCCTTCGCTCCGCAACTGCAATACGCCACCAGCTCGGTCACATTGCCCGCGTACGTCCGCACCAGCCACGAAAGATCGAGCATCTCGCCGAACGGCATCCCACGAAAATCCAGTTCCAGGCCCGAAACCATGACGTCGTAGCCCAGGTCGAGCAGCCGCTTGGTGAACTGAAATAGATCCTGAACGAACTGACCCTCGTCGAGAGCGATGCACTCAATGCGCTTGCCGATGCGCTGCTCCGTCGCTTCAATCACCGGCAGAACGGTCCACGGATCGCCGGAAGGGAACTCTACCGCCTCCATCTTTCCGCAACCGTTGCGATTGCGGCTTTCCACCAGCCCCGCGGCCGCCTTGGTGTCGGCGCTCGGCTTCAGCAACATCACATATTGCTTCGCGTACTCGCGGCGCGTCTCAATCCTGCGCAGCAACTCCGCGGTCTTGTTGCTGCGCATCGGCCCAACAATCATTTCCAGCTTGCCTGGCACGTCGTCCTCGAAACTTCTTCGATCCGCCAAGAGCAGAGCTTGTAGCCCGTAGCCGGTAGCCAGTAGCGAATCGCGCCCTGCCACAAGCTACCAGCTACAGGCTACTGGCTGTTTCTACGCCGTTGCCCGTTGCGCCTCGCGATGCTGCCCCAGCCGCACGCTCACCACCTTCGACACGCCCGGCTCCTGCATGGTCACGCCGTAAATCATATCGGCGGCCTGCATCATGCGCTTGGAGTGCGTCACGATCAGGAATTGCGTGTCGTGGCTCAGCGAGTCGAGCAGGTCCGCAAACCGGCCCACATTGGTCTCGTCCAGCGCCGCGTCCACCTCGTCCAGCACGCAGAAGGGGCTTGGCCGGAACTGGAAGATTCCCACCAGCAGCGCCAGCGCCGTCAGCGACTTTTCGCCGCCCGAGAGCAGCAGCACATTCTGCAGTTTCTTGCCCGGCGGCGATACCACGATGTCCAGCCCGCTCTCTTCCTGATTTCCTTCGTCGCTCACGCGCAAAAATGCCTGGCCGCCCTGGAAAAGCCGCGCAAAAACCCTTCCGAAGTTCTCGTTGATGTGCGTCAGCGCCTCGTCGAACTTGGTGCGCGAAATCTGATCGATCTCCTTGATCGTCTCCTGCGTATTCTCGATGGACTCGATCAGGTCCTGCCGCTGCGTCAGCAGAAATCCGTGGCGCTCCGCCGTCTCCTTGTATTCGTCGAGCGCCATCATATTCACCGGGCCCATCTGCTCCAGCCGCTGGCGCAGCCCGCGGCACGTCTCTTCTTCAGCGGCCAGCTCCTCGCCGGCCAGCCGTGCCATCTCCGCATCCGCGCGCAACACTTGCGCCTCGACGTTCACCTCGGCAAGGCAGCTTTCCCCCAGGTGCTCCAGATCGGAGCGCAGCTTGGCCAGCTCTGTTGAATGTCCGGCGCGGTCCTCGCGCAGTTGATCTACCGCCGACCTCTCGTTCTTCAGCTGCGTTTCAAGTTCTGCCAATTGCAGGCGCAGCGCTTGTGCCTGCTCTGTAATTTGTTGCGCCGCGGCCAGGGCTTCCGCCCGCGCCGTGGTCAGGTCCGCACGGCCCATCACCAGCTCGGCATTCTCGCTCACCCGCTGCTCGCGCTCCGCCGTCGCCGCAATGCGCTGCTGCTCGATCGTCTGCATGCGCCGGTCCAGATCCGCAAACAGCCGGTCGATGCGCTGGAACGCCGCCTCCGCCCCGCGCCGGCGCTCCTCCAGCCCAGCCAGCTCCGCGGTCATCTGCGCCGCTTCCTGTTGCAGCGCCTCGCGCTTCTGCCGCAAAATCTCTAACTGCGCCAGTTGCGTGTTCAGGCTGCTCTCGGTCTGCGCATGTTCGGCCTCAAGCCGCGCAGCCTCCTCGCGCTTTTCCGCAATGGACTGCCGTCTCGCCTCACGCGCGTCCTTGTTGCGCGCCGCCTGCGCCTCCCACTCCTGCAGGCGCCGTTCGATGCGCTGCGCTTCGGCCTCCATTTGCTTCAAAGCCGCGCCCAGGTTGGCCGCCTCGCTCTCCGCATGACGCCGCTCCTCGCCGCGCGCTTCAAGTTCCGTTGTCAGTTCCTCGATCGCGCGCGTCAGCGCTTCAGCTTCCTTCTCCGCTTCCGCCAGCTCCTGCTCCAGCTTGGCCAGGCGGCCTTCGGTCTCGCGCAATTCCCGCTTCAGCGCCAGCGGACCCTCGCTCGCCGGCTTGCCGCCCGTCACTGTCGAGCGGTGAAAGCACTCGCCCTCCGGCGTCAGGAAGTAGGCTTGCGTATAGCGCAACGCCAGCCGCTGCGCCTCGATCGCGTTCTCTGCCAGATAGCCGTGCCGCAGCTTGGGAAGCAGCGACTCCAGCGACCGTCCAAATCCGTTCAGCACTTTGATTGCATCGCGCAGCGGCGTCAGACCCGGCTCGTTCACCGGTCCCTCGCCCGTTTCGAACAGCACGCCCTGCGCATCGGAGTGCACAAGGAACGTGGCCCGTCCGTCGCTGGTCTTCAGCACGCGCACGCCCTCTTCCGCCGCGCCCCAGCTTTCCACCACCACGTAGTTCAACTCTTCGCGCAGGAACTCGTCCACCACGCCTTCGTGCTCGCCGCTCACTTCAACAAAGTCCGCCAGCGTGCCCACCGGCGCCACCGACGGTCCCAGCGCTCCCGGCTTCAGTAGCCGCCGTACCGTGTCGGTCGCGTACCCATGATTCCGGATCAGCGCCGTGAGCGAGTCGCGCCGGCCCGCGGCCGCCGCCTGTTCGCCGCGCAGTTGGTTCGCCAGCGCACGCCGTGCGCCTTCGTCCGTCCTCTTGCTCTGCGCAGTTTCGCGCAGCTTCGCAATCTCTTCTTCCAGCCGCTTGAGGGTCGCGTCCGCCGCGTCAAAGCGCTGCCGCGACTCACCAGTCTGCACGCCCAGGTTTTCTTGTTCGATGTGCGCCTGCCCCATCTCGCCTTCAAGCCGCTCCGCCTCGCGCTCCAGTGCCGCCAGGCTTTCTTCGCCCTGCACCATGGAATTCCGCGCATTGCCCGCCAGCGTCAGCAGGTGCATCGCATGACGCCGCGCGCCTTCCAGATCGCGCTCCGCCGTGTAGACGTCCTCCGCAGCGGCGCGTGCCTCCTGCTGCCGCGCCTCCACCTTCTCGTGGAATGCTCGCGCTTCGCCGGCTGCCGTCTCCAGAAAGCTCCGCTGCTGCGCGCGCTCTTCTTCAATCCCGGCCGTTTGCGTCCGCAACTGTTCCAGTTCCGCGCCCGACGCCGCAATCCGGGTGTCCAGCTCGCTCATGCGCTCGGTATTGCTGCGCTCCCGCGCCGTGGCTCGCTCCAGCTCCACCGCAGCGTCGCTCGCCTTGGTTCGCGCAGCCTCACCCTCGCGGTCCAACGCGTATCCGCGCTCGGTCAGCGTGTGCTGGCTCGCTTCATGTTGTGCAATCGCCTTCGCCGAACCGTTAATGCGCTCCGTCAGCGCCGCGATTTCCTGCTCCAGCCGCGCCTGGTCCGCATCCATCGTGGCCATGCGGCTCGCCAGCACCACGCGCAGCCGTCCGCGCAGTTCCTCGCGCACTGCGGCAAATCGCTCCGCCTTGGCCGCCTGCCGCTTCAGGCTGTTCATCTGCCGCGTCACTTCTTCAAAAATGTCGTCCACGCGCGCCAGGTTCTGTTTCGCGCTCTCCAGCCGCAGCTCCGCCAGCCGCTTCTTGGTCTTGAAGCGCGTCACCCCCGCGGCTTCTTCCACAATCGCCCGCCGCTCGTACGGCTTTGAGCTGAGCAGTTGTCCAATGCGCTCCTGGCCGATGATCGCGTAGCTTTCCGGCCCCAGGCCCGTGCCCATGAAGATGTCCTGAATGTCGCGCAGCCGGCACAGCTTTCCGTTCAGCAGGTACTCGCTCTCGCCTGTCCGGAACAGCCGCCGCGTGATCACCACCTCGCCCTTTTGCGGTGCGCTGCGGAACCTGCGCCGCCGAATCTTCAGCACAACGCCCTGCGGCGCACCCGGACCCAGCTCTGCTCCTTCGCCTTGCGCCTGCGCGCCGTCAGCCCTCTCGCCGGCCTCTTCTTCAATCGTCTGTCCCGGCTGCTCGTTGGCAATGATCTCTTCAGCCTCGTTCGCGCGCCGCCGCCGAACATCGTCCTCATCCCAGTCCGCCGGCCCCTCATGATCGACCTCGACCTCCGGCGCGACCGGCACTGGTCCCTCGTAGGCCTCGGGATCGATCATCGTCAACGTCACTTCCGCCATGCCCAGCGGCTTGCGTTCGCGCGTCCCCGCAAAAATCAGGTCCTGCATATGCGAGCCGCGCAGGCTCTTCGCGCTCTGCTCGCCCAGCACCCAGCTCACCCCATCCAGAATGTTCGACTTCCCGCACCCGTTCGGCCCCACCACCACGGCAATCCCCGTGCCCGCCACCGTAACTTCCGTGCGGTCGCAAAAGCTCTTGAATCCGAGGATGTGAATCTTCTTTAGTTTCAGCATGTTTACTCCGGCCCGCTCCAGACCCAATCAGACCTACTCCAGACCCAATCAGACCTACTCCAGACCCGCTCCAAAATCGACGGGCCCACCTGCTCACTTCTCTAGGCGCACGCCCGCAGCCTCGCACAACACCGCCCTCGCGGGCGATTCTGCCGCTTTACTTAAGACTCTACGGACGCGCAACCGCATGGTCAACGCCGATCAAAGGTACCAATGTGGATAAGAGGGCCCGAACTCGCGCCATCCAATTGACAGCCCCATTCCGCCGATTGAAACTCAAGAAACTGGCCTCAATCTTTTTCTGAACGGACCCGCCATGAATCGACCGCTTCGCATCGCATTCCTCGCCGCCCTCTTCCCACTCGGCTTTTCCTTAGCAGCGCAGCGGCAACCCAATCCCCTGGCTCCCTACATCAAAGAAAACACCTCTGTGCTGGTGCTTGAGCACGTCACCCTCATCGACGGCACCGGCGCCGCGCCGCAACCGGACATGCGCATCGACATCGCGGGCAACAAAATCATCGCTGTTCAGCCCGCCAACCCCTCCATCCCCTTGCCACCCGATGCGAAAGTCCTCGATCTGACAGGCAAGACGGTCATCCCCGGCATCGTCGGCATGCACGAGCACCTGTTTTACCCCTTGCCTGACCGGCCCGACCTGGGCAACGCCATCTACGGGGAGATGGCCGACAGCGCGCCGCGCCTGTATCTCGCTGGCGGCGTCACCACCGCGCGCACCGCCGGAAGCGTGGAGCCTTACACCGACCTCGAGCTCAAAAAGCAGATTGACGCCGGACTGATTCCAGGTCCCAAGCTCGACGTCACCGGTCCCTACCTCGAAGGCAAGGGCACATTCGCTTTGCAAATGCATCAACTCACTGATGCCGACGACGCCGGGCGCACCGTCGACTACTGGGCTGCTGAAGGCGTCACCTCGTTCAAGGCCTACAACTACATCACCTCGGATGAGCTCAAAATGGCCATCCGTCATGCGCACTTCCGCGGCCTTAAAATCACCGGCCATCTCTGCTCCATTGGATTCAAGGAAGCCGCGGATATGGGCATCGACAACCTGGAACACGGAATCGTTGTCGACACCGAGTTCTATCCCGGCAAGCAGCCCAATGTTTGTCCGGACCCAGGCGCCGCCGAGCGATACCTGGAAACGAATGTGAACATTACAGGGCCCGAAGTGACGGCGATGATTCTCAATCTTGTCGCGCACCATGTGGCCGTAACGTCCACGCTGGCCATTCTGGAAACATTTATTCCCAACCGGCCGCCGCTGGCATTTGAAAACGGAGAGCTCAAGGCCATCTCGCCTGAAGGCGTAAGAAGTTATCTGGCGACACGCGCGCGGCTGGCCGAGAAGGCAGCGAATCCCAACATGCTTGAGCGCGGCCCCGAGTCGAAGCTTTTGAAAACGGAGATGCAGTTTGAGCGTGAATTTGTTGCGGCCGGCGGACTGCTGATGGCCGGTTGCGATCCCACCGGATACGGCGGTGTTGTGCCGGGCTTTGGCGATCAACGCAACATCGAGCTGCTCGTCGAAGCAGGCTTCCCGCCAGTCCAGGCCATCCAGATCGCCACCTTGAACGGCGCGAAATACATGGGCAAGGACGCGACCATCGGTTCCATAGCTCCCGGCAAAGCAGCCGACCTCGTTGTGCTCGGCGGCAATCCTGCGGACAAAATCGAAAACATCGAGAAAGTCGAAACCGTCTTCAAGGACGGCGTCGGCTACGATCCCGCTAAGCTCATCCAGTCGGTTACAGGCTTGGTGGGTCTGCGGTAGAGCGTCTGGATTTGATCGCGTCTTTTGAGTCACGCAAGCCCTCCGCTTTTTACAGATTCAATCGCTCGCGCTCTGGCCCGTTCGTCCACAGCGCCGCACGGCTCCTATACTGAATCAGTTGGATAGTTGCTTGCGACTGTCATAGGAGGAATCATGTCTGACGAATCCAAGTGCCCATTTTCGGGCGCCATGCTCAACCACACAACGACAGGGGCCGGGGGCAACAAGGACTGGTGGCCCAATCAGCTGAACCTGGAGATTCTGCATCAGCATTCCTCACTGTCCAATCCCATGGGTGAGGAGTTCAACTACGCCAAAGAGTTCAAGAGCCTCGACCTGAATGCCGTGGTCAAGGACCTCCGTGCCCTGATGACCGACTCGCAGGACTGGTGGCCGGCCGACTTCGGAAATTATGGACCGCTTTTCATCCGCATGGCCTGGCACTCCGCGGGCACGTACCGCATCCACGATGGACGCGGCGGCGGGGGCCGTGGCTCGCAGCGGTTCGCGCCGCTCAACAGTTGGCCCGACAATGTCAACCTCGACAAAGCGCGCCGCCTGCTCTGGCCCATCAAGCAGAAGTACGGCCGCAAAATCTCCTGGGCGGATCTCATGATCCTCGCCGGCAACGTCGCCCTCGAGTCGATGGGCTTCAAGACCTTCGGCTTCGGCGGCGGCCGCGCCGACATTTGGGAGCCGGAGCAGGACGTCGATTGGGGCCCGGAGGCTACCTGGCTCGGCGACCAGCGCTACAGCGGCGACCGCGAGCTGGCCAACCCTCTGGCCGCCGTTCAGATGGGTCTGATCTACGTCAATCCCGAAGGCCCCAACGGCAATCCCGACCCGATCGCCGCCGCGCGTGACATCCGCGAAACCTTCGCGCGCATGGCGATGAATGACGAGGAAACAGTTGCCCTCATCGCCGGCGGCCACACGTTCGGAAAGACTCATGGCGCTGCCGATCCTCATAAGTATGTCGGTCGCGAACCTGAGGGAGCTGGCATCGAAGAACAGGGCCTGGGCTGGAAGAACAGCTTTGGTAGCGGAAACGGCGACGATACCATCGGCAGCGGCCTTGAAGTTACTTGGACCACAACGCCGACAAGGTGGAGCAACAACTTCTTCATCAACCTGTTCGGCTACGAATGGGAGCTCACCAAGAGTCCGGCCGGAGCTCACCAGTGGAAGCCCAGAGACAACGCTGGCGCGGGCATTGTGCCTGACGCGCACGATTCCTCCAAAAGCCACCCGCCCACAATGCTCACCACCGACCTCTCGCTGCGGTTCGACCCGGCCTACGAAAAAATCTCGCGCCGCTTCCTCGAGCACCCGGACGAGTTTGCCGACGCCTTTGCCCGCGCCTGGTTCAAGCTCACCCACCGCGACATGGGGCCGCGCTCCCGCTACCTGGGTCCGCTCGTGCCAAAGGAAGAGCTCATCTGGCAGGACCCGGTTCCAGCCGTCGACCACCCGCTGATCGACGCCAAAGACATCGAAGCGCTCTCGGCAAAGATTCTCGCCTCCGGCCTCACCATCTCGCAGCTCGTGACCACGGCGTGGGCGTCGGCTTCAACCTTCCGCGGGAGCGACAAGCGCGGCGGCGCCAACGGCGCGCGCATTCGTCTCGCTCCGCAGAAGGATTGGGAAGTCAACCAGCCCGCTGAGCTCGCCAAGGCGCTCTCGAAGCTCGAAGCCATCCAGAAGGAGTTCAACGCGGCGCAAAAAAGCAAGAAGAAGGTCTCACTCGCCGATCTCATCGTTCTCGGCGGTTGCGCAGCCGTAGATCAAGCCGCAAAAAAGGCCGGTCACAACGTGAAGGTTCCCTTCGCGCCGGGCCGCACCGACGCTTCGCAGAAGCAGACCGATGTCGCATCGTTTGCAGTGCTCGAACCGAAAGCCGACGGCTTCCGCAACTACGTCCGCAAAGGACTCGAGAGCTGCGCCGCTGAGTTCCTGCTCGACAAAGCGCAACTGCTTACCCTCACCGCTCCCGAGATGACGGTCCTCATCGGCGGCATGAGAGTTCTGGGCGCAAACTTCGGCCAGTCCCACCTCGGCGTCTTCACCAAGCGGTCCGGAACGTTGACGAATGACTTCTTCGTCAATCTCCTCGACATGAACACCAAGTGGCAGAAGTCCGCCACATCGGAAGGCCTACTCGAAGGGCGCGACCGCCAGACCGGCAAGCTCAAGGGTACCGGAACCGTCGTCGATCTGGTCTTCGGCTCCAACTCGCAGCTCCGCGCTCTCGCCGAAGTCTATGCCAGCAGCGATGCCGGCAAAGCCTTCGTTGAGGCGTTCGTAGCCGCGTGGACCAAGGTCATGAACCTCGACCGCTTCGACTTGGCCTGATTCTTTATCGCGTCTTCGCAGTGAAGGCCCGTCCTATTTGGATGGGCTTTCGCTTTCTGCATCGCCATCGCACCGAGTGATAAAATCAATCAGTGCCGGGTCCTACGCGACGTAATCCCGCCAACCCCGCCAGGTCCGGAAGGAAGCAACGGTAACGGGCTAGTACGTGTGCAGTAGGTCACCCGGTACATTTTTGCGTTTTCCTCATGCTTTTTTGACGGCGAACCGGTTCCCAACCGGTGCGTGCGCCGCTAGGAGAAATGCTTTGAGCCTTACCGTTCGCCCCATTGTGGGCCGGCGCGCCAAAATTTCGGCGCTCGGAACCTACGTTCCCCCCGATGTGATCACCAACAAAGACCTCGAAAAAATGGTGGAGACCAGCGACGAGTGGATCCTGTCGCGCACCGGGATCCGTGAGCGGCACAAATTGGCGCCGGGACTTGGCGTCAGCGACATGTGCACCGAGGCCGCAAAAAAGTGCCTGGCCGCGCGCGGCATCTCGCCCGCCGAAGTCGAGGTCATCATCGTGGGCACGGTCACGCCTGACATGATGTTCCCCTCCACGGCGTGCCTGGTGCAAAACAAGATCGGCGCCACAGGCGCTTGGGGCTTCGACGTCTCCGGCGGCTGCTCTGGCTTCGTCTATGCACTCCTCGCCGGCGTGAATCTGGTCGAAAGTGGCACTTATAGCAAGGTTTTGGTGTGCGGCTTCGACGCCAACACGCGCATGACCGATTACACCGACCGCACCACCTGCGTCCTCTTCGGCGACGGCGGCGGCGTCGTGCTGCTTGAGCCTGCTGAAGACGGCGAAATCGGCTTCATCGATTCCCTCAACGAGATCGACGGCTCCGGCGGCGTCTCGCTCAACCTCAAAGGCGGCGGCAGCCTCAATCCGTCAACGCACGAGACCGTCGACAAGAAATGGCATTACATCTACCAGGATGGGCCCGCGGTGTTTAAGTTCGCGGTGCGCAAGATGGCCGAAGCCACGCTCAAGCTCCTCGAGCGGAACGGCGTCACCGGCGCGGACCTGGGCTGCTTCATTCCCCACCAGGCCAATAAGCGAATTATTACGGCCACTGCGGATCGGCTGGGCCTGGATCCGGACCGCGTGATTATCAACATTGAAAAGTACGGCAACACCTCGGCCGGAACCATTCCCCTGGCCATGGAGACGGCCATCGAGGAAGGCAAGCTCAAGAAGGGCGATCTGGTCCTGCTGGCCGCCGTGGGCGCGGGCTTTACGGTGGGCACCGTCCTGTTGCGCTGGGAAATCTAGGAAGCAGCTTCTAGCCTCTAGCTTCTAGCCCCTGGCTTGCGCCGAGCCGGACGATCCCACTCGCTTGCACTGCACGTCTTAAAGTGGGACGGTTTCCTGAATTCACCCAGAGACGCGGCTCCAAGCAAGAAAATCGGAAAGCTGGAAGCTAGCAGCTAGAAGCTAGAGGCTGCTTCAGCATATACTGTGCTCCACAAACGCCGGATTCCGGTTCCGGCTGGATGGTTCCAAGCGGAGGGCGACCATGGATGTGGCAATGACCGCCAGAAAAGGGAGAATCTCCAAAGCATTGCGTGAGCAGGCCGAGGAGGGGATGGAACGCATGGGCCAGATTCTCGGCCGCACGGCGCGCGCCAGTGTCACCTTTAGCATCGAGCGCCACGTTCACATCGTCGAGCTCACCGTCCAGGCGCGACTGCAGAGATTTGCCGCGACCGGCAAGGCCGATACGCCGCTCGCAGCGCTCCGCGAAGCCATTGAGCACGCCGAGCATCAGGCCAGCCGCCACCGCGACCGCCGCCTGGTCAGCAAACGCCTGCCTAAAGGCGATAAGGTGCTCACCGCGCCCCCCGTCACGCGGCCCAAGGCGCGTGTTGAACCGGATGCCGACGCCGGCGAAACAGGATCGGCTCGTCTTTCCGGCAAGGCCCGCGCCTCCATCGCGGTTCACTCCTTTCCCGCCAATGCCACGGTCGTCGAGCCGCACATCGTCAATAGCGCCGAAGCCATCGCGCTCAAGCCCATGACCATTGAGGAGGCCGTCAAGGACGCAGAGTTCCGCGACCGCGATCTGCTCATCTTCCATACCGTTTTGGGAGACACATTCGTCCTCCATCGCCGCCGCGACGGCCAGATGGAGCTGGTCGAGATTCCCTGATGCCTTATCCCCCCGAAGTTCACGACATGAATGCCGCTGTCATCCTGAGCGAGTCGCCGTGGCGACGCGTCGAAGGATCTGCGGTTTGGGAAATCGACCTGTGGCGAGAGCTTCCGAGACACCATACGAGAAGCTTGCTTGAAAAACCTATGTGCGCGGCCGTTTTGAAAGGGCACGACCGGGGCACCCACGCAGTGGGTGGGTCGCGTGCCAACAGCGCCAGTAGAATCAGAGCGGCTTTAGCCGCTGAGGGATGTTTCTCAGCTAGTTGAGGGACCCATGCAAACTGATCTCTGTTCTCTGATCCCTGATCTCTGATCCCTGGTTCCCGGATGGACTTTGGTTGCACCCGTTGACCGCTTTTGGGGATGGTGATCAAGCTTTTGACTAAATAGGATTTATGCTATGGCAAATCCTCCATCAGGCGCCGGCGCAATCCCGGAAGGCAGGCCTTTGCAATCGGGCCCGGCAAATCCCCTGAAGGCCATCGGCTTGAATCTCTACCAGAACGCGAACTCCGATGCGCAGCGCGAAGTCCTCGACAGGCTCCCAGTCCTTGTGTTCCTGGAGCGCGCCGGAAAAATCGTCTTTGCCAACGCCGAAGCGCGCCGCATGTTGGGCCTCACCGAAGGCCAGTGGACTCCACGCCCGGTCGAAGAGGTTTTATGGGGACTTTTCCCCGGCACGGCCGAGCCGCAGACTCTTTTATCTGGCACGCAGCATAGCAGCCCCTTTCACGCCACTCTTCCTGACCAGAGCGGCCACCTGATCCCCGTTGAAGGCACCTACGGCATTCTTCACCCCGAGCAGCGCGGGGCCGTCATTGTGGCCCATCCCAGCGACCGTGAGCGCGCTCCCAGATTGCGGCTGATGGAGGACGTGCTGGCCAGTCTCCCCGAAGCCGTCGCCATCGAGTACCAGAATCATGTGCTCTACGCCAATCCGGCCTTTACCCGCATGTTTGGTTACACCGCTGAGGAGGCGGGTGGTGGCAGCCTGCGCGAGCTCATTGTGCCGGAGACCCGCCTCAACGAAAATGCTGCACTGCTCAAAGCCGTCGACGACCATGGCTTCTCGACTGCGGAAACGGTTCGCAGCAACAAAGCCGGCGAGCTCGTCGACGTGAGCCTGCAGGTCGCCCCCCTTCTCGTCGATGGCGGCAGGGTTGGCTATGTTTTCACATTCCGCGATATCGGTGAGCACAAGCAGGCCGAAGAGAAGTTACAGCACGACGTCATGCACGATGTGCTCACGGGTTTGCCCAACCGGGCCCTGTTTCTTGACCACGTCAACCTCACGCTCAACCGGCGTCTGCGCGATCCCAGTCAAAGTTGCGGTGTCCTTTACGTTGATCTCGATGAGTTCAAGCAGGTCAATGACAGCCTCGGTCACGCCGCTGGCGACGCTCTGCTCATCGCCGTTGCCGGCCGCATTCGCGCCTCCTTACGTCCTCAGGACTCGGCCGCGCGCCTCGGCGGAGACGAGTTTGCCGTTTTAGTGGACAACATTCTCACCACATACGATCTCGAAGTCGTGGCAGGCCGCATCCTGCGCGAGATGGAGCGGTCGTTTGAAATCTTTGGCCGCGACGTCCACGCCGGTGCCAGCATCGGCGCTGCCATCGCCGGTCCCGACCACACCACCGCCGATCTTCTCGTTCGCGACGCGGACTTCGCCATGTACCGCGCCAAGCAGGCCGGGGGCGGACGTTACGAAATCTTCGACAAACACCTCGAGCTCACCGTCACCAGCCAGCAGGAGCGCGATCGAGAGCTCCGGACCGCCGTCAACAAGCGCCAATTCGTCTTCCAGGTTCAGCCCATCTACCGCCTCGTCGGCGGCTTGCTCGAAGGATTCGAGTCGTTTCTCAGCCTGCGCCGCGCCGACGGCACCGTGCATAGCTATGACGATCTGCTGGCCGCAGCCGAAGACAACACTCTTTCCATTCTGCTCGGCCGCGAGGCCCTCGATGCCGCTTGTGCGCAATTGCGTGTTTTAAGCGATCGCCTGCCCGAGCAGGAGTTGATCTTGACCGTCAACCTCACGCGCCGCCAGCTCTACCACCCCGACCTCATCGCGCACCTGATGAAGGCTCTCGCAGACAGTGGCGCAAACCCTTCGCGCCTCCTGTTCGAGGCGCCGGAGAGCGCGTTTAATGAGAACCCTGACGCCGCGGTCGCCATTCTCCAGCGCCTGGCCGACTGGCAGGTGCGCGTGGCCATCGACGACTTCGGCTCCAGCCTCGCGCCTCTGAATCACCTGGTCCACCTTCCTGTCGCCATGGTCAAGCTCTCTCCTCGGCTCACCGCCGCCGCGCTTTCATCGGGCCGCCAGCTTGCCGTCCTCGAGTCGCTCATTCGCCTCGGCAATACGCTGGGCTTGCAACTGGTTGCTCAGGGAATCGAAACTCCGCAACAGCTCGCGGCCCTCTCTCGCATGGGATGCGCCTTGGGTCAGGGCCCGCTTCTCTCTCCGCCACTCGACCAGGAGCGCGCGCTCGCGCTGGCCGAGAGCGGCTGCTGGGCATTCGCACCGGGAATCTGACTCCCTTCAAACTGCTCCGCCGTTTCGAATCGGCCCCAAATTCCGGTGTAGGATTGAAACCAATGACGCCCCAGAAACCCTCGCGCCGATCGCCAAAATTGCGGCCAACAACCCGCAAGCCGAAGGCGGCAGCCCGCAAGCCGAAGGCGGCTGGCAAACCGGCCAAGCAGCTCATCATCCTCACCGGAATCTCCGGCGCCGGCAAGGCTTCGGCGCTCAAGGCCTTTGAAGATCTGGGCTACCACTGCGTCGACAATCTGCCCCTCGAATTGCTGCCTCAATTCGCCGCTATCGTCGGCAAATCCACCGAAGTTGAACGCGCCGCCATCGTCATGGATGTTCGCGAGGGCGCCACTCTCGACCGCCTCCCCGAAATTCTCAAGAGCATCAAGAAGCTCTTGCAAACCCGCGTCGTCTACCTCGACGCTCAGGACGCCGTACTCGTCCGCCGCTTCTCTGAAACCCGCCGCCCGCACCCCCTCGGCCAGTCAGACACTGTCTGGCGCTCGATCGTCGAAGAGCGTCAGCTCCTCGATCCCATCCGCAACGTCGCCGACACGCTCATTGACACCTCCAACTTCAACGTCCACGAGCTCCGCGCCGACATCCTCGCCCGCTTCGGCCACGAGAAGCAAACTAAGCGCCTCCTCGTCTCCTGTCTCAGTTTCGGCTTCAAGAATGGCGTTCCTCTCGACGCCGATATGGTCTTCGATGTTCGCTTCCTGCCCAATCCCCACTTCGTCCCCGAATTCCGCAGGAAGACCGGCCTCGATCCCAAAGTCGCTGCCTACGTCCGCAGATTCCCGCAATCGACGGAGTTTCTCAATCGTGTAACCAAGCTCATGCTCTACCTTCTCCCGCATTACATTGAAGAAGGCAAGAGCTACCTGACCGTCGCCTTCGGCTGCACCGGCGGCCAACACCGCAGCGTGATGATGGCTGAGGAGCTCGGCAAGCGCCTCCGCAAAGCCGGCTACCAGGTCAAGGCCCTGCATCGCGACATCGTGCGCTGAAAGTGCTGTTCGAAAGCCCGCGGAAGACTCAGCGGGCCGCCAGCTCGTCAAGCCAACGGCTCATCGCATCCACTACTTCCTTGTTCTCGTCGCCTGACGGATTCAGCCAGACTAACATCTTGCGTACCGCGACCTTCTTGCAAGCCTCCGGCTCTTGCCTCGCGCCCGCCGATTCCGCCGCATCCGCGCGCTCAAACCACAGCAGCGGCGCGCGCACCATCCCCGCTGCCGCATCCACATCGTATCGATCGCGCACCAGCAGCCGCGCCGGGACCAGCCGCACCCGCGCATCGTTCAAGATCGCTCCCGCCGGATCGTCGATCGGCGAATCCACAACCACTCCGGCCAGCTCCGGATGCTCCGCCCCAACTTCCAACGCCAGATTCGCGCCGAGGCCAGCTCCATCCAGCACAATCGTTCCGGCGTCGATCTGCCGCGTCCCGGTCAGATAATCAACCGCCCAATCAGCATCCTGCCGCCAGTGCGCCTCGCTCGGCCGCGCAAACTGGCTCGCTCCGTAGCCGCGATAATCGAACGCCAGCACATTCACTTGAACGCCGTGCAACCGCACCAGCGCATCCACCGTGTCTCCCAAATTGCCGTCCTGCCCGTGCAGATAAATCACGGTGAACCGCGCCAGCCGAGCTCCCCGCGTCGCAGGAATCCACCAGCCCTTTAGCCGAGGTACACCTGTGTCCGTCGTCGCGAACGCAACCGGATCGAAAGCCAATCCGGCGCTCGCTGGCGTTCTCGTCACTGCCGCAGCGGGATGATAGAGCAGTTGCCAGCTCCCCTGCCAGAAAAGCAGGCACAACCCGAGCCACCCGCAGAAGATCGCGGCCGCGATCGTCCCGCAAACGGCAATCAGCAGCCATCGGCCGGAGACAAGCTGCGGCTTCTCGCGGCCCTTTTTGCCGATCGCGTCTTGCCCGCCGCCGGCGTCTTTCTTGCCGCCAGCCGCCCGCCTTCGCGGCACAGCGTGCAACTTTGGTTCCTTGCGCGACATGATTGAGGTTTTTGCTTCGCCCGCTCCAACTTGCGGAATCACTTCCATCCTAATCTTCTGTGTCTCAAAACCCCGCCGCGCACACCGGTGTATATTTCTCCTTGGTGTCAACCATTCCATCTACGGGAAGCGATCCCAATGCCAACCGCACACCGCGAAGTCACAATGCCGGCAGCGAATGAGATTCTCCTCATCACAAGCGGCGATCTGCGCCTCTCCGCCAACCAGGTCTGCTGGCCTGCGCAGCGCGACATGGAACAAAAACTAACCGCGGCATTCGCGCAAAAAGGCTGCAAGCTCGTCCGCGCCCACGCCTACGACGAGAAACTGAAGCACGGCTTCATCTCCTCGCAGCGCCAGGGCATGGATGTCTTCATGAAGATTCATCCCCGGGCCCGCCTCGTCTTTGCCACCGCTGCCTGGCAGTACAGCCATCATGTTCTGCCCGGCCTGCGCTCGCACCAGGGGCCCATCCTCACCGTCGCCAACTGGTCGGGCCAGTGGCCCGGACTCGTCGGCCTGCTCAATTTGAACGGCTCCCTTGTCAAGGCCGGCAAACCGTTCTCATCGATCTGGAGCAGGGAATTCACCGACGCTTATTTTCAGAATGCTCTTGCCGAATGGCTTCGCGACGGCAAAATCACGCACGATCTTTCCCACGTACATCCGCTCGACCAGAGCAAGCTGCCCGCCGCAAGCGCCAAGCTGGGCTCCGAGCTTGCTGCCGCACTCAAGCATCGCAAAGCCATCATGGGCATCTTCGATGAAGGCTGCATGGGCATGTACAACGCCATCATCGACGATGAGCTGCTCAATCCCGCTGGAATCTTCAAGGAGCGCCTGAGCCAATCTGCTCTCGTCGCCAAAATGCGCACCGTCACCGACGCTGAAGCGCAGGCCGTATATCACTGGCTCGTCGCCAAAGGCGTCAAATTTGCCTTCGGCAAGGACTCTGCGACAGAGTTGACCCACGATCAAGTCCTCGACCAGTGCAGAATGTACATCGCGGCGGTCCGCATCGCTCACGAATTTGGCTGCGACGCCGTCGGCATTCAATATCAGCAGGGACTCAAGGACATGGTGCCCGCATCCGATCTTGCCGAAGGAATGCTTAACAACTCCGACCGTCCTCCGGTCCACGCGGAGGGCACGACAACGGAGCTTTACGCCGGGCAGCCGCTTCCGCACTTTAACGAAGTCGACGAGTGCGCCGGCGTCGATGCGCTCGTCACCAATCTTTGTTGGAAGGCGCTCGGCCTCGATCCCTCAACCACGCTCCACGATGTCCGCTGGGGCGAGCACTACAAAGGCGAAACCGGCTCCGGCCAAGGCGCCGCCGGTTCCGGCAAGACCGCCGCCAGCCCCGACAAAACCGCCACGGGCTCCCGCAAAGGCGCCGCCGGTTCCGGCAAAACCGCCGCCAGCCCCAAACATATCGACGCCTTCGTCTGGCTTTTGCAAATCTCCGGCGCCGCTCCCGCCAATCATCTCGTCGGCGGCTATGCGGGCGCCGTCAGCGAGCGCCAGCCCGCCATGTATTTCCCGCTCGGCGGCGGATCGCTCAAGGGCGTTGGCAAGCCCGGCGAAATCGTCTGGAGCCGCGTCTTTGTCGAGGGTGGCGCTCTTCACGCCGACCTCGGCCGCGGCACGGTCGTCAGTTTGCCCGCTGCCGAAACCGAGCGCCGCTGGCGCGAAACCACGGTCCAATGGCCCATCGTCCACGCCATCCTGCACGGCGTCGGCCAGAATCAGATGATGGCCCGCCACCGCGCCAACCACGTCAACATCGCCTACGCGCCCTCGGCCGATCTCGCCGACAAAGCTCTCGCCACAAAGGCCGCAATGCTCGCCGAACTCGGCCTCCACGTCCATCTCTGTGGTGTCATGCAGTAAGCCTCCGGTCCTCGGCCCGAGCCTTCAGCTCCCGGTTCTCACGTTTTTCGCCGTTCAGATCGCGGCCGCCGGTTCAGGCACTCCCAAGCTAGGAGCTGGAAGCTAGCAGCTAGAAGCTGTTTCTACGTCCTTATCTGCTCCGCCGCCATCTCCCTTGCCGACGGAATGATCCCCATTTCTTCGTAGATCGGCCGCACCACGCGCCGCAGCGCCGGCAGATGCGTGAAGAACCACGCCGCGCCCAGCACTACCACGAGTCCATTCAGAATCACCGTCCACTGCGCACCCGCCAGCGGCGTTTTTCCCACGAAACCCATCGGCATCGGCGGAATATTGTGCGCCATCGTTCCCGCCAGCAGGCTGCCGAACGGCGCCATCCCCATGAAGGCCATCGTGTAGTAGCTCATCACGCGCCCGCGCTTGTCCTCATCCACCAGTGTCTGGATGATCGTATTGCTCGCCGCCATCCCCTGCATCATGCCCATGCCCGCGATGAGGACCATCAGGATCGAGAGCCAGAAAACGTGCGACAGCCCGAAGCCAATCAGCCCCAATCCGAAAACACCCGCGGCAACCGGAATCATCCGGATGAGTCCGCGTACGGTCTTGCGTGCCGCCAGCGACAGCGCGGACACGAGCGCGCCCACGCCCATCGCTCCCATCAGGAACCCCAGCGTGTGCGGTCCTCCGGTCAGCACCTTGGCCGCAAAAACCGGCATCAACACCACAAACGGCATCCCCATCAGGCTGACCACGGCAAACAACGTCAGAATCGTGCGAATGGGCAGGAAGCCTGCAACGTAACTCCAGCCCTCCTTCAATTCCGTTAGCATCGATGTCGCCGTCCGTCGGACCGCCTTCGCATTCAGTTGCATCATCAAGAGCGAAGCAATCACCGCAATGTAACTGATGCCATCGATCAAAAAGCACCAGCCCTCGCTGGTCGCTGCAATCAACATTCCGGCCAGCGACGGCCCAATCAACCGCGCCACATTCACCATCGACGAATTGATGGCGATCGCATTCCCGAGGTCGGCCCGGTCGCCCACCATCTGCACCATGAATGACTGCCGCCCTGGCATGTCGAAGGCATTGATGAGTCCCTGCATCACGCTTAAAATCAGAATCAGGCTAATGGTGATGTGTCCTGAGAGCGTGAGCGCGGCCAGCGCGAACGACTGGATCATGGCCAGCGTCTGCGTCCACACCAGCACTTGCCTGCGGTTCAGGCGGTCCACCCAGACCCCAGCGAACGGCGCGAACAGAAACGTGGGAATCTGCCCCGCGAAGCTCACCGTGCCCAGCAGCAGCGCCGACCCCGTCAGCCGGTACACCAGCCACGACGTCGCAATGCGCGTCATCCATGTGCCGATCAGCGAGATCGTCTGCCCGCCGAAGAATAGCCTGAAGTTGCGGTGCCGGAGCGCGCGCCACGCATGCGATGCGCCGCTGAACGCACGTTTGTTTCCCTCCGAGTCCGGGTCTAGTGGCGGCGCGCTCGTTTCAGAATCTCGCCGCGTTTCGCCCCGTCCCGGAACTCGTTCCGCATCTTGCCCCGCATCGCTCACTCTTCGGCTGCCTTCGCCGCGATTCCTTCTGCTGCGGCAAGGTTCTTCATCAATTCCGCGGGAAAATTGTGGCGGCCGCGCAGATAATCCGCGGAGTTATAAGAAATCCAGACGATTCCGGCTTCATCATCCCAAACAAGAATCTTCAGCGGCAGGTCGATGGCGATGCTCGGGGCTGCCAGCATCACCGGCGTGCCCGCCTTCGGATTTCCGAAGATCAGCAGCTTGGTGGGGCGCATCTTCATGCCCACCTTCTCAGCTTCTCCACTGTGATCGACGAGAGCAAACAAAGTTACGCCCTTCGCCTCGAGAATGGCGCGTATCCTCTCCACGGTCGCGTCGACCGAATGATGGCTGGCGATTTCGACAATTCCTCGTCCGCTCATGTCGACATGATACGTGAATCGCTCGTCCGTCTACTGAATGCCGCGTGAAGTGCTCGTGGCTTCGAACCATGCCGCGCCGGTGTCGCTCTCAGCTCACGCGCTCGATCGTCACCGACTCCAGCACCACCGGCTTGTGCGGCTTGTCCTGCGCGTTCCGCGGGACCTTTGAAATCTTGGTCACTACGTCTTCGCCCTCCACCACTTCGCCAAAAATCGTGTGGTTGCCGGTGAGCCAGGGAGTGGCCGCGACCGTAATAAAAAACTGGCTGCCGTTCGTGTTCGGGCCGGAGTTCGCCATGGCCAGCTTGTATGGCTTGTCGAACTTGTGCGCCGAGCCACGCGTCTCATCTTGAAAGCGGTAGCCCGGCCCGCCCATTCCCGTGCCCGCCGGATCCCCGCCCTGAATCATGAAATCGGGAATCACGCGGTGAAAAATCGTCCCGTTGTAAAGCTTGTCCTTTGTCTTCGCGCGCGTCACCGGATGCGACCACTCCTTGGCCCCTTCGGCCAACTCGATAAAGTTCTTTACGGTAATCGGCGCGTCGGACTCGAATAGCCGAACCGTAATTTTGCCTTCCGTGGTCGTAAAGACGGCGTACGTTCCTGCTGCGAGTGCCATGCTTTCTCCTGTTTCTTCTGTTCTCTGATCTCTGTTCCCTGATCTCTAACCACGAACCACAAACCACTAACCACTAACCACTAACCACTAACCACTGCCTTTACGGCATCGGCTGCCCTTCGCGCACAATTGTCACTTTTTTGAGCACTACGGGTGTCAGCGGCCTGTCGTTCGAATCGCGCGGCACGCGCGCGATGGCCTTCACCACCGCCACGCTTGCGTCGTCGCACTGTCCAAACAGCGTGTAATGCTGATCGAGAAAATCCGTCGCCTGCTCGGTGATAAAGAACTGGCTCCCATTCGTATTCGGTCCGCTGTTGGCCATCGCCAGCCGTCCCGGCCGGTCGAAGTTCAGGCCCGGATCGAACTCATCGTCGAACGTGTATCCGGGATTGCCCATCCCCGTTCCCGTCGGATCGCCGCCCTGAATCATGAACTCCGGAATCACGCGATGAAAGATCGTCCCGTCGTAGTACGGCTTGTGGCGCTCTACCTTTTTCGTCGCGGGATCGGTCCAGTCCTTGGTGCCCTCCGCCAGTCCGATAAAGTTGGCCACTGCCTTCGGCGCCTGCTTCTGGTAGAACTGGCACGTAATCCGGCCCATCGAAGTGTCCATCACCACAAACGGCCCATTGGGAACCGTCGTTGCCTCCGGAGTCGCCTGCGGCGCATCGGGAACTTCCTGGCTCGCGGGTGCCGCAGCGGGCGGTGTAGCCTGTTGGCCAAACAAAGCGAAAGCCGCGCCGGCAACACCAGCTACGGCCAGGGAAGAGAAGAGAAGCGTGCGCCGAATGTTCATGCCGCTCTTGAGGGTAAATCATGCAGCGGGCAGCGTGCCAGCGCTGTAGCGTCGGCCTGTTTTCTTGGTCCCTCGGTCCCTCGTTCCCTCGGTCCCTTGCTTTCTTGCTCCCTCGCTCCCCGTTTTTCTGATCCCTGATCCCTGATCCCTGTCTCTCTAGACCAGCCTCAAAAACCCCGCTCTGCTCAACCGCGCTCCAGGAAACACTGTTTCCAGATTCTCCGCGCCCAGCGTGCGCGTCACCACCTCGCCCAGCACTTGCCGGTAATCGGTGGTCAGCGCCAGGTCGCGGCCTTCATTCAGTTGCCCGTCGTCGAGCCCCGGCCACTTCCCGTACACCTTGCCGCCCTTTACCTGCCCGCCCAGCACAAACATCGCGTTGGCGTGCCCATGATCCGTTCCGCCCGTCCCGTCACATTCCATGGGCCTAAAGGAGTGTTATCATGGCGCGTCGTTTCGTAAGGATGTTTCAGGAGCCGGCTTTGTATCAGGGCTTGGCTTTAGCCATGCCGAAACAGGCGCGAAGAACAAAGGGCTTTAGCCCCTGCGGGATCTCGGCGCGCACCTGCTAGGCCAATCTTGAAATACGCCCAAGAACCTTGGAGGATGACTTGAACAAACCCATTCTTTTCGCAATCGCGGCATTGGCTCTTCTTGCGGGGTGCGGACCCCAAAACAACGGCCCCGGCATTCCCGTTAAGCCCAAATTCACGGGGCCTCCTTACCATCTCGCCCTGGCCGCGCCGCCCGCCAAGCCCAGCAAGTCGGGCATCACCATTCCGCCCATCAAGTACACGGCCGATCCCAACGCGCCTCCTGACTCGCTCGACAAAAGAGCCATCCTCGTCGTGCGCATCGACACTTCGAGCCTCAAGAGCAAAGGCACGATGACAATGGACCAGATCATCATGGGTGCGGTCGATATCCCCGGAACCGACGGCGCACTCTCCGCGGACTATATGAATGCAACCGACCAGAGTCTGGCCACGCTTCTTGAGGAGTACTGCGTCAAGGGGAAAGTAAAAATCACTGTGGCCCTCACCCGATCGTCGCTGTCCAGCACCGCCGGAGACGCCGAAATCGACGATAAGCGCCTCACAGACTGGCTCCCGATCGACCTCGTCTTCAAGAACCCCCTTCCGGGCTGCTAAAGCGGCCCCGCGGTTGTCGGAAGCCCTCCTTGCGCTCTGCCCAACGCGCACGGTCTCGGCTTTGTGTCAGGACTCGGCTGCCGGAAAGCTCGACGAGGAGACGCGCGCTGGTCATGTTGCCGGCGATGATTTTATCCGCGAGAGCGCGGGCGATGAGGACGGACTCGTCGTTGAGGATGACGTTGACAGAGCTGCGAAGACGCTCACGGGAAGTGAGCAATGAAGAAGTGAAAGAGTGAAGAAGTGAAGCGGGCAAGCCGCCCCAGCGACGATGACCTGTCGCCGGGGACCCCGGCAGCGAGCGAGAAAGCGGGGCGCTGTTCTCTGACCACTGATTACTGACAACTGACCGCTGTTCTTGTTCCCTGTTCCCTAATCCCTGCTCCATGCCTTTCTCATTTCTGCTTGCAGGAAACGACCACCTGGTTTTTGACGTAGAGCCCGCAGAGGCCCATCATGCTCGACGGGCACTCATACGTTCCGGACTGGCCGTCCTCCGAGCAACCTCCGCGCCGCAGAATCTGATCGGTTGAGGTTGGGATGAGCGCGCCGCAGCTCAGCACCGCGCTGTTCTTCATCATGGTGTTGCATAGGCCGAGCATGCCGTTCACGGGACAGAGATAGTTTCCTTCCGCGGGATTCTGGTGGCATCCGCCGCCGACCAGCGTGCGGTCCGCAACATCCCGCTCCTTGCTCATGTCCTGCACCTGTCCAGTGGACGCGTTGTAGACGGGCTGGAAGTCAATGACGCAGGTGGTGCCGGCATGGCAACTGAAGTTCATGCCGCCCGGCGGAAGGCTGATGGCAAGCTGCGGGAACCAAACCGGCCATTGCCACTGATCGGACCAGACCGCGACGTCAACCCACACGGTGGGGGCAAGGCCCGGCGTCAAGGTGAATCCCAGGTTGTAGACGGGATTTCCAACGGCGAAATGACTGTAGTCGCCATTCTGGGCGGTCGCGTCTCCCAGTGAAACGGTCTGTCCTGAATTGATCGTGGACGACCGATGCTGGAGCTCGTCGTTGAGCGTGAACTGCAAGCTGTCAGAGTGGAGGTTGACCTGAATCGCGGGATAGACCGAGCCACCCACGACGCCGAAGTCGAGCAGGCCGCCCAGCAGATCGATGCTGTTGAAGACGAAGTTGGAATCGATGCCGTGCGCGCCTGGAGCAGGCGGCTGGAAACGTCCGCCGGTGTAGGGCGCCGGCAGCAATTGCGTAAAGTCCACGTTGACTGTAAAACCCTGGCTGGTGCTGAGGACCGGCAGGTTCACACTGAAACCGGCATCGGCGCCCACCTGCGCGACGATCTCCTGCGCGCTGTACAATTCGGTGCCATCAAGTCCGGCGGAGAAGAAATCACTGGCGTCACCTTCAATGGGAACGAATTGAGGCGTCAACTTCGCCTCCGCTGAATTATTAGGGTGAACGACGGTCTCATACTTGAGCGTTGCCTGGATGGGAAAGCGCAGGCCGAACGCATAGTTGAAGCCCGCGTGCAGTTGGATGCCGTAGGTTGAAGTGCACCCAACGACGCACCAGTTGATGGAGACCGACACGCCCCATTGCCATTCGTAGTCGTGGCCAATAGTGAAGCCGGTGAGAAAGTAGTACGGGCCCATGTTGAGATCGGCCGTTTGATCGCCGCGCGGCGGGCCGGAACCATTCAGATGAAGCTCTGAAGACGGAACAATTCTCAGCAGCTTGGGGAAGCCGACAGGGCTGCCGCCCGACACTCCATTGCGCATGATTTGCTGCGCGGCCGCCACCTCCGCTGGGCCGGCGTCAGGGGCGAGCGTGTGCTGAGGGTGCGCGTAGTTTGACGACTCGAGCCTCGGCACGAACATTGTCTCTTCAACGGTCTGCACGCTCATGTTGACAAGCTCATCCTTCAGGTCGTCGTCGCTGAGCGAGCTCATCCGCGCCGTTTCGGCCTCGCCCACCTTGGCCACGATGGCCGCGCGCTGCGTTGGATCGGCCAACTGCTTGCGCAGCGCGGCGATGTGCTGGCTCGCATCCGCGTCCGCCGCCGCGCTCTTCTGCTGGAATGCCGCAATCGCCGCCTGCCGCTTTCCCGGGTCGGCAATGTAGTGCGAGCTGCCCGGCGCGCTGAATTCCGCCACGCGCTGGGCTGTGGTGCTGCGCGTGAAGCACGCCACTCCGGCTGCCGCAAGCTGCGCCTTTGCGCCCGGATCGGCGCACTTGCCGGGAAGGATCTGGTAGGTGAGCACATGGTGAATCACCAGGCCCTGATCGACCTCAGTCACGTCGGAGGTATTCGCCTGTACCTGCACATGCTGCGGCAGGGCCTGCAACCGAACAGCGACGTTCGGCAGCGCCCTGGCGTTGTTCAGCATCGGCGTAAAGTCGAGCTTGGCTGCGCCCAGCATTACACGCGGGTTCGAGCGCAGGTCCTGGAGCGCGTATTGCCGCACCACATGCAGCCGCTGCATGGTCTGCGCGTGTGTTCCGCCTTGCAGAATCACCGAGTTTGCATAGGGTTGCTGGTTCATCGCGCGCGCTTGCTCCGGCCTGCTTTGCGCGAAAGCTGTGCTGGAAAGTGAACATGCGATGAACAGAAGCGCGAAGGAAAAGGTCCAAAGGACCTTGGGAAGGGGGAAGGTCATTGGTTTGCCTCCATGACATTCCCTGGCGGAGAGGCCCGGGAAGATTTGCCAGGGTAGGAGGGACAATAAACCGCCGTTTCGCGAGTGTCAACGAAGAAGTGCGGGCTCCGCCACACTTTGGTAAACCCTTTAGCATCGTCCGTTCGTATATTGATACACCCTACGGCCTGACGATCATCTTTCCAACGCCGTCGCGATATTGGCTGGCGATCTGGAACGCCTCATCGATGCGGTCGATGTTTCTCGAATGGGTCAGCAGCGGCGCAAACCACGCAGCGTGCGCGTCCAGCAGCTCCAGAGCCTCTTCCGTCTCATGGTTCGATCGGCGCACGTTGAAAAGCGTCAGCTCCTTGCGCCGCATCGCCGACGCTTCCACCTGCACCAACGCTGTCGTAGGAATTCCGGTCAGCACTACGCGTCCGGCATTGCGCGTGATTTGAGCGGCCTGGCTGGTGGTCTCATCTCCGGCCGCGCAGTCAATCGCGCAGTCCACGCCGCGCTGCCCCGTCCCGCGGAGAATCTCCTCCACTGCTTCGCCAGGCTCGAGCACGACGTCGGCGCCAATTCCGCGCGCCAGCTCGCGGCGGTGCGCCAGCGGTTCCACGGCCCAGATGCGTCCTGCCTGCGTGGCTCTGAGCGCGGCAATCGTCAACAGCCCGATCGGCCCCGCGCCGATCACTGCAACCGTCTCGCCGGGGCCGATCGACGCCAGGCGCAGAGAATGGATTGCAACCCCCAGTGGCTCGGCCAGGGCCGCTTCGTTGTACGACATCCGGCCGGGAATAGCTCGAAAGTTGGTCACCGGCAAGTTCACCAGCTCGCGGAAAAAACCGGGATGGTTCGGCGTGCTCAGGAAGCGGATGTTCGCGCACACGTTGTGGTGTCCGCTCAGGCAGAACTCGCAGTGGTAGCAATAAAGCGCGGGCTCCAGCGCCCCGCGGTCGCCCGCGGCCAGCCCCGTCACGCCGGCGCCGGCTTTCACAATTCTTCCCGCGGGCTCATGCCCCAGCAGCATCGGGTACGCATTGGGAGTGCCGCCGACCGCGCCCTCCGTGTAGGCATGCATGTCACTCCCGCACACGCCCACGGCCTCCACCCTGACCTGCACTTCGCCCGGTCCGGGATCGTCAATCTCCATTTCGGTGAGCCGGAATGTCAGGGGAGCAATCAGTTCCGCAGCGCGCATTGAAACCTCTTCCCCACAAACGATACTTCATCCGTGGACGGGAACAAAGCCCGACCGGCCGGTCGAAAGCGCTTATGAGATTCATGTTTCAGATCCAGGCGTGCCCACAATACTATTTGCTTAAGCGATACGCCCTGCCGTGCCAAATCTGGTTCCGTGGTATAGAACTCTGATTAGCCCAGTGCTCAATTTCGAGAAAACCCGAACCGAATTTCAGGAGATACTCGCCAAGCCCATTCGCGAACTCGGGCTCAAACTCGAGGGCTCTCCGCTCGAGCGATTCGTTCAGCAGCTTTATCGCGAACTCGAAGCCAAGGGAATCCACAAGTTCCGTCCCCTTTGTTATCTCACCGATGAATGGGGATGTCCCTCTGGCGAGCCCGTCATCGGCATTCCGTTTTATCTGGCCAACCCTGACCTGGCACGGCTTGAGCGCGATATGAACGACCTGGAAGACGCTCGCGAGATCATGATGTATATGCGTCATGAAGCCGGACATGCATTCAATTATGCGTACCAGCTCTACAAGTCGGCCGATTGGCGCGATCTCTTCGGTCCGTTTCGGCGCGCATATCGCGATAATTACCGTCCCATCCCGTTCTCGAGGAAGTATGTACGTCACATGGCCGGGTGGTACGCGCAGAAGCATCCGGATGAAGATTTTGCCGAAACCTTTGCGGTCTGGCTCACGCCTCGCTCGCAATGGCGAAAGCGCTACAAAGGCTGGGACGCGCTGGCCAAGCTCAAATTCGTCGATCGCATGGCGCGAAAAGTCGGAGATGTCGAACCCATTCGGCGTCGTGGCCGCACTGACATCACCGTCGATGAGATGGAATCCACGGTCGGCGAGTTCTATCGTCTCAGCCTGCCGGAGGAGATTCCCGTCGAGGAGCTCGCGCTCGATACCGACCTCGCCGACATCTTCAATATCTCCCGCCGGCGGCGTAACGGCGTGCGCCCCGCCCAGGAGATGTTGCGTCAGCATCGCAAGCCCATTGTCGACAAGGTCGCGTATTGGAGCGGCGTGCAGCGCCCCATCGTCAAGCGGCTCGTCGAATCCATATGCAAGCGTGTTGAGGACCTCGGTCTGCGCGTCGACGTCCGCCGCGAGTCCGAGTACCTCACGGAGTTCACCGTGTACACCACCGCACTTTCAATGAATTACCTGATCCGCGGGAAGTTCATTCATCCCTGAGGTGTGCCGGCTGCTGCCGTCAACCGGATTGGAGATCGCATGACTGGAACTAAGCTGAAAGTCACAGTGCTGTACGACTTGTGGGAAGAAGAACCTGCTGAAGTGGAGGAAGAAGCTCCTCCACAGCGCAAGCGCAAGGGGCAAAAGAAACGCAAGAAGAAGCCGGTTAAGCACGACCGCGAAGAAATCTTCGAAGCTTTGGAAAAGCTCGGTCATGAGCCGTCGTATCACGTTCTCGACGGCCGCCCACAGTCGCTGCTCGCGCTCGCCAAATGCAACGCCGATCTCATCTTCAACCTCACCGAATCCTATGCGGGCGATGACACCAAGGAGATGCACGTCGCTGCATTCCTCGATCTTCTCGAAATCCCCTACACCGGCGCGGGGCCCCACGCGATCATTCTTGCCCAGGACAAATCCATCGCCAAGAAGATGTTCGCTTTTCACGGCATTAAGTCGCCCTACTTCGCCACAGCTTATCGCGGCACCATCGACCACGCGCACGACATCGCCTTCCCGCTCATCGTCAAACCCACCTCCGAAGATGGATCCATCGGCATCGGCGCCGATGCCGTCGTCGACAGCGTCAAGGAGTTGATGGAGCGCATCTCCTATATTCAGTCGGAATTCGACTCTCCCGCCTTGATCGAGGAGTATATCGAAGGACGCGAGATCTACGCCTCCATCCTCGGCAGCTACGAGAGCGCGCATGCGCTTCCCCTCGTGGAGCTTGACCTTTCCAGGCTTCCCAAGGGCGTGCCCCGCATCGCCAGCCAGGATGTGAAATTCGAGAGAGACACTGAAGCCTACAAACTGACGAAATCGGCCATCGCCGAAGACCTTGATGAAGAAACCGAAACCCGGCTCACCGAGATTGCCATCAAGGCCTACCGCGCCGTCAAGCTTCGCGATTACGGCCGCATCGACATGCGCCTATCCAGCAAGGGCGAGATTTATGTCATCGAAGCGAATCCCAACCCATGGCTCTCCAGCGGTCAGGAATTTGCCATGGCCGCGAAGAAATCCGGCCTCTCCTATACCCAAATGATCGGTGAGATCGTGGACCTTGCCATGGCTCGGTACGCGTGAGAGCCGGCAAGAACTTCAGCTCACTGTTCACCCTCTTGCCTCCTCCCCTTCGGCGCGCGGTTACCTGCTCGTCGCACGCCGAACGAAACCGGCATCACGCGCGCAGAGAAGAACGCAGGTATTCGTAGTTCCAGACTCTAAGGACACAGCTCTGTTTCCCGCCATCGAGCCTTGGCGCGTCGAATGAACCCCGCAAGCCCCCGGCACGCAAGCCCTCCGCAAGCGTTTGCTTGGGTTAGCAGTCCGTTTTTCCCTTCTCGCCTTCCTGCCCCCACTCGCCTACTTGGTCGCGGAACCCTGGCTGGCTTTTCATAACTGACCAGACCTCAATGAGTTACCAGGCGATTCTTCAACATTTTGACCCCAATCGGGTCCCGCGAAATCTTTAAAAAAGTGAGCAAAACAGAACATACTATCCCTGTAATCGAGGGCGAAGCTAGTCAAGGCATTGGTGTAGCAGGCTTCAAGTGCGGGAAATCCGCCCCGAAAACTGTGGCCTCTACCCAGGTTAGCGGCTCGGGCCTGTGTTGCCGGGTATAGCGTTTTCGATTTTGCTCTTGACAGAATGCAGGATGACGAGTGGTAATTTCCTCAACCGGGGTCCCCGCAGACAGGCCTTCGTCTGTGGGGTGGAAGAAATTGCCACCCTGCACGATGCCGGTGATGTTGACTAGTTGAATCGAAATCGCTCTAGGCTGCGCGGCATGTACGGCTCTTCCATTCTGAAGCACTTCCTCCTTGGCCTTTGATCCGCCTATCGCAGTCTGCAACGCGTTTCCGGGCCGCCCCAAAGGAGGCTCCATGCCGATAACCAATAAAGACAACTCTCCATTCGACCCTGCCGCTTTTCTTGCGCAAGCCGGCCTTGGCCGAAGATTTGTTGACGTGAAGCCGGACCAGACTTTTTTTACCCAGGGAGATCCGGCAGACTCCGTCTTTTATCTTCAGAGCGGCCGGGCAAGGCTTACCGTGGTTGCGCACAACGGCAAAGAGGCTATCATCACGCTTCTCTCCGCCGGGGATTTTGTCGGAGAGGAGTCCCTCGCGGCGGTGCCTGGGCTGCGATTGTCCTCGGCCACCGCCATTACCGCCTGCATGGCGCTCAAGATTGGACGGGACGAGATGATCCGCGTGATGCATGACGAACCTGCATTCGCTGAGATTTTCCTCAAATTCCTGTTGATGCGCAGCATGCGCACCCAGGCCGATCTTGTCGATCAGCTCTTCAACTCCAGCGAAAAACGCCTGGCGCGGATTCTCCTGTTGATGGCGGAGTTTGGCAAGCCCGGGGAACAGGAAACCTTCATTCCCCCCGTTACGCAGGAAGCCCTGGCGGAGATGATCGGCACCACGCGATCCCGTGTCAGCTTCTTCATGAACCGCTTTCGCAAGCTCGGTTTTATCAGCTACAACGGCCGCATCCAGGTACACAAGTCGCTGCTCAATGTGGTCCTGCTCGATCAATTGCCCGAGCACAACTCCGAGAAGCCGCCTGTTTTCCCCAGCGCAAAAGGTCTGCCTCATCGGTCAATATTGGACAGTCCAGGTCCCGCAGATCGCGCCAGCCTAATTTCAGCCCGCCGGCAAGGCTATCGGGCGCAAGAACCTGCCTGATGGTGTGGTGATTAAGATGGAAGACCCTCGTTGCAGGATCGCGGCGATTGCGGTGGAGGACCCCCGGTGCAGGGGCATGCTCAGGGGCGTGGTCATTGAGATGGAAGATCCCCGGTGCAAGGGCCTGCTCCACGGCGCACTGCTCAAGCGCGTAGCCGTCGAGATGGACGACCCTCGGTGCAGGAGGGTGGAGATTGAGGTGGAAGACCCTCGGTGCGGGAGCCTCGGCATTTGGTGACTGAGGCATCAAATGAGCGACCGGTATCCAAAGCGCTCCAGGGTCTTCGCCTCGATCAGCGTCACAGGCCGGTCGTAACCGTCGTCGGTATATTTTTGCGCATGTGAGAAAGGTGCGCAGCAGGTTGAGGGGCCGCTTTGCAACGACTGCATCTGAAGGTGCGTCCAATGCGATAGGATTTGGCGCGGATTCTTCCCAGCGAAAGCGTTCGCCAGACCGCTGAGTTGGCCGCACACACGGATGATAATTTGCGGCGGGTCGTGCAATCTGGCGACTTTGGGTTTTCCAGGATAATGAGCGAAAGGAGATGATTCATCATGGCTGAAGAGATCAAGGGTCAGGGCCTGGTATGGTTGCTGGCGGGAATCGGCATCGGTGCACTGGTGGGGGTTCTTTATGCCCCAAAGAGCGGTCGCGAAACCAGAGAAGACATTGCGCGTGGCGCTCGCGAGGGGTCGGAGTACTTGCGCGCTCGTACCAAGCAGGCCGCCGAACATGTGGGCACGCTGGTGGACAAGGGCAAAGAGCAGGTAGGTGAGTATGTGGAGCGTGGCCGGAGCCTCGTGGGCGACCAATCAAACCGCGTAGCCGCAGCGATCGACGCTGGCCGCGAGGCATATCGGACGACCGAGTCAAACAGGGCGTAAAAGCGTACAACCGGTCTCATAAATGCCTGTTGAACAGAGTGGGGCAAGTATGGGACCCGGCAACGTGGCGGGTCCCATGATTCCAGCGAGTTGACAAAGACGGTTTATGAGACCGGTTCCAGTCCCCCCATTCAAACTGGGGAAATCGCACCGCGCCATCGGGAGCCAGCGGTTACACACTCGAGACGCAATGTTGCACGGGGAACCTCTAAAAAATAGGGTGCTGATTCGGCCGCAATTTACACACCGGCTCCGAGCTATCCCCCCGCGCGAACTCCTTGCGCTGCTTCCATGTGTGCACTTTTGACCACAACGAAAAGCAACTCACCGGCACGCATACTCTTCTAGGCGTATGCTTGAGTTAGCAGCCCGTTTTCCCCTTCTCGCCTTCGGCATTCCAGGCTTCGCTCCAGACGAGCATCTTTCAAGCACGCAACAGAACGACCGGAGCCGCCATGAGCCTCATCAGGCAAAGCGATGTGAAGAATCACCTCTCTCCCCGCTTCCGCACCAAGATCCATCTGTGCCAGCCCGAGAGCCAGCCCGATGCAACCGGTTTTTCCGCGGCCGAACCGGACGCAATCAATGCAACAGCATCGAGTTTTACTGAGGATTTCGTTGCGGAACACTCGGCCCCTGACGCAGCGGCCGTGCCAGGCGGTCATTTGCCCGGTTCCTTCCGCCCTGAGACGCCCAAAGTAGCGAAAAGCGCGCGAGCGTGAAACCGCATTCCGTTTTCCTGCGCAAAGAGTGCGTTCTTCCGGAACCTCTCGATCCCCTGACGGAGTCGGTCGGCGAAGACTGGACGTGCGTAGAAGAGATCCCGGCAGCGGTTTTCGACACCATGATTCGCCAGAAGGGCTGGCACTTCCTGTGGGTGGACCGCCCCTGCAAGCGAAGAGGCCTGGGGCTGACGGAGAAAGGGGCGGCCCAACGAGCGTTGGTCCGTGCCCTGAACGGAGTGGGGAGGCGATTCAATGCCGCCGAGCTGATGGACGTTCAGGCCAAGAAATATCCGGGCTTTTACGTCGCCAGCGTCACCTTGCAACCGCGCCAGATCCAGCAATACACCTGGCTGGAAATTGCCGGAGACTGGCATCAACTGGCGGTGCCCGTTCGATAAGGAGAGCGGCCCGAAGTACGAGGTAGAAGCACTGAACCATCTGGTTGGCGTCCGCGCTGAGATCGTGCAGCGTATTTCAAGAGCGGATCGAATCACGATTGAAAAGAGGCATAGCATGTCCTTCCCCGAAGCGAAATCTCTCGAGACACGTGCTGGAAGAAACGGCGCATCGGCTTCTTCGCCGGCCGCGTTGAAAGCCAGCAGCCTGCCATTGCCCACCCGCATTGCATTTGTCGGGAACTATCTGCCGCGCGAGTGCGGCATCGCCACTTTTACGACCGACCTGTGCACCGCCCTCGCAGCCGAATACGGCAAAGAGCGACTGTTTGCCATTCCCGTCAACGATCCCGATTCGAGCTACGACTATCCGGAACAAGTGCGCCTGGAGCTGACGCAGGAGGACATTGCCTCCTATGAGCGGGCCGCCGATTTCCTCAACTTCAACAGCAACGATCTCGTCTGCCTGCAGCATGAATACGGCATCTACGGCGGCGCCGCCGGCCGCTATATTCTGGCCATGCTGCGCCGGTTGAAAATGCCGCTGGTTACTACGCTGCACACGGTCCTGCGCGAGCCGGACCTGAATCAACGCATCGTGCTCGAAGAGATTGCGCAGCTCTCTGACCGCCTGATTGTCATGAGCGAGCTGGCGGCCCAACTGCTGCGCGACGTGTATGCGGTTCCCGGCGGAAAAATCGACGTGATCCCGCACGGCGTGCCCGACATGCCGTTCATGGACCCCAACTATTTCAAGGACAAATTCGGCACCGAAGGCAAGTCCGTTCTGCTTACCTTCGGCTTGCTCTCTCCGAACAAGGGAATTGAAAACGTGATTCGCGCCCTGCCGGCGATTCTGGCGCGGCATCCGAACGTGGTTTATATCGTCTCCGGAGTAACGCATCCCCATATCCGGCGGCGCGATGGCGAGAGCTACCGCGAAGAATTGCAGGCGCTGGCCGCCGAGCTGGGCGTTTCTTCCCATTTGATTCTGAACAATCGCTTCGTAAGCACTGAAGAGCTGATTGAGCACGTCGGCGCGGCGGATATCTACATCACGCCCTACCGGCAGGAGGCGCAGATTGTCTCCGGCACGCTGGCCATCGCGCTTGGAGCCGGCAAGGCAATCATCTCCACTCCCTACCTGCACGCCAAGGAACTGCTCGCGGACAAAAGAGGCGTGATTGTCCCGTTTGACAATCCGGATGCCATTGCGGAAGCGGTTGTCGCATTGCTGGAGAACGATGCGGAGCGCCACGCGATGCGCAAGCGTGCCTATCTGCACTCGCGTGGAACAACGTGGCCGACGACAGCGCGCGCCTACATGGCGACTTTCCAGCGGGCGCGCTTTGAGCGCTCGTTGCAGCCCCGCGCCACCCAACCGGACGAAATCGCAGCAGGCCTGATCGACCCGACAGAACACCTGCCGGCTCTGAACACCAATCATCTGTTCACCATGACCGACGACACGGGCATGTTGCAGCACGCAATCTTCTCCGTGCCCAACACGCGCGAAGGCTATACCACCGACGACAACGCACGCGCGCTGATCGTCTCCACTCTTCTGAATGAGAGCGTCGGGTTTCCGCACGGGCAGGACCATCTCAATCTCTCTCGCCGCTACCTGGCTTTTCTCTGGCTTGCATTTCATTCCGATATCGGGCGCTTCAGGAATTTCCTCGGCTACAACCGCAAATGGCTTGAGGACATTGGCTCGGAAGACAGCCATGGGCGCGCGTTGTGGGCCCTGGGTTCGGTGCTCGGACATTCGCAGAATGCCGGTTTGCGCGGAGCCGCAGGAAGACTCTTTGAGGCTGCCGCGCCCGCGGTTCTCAAGTTCTCGAGCCCGCGCGCGTGGGCATTCAGTGTTCTCGGCATGCAGGCCTATCTCGACTGGTTCCCCGGCGACAGGGCCATCCAAATCGCACGCAACGCGCTCGCCAATCGCCTGCTCGATATTTACGAGCGCAGCCGTTCCGATAAGTGGCATTGGTTTGAGAAGAGTCTTGCGTACTCCAATGCAAGACTGGCGCAGGCGCTCATCCTGGCCGGCGGGCGCAGCAAAAACAAGAAGATGCTCGCGGCGGGAATCGAGTCACTCGAATGGCTTGTCGCCGCTCAGCATTGCGGTGACCCGGAGATCTTTGTGCCTATCGGCTCTAGCGCATGCTTCACCGAGGGCGGCGAAAAGCCACGATTCGACCAACAGCCTGTCGAAGCCTGCGCCACCATCTCCGCTTGTCTTGAGGCATACAGGCTCACGCACGAAGAGCGCTGGAGCAACGAAGCCCATTGCGTCTTCAGTTGGTTCCTCGGCAAAAACGATCTGCAGGCGCCCCTTTACGATGCAACAACGGGCGGATGCAAAGATGGACTTCATCCCGACCGCGTCAATGAAAATCAGGGAGCGGAATCAACGCTCTCGTTCCTGATGGCGCTCCTGGAAATGCAGCGAGCGAATGGATCCCACGCAGAAAACACGTACCAGGAAATGAGCATCTCCCTTTGAATCCAGTTATTCAGTCACCGGCTCTGCCAGAGGCCTCTGCTGTGGAACAGCTAAAACCGGGACCATGTGCAGACCTTCCTCTGCTCACGCGCTATTCCGACAATCCGATTCTTAGCGGCCACGATTGGCCCTACGCCGTGAACAGCGTCTTCAACCCAGCAGCAGTGCTCCTGCCCGACGGAGACACGCTGCTGCTGTGCCGCGTGGAAGACCGCAGCGGCCTGTCGCACCTGGGCGCGGCACGTTCAAAGAATGGAATTAACGGATGGCGCATCGATGCCCAGCCAACGCTGATGGCGAATCCCCAGGAATACCCTGAAGAAATCTGGGGCATCGAAGATCCGCGCATCACCTACGTCCCGGAACTCGAGCAATATGCGGTGGCGTACACTTCCTTCGCCCGCGGCGGTCCGGGAGTTTCCCTCGCGCTCACCAAAGACTTCAAGAGCTTTGAGCGTTTCGGCGTGATCATGTCGCCCGAGGATAAGGACGCCGCTCTGCTGCCGCGAAGAATCAACGGCTACTGGGCCTTGATCCATCGCCCCATGACCACCACCGGCGCTCATATGTGGATCTCTTACTCTCCCGATCTGCGGCATTGGGGCAGCCATAAAGTCATTCTGGTAGCACGGCGCGGGGGATGGTGGGATGCGAACAAGATTGGCCTGTGCTCTCCGCCCATCGAAACGCCCAAAGGCTGGCTGGTCATCTACCACGGCGTGCGGGTTACCGCCTCGGGAAGCATCTATCGCCTCGGCCTCGCGCTCTTTGACATCAACCAACCGGAGATCTGCCTGCAACGAGGGGATTCGTGGATCTTCGGTCCGGAAGCCCCCTACGAGCGCGTCGGAGATGTGCACGACATTGTGTTTCCCTGCGGCCAAACCATCGCCGCGGATGGCGACACGATCAACCTCTATTACGGAGCAGCCGATTCCAGCATCGCTTTAGCCACGGGAAGCATTCGTTGTCTTCTCACATGGCTGGATGCGAATTCCAGCGCGGGAGACGGAACCGAGCAGTGATCGACGGAGCTGGATCCGAGCAGTGATGGGCGGAGTCGGATTCGCCCCATGACGGACGCCACCCCATGCAATGGAAATGTGGGATGAATGTCGCATGGAGCAGAAGTTCGGGATGAATGTCGCATTGAAAGGAATTTCCCCATGAGTGTCGCCACCCTTACCTGGCCGGATTGGCTGCCCAAAGTGCTTTTCTTCCGCCGCAGGTGCCCTCGCTGCAAATCCGTTGAATTCAAGCCCGGCGAGTTGCGCCCTTACGATGGCCTGCTTGCCCTGTTTTTTCTCCGCCCGGTTCGCTGCAAGTTTTGCTGGCGCCGGTTTTACTGGGTCACCCTGAAGGGCGCGGAATGAGCATCGAGCAACACGACTCCGGTCCCACGTCGAACGATCTTCTCGAAAGCCTTATCGCGGATCGCGCCCCGGCAGCCCTGTCCGATCAAGCAGCCTCGCCCGATTCGGTCGTTCCGATCGTTGCCGAAAGCGCCCAGTCGGTGCAGAACGACGTCGAAAACATCGAAGATGCGCCGGCCGTCAACGTGCAACCCTGCCAGAGCGACCTCTAGCGCCGCCCGGATAGCCCGCTTCGCGGGCTTTTTCCTCAAGTAAAAGCCACCTTTCAATGCACTCGAGAAGTCTACGTGTATTCCGAAAAATGCTTTCCCCTCCGTGCATTGTTCAGGCTCCCGCAGTTTCGGGGATATCTCTGTGGCGTAATTCGGGAAGACCGGCTCGAAAAGAGCAGACTCAAAACGTCGTCGTGAAGCGAAGCAGATAGCTCCTCGGTGGCCCAATCGCGTTTCCTGAGAACAATCCGCCAAAGTCGATCACGTCAAGAACATCATTCAGGTTCTGTCCGTCGGCCTGAAGCCGTACATGGACTCTCTCGGAGCTGTAAAGATCTGCTCCCGCGGAGGCGTTTACCTGAAAGGAAGGATCGATCCGCCCGCGATCGAAGTCAATGCGGTTCAAGACTTGTTGTCCATATTCCGCGAGCACGGTGGATGGATCGCCATCGAACTCGAATGGAAGACCGGTGTCGTATTGGATTCCGCCCGCCAGCCAGATTCTGGGATGAACCTGGTAGCGAAGTTGGCCGCGCACCGTATTGCGTTGATCCTGCGAATCCGGGAGGTGCCCGGAGAGCTGCGTTTCGGCAGCGGTTGCGTCATCGCCGAGAAACAGCCCGCCGGTCACGGGATTCCAGGCGTTGCCCACCTGGTAGGAATAGCTGACAAATCCCGAGAGTTTTCGCCAATCAAGCAGGTCGAGCTTGCCCTCAGCGCCATAGATAATCGCTTTCCGAAAAGCAATCGGGAAACTGATGCTCGTATTTTCAATCTCGTCGTCGTCGGCATAGTTGTCAACGACTCTCCGGAAATAGTTGATATCGAGCTTCGCCCTGCCGAAGAGCCCTTGCGTTAGTCCTCCCTCAAAATAATCTCCGGCCGACGGCTGCACCGGCAGCCGGAGAAACGTCGTGGGGTCCAGGGAGTCAACCTGCGTTGAGCTGGAGAGCAGAATATTCTCGAACGAGGGTGTCTGAAAAACACGATCGTAGGAAAAGTGCAGCACCAGATTGACCGGTGAAAAATACCGCGAGACAGCGAATCGCGGCTCGAAGGCCTGCTTGTTCACAAGAAGCTGATAATGATCCCATCGGAGTCCGGCCTTGATCGACCAATTTCCCAGGTGGACGAGATCCTCGACGAATACCGACTCCTCCAGGTCTGCTCTCTGCCCGGTGAAGGCGAAGGTAAGCGGTGTCCCGTCGTCGAATTGGCTCGGATCGGTGATGACGTAACTCGTATTTTCATGCAGGGAGATATTGTCGGACTCTGCCCCGGCTTTCCACTCGCTTCGACCTCTGTCGGCAACCACGAGGGCCTTGAAGTAGCCCTCGCGAAACTGGTTGTGCTCGAAGACCTCGACAGGCGTTGACTCCGGATTTGAATTGAAATCGCTTGCGTTGTCGCGCACCATGCCTCCGAGCTTCGCCAGCGTATTCGGCGAGAAGGTGTGCTCGTACGAGGCGATGCCCATGGTTTCGATGTTGTCCGCTGTCTGCCGCTGGCCCGCCGCTTGTTGCACCTGTTCGTTCGGAATGTCATAACGCGACAATTCGTGGCGCACGCTCGCGCTAAAACGATCGTTCCTTGTGAGGTCGCGCTCGTAGCGAGCCGAAAAGTCGCCGAGCGTGCCGGTATTTGAGAAGTTCTGTGGAACGACAGGATTCAGGTAATGGGCGGTCATGCTTCCGCTTGCGCTGCCGCCCAGCGTGTTCTTGCCCGCGGTGTATTGCCCCTTCGCAAAGGCGCTTCCAGTGTCGAAACTGCCACCCGCCAGTGCGAGCTCACCGTGAAATCCCGGCTGGGCATCCTGTACGGTATTCACCTCAATCACCCCGCCCATCTTTTTGCCGTATTCGGCCGGAATTCCAGCCGTGTAGATACTCAGGGACTGAACATCGTCAGCCTCAATCTCGGGCCCAAAGCCTGGAGATCGATTGTCCGTTAAGGGAATGCCGTCGACCACAAATTGTGTCTGATATTCCGACCCGCGTGGATGAAGCACGGCATTTCCTTCATAGAGCCAGCCGGGCTGCGAATTTACAAGGTCCTGCAGCGATCGACCGGGAATGGAGCTGAGGCGGTGCTGAATAAAGAAAGAGCCAACCTGGTCTATATCGCCGGGCCGCTCGGGATCGATCAGGGTATTGGCTGCCTGAACCGCGATGGTCTCTTCCACGGTGGCGAGTTTGAGCGAGATGGAACGTGTGATTGGAATCGACGAACCAATGGAAACAGTTTCGACGAAAGGTCCGAATCCCGAATGGTCGATGCTCAAACGGTAAATGCCATAGGGAAGCCTTGCTATATCAAGATTGCCGTGCGTGTCGGTCTCAAGATCGGCGGCGTATTGGTTGGCTTGGCTGAGAAGATGAATCGTTGCCTGAATGCCGTGGCCGGACGGATCGGCGATGTGGAGTCGCAATTCTCCGCTGTTGCTCTGGCAAAAAGCAGAGAGAGCGCCCGCGAACAGGAGAATGACGTATCGTTTCAACGGCCCGCCTCACGAGATCCCGGTATCTTCTTTATAAGGCTTCACCGGTGGGCGCATCGGAGAACAGAACTTGCGCTTTGGCCGGGATATGCCTGTTGATCCAATGCTGTTCAGCCTTGATGACCGCACCTACAGAATATCGGTCTTGACTTCAGGCCAATTCGCTCATCGGCTCTCACCTGCACCTCGCTCCGCGATTGGTCGCGCTAGACGCCCATATCGCCGCAAAACACCCCCACCGGCCCCATCTTCGCCGACTGCCCCAAACCCTCTCCACCTCTTTATTGAAGAGCCAAGCACGCGGCTTTTGGTCCTTTGCGCGTCGGAGGGAGCAGGGGCCTTCAGGCCCCTGAAACAAGACCTCAACCAACCCGGGCTTCACCCCTGGAGCCTTGCATCAGGCTCGGCTGGTAGGTCGGGGATTCATCCCCGACTGCCGCAACCCGCCGCAAAAAGTGAGCGGGCTTCAGCCCCTGTCCGCGCGCTTACCTTGTGCCAGCGCGTCGAAGGAAAGCATCCCCAAAGCCGACTTTCGAGGACCTATCCAGGCATTGGTGATTCTTCGTCAACTGAAATTGGCATTGTGGCGAACTTCAGCTCACCGACAAACCGGGTATCTCCTGAACCGTTCGTCCAACCCGCGCTGGTCGGATGGCGGATCACTCGGACGTATCGCAGCCCTATTTCACTAGACCCACGATCAGGTCGCTAGGCCCTGGTAGGCTGATCCGGCGTACCTGGGCGAACCCAGCAGCTTTCATCCAGCAGGTATATTCGCCCTCGCTGTAACTGGCGCCGCCCTCGGTGCCAACGAGCATGTTCACAGAGAACAGTGCCGCGTGTTCCGGTCCGGTCTTATCAGGATTGAGGATGAAGTCCTGCACGACGAGTCGGCCGTTGGACGCGAGTGCTTGATGGACGCGGCAGAAGATCTCCCTGTTCTGCTCTTCGGAAAACATGTGGCAAATCGCGTTCATCATGACGATATCGTAGCCGGAGCCTAAGTGGTCATGGAGCATATCTCCCGCGCGAATGCCGACTTGTGCTGCGACGCCGGCCTTGTTGACATACTCGGCAGTAAGCGACACCACCTCGGGAAGATCAAGTATTTCGCACCTCACACCGGGATAAGCCCTCGCGAACGCGATGGAATAAGCGCCCGAGCCTCCGCCCAGATCGAGGATGCGGTGGACGCCATCTGTGCCCAGGGCCTTCACCACCTGCGGGGCGCGCTCCTTGGCATTGCGCTGCATGCCGGCGATGAAATTGTGCGTCCATTCCGGAGTATTGGCGCGACCGATCGGAACGCAGGTGCCGCGTAACACTGCGTCCGTCAGTGTACTCCAGCGATGCCAGATGTTAGCTGTATGGAGCAGACCATCGCGGTGATTGTCACTTGATCCCTGAACAAAGAAGCGATCGGACTCGGGTGTGTTCCTGTAATCGTCGCCGCTCTTCGAGAGAAGTCCGAGAGCTACAAGTGCGTTGAGCAGAATGCTTACCGCGCGGACATTCGCGTTGACCCGCGTCCCGATCTGTTCAGCATTGGCCCCCTCCCCGACGGCAGTAAAAACGTCAAGTTCAAGCGCTGTAAGAAGACAACGACTCGGCATGTAGCCGCGGACCATCTGATATAGGTGATCGGGCAGCGTTCCTGCTCTCTCGCGCGCTTCCATTGCATCACGGAACCTTTTCCTGTGCTCGGCCGACATGGCCTTCATCGCAGGAGCATCATCCCACATGAGACGATCCACCGGCTTGCCATCGCGCAGATGCTTTTCGACGATTTCGGATACATCGGACGGCTGTACGCGGCGATACCACACCCCAGCCGGATAAACGATCATTACTGGTCCTTCATCACACAGTCCCATGCAGCCGGAGGTAGTGACTTGCACATCGCTGTCGAGACCACGTGTTTCGATCTCCCGATCGAGGACGTCGAGCACCGCGAGCGACCCGCTGGCCGGACAGCAAGGGATGCCCGCTGGCTTCTGCTGCGTGCAGATGAACAGATGGCAGTGGAACGGTTCCATCGCAGTCTCCAATCACGGATCAATGTTAACTCTCCCTCTCATCGCAGCAGGGGATAGCACCGGGGAATGCCATGTACAGATCTTCTGTGACTTCGGGAAGATGACGCGCAGTGGTGATTCCCAAACAACGGGCAAACCGGACAATGTCACTTGATGAAAACAGCCCAAAGCGCGCATTGAAGAGGTCTTTCGAAGCGGATTTGCTCCCTGGGACAGATCAGTATCGGAAGACGCCCATGTCGTCAGAAAAGACCCGCCGACTGCCCCATCTCGCCAACCCCGCAACCCCCTCCCGCCGCATTTTCCCCGCAAACCACTGAAAACACTCCCGAAATTCATTTCCCAACTTTGCCGATCATTTCCTCCGTTTGGCGCACAATGGTCCCATGATCGAAGAGCAAACCAGAGTCTCTCCCTCAGGCCCTCGATCGCTTGGTCCCTGCTTTTCTGACCACTGGCCACTGTTCACTGACCACTGTTTTTCCGGAGAGTGTTCAACCAGGCATTCTACGCAACTCGGAACCCTCGACGGCCCGGTACCGGCTCTACCCGCGAAAACCAGCCCCGGCCGCGCCCGGTCCAAACCAAAATCGCCGAGTGTCAGATATATCCCCGGTTCAATGTGTCAGGTATGTCCCCGGCCCGTACCGTGCCTCCGGCACCCCACCCCCCATGCCCTAAGTACCCCACCCCCCTATGCCCTTTTGTGAAACTGTGAAACTGTGAAACTGTGGACCAAGCCGAATCAGTAACTTACAGCCACAGTTTCACAGCTTCACAGTCTCACAGTTTCACAGTTTTCGTTTTTTTGTCGTTCTTGATTTTGAGCTCTCGCGTCAGCTCCCTTTTTTTGGAACTCCGCAAGCTCCGAAAACATCGCCCGCGGAGCCCGTGCTGAGCGAAGCCGAAGTGCGCAGCCCTCGATTTTCCGCATCAGTTTGTCCGGGACGGCTCTCTCGATTTCCGATCATTCAAGCTCCATGAATACGATTGTCTTTCGAAACCGCAAGTGAGCTATCTTTCGTCTCTGTTTGGGCGTACTGTTGGTCACACAGACAATCGAACGCACAATTGAGTGGATCGGATCGCAGGTTTTCGCCTGCCCACGAGACCTTCTCACTGGGTTCCGCAGTACTGAGCCGCCATGTCTTATGTAGGCATCAACATCGGCGCACTGACGGTCAAGGTGGTCACGGTCCGGCCCAACGACAAAAATGCTGACCCAAAAAATGCAAAGGTGATCGCCCATCAGGGACGCCCGCTGGATGTTCTTGAGCAACTGCTGGCTGCGCCGGAATTTGCGGACGCCGAGTATTTCGGCGTGTCCGGCCATCTGGGCCGCATCTCCGAGTTTGCCGCAATCCAACGCGCCCTGAGCGAGGTGCGCAAACGCGGCGAGGGCGAGTTTGACGCCGTGGCATCCCTCGGCGGCGAATCTTTTCTGGTCTATACGCTGGCCGGTGGAAGAGTCACCAATGTCCTCTCGCACAACAAATGCGCCGCGGGCAGCGGCGAATTCTTCGTGCAGTTGATCGGCAGGATGGGACTGGACATCGATACCGCGATCGGCCTCTCGTCTTCCGGAAGCGTCGTCCCGCTGGCCTCGCGCTGCACCGTGCATTGCAAGTCCGACGTGACGCATAAGCTGAATCGCCACGAGGCCACGCCCGCCGACATTTTGAAGACGCTGCACGAAAGCATGGCCGGGAAGGTTGTGTCGCTCCTCGAGAAAGGGCAATCCCCGCTGGGGCGCGTGTTGCTGATCGGAGGCGTGACGCGCAATGCGGCCTTTGTTGAGGCGCTCGGCGAGAAACTTCCGGCGACCGAGCTTGTGGTGCTGCCGGAGAGCGAGTGGTTCGAAGCGTGGGGCAGTGCATTGCTCACTCGCGAAAATCCGCTTTACAAATCCCCGCACCTTTCAGAGCCGCCGGTCTTCGATACGCTTCCGCCGCTCGATCAGTTTGAGGACCAGGTGCAGGTGATGGCCGCCCCACCGCTGCACTTGCCGCCCGACGGTCCCATGGTGCTGGGTGTGGATGCAGGCTCGACGACGACCAAGGCTGTCCTGCTCGATCCCGCGACACGAGCCATCGTGGCTTCGCATTACGCGCGCACGCACGACGATCCCGTGGCCGCGGCTCGTGAGTGCGTCAGGGCCCTCGTTGCTCTGGTCGGTAATCGCCCAGTGAGCCTGGTGGGCGCAACCGGCTCGGCGCGGGAACTGGTTGGCGCGTTCCTGGGAACCGAGCGAGTGTACAACGAGATTTCGGCCCACGCCGCCGGCGCAACGCACTTTGCCGCGGACGTGGACACCATCTTTGAGATCGGCGGCCAGGACGCCAAGTACATTTACCTGCGCAATGGCGTGCCCATTGGCTATGCCATGAACAACGCCTGCTCCGCTGGCACTGGGTCGTTCCTCGAGGAAAGCGCGCAGAGCGACCTGGGGGCCGGCGTCACCGAAATCGCGGACATCGCGATTGCCGCGCCCTCGCCGGTGAAATTCAAGGCCACCTGCGCGGCGTTCATCAACTCCGACATTCGCATCGCGCAGCAACAGGGCCAGAAGCGCGACAACATTCTTGCCGGACTGGTTTATGCCATCGCCGACAACTACCTCACCAAAGTCAAAGGGCAGCGCCCAGTCGGCGAGAAGGTGCTGCTGCAAGGAGGGGTGGCTCTCAACCGGGCAGTCGGGTATGCATTTGCCCAGCGCGTCGGGCGCCCGATCGTGATCCCGGCCAATCCGGAGCTGCTCGGTGCTCTGGGCGTGGCGCTGCTGGCGCTTGACCGCGCAGGCCGCGTACTGGGCACGGCCACCGATCTCGAGACTCTTGCCGCGGCAGAGATGAAACTCATGGGCCGATTCATCTGCCGGGCGTGCAAGATGTATTGCGGCATCGAGCGCTTCGAGGTGGCTGGGCGAAAGTTTCCCTTTGGCGGTCGCTGCAGCCTCTACGAGAACGTGTGGAAGAGAAGGACCCGCATTGCGCCTGCCGCGGATCTGGTGGAGCAGCGCGCCGCAATCGTCTATGGTGTCCAAAAACATGCCGGCGCAGAACCGGTTCAGGAACCGAAATCGCGCGATTACTGGGACGTTGGCCCCGCGCTTGAGGCCGCGCGGTCGTTTCTTGAGGAGTCGTTCGGCCAGTCCAACGCAAAGCCGCGGATCACGGAGACACGCATTGGCATTCCTCGCGCGCTGACCACGCATTCCTTGTTCCCGCTCTATTCTTCGTTCTTCTCCGCCCTGGGGATGGAGGTTGTGTTGTCCGGACTGGACCTGCGGGGCGATCTCAAGTCGAACTCCGGTTTTTGTCTGCCGGCGGAGATTGCACATGGCGCGGTATTCGATCTGGCGCAGAAGGACGTGCGCGTGGTCTTCCTTCCGCAATTGGCGCGCATGCCTCAGAACGGCTCTCCCAAGGATTCGTATCTCTGCCCGATCACGCAAGCCGGCCCTTATTTCCTGGCCAAGGCATTCCCCGATACGCAATTTCTGGCGCCTATTCTGGACTTCTCCCAGGGATACGCGAACAACACGGCGATGACGGAGATGGCCGTGCGCGAGATGGGAATCTCGCGGGAAGCGGCCAATGAAGCCTGGGCCACGGCAGTACGCGATCAGACGGATGCGGAGCGCGCTCTGATGCAAATGGGCCGTCAGGCTCTCAATCAGGCGTTGGCAGAGGGTAGCCCGGCGATTCTATTGGCCGGCCACAGTTATAACGCCTACACGCCGGAGGCCTCGCAATCGGTAGGCAAGAAGCTTTCCAGCATGGGATTTCTGGTGATTCCCGCCGACTGCCTTGAGCCGGTCGGTGCAGGGCCAACCGCCTGGCACTTCGCAAATCAAATATTGAATGCGTCCTTGCTCGCGAAACAGCATCCCAACCTGTTTCTCCTGGTTGTCAGCAACTTCAGTTGCACCATCGATGCATTCACTCACTCGGTGCTCGCGTCCCAATTGGGATCCAAGCCGTATCTGATTTTGGAAATCGACGCTCACACCGCTGACGCCGGTGTGCAAACGCGCCTTGAGGCCTTTCTCGACGTAGTGCAGAATTACCGCGCGTCTCAACGCGGACCTGCCAGGGCGTTTACCCCTTGCACGTTGCTCACGGGCGGGGTCGTTCTCGCTTCCAGCGGCGAGCGAGTGCCGCTCACGGATCCGCGGGTTAAATTGCATCTTCTTAACTTCTCGCAATACCACGAGCAGTCCGCGGCCATGGCCCTCGGCTGGCTTGGTTTGCACGCCGGCCAGGAGGTCCCCATCGATCGCGGGCAGCTCGACCTCGGCCTGCAATTCACCTCCGGCCGCGAGTGTCTTCCGCTGCCTCTCGCCATCGGACAACTGCTCAAAATCCATCGCGATCGCAAGCCCGGCGAGATCGTCGGCTTCTTCATGATGCGGGGCGGCGCTCCCTGCGCATCCGAAGCTTATATGGAGTATTTCGAAAGGTTCATCGTCGAGCATCGGTTGGCCGACGTATTCATGGTCAGCCCCGGATCGGAAGACGGCTATCTCGGCTTCGGGCCCGGCATTCTCATGGACAATGTGTCCCCCGCCATTTTGCTTGCCGACATTCTTGTCGAGATCGACAATGTTCTGCGCGTAGCAGGCGCTCCCGGATGCATCGAGCAGCTTCAGCGCGAGTGGAATCAATTCCGGCTCAAGGCAGGAACGCTGGATGAGTTTTCGTCCCAACTGCCCGCATTTGTTGAGCAGTTGACTGAGCTGCCGCTGACGCGAGATCCCGCCGCCTGCCCCAAGGTGGTCGTCACAGGCGACTTCTTCGCCCGCTTCAGTCCGTTTTTCATGGATGGGGTCCGCGACCTTTATGCCGCGCGTGGAATCATCCTCAAGCCCGTCGATCTCACCGAGCTATTTCTCTATGTGACCTATGACGGGATGCGGGAAATGGCCGATAACTGGGGACTGAAGCCGGGGGGGGTCGCTCTCGCCAAAGCCTGCACAAGGATGCTGGAACCCGATGGACAAGAGTATCTGCAGCGATGGTGGGGCTATCAGTCCGGAAGAAAAGCCGAGCAACGCTACCGCGAGATATTTTCGAAGACCCGACTCCTCATTTCCAGGTCCAACGACGTCGTTACTTTAATTGATAAGAGCTCCGAACACATTTCGCCGCGGATCTTCGGCGAGGTCACGCCCACAGTTGGCAGGAGCTTGAACGCGGAATACGAAGGTTACGACGGCATCATTTTGATCGGGCCGTTCAACTGCCTTCCCTTCAGAATCTCCGAAGCGATTCTCAAGCCTGTCAGCATACAACACAGCATGCCCCTACTCTGCTACGAAACCGACGGTTGCGCTGTGTCGCCTGCCGTGCTCAGGCAAGTGGACGTGCACATCCAGCAGGTCCTCGAACACTCGGCCAGAACCCATTCCGAGCAGCCTGAGCCGCTGATTCGCTGATCCCTGATTCGCCGATTCGAAGAAAGGTCTACAGCCTGCAAGGCTGAACGCTTCGCCTGATTCGCACTTATGCCACGACACACCACATCGCAGAGGCGCACAGCCAACTGCGTTCCTCACGCCCCGTGTGCTCACCCAGTCGCAACGAACTGAGAGCGGACAGTTGAGAGCGGTTGTTCGCCATTACGCGACCGTTGGCCGCAGCTCCACTCGCTTCGTCGCGATTTCGATTTTTGCCGGAGCGACCGTTTTGTCGCGCACGACGGTGCTCGCTTCAAGCGCGATCGTGCCTGCGTTCTTAGTGGATTGCACGATGACCTGCGCGAGCCCGTTGAAAAGCGAGCGGCGCGGCTCCTTGTCGCTCTCGTGGCAGTTGGGATCGCCGTTGCCCACCCCGATGAGCGCGCCTTCGCCCGTGACTTTGAAGTTGATCATGTTCTGCGCCGTGGGCAGCGCGCGGCCCGCGCTGTCGAGCGCGTCGACGGTGAGTACAACCACATCCTGGCCATCGGCATCGATGGCCGTCCGATCCGCCGTAAGCCGCAGGGACGCAATTGGTCCCGTTGTCTCGCGCTTTTCCGTCAGCACGAGTTTGCCGTCCTTCCAGCCCTGCGCCTCGATCGCGCCCGTCTCGTAGCGAACTTTCCATTCAAGATGCCCGAGCCGCGGAACCTTCTGCCGGCCCAGGCTCTTGCCGTTCAGGAACAGTTCAACCTCGTCGAGGTTCGAGTGAACCCACACGGGAATCTCCTCGCCTTCTCTGCCTTCCCACGTCCAGTGCGGAAACAGGTGCAGCACCGGCTCTTTCGTCCACCACGATTTGTAGTAGAAGAAGTTGTCCTTGGGAAATCCGCACGTATCAACGATGCCGAACTGCGAGTTGATCGACGGCCATCCATACGGCGTCGGCTCGCCGCGATAGTCGAAGCCGGTCCACGCAAAGCCGCCGGCTTCCCACTCGCGCGTAGCATAAAACGTCCACCACTCCTCGGCGAGCTGGCTCCAGACGGTGTGGTTCACGTCGTAGGCGCTGAGCGTGTTGCGCAGCGGATCGGTTTCATAGCAGCCGCGCGTCGAGATGGTGCTGGCCGTCTCCGATCCGTAAATAGGCCGCGTCGGATGCTCCTTGTGATAACCATCGGGACGATTCAAGCCGTAGTTGAACCCGATGACGTCGAGCGCATCGGAGTCGCCCTTCTCGTTATCTCCATTCACCGCCGCTCCCACCACGCGCGTGGGGTCGAGCTCGTGGCAGCGCCGCACCATGGTCGCGGCGATCTTCGCGCCCTCCTCGGCGTCTTCGCCCTGAAGGCGCCACTCCTCGTTGCCGATCGACCAGATAATGATCGATGGTGAATTGCGGTAACGCTTGATCATGACTTCGAGCTGCGCCATGCCCTCGGGGCTGGAGCTCATCTGGCGCGTCTCGCACATCATCATCATTCCCATTCGGTCGCAGGCTTCAACCAACTCCGGTGTGGGCATGTTGTGCGAGGTGCGTACGGCGTTGCAACCCATCATCTGCTGCAGCACGCCGATGCGGAAGGCCTGAAGCCGGTCAGGCAGCGCGGCCCCCACTCCCGCATGATCCTGGTGGTTGCAGGTGCCCTGAATCTTGAGCGGCTTGCCGTTGAGGAAGAAGCCGTGATCGGCGTCGAAGCGGGCCGTGCGCAGGCCGAAGGTGATGCGCTCGGCGTCGCGGACCTTATCGCCGGTCCTGACGGTGACAATGGCGGTGTAGAGATTGGGCGTTTCCACCGACCAGAGCGCAGGGTGGTCGATCGTAGCCGTCGCTTCGAAGCTTGCGGACCCGTCCACGGCGATCTGCTGCGCGGGTGCTTCCGCGGTCGCTACATTCTTCCCGGCTGCATCCAGAATCTGCCAGCTCACTGCCGCTGAATCGGCATCCTTGCCTTCATTCGCGACGATGGCTCCGAGCGAAAGCGCCGCAGTGTCGCCTTTCACGTCGGCGCGCGCCCAGCTCTCCCACTGGCCCAGGTGCAGCGGATCGGACTTGGTCAGCCAGACGTGCCGGTAAAGTCCCGCGCCCTCGTAGAACCAGCCGTCGCCAAAGGTCGCGTCGACGCGGGCCACGACGCAGTTCTTTTGGCCGATGGCGAGGAAGTCGGTGATGTCGAAACGGAAGGGCGCGTAGCCGTTGTCGTTGCGGCCGATGAAGCACCCGTTCACGAACACCAGAACATCGCGAAAGGCCCCGTCGAACTCGACCGCAATGCGGCGGCCAGCGTCGCGCGCAGGAATGTCGAACTCGCGGCGGTACCACCCCACGCTGGTGTCGGGATAGCGGCGGCCGAGCGGCTTGTAACCGTGCGGCGCCAGCGTGTCGTCCCACACGAACGGCAGCTCGACCGCCCAGTCGTGGGGCAGATTCAGCGAACGCCACTTCGAATCGTCGTAACCAACGCGGGCAAATCTGAAGTCGCCGGTCTTGGCGAAGGACTCCTGATTGTTTCCGAAACCCAGATCCCTGGCCGGGTCTGCGCCGTTGCCGAACTGGAACTTCCAGCCGAAGTCGAAGAGCAGTTGTTCACGTGGAGCAATGGCTGCGGCGGAGCCGGTCTCGGGGGCACCCCCCAGGAGAGCGGCGGTGCGCGCCCATGCCGAGCGGGCCAAAAGAGACGAGGTTGAAAGCGCCAATCCGGATGAAAGCAGGTCGCGGCGGGAGATAGGAGACATAGAGGGCCTCATTCCGATGAAGTTGCACGGCGGATGCTGTGAACACCGCAAGCGGCGGGCAACAAGGCACTATAAATCAACGTGCACAGGGCTGTATACGGTTACAGGAAATCGGCACAATGGCGCTGACCGCAGGGTGGATTATGCGCGGCCGCACAGAGCAAGCGGGTTTTGAAGATGGTAAACTCGAACCGTCAACCAGCTCGATCGGAGAGATGGCCGAGTGGCTGAAGGCGCACGCTTGGAAAGCGTGTTTAGGGGAAACTCTAACCTGGGTTCGAATCCCAGTCTCTCCGCCATTAGAATCAGCAGTTTTCGTAAATTGCTTCCTCCAGAAAATTATCACAAATCCTCAAGGCGTGAGCCTTTTCAATGCGTGTAATTCCGCGCATTTCTCAGTCAGTGTGCCGCTCTTTCCACTTCCTACACGCGGGGCTGCATGTAGTGGTGCCTGTCTTCATAAGGCCGGGTCCTACGCCCGTGTAAATGTACCCGAGACAACCTTCGCTCGCACCCATGCAAGACTGCTCCACAATCTCTCCCGATAAAAGGCGTGCGAGCGTCAGCCACATGAAGGCTAGGAGATTCACCGGGTACACAAACAGCTCCATGTTCTGATTCAGACACACCCTTGCACAGCTCGGTGTTTTCACGTCTCTGAGTGCTGATTCAATCTCTATCTGCAATTCTTGTCTTGACCTTTGCCGGGCTGCTCTTGCCACGCCCTCACTATTGCATTGGTCCCACAAGCCCACGGCCCACTTCATTTGTCGAATCTGATGCCTCCAAAGGCTTGGTGTTGCATAGGGCCGCACAATGCGCCGCCCGGTAATCGCCGTTTCGTCCTTTTGGTAATACTCCTGTCCTGGGAAGCCAAGAATGTCGCCGTACTCATTGGCAAAGTTGAGGATGTGGTATGCCGCAGCCTTTGGGTCCGTTTTCATGTCCGCGAAGGTCCGAAACAGAGATAGCGGGGGCTGGTATCGCACCGTCCATCCTTTCGTCTTCTCACGAGGCCAGCGAAGCTGATAGCCACCTTTTGTCTTCCGCCACGTAAAGGCCGTCTCCGGTTTGTGCCAAACGAATCGTGTGTCTAAGTTTCCCTTGCTCATAGCCATACCTCGCAATGTCACATTTGAAGTGTATCATGTGTGACACTCGGTTTTCAACTGTGGCATAGTGAAATTAGGTTTTACGAAGCGAGGCAAGGCAATGCAGAGCAACGACGACTTCTTGACATTGGAAGAGGCAGCCAAACTGACGGGCTTTTCTCACTGGAGTATTAGGCGTTGGGTTGGGACAAGATTGACCCGCTATGAATCCATGGGCCGGATTTTGGTGAGCCGCGTGGAGCTGCTTGCACTTGTGGAGCCTAAGAAAGTGGAGACACAGGCATGATTGACGCGGTTGATGAGTTGATTGCATTCCGCAAGCAGCAAGGCAGAATCAGCCGGACACTGAGGCGAGTTTATCGGTTTCACAAAGCGAATCCCCAAGTGCTCGACTTTCTTGTCACAGAGATGCGCGTTGACCGTGAGAACGGATGGACCCGCACTTCGCTTGGGAGTTTGTGGCATTACGCGCGTTGGGTTCTAACAAGAAAACATCATGTGCCGGGTGAAAGTTTCGTGATGAGCAACAATTTCTTCCCGTGGTACGGGCGGATCATTGCAATTTTGCACCCGGACCTTAACGGCTTTTTCGAGATGGCACGAAGTAAGGCAGACGCGGACCTTGGCACGGCTCTTGAATCAGTGAAAGACCGAAAGCCGGGTTATATTCGCCGCTTGATGTGGGCCGATGGCACGCCGCTTGAACGTGGATGGCAGCCAACGATTCTGCATGAGCCGCACCCGGTCAACCGCCGTGACCGCGTGCATAGAGTGGAGGTGCAGCAATGACGTACAGCGAGCAATCCACACAGTTGGCCCTTGATGCCTCTGTTGCGGTGTTGGTCCTAAGCAACCCGGAGTGCAATGACGTTGAGTTTTTGATGTTGAAGCCCAAGCGCATGGGAGAGTGCGAGCTGGCGGAGTTGAAGGACCGTTGGCCGGGCCGTGGCTTGCGGTCAGTTGGCACCATCGGGCTTGTGGGCACGTCACCGCGTTGGGCCTTGAAAGAGCCGTTGACATTCGAGCAAATCTCCGTGCTTGCGGATGCCTTCCTTGCTTACCTTCATGTGCTCTTCTGTGACGCGCTCGCAGGACAACAAGAGTCTGCGGAGGTTGCCGAGTTGGAGCGCCTCCACACGCTTGTGGACGCACGCACGGAGGCGTGACGCCCAAAGTCTCTGCCCGATGAAAAAGCACCGGGCCATGCACGATAGCGGGCACAGTACGTGACCTGGAGGCGTGCGAGCTGTGGCAGTGAACGCGGCAAGGGGAGTTGCCGCCGTCAACCCCGTGGGACATAAGCAATCTTGCGGGCCGCAAGAGCCGCACCAAATCAGAGGGTGCGTGTGACTTCGGATGCAGGACCGGGTACGCCCGGAAAAATTCACATCCGAAAGGTTAACTATGACAAGCATTTTCGAGCTGAAGAAACAACAGGCAGAGGCGCTCCACGCGGCTGAAGCCATCCTCAATGCATCCGGGGATCGCGGCATGAGTGAATCCGAAACGGAGCAGTACAACAATCACATGAATCGGTTCCGGGACTTTGGTGCATCTGTTCGGGCACATGAAGAGCAGAACAGCATCCGTTCCCTAATAGGCGCGAACGGCACTCCCAAGTGGCTGCATGACCCGGATGCTACACCCGCTGCAAACCGCAACCAGAAACCGATGTCTGTTGAATACGCCGAGTCATTCCTTTCTTTCGTTCGTTCTGGCGGCAAGCACGCTACCAGCGCATTGAGCGAAGGCTTTGACTCGCTGTTTGGCGGCTTCGCTTTGCCCGCACTGCCGGGCCTCTCAGCCGCAGCATATGAAGGCAGCAATAGCAGCGGCGGATTTGCCGTGTCGGTTCCCACGGAGCAGAATATCGTTTCGCTTGGAATCCCCGACATCGGGGTGAGAAGCATTGCCAGCGTCATCGCGACTCAGAACGATGTCAAAATTCCACGCGGCACTGCCTTCCCAACTGCGGCAGTCAAGGCGGAAGGCGATGGCACCGGAACGAACGTCTTCACAACCAGCAACTCCACCTTTGACCAATTCTTGCTTTCCGCGTTCATGTTGGGCGTGGCAAACCCCGTGAGTTGGGAGCTGATGCAAGATGTCAAGACCTTCCAGCAGTTCGCGATCACGGACCTCATCCGTTCTGTGAACATCCTGGAGGAAAGCTACTTTGTCACCGGCACCGGCAACGGGCAGCCTCAAGGTTTGGTGGGCAACGTAGGAACGGGCACCGGCACTGCCACTGCTGTTGAAAGCACCGGAGCGTACTTGCTCCAGTCAACTTCCGATGTTATTGGCTCGCTGAAGTCCGTTTATCACCCCACTGCCGGATGGCTGATGAATCGCAAGACCGGAGCGGCCATCAGAAAGGCGCAGACTCAGGCCAATTTGTTTTCTCCCATCTGGACTCGGGAGAATGGCCGGGATTTGCTCCATGGCTACCCGGTGACGTTCTCACAGAACATGCCGGACCTGCCGTCTGCAACCACCACGGGCGTGACACCAATTCACTTCGGGTCATTCTCGGATGGCTACGTCATCGGTGACCGTGGCGGCAGTGGCGTGTTCGTGAAAATCCTTGACCAGCCCAAGGCACTGGAGGGCTTGACCGTCCTGCTTTGCTATAGAAGGGTGGACGGTCGCGTCCGGCGCTCGGAAGCCGTGCAAGCCGTCTCTATCAGCCACAGCTAACCCGCCGTCAGTCGGCATCACTGACGTTTGAGCGAAACGGCCCACGTGCAACATGGGGAGCGTGGGCCGAACATTAGGCGCGGACCTTTTTCCGGGAGTCAGCCCGGTTACCTGCTGACCGCGCCGGGCGTTTGGATTGCGCCTCGCAAGCAGGGCTGACATAGGGACAATCCGGCTCTCAACCAAGAGCCGGAAAGTCCCGACATATTCAAGGTTGCGGAGAAAATCCGCGCACACCTCCGTCAACCGTGTGCGGTCCTCCGTTAGCCCGGCTTTGGTGTGGGGAGTACATCAGGGCCGGGCATATTTTCGAGGTGAGTTATGCAAAAGCAAAAAGCAATTCGGATTCTGTTGCCGCCCACGCTGTGCGCGGAGCTGTGCGAAGTATCGGCGGCAATGAATGAGCCGGGGATGCACCCGAAGACTGAGGCGCTATGACCTTCCTGGAGATTGCTCTCGATTGCCTACGGCGCGGTTGGTACGTCTTCCCATGTGTGCCCAAGTCTAAAGAGCCTCTTGGCGGCCTTGTCCGGCGCGGCTACCTGGACGCGAGCAATGATGAGGGCACCATCCGGCGTTGGTGGACGGCCAAGCCGGACGCCAATGTTGCGATTGCTTGCGGAGCGTCCAATTTGACGGTCCCGGACTGTGACCACGGCTGTGCATCGGAGGCGGAGGTACTTGCTTGGTTGGAGCGAGCGCGGGAAAAGCTGCCGGTGACATACGCAGTGCTGACGGGCCGCCGCGAGATGAAAGACGGCAGCGGCAAACCGGAGTACGGCGTCCAGCTCTACTACTCAACGGCCATCCCCGGCAGCGGGCATTTTGACGTTGAGGGCGGCAGTGGAGACGTGCAAAGCATCGGTGACTACGTGATGGCTGCCGGGAGTATTCACCCGGACAGTGGTGAGGCATACCGCGTGCTGATTGACGCGCCCGTTGCGCCGTTGCCGGAGTGGGTAAGACAGTTAGCGCCACAGAGACGCGCACAGGCTGAGACGATCACCGTCGATGACGCCACAGCGGACGCCTGGAAAACGTGGTTGCTCGAATACGCGGCCCATTACCAAATCGAGTTGCGGGACTTTGAGAAGCGAGCGCCAAACGGTTGGTGGTTGGGAATCAAGTGCCCGTGGGAACACCACAGCGGTGACGGCGCTGAGAGCAGCACGGCGCTTGGCATCCTGGACGGCAAGATTGCGTTTAAGTGCTCGCACGGCACGTGCGAAGCGGCCAAACGTGACACCGCTGTTTTCAAAGCTGAGATGCTTCGCGTGCGCGGAGACTACGTGCCAGAGCCGGGCGAGGACCCGGTTGTGTTGCTCGGGAAGCCAAGAGAAAAACCCGTCATCAGCGATTGGCGGGAATTGTTCCACACCAAAGATGAAGTCCTGAATTGCCCGCCTCCCACGTTTCTGATTGACCAATTCCTCCAGCGTCAAGCCATCTGCGCGATTGCCGCGCCCGTGGGACAACGGAAGAGCATCATTGCTTTGAACGTGGCACGGTCACTCACCACAAAAGAGCCGTTGTTTGGCGTCCTCCCGGTGCTGAATCAACCAAGCCGCGTGCTGTACCTCTGCCCCGAGATGGGTCTTGTGTCGCTCTCAGAGCGTGTGCGCAAGATCGGCGTGGGCGATTGCATCGGAGACACGCTCTTTGTGCGATCGATGAACCTTGGCAACTTGGATCTGATTGACATTCCCGATGCTGCCCTGGACGGCTCCGTTCTGATTGTGGACACGGCCATCCGGTTTATGAGCGGAGATGAGAATAGTGCCAAGGACACAAAGGGATTCAGTGACATTCTCTTCAACCTTCAGCGGAGGCAAGGTCGGGACGGCGCAATCGTTGTGCTGTACCACAGCCCGAAGGCAACCAAGGACGCATCGGAGCTGACGCTTGAAAACTGTATGCGCGGCAGCGGTGAATTGGGCGCGGCCATCACGGATGCACACGGCACCCGGTTGCAAGACGCATCGGACGGTTGGACCTCTGAGAGCTACATTCGGCACATCAAGGTCCGGGATTATCCCGGCCTGGAGGACTTCAACGTGCGCTGTGAGCGGGAGACGGGCGTCTTGGTCAAAACCGGGGATGCGGGCGTCAAGGCAGTGCTCTCCGTCAACAGAGGCGGGTACAAATCGAACCTGGACGGAAGGGATGACGCGGCCAAGGCACTTATCAAAGCCAACGACACGATGACCGTCAAGGCGCTCATAAAGCTGTTGGCCGATAATGGCATTGAGCGCGGGAAAACGTGGGTATCAGACACGCGCTCTGAGATTCGGGGATGCGGAGCCAAGCACACCGAATGACCGCCGCCGTATAGGAAACACACAGCGGCGGTCACTCCGTTCTTATCATCCACACCACCGTCAGTGGAATTTCATTTCATTCCACTCCACTGATGGACGGTGAGGATTTGTGGCGCTCGCACGCCGGTCAGATTCAGGCAGACGGGGTAACGATTGGACGTGACAATGCAGGCCGCGTGGTTTTCGCACTACTACCGGATCGACCTCAAAGAAACGCCAGAACGGTATTACGGCCAATCGCTTGTCAAAGTGTCGGCTTTTTCACCTTTGCAGCTCAGACGCGAAGTAGAAAAATTCGGGTACTACTTTCGACGCGAGTTTGATTACGCGATTCAGTTTGAAGCAAGCGAAATGGGACCGTATTCCGCATACATCTTTTCGAGTCATGAAGGGTTCTTGTGGGTGGGTGCCTGTTGCTTTCGCAAGTGCATTTTCCCCGACCTGGACGGCATGGAGTTGGATTCGTTGCAGTGGGCTTGGCTGCATCCCTACTTTCGGAATCGAGGCATTCTGAGAAGCCACTGGACGGCGCTCAAAGCGGAGCACGGGGACTTCTTTCTTGAGCACCCACTGTCACCGGCAATGCGGTCATTCTTTCTGAAGTACGCCAAGGACTCCGCTTGGTATCAGGCGATAGAAAGCGGCAAGCCCAATTGGGATGAGATAAAGGCACGGCTCCAGAGCGAGAAGACAACTCCAAAAGAATCAATAGGGCAGGGGGTGGGTCAAATCTTGCAGAGGTGACCTCAACAGCCCTCCGCCGCAGACAAATTTACACAAACGAACAATTCCGAAAAATGCGGTAAAAAGTACACATTTGTGTCTATTTTGACACACATCTGCGCATCCAGTTAGCGCGTCCCGAGAAGATGACTCTTCCCCACGAATCTGGAGGCATTGAACGCCTGGAAGGGCCCCGCACTATGTGATCGGAGCGGCCCCGAGGTCCGTCCGCATTTTCCGGTCCGCTGCATCGGCCTTATCTTTGTCCATGACCCGGAGCACCGCGAAAGCTGATTGCGCAGCTTCAAATGCTTTCTGTGCGTCCTGCTTTGTGTATTCCACGTTTCCCCAATGCATAATCCGGTTTCGCCTCTTGAATAGTTCGGCGTTAATGTGGGCCGTCTTCATTTCGATGACAGGCACAGCCAACGCCGTTCCGCTCCGCGCAGCTAAATCGTCCACATAACTGTCGAAGGATTTGCCCGTCAAGTACCCCGACACAAAATTGGCGGACTTTGCAAATCCGCCCGGCCTAACCCCATTGAAGTAGTCTCCCTCCCACGCTTCGCGGTCCGCGTCCGTCGCGGTTCCGTAGCCGTGCTCAATTTCTCTCCACTTCAAGTAAACGCGCGTGAGTGCGGTTTCTACTGCCATCGCACCGCAAATGATGGGCATCGTGAAGTCTCCACTCTGCAATTCCGCTTGGCTCCGGTAGAGAAGTCGTTCCCCGACAACACTAATTGTCAGAGGGTCGAAAACGTGAATTGTTGCTCCGCATGTGCATGTTGCGGGTGGGAAGGTGAGCTGTCCGTAGCCGAGGGCGCTAAAATCGCGTCCGCAAACGGAGCACGAAATTGGAACGGTGAATTTCATAGTTGACCTCGATGCAAGAATGTTACTGGAGCGGCTTTACTGCCGAGATGACCCACACAGATAAACAACGGCCCGCATTTCTCGGCGGCTATGTCTTCGCTCGCAGCGCGGAGAGATCGGCGGACAGATTCCTCATGAAATGGGGTTCCCCAACATCTTTCAAGCCGCTGGAATCGTAATGATGCGCATAGGAACGGAGTGTGACGTAGCTCAGGAGGATAAAGTTCGTTTCGTTCGTAGGTCGGCTGTTCCAATATCGTGGAAACATGGCCGACGTATCAATGACACGCCTAGCGTATCGAGTCTCTCCCTGTTCAATGAGAATCTCAGCGACGCTGAGCATTGCCCAAGGGTTCAAACCGCTTGCCCACGCCTTTAGGTTTGTGGACGCAAGAACCCTCCACGGTTCACCCTCTGGGTTCTCGATTGCTTCCAAGCGTAGCGCGCAATCCGTCATGCTGCGTTCGATGATTGCCCAATAGTCGGGATGGTAGGACAAAGACTCGCCACCCTGTCTCCGAGCATCAGCGAGCGACCCTTCCTGAAAACTCTTCAGTATTTCGTCTAGGTACTGCTCTTCCGTGACGGACATTGACGGATGCCCATTCACCCAACCCGGCAATGAGAACTGCTTAACAAGAAGCTGCGTCAACTCAAATCCCGACTGGACGTATTGCTTTGGATCACCGCCGAACACAGATTCCAGGATTCCAGACATTTTCTCCCCCTTTGGCGAACTGTCGCTTAGACAGGGCGGCTCACTTGCCATCTAGACCAGTTGCGCTTCCAATTGCTCGGCAAGGTCCGGGCGATTTTCGGTAACAAATGCCCGCACTATTGATAACAACCTTTGTTCTTGATCTGCCAACTTAAGAGGTTCCCATTTGCCCCAGGGGACGTTCGTGTTCCCGAAAAGCTCGGCTATGCGGGGGTCAGGTGGTGTCTCGTATGAGCGAATCCACAACTGCTCTACAAGGTCTGAATAAGTGCCTCCATAAGCCACGCCGATGTTCAACGCAATGCCAAGCGCGTGAAAAGCCTCTTCCGGGTCCATCTCCCAACTCTTAAAAAGGCCATCAATTTGAGATTGACTTTGGCCCGCATCTCTCCATACTTTCTCAATCCGAGATTCTTCCTGTTTCATGGCGAGTTGATAGAAGCTGGTCGCCTCTCCAACGGAGGTCAAATGTTCTTTAGCAACTTGATTCATCGCCATAGCAAGCTCTTGCTCCATACCTGGCTCGCTAAAAAACTGGACGAACCACGGGAAATTTCTTCGGAACGCGTGACCGAGAACGGCACCAATTTCAAACACCATCTGGTAGCAACCGAGAAAGCGTTGAATAGGGACCTTTGGCTTCGAAGAAACTTTCTTTTGTATCGCAGGTGCGAGCACCATTTGAACAAGGGCAGCGGGCAGATAGCTCATTGGCTTCGGTTCCAATTTGTGATTTTGAATCGAGAGCAGTTTACACCTTAATTCTTGTGTTCTCGGATTGCGGTGAAACAGATTGCAGCTAACGACTGAGAAGGCTCACTCGCTCATGGACAGCCGATAGGTCCGCCGTCACAAGGTTGGCGTAGCGCCGCGTCATCTCAAGCGAGCTATGGCCCAAGACCTTTTGGAGATGGAACACGCTGCCGCCGCGCCTCAGATAAAACACCGCGAACGAATGCCGGAAACTGTGGAGCGTTCTTGCGGGCGGTGCGAATCCCAGATGCTCACACAGTAGCTTGATGCTGCGCAGAGCCGTCATACGGCGCACAGGCACGCCCTCTTGCGTGGTGAAGAGCAGCGAGTCCGGCTTGAGATGGAAGTCCGCGACGAAACGGTGTACGGCCTTGCGCAGAGCAAACGAGATGGGGATGACGCGCTGTTTCCTTCCCTTCCCGCTGAGGGCAATGAGCAAGTTGTCCAGGTCAACATCGGAGACGTGCGTTGTGAGCGCCTCAGTGATGCGGCAGCCTGTGTCTAACAGCAACAGCGAGAGCAAGTGCAAGCGCCGGTCATGGAAGTCCTTGGGCTTTGGCTTCCAACTCACAATCGCGTGGACTTGATTTTCCGTGAAGGTGGGCAGTATGCTTTCCGGCTCTTTCAGTTGGCGGATTCGTGGATGGGCGCATCCGGCTCCGCATTTGTGCTCGGTGCCGCTGCTCCAATGGAGGTAAGCGTTGATGGCCCGGATTGCAGCATTGCATCCGGTTTCCTTTAAGCCCGCCTCTCTCATTCGGAGCACCACGTCCTTGAGGTCCGGTTGCGTGGGCGTCTCCGAAGGCAGCCATTTGAATGCGTGTGAGTACCAAGAGACGGTGTTGTCCGATACGTTATGCAGGAAGCGTCTCTCGCGGATAAAATCATCGAAACGGTTCATGTGTTCGCCCTCCTAGGCGTGTTCCCTTTGTGGAGAGCAAATTCACGCAAACCGATGATTCTAATGGAGAGATGGCCGAGTGGCTGAAGGCGCACGCTTGGAAAGCGTGTTTAGGGGAAACTCTAACCTGGGTTCGAATCCCAGTCTCTCCGCCAGGCCCCGAAGAAAGGCGACCCCGGATGAAGAGGTATCTGGCATCTGTGTGCGTTGCGATCACGGTTTTCTATGTGTGTAACGGGCTGCAAGCGCAACAGGCACCTCTCATGACAATGGGAATTACGCTCCCGCTCATCAATCAGCCTGCATCTGTTCAAGTCGTCGTGAGTAACCCCGAGTTTTCGCCCGTGCCTACAGGAGCCGTGACAATCGATTTTGGTGATGGCGATTCCACAGGACCGGTAGCACTTACGAATATGCTGGTTAGCGTCACCCATACTTACACCGCTCCGGGCGAGTTCGCGATCACAGCAAATTACAGTGGCGATGAATTTCACACCTGAAAGCAAGACCCTAACAACAATTAGCGTCCTTTCGGCACCGACTTACGCATTGAATACCTTCGGTGATTCGTTGACGGGTGGTTTACCGTCAAACTGGCCAGGACTATTAACAAACGCGCTGGGCTGGTCATTTTCCCTTCGATCTTGTGGAGGATGCACAACCAACGATGAGGCGCCTGTCATCTACGACACCGTCGTGACCGGTGACTCTGCCAGCACATGGCTCTTGGGACAAAACGACGCCCCTTCCACCACAGCCGCATTTGATCAGTTCAGCCACGCAACGCGTGCGCAAAACGCGTGGCTTGCGATTCCCGAGGGTTCCGCGAAGCTACGTGCACAAAGCCAACCGGTGACACAAGGTGGTACATGGACACCTAGCGATATATATTCGACCACGGGATTACGAACTGTGCAAGCCGGCTCTACGCTGACTGCCACCGTCTCTGGCAGCACGATCTATGTCGGGCTGACTTCGCTAACGTCGTCGGACTATACGGTTGACGTGCTGATTGACGGGGTCGATCAAGGAACCGTGGCACCCGTCTCGGCCCATGTGGGCGAAAATCAGGCGGCTGAATCTTATGGTCTTCGTTATGTGGTTGGTGGGGCGAGAACTGCTACGCATACGGTGCAGATTATTTGTATCGAACCGGACTCAAGCGGCTGCTATGTGGATTGGATTGGTAGTAATGGCCTTGCCTCGGTACCGAATCTTCCTCCTTATGTTTGGACTGGCGTCAGCTATCGCACGGAGCAGCCCGATCCTCAGGATAACGTCGATGCGCGATCTGGAATCGTGCGGACTATTGAAAGCCAGCTTGAGTCTGACGGATTAGCAATACGGTTGGCGGACATCGAATCCGTATTCAGTGGTCCTGCGCTGCCGCAATGCGTTTCTGACGGAGTGCATCCAAGCGACTGCGGCAATCAAATCGAGGAAACGGTTTGGCTCTCAGCCATGAGCTTTCTTGCGACCGAGGCGCAACGCATCGACCTCGACGCTTCCACTTCCGCAGTGGTGAGGACGCCACTGACCCTTGATGAGGCGGTTGCCACCTCGGGACTCCCGGTAAACTATTCGGTACTTTCAGGTCCCGGAGTAATCAACAATGGCATGTTGACAGCCCAGCAAGCTGGGACGATAGCCATCGAGGCCGATCAGTCTGGCAATGCAACTGTGCTACCAGCGGAGCCAGTGCAATTCTCAGTTACGGCACAACTGCCGACCGCCGTCACGCTCTCAAGCTCAGAAAGCACCGTCTACGAGGGCGTTACTTTCACACTCACAGCGTCGGTGACTGCGAATGGAACTCCGGTGACCACCGGAAATGTGACGTTTTATGACGGGGCAGTGTGCTTGAAACTGGCACGTTCAACAGCAGCGGTATAGCTACGCTCACTACTGCATTTTCTGCCGTAGGAACTCACTACATTACCGCAAGCTTCACAGGAAATACCACTATGCTCGGCTCGACTTCAGCATCTCTAGTTGAGACGATTATGCCGTTGCCACCGGACTTTGCGATTGTCATCTCCCCCACAGCCTTGACGGTGAAAAGTGGACAGAGCGGGGTTGCATCGCTGACACTGACACCGCTGAACGGATTCAACTCTACGGTTAGCCTGAGTTGCTTCAACCTGCCGGTTGGAACATCCTGCGCGTTCTCATCGCCCTCCGTACAGAGCGATGGTACTTGGGTCTATATGGTAACGGTTAGTACAACCGAAACCAGCGCATCTCAGCACCGTCTCGCCACCTTGGCAAAATGCTTTATGCTTTCGCACCGTTTGGCTTGCTTTGTCTCATCGGTGTTCGCCGTCGATTCCAACGGTTCTCGCATCTGGTACTACTCGTGCTGACTTTCCTGATTGTTTTGGGTGGAATTAACGGATGCGTGGCTAATATAAATAAGCCCCCAGAAACCGATGCCACAATGATCGATGCACAGACAGCAAGCGGTCTTCAACACACCGCCGAGCTAATGGTCACCGTTGACTGAGACCTTATGAGCAAGAGCCGCCGCCCGGGCATCGTCGGGTCATCTTTTAGCTTGCCGTTCTTGTTGAGCGCCACGACGCTATCCCTCGCCTTCGCAGCTCCATACCTTACTGGCGCCAAGGGTACGGTTCATTTTGGATTCCGCTCTGCCGCTCATGCTCGGTTTTTCGAGCTGGATTCGAGCTATCTGTATTTTTCTTAAGGTTTTAGCGGCAAATTCAGAATCCCAGTCTCTGGGCCATGAATCATTGCAGAAGTTCCCAGAGACACCCCCTGCGTCACACGGGTCCCCGTTCAGGACTTAGAATGCGGATTGGCCGCAAAGCCGCGGATCAGGCCAAATTTCAACCTCTCTTGTGCGTTCTGTCGCGCTTACATTATGATTACGTGAGTCGCAATTATTACGACAGTCGAACAAAATCCTAGATGATAAGAAAGATTGCACTTAGGTTCGTAAGGGCTTCGTAATCTGTACGGTTTGAAGGCGGGGCCAGAGTTTCGTCCGACGTGAAGAAATGGATTTGCTTCAGGGCAAGGCGGATGGCGAGGAGGTCGCTCATTCGGGTGTAGAGCTGGTCAGGGGTATGGGTCAGGAAAGGTGATCGGGAGGAAATGTATGCGGCCGGAACAATGGGAAACATTCAAGAGAGCGGCGCGGCGCGAAAAGATGGACAAGATCCCGATGGCGCTGATCATCGATAGTCCGTGGATCCCCGGATACCTTGGAATCAAACACCTGGACTATTTTCTGGATCCCGAGCTCTGGTTTCAGTCGAATCTGAAGATTATGCGCGAATTCCCTGACATCATCTTCATTCCCTCGTGGTGGATGGAGTACGGGATGGCGGCAGAGCCCTCGGTACTGGGGGCAAAGATCAAGTTCTGGCAGGACAACACACCCAGCGAATACCACACGCTTTACCACCTGGAAGATATCGACAGGTTTCCCGAATACGAGGTGGAGGCCGACGCATTTGCGGGCCTGACCCTGCATCGCATCGGCATGGCGCGCCAGCGGATTCTGGATGCCGGATACATTTTGCCCATGGTGACCTCGCGCGGACCGATGTGCACCGCAGGGTTTGTGCGCGGGACGACGGAATTCATGATCGATCTGGTGGAAGACCCCAAGGGCGCGCATAAGCTGCTCGACCTGTGCACGCGGGTGATCATCGACTGGCTGAAGGCACAGCAGAAGGTGATGGGCGATACCGTGGAGAGCATCTTCATCCTCGACGACATTGTGGGGTTTGTAAACGAGGAGCATTACCTGGAGTTCGCACATCCTTATTTGAAGCGCATCTGCGATGCTTTTCCGAAGGATTGGGTGAAGCTGTATCACAACGACGCGGAGGTGGACGCCTGCCTTGACCATCTGCCGGACACTGGATTCAACGTGCTGAACTGGGGCAAGCAGCGGCACATCACTGAGGTGAAACGGCGCGTGGGTGACCGGATGTGCCTGATGGGGAATGTGAATCCACTGGAGATTGGCGTTCGCGGCACGCCTGAGGAAGTGAAGGACGAGACTCTCGAGGTGCTGGAGGGTTCCGGCGGCGAAGGAATCATTCTTTCCGTCGGCGGCGGCACCAGCCCGGGAATGCCGCGCGAAAATATTCTGGCTATGCTTGAAGCACTTGAAGAATTCAACTCCAAACGCGCCGCGGGAGCGGTGGCGAGCGCCCGCTGAGGAAACGACTCGATGCCCGATTATGCCTTGATGAACCAGCACCTGTACGAAGGAAACGCCGGCGAGGTGGAGCGGCTGACCAAAGAAGCCCTGGCGGAAGGACGCTCCGCGCAGGAGGTGCTGACCGATGGACTGATCGCCGGCATGAGCGTGGTGGGCGAGGATTTCAAGCACAACGTGCTGTATGTGCCGGAGGTTCTGATCGCGGCGCGGGCAATGAAAGCGGGAATGGCGGTGCTGAAACCTCTTTTGACTTCGAAGGACAGCGGGACGAAGCCAAAGGGCGTGCTGCTGATGGGCACGGTTCGCGGCGATTTGCACGATATCGGCAAGAACCTTGTGGGCATGATGGCCGAAGGCGCGGGGTTTGAGGTGCACGATATCGGCGTGGATCAAAGCGTGGAGAAATTTATGGCCGCCGCCGAGAAATGCAAACCGAACATCATCGGTATGAGCGCACTGCTGACAACGACCATGATGTATATGAAGACTGTGATCGAAGGCTTCCATGCGGCGGGCCATTCGGAGATCAAAATGGCGGTGGGCGGCGCTCCCATCAGCCAGATGTTTGCCGATGAGATTGGCGCCGACGGATATGGAGCCAATGCTTCCGCCGCGGTGGATTTGTTCCTGCGGCTGTCTAGACACAGTTGACTCAAATGGCTACTTACAAGATCCTCTATTGGCAGGAAGTCCCGACCCAGATCAAAGCTGAGGATGGGACTGACGATGTGACCGTGATGCTGGATGGGCGATTCATGGAGCACATCGATCGCCTGGCCGCGATGCGCGGGTTGCAGGCAGCCGACGACTACCTGGCGCAATGGAAGTGGAGCGATGAGCAGGAGCGCGAGGGAGCCGCGCAGGATGTGGCAGAGGCGCTGAAAGCGGAACTCGAGGCGAAGGGATGGTAGAGCGTGTTTCAAAAACAGCTTGGCCAGATGTTTGCCAAGATCCCTCAGGGGCTGAAGCCCCTTCTTTTTCCGGTCCTTCTTCGGCACGACTAAAGTCGAGCCCTGATACAAAACCGGGTTTCTGAAACACGCTCCAGGCATTTCCATAAAATGGCTGTCACCCTGATCATCAACGGACAATCGACCAAGGCCGAGCCTGGCCTCTCTCTGTTCGATCAAGCCGAAGCCATGGGCATCGACGTTCCCACCTCGTGCCGCAAGCAAGGCAAATGCAAGGAATGCATGGTCGAGGTGGTCGAGGGCATGGAGGCGCTGTCGCCGGCGACCGAGGCGGAGCGTCATCTGAAGGGAAACTTTCGCCTCTCCTGCCAGACATTTGTCACCGGCTCGAGCGGCCAGGTCTCAACCGGTCTTGTTCGCTGCCACACCATGCGGCGTGGACACATGCGGATCGAGCGGCAGGCGTACGGAATGCCTGCAAGTGGTCAGGCGCTTGAGCTCGATCCTGCCGTCACACGCGACGGCGACCGCATCCTGATTGATGGAATCGAAGTGGAGCGATCTACTGGGCCGATTCACGGCATCGCCATGGACCTGGGAACGACGACCGTAGTCGTGCGCCTGATGGATCTCGAAAGCGGGGAGTTGATTGCGGACACATCGTTTGAGAATCCGCAGCGCTTCGGCGGCTCGGAGATCATGTCCCGCATCGCATACGACACGAGCCATCCGGGAAGGCTACTGATGCGGACGCTGGCCGGATACCTGAGCCATGCGATCGAGAAATTCCCCGTCGATCCGAAGACGATCTACGAAATGGTGGTGGTTGGCAACTCCACCATGCGCGATCTTTTCTTCCGGCAGAACGTGTATTCAATTGGACAGACTCCGTACCGGTCGATTACGGAGATCGAAATGGCCGAAGGCAAACGTAAAACGACCAGCCTTGTCGAATCCGGCCTGCGCAGCCTTTTGCCGATTCATCCCAAAGCTCGCGTGTATGGCGCTCCCATCATCAGCGGACACGTGGGAGCGGATGCTGCTGCGTGTATGCTGGCCGCGGATCTGGCGCACGAAGAGCGACTGATCGCGATCATGGACATTGGCACCAACACTGAGCTGGTGGTGGGGAACAAGGATCGGATTCTCGCGGCGTCGTGCCCGGCGGGGCCGGCTTTCGAAGGCGGAGCCATTGCTTGCGGAATGCCCGCTTTGGACGGTGCCATTGAGGAAGTGGCGATTGACGAGGACGGGAAATTCCAGATTCACGTGATCGGCGACGGGTCGCCGGAGGGGATTTGCGGGTCGGGATTGGTGGACTTGCTGAGCGAGCTGCTCCGCACCGGCCGCATGAACGAGCGCGGGCGATTCGACGACGACGTGCATCGCATCGATCTCTGCCATGGGGAAAACGGAGACGTTTACCTGCTGGAGAGCGACGTGAATGAGCTGGCTCAAGCCAAGGGCGCCAATGTGGCGGGGATTCAAGTCGTCTTCAGCACCTACGGCATCGACTTCGACGATGTCGACATGTTTTACCTTGCGGGCGGCTTTGGACGGCACATCAACGTGGAAGCCTCGAAGCGGATCGGACTTGTGCCCAACCTCGCGCCGGAGAAATTCGTCAGAGCGGGCAATCTGGCGATTGAAGGCGCGACGATCGCTTTGCTCTCAAAGGCGAAGCGCCAGGAGTTGGAAGGGCTGGTAAAGAGAGTGCAGCACTGCCGGCTGGAGACGCACCCGAACTTCTTCGATTTCTTCGTGGAGGGCTGCCAGTTCAAAGCCATGGAGCCGATTTCATGCGCCAGGTAGCCGAATGCATCGAGATTGCGGACATGCTAGAGGGCGTGGACGTATCGCCGCAGGAGTATGCGCGGCTGCTCGGTTATCCTCGCGGCTGGGTGCTGGAAAGTCGCGCCCGCGAGCTGGCGGACTGGGCGCGCGACTGGTATGCGAAGAATGGCCGGCCGTGGTTTTATGCCCGTCAAGCGGAGAGCGTGGAATTCGACGGAGATTCGACGCGGGGAGATGCGATCCGAATTGACGGCGTGGTCTTCAATAGTAAGCGCTTGCATAACGCGCTCAAGCAGGCCGGAGCACACAGCGCAATTTTGGTTGCTGTTGGCGCGGGCCCGGAGGCCGAGGAAGAAGCGCGGCGGCGCTGGAGCGAGGAGAAACCCGACGAATACTTCTTCCTTGAGGTGTTTGCTTCGGCGGTGGTTGAGCAGCTGACCACTTTCGCCGGCGCTCGTCTTTGCGACTGGGCGGAACAGCGAGGAATGGCTGTGCTGCCTCACTCCAGCCCCGGCTATCCCGACTGGGACGTAGCGGAGCAGCCGCGTCTTCTGGAATTGATCAAGCAAACGCGAAGCGAGCAGTTTCCTTCCCGACTGGATGTATTTGACTCCGGAATGCTGCGCCCCAAAAAGGCGCAACTGGCGGTTTTCGGCGTGACGCGTCACACGGAGCGCCTGCGGCGGCTGACAAGCCTTATTCCGTGCGAAAGCTGCTCGTTTGGGCCATGCCAGTACAGGCGAGCGCCTTACAAGCGAGCTCCGCGGCCGAGCGGCGAGCCACTCCCGGTGCGAGTCAAGATGCTGGATTCCGACGCGCAGTACACCGTGAATCGGAGGGCCTTGCAACGATGGTCCGAGGAGCGGCTTGCGATGCGGCCCAGCCCGGACGGGTCGATCGACGTTACATTCCGCTATGACGGGACGACTTGCACGAATATGGGCCGTCCGCTGGCTTTCATCTACAACGTGAAGCTGGGTCCGCGCGCCGAAGGTTATCCAATTCTGGAGCAGAGTTGTGAACCGGCCCCGGGCGATACAGGCCACAGGTCCATGTGCAAATACATTGCGGATCCAGAGAGCCTTATGGCCGAAATCGAAAACGAGAAGCCTCTGATTGGAAAGCGCCTGAACTCGGTTCTCGGGTGGCGGCGCGAACCGAACGGCGCCGGCTGCTATTGCGAAGCTTCGAGCCGCAATCACAAATGGGGCCTGGTTCTCGAAACCATCCACTACTCTCTGGTACAAAAGGAATTGAGCGAGGAGACGGAGACCTCATGAAAAAGCTTTTGCACAAGGCGGCCCTGGAGCGGCCTTTGCTCGGCGACGGAGCCATGGGCACGCAGTTGATGATTGCCGGATTGGAACAAGGCAACTGCGGCGAGGCCTGGAATTTGACGCACCCGGAGCGCGTGCTCGCCATCCAGCGCCGCTATGCCGATGCCGGCTCCGACTGCATCATTACCAATACTTTTGGCGGATCGCGGATCATGCTCAACCGGCATGGTGAATCGGAGCACGTGACCGAGGTCAACAAAGCAGCCGTAGAAATCGCGCGGCAAGCGTTTGGCAGCAAAAACGGATACGTGCTCGGCGACATGGGTCCCTTCGGGGGATTGCTCGAGCCGTTTGGCGACTTCACTGAAGCCCAGGTTCGCAGCGCCTTCGAAGAGCAGGCGGCGGCATTGGTCGAGGGCGGCGCGGACGCCATCATCGTGGAGACGCAGACGTCGCTCGAAGAGCTCTTGATCGGCATTGAGTCAGCTCAGAAAGCGGGCGCGAAGTGCATCATCGGATCGATGGCCTACGACGTAACGCTCGACGGCTCGACATTCCGAACCATGATGGGCATCGAGCCGGAACAAGCTGCCGAATTCATGGAGGAGCACGGCGCGCAAATCGTTGCGCTGAATTGCGGCACGGGAATGGATATGCCGCACGCGCTCATGGCGGTGGAACGATACAAGAGCGCAACCAAGCTGCCGGTAATGGTTCAGCCGAATGCGGGAAAGCCGCGGCTGGTGAATATGAAAATTGTGTACGACGAGACGCCGGAGCAGATGGTGAAGGGTGTGCTCCCGCTGCTTGAGGCGGGAGCGAACATCATTGGGGCGTGCTGCGGCAGCACACCCGATCATATTCGTGCATTCAGGAAAGTGATGGACGAATTTCTCGAAGCAAAAGGAATCGAACTTCTCGGAGCGCAACGTGAAAGTCAAACTTTGTGATGTGAATTCGGATGCTGAAAGCAAGCTTCCCCCGAAGACCGAAGATAAGTCGGGCGTCGGCGTTCACTACATCGACGCGTACATCAAGCCGATGAATACCAAACTTGAGGATGGCACTGCGGTGCGATGCAAGCGCCGTGGACTGAAAATTACGCTTTCGGCGGGCACGAAGAAGGGCGAAGGGCTGATGCGGCGGCTTGACGTAAGCCCAGATCCGGTTGTGATGTTGAGTGCCGCGCTCAAGGAAGCAGCCAAGGCTGCCGGCATCGAACTCACTGTAGAGGGTGGCGCGATCTTTCTGTCGCTTTGAGGTTCGCTGATCGACCCGCCGCCTGCATCCACGGCGATTGAAGCAACGCTTGGGAACTATTTCATGAGTCCAACCTGCCCAGAATGGGAGATTCATTCCACACCTTGAACCTTCGTGCAACTTTTTGCCGGCCTGATTCGTCTGTGCAATAACGTGCCTGTGCGCGCGGCACGTTGATTTGCGCCTCGCCGAACTCCGATTACCGTTGCCCGCCCTGAGATGAAGTGGCGACGATGCAAGCGAACGCTGCGTATCATTCCGGCACGCGTGGCGCGAGCGGGATCGTTTGCGCGTCCCGTCCACCAGTTCGAATATGAGAAAATGTCCCTATCAAACCGAATGCACGTAACCGGACATAAGAGAAGAAGGCGATGGACCAACCTTTGTCTGTTTCAAATTCCGATCCTGGGCAACCGCCCGTAGAACCAACAAGAAAACGCCGCCACCTCTGGATTTGGATGGTCATTCTTGTGCTTTTTGCGCTCCTGTTTGTTTGGGTGTGGAAACAGCATAGCGCGAGCGCAACTGGAGCTGCAGGAGGCGGCCGCGGCGGAGCTGCGGGCGCGACAGTGCCGGTGACCGTCGCCACCGCAACGAAGGGCAGCATCGGCGTTTACCTCAACGCTATCGGCACTGTTACCCCGACATACACCGACTCCATCACCGCGCAGGTGACTGGCGTGATTACGGCCGTCCATTACCGCGAGGGGCAGGATGTTCGCAAAGGCGATCCACTGATCGATATCGATTCCCGGCCCTACGAGGCGCAGCTTGCCCAGGCGAAGGGCACACTTGACCGCGACCAAAATCTGCTGGCCGAAGCACAGATGGATCTGACGCGCTATCAGGATGCGTGGGCTAAGAATGCCATTCCCCGCCAGACGCTGGAGGACCAGGAAAAGATAGTGCTTCAAGATCAGGGCACGGTGCAAAATGACCAGGGCACCGTCCAATATGACCAGGTCCAGGTGGGCTTCTGCCACATTACGTCGCCCATCGACGGACGGGTGGGGTTACGGCTCGTCGATCCGGGCAATCTGGTGACGGCCAATTCCAGTACCCCGCTTGTAGTGGTTGCGCAGATTCATCCCATCACCGTGATCTTCACACTGGCCGAGGACAGCCTGCCCCAGGTTCTGCAACAGATGCGGGGCGGCAAAGCGCTCGAGGTGGATGCCTATGACCGCACACAGCAAACGCAGCTGGCGAAAGGGAAATTGATCACAGTCGACAACCAGATCGACACGGTCACCGGTACCGTGAAGCTGCGCGCGCAATTCGACAACTCAAATGGCATGCTTTTCCCCAACCAGTTTGTCAACACACGCCTGCTGGTGAAGACGCTCGATAACCAGACCCTGATTCCTTCATCGGCGGTTCAGCACAATGGCGCTACGGACTTCGTTTATCTCATCCAAAACAAGAAAGCCGTGATGAGGACCGTGAAGTCGGGAATCTCGGATCAGGGAAACACCGCGGTGACAGGCATCAAACCCGGAGACGTGGTGGCCAACAGCAGCTTTCAAAAATTGACCAACGGATCATCCATAACCATCTCGCCGGTCACGATTCCGTCCACAACTTCCGACACCACCGAGGCCGCTCCATGAGCCCATCTCGGCCATTCATCCTGCGGCCGGTCGCTACCTCGCTGCTGATGGCCGCAATTCTGCTGGCAGGTCTGGTTTCTTATACACAGCTGCCTGTGTCGGCGCTGCCGCAGGTCGACTACCCGACGATTCAGGTGGTCACCTTCTATCCCGGAGCCAGCCCGGACGTGGTGGCGATGACGATCACGGCGCCTCTGGAACGCCAGTTTGGCCAGATGCAGGGTTTGAGCCAGATGACTTCGACCAGCGCGGGCGGCGTGTCGGTCGTGGTTCTTCAGTTCAGCCTCTCGCTCTCGCTCGACGTAGCCGAGGAAGAAGTGCAGTCGGCGATCAACGGAGGCCAGACATTCCTGCCTTCGGATTTGCCGATCCCGCCGGTATACACCAAGACTAATCCCGCGGACGCGCCGATCCTCACGCTGGCCATCACCTCCGACAGCATGCCGCTTTCGCAAGTTGAGGACATGGTCGACACGCGCCTGGCGCCGAAGCTTTCGCAGTTGACCGGAGTGGGGCTGGTCTCGATCAGCGGCGGCCAGAAGCCCGCGGTCCGCATCCAGGTGAACCCAGTAGCGTTATCTGCCCACGGATTGAACCTGGAGGATGTGCGCACGGCCTTGACCCAGGCCAGCGTCAACTCCGCCAAGGGCAACTTCGATGGACCGCGCCAGGACTACCAGATCGATGCCAACGACCAGATCACAAGCGCCAACGACTACGGCAACGTTGTGGTCTCGTACAGCAATGGCGCGCCAGTCTTCGTCAAAGATATTGCCAACGTGGTCAATGGCGTGGAGAACACCAAGCAGGCCGCCTGGATGAATCTGACGCCGGCGGTCATTCTCAATATCCAGCGCCAACCCGGCGCTAACACCATCACCGTTGTCAACTCAATCCAGAAGGTTCTGCCTCAACTGGAGGTAAACCTGCCCGCAGGCATCAAGGTCACGACGCTGACCGACATGACCACGAGCATTCAAGCTTCAGTGCACGACGTAGAGTTCGAGCTGTTGCTCACTGTTGTGCTGGTGGTGATGGTCATCTTTCTCTTTCTGCGCAGCCTTCGCGCCACGATTATTCCCAGCATCGCCGTCCCGGTTTCGCTCATCGGCACCTTTGCAGTGATGTACCTGCTCGGCTACTCGCTGGATAATCTTTCGCTGATGGCGCTCACCATTTCCACCGGTTTTGTGGTCGACGACGCCATCGTGATGATCGAGAACATCACCCGCTTTCTGGAAGAAGGCATGCCCCCGATGGAAGCCGCGCTGACCGGCGCGGGCCAGATCGGTTTCACCATCGTGTCGCTGACCGTTTCGCTGATCGCCGTGCTCATCCCCCTGCTGTTCATGGGTGACGTGGTAGGACGTCTGTTTCGCGAGTTCGCGGTCACGTTGGCCGTCACCATCGTCATTTCAGCGGTCGTCTCGCTCACGTTAACGCCCATGATGTGCTCGCGCATTCTGCGCCACAAACCCAAAGACCAGGAGGGGCGCTTCTACCGGGCTTCGGAACGAGCGGTAAACGGGCTGATTGCCTTCTACGGGCGCACCTTGCGCGTGGTTCTGCGTTACCAGACCGTCACCCTTTTGGTGGCGGTGGCCACGCTCATATTAACCGTCGTTCTCTACGTCGTGATTCCCAAGGGATTCTTCCCGGTGCAGGATACCGGCGTGATTCAGGGCATCTCGCAGGCATCGCAATCCATTTCTTTCGACGCCATGAGCGAGAAACAGCAGGAATTGGCCAAGATCATCCTGAAGGACCCCGCCGTCGAGAGCCTTTCTTCGTTCATCGGCGCGGACGGCATCAATACCACCCTGAACAGCGGCCGCATCTCGATCAACCTGAAGCCAATCAATCAGCGCGTCGGCGCCTCCGACGTCATCCGCCGCCTGCAGACCAGCTTGAGCCAGGTGCACGGCATGCATCTTTATATGCAGCCGGTGCAGGACATTACGGTGGACGACCGCGTCAGCCGCACGCAGTACCAGTACACGCTCGAGGATCCGGACACGGACGAGCTGAACGAGTGGAGCAACCAATTCGTGGCGCAGTTGAAGAAACTGCCCGAGTTGGAAGATGTAGCCACGGACCAGCAGACCGGCGCGCGCGCGATCCAGCTGGCGATCGACCGTGTGACAGCGTCCCGGCTCGGCATTGCGCCCACCACCATCGACAATACGCTCTACGACGCTTACGGGCAGCGCGAAATCAGCACTCTCTATACGCAGCTCAATCAATATCACGTGATTCTGGAAACCCAGCCAGAGTGGCAACTGGATCCCAAAAAGCTGAGCGACCTCTACATTCAGTCGAACGCATCGTCGGGTGCAACAGGCGCAGGCGCCGCCACATCGTATTCCTCTTCCGCTTCGGCATCGGCGGGATCGAACGCGCTCACCACTTCGGTGCGCTACACGCCGTCGTCACAGGCCGTCAATGCACCGTCCACCGTTCTGGCCGGAGGCACGGCGCCGGGAGTCGCACTGAATTCCAATTCTTCATCGGCGGGCGCCAACGCCATTCCACTCAGCGCATTCACGCAGGTGACGGACACCACCGAGGCGCTTTCCATCAATCATCAGGGGCAGTTCCCTTCGGTCACGGTTTCATTCAATCTCGCGCCCAACGCTTCATTGGGGACGGCGATCAGCGACATTGAAAAGGTTGCTAAGAATCTCAAGTTTCCCGCCAGCCTGCAGTCCGATTTCCAAGGCACGGCAGCGTCGTTCCACAACTCTCTCTCCAACGAACCGCTGCTGATTCTTGCCGCTCTGGTCGCCGTCTACATCGTGCTTGGCATCCTTTATGAGAGCTTCATCCATCCGATAACCATTATTTCCACGCTGCCCTCGGCCGGCGTGGGTGCGTTGCTCGCGCTCATGCTCTTCCGCCAGGATCTTAACGTCGTGGGAATTATCGGCATCATCCTGCTCATTGGAATCGTGAAGAAGAACGGCATTCTGATTGTGGATTTCGCGCTGGAGGCCGAGCGCAAACACGGCAAGGATTCGACGGAAGCAGTTTACGAAGCCAGCATGATGCGTTTCCGTCCCATCATGATGACCACCATGGCCGCGCTGCTGGCCGGCCTTCCGCTGGCGCTCGGAACCGGCCTGGGCTCGGAGTTGCGCCGGCCGCTGGGCATTGCCATGGTCGGCGGGCTGTTGCTGAGCCAATTGCTCACGTTCTACACCACGCCGGTGATTTACATCTTCTTCGACCGGCTCGCTGAGCGCGTCAAGGGCCGGCGCCTTTCGCAGATGCCCGTGATCGCTGAAGGGCGGCCGGGCGCGGAGAGCGCATGAACCTTTCGGCGCCATTCATCCGCCGGCCCGTGGGCACCACATTGCTCACCATCGCGGTTTGCATCACCGGGGCCATCGCGTTCGTGGTGTTGCCGGTGGCTCCGCTGCCGCAAGTAGATTTTCCGACCATCAGCGTTTCCGCGGGCCTGCCCGGCGCCAGCGCGCAAATTATGGCGGCCTCGGTGGCCACGCCGCTTGAACGCCAGTTCAGCCACATCGCGGGCATCACCGAGATGACCTCGTCGAGTTCGCTGGGGTCGACTAACGTAACCATGCAGTTCGATCTGAGCCGGAATATCGACGGCGCAGCAAGGGACGTGCAGGCGGCCATCAACGCGGCCCGTACCTATCTGCCGGTGAATCTGCCTTCCAATCCTTCCTACCGCAAGATCAATCCGGCCGATTCGCCCATCATGATCATCAGCCTCACGTCCAACAAATACGAGGTGACAAAGCTCTACGATCTTGCCTCCACCATCCTCGAGCAGAAGCTCTCGCAGATTCAGGGCGTCGGGCAGGTCGGTGTGCAAGGCGGCGGTACGCCTTCGGTGCGCGTCGAGGTCAATCCCACCAAGCTGGAGAGTTTCGGTCTCACTCTCGGCAGCATACAATCGGTGCTCAGCCTGCAAAATTCGCATTCGCCGAGGGGCCAGCTCTCCAACTCCGGAATCAGCGAAGACATCATCACCAACGACCAGATCTCCGACGCTGTCGACTATCGGCCCCTGATCGTCGGCTATCACAACGGTGAGGCTGTCCGTCTGTCCGATGTGGCCGACGTCGTGGACTCCACGCAGAATATCCGCACCGCCGGATACATCGACGGCACCAGAGGGGTAGTGCTCACCGTCTTCCGCCAGCCTGGGGCCAACATTATTGACACCGTCGATCGCGTCAAGGCGCAATTGCCGTTTCTTGAGGCGGTGCTGCCGGCGGGCATCAAGACTACTGTGGACGTCGATAGAACCGTCACCATCCGGGCTTCGGTCTTCACTGTAGAGAGAACCTTGGTCGTGTCGGTTTGCCTCGTCATCCTGGTAGTCTTCGTATTCCTGCGCAGCCCGCGCGCCACGCTGATTCCCTTCGTCGCCGTGCCCACCTCGCTCATCGGCACCTTCGCCGTCATGTATCTGCTCGGCTACACGCTCGACAACCTCTCGCTGATGGCGATCGTTATCGCCACGGGATTCGTGGTGGACGACGCAATTGTGGTCATGGAGAACATCACCCGGCATCTCGAAAGCGGCATGGAGCCGCTTGCCGCGGCATTACAGGGCGCCAGGGAGATCGGATTTACTGTCTTTTCCATTAGCATTTCGCTGATTGCCGTCTTCATTCCCATCCTCATGATGGGCGGCATCATCGGGCGCCTCTTCCGCGAGTTCGCGGTCACCCTTTCGACAGCCGTCCTCATCTCCATGGTCATTTCCTTAACCACCACTCCCACCATGTGCGCGCACCTGCTCAAAGCTCACAAGGAGGGCGAGAAGCACAATTGGCTTTACCGGACCAGCGAAAAAAGCTTCAACGGCATGATCTGGGTTTACCGGCGATCGCTGACGTGGATCCTGGACAATCCGGGGCTGACGCTCGTCGTGCTCCTTCTTACCGTCGCGTTGAATGTTCTGGTGCTCTTCAGAATCCCCACTGGCTACTTCCCTATACAGGACACAGGCATCATCATGGGCCAGGTGCAGGGTCCGCAGGACGCTTCCTTTCCCCTCATGAATTTCTCCATGGTATCGCTGGTAAACGTGGTGAAAGCCGATCCTGCCGTGGCCCACGTTCTGGCCTACACCGGCGGCGGCAACGCCGGTTTTATGTTCACCGCTCTCAAGCCGCTGGGTACGAACTGCAAAGAGAGCCCTACGTGCGGCGTGCGCCAAACTTCGGCGATGGATGTGATTAACCGCCTTCGGCCGAAGATGAACAAGCTGCCGGTGGCCACGGCTACCTTGCAGCCGGCGCAGGACCTGCGCATCGGGGGACGAGGCGGCGGCGCGCTCTATCAATACACGATTCAATCCGACAACATCGATGACCTTACAACCTGGGCTCCGGCCCTTTACCAAAACATGCAGAAGCTTCCTGACCTGACGGACGTGAACACCGACTGGCAGAACGGCGGCTTGCAGGAGATGCTCAACTACGACCGCGTGACCGCGGCGCGCCTGGGCCAGACCCCGCAATCGCTGGACAGTTCCCTGTGCAGCGCATTCTGCCAATCTGAAGTTTCGGTGATTTACACGCAGCTCAACCAGTATTACGTGGTGATGGAAGTGGCGCCGCAATACTGGCAGGATCCGTCGGGGCTGAATAACATTTACTTCAAGCCCTCCGGCTCTTCGTCGGGCGCCGGGCTGAATGCCGTTTCGCCGTTGCTCTCCGTGGCCAAGCCAAGCACCAACACAACGCCGCTGCAGGTCGCACACACCGGCCTTTTTCCATCGACCACCGTCTCCTTCAACTTGAAGAACGGCGCCGCGCTCAGCGATGCCACGCGGGAGGTGACGCAGATGGAAGAAAAGCTGGGAATGCCCGGAACGGTGCGCGGATTCTTTGCCGGAACCGCACAGGCTTATCAGCAATCGCTGTCCACGCTGTGGATCCTGGCCCTCACCGCGTTGCTTTCCGTCTTCATCGTGCTGGGCATTCTCTACGAGAGCCTGGTTCACCCGCTGACCATCATTTCCACGCTCCCCTCGGCGAGCGTCGGCGCCATGCTGGCGCTGATGATCTTTCACGTCGATCTCAACATGATTTCGATCATCGGCATCATTCTGCTTATTGGGATTGTGAAGAAGAACGCCATCATGATGATCGATTTCGCGCTGCAGGCTGAGCGAAATGAAGGCAAGACAACACGGGACGCGATTTTTGACGCATGCATGCTGCGCTTCCGCCCCATCATGATGACCACCATGTGCGCCATTTGCGGGGCTTTGCCGCTGGCTTTTGGGACCGGCACCGGCTCGGAACTGCGCAAGCCGCTGGGCATTACCATCGTGGGCGGCTTGCTCTTGAGCCAGGCACTCACCCTTTACACCACTCCGGTGGTTTACCTGATGATGGACCGTCTTCGCCTGCGCGCCCTCGGCAAAACCCACGACACACTTCCGGCAACGGCAGAAGGAACGGCGTCGTAATGAAGGAAATAGACCATGATTGAGCCAGGAAACCGAATTCCGATCTTATTCACTGCCGCCGCGCTGGGCTTCGTGGCGCTCCTTGGTGGTTGCCGCGTCGGCCCGCCGTATCACGCTCCCGCGCCGCCGGCGGTCACCGCGCCGAATTACAAGGAATCCACCGTCAACTTCCAGGACACCGATGGATGGAAGGTGGCGAGCCCGCAGGACGCGATGATCCGCGGCAACTGGTGGGAGGTTTTTGGAGATCCGGAACTGAACGCGCTGGAAGAACAGCTCAATATCAACAACCAGAACCTGAAGGAGTACTTCGAGAATTACATGGCGGCCCGCGCCACGATTGCCGAGGCCCGCTCGCAGTATTGGCCCACGATCACCGCGAACCCGTCGTGGAACCGGTCGAAGAGTTCCGGAAGTCTTGGGAGCACCTCCACCCAAGCCAACCCCGGCAAGCAGTCAACGCTTTGGAATGCGCCGATTGACGTTTCGTGGACGCCGGATTTCTGGGGCAAGATTCGCAACGAGGTGCACGAAGCAGAGTATGCGTCGCAGGTGAGCGCCGCGGATCTTCAAACGGAGAAGCTCACCGAACAGGCCAGCCTGGCGGAGTATTTCTTTGAGATTCGCGGCCAGGATATGCTGCAGCAGATTCTGAATCAGACCGTCGCTGACGAAAAGAAATCGCTCGACTACACGCAAGCGCAATATGACACCGGCGTCGGCGATTACATCTCGGTTGCCGAGGCCAAGACGACAGTAGAGTCCGCGGAGGCGGCGGCGACGAATGTGGGCCTTTTGCGCGCGCAATACGAACACGCCATCGCAGTGCTGCTGGGCAAGGCGCCGAGCGACTTTTCCGTTCCCGTGAAGCCGATGCTCTACAAACCACCTTCCATTCCCACCGGGGTGCCTTCTCAGCTTGCAGAACGACGGCCCGACATCGCAGCCGCCGAGCGCACACTCGCCGAGGAGAACGCCGTCATCGGGATCGGCTACGGCGCGTTTTTCCCGCAAGTGACGATCGGCGTAGATGGTGGATTTCAGAGCTCCACGTTGACCAGCCTGTTTAATTGGCCGAGCCGCATCTGGTCGATTGGCCCATCGGTCTCCGAAACGATCTTCGACGGATGGCTCTATCGCGCGGAGCTGCACCAATACGTTGCCCAGTACAACGCAGATCTGGCCACTTACCGGCAGACCGTGCTCACTGCCTTCCAGCAGGTGGAAGACTCCATGGTGGCCACGCGGACATACTCGCAGCAGATTCTGCGTCAGCAGCAGGCGGTGAAGGACGGGCAGGACTATCTCAATCTGGAGTTGGTGCGCTACAACACCGGGGTCGACCCATACGTCGATGTTGTGATTGCGCAGACCACATTGCTGAATAACGAGGAAACCCTCAACGCGCTCCAGGTGGAGGAAATGACGTCGGCGGTGCAATTGGTGCAAGCGCTGGGCGGAGGATGGGACCGGTCGCAGCTCCCCACGCCGGCGCAAACCGGCGCCAAAACCACCAAGGCCGACTACACGCTGCAGCAGTAAAAAGACAGGGACTAAGGGACGTCGGGACTTAGGGACTTAGAGGCGCACGGACACAGCAACTGCGGGAGCAAATGGCTCAGGGACAATTGCCGTGACCGGGGTGCTGCGTGCCGGGGCCGGGCCAATTCCGATCTACGTTCGTGAACTACTGCGCAGATCGGTAGCAGATGGTTTCGCCATCGAGCCTGTATTCCGCGGAGCATTCGTCGCCTCCGCAGATCATCGGCTCGCCTCCGCAAAGCTGGCGGCGAGTGATCAGCCCCAGCGTCCCGCAGCGCGGGCACGACATCACGGCCACATAGGGATTTTGGGCCTGGCCGAGCTTGGCCTGATTCTCCAGGACAAAAATCGTTCCCGGGTCCATTCGTTCGGGGATCCATTCTTCAAGAAAACTCAAGTCGGCTGACATCGTTCCCTCCAGGTCTGATGTAACCGAGCCGTGACCCCGTTTCCGCCAGGCTCTGTTCTTCTTGGAAAAGCAGGCTGCGAAACACTTACCAGTATTAGATGCATGCATCCGGTTTAGGACAGTTTTGCCAAGCGGGGACGTGGAAGTCAATTCGATTCGAAGCCTGGGAGTAGCAAGTGGGATTCCCCCAGGCTCGGAGGCGCGCGTTCCAAACTAGCGAGACGCTGACGTGGCCGTGGCGCCGTGGGAGCGGGCGAAATCATCGATCGCCCTGTAGGTCTCCTCGTTGCGCAGAATGGCCTCGACGTATTCCCGCGTCTCGGTGAATGGGATGGACTCGACAAATTCGTCGATGCCCGAATAGGGGCCGGCGGCCTGCCAATCGGCCACGCGATTGTCGCCCGCATTGTAGGCGGCCAGCGCATACTCCTGCACGCCGCCGAAGCGGTCGAGCGTCTGGCGGAGATAGCGCGTTCCAAGACGGATGTTCATGGCCGGGTCAAGCAGTTGAAAGGTCTGGAAGGAGGCGATGCCCTCTTCGTGGGCCATCTTTTTCCCCACCGAGGGCAACAACTGCATCAGTCCGTATGCGTTGGCGCGGGAGATTGCGGAGGGATCAAACTCCGACTCCTGGCGGATCAGCGACGCCACCAGGTAGGGATCGAGATTGTTCTTCGCCGACTCGGCCTGGATGGTATCCCACCAGGGCTCGGGAAAGAGGATTCGCCAATAGACGAGAGGGATGGACTCAATGGAGGCAGATGCCGAGCCGGGCAAAGCCCGCTTGAGCGAGCGAATGGCGCGGAAGATCTCTCCATAAGACGAGTAAATCTGCGCTTCGGCCAGCGCGCTCCAGGACGAGGAGTCGGGATCGGCCTTAATCTCCTGCGCGATGTATTCGTTCAAGCCTGCGTTGGCGAGCAGGCGCGCCTTGGCGAGATGGGGGCTATCCTCGGGGAACGTGTCCACGAGATGCGGCAGAGGCAAGGGCTGGAAGCGATCCAGTTGCGGATCGGACGCGGGCTGAGTGCCGCCCAGCGTCGGCAGCCGCTTCCGCGCCATCTGCGCATAGAAGAAGTGCTGGTAGGCGCGGATAATGGTGCGGTAGTTGGCCGCCGCCAAAGCGGAATTGTGGTCGAGCGTCTCGTAGAGGCGCCCGCGCCAGTAGAGCGCGGAGACCGTTTCCACGGCGGCGGGATAGAGGCGGATCTGCTCATCGAACATCCGCTCTGCATTCTGGTAAAGACCCAAGCGGTAGCTCAGCCAGCCTGAGCGCCAGTGCGCGGCCGCTGCGTTCTTATCATTGGGAAAACGCGTGGCCAGTTCGCCGTAGTATTGGATCGCCGTGGGGTAGTCGCGCTTGAGCAGGTACATGTTGCCGCTGGAAAAGAGGGCGTCGGCAAGCCATGGGCTGTGCGGAAATCGGGACTCCATCTCGGAGACGATCTGCTTCTGCCCATCGGCATCGTCGCGGCCGCGGGCCAGCTCCATCAACAGGTCGAGTCGGTGGGCGCCGTTCTCGTCGGGCGTATCGGGCAAGGCGGTGGCCTCCGATACAGTAAGCCGCTTCAACTTCAACTGGCAGGCAGCTTCGGAGACGGCAAAACCGGCGAGGGTAGCGGCATCGAGACCCGGCTCGCGCGCCAGGACGCGGAATTGTTCAGAGGCCTCGTCGTAGCGGCCGGCGTTGTAATAGGCGTCCGCCAGGCTGCGCAGGTCAGCGACGGTCAAAGTGGCCTCAGCTCCTGTCTCGGTAAGCTTGGCGCGCGCGATCTGCGCCTCTGGGCTCAAAGGATGCGACAACAAAACCCGTTTGAAGGTGGCCTCCGCAGCCTGTTGCTGGCCGAGCGCCTGCTCTACTTCGCCTTCCACCAGTTGAAAGCCGGGACGGTCTGCGGCCGGAGAGCCAGCGGCATCGGCCAGAACCTGGCGAGCGGCAGCCAGCTTGTTCATCGTGAGCAGGACGTTGGCCTCAAGCTCGGGCGCCTGATCGTTGAAGTTGCTTTCGGGATAGCGGCCGGTGAATCCATGCAGGATGTTTTCAGCGGCGGTGTCGTCGCCGGCGCCCTGGCTGGCCTGGGCGGCGAGAAAGTCTACGTAGTCGGAAAGCTCTCCGTCAGCGCGGCGAGCCTCAGCGAGGGCCGATTCGGCCTCGGCATAACGCTTGTCGAGGAGGTAGGCGTGGCCAAGCGCCAAGTAAGCCGCTGCGGCGGCTTCGCCGGTGTGGCTGTGCGCGTAGGCGGCGACTCCGGCGTAGGCTGCCGGCGTGCGCATTGTGGCCAGCTGCTGGGCCATGGGCTGCAGTTCTTTGGAGGCGACGAAGGCCCGCTTGATCCGCGCTGTCCGCGCCAGGCGCGCCGCGCGGCTCGACTGATGAACCGGCTTGTGCTTCGTGGGAGTCTTCTTTGCCGTTGGCTTGGAGTTTGCGGTCTGGGACTTGGCGCTGGTTGAACTGGGCGCGGTCGTGGCCGGTGCTGCGGAAGCAGGCGCGGTCGGCACGGGCGGCAGAGTGGATTGCGCAGGCGACGGCGACGTGACCGCGAATTGCATCAGCAGAACCGCCAAGGCCACGAGCGCAGGCCGCAGAACCGGCGGTGTGACACGCGATGGGGAAGGCAAGCAAGTCATAGTTCCACTCTATTCCGAATTGGACGCAAGCGAACGATGCAGGGAATCACCTGCGTAACCACGAGGCCGCGCGGGCTGTCCGGCGCGGTCCCGTTTGGCTCCCTGCCGCCAGGTCCGTTACACTCATGTTTTGCCGGGTCGGCTTTCCAGTCAGAGACCCTCATCCGAGGCCGGTGAAACAGATTCTCAGTGACGAGGCACCACGCGGCGGAACCTGCCCGCGGCTTTGGCAGCAACTTTCTGGAACCAAGTCCAATGTCAACCATCCAACCAATAGCGGGACAAGACGAGCAGCATCCCGACGTGGCGCTGGTAGCACAGGTCCGCGCGGGCGATGTGGCGGCGTATGACACGCTGGTGCGCAAGTACGAGCGGCAGATCTTCAGGATTGCGCAGCACATTACGCAAAACCGTGAAGACGCCGAAGACGTGATGCAGGACGCGTTCCTGAAGGCGTACGAGAAGCTGGATCAGTTTCAAGGAAACTCGAAGTTCTACACATGGCTAGTGCGAATCGCGGTGAACGAGAGCTTGATGCGGCTGCGCAAGCGGCGCACGGGCAAACTGGTCTCGATGGACGAGGACGTGCAGACCGACGAGGGAAGCGTGCCTCGCGACTTCGCCGACTGGGCTCCCAATCCGGAGCAAAACTACACCCAGGCCGAGCTGGCCGAGATTCTCAAGAAAACGATTCAGGGCTTGCCGCAGGGCTTTCGCGTGGTTTTTGTGCTGCGCGACGTGGAAGGACTCTCCACCGAAGAGACCGCCGAGACGCTGGGATTGAGCGTTCCCGCCGTGAAGTCGCGATTGCTGCGGGCGCGGCTGCAACTGCGCGAGCGGCTGACACGCTACTTTGGCAGAAAGGCTCCGGCGATTGCACAGGCAGGCGCCGCGCCGCGTGGAGACGGAGCTGAAGCATGACCTGCACTGAGTTCCTGAAAATCCTCGACGACGTGATCGACGAATCGATCGCCGTGGAGACGCGCACCGAGATTGAAGCTCACCTGCGCAAGTGCGGGCATTGCGAAGTGGTGCTGAATACCACGCGCAAGACCATCGAGATTTTCCGCTGCCACGAGATTTACGAAGTGCCCACCGAAGTGAGCGAGCGGCTGCACAGCGCGATCATGGAACGGTGCAAGAAGGCGAAATAAGAGATCAGAGAACAGAGATCAGAGATCAGCTCTCAGCTTTCAGCTCCGCTCGCAAAGAGCGAAAAGAAGCAATCTGCAAAAACAATCGAACCCTAAATTCAGCTTTTAGCTATTAGCTTTCAGCTCTCAGCCTTCAGCTTTCAGCTTTTCAGGTTTTCGCTCGATTCGCTGCGAGAAAAGCGCAAAAACTCTGGCGAAAGCAAAAACCTCAAAAACAAAACTGTGAAACCGTGAAACTGTGGCCGCAAGTTGTTGATTCTGAAGGCTCCACAGTTTCACAGTTTCACAGTTTCACAAAACGGCATGGGGGGGTGGGGTCTCGAGAAAGGGTGTGGGTGGGTGCCGGAGGCATAGGGGGGTGGGGTAAAGACAGGGACTTCGGGACTGAGGGACTTCGGGACTGAGGGACCGAGTGACGTAGAGATCCTTCGACTCCGCTCAGGACAGGCTCCGGGACATAGGAACCGAGGGAACCAGCGAACAAGGGAACAGAAGCGCAGGGAGTAGGGGGTAGGGAGCAGGGAGTAGAAGAGCAGGGACCGAGGGAACAAGGGAGCAAAGGAGCCGCGAAACGTGGGTCGTGAATCGGGGACCGTGGACCGGAAACGGCGACGCGGCACAATGACGCGGGTGCGAGCGCGGAAGTAGCAGAAGTGCGCGCCCCGAAGAGCAGGGGACTGGCACTTGAGCCCGTTGGCCCTGATAAAGCGACATTCCTTGACCATATCGGTTCTCCTGACAGCAACTTTGAATCTGCTGCTCCCCGCCCACTACCCTCCCCAAGGTTTTGGCACAAAATCCCGATCTGGCGGCGGTTGTCTGAACCAATCGCGCAAGACCCCCTCAATCGTTGGGGGTTAGCGGCAAAATCCTCGTGGCAAAGGGTTTCCGCGCGCTTTCTCCTGCACTCCCGGCACTTCTTTGAGCCCAGAAACGCCAACGCGGCGGTTTGGCCGCCGCGAAGAGAACCCAGTTGACTGTTTTATGGAATGAGTATGCGCTGGAAGCGGGAAATGATCGGCAAAGTTGCGGCAACTTTCTGCGCCATGTTTTCAGCGGTTTACGAGGAAAATGGGCTGGGATGGGCTTGCGCGGGTCGACGAAGTCCCGGTCGCCGGGGGGCTTTTCTGTCGACATGGGCGTTTTCGAGGACTGATCCTGTCCGCCGGACTAAAACGGTCGATTTGGGTGTGGGGAGGCGGAATCTCCAATCGACGCCGTACTGTCGGCTTTAAACTCCTTGGCGGGCTATTGCTTAACTAGTTATTGACGGGTTGCCGACAAACCAGAAGTTGGTCAATTCAGCGACTCTCAGGTGCCCTGGGGACTAACTCCGTCTCAGTGCAGATGCAGCTGCAGCCGCCAGGCGGTGTAGCTGAGGATCTCGTGCGCAATGCGCTCGGCTTCCGCAGTACCGCCTCCGACGGAGACGCGTGTTCGGGGTGAGGTGAGTACATCGAGACCGTCGGCGGCGCAGATTTCGTGAATTCGAAACACGTGGGTACCGTCGCTGACGACGACCAGGCGGCGCAGACCGTTGGCTCGGGCGATGACAGCAATGCGGTGGGCTTGTTCCTCGGTGTCTCGGCTCTCGGTTTCGGGGATAATGGCGGATTCGGGGATGCCCAGGCTCATCAGGTAATCGCGGCCCACCGCACCCTCGGAGTGCTCATCTCCGTTGGTACCGCCCAGCGTGATGATAAGCGGTGCGATGCCGCGATTGTAGAGTTCGCGCGCGTGGTCAAGGCGTGCGCGAAAAACCGGGGAGGGCTGTCCATCGTACTCCGCCGCGCCCAGAACGGCGATGGCGTCCGACGGTGCGGCCTGGTCCAAACCGGCATAGTTCTCAATTTGCACGTAGACCCAGCAGGACCATCCCAGAAACCCGAGAATCAAAGCGAGAAACAGCACAACAACGACGCGAAAAGTCCAGTTGCGACGATGCGACCTGGGTAGGCCGTTCATGTGCACCATCTTACCGCTGCAGGACCATGACGATTTCGTGAGTGGGAATGGCGCCCTTGCGCAGAATTTCCCGGCGTCCCGGGCCGAGGGGTTTTAGGCTAGTGGTTTCTCGATGCGATCGATTGTATGCTCGATGATCGATGCCAAGACGATTAGGCGCTTGGTCAACTGTCGGCAAATCCTTAACATGAGCTGCGCCTGCGCGATGTGGCCGCTCCACCTCAACATCGCGCCGTGTGCTTCACGGCTCGTTACTCCTGTATCACCGGCTATTCGGAAATAACTACTTGGTTATTGACGGGTTGGCGACCACACACTCGGAACACGCAAGGTGGAGCAAATCATGGCCCTTGGCTCCGGCAAAGGCCGTGTGGCGCACGACCGGGTCTCTGGCTTTGGAACCAATCCAAGAAAGATCGCGAGCGGGGCAAATGGCGGCACATTGGTTCGCAGCCTAAAGGCAAAACGGAGATTCCGCCTAATCCAATCTCGTGCCCTGGTCGTGCGTTGCCGGCGGCAGCCCACTCAATATCCCCCAAAAAGGTCAGCGTCTGAATCGTCTGGTTGAGGGTATGAGCCTTCTGGTTGATTGAGCTTGATTACCGTTGTGGTCATTATTTTGGACCATTAGTTGTTACTAATCCGACTTCGTCTGTGTGGAGTAGATGCCAATGAAAGTAGTTGTCTTTGCTGAGCAGTTCACAAATGGTAGCTGGCATGTCTGGGAACACACGTGCAGTTCGAAAGAGGCTCAGGCCGTTGTCGATTCTGCCCTCGAAAGAACCAAAGGCCGTACGTTGAACGGGCAGCCGACGCACAAGGACTTCCTTGACAGTGCGCGCCAGATGTTCGATGTTACGCGCGGCAGGCCAGGCAGCCCGAGCGATGCGGATACTCAGGTCTACTGTGTCTGCGCCGACCAGGTCGTAATCGGCGTCTATGAGAAGATTCGTCAATACGCTCATGAGATCACTGAGGCCCACGAGTTCGTCGAGGTCGCGCTGCAAAGGACCGCTTGACCGTGGGAAAGGCGCCTAAGAACGTAAACTTGATACTCTCATCATCGACTGCCGCCTCGAGCAGCGCCCGGAAGGCAGCAACAGCACTGTCGTGACAGCTCCAACAGCGACGGCATTTGTATCGGTTAACACCTACATCCTTTGTGCTAGTTCAAATCCCAGCCGGATGTGACACACTCAAGCTGTGGTGCCGGGCTAAAAAGACGCATCCTGGGAGGGCTTGGCGATGTCAGGATTGGATAGAGATCAGTTAGAAGCATTGCGGGATCGGGTGGAAGAGGACTACCGCCGGGCGGAAGAGAACTACCGCCTCGATATAGCAGCCATTGAACATCTTCAGCACCGGTTCTTCGGCGCCGTGAGCAGTATTCCCACCAGCAATGATTCTCGGCCCATCAACGGGTCGAACAGTGAGTCGCCCACCACGATACTGCCTCCACAGTCCACCCCGGCAAGGCCGCAGAGTGACGAACTGGAAGACTCGCTCCGGTCGATGTTCCATCCGAGCCACAGGTAGGACGGTTATAGTTTGATAGGGTCGCCAGGTCCACGTGTGGATCAGTTCACCTAAGAAGATCCGTAAACTGACACGGCAGGCAAAGGGGGGAGCCGCAGGACACTCTTCGTAGCCGCCGGACCCGCGCCTCCCTCCGTCGTTGTTCCTCCGAAGTGCGGAAAAAGAGGCAACCGCAGATCCCCATTCGACTCCGATCGCTTCGTGATCTTCGCTCAGGCCAGGCTTTCGACTCCGGTCGCCACGGCGACCTCCGCTCAGGATGACATCTCTTAGGGAGCGCGGCTTCGCCGCGTGCTCTTCTATTTCAAAAATGGGTGAATGGAATTTGCGCGGGTTGAAACCCTCGCCTCCCTCCGTCGTTGCTCCGCCCGATACATTGGAGTGATGGAGCAGGAACAGAGAGGGGGCCGGGCAGAGTGGCGGCGGGAGTTGGGCGCGATGGTCACGCTGGCTCTGCCAGTGGTGTTGAGCGAGCTGGGCTGGATGCTCATGGGAGTGGTGGACACCATCATGGTGGGCCGTCTGGGTCCGGCGGCGATTGGGGCCGTGGCGCTGGGCAACGCCGTCTGCTACACGCCGAGCATGTTTGGCATGGGGCTGATGCTGGGGCTGGACACGCTGGTAGCGCAGGCCTACGGGCGCAAGGATCACGACGAATGCCACAGGTGGCTGGCGCAGGGCGTGTATCTGGCGTCGATTGCCGCCGTGCCGATTATGGCGGGCATCGCGCTGGCGAGCTTCTTCTTTGCGCGCTTCGGGATTGCGGCGGAAGTAGCGGCGCCGGCGAGCGGCTACATGGGATGGTTGCTGTGGGGCACGCTGCCGCTGCTGCTCTATGGCGCGTCGCGGCGGTATTTGCAGGGCGTGGGCCAGGTGCGCGTGATTACCGTGACCTATGTGGCGGCGAACCTGGTGAACTGGCTTCTGAACTGGGTGCTGATCTACGGCAAGCTGGGCATGCCGGCGCTGGGGGTGAACGGGTCGGCGATTTCGACAGTGTTTGCGCGCGTGACCATGGCGCTGGCGCTGCTGGGCTTTGCGTGGAGATACGAGCGCAGGCGCGGACATCCGCTGTTCCGGCACTGGGCGGGACCGCAGGCGGCGCGGCTGAAGCGCCTCGCGAAATTGGGCGCTCCGGCGGCGGGACAGATTTTGCTCGAAGTGGGCGCGTGGAACCTGGCGACGTTTTCCGCGGGCTACCTGACGCCGGTTGCGCTGGCCACGCACCAGATTGTGTTGAACTACGCGAGCGTGACGTACATGGTGCCGCTGGGGATTTCGGCAGCGGCGGCGGTGAGCGTGGGGCACGCGGTGGGCGCGGGCGATGCGGCGCGGGCGCGGCGGGCGGGATGGCTGGCGCTGGGATTGGGCACGAGCTTTATGCTGCTGGCGGCAGTGGCGCTGCTGGTGTGGCCGCGGCCGCTGATCGAGTTGTATACGAGCGATGCGCGAGTGCTGGCAGTGGGGCCGGGACTGCTGGCGATTGTGGCGGCGTTTGAGGTGTTCGACGGAATTCAGACAGTGAGCACCGGCGCGCTGCGCGGGCTGGGCGAGACGCGCGCGCCGATGTGGGCGAACCTGGTGGGGTATTGGGTGCTGGGATTGCCGCTGGGGTTCTTTCTGTGCTTCGGGCTGCGCTGGGGGATTTACGGATTGTGGATCGGGCTGACGCTGGCGCTGGTGGTGATTGCGCTGGCGCTGATTGCGCGGTGGAAGAGGGATGCGGAAAAGCAGCTACCAGCTGCTAGCTTCTAGCTGCCAGCTTTTTTGTGCACGGGTTAGGGGAGTGCAAAGGCGCAAGCTGGTAGCCGGTAGCTGGTAGTTTTTTCGTGCGTAGGGTTGGGGATGTGCAATCCCACCCTTTCGCAAAAGGGCCGCGAAAGGATGCGGTATCTAAAGCTTTGCGAATAACAATGAAAACAAATCAGTTACTGGATTGACTGCCCGAAGCTGGGCTTCCGCTTCGGCGGGTGAGCGAAGGGGTTACCATCGTGGCGCGGAGTGGGACGGTGTTAACAAGAAAGTGACTATAATCACATATCGGGGCGCAAGGAGCAGGAACTGTAGAGGAGTTGGCCGGTGCCCGTAAAGCGGTCAGAATTTATTGGAAGGGAATCCCGCCAAATGGCGACTGGAAACCTGGCCCTGGGTCAAGAACAGGGCGAAAGCATCGCGCGTCCGCGCATCGTTAACGACTTCAGCATCAACGTAGCCACGGTCAACGGATCGGGTTCGCAGTCGGCGAACAACATTCTACTGAAGAGCATTTTTGGAATGGGCATTCCCGTGAGCGGGAAGAACCTGTTCCCATCGAACATTGCCGGTCTGCCGACCTGGTACACGATCCGCGCGAGCAAGGACGGCTACGTGGCGCGCAAGCGCGAGTCGGAAGTGCTGGTGGCGCTGAATCCGGAAACGGCGCAGGAAGACATGATGGCGCTGCCTGCGGGCGGCGTGGCGATCTACGAAGAGTACCTGAATCTGAGCCGGTACCGCGACGATGTTGTGTGCTATCCCGTTCCCTTCGACAAGCTAACCCAGGCGCTATGTCCCGAGGCCAAGCTGCGCAAGCTGGTCAAGAACATGGTGTACGTGGGTGTGGTTGCGCAACTGCTGCACATCGACGTGGGCGTAGTGGAACAGTGCGTGCGAAAGCAGTTTTCGAAGAAGCAGAAGGTCTTCGAACTGAACTTCGGGGCCGTGGAGACGGGTTACGAGTACGCCAAGGTGAATTTCACCAAGCACGACCCGTTCTTCATCGAGCGCATGGATCAAACCAAGGGCAAGATCATCATCGATGGCAACGCGGCGTGCGGCATGGGCGCGGTGTTTGCGGGGGTCACGGTGGTGGCGTGGTATCCCATCACGCCGTCGACGTCGCTGATTGAGGCGACCACGGATTTGCTGAAGAAGTTTCGCGTGACGCCGGAGGGCAAGGCGACCTTTGCCGTGGTGCAGGCCGAGGACGAGCTGGCCGCGATCGGCATGGTTCTGGGTGCAGGCTGGGCAGGCGCGCGGGCGATGACCTCCACTTCAGGACCGGGCATCTCGCTGATGGCGGAGTTCAGCGGGCTGGGCTACTATGCCGAGATTCCGGGAGTGATCTTCGACGTGCAGCGCAGCGGCCCCTCGACGGGAATGCCCACGCGCACGCAACAGTCCGACCTGCTTTCGACGGCGTTTCTTTCGCACGGCGACACCAAGCACGTGATTCTGCTGCCGGGCTCGGTGAAGGAGTGCTTCGAGCTGGCCTATGCGGCGTTCGATCTTGCGGAGCGGCTGCAGACGCCGGTGTTTGTGCTGTCGGATCTTGATTTGGGGATGAACAACTGGATGTCGGAGCCGTTTGCTCATCCCGACAAGCCATTGGATCGCGGCAAGGTGCTGACGGCGGAAGATCTGAAGAAGGCGGGCAGCTTCGCGCGCTATCGCGATGTGGATGGCGACGCGATCGGCTGGCGCACGCTGCCGGGAACAGCGCACCCGAAGGCGGCGTATTTTACGCGCGGCTCGGGGCACAACGACGCGGCGGAATACACCGAGCGGCCGGACGAGTATCAGGAAGTGATGGACCGTTTGGCGCGCAAGTTCGAGAATGCGCGCAAGCTGGTTCCGGCGCCGGTGGTCACGAAGAACGGAACCTCGAAGATCGGGTTCCTGGCGTATGGTTCCACGGACTTCGCATTGCGCGAGAGTATGGACCAGATCGAGAAGGAGCACGGCGTGAGCGTGGACTACATGCGCATCCGGGCTTATCCGTTTGCGCATGAAATTCACGACTTTGTGGCCAGCCATGAGCGCGTGTACGTGGTGGAGCAGGATCGCGATGGACAACTGGCAAGCTTGCTGAAGCTCGATCTTCCTGGCGAGCAGGTGGCGAGGCTGCGCAGCATTCTGCACTACAACGGATTGCCAATCGACGCGCGCAGCATCACGGATGAGTTTGCAACCAAGGAGGGCCTCTAAAATGGCGACCACAACAGCGAGCGGGGCCCCAGGCCCGAAACTGAATCACATTGGCCTGCCGGTGCTGGAGTACCGCGGCGGCAAGTCGACTTTGTGCGCGGGTTGCGGCCACAACGCAATCAGTGAGCGCATTATCGATGCGATGTGGGAGATGGGCGTGGAGCCGGAGCGGGTGATGAAGATGAGCGGCATCGGCTGCTCGTCAAAAAGCCCCGCCTACTTCATGAACCGGTCATTCGCCTTCAACGGCGTGCACGGGCGCATGCCGAGTATCACGACGGGCGCCGTGCTGGCCAACCGCACGATGATGGCGCTGGGAGTCTCCGGCGACGGCGATACGGCCTCGATCGGCATCGGCCAGTTTGTCCACCTGATGCGGCGCAACCTGCCGATGATCTACATCATCGAGGACAACGGCGTGTACGGATTGACCAAGGGCCAGTTTTCGGCTACGGCCGACATCGGATCGAGGCTGAAGACCGGCGTGATCAACGAATTGCCTCCCATCGATACGTGCGCCATGGCGATTCAATTGGGCGCGACGTTTGTGGGGCGTTCATTCTCCGGCGACAAAAAGCAGTTGCTGGCGATGCTGAAAGCGGCGATCGCGCACAACGGAACGGTAATGCTGGACGTGATCAGCCCCTGCGTGACATTCAACGACCACGAGGGATCGACGAAGAGCTACAAGTTTCTGCAGGAGAACGACGAACCGATCAACGAGATCGGATTTGTGGCCAGCTTCGACGACATCGAAGTGGACTACGATTCGGGCGAAGTGTACGACGTGGAGATGCACGACGGATCGCAACTGCGCCTGCGCAAATTGCTTGAGGACTACGACCCGACCGACAAGGCCAATGCCGTGCGCACGCTGATGGAGGCGCAGGAGAAGAACGAAATCCTCACCGGCGTCTTCTACATCGACACGCAGAAGCCGACGTTCATCGATCAGCTGAACGTGGTGGACGAGCCGCTGGGCACGCTGCCCGAGTCGCTTACACGGCCGCCGAAGTCGGCGCTGGAAAGCCTGATGGCGAATTTACAATAGCGCGGATTTACAGCTTTAATTCCAGCAAAAGACGTTTCGCCCGCAAGGTGCGTCGCGTTGCCAACGAAAGAACGAGCTGAGCCGATCAGGACGCCTTGGAGCGAAGTGCCTGTTCGGCGCGGAACCAATCCTCTTCGTGGTGGCCGTGGGTTTGGCCACGCTCGGTCCAGAAGCGGTGCGCGAGCTGCGCAACCTGATCGTGGGAGGTCGAGGTCCCGTTTGCCTTTGCCGACGCGACGGTCTTTTTTGCGGCGGGTTTGCTTGGTTTCGCGGCAGCCTTGTGCGCGGCGCCTGATTTCTTGACGGACTTAGCCATGTGTAAATTCTCCTCTGCAAGTTTGACAAATGAGCAAGCGTTCAAATACAGAATACAGAAAAACCAATGTGCTGCGCGCGAGACGGCTGTGAAAAACCATCGAAATAAACTCACTGCGGCGGTCTTGGGGTTTTTCACACAAGCCGAGCCGGCAAAGTGTATCGTGGTCTCAAGTCGTTAAGGACTCATGACAACCCTCGCCATCGATACCGCTGCGCTCACTCGCCGCTTTGGCGATTTCACTGCGGTTCAGGATGTGAACCTGCGCGTGGACGCGGGCCAGTTTTTCGGCTTTCTTGGTCCCAATGGGGCAGGCAAATCCACCACCATTAAGATGCTGACGGGCCTGCTGGCGCCGACTTCGGGAAGCATTCGTATTCTTGGCGAGGATCTGAGGGCGAACTCGGCTGCGGTGAAGAGGCAGATTGGCGTGGTGCCGGAGGGGATGGCTCTCTTTGGCCGCCTGACCGCGGAGGAATACCTGCGATTCGTAGGGCGGATGTACGGCCTCGATCGCGCCACCACCATGCAACGCACGCAGGAGCTGCTGGAGTTCATGCAGCTGGCCGATGAGCGCAAGAAACTGATTACCGATTTCTCGCACGGCATGCAGAAAAAACTGGCCATGGCCGCAGCGGTGATCCATGGGCCCAGGGTGCTGTTTCTCGACGAGCCGTTTGAAGGCGTGGATGCAGTGGCAGCGGGAACGCTGAAGGCCATGCTGCAGAGAATGATCGCGCGCGGCGCCACCGTGTTCCTCACGTCGCACGTGCTGGAGATTGTGGAGCGGCTGTGCACCCACGTTGCGATTATCCATCGCGGACAGTTGGTGGCACAGGGATCGCTGGAGGAGCTGCGCGCGGGCCAGGCTCACGCGGATGGAACTTCGCCACCGGGCGGAAAGCAGCGCAGCCTGGAAGAAATTTTCCTCGAGATTGTAGGGACCAGCCGCGAAGGAAATCCCGCGGCTACGGCGCCCGAGCAGGAGCTTTCGTGGCTGAGCTAGAAGCCGGAAAGCTGCTTCCGTCATCGGCGCAAGAGATTCCCGCGCGCGTGCAGTTTGCTGCGGTGGCGTGGCTGCGCTGGCGCATCTTCATCAACAGCACGTTTCGCCGCCGGTCAACCGGCACACGCCAGGCGGTCGGGCTTGCACTCGCCATTCTGGTGCGCCTCATTGTCTGGCCGTTTCTTGCCTTGATGGTGATTGGTCCGATTGGCGGCAGCGGATTCTTCGCCTGGATGGCGATCGCCGGCAATCATCCGCAGCGCCTGGCTCCGCTTCTGGCTGCCATCACGCTGCTGTGGCTGTTCGTCAGCGTCAACGGCCAGAACGTGGCTGCGGTTGTCTCCAATTTCGATCCTTCTTCGTTGACACGTTTTCCTCTGCGCTTTGGACGGTACCTGGTATTGCGAACCTTCATCGGCGTGCTGACGGCAAGTACCATCGTGGGCTGCCTCGCGCTGCTGGCCGCGGCGGTGGGGATTGGCGTGGCGAAACCGGAGCTGGCGCTGCCCGCACTGGTGGTTCTCGCGGTGTATGCGCTGATGAGCGTCTTTTTAGTACGCATGATCGGGGCATGGATGGAGCGCTGGCTTGCGAATCGGCGCTTTCGCGAGATCTTCAGCGCGCTGATGGCGCTGACCGTCGTCGGATTTCAGTTCCTGAATTTTCAGCGCGCACCGTCGCACGGCCTCGGCGGAAGAAGCAGCTTGGTGCTGAATCTTTTGCACAGCTCCGGAGCACGACTGCAATGGCTGCCGCCGGGTTTCGCCGCGAATGCGATTCTGCAGGCGTCGCATCCATTTACGGCGTTCGCGCAGTTCGCGGGTTTGTTAGCAAGCGCGGCGCTGTTCGCGGCGGTGTTCGCGATCAGGCTGCATAAGCAGTTTCTTGGCGAATACCTGAGTGAAGGCGCGAGCCGGCGCGCGAACGAGCGCGCACCTCAACGTAATTCGGCGCGCCCACAACAGGCCGGCGCTGTTGCGAACGCCGCGTCGACGGAAAATGCACGCCCGGCTTTTCCCCCGATTGTGGCGGCTTGCTTGCGCAAGGAATGGCTCACCCTGCGCGGCAACGGAGTGCAGCTGATTGGAATGCTGACTCCGCTGTTTTTTGTCGTGATTCTGAATCGCTCGGTTTTCGCCGGTCATTCCACTTATTTTCTTCCCGGGGCGATTGCGTATGTTCTCTTCGGAGTTCTCGCCGGGCTCTACAACATCTTTGGCGCGGACGGCCTCGGCGTGCAGGTGTATCTGCTTGCGCCCGTCCATTTGCGCGACGTGATCGTCGCCAAGAATCTGATGAGTCTTGCGGTGATCGCCACGGAAGCTGGGCTAGCCTGGGTGCTGGTTTCGGTCCTCGCGCGCACGCCGATTTCGCTTGCGACGCAAATCTCCACTGGGCTGTGGACGATTTTTGTGATCGGAGTCAATTTGGCTTTGGGAACAGTGCGCTCCATTCAGGCGCCGCGGCGATTTGTCCCGGGACAGGCGCAGCGGAGAAGAGCGACGCCGACGAATCGCACCAGCGGCCTTCTGATCATGCTGGTGCTATTCGGAAGCATGGCGCTGCAGTTTCCTGTGACGCTCCTCTGCCGCTATTTCGATGATCCGTGGCTCGGCGCATGGATCTTCGGCCCTCTTGCTTTCGCAGCGGTGGCAGTGTACGCGCTGCTTTTGCACAACGCCGATCGGTTCATCCTCGCGCACCGCGACGTGTTTGCTGAAGAGTTGTGCAAGACTTAGGCCGCTCTCCTGGAGAGCTCGCCGCACGTCGGCCCAATTCCTTCCAGTTGCAACTAGAGCTGCCACCAATCGAAGAGCGCCATGCGTGGGTAGTAGAGACCGCCGCAGAGATGGATATCAGCGCCGCGCAGGTTGCGGAGGATGGCTGCGTAGGCTTCGATCTGCGGCGCAAATTGGCGGCGCAGCTCGGGCAGCGCGGAAGCAGGATCGAGGCCGTCTTCGTGGGCGGTTTTGTAATCGATGATCCACCAGGTGTCTTCGCTTGGTGATGCGCTGGCGGTTTGCGGTGCGGGTCCGGCACGAAAGACGCGATCCACCTGTACAGTGCGTAAGCTGCCCGCCACGACTCCGGTCCAGCGAACTTCGCTGGCCGCGTCGCTGTGCGGCGCGAGAATCCATTGCGCGAGCGGATCGCCTGCTGCCTGAAGAACAATTTGCAGCGCCTGCACGGCGATGCGGCTGGCTGTGGCGGGCTCGACGCCGGCGGCGCGGATGATGGCGGCGATGCTGAGCTGCTGCTCGGTGAGCGCCGCGAGAGCGGCTTCAAGAGTCTGCGAAACGAGAAGCTGCGCGAATTGCTGAAGAAGCGAGTGGACGGCGTTGCCGAGCGCGCGTGAAAGCAGCCCGCCCTCGTGGCGCTCGTAGAGGCGGCCGGCGCCGGCGAGCGGCGCATCGGCCGCGAGCCCAGAAGACGCTGGGGTTGGGATAGAGAAGTCGAGTGGGAGGCGAAGGAGCCGTGTTGGTCTGTCTGGAGGGAGCTCGGGGGGGCGTGACATCTCAAGCGGCGTCTCTTCGCTCGAAGCAGCAATCGAATCAATTGTCCGTTCGCTTTCTTCCGGTTGATCCCTGGTGGCAAGCTCTTCGAGTTCCTTGGCTACACGCCATTCGCCAAAGCATTCTTTTATCTTCTCCTCGAAAGCGGGCCACGCTTTCTTCAGTAAACTTTCAGTGGGGTCAGCCAGAATGTGTTTGCCGTCTTTCCCCATCTTGTATTTCGGGCGCGCGAAGAGATGAAGCTCCTCGCGGGCGCGCGTGGCGGCGACGTAAAGAAGACGGCGCGCCTCCTGGGATTCGCGGTCGCGGCGAACGCGGTCGACCCACTGTTTGGCTTTGCCGCTGTCGGCGCCTTTCCGCTGCAACGGCGCGACGAGAAACTCCGTGATCTCGCTGGCCGTTTCCAAATCGGCGGGCTCGGCATCGGGCGGCAATCCGCGTTCCAGCCAGGAAAGCAATTCGCGTTTACTTCCTCCGGTTCCTTTCTGCAAATCGGGCACAATCACGACCTCGAACTCCAAACCCTTGGCTTTGTGGATGGTCATCAACTGGACGCCACAGTCGCTGTCCGCCGAAGGATCGGGAAGGGCGGTCAGCTTGTCGAGCGCCGCATCGAGCGCGGAGCCGAGCAGATCGGGCTCGCCCTCGGGCAGGCCATCGAGACTGCGCCAGAGCAGATCGAGATTCACGCGCGCCGCGGCATCGACGCATTGCGCGCCGCCCAGCCGCAGCCAGGCTTGCTCGAGCAGCGTGCCCAACGCGGCAGTGGGTTGCTGCGACCGCAGGCGGTTGGAGAAGTCAACCGCCTGCAAAACGCGGTCGACACCTTCGCGGCCTTCGATGCTGAGAAGTTGCGAGCGGTCTGAAAGAAGCTGGGGAACTGGCCGCGCCAGGAGCTCGGGCGAGTCGGCGCTGACGAGCGTATGCAAATCGGCGAGGGACAGGCCGCACCACGGCGCGCGCAACACGCCGAGCCACGAAACGCGATCATGAGGATTGAGGAGCGCGCGTGCCAGGGCGAGCGCATCGATAATTTCAGGGCGATCCTGCAGCTTCTCAAGCTCGACAGCGCGAAATGGGATGGAGGCCTGGCGGAGCGCGGCTGCAATGGGCTCGAGCGATTGTCGAGCACGGCCGAGCACGGCGATGCGATATTTCTCTTTTGCAGCGCGGGCCTGGTCGACGTGGGCCATGTGGCCGCGAATCAGCGTGACGATTTCCTCAATCTGTTTTTGCTGAGCCGCCTCCCGTTCCGCAGCGGTCTGCTTTTTTCGATCGGGACCGGGACTGCGTGAATTGCCGCGCGGCGTCTCCGGGATGAACTCGAGATAGAGATGCAAGAGCGGAGACGAATCGGCGACGAGGTGCGGGCCAGGCTGCATTGCGCCGCCGCGAGCCGGCGCGGCCTGCGCATAGGTCACACCGCTACCGTCGTCAATGGCGAAAATCTGGGTGAATGCATTGTTGATTTTGTCGACGAGCGGCGGCGCGGTGCGGAAGTTGGCGCTGAGTTGGACGGGATCGAAGCGCAGCGGAAGGTCGCCGGGGATTTCGAGGCCGAGTTGCTCGACGCGTGGGAACAGCTCGGCGTCGGCGTCGCGAAAGAAGTAGATGGACTGCATGGGGTCGCCAACAACAAAGCAGGTGCGTCCCTCGCGCTCAGGCCACGCGGCGATGAGATGCGCAAGCAACTGGTGCTGGCGGCGGCTGGTGTCCTGGAATTCATCGACCAGCAAATGGCGAATGCCATCGGCGACGGCCTGCGCGCCATCGGTGGGAAGCCCGTCCTCACCTGTGAGCACGCTGAGCGCGATCTGAGCGACTTCGATGAAGTCCGCGGTTGCGGCCTCCGCGAAGACTACCTTCAACTCAGCGGCGGCATGGCGCAAGAGCGTGAAGCAGGAGCGCACGATTTGCCATTCCTCTTCGCTGTAACGAGATGAAGAGGGATCGGATTTGGCGGCGCGCGCAAAGGGGCGTTCAAGGCGTGCGCGTAACTCGTCCCAATCTGGAGCGCGGTCGAGCACGAAGTCGAGCATCCATTGGTCGCGCTTCTCGAGCATTCCGACGAGCTGATCCTCCAGATCACGCCAACTGTTGTCGCGCCACAGGAGCAGAGCTTCGATTGCTTCGCGCAGCGACGGATCGCCTGCGGCGATTTGGTCAAGTGTTCGGCGAGCGGCACGGCGGTAGAGTTCACTTGGCTGCTCGCTAATGTCGAGACCGCCGCCGAGGCCGGAAAGGAGCGGCTGCTGCAACGCGAGGTCGCGGCAAAAAGAGTCGATGGTCTGGATGCGCAACTGCGCGGGGAGATCGAGAAGGTTCCAGCCGCGATCCTGCGAGCGCCGGAGGGCACGGCTTGCGATGGGGTTTGGATCGCCGCGGCGAAGCTCGTCTAGAATGCGATTGCGCATCTCAGCCGCCGCAGCGTTGGTGAAAGTGATGGCGACGACCTGGCCGGGTTCGTCCACTTCTGCGAGCAGCGACAGAAATCGCTGCGAGAGAAGCGTGGTTTTGCCCGAGCCGGCCGGAGCGCGCACGAGAACGGAGCGCCGGGGATCGAGGGCTGCGTCGCGCTGCGCCTGATCGGGAGGCGGATTCATGCGAGGCGCATTAGGCATCGCCTGCCTCCTCGCTATTGTCGTCACCCGATTGCGGAGGAAACTCCTTGATGCGGCAGAGTGCCTGGAGGCCGCAGTTCTCACAGGTGTCAGGGTAATCGCGTGGGGCGACGACGGCGCTGCCCGAAAGGAAATCGAGGGCGAGCTGTTCGATGCAGTCCCGCCACGCGGAAAGCTGCTCCGAAGTGAGAGGCTTCTTCACAAGATCGGAATTTCCGCTGATCTTGCTGCGCAGAGTTGCTTTGGCATCGCGAACCCGACCAGCGAATGCCGCCTCGCCGGGGCGCACTTTGGCGAATACGAGGCCGCCGATGGCGCTCGGATCGCATTTGAGAGCGAAGTTGGCGTAGAGAGGAAGCTGCACGTCGTCAGGGCGGGGAAGATCCCAGACGCTGGGCTTGATGTCGCTGGATTTGTAGTCGATGACGAGCAACGAGCCGTCATTGAAGCGGTCGATTCGGTCGAGGCGCAGGTGAAGATTGAGGCCGGAGATTGACGCGCTCGTATCCGCTTCGGTTTTGGCGACGGTAAAGGGAACGCGCAGGGATTCGTAATGGAGCCACTCGGTGACGAGTGCGATGAGGCGAATCTGTTCGAGGTCCAGATATCGTGGCGGCATGCATTCGCGCGCACGCGAGGGAAGTTTTGTTGCGAAGACGCGGCGCACATGGTCGGAAACGAAAGAGTCAAGATCCTGAACATCGAGAAGTTCTTTGTGCGAACGGATGCCGAGCGGCGGGCCCGACCAAATGGAGTGCAACACCTCGTGAAGAAGCAGGCCGCGTTCGAGCGCAGTGAGGCCGGCTTCGGCGCGGTCCCACTTCTGCGCCGCCAGGCGAGCTGTGGCGAAAGCCTTGAAAGGACACTGCGATTGCGAGGTGAGAACGCCGGAGCCTCCCGTGATCGCGCCGGCAGGGAAGGGAATCCGGCTTACGTCATCAAAGAAAACTGTTGCCGGCTCCGAAGGCGGAGGGGCAATCCAGTCGTTGGAAAGCAGCTCGGGCGGACCGGCGAGCTGCGCAACAAGCCGCGAGGGGCGCGCGGCAACACCTGTGCTGTCGGGACCGTCGGTCTGACGGGCATAGCTGAAATGAACTTCAGGTGCGGAGGCGAGCAGGCGGCGCGTAATGGAATCGGCCAATTCCCAATCGAGACGCGGCGAGGCGTGAGGCATCCCGGTCTCGCGCTGCACTGCAAGCGGCAAAAGCGGATGGGTCGCGCCACGAGCCGGCCACGCTTCTTCGCTGGCGCCGAGAAACCACACGGCATCTGCCGTGAGGCCCGCGGACTCGGCAGGACCGGCAATCAGAATCGGCGCATCCTGCGATTCAGGCGCGAAGAGCGTTTCATTGAGGGCGCGATCGAGAGCCGCAAGGAATTGCTTCCACTCAACGCGCCGGCCATCGAAACCGAGCGATGCGCATCCGTCGACGGTTTGTCGCCAGCGGCGGTGAGCCTGGAATTCGCTGCTTGTAAGTGGCCGATCGCCTGGCCAGCCGGTGAGCTCGAGCAACTGTGGCGCCAGCTCAGCCCAGGCGATTGGAGATTGCGGGCGGCGCGCGAATTCCTGAAGTCTACGCTGGGCCTGCGCGATGCGCGCGACCCACGCGGCAGGCAACTCCGCACCGGGCTTCTGGCGCAGAAAATCCGCAAGTCCCCACTTTATGCGCTGCAAGTTTTTGCGGCGCACTGCGCGCATGAAGGCCGTGAGAGCAAGCGACTCATTGCGCGACGCAGCAGTTTGGCCAGTCGAAAACAGCCAGTCGAGTTCATGCTCTTCGATCGGCTCGGTGAGCCAGCGCAGAAGCAGTCCGGCCCCGCGCGCAAGCGCGGCCTGGCCGAGCGGAACGCCCAGAGAAAATTCAAAAACGCTTGAGGCAGTGGATGCGCTTCCGGAGTCCGAAACAAAGCGGAGAAAAGTGCGCTCGATTTCGCCGCGGCGTTTGGGCGCGTCTTGCGTGACAACGAGCAGGCGCGCATGCGGGGCGATCGCGAGCCGCTGTTTGCACCAAAGAGCGCAAGCGGCGAGTTCAGTGGAGGGATCGGCGGCCTGATGAGATTCGATCCGTTCGGCAGTTTCGCCGGGCAGAACCTGCGTGCAATTGCCCCAGGCGGCGAAGAATTCCTGTTGCGTAGGCAAAATGCGATCGAAGCCCACGAGCAAAAGAGCCTCGCGCTCGGGGGAATCCTGCTTCAGCGATTCAATCATCTCGAGTGGCAGGCGCGCGGGACTGATGGTGCTGCCGGCGTGGCAGACCTCGTCGAAGTCCGCGAGCCAGTCGCTGAAGGCTGCGGCGTCCCTGTCCCAACCGATGCGCGTCTTCCTCTTCAGGAACCGTGGAGCGTAGGCGCAAACCTGACCGTGCGCCTCCATGGCCAGCGCCGCGAGGCGGTCGCGCGCGCCAGCCAGGCGCACGGCCTCCGGCGCAGCAGCGGAAACAATTCCCGTCCAGAGCGATTGCTCCTGGAGCGGGTTCAGAACGGTACGGTTGCCGGAATTGCGTTCATCCCATGCGTTGCGGACGAAGGATTGCCAGTCCTGGATGTTGGGAGCCTGCCAAGCCGTAAGACCCTCGGCGCGACGGGAGCGATTGAAGGCTGCTGCGATCGATCGAGCGGCGCGCTCGCTTGCCGTGACCACGAGTCCGTCGCCGCGCAGCCAAGCATCGATCTTGGATGAAAATTCAGAGTTCACGGTTTGTAGTTCGCCGCCTTACGCCTAAGAATACCGCTGAGGGCCTTACCGCCTGCCGACCGCTGCGAACGTGGAACGAACCGGTGAAAAATCGAAAGCGATGATCGGGAATCTGCCTTTTCATGTGGTCAGTCCACTGGTTGTACACTGGTTTGTGATGCGCATCGCTTTTGCAGGCTGTCTTCTTGCCGTTGCCGCTTTGGCGGGATGCCACTCCAACTCAACGTCAGGGTCGCATGGCACAGTGGATTCGTCGCCCACGGTGTATCACCTGCGCGGGAAAGTAGTTTCGACCGACGCTGCGCATGGAATCGTGGTTGTCGATCATGAGGCCATTCCGGGCTTCATGGATGCGATGACCATGCCGTACCAGCTCAAGGACCCGACGATTGCAAGCGAGTTGCACCCTGGCGACACGATTACCGCGGACGTGCTGGTGTCGAAGAGTTCCGAAGAGACTGTGGTGCTGGATCACATCGTCGTGATCGCGCAGGCCAAGCCGGATTACAAGCCGACGGTGATCTATCATGTGCCCGCGCCCGGCGATGTAGTACCGGATTTCAAGCTGCGCAACCAGGATGGACGCGCGATTCACCTCGGCCAGTTTCGCGGAAAGACGCTGCTGCTGACATTTATTTACACGCGCTGTCCTTTGCCAAACTTTTGCCCGCTGATTACGCACAACTTTGCGGTGATCGATCAGCAGTTGGCCGCGAACCCAGCGCTCTACGGAAAAACACATCTCCTGTGCGTCAGCTTCGATCCGGAGCACGATACTCCGGCGCGGCTGCGCGCCTATGGCGCCGAGTACATTGGCAGCGGCACGAAGGGTGCGTTTGCGCATTGGGATTTTGCAGTGCCCACCAAGCCGGAACTGCTCGAAATGGCGAAGTACTTCGACGTAGGCATTACACCCGGCCCCGACGAGACGATTACGCACACGCTTTCGACAACGTTGATTGGTCCGCACGGCAAAGTGGCTCAGTTTTATCCCGGCAACGAGTGGACGCCGGAGCAGGTAGTCGCGGATGTGAAGAAGCTGCAGGCGAACGCGGGATGAGGCGCGGTGAATGTGCGATCGTGCAGCGTTTGAGCTTGGGGTTTTTCGAATTTGCATCAAGGCAAGGAGAGAACGATGAGTTACGGCCTGAATATTCGCAAGGATGGTGAGTTGGATTTTCTGGCGCTGGGCGCGTTGGTGCACAGGCTCGATCCGGGAATTATTCCCTTCCGCAAGGCAACGGAGTGCAGGATTCATGTGAGCGGCGGCGAGTTCAACGTAGCCGCCAACCTGGCCGATTGCTTCGGGATGAAGACCGCGGTGGCGTCGGCGATGGTGGACTATCCCATCGGCGATTTGATCGCGGAGCGTGTGCGCGCCATGGGCGTGAGGCCGATCTACAAGCATTTTGAGCACAACGGCGCGACAGGCCCGAACATGGCGACTGTTTACAGCGACCGCGGCGCGGGAGTGCGGCCGCCGGTGGTCTTCTACAACCGCGCCAATGAAGCGGGCGCGATGCTGAAGCCGGGCGACTTCGATTGGAAGACGATCTGCGCGAAAGGCGTGCGCTGGGCGCACTCGGGCGGAATCTTTGCGGCGCTATCAGCCACCACCGCTCCACTGGTGGCGGAGATGATGAAGGCAGCCAAGGAAGCGGGCGCCGTCACTTCGTTCGATCTCAACTTCCGCGAGAAACTGTGGAAGATTTCCGGCGGCGCGGACAAAGCCGTGGAGACGATCGCCACGATCGTGAAGAACGTCGACGTGCTGATCGGCAACGAAGAAGATTTGCAGAAGGGACTTGGGATTCCCGGCCCGGACGTTCATGCGAAGTCGAAGCTCGATCCCAGCGTCTTTTTCGGAATGATCGACAATGTGGTCAAAAAGCATCCGCACGTGAAGATCGTGGCGACCACGCTGCGCGAGGTGCACTCCACCAACCGGCATAGCTGGAGCGCGGTGGCGTGGATCGACGGCAAGACCTACGTGGCGCCGACGGCCGAGCTCGACGTGGTGGATCGCGTAGGCGGCGGCGACGGGTTTGCCGCGGGATTCATCTACGGGCTGCTGACCGGCGAAAAGCCCGAAGGCGCGCTGCGGCTGGGCTGGGCTCACGGAGCGCTGCTCACCACGTTTATCGGCGACACGACCATGGCGACCGTCGACCAGGTGCGCGCGTTTGCCAAGGGCGGATCGGCGCGCATCCAGCGGTAAGGCAGAGATCAGAGAGCAGAGAGCAGAGACAAGAGATCAGAGAACCCCACTCGCAACTGTTATTCTTGCCATGCACATGGCTGGAGGTTGGGCATGGCAAAAGTCACTTATGTATTTGGGGTCCTCCTGGTTGCTCTGGGGCTGATTGGTTATTGGGGCACGGGGAGCATTCACCCGACAGCGTTGATTCCCACGTGGTTTGGCTTGGCGCTCGTCGCCGGCGGCATTCTCGCCATCAGTCCCAGCGAAGGCCGGCGCAAGCTCTTCATGCACATCAATGTGACGGTTGGGCTCGTAGGCCTGATTGGCGCGATCGCCGCGGCCCTGCAAGGCTATGGGCACGCGCGGTCGCTCGGGGAGGAGCCGGACTACATCGCGCTCGCGGCCAAGCTCACCATGGCCGCGCTGCTGCTGATTTACGTGAATCTTTGTGTCCGCTCGTTCATCCAAGCACGAAGGTCACGTCAGGAATAATCCATGGGAACAATGCGCGGCGGGATGGGGATGGGAATGCGCGCTGAGCGCTCGCCGCATGGTAGAAGTGCGCGCCCGGGCGCCGATCTGCCCCCAAAGAAGACAGATTTCCGGAAGGCGATGCCGGAGATCTGGAGGCTGGTGCGGCCGCGAAAATGGCTGCTGCTGCTGGGCCTGGTGCTCGTGGCGATCAATCGCATCGCGGGACTGACGCTGCCATTTGTGTCCAGACCCTTTGTCAATCTGGTGCTCAGGAAGCATGAGAGCGACAAACTAATTCCGCTCGTAGTGGCCGTGTTTGTCGCGACGATTATCCAGGCGATCACATCGTTTTCAAACACACAATTGTTGTCAAAGGCGGCCCAGCGCATGATCGCTGAATTGCGCCAGGAGGTGCAGCGGCATATCGGCCGACTGTCGGTCAGCTTCTATGACGCCAACCGCAGCGGCCTGCTGGTATCGCGGATCATGAACGACGTGGAAGGCGTGCGCAACCTGATCGGAACCGGCCTGGTGGAGTTTGTGGGCGGCCTGTTGACCGCAGTGATGGCGTTCATCTTTCTGTTGCACCGCAGCCCGAAGATGACGCTGATCGTCTTCTCTGTGATTGGAATTTTTGTCTTCGTTCTTCAATACGCCTTCAAAACGATTCGTCCCATCTTCCGCGAACGGGGCAAGATCACCGGCGAAGTGACGGGGCGGTTGACTGAGTCGCTGGGCGGCGTGCGCGTGGTGAAGGGCTACCACGCCGAGGAACGCGAGGCGGCCGTGTTCAAGGTAGGCGTGCTGCGCCTGCTTGACAACGTGATGAAGACGCTGACGATGACAAGCCTGATGTCGATGACGGCCACCACGGTGCTGGGTCTGGTGGGCGCGCTGGTGATGCTGCTGGGCGGACATCTGGCGTTGCAAAATCGGATGGACGACGGCACCTACATCCAGTACACGATGTTCCTGGCGTTCATGATTGCGCCGGTGATTCAAGTGGTGAATATCGGCACGCAACTCACCGAGGCGGTAGCGGGGATCGATCGCACCATGGAGATCCTCTCAGAGAAAGATGAGTTCGCGGATGCGGGGCGCGTCGTCAAGCTTGGCCAGATCAGAGGCGCTGTGCGCTTTGAGCATGTGGACTTCGCGTACACGCCGGAGAAACCGGTGCTGCACGACGTAACCTTCCGCGCCGATCCCGGATCGGTGACCGCACTGGTGGGCTCGTCGGGTTCGGGCAAATCGACGATCATCAGCCTGCTCTGCGCCTTTCACACGCCGGTAAAAGGCCAGGTGCTGATTGACGATATCGATCTCGCGACCGTGGACCTGAACACCTACCGCTCGCAACTGGGCGTCGTGCTACAGGAATCGTTTCTTTTCGACGGCACCATCCGCGAGAACATCATGTTTTCGCGGCCCGACGCGACCGAGGAGCAGTTTCAGTTCGCCTGCCGCACGGCGTGCGTCGACGAGTTCGCCGAGCGCTTCCCTGAAGGCTACGACACCATCGTGGGCGAGCGCGGCGTCAAGCTCTCCGGCGGGCAGCGCCAGCGACTCTCCATCGCGCGCGCGTTGCTGGCTGAGCCGCGCATCCTCATCCTCGACGAGGCCACCAGTTCGCTCGATTCCGAATCGGAGGCGATGATCCAGGGCGGGCTTGCCGAGCTGATGCGCGGACGCACGACGTTCGTTATCGCCCATCGCCTGTCGACCATTCGCCGCGCCGACCAGATTCTCGTCGTCGAACAAGGCCGCATCGTCGAGCGCGGCAACCACAGCGAGCTTTTCGCGCTGCGCGGACGCTACTTCGATCTCTATACCCGCCAGCACGGCCTTGAAGCGAATCTGTTTCTCGCGCCGGGTGAGGGCGGCGAAGTGGAAGAGCCGGAAGACAAAATCTGACTCCGAGCGCCGCGACTGCAACTCCGCTGCTGAGGTTCGAATTCCATCGTCCGCTCTGATTTCCATTAAAGCCCGCGTTTCACCTATTGACCCGCGTCCCATCATATGAGAAGCTAGAGATGGACCCAAAGCTTGGAACAAAGGATCAATATGCGAGACGCGATTCCCCAAGGCACTTACAAAGTTCAGGCTCTCGACCGCGCTTTTGCGGTTCTTGACTTGCTCGGCGAGAGCGAGACGCCGCTCGGTTTGGCGCAGGTAGCGGCCTCGCTGCAGTTGCACAAGAGCACGGCGCACCGCTTCCTGATGGTTCTGGAGCGGCACCGCATGGTGGAGCGCACCGCGAACGGCAAATTCCGCCTGGGCCTGCGGCTGTTCGATTTCGGCAACCGGGCGATTGAACAATATGATTTGCGCGACCGCGCGCAGCCGCACCTGCGGCGGCTGGTGGCCGAGACCGAAGAGACGGCGCACCTGGCGCTGCTCGAAGCGGCGCGCGTCATCTACATCGACAAAATTGAGCCCACGCGTTCGGTACGCATGATTACGCGCATCGGAGCCAGCAATCCCGTGCACTGCACTTCCGTGGGCAAAGCGATTCTCGCGTTCCTGCCGCCGGAGCGCGCTGCCGACATTATTCGCCGCATCCGTTTCGAGCGGATGACGAACCGCACCATTTCAACAGCCGAAGCACTGCGCGCCGAGCTCGACAAGACACGCCGGCGCGGCTACGCGGTCGACGACGAGGAGCTGGAAGAAGGCCTGCGCTGCATCGCTGTTCCGGTGCTGGACGCGCAGCGGCTGCCGGTAGCGGCGGTCAGCGTCTCAGGGCCATCGTTCCGCGTTACCGCGCAGAAGTTGCCGGCCATCGCCAACCATCTGTTGCAGTGCGTGCGCGGCATTTCGGTCGATATGGGCTATGTGCCTTCAGGGCGCGCCGCACGGGCCGCCGTCAATGCTTGAAGTGGGCCTAAGGCGGGCCTGACGCGGGCCGGATGCTGCGGGCCGTGTTCGCTGCAAATTCGCGGACCGAAGATCGGGCCGTAATCGGCGCGCAATTCGGGCCATTGATCGGACCGACAACTGGCTTGAGGCAGTGGTTTTTCGGGGCCGCTCGCGCGCTGCGAGTTACGGGGTTGGGCCACACGGCTTTCTGATACACTCATGAATGTTGCCGCTGCGTGGGCGCGCCATTGTAGTGGCACTGAAAAAGCACGGCAGACGCGATCCAAAAGCCCTCCCAGGGCACGGAAATGCGAGACTCCCAGGGCCGCATTTCCGGTAGTACAGATTTTCCTTGGGGACGTAGCTCAGTTGGTTAGAGCGCTGCCCTCGCAACAAATTCCCATAATTTTCAATCACTTAGACTGCTTACTGTCCATCTTACTGTCCATTTCTGGTCAAGATTTGGTCTGAATTTACTGTCCATTCTTGATCGAATTGGCACTTCGCGCTATTTGTCCAGAGCACTCCTCACGAAGGAGGATTCGGGGACAATGGCCAGAGCCAGGCAGTACGCCGATCGCGTCAACATTATCAAGATGGTCAAAGTGAACGGCAAGTGGCCGTTCGCCCGGATTGTCGAACGCAACGGGAGGATCATCCGCGACCACGTCTGGGTAGATGGCCGCGACGAGCATCACCCGGAAGGCCGCTACTACCTCGAATGGTACGAAGACGGGAAACGGCGCAGAAAGCCCGTCGAGAGCTACGATCTCCTTCTTCCTGCTGCCCGCGCAAAATCGATCGAGATCAATGCCGTAAAAGCTGGACTCATGGCGCTACCAGAAGCCCCGGTTGCGCCTGTGCTTACACGTCTGACTATTGACGCAGCGATCGACCAATACCTTGAGTACATCCGCAAGCACCGGAGCCTGCGCACTTACCGGACCTACCGTCCAGTCCTCAACGTCTTGTTCCGGAACTCATATACCAAAACCTACGTGGATGAAGTGACACGCGAGGACATCTTAAAATTCACCAGCGACTGCTTTGACCAGGGGCTTGTCCCACGAACGGTCTACGATCGCCTTGTTACGGTGCTCCAGCTCTTCAAGCGGCACGGTTACAAGGGGCTGGTGGAAGCGAGCGACTGGCCGAGCTATGTTGAGACCATCCGCCCCATCTACGAGCCAGAAGAAATCGCCGCGATGCTCCAGCACACCGATTCCGATGAGGCGATGCTGATCAAGTTTTGCGTGGCCTCTGGATTCCGCGACCGTGAGATCCGCTACGTGACCTGGCGCGATGTCGACTTCCGGAACTCGGTGGTGCGCGTCACCGCGAAGCCGATCTGGAGATTCAAACCGAAGAACTACGAGGAGCGCGCGGTGCCCGTGCCCGCGGCCCTGATTGAGCAGCTCCGCCATTTGAAGGAGAGCCGCAACGCGACTCCAGCGCAGCTGGTCTTTCCCAACACCAAGGGGAAGCCGGACAGCCTTCACATCGAAGTCGTAAAGCAGGTCGCGTATCGGGCCAAACTCAATTGCGGCCAATGCGTAACCAAGCACGGCAACCGGTGCGCCCAGGGTCCCTACTGCCAGCGGTTTTACTTGCACAAGTTCCGGCACACCTTTGCGACCGAGCACCTCCGTCACGGCATCGACGTTCGCACCTTGCAAGGCTGGATGGGGCACCGCGACATTCAGTCAACGATGGTTTACCTCAAGGGGATTCAATCGAAGGATGCTTTGGAGAAGGTGAATGCCGGGTCGCTCGCCGCATACGTCGCCTAACCACGGCAGGAGAGGTATTCATCCCGACAGCGGTGCGGTCAGCCGGTGGCATCATTCGCGCCGTCGGCACTCGAAATCCTCATCGTGCACAACGGGGCCGAATGATCGCGGTCCCGAACGCAAACCGTCCTTCAAACCTTGCTACTGTAGGCAGCGTAGTGGCGATACGGAAGCTTTGACTTGTAATCGATCGTTTTGTTGAAATTGTATATACCTGTGCACTCCCAGTTGAGGTCTGTCTTCGAAAGAGCGTCCTGAATCTCGCCGAGCGCATCTCCACCGACCGGAATACAGCTCGGATTGTCACACCAATGATTCAGCTGAACTCCGACGTCACCGTCTGGAGTTGCCGTGAAAGCGAGGCTCGTCAGAGCCTTCAGTCGAGAACGGTCTGCAGGCTTCTCTGAAATGCGCGTCTTTCCGCAACCTGTACACACGAATTCGCGATAAGGCAGGCCCGCTTGCCTCTGAATGTTAAGGAATTCGTACAACTCTCGCGGTATTCCACTGACGTATCGATCAAGGAAGCCTGAATAGGAATCGGGGTACAGTAGCGAGTAGCGATTGTGACCGAGCGTGATGTCGGCACCGCACTCGGTTTTTGCCTGAAGATTATCCACGCCGAAGAAATACATCGTGTATCCGCATGATGGGCAATAGGTTCTCCAGAGATCGACTTTAGCCTTTACTCCCGTCGTCACCCGCGATTGAGAATACCGCAGCTTCCTTGTAAGCAGTTCGCGCACGAACCGCCTCAGGGGCCGGTTTGTACCGTTCACCTCAACGGTGAAAGGGCTTGGGGCCTGCTCCCGGTAATTCAACCTGAACATGGGGGTAGCATGCTGGGACAACAGTGGGAGTTGTTCGTGACTGAGCGCTTGGCGCTCGGGAACTGAGGTGAAGAGCCAGCAACAACGGATGTTGTCTTTCTTGTATGCTTGCTGTCTCCGGATCGTCTCTTGGAAGGACTGCGGGCTGACCTGAACTTCAAACGCTCCGTTCCATTTGGGATGCTCGATGAAGACGTCCGCGCGCCAGCCGTCTCCACCGTATTCAGGAATCGCATGGAGTTCGAGATCCCGACACGCCCTAACGATCTCCAACTTGGCCAACTGATGCACTTCCGATTCGGACTGTTTACATCCGATATCCACTTGGTGAACAAAATGCTGAGTGCCGGCTGGGCTGAGGCGCATGTAAGCTTGCCCTTTACAGCAAGGCATAGTTAATTCGATGTTCTTAGAGCGAAGCCGCTCCTGGAGTTCACCCCACTCAGCTTCTTCGAGAGGCAGGACAACGTTCTTACCGTCGAGCAATGCACGGAGATTCATAACATATCGGTGATTCCAAGGATTCTAGCAGCTGCACGTTCAGTCCAGCTGACGAACTCATTTAGTGTTGGGCTATTCACGTTCGAGAGAAGCGCCGTACTCCAAGTCGTGCAGTTCGCATTCAAGATTGGCCGAAATTTTTTCGAAGACGGCCGGAAGAATCGGTTCGATATCTCGGAACGTAGTGTCCTTGTCCATTGTCACGCCATGATAATTGCGGAGATAGAAGGCGATGTCCTTTCGGTCCTCCGGCCCGAGCAAAGCAAGAGGATCACGATCCGCATAATCATGAAAGGCTGAAAGATGAATGAAGCTGCATCCGAATGCGTAGACGTTGTGAGTCCAGCCATGGAGTCTGCTCGATAAATCGACCATCACCCGATCCGTCACTTTGCCTCTACCATCTTTTGTGCGCCACGGCATTCCGTTCACCGAATCGGCAAGCAACTTCGTTCTGTATTCACGATCTGCAATTGAAAGCAAGAAGATGCAGCGAACCATCGAGTCCAGTTCCTGCCGCAAAATCGAAACGACATTGGCTGTCAGCGCATTCCGATGCAGTAGTTGAAGGGCTTTCCTGTTCTCACATGATCTCTTTCTGACCTGTCGGCAAAAGATCTCCAGATTTGATTCAGCCATTTCGGACACTCCAGTCTTCGTGTTGTCCACAGTGGATTGCAAAACATCTGCGCCTGCGCATGTTTTTCTGCTCTGGCGATCCCGCAACCAGTTGTGCCGAAATGCCTACTGTTCATCTTGCGGATTCACCGAACGGCCCCTTTTCCCTTAGCTTTGGGGAAATGCCGCCTCTAAACCCGCCCCCGCTTCCGCGATGACAATCTCAGCTCTCGAAAGAAACTCGTCCACAGTGGCCGCATTGACGGAGCGGTTCCCGCTCTCGTCCAAGTGGATAGGACAGGGCGGCTCTTTAAAGCGTGCTCAAATCCGGTCTTGAGAATGGCGGCCTTAACTGTGAGTGCTTGAATTTTCTCTCCATCGACCCCAGGGCTTTGGCGTTGACGCGAGGTACTTCTGCGCGCTTTTCACTCTGATCTTCCTCAATGACTGCGGTGCCACCGCGGAATCGAGTGCGGGAAGACTGGGCAGTGGACGCCGGCTTCAACGCAGACTTCGGCGAAGATTGCCAAAACCTGGCTGCGGGTGTCGTCCATCCACCTTGCGAGCTCTGGGTCGTGAAAGCAATAAAACCCATCGTTGCAGTGAAGGAGTCCGCGTTTACCGGCGTCGTCATATCGAGAGCGGATAGCACGAAGCAAATCCGTTATCGTTTCCATTTGGCCGCGCCATACGGCATTTCGCAAATATGCCTTGCCCTTCGCGCGCGCAAGAATGCCTCCGTCCCGTGAGCGCAGACAGCCCGTATTCAAGGCCGTTATCGTGTCTTCGATAGCCTTGTCGAATGCCTCCATCGAGCCTTCTTGATGAAATGGGTCCTGAAATGCAGGCCGGTCAAAACACTGTGCGTAAAAGCGGATGAGGGATTCGTCGCCGCCAGCATCCCTGAGTTCCGGTTCGCTTGGGGATTCTATCTCCAACCGGGCGGCTTCCTCGGAAAGGCGTTTCCATTGCCTTAACAGGTCTGCGGAGTAACGATTCGTGTCGTTGTCTATGAGCTTTCCGCAGTTTTGACAGAGCCAGATCCCATTGTCGGGAGATCGGCGGCCATCGGCCGTTAGCGCCTTATCGAAGCGCGGTCCTTTGGGTGAGGCCGCCGCAATGTGAGCAGCCACACCGATATTAAGTACCTTGCAAGGATCTTCCTGTGGGCCGCTTGTCACTTGCCGGCAATTCGGATTGGAACAGCGCATGCCGACCCGCTTTGCCAAGAGATCCTTTACGTCCGGCTTGAAATCATCCCTCAATCCAGATTCGGTGCCTCCCCATTGCATACTAAGACGCCACGCTCCCGGATTAAAGAATCCGGCCACCGCTTTCGGTAAATCCGGAGAAGAGAGTAGGGTATGCAACGCAGCCAAGCAATCGCGAATAAGGCGCTGGAGAGGATGTTTCAGCATCCTCGGGCGCATGTTTATCTTTATATTTCAATGAGTTACAGCTAAATATACTTGGCACGCCATAAATTAAAGGATGAATTGCCCTTAGAGAACATCCGCGCCTTCTCCCAACTATCTACGGATTTTGGATGAGCTTATCCATTCCCGGGATGACGAGAGTCGTAATCGTGTCCATGCAAAGCTGCAAAACATTATCCACCGGGACGTCGGTAACCTCTACCGGCAACGCCGATTCGTCGAACGATATAAACGGATCGACGATGCCTCTCTCCACAGACACGGCATCGGAAAGCTCATCGGTGGAGTGGAGCGTCGGCTTGATTTCTGTGCCGTCATGCAAGGGGGAGAGGTCGTAACTGTCGATTCGGGGCGACCGAATGTGTTCAAACTGGTAAGCCTGCGGATTGACGATGTGGAAATGTCTGTGTTTGTCAATGTTTGCGAGCTGCTCCAGCCATCCCAATTGCATAGGCCCGTTCCCTTGGTTGTACGGTTGCAATGCCTCGATGAATGTAAAAGCCTGTACGGTAATCCCTGGCAACGACTCTTTGAAGTAATTAAACGGGAGCGGCACGCTAATGGGGACCGGGGGATTCCCCTTTCGAGGAATCTCGATACACAGGGGAAACTGACAACGGTTCGGCCAATTCGGAGGCAAGGTAACTCCCTTGGGATTTGCCTTGACTAGTTCGAATGTCAGATGATCGAGCGCCGACCGAAGTTGATAAACAATCTCTCCCGCCAAGACAGCAATCTCCGCAGGAGGTTCATTAGGAAAACGCAGTTTCTTTGCGCCGTCACTCTCCTCGACGACAAAGTTCGTGTCATCGCTAGCGTATTCCCTGGCTCGGCTCTGGAGAGTTTCGATGTGCTCCGCAGCCCGCTTGACTTTGAGCTTTGCAGACTCGATTCCGTTAAGCATTGACCAGAATTTTACTATCCATGGTGTGCCAAGTATATTTACGCCCTTCCAAGCGACACAATCCACAATATTTATGGTCACATACCGCTGTTTCTTTGCGCCGCGAAATATAACCGGCAGAGTTTGCCGACTCCAGCCCGTTTGACCGAAATCTCGGTTCATTTCATTATTCGCCGCTGTTGAGTGAATAGGAGCAGCGCCGGTGCCGCCAATCGTGCTGGCACAGATCAGGGAGGGATACGCCTGTGAGTCTAGTCGAAATCATTCGAGAGAAGCAGGAGGCGCTGCGCGTTCGCGACCTGGCACAGCTACTTGGGGTTTCTCAGCAGCAAATCTACAAGATGGCGGCTAACGGCGAGATCCCGTCGTTCAAAGTGGCCAACGCCGTACGCTTCGACCCACACGAGATCGCCGGGTGGTTGACGGAAAAGTACCCCCCTCGTGGCGTAGAGGTGCGATTCGCAGCGGCGAAGAGAGCATAGCCATGGACGACAGCAAGATCGCGGGTCGCTGATCCAGGAGCGACAGCTCGCACCAAACTCACGCCTTCGAGATATGCGGCAAGAAAGACGGCCAGGAATTTGACCGAGTTTTGAAACCACCTCATGCTGTCTTCGCATTGGAGGAGGCCCGTGGCGGAACGCAAGGCGTATCTCACTATCGCCCTATTGCTGACAGTTCTCGACGCCGTCATGGTTTTGCGCTATGGAGGAGCGATCTGGACGGGGTGGTCGGGAGTCGTGTGGATTCGCCTGCGAATGCTCCTTCTGGCAGCACTTTCGGCAACGTCGCTCGCCAATGTCTGGGCTCAAGCCATCTACGGGTTAGATCGGGCGCTTGATGGTAAGCCGAGTGCGCTCGCACTGAGCGCGGCAGCGACCCGAACGGAACCGAAGGGAGAAGGTGATGTTTGATTCGATCACTGACCTCGCTAGCAAACTCGCCGGGACGGGCTACTTCATCGACCCGGTCATGACTCAGGTCGTTTTTCTCGCGGCCAAGCTCCAGAAGCCTCTTCTGCTTGAAGGTCCCGCGGGCTCAGGCAAAACGCAGCTCGCCATCTCCGTTGCCGCCGCGGCCGGCACGCACGTCGAGCGCCTGCAGTGCTACCGCGGAGTGACGGAAGAAAAAGCGATTGGGCGTTTCGATGAAAGTTTGCAGCGGCTCTACATGGAGTTCTCGAAGGGCCAGCACGAGAGCTGGCAGACCGTGCAGGCCAATCTCAAGGGGCGGGATTTCTTTCGGCCCGGTCCATTGATGCGCGCGCTCGAATGCGAGCGGCCCTGCGTACTGCTCATTGATGAGTTGGACAAAGTAGACGATGGGTTCGAAGCGATGCTGTTAGAAATCCTCTCTGCCTGGCAGCTCTCGATTCCCGAGTTCGGCACCGTCGTCGCGAAGAGCATTCCCTTTGTTGTGCTGACCAGCAATGAAGAGCGCCGTTTAGGAGACCCTATCCGAAGGCGCAGCCTCTATGTGCGGGTCGAGCATCCTACGCCGGAGCGCGAGGCGGAGATCATAGCCAGCCGCACGCCTAAAGCCGATGAGGAGTTTCACCGGGAGATGGCGGGGATCGCACTCTCATTCCGCAATTACTCTCTCGAGAAACCTCCCTCAGTCTCCGAGATGATCGATTTCGCCAATGCGCTACAGCTACTCGGAACGGACCACGTGACCGAGGAGCATCGCGATGTTCTGCTGCCCTTTTTAGCGAAAACTGAAAAAGATCGTCGGCATCTTTTGCTTCGCGAGGGATTCAAGAGTCTGCTTGACGATGGCGCCAGGTTCGCGCAGAGCCTGACGGTCTCCGGAGGGCCAGTTTCATGAAGCGATGGCCGCTCATCCTGTTGTTTCTCGTGTTTCCTCGGTTTGCGTTGGCCCAAGCCGATCCCGCGGTGGCGGAGCACTTCGTGCGGCAATATGCGGCGCACTATCGTGTGCCGCCAGAGTTGATCGCCGCGTTGATCGACGTTGAATCGCGATGGGACCCGCAAGCGGTTTCAAACAAGGGCGCGATGGGACTCATGCAACTGATGCCCGCGACAGCGCGGCGCTTCGGCGCCTTTCAACCTTTCGACATCGAGCAGAACATCGCGGCAGGCACCCGCTACGTCACGGCGTTGATGTGGGAGTTCCACGGGGATCTGCGCCTGGTCGCCGCGGCCTACTACGCGGGCGACCACTGGATCGCTCAGGAGCAATTGAACTATCACAACCCGGAGGTTGTGGCCTATGTGCAGGCGGTCCGGCGGCAGTACATGATTCGCAGATTTGCGGCCATGAGGCCGCCGAGGAGGTCCTTCCCGTGAAACTTTGCTGGTTCACGTCCATTGCGCTCCTTCTACCGCTGCAACTTAACGCGACGGACGCGGCGGTCGTGGCGCGCGTCGCCACCATCGCCATCAACCCTAGAGAGATCACAGTCCTGCATCTGCGGCCGGAGTTTGAGTCGACGATCCGGATGCCGGAGGAGGTCACCTCCGTCATTCTGGGCAGCCCCGGAGAGTTCAAGGCTGAGCATAGTGCAGACGAGCCCAACTACGTCTACGTCAAACCGATCACCAAAGAGCCCGCTCAGTCGAACCTTCTGATTGCGACGAAATCGGGTCAGCATGTGACGTTAGAGTTGGTCAGCGATGGCGCGAGCATCGCGAATGAATCCCAACCGGTGGACTTTCTAATCGAGTACAGCTCCGTACGAAGCTTTCTGATCTCGTCGGATTCCGGCGCTCTGGCGATGCCAACCCCGCCGAGCAAGGAGCGGGAAGATGCCACGAATGGCTCGGACGCCGGAACGGGCTCAGCGCCGCTTTCCAGCCTCGACGGAGAATTCAAGGAGCAGGCGAGAGTGAATGCTCCCAGATGGACCAAGTGGGAAGGCCAGCAGATTGAGACATCGATTGGCGACATGCGGCAGTTGAGCAACGAGACCATGATCTCCTACTCCATCCTGAACAGCTCGAATCAACCTGTCGAGATCCTTCCTCCGCAGATCCAGATCACTGAGCGCGCGGCTACAAAGAAGAAAAAGAAGGAAGGCAAAGGCATCATCTCGGACCAGTTGGAAATTCGGGACTACAGGTTGAGCACAACGCGGCTGGAGCCGGGAGGACGGGCCGACGGCGTGGTTGTCTTCGATCGGCCCAATTTCAAGGAATCGACGGAGAAACTATTTCTGCAAGTCGCACAGGCGGACCAGGTGGATCGTCCTGTTTTGATTCGACTGCCGTTTACCCCACCCATTTCCGGCAGTGGCCAGTAGAAAGGAGCCTAGGGGCTATGAGCACCAATGACAACAACAGCAACGGGAGCCAGGTGTCGTCTACCCCGGTCGTGGAAGCCGCTGAGCCGATGGCTTCGCCAGCGCCGTCTCAGACGCGTGACCCAGCCATCCTGAGCGGTAAAGAAGAACCTGCGACCAGGTTCGCGACGAGAGCTGGCGTCAAGGGAGCGGACGGGATCAGCAAAAGCAAACTCATTCTTCTCGGTGGCGGCTTGGCCGTCGCGGTTCTGTTCTTTGTGTTCACGGCTATCGTCGGCAAGTCTCCGAAGAAGCCGGCGCCCGTCAAGCAGGCGTCTCAGTCTCAGCAAGCCGAACAGGAGCAGACACCTCCGCCCATAGGCAGCGTAACGCCACTGATGGACACCCCGCGCACGCCGGCGCCGGACAACACCAGCGGCCAGCTCGGGCCAGCCGACATCCGGCGCACACGCTCATTAGACAATGGCGCAACCACCAAGCCATTTGCCGCCAAACCTGTTGTTGCCAGTTCTCTGGGAGCGGTACCCTCTTTCGCGGACACGCAACAGAGGTGGGAAGATCCTGCGCCTTACGGCGGAACTCCACCCGCAGAGACGCCGCAAACGCAGCAGAACAGCCTGAAGGAGACGTCCATCATCTTCGTGCGGAGCCTGGCGCAGAACCAGGCTGGACCAGCGCCCAGGGTCAATTCCGATGACGATGGAGCGCCACGATTGGACCTGACTCCGGGAACGCGCATCCAGGCGAAGCTTGAGACGCAGATATCGAGCGCGGTGGCCGCCCCTGTTGTGGCGGTAGTCGAATACACCTATGCGATTGGCGACCGGATCGTCGTTCCCGCCGGCGCGCGTGTATATGGCCAACTCCAGCAGGCCGATCGGAGCGGGCTGGTCAGCGTGAAGTTCGACGAGATCGAGTTACTTGATGGCGCGCGGGAGAAGATCGACGCCGTCGGCGCCGGGCTCGATCTAGGACCGATCAAGGGGAACGTCTACGGGAAGAACACAGGCAAGAACTTCCTGGTGCGCGCCGCATCGGGGATTGGCTCGGTTCTTGCCGAAGTAGCCGGAAACAACACCAGTGGCGCTTTTTCCGAAGACGACATGCTACGGGAGCGGCTGGCAGAGAACGTCGGCACTGCGGGTGACTCGGAGGTCATGAGCCTCAATGCCAACAGCCGCGTAGTCGTCTCCGTTCCCGCCGACACGAAGATCTACATCGTGTTCACTAAGCGCGAACAAACCCCCGCCGGGCTTCACGCGGCGGTCCCCACGGTTCAGTAAACCGCGGCGCCCCACACGCTTCTTTTTCTCGCCCTGGCCCGAGCGCCAGGGCGTTTTTGTGTACGGCGATTTAATGCCACGGACCGCCTGTGCAAGTTGAACAACTCCTGCACCACGCCTTCAATGCTTCTACGGTGAACGAGTTCTCCCCGTCATTGCAACCCTGCCCGGGCAAAGATCGGTCCGCTTGACCCAGTGTGCGGTTGAGCAATCTTCGCTCCCAATGCCCCAGAATGTAGTTGAGCAAAGATCGTTCCCGTTGACCCAATTCCCAATTGAGCAAAGAACGGTCCCGATGACTCAGTGTGCAGCTGAGCCATTTACGATCCCGATTGCCCAATTCAGAATTGAGCAAAGATCGGTCCCAATGACCCAAAGTGCGCTTGGGCAATCGTCGGATCGGTGACTCGGTGTGCGTGTGAGGCAAGAACGCGCGATATGCGTTAGGAACTGTGGTTATGTATATCCTGCCGCCAGGCTCAATAGTGTGTGGTTCCTGATTTCTGTTCCGGCGAATCACCTCAAGAAGTTTCCTGGAGCATCTCAGCGAGTTCGACGAGACCGATTGCATCGGTCATGTCGTCGAGGGGAAATCGCTCGCTTCCTGAATAAACCAAAAAGCGCCTTTGGGGTTTGAGGTCGGCACAGGCTGAATAGAATCCGCGCTCGATCTTCGGCGCCGAACTGCGTTTCACCTCGATAGCCCAAAGGCCGCCATTCGGCAGCGTAAGGAGAAGGTCCACCTCGGTCCCGTTGGAGGTCCGATAGTAGTGCGCTTCAGTCCCGTCCGGGGACGCGGTGATGAGGGTTTCGATGACAAAGCTCTCCCAGGTTTGTCCTACAACCGGATGAGCAAGCAACGCTTCCTTATCGCGAATTCCAAGCAAGGCATGCGCTATGCCAGTGTCGCGTACATATACCTTGGGCGACTTGACCAGCCTCTTCCCGATATTTTTGTGCCAGGCCGGCAGCCGGCGAACGACGAGGAGATCGACAAGAAGGTCGAGATAACCGGCGACCGTCTTGCCGTCGACGGCTAGGCCCCGCGCGAGATTGGAAGCGTTCAGAAGCTGCGCCTGGTTGTGTGCCAGCATCGTCCAAAAGCGTCGCAGAGTTTCAGCCGGTATGCGCAATCCGAATTGAGGAATATCGCGCTCCAGGTACGTTCGTACAAAATCGCGCCGCCACTGCATGCTGAGATCGTCGGATTCCGCCAGGAAGCTGCGCGGAAAACCGCCCCGGACCCATAGTGTGTCCATCGCCGCGGCGCCGGTTTCGAGGACGTCGAAAGGTCCGAGTTCCAAATAGGAGATGCGTCCTGCCAGACTCTCGCCGGACTGCCTGAGTAAGTCCATCGCGGCCGATCCAAGGAGAAGAAAACGCCCATTTGCCTTCCCTTTACGGCGTCCCTTGTCGATGATGCCGCGCAGTTGCTGAAAGATCTCCGGCGCGCGGTGTACCTCATCCAGAATCACCAGTTGGTCGTCATGATCTGCGAGGTACTTGCTCGGGTCAGAGAGCTTGGCGCGATCATTTTCGTCTTCAAGGTCGAGGTAGACAGAGTCCTGTTGCCCGGCGATCTCGAGCGCGAGAGTTGTTTTTCCCGATTGGCGTGGGCCCAGAAGGGCCACGGCTGGAATGTGACTCAGTAAAGAGCTCAGTTTTGGCCTGAGGAGACGCGCTATCATGTATGCAATTATAGAGTGTATCTCCATATTTGCATAGTACGATTGTAAGATGAAAGGATTCTGTGGTTTAAGGTGTATGCAACTCACAGCAAAAGTTCATTTCAGGGCGGCCACTCGACCAGAGGAAAGAAGCCTCCGCCTGCAGCTAGGAAGGTATGAGGCGGAACTTCCCGCAACGCCTGCAGATATAGGTGTGCTCCCAGTTCCAGTGAAGCTTAGGATAGACCTCCCGGTTGTAGCGGGCAATCTTACGAAAATTCAAAATCACACCTATTAGGCAAGCGACCGCCAAAATAAAAAGAAATGTGATTGAACGTTCCAGATTGCCGAGAGAGTTGGGATGACGGGCGACCGCTTCCAAGCCGGCAGAACCCCAGAAGCAAGCAAAGAGGATTCCGAAGCCCCAGAGCAAGAGTGGTCGTACATACCCGCGAGGATTCGGCGGCGCAACGGCTTGTGCGGAATAGGATTGGCTTGTCCCCGAATTGAATATGCCGGAAAAGGTGCGTGTTCCCTGTTGATAGAGGACGGGGGCAGCGACGATATTCGTGGCTCCGCATTGGTCGCATTGATAAGGGTTGGGCTGCAAAACGGATGCCATTGCGTTTTCCCTGACCTGGCGACACCTTGCGACACCGGGCTCTTCGATTGAGATTTTAGCCCGATTCGTTCAAATTGATCCACAGCGC
>Ga0208034_1000049_pt1 | contig 133584 bp, 90 predicted proteins | sample June2015DPH_8_10_FD_184699 | JGI IMG/M metagenome (GOLD analysis project Ga0208034, IMG submission 184699) | Peatland microbial communities from SPRUCE experiment site at the Marcell Experimental Forest, Minnesota, USA - June2015DPH_8_100... | ecosystem: Environmental > Terrestrial > Soil >... | reverse complement strand
CGGCGCACCGCCAGCTCCCGGTAGGCTTCGGTAAACTTCCGGTACTTCGACCTCTGACCCATTTGCAGCTCCCCTTTCCCTGCAAACTGTCAATTTACAACCTGTCTCACTTTTGGGGGTCAGTCCACGCGGTGTCAAGACCCGCTCTGCGTCGTTTTGGGTTCAAACCCCTGAAAACAAAACGCAAATTCCGTTCACCAGGTTTGCAGTCTATTTCCTCGAACTCGCTACACTTGTCTTAGATGGGTCCGGCCTGCGACTCCATCTTCACGATTCAAGCTCAGGCAGACACTGCGAACCACCCGCTGTGAACTGCGGCCTATGAACTGCGAACTACGAACTCTCTTCAGGAGGGCAAAATTAAATAAAGAAAAAAATAAAAATTTTTGAGCCGAAAATTCAATCTTAACGCTTTTGGAATCAACAAAACGGCCTCAAAATCGTCGACAAATTTCGTCGATTTTATTCATGCACTTTGCGCTGAGCGACCCGCGAACATCACCACACTCGATCCCTGTCCAGCCACGCACAGCGCGCATCGGACCGACGCCTCACTCGTTGCCGAACACCGGAATCGACGCGCCGTGGATGACGCGCGCCGAGTCGCTTGCAAGGAAGAGGACGACGTTAGCGATGTCATCGGGCCTGGGCCATTTGGAAAAGTCCGCGTCGGGCATGGCGCGGCGATTGGCTTCGGTGTCGATGATGCTGGGCAGGACGGAGTTGACGCGAACGCCGGTGCCCATGAGGTCGGCGGCCAGCGAGTCAATGAGCGCCACGGCCGCGGCCTTGGTGGACGTGTAAGCCGATGCGCCGGCGGCGTGATCCCATGCAGCCTTGGAAGCAATGTTGACGATGGCGCCGCTTTTGCGAGCGATCATGGGCGGGACTGCTGCTTTGGCCAGCGCGTAGGTGGCGCGCAGGTTGAGGTTGAGCATTTGCTCGAGGACCTCGGGCCGCAATTCCCACAGCGGAGTGCCGCCGGCGTAGCCGCCAACGGTATTGACCAGCACGTCGAGGCGGTTCTCGCGCGACAGGATTTGGGCGACGAGATCGGCGGCCTGGTCTGTGTCGGTGACGTCGACATTGAATCCCGACAAATGGGCCACGTGCTCCGCTGCGGAACTCTTGAGGGCGTGGAACTCATTTTCGTGCCGCCAGGTGACGGCTACGTGCGCGCCATTCGCGAGGAATGCGAGCGTGACCGCACGGCCAAGGCCGCCTGTGCCGCCGGCAACGAGAACGACCTGATTTGAGAAATCGATATTCATTGGCTGCGACCCCCGAACCTTTCTCCCACTGTATCGCATGGCGGCCGATGATGGCGGGAGCGAGGCCGCGTCGCGAAGCTTACCATTCGGAGCTTAACGTACGTTGCAGCGGGCACACCTGGTCAGGAATTGGTGCAGGAAGGGATGGTGCTGTGAAGTGGCGCTTCCTCCGGAATTCGGCGCCTCGCAGGTTACCGAAGGCCTCAAGTGAATTCCAAATCCGGTTGGGGCGAGCGGCGGGCGTGATAGGATGACTGCGCCGATTTGAGAATTCGCGCGGATAGAAAGGCAAGGATCGGGCGCCAACAGAGCGCTGAAAAATCATCGACGTGGAGTTTCTATGCGAACTGGAGCGGCGCTGATTGGAACGATTGCGATCGCGGTGGCCGGGGCAGGCCCGGCGACGGCCGCGAAGGTGGAGCTCGTGAAGAATACCAAGGTGGTGGTGACCGAGGAGACGCTGACTCCCAGTGAATCGGAGACCGTTACCGGGAACCGCGCGAGCGTAGTGGTCTACCTGAGCGGCGATGAGTCGGAGATCACCTTCGCGGGCGGTCCGGCGCGGCGCGAGACGATCACCCGCGGCGAGACGGTGAACGAGCCGGCGTGGGCCGCGACGCTAACCAATACGGGCTGGGTGACGTTGCGCCTGGTGCGCGTGGAGTTTTTGACGGCGGGAAACAACGTGAAGTGGGAGATGACTGGGCTGCCACCCAACTACAAGCTGATTTTCGAGGACGAACACAGCCGGACGTACGACATCAGGATCGCGGCCCACACGTGGGAGCAGAAGCACACCCACCACGATCGAGTGGTTGTGTGCCTGAGCGGCGCGCGGCTGGAGCACGTGTTGCCCGACGGAAGCAGACAAGTTTCCTCGCTGAGGACTGACGAGGTTGTGTGGCGATCGGCGCAGACTCACAAAGGTCACAACCTGGGCAAAACAGACTTGTGGGTGATTGCCATTGAACCGAAGTGAGCGACGCGGCGCGCATCCGTCGCACTGAGAACCGGATGAAAACAAAGATGTGGTGGATGGCGGCTGAGGTTTTGCTTGCCGCGGCGATGCGCGGAGGGGCGCAGGCGGGCGCGGCGGCGCAGGGGCCTGTGTTCAACGTGGTGGACTACGGCGCGAAGAATGATGGCTCGGCAAATGCCTCAGACGCGTTCAAGCGCGCGATTGCCGCAGCAAAGAAGGCGGGCGGGGGCACGGTGTTTGTGCCGGCGGGACACTATGTGTCGGGGCCGATCGAGATGGTGAGCAACCTGACGCTCAATTTCGATGCGGGCGCGATTGCGGAGTTTCCAGCGACGATGCTGCCGTTTACTCCGGGAAGGCAGCAGGGAATCGAGACGCTGACGCCTGTGCCGCTGATCGGCGGGCACGACCTGGAGAATGTGGCCGTGGTCGGGCGCGGCGTGCTGATGAGCAACAACGCCGATTGGATGAAGCTGCACGCAAGGCAACAACCGAGCGGAAGCGATCCGGGCAGCGCCAACGGGCCGCACTGGGAGCAACTGCTGAACGATCTGGACGCTGGCAAGACGATCAGCGAAGACGAGTACAAAGAAGCTGCCGCGGAATTGCGGCCGTCGTTCGTTCGCTTCATGAACAGCAGGAACATCCTGATTTCGGGGCTGCGGTTTATCGGGTCGCCGATGTGGACGGTGCATTTGCTCTACAGCGAGAACGCGACGGTGGAGAACTTGGTGATCGAGACGTATCCCGGGGTACACACCGACGGCATCGTAGTGGACTCGAGCCGGTTCGTGCGGATTGCGAACGACTATATCGATACGGGCGACGACGGGATTGTGATCAAGTCGGGCAAGGATGCGGACGGGCTGCGCGTGAACCGGCCGACGGAAGACGTGGCGATCACGAACTGCACGGTGCACCACGCGCACGGTGCGGTGTCGATCGGGAGCGAGACGTCAGGAAGCATTCGCAATATTGCGGCGAGCAATTTGACGGTAGTGGATTCGGAGAACGGAGCGCGGATCAAGAGTGCGCGCGGGCGCGGGGGAGTGGTGGAGGACATCCGCTTCGACAACTGGACGATGGAGAACGTGGGCGAAGGAATCGTGGTGACGAATACCTACCTGATGGAAGGGGAGACGCGGAAGGGGCAGGAGCCTGTTTCGAAGACGACTCCCGTTTTTCGCAACATCGCGATGAGCCACATGACGATTGATGGAGCGAAGAAGCTGATCGATATTGACGGGCTACCGGAGATGCCGATTGTGAACCTGCGCATCACAGACGTGATGGGAACGGGGAAGGCTGGATTGACGGCGGCATACACCGACGGTTTGGAATTGCACGACGTGCTGCTGAATCCGGCGGTGGGACCTGCCTTTGACGTGCGGCACTCGACGAATCTCGAAATGGATGATGTAGCAGAGGGAAGGCCGCTCGCAGCCACGCCCGTGATCCGGCTCGAAGACACGCCGGGCGCGGTGGTGCGCAATTCAAGAGCATTCAAAGGAACGGGCGTCTTTCTGGCGACAGGGAAAGGCGAACTGAAGACGATCGTGCTCGAAGGGAACGCGCTCGGGGACGCGGCTACGGCGGCTGAGGAATCAGACGCGAACAGCAGTGCGCGGTGAGTAAGCGCGTCAGCGAAGCAGGGTTGAGCGGGGCCGCTCGCAGGCGCTTCGCGCATCGTCGCGCATGGTAGGATTTGCGGAGACTGCGAGGAGTTGATGCCGGGGGCTGTTCCGATTCATGTCCGCATTTTGCGCCGGGAATGGATCGTCATCCTCCTTCTCGTTCTCTCGGTGGTGATCAATTACGTAGACCGCAGCAACCTGGGCCTTGCAATGCCTGTGCTTGAGGGCCAGTTTGCGTTTTCGTCGTTGCGCGCGGGGCAACTTCTTTCAGCGTTTTTCTGGACCTATGCGCTGGTGCAGCTTTTCGGGCTGGCCGGCGAGCTCGCCGACCGCTTTCCGGTGGGCTGGGTGCTCATGCTCGGGTACTTGCTGTGGTCGGTGTCCACCGCATTTGTCGGATTGTCAACGAGCTACGCGGTGATCTTCGGGCTGCAGCTTGTGCTTGGACTGGGTGAGTCGGTTGCGTATCCCTGCTATTCGCGAATCTTTGCCGCGATGCCACAGGAGCATCGCGGGCGGGCGAATGCGTTCATCGACGCCGGAACCAAAGTGGGACCAGCCGCGGGCGCATTTGTGGGCGGTATGGTGTTGGTGCACTTTGGATGGCGCGCTCTCTTCGTGGCGTTCGGAGTGGGCGCTTTGGCCTGGATGGTGCCGTGGTATTTTGCGATGCCGCGCGGAGAGAAAAGCGCGAAGGCTGAGCGGAGGCAGCAAAGTGCGGCGACGTTCAATTCCGGATCGACTGGATCGATAGCGAAGATGTTGCAATTGCGGTGCGCGTGGGGCGCTTTTCTTGGCCACTTCAGCGGAAACTACTTCTACTACTTTCTCCTGGCGTGGCTGCCGACGTACCTGGTGCAGGAAGAGCATCTTTCGATTCGCAGCATGTCGAGACTGGCGGCAGCGGTGTTTCTGCTGATTGCCTGCACGACGATGCTGGCGGGTTGGATCTCGGACCGTCTGATTGGGCGCGGAGTTTCGGCGACCCGTGTGCGGCTGACGCTCGTGGTGGGCGGACAGGCGGTGTCGTCGTGCCTGCTTGCGCTTACGGTTGTTCACGGCCATCCCCTGGTGGCGTTGGGACTGCTTACCATCGCATCCATCGGCCACGGCAGCTACGCTTCAAACCACTGGGCGATTACGCAGACGCTGGCGGGACCGGCCATGGCAGGGCGATGGTCGAGCCTGCAGAATGGCGTGGCGAATTTTGCGGGAATCGCGGCGCCATGGGTGACAGGACTGATTGTGCAGAGGCTGGGAAGCGCGCGGCTGGCGTTTGCGGTCACAGGCGGGGTAGCGCTGGTCGGCGCGCTGTCATGGGGATTGCTGGTGCGGCGTGTTGAGCCGGTGAACTGGGAGACGGCGTAGGCGCGACGGTGGTGCGGGCAAGAGATCCGCGCGCTACTTGACGGAGGCGCGCGTCTCGAGCTTGCGGATGGACTTGAGCATGTCGGCGAGGGCGGATTTGCCAATCTCGCTTTCGAATTCCTTTTGCATGCGGTCAAGAGCGGCGATGACGCGAAGCGCGCATCGCCTGCCCTGCGGCTTGAGCGAGAGAAGATAGGCGCGAGCATCCACTGGGTCGATCTTGCGCTGCAGAAAACCTTTGGCTTCCAGCGATGAGACGCAGTGGCTCAGGTTGCCGCGCGTGGTGGCAAAGGTCTCAGCGAGCTGGGACGGTTTAACCTGGCGCGGTGCCTCGAAGAAAAGGCCGGCCAGGACAAGCGCCTCGAGGAAGCCGAGACCGTCGGCGGCGAGGACGCGCGCAGCGAGCGACTCGAAGCGGCGCGCCGCGCGGTTGACGGCAAACATGGGACTTTCGCGAAGAAAAGCGTCGATGCGCATAAAAGAGCGGTGATAGCGGAACTCGCGGAGTTAGTTTAGCACTTCAACTATTCGAGATCATACAAAATCGTTGTTGAAGGGCAGGGCGTCCCGCAGCGATCCTTGTGCAGACGGAGACTATGAGACAGAAGAAATGGATAGGGATCGCGTGGCTTGCGCTGGTTGTGAGCGGGCCGCACATAGGCGTTGCGCAGAATGCTTCTGCTCCGCCGGCCGCACCGGTAAAGGGGAAATCGGAAACGATGGTGGTGCTGGGCACGGCGACGCCGGTGCCGCTGGCAGAGTCGCAGCGTTCGGTGGAGATTCTGCCGGTGAAGGGAGAATCACTGGCCGCCGAGTCGCCGCAGGATTTGTTGCGCCAGGATTCGTCGGCATTCCTTGAGGAGCGCGGCGCGGGCGGAGGTCAGGCGGATCTCGTCTTGCGCGGCGGCAGTTTTGAGCAAACGCTGGTGCTGCTGAACGGTTTCCGCATCAACGATGCGCAGACGTCGCATCACAACCTCGATTTGCCGGTTCCGCTGGAGGCGATGGACTCAATCCAGGTGCTGGAAGGAGCGGGGTCAACGCTGCACGGAGTGGACGCGCTGAGCGGGGTGGTGGATTTTCTGACGGGAGCGCCGGATCAGGATTCGATTTTTCTGCGCGGCGGCGAGGGCAGCTTCGAGTCGAACGAGGAAACGCTGCTAGCGGGAGCGACGCGCGGGCGGTGGAGCGGGCGAGCGACCGCGGAGCGAAATTTCTCGACGGGATTCATGACCGATCGCGACTACCGAAATGAAGACGTGTCGGCAGAGAGCTGGGTGGGAACGCGACTGGGCGTGTCGGACTTGCTTTTTGCTGTAAGTGATAGGTCGTTTGGCGCGAACAATTTCTATGGCAACTATCCCGAGTGGGAACGGACGAAGGGGTGGTTCGGCGGGGCGCGGCAGGAACTGGGCAGCCGGACCGTGGCGGCGTTTGCCTACCGGCGGCATACCGACGAGTTTGTCCTGGTCCGCGACGATCCGGCGATCTACGAGAACAACCACGTCGATGGATCGTGGCAGGGATCGTTAAGGCGCGTCGAAAACCTTCCGGCGGGATCGCTCTTGCTGATGGGGCTTGAGGCGGATGGGGACAGCATCCGGAGCTACAACTTCTCCGGCGGCGTGCGGTCGTTTGCGTTGGGTCTTCATGCGCGGAATCGAGGCGCGGGCTACGTGGACGTAGACCTGCGGCCGGCGAAGAAGCGCTGGAGTTTGTCAGTGGGGGCGCGGGAGGAGATTTTTTCGGGAGGTGCGCAGGCTGTGTTCTCTCCGGAGCTGGCGGGGAGCTTCAGGGTGGCAAACAGTTTGAAGCTGCGGGCGACCGGAGGGTACGGGTTCAGGATTCCGACGTACACCGATCTCTATTACTCCGATCCAACGACGCAGGGCAATGCGACCTTGAAGGCGGAGTCGGCTTGGAGCGGGGATGGAGGCGCGGACTGGGCGCCTTCGACGAAGCTCACGTTTTCGGCGACGGGGTTTTACTCGCAGCAGCACGACACGATTGACTACGTGAAGAGCGCAACCGTGCCGAATCCAAATCTTCCTCCAGGGTGCCCCGCGAATCTCTGGTGCGCCGACAATCTGAATGGGCTGCACTTTGCCGGAGTTGAGGCAAGTTTCACATGGATTCCTAAGAAATCGCAGACGGTGCGTTTGGAATGGACCGCGTTGCACGGGGTGCAGACCGCGTTGCACGGGCTTGAGTCGGAGTACGTGTTCAACTACCCGGTCGAAAACATTCACGCGTCCTGGCGTTGGGCGATAGGGCATGACATTGTTTTGACCAACACTGTCCAGCTTGCGCAGCGCTATCAGCAGACGGTGTACCCGGGGTGGAACGCGACGCTGACGCGCGACGCCTGGAAGGTTCGGCCCTATCTGCGGTTCACGAATCTGAGCAACACGGGTTACCAGGAGATCAGCGGAATTAACATGCCGCCTCGGGAGATTATGGGAGGAGTGGCGATCGAGTTGGATCGGGAGGGGCGCCGCTAACAAAGAAATCTCTTGCGTTGCCAGCGGCGCATTCTGCTAATTTCGATGTGTACCTCGGCAGCCTGCGTTGCAAGCCTAACCAGCGGGCTCTACCTGCTTTCTCCAGCTCTTGAGAGATTGCGGATGGAGGCGTTCATGAGCACATCGGGAAGGTGTGCGTGCGCCTCCAAATTGCGCAGCTTTCCCTCAACTCCACGCAGCCTAACCGACAGGAGATGAGTCATGAGCCAAGCAGGAAATCATCACAAGATCAATTACATTGAGTTCTCTGCCAGCGACATGTCGCGAGCGAAGCAGTTCTACGCGAGCGCCTTCGGCTGGAGCTTCCAGGATTGGGGGCCGGATTACATCAGCTTCGACGCCGCGAGCGCCGGCATCGATGGCGGCTTTCGCAAATCAAAGCCGGAAGAAAGCTGGGGCGACGCAGCTCCTCTGGTGGTGCTCTACTCGGCGGATTTGAAAGCAACGGAGGCGGCGATTGTTGCCGCGGGCGGCAGCATCGTTGTGCCAACGTTCGAATTCCCCGGCGGGCGGCGATTCCACTTTGTCGACGGAGTAGGGAACATGCTGGCTGTGTGGTCGGAGTGAAGAGGCGGGGACTAGGGACCAGGGAATAGGGAATAGAGTCCTCGGTGTTGCGCTGGCCGAAGCCGTGCCGGACGAGTTGTCAGCGGCATCCAGTGAGGTTCAGGCCAGGTGCTTCTTGAAGAATTCAAGCGAGCGCTGACGCGCTTCAAGTGCCGCGGCGGCGTTATAGCTCGCGCGGACATCGCAATTGAAGGCGTGGCCGGCGTCGTACCAGAGTATCTCGACTTCAGGATGCGCGGCGTGGATTCTTTCCACGTCGGCGGCGGGAATGTGCGTGTCCTGGCGGCCGAAATGGAGCATGACGGGGCAGCCGGGTTTTTCGGCGGCGTAATTGCCGATGCGGCCGCCGTAGTAGCCGACTGCCGCGGCGGGATGGAGGCGCACGGCGGAGAGCCAGGCGATGGTGCCGCCAAAGCAATAGCCGACGACGCCGACTTTTTTGTTTGCCGCGCCCGCGGCGAATTCCAGTGCAGCAGCGACATCAAGGAGAGACTTCTCCGCATCGAGTTTGGGTACGAGACTCATCGCGGTTTGCATATCGGCTCCTTCGTAGCCGAGTTCGATGCCGGGGCGGATACGGTCGAAGATGGCGGGCGCGACGACAAGGAAGCCATCCCTCGCCCAGCCATCGGCCACGGAACGAATGTGAGCATTCACGCCGAAGATTTCCTGGATGACGACCAGGCCGGCGATCGGCTGGCCCGCAGGCCGGGCGACGTAGGCGCTGAGCTGGTGGCCGTCGGATGCGCGGAGAGAAACAGATTCGCTCACGGTTTGACCTCCAGTGGCGATTCAAGTATCCATCGCGGCGTGGAGGGAGATCAAGCGCATCGCGCACGGCGAATGTGCCCGAAAGGCCGGCTTAGTTGACCAGCGGCGGCAACGGGAGTGGCTTGCGAGGGCCGAGTTCCTCGCGCACCAGCGAGAGGCCCAGGACGCAGCGCTCGAAGCCGTCGGAGAGCCGCGCGAAGAGCAGCGCTTCCTGCTCGTACTCAAAAAGGTTGAACTGGCTGACGATAAAGTAGCTCTCCTTGCCGGCACGAATGAGGTCTTTGAGGCTGGGATAGTGGCGGCGGAGGCGGCGGCTGGAACCGGTGACCTCAGGGTACATTCCGGCGAGAAAGAGCGAAAAGTCGCCGATGTGCTTGCGCACTGTACGCTCGGCATCGAAAGAAACGGCGGTGCCGAGGACGGGATCGGCGGCGCGCTCCATTTCCTCGAGCTCCTCGATGGGGCGGCCGGCCTCGTCGCGAATACTGTAAAGCTTGTCGGCTTCAGAGAACTCGCAGAGCAGGCGAGCAATATAAACGGTCAAGTCGGGATCGTGCAGGCCCAGCTTGCCCTCGTAGCTGTTGCGTACGGCCTGCTGGAAAAATGGTTCGAGCGGATGAGGCTGCGATTGCATACACACCTCCTGAATGCGGAACCAAAGAAACCACTTCTGCATTCGATTCCACTGCGGCTGTGCGCGCGGAGCCGGGTTTGTATGCGGGCCCCGGCTGTTCCAATTCGTGCTGCGCGGGGAAGGTGCCGGCCGCGACCCGATTTACATAGCTGTAACACTGAGATTACCGAAATGGTTGCGTTTGGCAAGAGGGCAGGACGACTTTGTTGGCAGTGTAGAAGCTTGATTGCAAAGGGCGCTCACACAAAAGTGGCAGCCGCGTCGGGTTGCCCTTTTGTGATTCGCGATGCAACGATGCGGCTAGAGCCTGTTATTAACTTTGGCGCGCGCGGGCGTTGCGAGCGAAAATCGCGCCAGACGAGGCGGAGGACGACGGTTGTGGCGGCCCCCACTACCTAGGACGACAACGAAGTATGGCGCGATTTGCGCCGCAACCCGGAGGGCTGGGGCCAATTTCCCCCATTTCTTTGTCGCTCGTCGCTTGAGTACACCCGGCACACCGCGCTCCTCGCTTCGCGAACTGGGAGAAATTGGCTCCCAGCGCCGCACCCGCCAAAGTTAATAACAGGCTCTAGCCGCGCTCAGACGGTTGCGGGTGCCCGCTGTTCCAACTCGGCGAGGCGCTTGGCGAGAAGGCTTTCAAGCTTGACCAGTGCGGCGGAGAAGCCCTCGATTCCTTCTTTGAGCTTGTCGCTGGCCATGTGGTCGGCGGCGTGCATGCGGTCGAAGGTGGCCTTGTCGACGACGATTCTTTCGATTGGCATGCCCTTGGCCTTCTCGGGATCGAGCTTGCGCGGAAGATCGCCCTGGGTAGATTCAAGCTCGGCCAGGAACTGCGGCGAGATGGTGAGCAGGTCGCAGCCGGCCAGCTCGCGGATTTCGCCCATGTTGCGGAAGCTGGCTCCCATCACCACAGTCTTGTAGCCGAATTTCTTGAAGTAGTTGTAGATGCGCGTGACGGACTGCACGCCGGGATCGTCGGCGCCCTGATAATCCTTGCCGGTGTCTTTTTTGTACCAATCGAGGATGCGGCCGACAAAGGGTGAGATGAGCGTGACTCCGGCGTCGGCGCCGGCGATCGCCTGATGCAGGCCGAAGAGCAGCGTCATATTACAGTGGATGTTTTCCTTCTCGAGAACTTCGGCGGCGCGAAAGCCCTCCCACGTGGAGGCGATCTTGACGAGCACGCGATCGCGGCCGATGCCCGCGGCGTCGTATTGCGCGATAATGGTGCGCGCCTGCGCGATGGTGGCCTCAGTGTCGTAAGAGAGGCGCGCGTCCACTTCGGTGGAGACGCGGCCGGGAATGATGGCGAGAATCTTTCTGCCGAAAGCGATAGCCAGGCGCTGGAAGGCGAGGTTGGCGACGGCCTGATCGGTGGCGCCTTCACCGAGCTCGTTGCGCGCATCCATGATCACGCCATCCACAATGGGCTGATATTGCGGCAACTGCGCGACGGTGGTGATCAGCGAAGGGTTGGTGGTCGCGTCCTGGGGATGAAACTTCTCCATGGCTTCCAAGTCGCCGGTGTCGGCCACCACGACGGTGATCTTGCGCAACTGTTCCAGAAGATTTGGCATGATTCCTCCTGCGGGGAACGCGGGGATTGCGGGGGCGTCCTACGGCACCAGTGTACCCCTTCCTTAGGATGCGCTGCGTGGCGGGCGGTTGCACCGCGAAGAGGCCTGGACTACGGAGTGGAAGCATCCACAGTATTTGCGAGCACGCCGAGGCCGGGGACGGAAACTTCGATGCGGTCGCCGGGAGCAAGCGGCGCGACGCCGGAGGGAGTTCCGGTGAGCAACAAGTCGCCGGGCTCGAGCGTGAAAGCAGAGGTAATGAATGCGAGAAGCTCGGCCAGCGGAAAGATGAAGTCGAGCGTGGAGGAGTGCTGGCGGACGTCGCCGTTGAGACGCGTCTCGAGGGTGAGGCCGGCGTCGAGGTCGAGCTCATCGCTGACGATCGGGCCGATGGGGCAGAACGTGTCGAAACCCTTGGCGCGCGTCCACTGGTCGTCTTTGTTTTGCAGGTCGCGGGCGGTGACGTCATTGGCAAGCGTGAAACCTCGGACGACGCCGCGCCAACCAGCATCGGGCTTGAGATTGTGCGCGCGGCGGCCGATGACCACGGCAAGCTCGCCCTCAAAGTCGACACGCTGAGAGATGCCGGGAAGCCGGATGACGCCTCCGGGGTTCAGCAGCGACGAAGGAGGCTTGAAGAAGATGAGCGGCTTAGTGGGCATCTCGTGGCCCAGCTCGCGAACATGCGCGCGATAATTGCGGCCGACGCAGACAATCTTGGACGGCGTGACGGGCGGAAGAAGATTGGCGGCACTGAGCGGCATGGGCGCAAAGGAGGACGCGGCGCCGAAGCACTGCAACCGGAAAGCGAGATCTTCTTCCGGCGCGGCGGCTGGACCGGTGATCCACGGCTCGCCGTTGCGGTCTTCCACGGCGCCGTATTGGGTTTGGCCGTTGAGCAGAAAGCGGCAGTACTTCATGAGGCGAGACTCCTTTACGTAGGGCCTGTTAACACTTATGGGGTGAACGGCGTTGCGGGCGAAAATCTGGCTAGACGAGGACGAGCCCGAAGGCTGTGGCGGCCCCACTGTCGAGGGCGAGAACGAAATATGGCCGGATTTTCGCCGCAACCCACAGGGACGGGGCCGATTTTCCCGGTTTCGTTGTCTCTCGTCGCTAGCAGACACCCGGTATGCGTCACTCCTCGCTCCTTGAACCCAGAAAAATCGGCTCCCGTCGCCGCCAACCCATAAGTGTTAACAGGCCCTAGATGCGTGTTACGAGCCGGGCACGGTATCGGACGCTTCGGCGGAGCGCGCGCTCTCGTGGCCTTCATGATCGATGGCGCTGACGGCGTAGGCGTAGGTGCGGCCGGGCTGAACATCTGTGTCGTGTAAGGCCGGACCCACGACCGGTTCCTGGGGAGAAACGCGGCGCCATGGCGCGGAAGCCTGGCCCTCAGGCGGAGATTCGCGGCGGTAGACGACGTAGCCGGCAAGATCGACCTCGGTGTTGGGCAGCCAACTGAGATCGATCGACGGGCCGGAGCCGTTGGCGGCCGCGCTGGCCACCGCGACCAGACCCGTGGGCGCGGCGGGAGGAAACACATTGATGGCGTCGATGCGAAGTGGGAGCGAGGGCGGACCAGCCAGCTCGAGTGTTGCGCCGTCTACTGCGACGCGGGCGACGCGCTGGGCACGATACTCGTAGGTCTGGCCGAAGCGGATGTTGGTGTCGAGAGCGCGATCGGAGCCGGCGGCTTCAACGAGAAGGGTTTGCTCAAGGGGCTCGGCGGGCTGTGCCAACGGGCCTTGATCCGATTTCTTGACGGGCGGCGTGAGGAGCTTGCGAAAGAGACGAACGGCAACGGGCGACGATTCCGGCGGAGCGAGAGCCCAGCGCAACAGCACTCCGCCCCTGCTCATTTCGGCGGTCAGGTTCTCTACCGCAGGGGGCGCCTCGCCCGCCAGCACCTGAGCGCCGTTTGAGAGACCGGCGGAGCGGCCCTTGCGGTTATCGAGCTCGACGAAGTAGGTAAGCACGCGCGGCGAACCAGCCGAAAGCGTCGGCGGCAACGTGTCGTTGAAGGCGGCATCGGCGCCCGGTGCGAGTTGCAGCGATGCAGCAACAGTGCAGCCAGAGGCGCTCGGCCCATTGCGGCAGATGCGGACAGCGATCTTTCCCTTGAGCTGGACCTTGTCAGTGGTTTTGACGGGCATGGTCCAGGCGAGAACTACCTGACCTCCGTTGCGGACTGCAGAAAGATTGTTGACGGGAGCAGGCAGGTTCAGCGAAGGGGGCTGTGGCGCGCCGGGCATGCCGCAGCCGGCGAGGATCAGCGATGCCGGGAGGGCGGCAACGGAAACAGCGGCAGGCAAGAAGAACCGTCGGCGAGCGCACCAGGTCCGTGCAGATTGCATGGCGCTTTCAGTCTACTGGAGCCGCGCGCGACCCGGCCACGGATGACTTGCACGGGCGTTCTTCGGTTGGGTCGCCGGGTCGGTGCTCGAAGCGGAATCCCGTTGACTGAGCCGCGAACGGTTGGGAAAATTACGCTTGAAGGTTCCCCACAAGTCATATCGCCAGGCCAGCGCGGCAGAGCAGGCAGCAAATTGCCGCCGAACGTAGAATGAGCGCACGGAAGAAAGAGCGAAGCCAATGTCATTTTTCGGGATTATTTGTGGGGAAACAGCATTCGTCCCGACCCTAGATTCGACGAGGCCGACGAGGATTTCCTGGTGCAGGCCCTGTTGCAGGTACGGATGCGCCGGTCAAACACTCATATCGTGATCAAGGCCGGGTTTTTCGGCAAAAGGGATTTGGAGCGCGAGCTGATGACGCCGGAAGCCCAGGATGCCCTGCAGTTTGTCGCAGCCTTTCTTTGTTACCATGTCACGAAACCGATCGCGTATCAGCGAGAGATCGAAGAATTCAAGCTGTACTTCACTGCGGGATTCGCGAAGGACAAATCGAAGTACGACAAACTGGCGCGGGGCATTCGCAAGACGTTTTTCGATGCCACGCTGGAAAGCCTGGAAACGACCGAGACGCTGGATGTCCTGTTCGATATAGCTGAGCTGAACCTGGCGCAGGCGCTGGGTTAGAACGGTTCCAGAATTCATGTGCTCGGCAGAGGGCCGAGAAAGGTGGCATTTTCTCAAGGAAAATGCCACTGAGCCGCGGCGGTTCCTGGGTACTGCAATTCTGGAACCGCTGTAGCCGCAGCGCGCTCCATTCGATCCGCACTTCGCCGCGGCCATCATATCCTTCGCAGATTGGCAAACTTTTCCATCAGCTTCTTCATGCCGTGGCGCGCGAAGAGCACGGTGAGCTTGGCGTCTTCGCCATCGCCCTCGCGCATCAGCACAGTGCCTTCGCCGTATTTCGCGTGAAGGACGCGCTGGCCTTTCCTCAGGCCTGAAGCGCCGTGGGGAGTGGGAATATGCATCGCGGGGCGCGCGAAGGCGCCGGGACGGGCAGAGCCCGGCTTTCCACCAAAGAAGCGTGCGATGTTGTCGATGCTGTGCTCCGGCGGCGGTGCTCCCGCACTTTGATCCTTTGGAGTAAGTCTGCGGCTGGGCGAGAGGCTCGACGCGGCGGCGTGGGGAATCTCCTGGCTCTCATCTTCGTAGTTGAAGTGGGCAGCGCCGGAGCTGGCGGAACGTTGGTGCCGGCGGCCTGCGCCATATGAGGGTGAGTACGCAGGGGTAGACCAGGCGGGGTCTCGGCTGCCGAGGTTCTCTACCAACTGTGAAGGGACTTCTTCAAGGAAGCGCGAAGGGACGCTTGCTTCGGGCATGTCGGCGCCGTAGCGGCGGCGGTAGTGGGCGCGCGTGAGGATGAGCGTGTTCATGGCGCGCGTCATGCCGACGTAGCAAAGGCGGCGCTCCTCCTCGAGTTCTTCGGGACTGTTGAGTGTGCGCGAATGCGGGAAGAGGCCCTCTTCAAGGCCCGCGAGAAAGACCAGCGGGAACTCGAGGCCCTTGGCGGCGTGGAGGGTCATCAGGGTGACGCGGGCGTTGGGATCGAACTGATCGGTGTCGGACGCGAGCGCGGCGTGGTCGAGGAAGTCAGCGAGAGTCTCGCCACGCTCCTCGGCGTCGTGCGCGGCATTGGCGAGTTCCTTCAGGTTCTCGATGCGGCTGAAGGCCTCGGGCGTACCCTCGGTTTCGAGCGCCTTTATATAGCCGGTGCGGTCGATGAGGAAACGGATGAGCTCGGGGAGCGTGGCGGAGTCGCCGGGGGAGCGGAAAGGAGGAACATCGATCTCTGGTGCGGAGGTCGGGTGTGCAGTACTTCCAATCAAGTCGGTCCAAGCAGGTCGAACAACAACAGGTGGTGCCTCTAAATCGCGTTTGGCCAGATCGTCAACATAGCGTGTAAGCTCTTCGATTGCCTCCGATCTAAACCGCCATACCTCTGGCCTATCGAATTTCCAGGCCTCCGGCTTGTCGCCAAGGAACTCGTGTATGCATTTGCTCCCAACCTGTTTGAAGGCTCCGTTCTCGTGCTTAAGGATGTATGTGTTATTTCGTATTCTTCGCGTATTGCAATGTTCGCAGTTTTCTGGATCCTGCCGATACTTCTCGGGAATTGCGTCTTCGCCGAATTGCTCGACCTTGTGCTCTCCCTTGACGTTGTGAATGACTCCGATCTCTTCCCAACCACCGATTTTCAAAGGATCAAACGAGATAGCGATCTTCAATGGTTCTCTGCTTATGAAATCAGTCCTCGGCCCATTCGCGCTTATGCGAGCGGCCCTTTCCTCCAGAGCTTCCAGCCGATCTTCTAGTTTGCGATAGGCTTCTTCACTAATTTGGCGTGTTTTACCGTCAAAGGAAATCTCAACCATCTTTCTCGGGGCTGGGACCTGCTTCGGTATCTCCGGCGACGGTCGTCTGGACGATTCGGTGGACTGCGAAAAGTGCGAGGCATCGAGCAGCGGCATTTGATTTTCGTTGCCGCCGAAGTGGGAATCAGCGCTTTCCAACTCGGGGGCCTTTGCGCCGTCTGCCGCTGCGCCAAAGCCAAAACCCGTGTCCCCTTCGGTCGCGCGCGATTCGGCCACGTCGGCGGCGAGCTTGCCTGCGAAGTCAGGATCCATCATGGCCTGCGCGTCGAGGATGAGCCGGCGAAAAGAATCGAGCGCCATGAGCGCGCGCGCGGGGATGAGGCGGTTGGTGATGGCTGCGGCACTTGCGTCCCAGGTGGACTGGCCGGTTTCAAGAGCCAGCCGCTCAACGGTTTCGAGCGTGGTTTTGCCAATGCCGCGAGCCGGTGTGTTGACGATCCTCTGCAGGGCCATGGAGTCGTGCGGATTCTTGACCAGGCGGAGGTAAGCGAGCAGGTCCTTGATTTCGGCGCGCTCGTAAAAGCTGAAGCCGCCGACCATCGTGTAGCTGATGTTGTACCGGCGGAGCGCTTCTTCAACGAGACGCGATTGCGAGTTGGTGCGGTAAAGCACCGCGCAGTGGCCCTGCTCGGGCTTTTCTGTTTCGGAGGAGTTCTGAGCTCGGAAGAATGCCTGAATCTTGTCGGCGATGAAGAGCGCTTCGTTTTCGCCGTCGGGCGCTTCGTAGTAGCCGATCGGCGAGCCGCCCTGGCGTTCGGTCCAGAGCTTTTTGCCTTTGCGGCGAATGTTATTGGCGACGACGGCCCCGGCGGCTTCGAGAATGATCTGCGTGGAGCGGTAGTTCTGCTCCAGGCGAACGATGCGCGCGTTGGGAAAGTCCTGCTCAAACTCGAGGATGTTGCGAATGTCGGCGCCGCGCCAGGAGTAGATGCTCTGGTCCTCGTCGCCGACGACGCAGATGTTCCGGTGCTCGCCGGCCAACAGCTTCATCAGCTCGTACTGCGGGCGGTTGGTGTCCTGGTACTCGTCGACCAATACATATTGATAGCGGCGCTGGTAGCGCTCGCGGACTTCGCCTGAAGCTTTAAGCAGGCGAACGGCCTCGAGAAGCAGGTCGTCGAAGTCCAGGGCATTGTTCTTGCGAAGCTCGTCCTCGTAGGCGTTGAAGATGTGTGCGACCCGCTCGCTGGTTGGGTCTTTCGAACCGAGGAAATATTCCTGCGGGTCGACCATGTGATTTTTGGCCCAGGAGATGCGGCTTTGCACGGTGCGCGGCGTGAGCTGCTTGGTGTCGAGGCCCATGCGCTTCATGATCTGCTTGACGATGCCTTGCTGGTCGTTCTCGTCGAAGATGGTGAAAGCGCGTGTGAGGCCCTTGCCGCCGACTTTAAGCGCCTCGATGTCGCGGCGAAGAATACGCACGCAGAAAGAGTGGAAGGTCGAGATGAGTGGCTTGGCGAGCGAGGAGTGGCCGAGGAGCGCGTCGACGCGCTCGGCCATTTCGCCGGCGGCTTTGTTGGTGAAGGTGACGGCGAGGATGGAGTCGGGCGCGATGTTCTTCTGCTGGATGAGCCAGGCGATGCGGTGCGTGATGACACGGGTCTTGCCCGATCCGGCGCCGGCAAGGATGAGCAGCGGGCCTTCAGGGGCTTCGACGGCGGCGCGTTGCTCGGGATTGAGATGGGCGAGGAGGGAGTGCAAGTCTCTAGTCCGGCGGGAAGGTTCCTGGATCTAGTTTACCGTTAAGGCGGGATGGTCTGGTGCAGTGGAAAGCAGTCAGGATCGAAGCGATTGTTTATGAAATCCGCAAATCCGGCTCTGCTCGGCGGACGTCGCGCACCATGCGATCTGAAGAAAGCAGAGTGTCGTTCAAGTCCGGTGACCGGGTCAGGCCGGCCGGGGCTTGGAACCTGTTAGCAGGACAGCGACGGAAAGGCTCAGCAAAGGCCCGGAGACGTTGAAAAGAGCGCGAGTCGTGTTGCCAAGGGCGTCGTTGTAAGCGCCCAAGAACAGGGCGAGAAGGAGTGCGGCCGAAGTAGCCCAAATCCAGCGGCGATCGAAGCGGTTGAGGCGCAGGAGACCGAGCGGCAGCAGCCAGATAAAGGTGTACCAGAACTCGTGCGCGCCAAGGCAGCGGAGAAGCGCGTGGAAGAAACCAACGTTTTGGTACTCGGCCATGGAGGCGGAGTAATGCAGAGCGCCGGAGAAGAAGCCTCCTGAAGGCGAGAACGACATGAGGACCCCCACGCACGCGAGAAATCCCAGCGCGAAGATCCAAAGCAGCCTGCCGAGGCGCAAAGGGCGGTCAGCGAGCCACCAGACAATAGCGAATACTAAAGCGAAGGGTGCAAAGGTCTCCTTGGAGAGAGTGCCCGGGATGGCCCAAACCGGCAGAAAATACCAGCGCGCGGAGAGAAGCGACCATGTGACGAGAGCCAGGAAAAGCGCCTCGCCGGAATCAATATAGGCAGCGAGATTCCAGTTGGGTACGGCGAAGTTGACAAGGAAGAGCATCGCCCCAACGAGGGAAGTGACGTAGGAGAGGCCGCAGCGTAGCCCAATGGCGATGATGATCACCGCGGTCGCTGCGGTGAGGATGGATGTGGCCATCAGCATTCCGAAAAGCGCGGGATTCCAGGTGGAGATGCGCCCCTCAGCCATCCAATAGAACGGCTTTGCCAGGGCGGGAACCAGGGGACGGTGGGAGAAGACGCTCAGCGGGCTTTTCACTGCGTCGCAGTAGCCGGCCGCGTCGGATAGGCCGGGGATTTTGCCCGGGTCATAGCGATTCAGGATGGGGTAGCCGAGGCCCAAACAGATGAGGAAGAGGAGTACCCAAAGCAGGACGGCCTTGCGAACTGGGAATTCGACGGACAAATCTGGAAGCCTCCAGCCGAGGGCCGGGAAGATGGAGGGAGATGGATGCGGAGGTCGATTCGGTCGCGGCCTCCCGTCAGATTGCCCTGCCGGCTCCTCTGCGATACGGACGATTCTAGCATTTGGCCGGCGATCGGGCGGCGGGGCGTGCAGGAGGAAGCTTTCAGTTCGATTGATGGAAACAATGAAGATACGAGTCAAGCTCAGCGCGTCCCATTACTAGAAGGGCGGGGGAATGGTGACCAAGAGGCCAGTCGCAAAATCCCCGGTGGGAGGGGCGCTGCAACGCGTGTTGTATTTATCAGCTTGAGACCGGATGAGCATAATACGGCTCATGACTGCAATTCGTGTTGCCTTGGTACTCTCCATAACGATGACAATTGCGATCGGTTTGCCGCCGGTTGCACGGGCTGCGTCCTCGTGCAAGGTAAAGACAAATACGCCATCGTCGGCGCGGACATTTGCGAAGATAAGCAATCAAAGCACGTGGCGCGAATACAAAAACCTCGAAGGCGTTCCCGATCTCGAGCTGAACAACGGCATGTCGGCCCAATTCTGGCAGGACCGGAGCAAGAACAGGTCAGTCACGATTGTGGAACCGGGCCAGGAATTCTGGAGCTATACGCGATACTGCTTCAACAGCAACGGAGAATTAGAAGGCGTGGGCTTCGAGGTTCGCACTGAATTGGGATGGGGGCTCCGGGCTGAAGGATCATTGCTCGGCAGCGGTTTCTATTCGAACTCGCAAGAATTCTTCAGCCTGAAGAACGGCAAGACGATCGCGAAGCCGGAAGGCGTGGGCGCTGCTCCCGTCGGGCTGCGGCCGACTGTCTATCGGAATGTGAGCGAGCTGCCGTTTGCGCAGATGCTGAAGGTGTCGGCGCGATCAAAACGCCATTCGCGATGAGACGGGAGGTCCGAATCGTCTGCGGCCCTTTGTGCTGAAAATGCAGTGAATGAAATTGCTTGCGTACGTGTGAGCCATGTCGCGCCGTCCCTATGGGACTCCAATTTTAATATGGGCCGGCTTTCCCCACGCCGAGGCGCGGGGCTAACAACCGTTGCGCCTACGGCGCGGGTGGGAGTGGCTGGTCTAGGTTTGTGGTTTCCTGGGTCTCAGAAGCGAGACCCCGGGGCACCCTGGAAGGCTACTCCAATAGTTACCGCAGGGAGGTCTCACCCACGATCTGAAAAGTAGCAACGACCTTTAAATTTGGACCGTACAATCGCAGCTCGGAGCCGTCCCTGATTCCCCGGTACGTATCGGGCGCGACGCTCACGCAGGGAGACTGGACTTTCTGAAGGCACCTCAGCGTCAGGGCTTCAGAGTTGCTGTTGGCGGTGACCTCAAAGCCGGAGTCACCCTTCCAATCGCCAGCGCGGGAGGAAGAGACTCGGACGGGAAACTCATTTTGCGCTCTGTCGATCCGAGCTAGGACACTACATTCAGCGAACTCTTTCCAATAATCCGGTGGCGGGCCATCAAAATTGTAGATCGTCATCTGGTCTTCATACTGTCCGCTCTTAATCGAGGCCGTATGTCCGTCGTACCACTTATCGCGTACCGCCTTGCTGATCTTTCCAGGTGATTTGTTGTAGTCGGCGTACGAGACAGGAAGACAGCTCAGCAAGAACCGCACATTGTCCGGTGTCAGTCCCTCGACAGTGGTGTCCCCGGTCGGCTTGGGCGGGCCAGGCGTGTCAGAGCAGCACAATTCCGGGGAGATGTTTGTCACCTCGAATCCAAACATTAAGGGTTTTGCGTCGGCATTTGACTTCGTGGGTGAACCATCCGCGCCTCCCGCCTTGGATTCCTTGGTTGCATTCGCGCCAGGGGCGGGCCGCGTTTCCACGTTCGGGTGACTGTGGCAACCCGCAATCGTCAAAAGCGCCGCTACGACGACAGCCTGCGAATACCGTAATCGTTCCATTGGTTTCGAGACGACACTATAGCAACTCGGCCGAGGTGAGGGCAAAACAAACTTGTTTGCAATTCCAAGGCGAATTCGCTAACATAAATGGATATGCGCAGGGAAGTCCCTGCGCTGTCATTAGCACCACGGCTTTTGGTCCTGGCCGGACGGGCAACGTTTTGGACGAGTGCCTGCGAGGTCGAAGGATTCCGCTACGGCGGGCTGGCAAAGGCGGTGGGAGACGAGGGAAGCATGTCCGCTGGAAAGAATATTGCGAAGGCGCGCGCCGCTGTGAACAAGCCGGCGTATCCGCTGCCTGAAGCAGTCAGTCTCCTGAAGCAAGTGAAGTACGCAAAGTTCGACGAGACCGTCGACCTGACGATGCGTCTGGGTGTGGATACGCGCCACGCCGACCAGATGGTCCGCGGAACGGTGGTTCTTCCGCACGGATTGGGCAAGACCAAGACCGTGGCCGTGATCGCCACCGGCGACCGGCAGAAGGAAGCCACTGCGGCCGGCGCCGACTTTGTGGGCGGCGAGGAGATGGTGGAAAAGATCCAGAAGGAAAACTGGACCGCCTTCGACGCGCTGATCGCGACTCCGGACATGATGAAGGTTGTGGGCCGGCTGGGCAAGGTGCTGGGACCGAAGGGTCTGATGCCGAATCCCAAAACCGGGACCGTGACCATGGATGTGGGCGCGGCAGTCAAGGAGATCAAGGCCGGCAAGGTGGAATTCCGTGCCGACAAGACAAGCCTGGTGCATGTGCCGGTGGGCAAGCTGAGTTTTGAGCCGCAGAAGCTTATCGACAACGCGACCACGGTGATTACGTCGATCGTGCGCGCCAAGCCCGCGGCGGCAAAGGGCAAATACATCAAGAGCGTCACGCTGAGCTCGACGATGGGCCCCGGAGTGCCGCTGGACTCGCAGGTTGCGGACGCGGCGGTGAAGAGATAGCGGTCAGGTTTCAGTGGTCAGGGATCAGTTTAGAGCGGAGCACAACATGGCGATTTCGAAAGCGAAAAAGGCGGAGAAGGTAAAGGGGCTGGCCGCAGAGCTGGCTTCGTCGACCACCGCGATTGTGGGGACGTTCAGCAAGCTGAGCGTTGCGAAGGACTACGAGCTGCGCAAGGTAATTCGCGAAGCCGGCGGAAAATATCGCGTGGTTAAGAACAAATTGGCCGCGGTATCGGGCACGGGCACGCAGGTTGAGGCGGCGCTCAAGGGTTTGAAAGGCGTGAACTCGGTGGCGTTCACCGCGGGCGATCCGGTGGCTCTGGCCAAAGTCTTCGCCAAGTGGGCGGGCGAAAACGCGGCAGAGTTCCAGTTCAAGCTGGGTATTGTGGACGGCAAGCTGCTGACCGTGGACGATGTGAAGGCCTTGGCGACGATGCCGGGTAAGGAAGAGATCTTTGCGAAGCTGCTTTGGTTGATCAATGCGCCGGCGCAGCGCCTGGTGACAGTTCTGAATGCTGCTGGGCGCGACCTGGCGGTGGTGATTGGCCAGGGAGTGGAGAAAGAGAAGTTCGAGGCTGGAGCTGCGGCCTAGGTTTTGGTCTCCCACCCTTTCCGCAGAAAAACGCTGAAAGGATGGGGCACCCAAAGTTCTATGGGTTTTGGCTGAGGGCAAGTTGAAGGGGCGCAGGTCTGGCGCATCGGAAACTTTTCAAGTTTGCCGGAACGGCCGGGGAAAGACGAATTCAAACGGTTCTGATTGGAGAGGAACATGGCGGATATCGCGCAGTTGGAAGAACAAATCGTAAGCCTGAGCCTGCTGGAAGCGGCAGCTCTGGTGAAGAAGCTGGAAGAGAGGCTTGGCGTTTCGGCGGCTGCTGCGGCACCGGTGGTGGTTGCCGGCGGCGCGGCGGCGGGCGGAGCTGCTCCGGCGGTCGAGGAGAAGACCGAATTTCAGGTCATCCTGAAGGACGCAGGCGCCAATAAGATCAATACCATCAAGGCGGTACGCGAGGTCACGTCGCTGGGTTTGAAGGAAGCCAAGGACCTGGTGGACGGAGCTCCCAAGCCGATCAAGGAAAACGCGACCAAGGATGAGGCCGAGGCCATCAAGAAGAAGTTTGAGGGCGTCGCGACCATCGAGGTCAAGTAAACGGCACGAGACTTGCATGCGCCGGCGGGACGCGCTAAGATGTAGATTGCGCGTCTCGGCGGGTTCGCCAGGCTTTTTGTTAAGGGCGAAGCGGCGAGCCCGGCGTGAAATGCGGAGCGTGGTGGTCACGCAAGCGTCTGCTTATCAAGGCAACGTTCGGTTGCCGGAGGGTGGGCGTGATCAATTAAGTTCTTTCGGGTCAACAGTTGTCCCAGGGTCAGGCGGGGATGGCTGTTGATGTGGGTCGGCAGCGGGTCAGTCGCGGCGGATGCGGATTTTGCGATCGGCGAGGGCAATGGAAGAAAATTCGGATGGGAGCACTGGCGTAAAGCCGCGCTCGTGAGGGATCGTGCCCTTACGAGCTTTTCGTGTCTTCCAAGTGCGCTGCGAAGGGAAACTTTAAGGCCCGAGCAGCCCAACGCGCACAACTTCCCCGTACGGTTTTGCCCGCATTTCCGGGTCCAGCCGTTGTGCTCGCGACTTCCAATTGTGCGCAGTCTAGCGCACCTGCCCGAAGCACGCAACATCCACCACGCGTTTTGACCGAGCTCTCACGGAACCCGCCTGATCCGGGTTCTTTCCGGCACGGGGAATCAAATTCCCTCGCTGCCGCCAGTATAAAGAGCGGGCAATCAGTGCTCGCTCCCAGGTATTTTTCGAATTCTTCCGGAACCACGCCGGCGCCATCGAGACTCGGGCGCCGGCCCGGCGCCACGCGGAAACGATGCCAGGCGCCGAAGTGACGAGGCTCAGGAGTGATCATGCCCAACGAGAAGCGCGCGATTCGCAGCCGGCTCGATTTTTCAAAGATTCCAACCGCCACCCAGATTCCCAACCTGATTGAAGTGCAGCGCCGCAGCTACGAGCGGTTCCTGCAGATGGACAAGCTGCCCAACGAGCGCGACGACTCGGGGCTGCAGTCGGTGTTTGTGTCGGTTTTTCCGATCACCGACTTCCGCGGCATTTCGCAGCTGGATTTTGTGGACTACGCGATCGGCAACTGGGAGTGCAAGTGCGGCCACCTGAAAGGGCTGCACCACCTGCGCACGGCCTGCGTGCATTGCGGCGCGATGGTGATCACGGATCCATTCCTGCCCGGCGACGTGCTGTGCCAGAAGTGCGGCACCTACAACAAGAACACGCCTGACTTCTGCAACAAGTGCGGCGACCCGGTGAGCCTGCAATTGAAGTACGACCAGCAGGAATGCGAGGAGCGCGGCATGACGTTCTCGGCGCCGTTGAAGGTGACGGTGCGGCTGACCATTTACGACAAGGATCCGGAGACGGGCAACAAAAGCATCCGCGACATCAAGGAGCAGGAAGTCTTCTTCGGCGACATTCCGCTGATGACCCCGAACGGGACGTTCATCGTGAACGGCACGGAGCGCGTGATTGTGTCGCAGCTGCACCGTTCGCCGGGCGTGTTTTTTGAGACGGCCAACAACCGGACCTACTTCCTGGGCAAGATCATCCCCTACCGCGGATCGTGGGTGGAGTTTGAGTACGACCAGAAGAACACGCTCTACGTTCGCATCGACCGTAAGCGCAAGTTCCTGGGAACGATCTTTCTGCGCGCGCTGGGCCTGCGTTCGGACGAGGAGATTCTGAAGACCTTCTACACCGTGGACCGGATGCAAGTTGAAGACGGGAAGCTGATGTGGGAGGTGCAGCAGGATGCCGCGAAGGGGACGCACCTGGTTGGCGCCAAGCCGGCGCACGCGATCCGGCACGGCAGCGAGGAGATCGCACACTCGGGACGCAAGATCACCGCTCACGCTCTGAAGGCGCTGCGCGGGGCGAACATCAAGAAGGTTGAAGTGGAAGCCGCCGAACTGGATGGCGCGCTGACCGCTGCAGACGTTGTCGACAGAAATACCGGCGAAGTGGTGGTGGAGGCCAACGTCGAGCTAACGGCCGACCGGTTGCACAAAGTGCTGGCCTCGGCAGCGACGAGCTTCGAAGTGTTCTTCCCCGACCGCGACGACGTGGGCAACATCATCTCGAATACGCTGAAGCGCGACTCGGTGCACAAGCCGGAAGAAGCGCTGATCGAGATCTACCGCAAGCTGCGGCCGGGCGATCCGCCGACGCTGGACACGGCAACGGCGCTGTTCGAGGGCATGTTCTTTGATCCGCGCAAGTACGATTTCTCGCGCGTGGGCCGGCTGAAGTTCAACATCAAGCTGTACGAGAACCAGGATGCGACGCAACTCGACCACCGGACCCTGACCCCGGAGGACTTCTACGCGACCATCCGCTACCTGCTCAAGCTGCGCAAGAACATCGGCATGGTCGACGACATCGATCACCTGGGCAACCGCCGTGTGCGCGCCGTGGGCGAACTGATGGAGAACCAGTTCCGCATCGGCCTGGTCCGCATGGAGCGCGCCATCAAGGAAAAGATGAGCGTGTACCAGGAACTGAACACGGCCATGCCGCACGACCTGATCAACGCCAAGCCGGTGATGGCGGCCATCCGCGAGTTCTTCGGATCGTCGCAACTCTCGCAGTTCATGGACCAGACCAATCCGCTGTCGGAGATCACGCACAAGCGGCGGCTTTCGGCCCTGGGGCCGGGCGGACTGAGCCGCGAGCGCGCCGGATTCGAGGTGCGCGACGTGCATCCGACGCACTACGGCCGCATCTGCCCCATCGAGACGCCGGAAGGCCCGAACATCGGGCTGATCAGCTCGCTGAGCTGCTTTGCGCGGATCAATGAGTACGGATTTATCGAGTCGCCTTACCGCAAGGTGAAGGACTCGAAGATTCTCGACTTTGTGGAGATCGTGAACGCCGGCGAAAGCGGCCTGCGCGTGGGCGACCACATCGAGAAGGACGAGGCGCAACGCCTGAACACGCAATTGAAGAAGGTCGGCAAGCGCACCATCGATTCGATTCCGTACAGCTTTTACCTTTCGGCATGGGAGGAAGACAAGCACACCATTGCCCAGGCCAACATTGAGTTCAACGACAAGGGCGAGATCACCGAGGACCTGGTGAACGCGCGCCGGCAGGGAAACTTTGTGCTGGTGAACAGGGCCGAAGTCGATTACATCGACGTGAGCCCGAAGCAATTGGTTTCGGTGGCCGCATCGCTGGTGCCGTTCCTGGAGCACGACGACGCCAACCGCGCGCTGATGGGCGCGAACATGCAACGGCAGAGCGTGCCGCTGCTGGCAGCCGAGGCGCCGCTGGTGGGCACGGGCATGGAAGGCGTGACGGCGCGCGACTCCGGCGCGGTGATTCTGGCCAAGCGCAACGGCCTCGTGGACTCGGTGGACTCGGAGCGCATTATCGTGCGCGTGGAGGGCGAGCACCATCCCACGCAGCTTTCGCGCGAGGTGGGTTCTGACATCTACCAGCTCATCAAGTTCAAGCGATCGAACCAGAACACATGCATCAATCAGAAGCCGGTGGTCCACGAGGGCGACCGGGTGCTGAAAGGACAGGTGATCGCCGACGGTCCTTGCACCGAGCACGGTGAATTGGCGCTGGGCCGCAATGTGCTGGTGGCTTTCATGCCGTGGCGCGGGTACAACTTTGAGGACGCAATCCTGATCAGCGAACAACTGGTGCGCGAGGACTACTACACAAGCGTGCACATCGAGGAGTTCGAGATCGAGGCGCGCGACACCAAGCTCGGTCCCGAAGAGATCACGCGCGACATTCCCAATGTGAGCGAGCACGCGCTACGGGACCTGGACGAAAGCGGAGTGATCCGCATCGGCGCGCAGATCGGGCACGGCGACATCCTGGTGGGCAAGGTGACACCGAAGGGCGAGACGCAGCTTACTCCGGAAGAGAAGCTGCTGCGCGCGATCTTCGGCGAAAAGGCCGGCGACGTACGCGACGCTTCGCTCACGTGTCCTCCGGGTATCGAGGGAACGGTGGTTGACGTTCGCATCTTCAGCCGCAAGGGCCAGGAGAAGGACGAGCGCGCCAAGCTGATCGAGGCCGAGTACGTGGCCAAGCTGGAGAAGAACCTGGGCGACGAAATCCGCATTCTGACCGACGAGCGGTTGAAGCGGCTTGAGGGCATCCTGGGCGCCAAGGAGGTGCTGGCCGACCTGCACGACGAGCGCACCAACAAGCGCCTGCTGGTCAAGGGCGCGATCCTCGACCGCGACACCATCGAGCGCATCTCGACCAAGAACCTGAAGCGCATCCGCTATAACGACAAGGATCCGCGGGTGAACGAACAGATCGACGAAATCGAAGAGATGACGTCGCGGCAGATCGAAGTGTTGCGCAAGATCACCAACGAGAAGGTGGCCAAGCTGCAGAAGGGCGACGAACTGCCTCCGGGCGTGATCAAGCTGGTGAAGGTCTACGTCGCGATGAAGCGCAAGCTGAGCGTGGGCGACAAGATGGCCGGCCGGCACGGCAACAAGGGCGTGATCTCGCGCATTCTTCCCGTCGAAGACATGCCGTATCTGCCCGATGGAACGCCGGTAGAGATTGTGCTCAACCCGCTGGGCGTGCCATCGCGAATGAATGTGGGCCAGATCCTGGAGACGCACCTTGGGTGGGCGGCGCACGAGCTGGGCAAGAAAGTTGCCGAGTTTGTAAAGGCCAACTCCGACGCCGCGTTTACACGCGAGATGGTAAAGAAGGAGTTCGCCAATACCGCGGTGCTGCGTCAATTGCTGGAACTGGACGACGAAATGCTAATGCGCGTGACGCGAGGCATGGAGAAGGGCGTCTGGTTCGGGACGGCGGTATTCGACGGTGCGCAAGAGACCGAAATCAAGTCGCTGTTGGCTTCAGCCGGCCTGCCGTCCTCGGGCAAGACGATGCTCTATGACGGCTTGACGGGCGAACAGTTCGAGCAGCCAGTCACGGTGGGCTACATTTACATGCTCAAGCTGTCGCACCTGGTCGACGACAAGATTCACGCGCGTTCCATCGGGCCGTATTCGCTGATCACGCAGCAGCCGCTGGGCGGCAAGGCGCAGTTCGGCGGGCAGCGCTTCGGCGAGATGGAAGTGTGGGCGCTGGAAGCGTACGGCGCAGCATACATCCTTCAGGAGCTGCTGACCGCGAAGTCCGACGACGTATATGGCCGCACCAAGATCTACGAGGCCATCGTCAAGGGCGAAGCGGCGATCGAGCCGGGCGTGCCGGAGTCGTTCAACGTGTTGATCCGCGAGTTGCAATCGCTGTGCCTGGACGTGGAGTTGATCAAGCGCGCGGACATTGTGAAAAAGGCGCCGGCGCCGGAAGTGGCGGCGGTGGCGGATTGAAAATGCAGCCTCTAGCTTCTAGCTACTAGCTCCTAGCTTGATTGTGCGGCTCGAAATTTCGATGGCTGCCCGCAGGAGCAAGGAAAAAGCTAGCGGCTAGGAGCTAGAAGCTGATTTACGGGTCCTTCTTGAAAGCGGTAAACGCCGCTGCCCGGGAAGGAAGGATCCCAAGAGAATCCCGGGAGTAACCGCGGCGGGCAACAGAGAGCCTGCCAAGGAGGGTCGCCTTGTTCCGTTCGAACCCGTTTGAGCTTACCAGCCCGATTACCGACTTCGACGCAATCCGCATCATGCTGGCTTCTCCGGAGAAGATCCGCAGCTGGTCGCATGGCGAAGTAACCAAGCCGGAGACCATCAACTACCGCACCTTCAAGCCGGAGCGCGACGGCCTGTTCTGCGCGCGCATCTTCGGCCCGGTCACTGACTGGGAGTGCCTCTGCGGCAAGTACAAGCGGATGAAGCACCGCGGCGTGATCTGCGACAAATGCGGCGTGGAAGTGACGGTGAGCAAGGTGCGCCGCGAGCGCATGGGCCACATCGAGCTGGCTTCGCCCTGCTCGCATGTCTGGTTCTTCAAGGGCCTGCCCTCGCGCATCGGCCACCTGCTGGATATTTCCCTGCGCGACCTTGAGGGCATTCTCTATTTCGAGTCGTACGTCGTGGTCGATCCGGGCGACGCTCCGGTTCGCGAGCGCGAGATCATCAAGGACGAGAACCGGTTCCGCGAACTCGACCAGCAGTTCCGGCCCTCCGGATTCAAGGCCATGATGGGCGCCGAGGCGATCAAGGAATTGCTGAAGCGCGTGAATATAGACGGGCTGGCGATGGAGCTGCGCGAGCGCATGAAAACCGAGACCTCGGCGCAGAAAAAGATCAAGTTCGCCAAGCGCCTGAAGGTCGTCGAGGCATTCCGCAAGAGCAGCAACAAGCCGCAGTGGATGATTCTGGATGTGCTGCCCGTGATTCCCCCGGAGCTGCGCCCGCTGGTGCCGCTCGATGGCGGCCGGTTTGCCACGTCGGATTTGAACGATCTCTATCGCCGCGTGATCAACCGCAACAACCGCTTGAAGAAGCTGATGGACCTGCACGCGCCGGAAGTGATTGTGCGCAACGAAAAGCGCATGCTGCAGGAAGCCGTCGACGCGCTGTTTGACAACGGACGCCGCGGCCGCGTGCTGCGTGGCGCCAACAACCGCCCGCTCAAGTCGCTCTCTGACACGCTCAAGGGCAAGCAGGGCCGCTTCCGCCAGAACCTGCTTGGTAAGCGCGTGGATTACTCGGGCCGCTCGGTGATCGTGGTCGGTCCGGAGCTGAAGCTGCACCAGTGCGGCCTGCCCAAGAAGATGGCGCTCGAGCTGTTCAAGCCGTTCATCTATCACCGGCTTGAGCAGACAGGACAGTGCACCACCATCAAGCAGGCCAAGGAAATGGTGGAGATGCAGGAGCCCGTGGTGTGGGACATCCTTGAAGAAGTCATCAAGGATCATCCAGTGCTGCTGAACCGCGCTCCCACGCTGCACCGCCTGGGCATTCAGGCCTTCGAGCCGGTGCTGGTTGAAGGCAAGGCCATCAAGATTCACCCGCTGGTCTGCACCGCGTTCAACGCCGACTTTGACGGCGACCAGATGGCCGTGCACATTCCGCTGTCGCCCGAAGCGCAGATTGAAGCCAGCGTGTTGATGCTGGCCTCGCACAATATTCTGTCGCCCGCCAGCGGCCAGCCGATCACCGTGCCCACGCAGGACATGGTGCTGGGACTTTACTACCTGACCAAGGCCAAGAAGGGCGGAAAGGGCGAGGGCCGCGTTTTTGCGAACACCGAGGAGATCCTGATGGCGCTCGAGGCCGGCGAGGTGGAAACGCTGTCGCCGATCCGCCTGCGCTACACGGGCAAGGTTCTCGACATGGCCAATGCCTATGACGATCAGGACCTGACGCACACTGAGCCGGTGGATTTCGACAAAGAATATCTGTCGACCACCGTGGGCCGCGTCATCCTGAACGACGCGCTCCCGCCGGGGATGCCGTTCGTGAACGGACTGATGAAGAAGAAGGGCATCGGACAGCTGGTGAACTACTGCAACCAGAACCTCGGGCTCGAGGTGACGGTGGGAATGCTTGACCGCATCAAGTCGCTGGGCTTCAACTATGCCACGCGCTCCGGCCTTTCCGTGGGTCTGGACGACATGGTGATTCCGGCGAGCAAGTACACCACGGTCGACGCAGCCGACCAGAAGGTGATCGAGGTCCAGAAGCAGTACATGGACGGCGCCATCACCAACGGCGAGCGGTCGAACAAGGTCATCCAGATGTGGTCGGCGGTGACGGACCAGGTCGCCGACGAGATGTTCTCGAACATGAAGAAGGCGGACGACGAAGGCGCCATGAACCCGATTTACATCATGGCCGACTCCGGCGCCCGCGGATCGAAGCAGCAGATTCGCCAGCTGAGCGGCATGCGCGGGCTGATGGCCAAGCCTTCGGGCGAAGTCATCGAGACTCCGATCACCGCCAACTTCCGCGAAGGTTTGACGGTGCTCGAATACTTCATTTCGACGCACGGCGCGCGCAAGGGCCTGGCCGACACCGCTCTGAAGACCGCCGACTCCGGTTACCTGACACGCCGGCTGGTCGACGTGGCGCAGGACGTGATCGTGACCGAGCAGGATTGCGGCACGCTAGAAGGCATTTACGTGGGATCGATCGTGGAGTCGGGCGAGATCATCGAGCCGCTGCGCGATCGTATCATCGGACGCGTCTCGCTCGAGCGGATCAAGGACTACGACGGCAACGTCGTGGTTGAAGTGAACCAGCCGATCGACGAGGAAGTTGCATCGGCGATCCAGGGCGCGGGCGTGGAGAAGGTGAAGATTCGCTCCGTGCTGACCTGCGAGTCGCGCCGCGGCGTATGCGCGCTTTGCTACGGACGCAACCTGGGATCGGGCCGCATGGTTGAGCTTGGCGAAACCTGCGGCGTTATCGCGGCGCAGTCCATCGGCGAGCCGGGCACGCAGCTCACGATGCGTACGTTCCACGTGGGCGGCACGGCCAGCCGCGTGGCCGAAGTGTCGCGCCTCGACGCCAAGAACAACGGCTTCGTGCGCTTCATCAACCTGAACACGGTCGAGAGCAAGGGAGGCGCGCTGGTGGCCATGAACCGCTCCGGCTCGATGGCCATCGTGGACGAACGCGGCCGCGAAAAGGAGCGCTACCAGGTGGTGTATGGCGCGCGCCTGCGCGTCCGCGAGGGCTCGGCGGTGAAGCTCGGCGAGGTGCTGGCCGAGTGGGATCCCTACACCTACGCCATCCTCACTGAGATCGGCGGCGCGGTGCAGTTCAAGGACCTGCAGGAAGGCATCACGCTGAACGAGGAAGTGGACGAAGTGACCGGCCTGTCGCGCTGGGTGGTTGCCGATTCGCCCGACGAGAAGCGGCAGCCGGCCATTGCGGTAAAGGGCGCGAAGAGCCACAAGCGCTACCTGCTGCCGCGCGGCGCGCACCTCATGGTGCAGGACGGCGACGAGGTGGGTCCGGGCGACGTGCTGGCGAAGATTCCTAAGGAGAGTACGCGCACCAAGGACATCACCGGCGGCTTGCCGCGCGTGGTGGAGCTGTTTGAGGCGCGTAAGCCGCGCGAAACCGCGATCATCTCGGAAATCGACGGCGTGGTCCGGTTCGGCGAAGTCTCCAAGGGCCAGCGCAAGATCTACGTGACGGCCGACAACGGCGATGAGAAGGAATACTCAGTGCCGCGTGGAATTCACGTGAACGTGCAGGAGGGCGAACGCCTGCGCGCCGGCGATCCGCTGATGGATGGGCCCCTGAACCCGCACGACATTCTGGCCGTGCTGGGCGAAAAGGAACTGCAGGCTTACCTGGTGAACGAAATCCAGGAGGTCTACCGGCTGCAGGGCGTGGCTATCAGCGACAAGCACATCGAAACCATCGTGCGGCAGATGCTGCGCTGGGTGCGGATCGACGAAGTGGGCGACAGCAATTTCCTGCTCGAGCAACAGGTCGATCGCTTCCGGTTCCGCGAAGAGATCGAGCGTGTTCTGGCGCTGGGAGGCCGTCCTCCGATTGGTCGTCCGCTGCTGCTGGGCATCACCAAAGCCTCGCTCTCGACCGACAGCTTCATTTCCGCTGCGAGCTTCCAGGAGACGACGCGCGTGCTCACCGAGGCCAGCATCAATGGCGCGGTGGACAACTTGCGCGGGTTGAAGGAGAACGTGATCGTGGGGCGTTTGATCCCTGCGGGCACGGGCCTGGAGTACTACCGCAATGTGCAGCTCTCACCGGAACTGGAAGAGGCAGCGGCTCGCGTGCAAGAGGAAGTGCACGCCGAGATCGAGGCCGCGGAGCGCGAGCTGGAACTGATGCGGCAGGAAGGCGAAGCCGAGGAGATGGCCGCCGAATAAGCGGCATCTGCGAAACACTCAACACTCGAAGGCCCGGCGCAAGCCGGGCCTTTGCTATGCGCAGCGTTTCGATGCCTGGCTCAGAGGCGCAGCGTCGATGGAGAGTGTCTGGCCGCTTTTCCGTGACTCTTTGACGGCATACATGGCGGCGTCGGCCGTGCTCAGCAGGCCGTCAGCGGTGACGGCGTCTTCAGGGTAGAGAGCGATGCCGACACTCGCGGAGCCGTGCACGTTGTGGCCGCCAACCGCGAACGGCTCGTCAAAGCACCGTTCCAGGCGGAGGGCGATCTCCTCGACCTCTTGGCGATTGTGCGCGACCGCGATCATGACTGCGAACTCGTCGCCGCCCAGCCGGGCCAGGATGTCGCCGGGGCGCAGTTGGCGCTTCATGCGCATCGCCGCTCCCTGCAGATACATATCGCCCACTTGATGACCCAACCTGTCGTTCACCTGCTTGAAGTGGTCGAGGTCGATGAAGATAAATCCGAAGATGCCGGCGGACTGGCGCGCATCGCACATCATCGCGCCCAGGTGTTTCTCCAGCGAAAAGCGGTTGGGCACGTCGGTGAGCAGATCGAACTCGGAGCGGTGCACCAAATCGGCGTAAAGGCGCGAAGTTTCGATGGCCAGCGTCGCCAGGCCGGCTCCCAGTGAGAGCGCCGCGGACTCATCGGCGGAAGGCTCCCTGTTTCGGTTGATGGCCGCGAAGATGGCGCCCAGCGAGGCCCCGGAGCGGCCGGGGATTTCCTGCTGGACGATCCGCTGCGAAGTGATTTTGTGCGGGCGCGCCCCAAGGCACGCCCCGTTGTTGATTTCGCACCAGCAGGCCGCGCCATGCATCCGGAACGAGACGACTTCAGTGATGCGCTCGACGATCTCGTTCAAGGGGCGGGAGCTGTTGATGTCCTCGAGGATGCGGCTTCGCCGCTGCTCCAGATAGGCCAGCGCCGCGGTCTTCTGCCGGACACGCCGTTCGAGCGCCCAGCTTCTGACGCCAATTCCGATTACGACCAGGAGCAACAGGCCAACGATCATCAGCAAATGGCGCACATTCAACCAGGGCGGGCGGGCAACCACCACGATGTCGTCGACATTGCGCATCAGGATGTTGAACGGCACTTCGCCGTTGAAGGGATTCGCGTCAGTGAGCATGCAGATGCCGGTTACGCGGATGCGGGCGCCAACGGGAATCTCGCGCATGGGAGAGAGCGGGACCGGGCTTGCCGAGCCGGGATGGCGAATGATGGCGGAGAGCAGGTGGCCGTCGGACTGGAGCACGTACTCGTCCTGCGTCGCCTGCCGCACCTCCGTCACCACCTGGCCCTCCAATGAAACCAGGTCGAAGACGTGGCTGCGGCCATCGTTGCCGCCCAGGGCCAGTTGACGCCACGTGAAGAGCGCGGGGACCACCGGCGCCCGCGCCGGCGTCTCGTGCACCTCGCCGCGGGTCAGAGTCAGAAAGCCGTTCTCCACGGCTGGAAATCCAATCGCGTCGGCTACCCCACCCACGTGCAGCAGGTCCCAGCTCTCGGTTGTGATCCAGATGCTTTTTGAGCCGTCCTCGAGCACCAGCGCCACACCGGGCTGATAGTAGGTGATGGTTCCATGAACGCGCTGGCGTTTGCTCTCGTCGCGCACGCGGTAGCCGCTCAGAATCCGGTCCATGGGCGATACCGCAATGGACCAGGGATCGACCGCGGCGTGCTTCAGAATCTTCACCTGGTCCAGCGACTGGACGTGGAAGAGAATCCCTGTCTGCTGCATTTTGTTGTCGAACTGGCCGGATTGGACGCCTGTGATCTCCACTTCGGCGTCGATAAGGTTCGCAAGGCGGCTTGGGTCGTCGCTGTCGATGGTGGCATCGATGCGGCCCCCATCCACGATCAGATGCAGTTCAGTGTTCGAAACCGGCGCTTGCAAGTCGGGGACCAGATCGGCGGATTGGACAACGGCATGCACCGTGATCAGTTTGCAGTCGGTCTCGGCGCGAATCATCTGTTCGTAGTTTGCGTGGCGGGGCGTGGGCAGCGATCCGTGGGCCAATAGAGTCACGTGCGCGCTTTCCACGTACGGCCGGAAGCTTTCATGCATGGTTCCGGTTACCCGGACGCGATCGCCGGGAGCGAACCTGAGCGCAACAGGAGGATGTACGTAAATTGCGACGTCTCCATCTTGAACAAACAGATTTCGTTCGTAGGAGCGGTCATAGGTAACGGTGGCCTCGAAAGAGACATTCTGATGCTGGTCGGCCTGGGCGTTGGTGAGGCTTGCCGCGGCCTGCAATGTGGTGATTTGACCGCAAATTCGGGCGCATGCGCCCGAGGCGTAGAGGAAAATAATCGCGATCAGGGATATCACCCTTGTCATAACCGCAGCTCAAAGGATGGATGACACAGCATCCGGCCCTGAGAGACCTTATCGGCAGATGGGTGCAGGACAATTAGACCGGTCTCAGAGTTTCTGCGTCCTTACCGGCCCTGTGCAATGTTGCCTTAGTTTGATGAAGAAGCTACCGGCTTCGAGTGGATTCCGGGATAGAGCAATTCTCGGCCCGCTTTAACATCGTGTTGCGAATTGTAGCGGAGCCAGAAAGTCGGCGGAGAGCGGGAGAACAGGATCAGGAACGCCGATTCGGCGTGAGTTCACGGTCGGCCCGGTCCTCGCGGGCGCGGGAATGGGCCATTCGAGTGTACTTGGCCACGTACATGGCGGCGTCCGCGGAACGGAGCAAACCGTCAGCCGTGTCAGCGTCTTCAGGATAAAGGGCGACTCCAAAACTGGCGGATCCGCGAAGGATGTATCCATCGCCGATAAACGGCTCACGGAAGCACTCTTCGAGGCGCGTCTTGATTTCTTCCAATTCGACGCGGTCGCGCACCTCGGAGATCAGGAGCGCGAATTCGTCGCCGCCGAGGCGCGCCAGCACGTCGCGATGGCGCAGTTGGCACTTCATTCGGCGGGTGACTTCCTGCAGGTATTGGTCGCCCACAAGGTGCCCGTGCAGATCATTCACCTGCTTGAATTCGTTCAGGTCGGCGTAAATCAACCCAAAGATGCCCGCGGTTTCGCGCGCTGACTGAATCATCGCATTCAGGGTTTTCTCCATGGCGAAGCGGTTCTGCACATCCGTCAGGAGGTCGAATTCGGAGCGATGAACGAGATCGGAGTAAAGACGCGAGGTTTCGATGGCCAGAGTGGCCAATTCGGCCGCCATAGCCAGAGCAGCTTTCTCTTCGGCATCGGGCTTGGTGCGAGCGTCGAAGGCGGTGAAAATAGATCCTAAAGTTGAACCCGAGCGGGCAGCGATCGGGTGTTCAACAGTGCGGAGCGATGAGGAGTGAAGCTGAGCCGGACGATTCCCCAGCGTGGCGCCATCGGCCACCTGGCACCAGCATGGCGCGCCATTCAGCCTGACGGAAACCAGCTCCGTGATCCGCTCCAGAATCTCCGCCAGCGGACTGGAGTGATTAATGGCCTCCAGGATCCGTGCGCGCCGCTGCTCGACGTAGGCCAGCGATCCTATGCGGCGCCGGTTATTTCTTTCCGTGGTCCATGCGCGCACGCCGATTGTGATGACCATTGCGAAAAGGATTCCCACGATCATCATCAGGTGCCTGACATTCAGCCAGGGAGGCTGGGCGACGACCTGAATGTCATCGAAGTCACGAATGAAAATGTTGAACGGGACCTCCCCATTGAAGGGATTTGCGTCAGCCAGCATGCAGATGCCGGTGACGCGGATCCGCGAGCCGAGAGGAGCCTCCTTCATGGGGGGAAGGGGAGCCGGGGTCAGGTTCCGCGAATGACTCAGGATGGCGGAGAACAGGTGGCCGTCTGACTCAAGCACATACTCGTCCTGCGTGGCCTGTCGAACTTCGGTGACGACCTGGCCTTCAACCGAAACGAGGTCGAACACGTGGCTACGGCCGTCGTTGCCGCCCAGGGCGAGCTGCTGCCAGGTGAATAGCGACGGGCTGACGGGCGCGGCCACTGAAGTGTCGCGGATTTCACTTCGGGTGAGCGTGAGGAAGCCGTTTTCGACGGTCGGGAACCCGATGGCGTCGGCAACGTCGCCCACGCGCAATGGATTCCAGCCGTCGGTGTTGATCCAAAGGCTCTTTGCGCCGTCCTGGAGCACCAGGGCTGTGCCAGGCTTATAGTACGTAATGGTTCCGCGGACACGCATTCGCTGCGAAAGCTCCACCGAGTGATAGCCCGTGACGATTCGGTCCATGGGCGTAATCGGCAGCGACCACGGGTCGGAGTTGGCGTGCTTGAGGATCTTGATCCCCGCCATCGTTTGAACGTGGAGCAGCACGCCCGTCAGTTGCATTTTGTTGTCGAAGTGGCCGGAAACCACGCCGGTGATTTGGACTTCGGAGTCGAGCATACCCATGAGGGCGTTTGGGTCGTCGCTATCCACGTTTGCGTCCACCGGTCCTCCGTCTACCAGCATGCGGAGGTAAATCGCCGGTATCGGGGACCGCGTGTTCGGTACCAGGTCGGCGGAGCGGATGATGGCGCGAACGGTGACCAGCTTGCAGTCGGTTTCAGCGCGGATCATCTGCTCGAAGGCCGGGTGCTCCGGCGAGGGAAGCGGACTGCGGTCAATCACTGTGATATCGGCGCTGTTTACATAGGGGCGGAAACTTTCGTGCGTCGTTCCATTCACCTGCACGCGTTCGCCGGGAGCGAGATCGAGCTTTGTGATCGCGTGCACATAGATGGCGTCGGGACCATCCTGCACGAAAAGGTCCTTGTCGTAGGGGCGGTAGTAGGTGACGGTCGCCTGGAATGACACAGGAAGGTGCCGGCTGGCCTCGGCGTTCGTGATGGTGGCCAGTTTATGCAGCGAGGTTATGGGAGCCGGAGGAGGAGCCGCCGCAGCCGGTAATGTTGCGAAAATGATGACAGCAGGGAAACCAAATCGCATCATCGGTCGTACGAACTCCACTTCGCCATCGCGTTCTTTCCACACTCACGACGCTTTGGAGGCCCCTTGGCCGCCCCACTCATTCGAAGGGCTGGATGGGATAGGGCAGCACGAGCGGAAATTGTGGCGAAATGCCTTACAAACAATGTGACTTACGCGGAGAACGTTGGAAATAGCACTTTCGGTCGGGTATTCCCCCTGGGGTTCCGCCCGCATCGTCCCGCGCGCAGGCCGCCCCTGCCCAGGGGGTTCTACACTGTGGAAGGCCGCCTTATACCAAAAAATGGCCGACTGACGGAGATATGACGAAGAAATTACGGATTGGAATTCTTTTTGGCGGGCGAAGCGGGGAGCACGAAGTGTCTCTGCTGTCTGCGGCATCGGTTCTGGGAGCGATCGATCGCGAGAAGTTCGACGTAACGCCCATTGGAATCACCAAAGAGGGCCGCTGGCTGGCGGCCGCGGACGCTCACGGGCTACTCAAGGGCGATGCCGGCGCAGTGGCGCGGCGCCTGCGCGCCGGTGACCCGGAGGCGACTCCGGGGGCAAAGCTCCTGCATGAAGGCCTTCCGACGCTGCTGGCGCCTGAGCCTGGCGGTTCCACTGCTCTCACCCAAAACCAGGAAAAGAACGGCAAGTCCTCGGCCGGAGCGGCGTTGGATGTGGTTTTTCCGGTGCTCCACGGAACCTTCGGCGAGGACGGCACCATCCAGGGGCTGTTTGAGCTGGCGGGTATCGCCTATGTCGGTTCCGGCGTGCTGGGCTCGGCCGCGGGCATGGACAAGGACGCCATGAAACGGCTATTCGCGCAGGCTGGATTGCCCATCGTGAAGCACGTCTCGCTGCTCCGCGCCGATTGGGAGAAGTCGCCGCGCAAAGCCATCGCGCTGGTCAAGCGCGTGCTCCGGTACCCGGTCTTCGTGAAGCCGGCGAACCTGGGCTCGTCCGTCGGCATCACCAAGGTGCACAGCCGCGCGGAGCTGGGGCCGGCGCTGACGGTGGCAGCAAAGTACGACCGCAAGTTGATCGTGGAGCAAGGAGTGGGCGGCAAAGGCCGCCGAGGCGGACAGCTGGCGCGCGCGCGCGAGTTCGAAGTGGCAGTGCTCGGCAATGACGATCCCAAGGCGAGCGTGGTGGGAGAGATCATTCCCGGCAAGGAGTTCTACGACTACGAGGCGAAATACCTGTCGGAGGGCTCCGTGCCCGTCATCCCAGCGAAACTGGCCCACGCACAGAGCCGGCAGATTCGCGAGATGGCCGTGGCCGCATTCAAGGCCTGCGACCTTGCGGGGCTTGCCCGTGTTGACTTCCTGATGGAACCCGATGGAAGGAAGCGCATCTATGTGAACGAAGTGAACACCATGCCCGGTTTCACGCGGATCAGCATGTACCCCAAGCTGTGGGAGGCGTCGGGACTGCCTTATAAGGAGCTCATCACGCGGCTGATTGAGCTGGCGCTGGAGCGCCAGGCGGAGAAGAACAGGACGATGTACAGCAGGGAAGAGTGAAGAAACAGGGAAAAGGGAATAGGGAACAGGGAACAGATTGGCGGTGTCTAATGGAAAGGGCGCGTGCTGTCGCGCGGGAAAGGGCGAACCGTTTGTGTCTGACGCGGCGGATCCTACTCCCTACTCCATACTCCCTATTCCCTGTTTTTCCGCCTTATTCTGAATTCGAGGGACGACTCCGATGACATTGCTTGATGCACCAAAGTTCGATGCGGCGCGGTCCAGGCGCAACGCCCTGATTGTGCAGTTGAGCGCGGGTGCGCTGCTGGTGTCGCTTGCGGTTTGGTGGCTGGTGGCTGGGCGGCCCGTGGACTGGCCGTGGAACTGGAATCGCTATTTATCCGGGCGCGCCACGGTCAACAAGTTCCTGGGCGCCCTCGAGGCCGATGACCTGAGCAAGGCATATGGGGTCTGGATGCATGACAAGAACTGGCAGCAGCACCCGCAACAGTATTCGACGTATCCGTTTGCGCGCTTTCAGGGCGATTGGGGACCAACCAGCCCCGACAACGAGTACGGCGCGTTTCACAGCCACCAGATTGCGCTGGCCGGCCGGTATGGGAACGGACTGCTTGTGGCCGTGCTGATCAACGGCCGCAAGAGCGATGCGCTCAACCTCGATTACGACCCAAAGACCGGGCGGCTCAGCTTTGCGCCGCCGGGCGTGAGCCTCTACCTGGGACCGTAAGAGGGAATAGCGCGAGACGCCTCAATCCCGTGCTTCCTCAACGCTCGTAGAACGCCCCGAAACTTCGCAAAGGAGAAGGTGTCATCCTGAGCGGAGTTTGCCGCGTTTTATGCGGCAAACGCAGTCGAAGGATCTGCTTTTGTTTTTCTTGTGATGCTTTTCTGGCCCCATCAGCGTGCGTTCGCGCTCTCCCTATATGTCGATACAGCCTAGCGGTCGGAAATCCGCAGGGGAATCTCCAACGATCCCGCGCGGTCGGCGTTGAGGTCGTGGACGCCGATGCGCAGATCGACCTGCCCGGCCGGCAGGTCGAATGGCAGGCGCACCGATACTCCCGATGCCATGATCCGCTCCAACTGAGCGGCGTTCAGGCCCAGTTGGAACGCGTGTGTGTATTCGTTCAGCCGCTGGCCATCGCTGTCGTATGCAATCAAGGCAAGCTCGATCGCAGCCTTGCGGGTTCCGTCGGGAGCGGTGTCGAGATTCAGATTGTGCGCGTCGAACGTCAGGTCGACGATGTACAGGTGCGCGGGGCCTTTGAATGAAGCCGGCTTCTCTCCGGCCGCGGCGTTGGGAAGGCTCACGCCCTGGAACACCGGATCGTCGGCGGGCAGAACGCGCGCTTTGACCAGAATGCCGGTGGCCGCCGGGGCGTCGTGGGCAAGAGCCGCCGCGAATACCCCGGTCTGCGCGCTGCCGGGCGCCGAAAACTTGCCTGGCGCATCGGCGTAGTAGCCGCGGCGATAAGCCAGCTTGAGCCCATGATCGCTATCCAGCCGCACCTGAATCTTGCGGTACCTCCCGTCGAGCGCGCCATTCTTCGGCACATAGGCCAGGGTGTAGTAGATCGAGCCGTCCTGGATAGCGTCGGCTACTGCCTTGTCCAGATCGTTGGTCTCGACATAGGCCTTGCCGCCGGTATCGTCAGCCAACTCGTGCATCGTGGCCTGGTTGCCGTAATGCTGCTCCCGCTGCTGCGACCATTGCGCGCTTTGAGCCTCAGCCGCGGCGTGGGAATCGTAGGGTATGGTGGGATTGTCCGCCGCGCTGAACTCCGCGGGCGCCCACAGGCCACTCGCATCCACCGGATAGATGGCCACTCGTGCGGCGGTCAGCATGTCGGCGGTCCTCTGCACCTCCTCGCGAACGCTGGTGACGTTATCGAAGGGCCGAGGCTGCGAAGCATCGGGCGACAACACCAGCGGAAAAGCGCCGGAGAACCAGATGACGTTTTTGCGCCCCGCAATGCCGCCGAGATAGCCCGCCAACTGTTTCATCGCATCGAGCGTAAGGTGCACGCGCGAATTCGTTTGGCCGGCAATCTGGTCGGCCTGGAATTGCTGCAGGGCGGCGACAGCGCTCATGGGGCCGAGGGTATTCGAGCCCAGGTTCGAGGCACCGGTATTGGAGACGGGGGGCGGCGTGGCGGGCTGCGTGCCGCCGGCCACCGCATTCACCAGGTTGTTGTCGAGAGCCGTCGACGTTGGCGTGACCAGCAAAAGCGACGCCTGCGGACCCGCCTTCGGCTTTTTGAACAGGCTCACCAGGGCAGCAGGATCGCTGGTGAACTGAGTCACCATGCGCAATTGCGTCCCCAGAGTGAAGATGGCCAGCGGGGTGCCGGGCTTGACCGTGCCCAGGTAGTCGATCATCTTTTGGCGTACCTGCATCTGGTCGCCGGTGGGCGTGTTCAGCGCGTCCAGCAACAGCACGTTTACGGCGCTCGACTCGGGATACGCGGGCAGGTTCGTGTAGGTGTTCGGTGGCAGCGCCGCGGGCGCCAGGAATGCCGGCGGAGCGCCGGCGGGCTCGTGCTCGTCAAAGGAGAAGATGGCCTGCTCGTTGCCGTCTTCGTAGACATGGAAGCGGCTCCGTTCCACGCCGCGCACAGGTTTGTCGCGGTCCGTCACGACAACGTCCACGAGAACCAGGCTGGCGTTGGCACGGAGCGCGGGCGCAGGCGTCGCGGCGTTCTGGGAGCGCGCGCAGGGAATGGTGAACAGGAGCGATCCGGAAAGAACGAGGAGCACAAACCGGTGAAGGAAGCGCATACTTGAAACCCCTATCGTGACCGCCTGGGAAAGAGCGCTAGCCCCGCCAACTCCGCTAGCCCCGCTAACTCCGGTCACTCGCTACCGCGCCGCTTCGGTCAGAACCTCGGTGCTCTTGCTCATCTTGGCGGTGCGTTCGAGCTTATCCCAGTTGAAAGGCTTGCCGTCGATCGCGCGCTTGAGCGTCTTGAAGAGGACGATCGAGAACACCTGACGGTAGGCGAAGCGCTGCAGCCAGATGTGGAACAGCAGCCAGCCGTCGCCCTTGTTCGCAGGATGACGCCGCTCGAGGCTGAAAGCAGCCGTTGAGGTGATGAAATCGATGAGCAGGAAGCCGAGGAAGTAGACGACGAGTTTCTCGAAGCTGGCCGCCGAGGCTGCTTCGGGATGGTAATGGCGATCGACGAAGTAGTTGACGACACCGGCCACGAACATGATGTCGATGAACGGCGAGACCAGCGGGAGCAACATCTGGAAGATGAGAATATTCGGCAATGCGAACAGTCCCATGGCCTTGTTGCGGACAAATGCGGCGCGGTGCTTCCACACCGCCTGCAGGGTCCCGAAGGACCAGCGGAAGCGCTGGCGCATCAATCCCCTGGCGTTGATGGGCGCCTCAGTGAACGCCAGCGCGCGGTCCTCGTAGTCCACCCGCAGTCCCAGTTCAAGCAGGCCCATGGTCAGATCGGCGTCCTCGGCCACGGTGTTCAGCGGATAGCCGCCGATGGCCTTCACCGGAGCCGTCCGCCAGGCTCCGATTGCGCCCGGAACGACCGTGATGACGTGGAAGAGGTCAAGCGCGCGGCGGTCGAAGTTCTGGCTGGTGATGTATTCGAGAGCCTGCCAGCGCGTCCATAAATTCAGTCGGTTGCCCACCTTGGCGTTCCCCGCGATGGCGCCGATCCTGGGATCCTGGAAATGCGGGATGAGTTTTGAGATCGCGTCGGTAGCGATCACGGTGTCCGCGTCGATGCCGACGAAGATCTCCTCGTCCATGCGATCGAGCGCGTAGTTGAGCGCGGCGGCCTTGCCTTCATTCGCCTTGGTCAGAACCCGAACCCGGCCGGCGGCAATCTCTCGCGCGAAGGCTGCGGCGGCGGCCTCGGCGGTGCGATCGAGCGAGCCGTCGTCAACGACGATTATACGGATGTTTGTGTAGTCGGAGTTGAGCACCGAGCGGATGGTGCGCACGATGACGGTCTCTTCGTTGTAAGCCGGGATGAGAACAGCCACGCGCGGGTTGAAACCGGCTGCGGCCTCGCGGCGAGGCTTGACGAGGCGGTCGATGACGGCGAAGAGTCCCACGATGATGAGGCGCGCACTCATCAGGATGTCGCCGACGAAGAAGACCATGACGATGAAGTAGCCGATGATATCGAGCACGGAAAAGGCGATGGAGTCGGGAATGGTGCGCACGCGCTGCGAGAAAGTGAGTGGCGGCATTACTTGATCGCGAGTTTTGCCCATGAGCTCAGAAACGGGAACGATGGTGTAACCATGGGCGCGAAGAGCCTCAATGAGCGGACCGAGCGCGCGGGCGGTGACCGAGCGATCGCCGCCGCCGTCGTGGAGCAGGATGATGGAGCCGCGAAATTGCGGCTTGACCTTCATCGTCTGCAGTTGATTCAACACGGTTTGAATGATTTCGTTCGTCGTCTTTCTGGGGTTCTCGTTCCAGTCGTCGGTATCGACTTTGCTGCCGATAATTGTGTAACCGTCCTGTTGAATGCGCCATACGGGCGCGGCCTGGTCGTCCGTGTCGGGCTCCTCGTCGATGTCGTAGGGCGGCCGGAAGTAAAGCGGCTGCACGCCGAGCTTGCTTTCAAAGAGGCGCTCGGTCAGGTTGACCTCAAGATTGAGCTGGCGTGAAGAAATTTCGCTGATGTCGGGATGAGTCCAGGTGTGGTTGCCGATCTCGTTGCCTTCGCGGACGACGCGCTGCATGAGGCCGACGTGGTCCGCGGCCTCGGCGCCGATCAGCATAAACGTGGCTGTCGCGTTCTCCTTCTTCAGCACGTCCAGGATTTGGGGAGTCCATTTGGGATCGGGGCCGTCGTCGAAGGAGAGCGCGAGTTCATTGGGATGGTAGCCGTACTGTTGGACTGTGTAGCTGTGTGGATAAACATCCATGTGCTCATCGACAATGAGCTTATTGCGCGGGTCGGGTTCGTCGGTGTCGACATCGACGGTGCGCTTGCCGGGTTGCGGCAAGCCGGTGATACGCAGAATGTCGCCGTCACCCTCGGTATCGACGTCGTGGCCCGGCTGAACTGTACCCAGCGCCTGCAGGGCCGAAGGATCGCTGGGGTGATCCCAGACATTCCACAATGAGCTGTCTTCCTCGCCGAGGCGCCACAAGGCGAAGGTCTGCAGGCCGAGTTCGCGCGCAGCCCGCAATTCGTTCAGGACGGTGACTGCGTCAAGAAACCACACCACGTGACGCTGGTTGTTGTCCTCGTCGATGTACTCGAAGTGAGGATTGAGGGTGTCGTAATCGAGATCGAGGTCGGCGTCGGCGTCGGAGGCGCGCTCCCAGGCCTCGGCGACGGAGAGATTTTCAGTATCGAGGACCTGCGGCTTGCGATGGCGGCGATCCTTTGGATTGGGAATCGAAAGCGTCCAGTCGTAGCCGTAGTTTCCGATCGCGCAGATGATTCTTTCCTTGGGCACGACCTTGAGGACGCGGACCAGATTGCCGATGAACCACTGCTGGCTGGCGATCGGGCCGGGATCGCTCGTGGTCTGGTGCTGGTCGTAGTTCATCAGGATGATGCCGTCGGAGTTAGCGGCGATGGATTTCAGGTCCTTGTCGCTGGTGGCCACTGCCACGTTGACGTAGAGGCGAAGATTGCGCGGGTTCAATTGCGCATAAAGCGCCTGAATGAAGCTGAGGTAGGCCGGTTCATCTTTGTCGGGGATGCTTTCGATGTCGAGCGAAAGGCCGCGGTAGGCCGGGTACGCCGTGAGGAAGCGCATGATCTGCTGGAGGAATAAGGCGCTTTTGCCGGGATCCTTGAGCACGTCTCCGATGCCGGTATCCCACTGCTGGGTGTGCGGGTTGAAGTTGTTGACGGCCGGAAAGATTTCGGTGTCTTCCTTGGCCGCCTGAATGACATGCTTGACTTTATTCAGGTAGTCGGGGTCATGCACCGTGGCGCCCGCGATGACCGGATACTCGCGCAGGTTGTCGCCGCTCATCATCATCAGCGTGCCGTTGGGCGAGTCCACGTGCAGCCACATCGGAAAGAGCATGTCGAGCTGGTGGATGTGCTCCTTGAGCGAGGAGTAGCTGGCTGCGTCGTCCTGCACGTAATAGGCGGCGCGCAATCCTTCACCGGTGTTCAGGGGAATTTCGGAGGGTTTGCGCTCGGTTTTGCGGCGTGCGGGACGCTGGTTCTTGCCGGTGCGCGCCAGGATGGACTGGTCGGGCAGGGCCCGATAATTGTGCTTGGGGATTGGCAACAGCAGCTCAGGCAACATTTGGCCGCGCAACACGTTGAAAATAAAGCCGGCGACGACGAGAGTTGAGACCACGGCCGACGCATCGAGAAAGCGGCGAAGGCGCTTCCAGCGCTTGCGTTCCGGGTCGAAGAAGATTTGGTGGTCTCGCATCGCTTATGCGCTTGGCAGCTCCGCAATGTCTACGGACGCGCCGCACCCCACGAACGCGGCGGCCTCGATTGGCAATCGGCTGGGACGCGGAATTCCTGGATATGCCTTACGCTGTACATTGAAAATCGTATGGAAGCTGGCGCAGAGAGTCAATTGACGGAAACGCAGCGCCTGGGCAAACGCGCGGTTGGCGAGCGAACCGTGCTGGCTCTTGCGCTGCCGCTCGCCGCGGGCCTTGCCCTGCGAGCTTGGATGCTGCATTGTCTCTTTTTGGTCGATGGGGACTCGCTGATCTATGGAGGACTGGCCAGGAATCTGCTGCTGCACGGGCAATATGGCCTCACCGTGGACAGCGGGGAAATCTATTCCACGCTGATCAGGCTTCCCGGCTACCCGATCTTTCTGGCCGTTTGCTTCCGGCTTTTCGGGATGGAGAACTATTTTGCCGTGGCGTGCGTGCAGATTGTCCTGGATCTGCTGGGCTGCCTGCTGCTGGCCGACTTCGTGCGGCGCATGGTGAGCGGCCCGGCGAGCCGAATCGCCGCACTGGCAGCACTTTGGCTTGGCGCGCTGTGCCCGTTTACCGCCTCTTACATCGCTGAACCATTGACGGAAGCGCCGACATTCTTCGTACTGGCGCTGGCGTTGTGGGCGATGGCGCGCTTCCGCCACGAGCCAAACTGGGTGAACGCGCTTTGCTTCACGCTGGCGGTGAGTTACGCCACGCTGTTACGGCCCGATGGCGCGCTGGCGGCCATTACGTTCGCGCCGGCATTGGTGATCGGTCTCGCGCGCGGCGACCGGCGCGGCGAAATTCCACTAAGAAGACTGGCGCGCATGACGGTGGTCTGCACCCTGCTCGCCCTGGCGCCGTTTGCCGTATGGACGGCGCGCAATTGGAGCGTCTTTCACGTTTTTGAGCCGCTGGCACCGCGGCTGGCAAACGATCCAGGCGAAAGCCCAAACCCCGGCTGGGAGCGATGGGTGAAGAGCTGGTGCCTCGATTTCAAATCGACCTACGAGATTTATTGGAATGTCCCGGGAGACAAATTGGACGTGGACGAGCTGCCCAGCCGCGCCTTCGACTCGCCAGCGCAGTATGGCGAGACGGCCGCGCTGGCCGCGTACTACAACAACAGCGGCATGGACCTTACTCCAGAGCTGGATGCGCGGTTTGGCCGGATAGCCGATGAGCGAATCGCCGCGGACCCGCTTCGCTATTATGTATGGCTGCCGCTGGGCCGCGTGGCCGACATGTGGCTGCGGCCGCGCGTAGAAAACCTGCCCGTCGACCTGGATTGGTGGGTTTACTCGCATCATCATGCGCAGACCGAGTTCAGCTGGGCCTACGCAGGGCTGAATGTGATTTATTTGCTGCTGGGGGTCGCCGGCCTGTGCTTGCGGCCGCGCTTCTGGATCGCGCTGCTGGTCTACGTCGTGCTGCGCAGCGCGTTGCTGCTCACCGTCGAAGCTCCGGAGACGCGCTATACGCTGGAGTGTTTTCCGATGCTGATCGCGCTAGGCGCTGTCGCGCTCGGCAGCCTGGCACAACGCCTTCACTTAGCGTCGAAGTTGAAGGCGCCTTTGGGCAACGCCTGATTCACCTTGATGTTGGTGTACGTGCAGACGCGCGATTGGCCTTCTCCTTCATCGAAGACTTGCTTAAGGCTTACCGCGCGTGCCGTGTCGAGCCAAATGGTGACCTTGGGAATATTTTTGCGGACCGTGGGATCTTTGGCGACCAGCTCCAGCTTGTCCGTCAAGACGTCGCCGATTTTTTCCGTGCCCTTATAGGTAATGGTCCACTTGTCGGCCAGCTCCTTGCCGCTGGCTCCAAAGCCCAGCATGAGATAGCTTTCATATTTCCCGGCCTGGGTGTAAGTTCTGGCGTCGCTTTCCTTGCCGGTGTCGGAGACGCGGAGCACGCCTCCCGAAAAAATGTAGGCTCGCGAGGCGGGGTGGTTGTCGTGCTGGGAAATATGCGCGGCCATCTCGAAGCGATCGCCTTTGCGATCGTAGTAGGCAGTTCCGGTCATCACGTCCTTGTCCGGAATGGGATCGGTTTGGATGGTGTCGAATTCGAAGGTGGCCGTCGTGGTATGGAAATCCTTCGCAGCGGCATCGAGCTTAGCCAGCACGCTGGCAAGGTCCTCGGCGCGCGCGGCCGAAACCGCAAGCAAAGCCGCGGTAAAAACGGTAAGTAAGACAGATTTCGATCGCAAATACATAGCTCTCCGCATGCTATTTGACGCTTTCGGGGACCGTTAAGACTCGTGAATTGGAATTAGCGATGCGCCCAGACTTTCCAGGTGAGGTTGCCTTGGGCGTCGGTGACAGTCTCCCAGTGCTCGACAAAGACGTCGTCTCCGGTGACGGGCTCGATGGCTTTGCGAAGCACTTTTTTCACTTCGCGGTCAGAGGCGCCGGCGGGAACGTTCACATCGGAAGCCTGCACCGTAATGATGACGCCGCGGCCATTGGGAACAACCTGGAGAGGATGACTGGAGACAGCCATTGACGATGGTTTGGCGCCGAAGTCCCACAAGTGCGGGGTGATAAAGATGAAGGCCAGGATCAGCGTGACCATGATGTCGTAGTGAAACGATCCGCGCGAATAGGTCCAATAAAAATAGCTCTTCAGAATCTGCTTGATACCCCGCCTGGGGTGAATGACTGCGCCGCTTGAAGTGGACGATTCCATCATGGCTCCCTGACAATTCTATCCATTCCGCCCATGTAGGGGCGGAGCGGCTCTGGGATGAGGACCGATCCATCAGCCTGCTGGTAGTTTTCAACGATCGCCAGCCAGGTGCGGCCTACCGCGAGGCCGCTGCCATTCAACGTGTGCACGAACTCGGGCTTGGCTTTTGCGCCTTGTGCTGCCGAGGGGCGGTACCGGATATTGGCGCGGCGCGCCTGGAAGGCGTCGAAGTTGGAACAGGAAGAAATCTCGCGATAGAGATTCTGTCCCGGCAGCCAGACTTCGAGATCGTAAGTCTTAGCCGAGGAGAAACCGGTGTCGCCCGTGCAAAGAAGGACGCGGCGGTACGGAAGGCCGAGCTTCTCAAGAATCTCTTCCGCGTCGCGGGTGAGTTGCTCGTGCTGCGCATTAGATTCCTCGGGACGCGTGAACTTGACCAGCTCAACCTTCTGGAACTGATGTTGGCGGATGATGCCGCGCGTGTCCTTTCCCGCTGCTCCGGCCTCGGCACGGAAACAGGGAGTGTACGCGGTAAGCGAGATGGGCAGGCGCGCGTCGTCAAGAATCTCGTCGCGATACAGGTTGGTGACGGGCACCTCGGCTGTAGGAATCAGCCAGTGGTCATTGTCCTTGAATTCGCCACGTGTTGCGGCTTCGGCGTCAGCATCGGAGCAGCAGAACAAATCTTCAGCAAACTTGGGCAACTGGCCGGTGCCAAAGAGCGACTTTGAGTTGACCATGAAGGGTGGCAGCACCTCAGTGTATCCGTGCTTGCGGGTGTGCATGTCGAGAAAGAAGCTGATGAGCGCGCGCTCCAGGCGGGCGCCGGCGCCCATGTAGACCGCGAATCGAGCGCCGCTGATCTTGGCGGCGCGTTCGAGATCGAGAATGCCGAGAGCTTCACCAATCTCCCAGTGGGGCTTGGGCGTGAAGTCAAATTTCTTCAGCTCGCCCCAGGTCTTTACGGTCTTGTTGTCGGCTTCGGCGGCGCCCACTGGGACCTCGTCGCGGGTAAGGTTGGGAACACGCGCGAGGGATTGACGGAGCTGCTCGTCAAGATCGGCGGCGGTCTTGTCGAGCTCGTCGAGTTTGTCCTTGAGGGCACGCGTCTCTTCCATCACGGCCGCGGCTTCGTCGTTCTTGCCGGCCTTTTTAAGGACGCCCACCTGCTGGCTGAGTTCGTTGCGACGGGCCTTGCACTGCTCGGCGAGGGTGATGGCCTCGCGGCGGTTCTTGTCGAGGGTGCGGAAATCTCCCAGAAGAGCGGCGGGATCGGCGCCTCGCGCGCGCAACTTTTCTTCAACCAACTCCAGGTTGGCGCGGACGTATTGCAGATCGAGCATATCCCCATCATTTTAGATGAAGGAACCGGGAGGCAACGGCGGTTCCGGGCGAGTGCCACGCCTAGAATGAGGGGCATGCGTTGCGTGCTCATCTACAATCCGGCGGCGGGAACGAGGCGGGAGCGGCGCATCGGCGAGATTGAGCGCGCGGCAGCACGGTTGAGAGCCCTGGGACACGATGCTTTGGCGATCCCCACCACAGGGCCGGAATCAGCCGGCGAACAGGCGCAGGATGCGGTGCGGGACGGCGCGGAGGTGGTGTTTGCCTGCGGCGGCGACGGGACGGTGCACGAAGTAATTCAGGGCCTCGTGGCCCAGCCTGGGCGTTCTCGTGCGGCTCTCGGTATCGTTCCGCTGGGGAGCGGGAATGCGCTGGCGCGGAATCTGCGCATCCCATTCGATGCGGAGCAGGCCGTGGAGCAACAGATTCGCGGAGAACGAGCAACGATTTCTGTGGGCAGGCTGGAAGTTGGGGAACAAGTGCGGCACTTTGCCGTGATGGCAGGCGCGGGGCCTGACGGAGCTTTGGCTTACGAGTTGCTGAGTGAAGGCAAGCAGCGACTGGGGCGGCTCGCCTATGCAATCCACGCGGTGCGAATCTTTTTGACGCGCAGACAGCCGCGATTCGCGGTCGAATTCACTGAGCTGGACGGAGCGACAAGGCGATTGGAAGTCGTGAGCGTGATGGCGGCACGCGTCGACTGCCTGGGCGGAGTGTTCACCGGGCTCGTCGAGCGCGGTAGCCCGATGGACAGAGAGAGCCTGCGACTTGCTTTGTTGCGACCGCCGGGCTTGATTTCGCTGCCGCTCTGGTTCCTGACCGGCTGGCTGGGCTTGAGGCGGTTGAATCCGTTCCTTGTGGAAGCGAGGGTGCGTGAACTTGTGTGCCGGCCGCTCAAGAGCAGCAATGTGCATTGCGAAGCCGACGGCGAGTGGCTGGGGCGAATCCCGATGCGCGTTTCCGTGATTCGCGAGGCGCTTACGGTTCTGGCGCCCCGGATGTAGGCGCGGAGGGTTTGTTGCGCCAGCCGGGCAGGGTCTGGTCGCCGTAGATCAGGCGCGCGCCGCGCGTGAATGTGAAGTAGGTCCAGGCCCAGGCGGCCATGACGGAGAGCCGGTTGCGGAAGCCGATGAGAAAGAATATGTGGACGGTGAGCCAGGTGACCCAAGCGGGAAGCCGCTCATGTGCGCTTTAAAGGGCCACTCGACTTTGGCTACGGCAGCCATGCGGCCGATCGTGGCCATGTCGCCCTTGTCGAAATAGCGGAAGGCGGGGCGAGGCTTGCCGCCGAGGTCAGCGGCGATTACTTCAGCGACATAATCGCCCATCTGCATGGCCGGCTGAGCCACGCCGGGAACCCGATGACCATCCTGCTCGAAGTGGGCAAGGTCGCCGAGGACGAATATCTCAGGCATGTCAGGCGGATTCAGTTGATCGTCGACGATGACGCAGCCGCGGCGGTCGAAGTTCACTTTCGGCGGAGCACCGAGCAGCTTGCCGAGCGGCGAGGCCTGGACGCCGGCGGCCCAAAGCGTGACGGCGGCCTCAATCCGGATATTGCCGCGTTGGCCCTGCGCTTCAACCCATCCGGGGCCGACGTTGGTGACCTGGGCGCCGGTGCGCACTTCAACGCCGAGGCGCTTGAGCGTCGCCTCCGCTTTGGTGGAGAGATCGGGAGGATATGCGGCCAGCACCCGCGGGCCGCCATCGAGCAGAAGCACTCGGCTTTTGGCGGGGTCGATGTGGCGAAAGTCGTGGCGCATGTAGAGCTGTGTGATGTCGCTGATGGCGCCGGCGAGTTCGACGCCGGTGGGGCCGCCGCCGATGACGACAAAGTTGAGCGGCGGGTGCCAGCCCTGCTCGAGCATTTGTCGCTCGGCAAGCTCAAAGGCAAGAAGCACGCGGCGGCGAATTTCGATGGCATCTTCGACCGTTTTCAGGCCGGGCGCGAGCGGCTCCCACTGCTCGTGACCGAAGTAGGAGTGAGTGGCGCCGGTGGCGAGGACGAGGTAGTCGTAGGGGAGGCGCGCACCGCTCGAAAGTGCTACCTGGCGCGTAGAGGTGTCGATTCCCACGACCTCGTCCATCAGGACATCGGCGTTTTGCTGGCGGCGAAGAATTGTGCGGATGGGCTGAGCAATATCGGCGGGCGACAGCACTGCCAGCGCCACCTGGTACAGAAGCGGTTGAAATGTGTGGTGATTGCGGCGGTCGACGACGGTGACATCGACGGGCAGGCGGGCGAGGCCTTTGGCTGCATGCAGACCCGCGAAGCCCCCGCCGACGATGACGACACGCGGACGGCGCGGAGACTGTTGATCGTCGAGGGGATTGCCGAGCTCGGCCATCCGATCCTCCCTCACTTAAGCAGATGCAGAAAGAGCGTAATCGGTATCAAAATCTGCCGGCTTGTTGAATCGGCAACATGAGGCCGTGCTGTAGCATCCAGCTATGATCGCGGGAGTTTCCTGGGTTTGGTGGGCGGGATTCCACGCAGTGGTTGCCGCCATTCTGGTGGCGGACTCGTTCCTGCCCGGACACCGGCGCGAGTCACGGCATGCGCGGACATTCGTCTGGCTGGGAACGGCAGGATTGGCGCTTGCTGCCGCAATCTTCGCATGCTGGATTGCTTTGGCGATGGGGCGGCAAACGGCTCTCGAATTCGTTGCGGGGTACACAATTGAAGCATCGCTCAGCGTGGACAATCTTTTCGTTTTTTTGGTCCTGTTCGAGGGGTTCCGGCTGAACGCGCAGCAGCAGCACAAAGCGCTGCAATGGGGTGTTTGGGGTGCATTTGTCCTGCGGGCCGTTTTCATCGTCGTGGGCGTGGCGATGCTCAAGCGATTCGACTGGATCAGCTGGATCTTCGGGGCGGTCCTGCTCTACGCGGCGTGGCGGCTGGTGCGCGGCGGCTCGGCGCGCGCTGCGATTCCCCAATGGATCGTACGCCTGCAGCCGGCGAAAGGATCGCTACTGCCCGTGATTCTGGCTGTGGAAGCCACGGACCTGCTGTTCGCGACGGATTCCATTCCCGCGGTGCTCTCGGTCACCCACAATCCATTCGTTGCTTACACGTCGAATGTGGCGGCGATCGTGGGACTGCGCGCGCTTTATTTTGGGCTGGCTGCGATGCTTGAGCGTTTCCGGTATCTGCACTTCGGACTGGGAGCGATCCTGGCATTCGCGGCGCTCAAGATGCTTGCGGCTCGTTGGATCGAAGTGCCGGTCACGCTTTCGCTGGTGGTGATCGGAATAATCCTGGCGGCATGCGCGTTGGCAACTGCAAGTCAGCGAGTGGGCTAACGCAAAACCAGAGTAGCTGTATTCCGGAGCCTCAACGCTTAAGTCGACGCGACCAACAGGGAGCGGCGACGCTGAACACAGCGAAACAAGGCACATTAACTCTGGTTTTTGCCGTAGTCAGCAAGTCAGCGGATGTGACGCGACCATCGGTGCGGGTCTGCCAGGAATCCTGTCGCTACCATGCTTCAAATTTGACGCGCCCTTCGCGTGCAATGACGGAATGCTTGTTGAAGTTCTCATCGTCGCGGCGGGGATGGTCGGAGCGGAAGTGGGCGCCGCGGCTCTCGGTGCGGGCGAGCGCCGAAATGAGGATGGCGTGTGCCACGCCGCTCAGGGCTTGCGCTTCCGCGAGACGGCGGCTGGTGCGGCCGGCAGCGGCGATCTCGGCCAGCGCGGTTTCGCAGGCGGCTTGCGCAGCCAGGCCTTGCTGGAGCGAGGATTCGTCGCGAAGGAGGCCGGCGTTGGCCCACATTGAGGACTTGAGCGCGTCGACTGTGTCTTCGACACGCTTCTGCTCTTTGACGCCGAGGTGTTTGAAAACAGGCACAGTGAATGCCGGCTCGGGGGGCGCGGGAGGAAGTGAATCGGAGAGCATCGAACGGGCGGCGCGCGCGCCGAAGACGAGGCCTTCGAGAAGAGAATTCGAAGCAAGGCGGTTGGCGCCGTGTACGCCTGTGCAAGCGGCCTCGCCTGCTGCGTAGAGGCCGGCGACGGTGGTGCGGCCGTCGAGATCGGTGCGGATGCCGCCCATGAGATAGTGCGCAGCAGGGCGAACGGGGATGAGGTCGCGGCGGAGTTCAAGGCCGTATTGGGCGAGGAAGGCACTGATGCCGGGGAAGCGCGCGGAGAGATCGATGCCGCGAACGTGACGCATGTCGAGATAGACGGGGCGTGGCGGGGCGGCAGTGGCGTGCACGGCTTCGGCGGTGTCGGGCGTGGATTCGCGGGCGATGGCGCGGGCGACCACGTCGCGCGGGGCGAGCTCGAGAAGAGGATGGTAATGTTCCATAAAGCGCTCGCCGCGATCGTTGCGCAGGTATGCGCCTTCTCCGCGAAGAGCCTCGGAGACAAGAAAACGCGGCGCGCCGGGAAGCGCAAGCGCGGTGGGATGGAACTGGTAGAACTCCATGTCAGCCAGCTCGGCGCCAGACGCAGCAGCGAGAGCGATGCCGTCACCGGTGGCGACAGCGGGGTTTGTGGTGTCAGAGTAGACTTGGCCCGCGCCGCCGGAGGCGATGAGGATGGATCGCGCAGCGACGCACAGGTGGGCACGCGGCGTCTTATGCCCCGCGCCACCCAAGTCTGCATGGGACGGCTCGGCGCTGGCGAGATCGGCGGCGACTACGCGGCCATCGGCGACGACCAGACCGGAAACTCGCGTCCACTCGGCAAAGCGAATGCGCTTGCGAGCGCGGGCAAAAGCGAGCAGGGCGCGGCTGATCTCGGCGCCGGTGGCGTCGCCTCGGGCATGAAGGATGCGGGCGAGGGAATGAGCGCCTTCGCGCGTGCGTAAGAAGTCGCCGCCGGCGGCTCCGAGTTCGCGGTCGAAATTCGCTCCCCACTCGATGAGCTCGGCAACGCGCAGAGGGCCTTCGGACACGAGCGCCTCGGCGGCGGGACGATAGACGAGGCCGTCGCCGGCATTGACGGTGTCTTCGAGGTGGAGAGCGACGTCCTGATCGCCCTCCATGGCGACGGCGATTCCGCCTTGCGCGTAGTGCGTGTTCGACTCGCCGAGCGATTCCTTGGTGACGACGAGAACGTTGCCGTGAGCTGCAAGCTCGATGGCGGCGCGAAGCCCGGCAACGCCGGCGCCCATGACGAGGAAGTCAACGGAGGAGGATTTCGTCACAACCCTTGAGGCTAACACTGAGAGGCAGAGGACAGAGAACAGAGGACAGAGAACAGAGGACAGAGAACAGAGAACAGAGAACAGAGAACAGAGGACAGTGAACTTGGATTGCGTCGAGAAGTAAAGAGCGGTGGTAGGATGGGGGCGGCTTTTTTCCCCGAGTCAGGCGAGGGGATATGACGACATTCAAAATGTTGCTAACCGGAATTGTGGCCATCGTGATTCAGTTTGCGCTGGCCATTGCGGGCTGGGGCGGTTGGACGGCTTTCTTCGCGCATCCGGCGATGCGTGCGCTGGCGTGGGTGACGGCAGGACTCAGCCTGCTGGCGATTTTTACGCAGGGAAACTTGGGCACCGGCGAAAAAGAAGATCGCGGCAACCGGTGGGTGCTGGGCGCATTCACAGTCATCGCGCTGCTGATGTCGTACTTTTCTGCGTACACCGACCGCATCGGATTCTGGACGATCGACGGCGACACCATGCGCTGGGTGGGAGTGGTGGTGTGCGCAGCGGGAGGCGTGCTGCGCATCGCTCCCGCGTACGTGCTCAAGAACCGCTTCAGCGGGCTGGTGGCGATCCAGCCGGGGCACACGCTCGAGACGCGCGGAATGTATGGCGTAATCCGCAACCCAAGCTACCTGGGAATGCTGATGACTTCGCTGGGGTGGGTGCTGGCTTTTCGCAGCATTGTGGGCGTGGTGCTGGCGCTGAGCCTGCTCGTCCCGCTGGTATCGCGCATGCACGCCGAGGAACGCATGCTGCGGGAGCATTTTGGCGCGGAGTACGAGGCGTACTTCCAGCGGACGTGGCGGCTGGTGCCGTGGGTGTACTGAGCAAGCCAGCAAGTCAGCGAGTCAGCGAGGCGGCGAGTCAGCAAGTCAGCAGGTCGGTGAAGCGGTGCAGATGGCGGCCGTAGCGTCCCTGGGGTACACAATCGAGGATTGGCATACTAGGCTTGAATGTATGTACAAAATGTGCATATAATGAGGTGTTGAGTGGGTTTCGAGTGGGACGTTAGAAAGGCGAAGGCGAATTACAGGAGACATGGGGTCTGGTTTTCCGAGTCGCTGCCAGTGTTTGAGGACGGCGACGCGATCACCATTCACGACGAGGATTCGGACCCGCATGAGGTGAGGTTCGTTTCAATCGGAATGGGAGCGAAGGAACGGGTTCTAGTGGTGGTTTACTGCTATCGGGGCGAGAACATCCGCATTATTTCGGCGCGAGTGGCCGAGCCGCACGAGCGCAGCCAATACGAGGTATCGAGATGAAACAGGGATACGATTTCAGCCAGGGAAAGCGGGGCCGGGTTGCGCCTCCGCAGCCGGAGCCGCGCGGCAAGACGCGGATCACGATCCGGCTGGATGAGGATCTGGTGGACCACTTTCTGAAGGAGGCCGATGCCTCGGGCGGGGCGACGGGCTACCAGACGCTGATCAACGAGGCGCTGCGGCAGCATGTGGATGGGAAGGCTCCGAAGTTTGAAGAGACGCTGCGGCGGATTGTGCGGGAGGAGATGAAGGTGGCCGGGTGAGAGTGGCGGCGTCCCAGGTTCCCTGATCGGGGTCAAGGGCATCCGGCACTCGCCGGGCGAAGCAAAGCGAACTGAACTCATTCGACGCCCGTTGAAAAATCAATTCTGGCCAGGTAACTCGAACTTGACGTTCACGGTTGAATCCACCGGGAGAGGTACGCCATCTTTGATCGCGGGCTTGTAGCGCCATCGCTTCACGGCCTCGACTGCATTGTTGTCCAAGCCCGGATCGAGACTCTTGACGACCTGCACATTCCGCGGAATGCCTTTGGCATCGATGGTCAACTGGAGTGTGCACATGCCGGTGATTCCTGTCTTGCGTGCGTAGCGGGTGTACTTGGGCTCGACGGTAGAGATGAGGATCGGCGGGCTATTGGGGCTGCCTGCTCGAACCGGAGCAGGGGCCAGGGACTGTGGCGAACAACCGTCTGCGCCGAATCCTTTGTAAAGCCGGAAGTCGATCTCGACGATGATCTCGACCGGAACGGGCGTGGTTCCGTCTTTCATGGCGGGTCTGAAGCGGTATTGCGAGACTGCCTCAATCGCTTTGGCGTCGAGGCTTGGCTCCAGGCTCTTGATCACGCGCAGATCCTGCGGATTTCCGTTGGCGTCGACGGTGAGGCCGATGAGGTTGGTTCCACAGATTCTGTTTTGGCGCGCATAGTCGGAGAATTGGGCTTCAATGGAGTGAATTACTTCGGGCGCGGAGACGTTACCACCGATTTTGTAAAGCCCGGGAGGGATAACATCGGTTGGCTCGGCTTGGCTGGTTGGGGCTGTTGGGTCTAAAGGCGGAGTGGGCGGGATGGTTTGCTGGGTGGCGGCGAAGGGAACGGTCAGAAAGGCAAAGAGAGCGACGGCGAATTCGCGGCGCATAGAGATGCTCCAACGTTGGTTGCAAAAGTCTAGCACCGAATCGGGTGCGCGGGTCTTCTATCATTGAAATCACTGTGCAGACGATACGCGTAGAGACGCCATCGGCGAAGTACGACGTGTTTGCGGGGAGCGGGCTGCTTGAAACGCTGGCTCCGCGGATGGAGCGGGCGATTGGGCGGCTGCCCCGGCGCGTGTTCGTTGTCACGTCGCCGGAGATCTGGGCGCTGTGGTCAAAGACGTTTCTGCGGTCGTTCCAAGAGGCGAAGCCTCACCAAGCGAGTTTCGACACGCCGGTGACGCTGTTTCTGCCGGCAGGGGAGCAACACAAAACTGTTAAAAGCGTGGAGCGCCTGCTGCGCGAGATGGTGCGGGCGGGCGGCGATCGCGGATCGCTGCTGATCGCCTTTGGCGGCGGCATTGTGGGCGACGTGGGCGGCTTTGTGGCCGCGACGTTTATGCGCGGGATCGATTATGTGCAGGTTCCGACGACGTTTTTGTCGCAGGTCGACTCGAGCGTGGGCGGCAAGGTGGGCGTGAACCTGCCCGAGGGCAAGAACCTGGTGGGGAATTTTCTGCAGCCGCGGGCGGTGTTTGCCGACACGGGCGTGCTGGGGACGCTGCCCGACCGCGAGCTGCGCGCGGGATTGATGGAGAGCGTGAAGGCAGGATTCATTCGCGACCGGGTACTGCTGCGGTACATGGAGGAGCACGCGGAGGAGATCCTGGAGCGGGAGCCGAAGGCGCTGGAGCGCGTGATTGCGGCGTCGATCCGGATGAAGGCCGACGTGGTGCGGCGCGACGAGCGCGAGAGCGGGTTGCGGATGATCCTGAACCTGGGGCACACCGTGGGCCACGCGCTGGAACAGGCGACGCGGTACAAGGCGATGCTGCACGGCGAGGCGGTGGCGTGGGGCATGGTGGCGTCGCTGGCCGTGGCGCGGCGACGGGGCACAATTACGGGCGCGCAGATGGAGCGGATGGAGAAGCTGATCTACCGCTATGGGCCGCTGCCGAAACTGAAGGTGCCAGCGGCGCGCGTGATGGCGGCGACGGGACGCGACAAGAAGAACGTGGGCGGAGTAAGGCGGTTCGTGCTGCCTGTGGGAATTGGCGACGCGGGTGTGGTGGAGGATGTTTCGGCGGCGGAGCTGGAGGCGGCGGTGAAGTACATGCTCGTGAGGGCGAGGACGGCGGGAAGCTAGTAGCCGGTAGCCAGTAGCTCGTAGCTTTGAGCTGTCGGCTGTCAGCTGCCAGCTTTCAGCTAAAAAATCGCGAAGTCGGAGTCGTGCGATCCCACCCGACCCGCAAAAACAAAAGCGCGGCGAGGGTTCACCCCAGAGGCAAAGACCTGTCTATGGGGCCCCGGGCGGGCGCCCCGGTTTGAATTTTTGGCGAAGTTGTAACGGAAACGAATGAGCATCCATCTACGAGTGAGAAGCGTCGAACAAGATGGGTGGTGCTCGGCTTCCCCGGCCTCCGATCGAGCATTCCCCAATTTGAATGAACTCAGACTCTAATTCCCCGAGTCCCCCACAAAGCGAGCGTGAATGAGCGATCAGCCCATGTACCGGTGGCTTGAGCAGCAGGGCGAGGCCTTTGGCAATCCCGGCCTGGCGCCCCGGTGGACTTCGAGCATAAAGGATGCGGTAGTGACGGCGTATTCGGGGTCGAGCGGCATCTGGTGCACGTGCTCGCATGGAATTCTGAACGAGATTTATCACCCGACGATCGACCGGCCGCAGGTGCGGGACATGGAGTTCCTGGTGACGGACGGGGAGACGTTTGTCCACGAAGAGAAGCGGGATTTGAAGACGACATTCGAGTACATCGATCCCGAGGCGCTGGGGGTGCGGTATGTGAACCGCGATCCGGGTGGGCGGTACAGCGTGACCAAGGAGATCATCTGCGATCCGCACCATGGAGTGGTGCTGCAGAGGGTGCGACTGGAGGCGTACGAGGACCTGTTGCCGCGGCTGAAGCTGTATGCGCTGCTGGCGCCGCATCTGGATGGAGGCGGGGCCGGGAACTCGGCGCGGGCGATGGACCTGGCGGGGCACAAGGTGCTGCTGGCGTGGAAGAACGAGTGGTCGCTGGTGATGACGGCGAGCTGCGGGTTCACGCGCATGAGCTGCGGGTTTGTGGGCGCGAGCGACGGCTGGCAAGACCTGATGCAGAACTTCACGATGGATTGGGAGTTCGGGTCGGCGCTAAACGGGAATGTTGCAGTGATGGGCGAGATCGACCTGGGATGCAGCGAAAAGCTAGGGAATGGATTGAGCGGGGCCGGCAGCGCGGGGGCGAGCGACAGGCGCGGCGACGGAACGGCGGTGCGGGAATTCACGCTGGCGATCGGGATTGGCGAGGGGCACCACACGGCATTGCAGAAAATGATGGGGTCGTTGTCAGTGCCGTTCGAGGAGCAGAGGAAGCGGTTCATCGAGCAGTGGCAGAGGGCGGCGTATCCGGCGGGGCTGGCAGCGAAGGCGCAGGACGGCGGCAAGCTGATGCGGGCCAGCCACGCGGTGCTGCTGGCGCATGAGGACAAGACATTCTCGGGAGCGTTTGTAGCGTCGGCGTCGATTCCGTGGGGGCAGGTGAAGGGCGACGACGATTTGGGCGGGTACCACCTGGTGTGGACCCGGGACATGGTGCAGACGGCGACGGCTCTGCTGGCATGCGGGCGGGCGGAGACGGCGCGGCGGGCGCTGGTGTACCTGGCGTGCACGCAGCAGGTTGATGGAGGGTTTGCGCAGAACTTCTGGATCGACGGCACGCCGTATTGGAGCGGCAAGCAACTGGACGAGGTGGCGTTTCCGATCATCCTTGCGTGGCGGCTGTGGAAGGCGGGTGGGCTGGGCGAGCTGCACATGTTCCCGTTTGTGGAGCGGGCGGCGGGATGCCTGGTGCGGCAAGCGCCGATCACGCACCAGGAGCGTTGGGAGGAGAATGCGGGGTATTCGCCGTCGACGCTGGCGGCGGTGATTGGCGGGCTGATTTGCGCGGCGGAGATGGCGCGAGCGCACGAGTCGGCGGAACTGGGCGAGTTTTTGGAGGAATTTGCCGACTGGATCGAAGGACATCTCGAAGACTGGACAGTGACGAACGATGGAGTGCTCGATCTGGATGTGAAGCGGCACTACATGCGGATCAGGCCGCCGGAATGCGGAGAAGCTTACGCGCACGAGGAGTGCAGGAAGGAAGTGGTCCGGCTGTCGAATCGGCCGCCAGGGACACGGACGGAGTTTGAGGCGCGGGAGATTGTGGATGCGGGATTCCTGGAGTTGGTGCGGTACGGCGTGCGGCGGGCGGACGATCCATTGATCGCCGATTCACTGAGGGTGGTAGATGCGGTGCTGAAGCGCGAGCTGCCGCAGGGGCCGGGATGGCAGCGCTACAACGGGGATGGCTACGGGCAGCGGCCGGATGGAGGGCCGTTCGAGGGATGGGGCCAGGGGCGCGTGTGGCCGCTGCTGACAGGTGAGCGCGCGCACTATGAACTGGCGGCAGGGAAGGATGTGGGCGCACTGATCGGAACGTATGAGCAGTTCGCGAGCTGCGGACAGCTGCTGCCGGAGCAGGTATGGGACGAGGTGGACAAGCCGGAGCAGAGTTTGCGCAAGGGGCAACCGACAGGGTCGGCGGTGCCGCTGGTGTGGGCGCACGCGGAGTATCTGAAGCTGCTGCGGTCGGCTGTGGACGGCAAGGTGTTTGACCGCATCGATCCGGTGTACCAGCGGTATTGTGAGTTGGATGGACGGGAGCGGCGGCGGTGCGGTGTGGAGATTTATTCGCGCGGGCGGCCGATTCAGCGGCTGGAGGCGGGGAAGACGCTGCGAATTTTGGATGAGGCGTTGTTTGAGGTGGTGTGGACGGACGACGGATGGAAGACGCGGAACACGACGGGGAGCCGCGGACTGGGGAGCGCGGGATTCAGCGCGGATGTGACGCCGGCGGCGGGGAGCAAGGAGCTGGAGTGGACGCTCCACTGGCCGGAGAGCGACGCCTGGCTTGGATACAATGTGAAGGTCAAGGTGGAAGCGCCTTCAGCGTGATTCGACAGGTGCATTGCGCACCTCCAAGGAAAGGAATTTGAACAAAACTATGGCATCCGGCGTCGCATCTCTTTCTCTCGACCAGCTTTCGATCGATACCCTGCGTATGCTCGCCCTGGACGCGGTGGAAAAGGCCAATAGCGGCCATCCGGGGGCGCCGCTGGGATGCGCACCGATCGCGTATTTGCTTTTCCATAAGCTGATGAAGCACAATCCGGCGCACTCGAAGTGGGCGGACAGGGACCGGTTCGTGCTGTCGAACGGGCATGCATCGGCGCTGCTGTATGGGACGCTGTTTCTCTCCGGCTACAAGCTGACGCTGGACGATTTGAAGAGCTTCAGGCGGTGGGGATCGATCACGCCGGGGCATCCGGAGTACGGGCTGACGGACGGAGTAGAAGCGACAACAGGGCCGCTGGGGCAGGGATTCGGAATGGCCGTGGGCATGGCGATAGCAGAGAAGCACCTGGCAGCGACATATAACAAGCCGGGATTCGACGTGGTGGATCACCACACATTTATGCTGTGCGGCGACGGCGATTTGATGGAGGGTATTTCGCACGAGGCGGCTTCGCTTGCCGGGACGCTGCAGCTGGGCAAGCTGATTGCGCTATACGACGACAACCAGATTTCGCTGGATGGTCCGACGAAGTGGAGCTTTACCGAAGACGTGTATAAGCGGTTCGAGGCCTACAACTGGCACGTACAGCGTGTGATGGACGGCAACGACCTGGACGCGATCGAGGCGGCGATTGCGGCGGCAAAGGCAGTGACGGACAAGCCGTCGCTGATCGCGGTGCGGACAGTGATTGGCTACGGCAGTCCGCGCGCAGGCACGAGCAAGGTGCACGGCGAAGCGATGGGCGCGGCGGATACGGCGGCGACGAAAAAGTTCTTTGGCTTTCCTGAAGACAAGAGCTTCTACGTGCCGGAAGATGCGCTGGCCAACTGGCGCGAAGCGGTCGAGCGCGGTGCGGCGCAGGAGGCGGAGTGGGACAATTCCTTCGCCGTGTATAAGTCGGCATTTCCCGATCTGGCGGCGGAGTTTGAGCGGACGCAGGCGGGCAAGCTGAAAGCTGGATGGGAGAAATCAATTCCGAGCTTCACGACGGAGAAGCCGGTGGCAACGCGCAACGCCGGGCAGCAGGTGATGAACGCGATCTTTGACACTGTGCCAGAGCTGTTTGGCGGCGCGGCGGATTTGACGGCGTCGACGAAGACGATCTTTAAATCGAGCCCGCATTTTGCCGACGATCCGGCGGGGCGCAACGTGTTCTTCGGCGTACGCGAACTGGCCATGTGCGCGGCTGTGAACGGCATGGCGGTGCACGGAGGGGTGCGGCCGTTCGGGTCGACGTTCTTTGTGTTCTCGGATTACGCAAAGCCGGCGCTGCGCATCGCGGCGATCATGGAGTCGCCGTCGCTGTTTGTTTTCACGCACGATTCGATCGGCGTGGGCGAAGACGGACCGACGCATGAGCCGATCGAACATTTGATGGCGCTGCGCGCGGTTCCGCACATGACGGATTTCCGCCCGGCGGATGCGAATGAGACGGCGGCTTGCTGGCGGCTGGCGCTGGAGCGCAAGGGACCGTGCTTCTTCGCGCTCACGCGGCAGGATGTGCCGGTGATCGACGCAACGGGGCGCGATTTTTACGCCAATGCCGGCAGGGGAGCGTACGTTCTCGAAGACGTTGCAGATCCGCAGGTGGTGCTGATTGCGACAGGGTCAGAGGTGTCGCTGGCGCTGGATGCGGCGAAGCTGCTCGCGGCGGAGGGAATCCGCGCGCGGGTTGTGAGCTTCCCGAGCTGGAAGTTGTTCGAGGAGCAATCGGCGGAGTACAAGGCGAGCGTGCTGCCCGCGGGCGTGCCGAAGCTGGCGACTGAGGCGGGCGCTACGCTGGGCTGGTGGAAGTACGTGGGTTCGAACGGCGACGTGCTGGGGCTGGACCGATTCGGCGCATCGGCTCAGGGGCCGGTGGTGATGAAGGAACTCGGATTCAGTGCGGAGAATGTGGCGCGAAGAGCGAAAGCTCTTCTAAAACGGGGTTAGCGGCGTTAGCGGAGCTAGCTGAGTTAGGTTCCCATCGAGGGTGCCGCGCTTGACTGTGGTCTACATCCACTCGCTGCGCGTACACGCGAAAAGCACGGCTAACGGCGCTCCGCGGGAAAGGATCACAAGTGAAGCTCGTTATCGCATCGGATCATGCGGGGTTTGCGCTGAAGGAAGAGTTGCGTTTCAACCTGGCGAAGGCCGGGCACGAGGTGATCGACCTTGGGGCGTTCAAGTGCGAACCGGAGGACGACTATCCCGACTTTGCTGAGAAGGTGGGCGAGGCTTTGAAGTCGGGCGTGGCGCCGCGAGGAATCGTGATCTGCGGTTCGGGCGTGGGCGTGTGCGTGGCAGCCAACAAGATTCCGGGAATTCGCGCGGGGATTTGTCACGATACGTATTCGGCGCACCAGGGCGTGGAGCACGACGACATGAATGTGCTGGTGCTGGGCGCGCGGATTATCGGCTCGGCGCTGGCGTTCGAGCTGGCGCGCACGTTTCTCGGGGCAAAGTTCCAGGCACAGGAGGGACGCTTCGAGCGGCGCTTCAAAAAGGTGCTGGCGATCGAGGAAAAGTACCTGCGGTGAAAACGGCGCGGTGATCGAGACACAAGTTCATTTTCATCGGATTGCAATCGAATTGAATTCAGAACGTGTTTGAGTTGAAGGTATCGCGGGTTTGGGCGGTGAGATTTCCCGGCCCCGGTTGAGCAGATTCAGAGCCTCCGGGCGACGGCAGAAACGGTGCAAGGCGGCTCTTATTTAAGGACAGGGCCTTTCGGCAGCGCCAACTCGCCTTGCGGCAACTCTGAATCTGTTATATTTCGCCATGCCTCTTGGTTCTCCACGGAAGACTGCCCAGTAAGAACGCGCAGAGCGCGGGAACGAGGCGCCGATGGCCCCTTTCGATGTGATTCTTTTCGATGTAGGCGGGGTGCTGCTGACCAACGGATGGGACGTGCACGAGCGCGCGGCGGCGGTAAAACGCTTCGGCCTGGACGCGCAGGAGTTGGAGCGGCGGCACGCGGAAATGGCGGGAGCGTGGGAACGAGGCGAGATCGATCGCACGCAGTACCTGGATGCGACGGTGTTCTACGAGCCGCGCAGTTTTTCCCACGACGAATTCTTCGACTTCATTCTTTCCCAGTCGCAGCTCCTGCCCGACGGGGCGATGGGGATCCTGGAGGAACTTTCCGCGGGGAATCGGTATTTTCTGGGCGCGCTGAATAATGAGGCGCGGGAGACGAACGAATTTCGCTTTGGCAAGTTTGAGCTGCGGCGGTATTTGAGAGTGGCGTTCAGCTCGTGCTACATGGGAATGCGCAAACCGGAGCCGGCGATCTACACGAGGGCGCTGGATATCCTCGGATCGGCGCCGTACCGTACGCTCTTTATTGACGATCGGCCGGAGAACGTAGCCGGCGCCGTGGCTGCGGGCATGAAGGCGATATGGTTTACGGGAGCAGGGGCGCTGAAGGGCGAGCTGGAGAAGCTGGGAGTGCTGTGAAAGCAGCTTCTAGCTGCCAGCTTCCAGCTGCCAGCTTGTTCGTGCTGAGTTGAACTTACGAACGCCGTTCGAATTCCAGTTTCACGATCTGAATTCCTCATTCGAAGAAAACAACGGAGGTCTATATGCAACTTGGACTGATCGGCCTGGGCAAAATGGGCGGAAACATGGCGGAGCGGCTGAAGCTCGCCGGGCACCAGGTGGTGGGCTTCGACTTCAATGCCGATGCTGTAGCGGGGCTGAATGTGTCGGCGCCGGTGATCACGGAGTCCGTGATCCGGCGGATACGGTCGCGCGAGGAGAACAACTTCACGGATCGCATGCTGGCGATTATGCGCAACGAATTTGGCGGGCACGAAGTGAAGAAAAGCTAGTGGTCAGGGATCAGGGATCAGGATTCAGAGATCAGGGATCGCGTAACTCTTTGGCGGAAAGCGTGTCTAATAACGACGGGGGATGGAGAGACACGTGCGTCAGTTGATGTTTTTCCCGGTTGCGGGAATTTTTGTCCTGGTTGTGGCGGGGTTGACGCCGACAGCGGCGGCGCAGTCAGGAGAATTCGAGATTGCCCAGAACGGCCACGCTGTGGGCACGGCCAGTTTCCACTTCATCGCGACGAAGGATGGGTACGATTCGACGTCGCTGGTGAAGGTGGCGATGCAGGGCCTGGACTACGCGCTTTCAAAGACCGAGGAGCTGAGTTCCGCGAGTCACCTGGAGCACGTAGTGCTGAGCGCTACGGTGAATGGCGAGGCTGTGAACGTGGTGGCAGTGCCGGACTCGGCTCAGTTCCTGGTGAATATCTCGGCGAGCGGGAAGAGTTCAACGACCCGGCTGGCGGCGCATGCAGGGGCCGTGTTTCTGGCCGACTTCGATCCGGGAGCGCTGGAGACGCTGCTGACCCTGGCGGTGACACAGAACAACCGTGACCTGTGGGCGATTCTTCCCAAGGAGTCCGGGTCGATCGAAGCGGTGCAATTGGCGACGTATCCCGATCAGCAGGGGACCCTCGAGGGGAAACCGATTACAGTGCACCATCTGGTGGCAACGATTGCCGGGGCCAACACGGAGCTTTTTTCAGGACCCGAAGACCAATTGCTGCAGGCGGAACTGCCGCAGGAGGGATTTGCGTTGATCAGGAAGAGCTTTGTTTTGAAGCCGCCGGCCAAGCCGATTGTCCCGCCAAGTGGAATGGACACAACGCCACCGCCGCCGGCGAGTTAAGCGCGATTGCGCAGGTCGGGCAAACCCGAAACAGCCGACGGCGCGTCCAATTATCAGACAAGCCCGAATCCGCGCAGGCACTCGGAGGAGGTCGCGGATCGACGTAGACTGGAGAAGCTCTCGATTGTCCGCGCACTCCCCCATGTGCCGAACCGCATTTGTCGCAGTGGCGCTGGCCGTACTTGCAACGGCGGGCGCACGCTGCGCCCAGACGCCCTACTCGGCGAAGACACACCGGAACCGTACGGCGGCAAGTTCATCGTATGAGGCGCACCGGCGGGCGGCTACGCGCGGGGTGCGTCGCACGGAGTGGGCGCGCGCAGGATTACGAACCAGAAGCTCGATAAGAACCGGAGTGGCGGGGACCAACGCGCCACGCAGGCAGAGCGCTGATCAGGTTGGGTTTGCAGCGGGGCTTGCGATCCGGGGACGGCTTGCGCAAAGGCGCGTGATGCGAGTCCGGACAGCGTACGTGGAACGCGGCCGCGGCGCTCGCACGCCGGAAGTGGAACCGGCCGATCTGCGATCGGCGCCGGCGCAGGATGCAAGCGATGCAGCGGACGCCGGCGCAGCACCAGCGAACCCATCTGAAGAATCCGCACAATCGAACTTATCTCCCACACAAGTTGAAGAAGCGCGGCAGATCGATTCTCGAGTGAATGGGCCGGGAGCGAATACACCGCGAGCGAATGTGGTGGCCTTGAATGCGCGGCCTGCTGGCACCCAGACTTTGCGGGAGCCGCAGCCAGACCAGATGGCCAGCGACGGCGGAGTTGCGCGCCAAGGGGCGGCGCCGGCCGAGCGGCCATCGATGCCGCAAACCGCGGAGGAGAGCGAAAGTGGATTAGCAGCGCCGGACGGCGAATCGGCGGGAGAGAGAGTAGACCTTTCTGATGGGGTGGCGCGAGCGACGAAAGGCAAGAACAGGGATGTAGAGACCATGGAGGCTTCGCTGTACGTTGCTCGTAGCGGCATGCCGGCGCCGCTGAGGGGTTCGCTTGCGTCACTGGAGCGGCAGAACTCGCGGCTCGATGCGGAAGGGCTGGAGCGGATTGAAGACGAAGCCGACCTCGCGTTGCGGGTCGCGGACAAGCTGCTGGTGCCGCTTCCGGCGTCGAGCGCGCTGACGGTGAATGCCGGTTTGCCGGAAGCGCACCGGTACTGCAGGCCGTGGACGGCGCGTTTTCTGGCCGATTTGGCAAGGGCGCATGAGGCGGCGTTTCGCAAACCGATCGAAGTGAACTCCGCAGTGCGGACGGTGGAGTATCAGAAGCGGCTGATGGCAACGAACGGGAACGCGGCTCCGGCGGAAGGCGATATGGTGAGCCCGCACCTGACTGGCGCAACGGTGGACATTGCGAAAGAAGGGCTGAGCCGGAACGAGATGGCCTGGATGCGGCGCCGGCTCGCGGAACTCGAAGCAGCGGGCAAGATCGATGTCGAAGAGGAGTTCCAGCAGGCGTGCTTCCACATCACCGTGTATAAGACCTACGCACCGGCGCGGAAGGCGGGTCCCGCCTCGCAAGCGAAGAAAGGCTCTGCCAAGAGCGGGCGCATTGCGACGGAGAGCGCAGCGGTGACTGACAACCAGGGCGGATAGCTGGTTTGCCGCATGGGCGCGCTCCAAATCTCCCCAAAAATTCATTCGATTGGTGACGGCCGCGCAGGGTACAATCGCGGGCGAACGGAAGTTGGCGTGCGCGCGAAGGGCGGGTGCCGCGCCGAAAGGGAATTTGGGGTCTACATCCCACACAATTTTAGAGAGGCGAGATCATGAGCGACATAGGAGTTCAACCTGGGACTGACGCAGCGACCGCGGGACTGACGCAGTGGCAACGCGTAACGAACACGTTCGCCGCGCCGTCGAAGACGTTTGACGACATCAAGCGGGGGAACAGGAGCTGGTGGCTGCCGCTGATCATCGGCGCATTTTTCACGTACATCTTCTTCTTCGCAGTCATGCAGAAGATCGGGATACAGCAGGTCGTGGACAATCAGATCCGCATGGATCCGAAGGCCCAGGAACGGATGGCAAATGCATCGCCTGAGCAGCGCGCGATGGGAGAAAAGATCTCGATTGGGTTTACCGAGGGGGCCTTTATCGGCGGGCCAGTGATCGCCATGGCGGTTGTTGCGGTTATGTCGCTCGTGCTTATGGCCACCGTCAATTTCGGGTTCGGGGGCAAGGCGAAGTTCGGCGACCTCTTTGCCGTGATCTACTACGCATGGCTGCCGGAGATCTTCAGGGCGATTCTGGGGACAATTGTGATCTATTCGGGGATGGCGCCGGAGTCGTTCAACATCAAAAACTTCGCGCCGACCAATCTGGGGGCGTTTCTCGATCCCGTCGAGACGAATAAAGCGCTCTACGCGCTGGCGACATCGGTGGATGCGTTGACAATCTGGAGACTCGTATTGCTGGGTATAGGCGTTGCCATCGTCGCGGGGACGAAACGCAGCACCGGCTACATTGCAGTATTTGGCTGGTGGGCGTTGTTCGTGCTGATCTCGGTGGGCTGGGCGGCGATGATGGGATGAATCGCAGGTCGCGATGAAGCCGGCAGCGCGGGACCGCGAAGGAACTCGCGCTGCTACAATCGAGTAGGCTGCGATCCGGAAACATGTTGGCGCGCGATGAGGAAGCTGGGCGAGGCTCAAGGTGCGCGTTCTGGAGCCGGAGAGCGAACGAGCCGCCGAAGCGATGACCCTTCGCCTGTTCAACACCATGACGGGACAACTTGATCCGCTGGAGCCTGCCGACGGCAAGGCGCTGCGGATGTATGCCTGCGGACCGACGGTCTACGACTACGGCCACATCGGAAACTTCCGCACTTTTCTCCAAATCGATATTCTGCGGCGATTCCTACGGCTTAGCGGGATGGAATTGCGCCACGTGATGAACATTACCGACGTGGACGACAAGATCATCCGCAACTCTCTTGAGCTGGGCGTTCCGATTGGCGAGTACACGGCGCGCTACTTGGAGGCGTTCTTCGAGGATATGGAAGCGCTACGCATCCAGCGCCCGGAGCAGATTGCGCGGGCCACGGAGCACATTCCGCAGATGGTGGCGCTGATAGAGAAATTGGCCGCGGCGGGCGCGGCGTACAAGACCGAGGACGGGTCGTGGTACTTCCGGCTGAGGGCATTTCCGGAGTACGGCAAGCTGAGCAAGAAAGACCTGAGCGGGATGGAAGACGGCGCGCGCGTGGACGTGGACGAGTATGAGAAGGACTCGGCGCGCGACTTTGCGTTGTGGAAGGCGGCCAAGCCCGGCGAGACGTCGTGGGATACGCCGATCGGGCGGGGACGTCCGGGCTGGCACATCGAGTGCTCAGCAATGGCGATGGAGTACCTGGGCGAGAGTTTCGACCTGCACTGCGGTGGCGAAGACTTGATGTTCCCGCACCACGAGAACGAGATTGCGCAGAGCGAAACGGCAACTCACAAGCAGTTCGCGCGGCATTGGATGCACGTGCGCTTTCTGCTGGTGGACGGCAAGAAGATGTCGAAGAGCGAGGGGAACTTCTATACCCTGCGCGATCTGCTGCTGAAGGGATACAAGGCGTCGGCGATCCGGCTGGCGCTGATTGCGGTGCCCTACCGGCGGCCGTTCAACTTCACGTTTGACAGCCTGACCGACGCGACGAATGCGATCGACCGGCTGCGAACGTTCGAAGCGCGGCTGACCGCGGGAAAGTTCGCGGGGGGCGAGAGCGGCGAAATGCAGGAGGCGGCGAAGAAGGCGCGGGCCGATTTCGGAGCCGCGCTGGCAGACGATTTGAATACCGCGGACGCGCTGGCCCCGATCTTCGAACTGGTCCGTGCGGCAAACACGGCGATCGACCAGGGGCAGTTTTTTGCGGGCGACCGGGATGCGATTCTGCCCGTGCTGAAGGATTTCGATGCGGTGTTCGATGTGCTGGAAGATCGCGACACGGAGCCGACGCGTCGGGCGCTCGAGTGGGCTCGGGCAGCCGGGCGGATGGCGGATGTGGCGCCGGAGCTGGTGGCCGCGCAATCGCTGACGGACGAGGCGATCGAGGTCATGGTAGCTGAGCGGACGGCGGCGAAGAAGGCGCGGAATTTTGCGCGGGCGGACCAGATTCGGGCGGAGCTCCAGGAAAAGGGCGTAGTGATCGAGGACTCGAAGGACGGAGTGCGCTGGAAGCGGAAGTGAGCTTCCAGTTTCTAGCCTCTAGCTCCTGGCTTGAGTCGGTGAGTTCGCTTCACGCCTCCCGGTTTGTTGACCGGGCATTCACGCAGGATTAAAGACGCGGTTCCGCGGCGGGGTGCAATCGGCTGCGCGGGATCGTATGATGTGTGCAGGCTTCATACTTCCTTTTCGGGTTTCCCCAACCCCCCAAATTCCAGATGAGAAGGCTCAAAACCATGGACGCGAGCGAAGTGCAGGACCTGAAGGACAATCTGGAACAAGGCGCGAAAGAAGAGGCGCAGCGGCCTGTCGCCTTCTCGATGAGCGTGCTGGCCGTGCTGCTGGCGGTGACCACGGTGTTGGGCGGGCGCACGCATGAAGATGCGGTGCTGAACCAGAACAAAGCCACCGACCAGTGGAACGAGTTTCAGGCGCGGGACATTCGCGACTACAATACACAATTGGCAACCGACCTGCTCAGCGTGGTTGCGCTCGACAACAAAGATGCCACCGCCAAGTTGGTCAAGGCCTATGCCGCCCACGAGAAGAAATGGGCAGATGAGTTGAAGCAGGATCAGGCAGTTGCCTTGGCGCTGCAGACAAGCGTGGACAAAGGAGAAGCGAAGGCAGATCGCTTCGATCTGGGCGAAGTGTTGCTGGAGGTTGGCCTGGTGATCGTGTCGATCACGCTGCTGACGCGGAGCCGGGTCTACTGGCACATCGGGCTTGTTATTTCAGCGCTGGGGGTGGCGGCTTCAGCCTCAGCTTTCTTCATCAAGTAGCGCCGGGCGGCTCAGCTGCGCTATTCCATGCCGATCTTCTCGAGCTGCGCCGTTTGAATGGCCGCGTGTTTCGACTTGATCTGTGCCGTGGTGAGAAGAAACACCGCGACGACGACCGCGGCCATGCCTGCGAATTCCTCCGGCGCGGGGCGCTCACCGAGCAAAACGATGCCGAGCAGGACCGCGACGACGGGGTTGACGTAGGCGTAGGACGCGACCTTTCCCACGGGGACATGCTCCAGAAGATAGATGTATCCGCTATAGCCGAGGAGCGAGCCGCAAATCACGAGATAGGCCTGTGACCAAAGCGCGGGAGCGTTCACATGGAAGCGTGGCCATTGGCCGAGGAACGTGCCAGCCAGAGTGCTGCACGCGCCGGCGGCGAGCATCTGCCATGAAGCAGCGACAAAGCTGTTCACGCTGAGCCGCGAGCGCCGCGAAACGACGCTGCCGGCGGCCCAGCAGAGCGCGCCGGCCAGCAGCGCGGTCACGGCCCAAAGCTGCGCGCGGTCGCCGGCGAGCCCACTGCGAAGCGAAGGCCACACGAGAGCGACGAGCCCGGCAAAGCCGAGAGCCATGCCCAGCCAACCGCGGGCGGGGAGCGGCTCGCCACCGGGCAGAAACATCTCAATGAGTGCGACGTAAAGCGGAATGACGGCCAGGACCAGAGATGCCAGGCCGCTGGGGACGGTTTCTTCCGCGTAGACCAGGCCGACGTTTCCCCCGCCGAGAAGCAGCAGGCCAATCAGGCACAGGAGGAGCATGTCTTTGGCAGGCCAGATGAGGCGCAGGCCTCGCCATCGGCACCAGATCAACAGAAGCGCGCCTGCGGTAAGGAAGCGCGTTCCCGCCAGGAGGAATGCGGGCATCTGGGCCACTCCGATGCGGATAGCGGTGTATGTGGAACCCCAGAAGATGTAGACGCTCAGGAAGGCGAGCACGATGCGCGCGGTGGTGGCGGCTGCTTGCTTTGAAGCGCCGATCTGAGAAGAAGGTGCGGGCACAAAGGATGATTCCATCGTAGCCCGGGTACACGGCGCTCGTGGAGGGGATGACACGCGGCATGATATCCTCGACTTTGCGGGGATCGAATGCAAGCGCGCGCCAACAGAGAGTTACCGCAGGAGCCAGCCACCAGGCGCTGGTCACGGTCGCGCGCGCAGCGGATTTGCCCGCGGAAGCACCTGCGCGTGCTGCCCACCCGCACGCGACCTAGCCTCTTCGGCGGCGACTAGCAAAACACCCGCCGAAGATCCTCGTCTTCAATGGACCCTGAGAGGGTTCGCAGAAATCATCGATCTCACCCGTTGAGATCCGTGGGCGCGGCCCATCCGATGCCGATGCACGGTCGGATGATGCGCCGGGCCACGACAACCGAATCTGCCGAGGAGAATTCCGATGACCAAGCAAGAGATGCATGCACAGTACGGGCCGAAGCTCGTATGCGCGCTGCCGGGGCCGAAGGCCCGCGCCGCGGTAGAGGCCGACGGGAGGCTGATTTCGCCCAGTTACACGCGCTCCTATCCGTTGGTGGCGAAGCGCGGACGCGGCGTGCGGCTGGAGGATGTGGACGGGAACGAGTTTCTCGATTTTGCCGCGGGAATTGCAGTGGTTTCGACTGGACATTGCCATCCCGAGGTTGTGGCTGCAATCCAGAAGCAGGCTGCGGAGCTGATCCATATTTCGGGCACCGATTTCTACGACGAGCACCTGACGGACCTTGCGGAGCGGCTGTCGGCGGTGGCTCCGATGCGCGGGCCACACAAGTTCTTCTACGGTAATTCGGGGGCTGAGGCGATTGAGTGCGCATTGAAAGTGGCGCGGTACCACACCGGGCGCCAGCATGTGATCGCGTTTCTGGGGGCGTTTCACGGGCGGACGATGGGAGCGCTGTCGTTGACAGGCTCGAAGCCGCAGCAGAAGCGGCGGTTCGCGCCTCTCGTGCCAGGCGTAACGCACGTGCAATATCCCTATGTGTATCGCGGATGCACGGGCGGGCCGCAGGAGCAGGAAGCGTTCGCGCTGGGCTGCGCGCGATACATCGAGGAGAAACTGTTCAAGACGATTCTGCCGCCGGAGGAGGTGGCGGCGATTTTCGTTGAGGCGATCCAGGGCGAGGGCGGATTTGTGCCTGCGCCGGCGAATTTCCTGTGCGAATTGAGAGCCATTTGCGACCGGCATGGGATATTGCTGGTTGCGGACGAGGTTCAGAGCGGATGCGGGCGCACAGGCAAGTGGTGGGCGATCGAGCACTCGGGCGTGGAGCCGGATATTGTGTGCCTCGCGAAGGGCATTGCGAGCGGGATGCCTCTGGGGATCTGCATGACACGAGCCGAAATCATGGATTGGAAGCCGGGGTCGCACGCTTCCACATTCGGCGGGAACCCGGTGTCGATCGCGGCTGCGCTGGCGACGATGAAGATCCTGGAGCGCGAGGCGATCGCGAATGCCTCGCGCGTGGGCGAGTTCATGCTGGAGCGGGTGCGGGGCTGGGTCAAGAGCCACCCGGCAGTAGGCGATGTGCGCGGACGCGGCCTGATGATTGGCATTGAGATCGTGAAGGACAAGGCGACCCGGGAGCCCGCGGTGGAACTGCGAAACCGCGTCGAGACGCTGGCGTTTGAACGCGGCCTGGTGATGCTGGGCTGCGGCGAGACTTCGCTGCGGCTGTCGCCTCCGCTGATCGTGAGCAAGGAAGAAGCGACGGTGGCGCTGGACATCCTGGAAGAGGCTCTGGCGGTTGCGGAGACTGAAGCCGGGCTGCGCGCCATGGCAGCCGTGACGGCGTAACTGCGGCCGCTCCAGGGGGATTTGCGCTGCGTTTGGATTTAAGCGGAGAATGGTGGGCTGTGGGGTGGGTGGCGCAGATGCGGAACGGGCTTCTGGACCAGGCGATTGCTGGCCTGGACTGGGTTGCGGCGCGGCGTGGGCGAACCGCGGCCATGCCCGCTCATCTGGTGACGGGAATTGAAGGCGAGGAGGCAGCCTGCCGGTACCTCTGGCGCAAAGGCTACATCGTGGTGGCGCGTCGGTGGTCGGGCGGGACATCGCCGGGCGATCTGGACCTGATCGCGTGGCAGGGGTCGCTGCTCTGCATTCTCGAAGTGCGTGCGCGCACGGCCCACGATATAACTCCGGCTGAAGCTACGATCGACTGGCACAAGCGGAAGGTATTGCGCCGGCTGGCACGGCAGTACGTCCAGCGGTTGCCGTATCAGACCGTCCCGCACGTGCGATTCGACGTAATCAGCGTGTATCTTTTGCCGGGTGAGAAGCCTGAGTTGACGCACTTTGAGAATGCTTTTGGGTGGAATGAGCGGCAGCTGGACGCCTCTCCGCATGCTCGATGACCCGAAGTAGGGACGGAGCCGGCGCGAATGTTGCAAAGGTGCGGCCCACGGTTGGTGCGCATGGTGTGGTGATCGGACTTCTTCGAAGTTATCTGGTTGATAGAAATTGACTTATTTTGGTTGCCTGGCAGCGAATTGCCACTGAACTTGCTCGAGAATTGACCCTTGGGCCCACCGTCGGCCGAGGTGTGAACTGTGTATGATGAGTCCTGGGCTCAGGGACCAAACCAGCAAGTCTCTGCCTGAACAGATAGCTTATTCGGGCCCGAGATTGGGCGATGGCGAACCGGTCGCCGGCCGGCCAACGAAAGTGGATGCCAGGGTCATCGTGACACGACAGCAAGAGGCCTCTCTCCATGAACAGACGCGCCTCGAAGGTAATGATCCGCCGCCATGAAATCATTCTTCCGTTTTGATTCCTCGCCTTCCGCGCAAATCGGCAGCAGACGGGGATATAGGCTGCGCGCGGCGCGAATCGCCCTTTTTCTGCTTCCCCTTGTGTGCGGAGTGGCGGCCGCCCAGAACACAACGATCAGCGGCACGGTGTACGATCCACGGACCACGAATGGGCTTCCGCTGCCCAATGTGCTGGTGTATGCGACGACGGGGCCGGTTGCTCCGCTGCCTTCCGGGGTGCAGTGCCTGACGTATCAGGCGCCAACAAGCGTGGTGAGCTATGCCTACACGGCGGTGGATGGCACGTTCACGTTGCCAAACATTTCGGAAAACGCGAGCTACACGATCGTCATTCAAGCGGGCAAGTGGCGGCGCCAGTTTCCGAATACACAGGTTGGAACGTCGCCGCTTACCGGGCTTGCGCTGCACATGCCGGCGAACCACGCGGAGGGCGACATTCCCATGATCGCCATCGTCACCGGCAGGGTGGATGGCGTGGAATGTGTGCTGCTGCATATGGGAATCGACCCGGCGGAGTTCACCGACGACACGGGCTCAGTAAATGCGGGCGGCCACATCCATCTTTACCAGGGTGACGGATCCCCGGGGGCACAGATCAGCGGTTCAACGCCGACGGAGTCGACACTGACAGGCAATTCGTCCGCGCTGAGCGGCTATGACATGGTGATGTTTCCCTGCCAGGGTGGCCAGTACATTCAGTCTTCGACCCCGCTCGGGAACCTGGTGAACTACGCCAATGCCGGCGGCCGCCTGTTCACGACGCACTACAGCTATGTGTACCTCGATCCCGATGCGCCCATGGACGCGCAATTCGCGCCGGTCGCGGACTGGACCACGACGAAAGAACAGCAAATCAATTCCGGTGTGGGGACGGTCGGTACAGACTTCAGCGACGGTGCAACGCTGGCGCAATGGCTGCAGAACGCCGGCGCCACGGTTGCCGGTTCGGCGAACCAGATCGACATCGGCACGCTGCGCACAGACGTAAGCAGCGTGATCCCGCCGAGCCAGTCGTGGGTGACGCTGAACAATGGCACGTATTCCAACGGGGCTGGCACGGTGAATGTGACTGACAATCCGGTCATGCAGATGACGTTCAACACGCCAGTAGGAGCGCCGGCAGCGAGCCAATGCGGTCGCGTGATGTTCAACGACTATCACGTCATCAACGTGAACATTCCCAGCGGCACGATCTTTCCCAACGAGTGCCCGGCCGAGACAAGCATGAGCGCGCAGGAAGAGATGCTGGAATACGCTTTTTTCGATCTCTCGACATTTGTGCAGCCCGTCGTCGTGCCCACGCTGACCGTGACATTCAATCCCAGCCCCTTGGTTGTGAAATCGGGAGACACGGCAGACCAGGTGACGGTCGCCGTGACCAACACCAGCACGACAACGGAGATCGCAAACTCGGCGATCCTGACGTTCACCGTGCCGGCGCCGATAACCGTGACGGGGATGACGGATTCGACCGGGGGATGGAATTGCGCAGTGAGTACGCTGAGCTGCAAGCGCAACAACAGCCTGGCGGCGAATGTGACAGACTCCGTGACGCTGACGCTGAGTGTGGGTACGTACACCACGTTGGCTAGCTATACGGGGCAGGTGACGGCGACAGTTTCGAGCGTGACGTTTTCGAGCAACGTGACGGCCCAGGACAATTTGATCTTCCAGCAGGCGCCGCAGATCCGCTGGACAACGCCAGCTCCGATTGTGTACGGCACGCCGCTGGGCGCGGCGCAGCTCGACGCCAGCTCGCCGGTGGCGGGGAGTTTCAGCTATTCGCCGGCGGCAGGGACGGTGCTGAACGTGGGGCAGCAGACGCTGACGGCAGTGTTCACGCCCACCGATACCACCGACTACATTACAGCGACAGCAAGCGTGATATTGAACGTGGTACCGGTGAGCCCGACGATCACGCTTTCGACCTCAGCCAACCCGGTCTTTATGACCTATGCAGTGTCGTTTACAGCGAGCCTGCCATCGTATGCGAGCACGCAAACGGGGACAATGACCTTTTACGACGGCGAGACCTTGATTGGTACGGCACAGGTTGCGGGCGATTCGGCGACATTGGCGACAGCGGCGCTGGCTGCGGGGCCCCACAGCATTACCGCAAGCTATAGCGGCGACAACAACTATGGACCGGGCACCAGCAGCGCGGTAACAGAGAACATCGTGGATTTTGCGCTGGCCTTTGCCGATGGTGGATCGGGCACCGTCAGCGTTCCCGCAGGCGGACAGGCGGTTTTTCGACTGGTGATCACGCCGGTGGGCGGCGCAAGGCTGCCGGCAAGTGTAACCCTGGCCTTACTCGACGTTCCCGCGGGAACGACCCATGCTTTCTCTCCAGCGACAGTTACAGCGGGTTCCGGACCGACCCCTGTGACGCTCGAGGTGACCCTGCCGGGGAATGCCGCAATCGCCCAACGGAGCAGGGCGATGGGCGGCGGTGCGCCGATGATTGCACTGGGCCTGATCCTGCTGCCGTTTCTAGGCAAGCTGCGCGGGGGAGGGAGACGCCTGGGGACACTAATGGCGCTGGCCACCCTGGGCACGTGGCTGGCGCTGGGAGCGGTAAGCTGCGGAGGCGCTCTGTCGTCGGAGAATGTGTCGTTTACGGTCACGGCGGCCTCCGGGTCGCTATCGCACTCGGTTACCGCCCAGCTGGTCGTGAAATAGCCGCGAGCGGCCGCCTCGATCCGATTCCCCATTTGAAATTGTGTTATCGCCGAACCGGCCCAAAGGGCCGAAAGCCTATGGTTTTGTGCAGGTAGAGCGAACCAATTAAACGTTTTTGCGGATAAATGCTAAGTGACTGCAAATGAGGCAATTGCTCAATAAATCGCTTTTTTCGGGGCTGGAAGGACAAGGGGTTAACGGTAAAAAGTTCAATAAATCGCTTTTTTTGCGGGGGTAATCAACTTTTCGATTGACAAGAATTCAACCGGATGTCTATAGTTCGTGACGGCCGGAAGTAGCAGTGTGTTCAGGCTGCGAAAACCCGGGCGCTCGGCTCGAACCTGATGATGCAGCAAGAGCCGAGATCTTAGGAGGAAAAGTATGACGCATCGGAGTCCGCAATACGAAATGCGGGGCACACGCGCCAGGCATACATTGTGGCGCTGGGTTTCCGCAACCTGCGCGCTCTTTCTACTCTTGACGTTGACCCGCGTGGGTGCTTTTGCGCAGGCCAACTCAGAGTTGACGGGCATCGTTACTGACACCACCGGGGCGGTGATTCCGGGGGCGAGCATCGTGCTCACCGATCCGGCCACAGCCTATACGCGCGCGACCACCAGCGGGTCCACCGGCTTGTACGACTTTGCCGGATTGAACCCTGCCAATTACAACCTGACGGTCACGGCCAGGGGCTTCAAGGCGTACACGCAAAACGGCATCGTGGTCAACGTCTCGGGAGCGTTCCGCGTTGACGTCAGGCTGACCATCGGCGCCGAGACCACTACGGTCACGGTGCAAGGCGATGCCCTCACCGTTCAGACCGACTCCAACGTGGTCAGCACCCTGATCACCGCAGAAGATATCACCTCCCTCGCCACCGAGAACCGCAACATAGTGAATCTGGCGGCTCTTGGCATGGGCGTCAGCTCGCAGTTGCCCGACAGCAACTCCCTCGGAGCGTTTGGTGCCAACTTTAGTATTGAATTCAACGGCCTGCGCGAGGCCCACAATCTCTGGCTGATCGACGGCGGCGAGTCGGCTGACCGCGGCGGCGGCGGCGGCACGCAGATTCAGCCTTCACAGGACGCCATCGCTGAGTTCCAGATGATGACCTCCAACTATCCTCCCGACTACGGCATCTCCTCCGGCGCTACCATCAGCATGTCGCTGAAGAGCGGCACGAAGGACTTCCACGGCTCGGCATGGGAATTTAATCGAGCCACTGCCTACAACGCCAACCCCTTCTTCAACAAGTACAACGGCGCCAATAATGCCCGGCCGGCAACGCATTACAACATCTACGGCTTCAATGTTGGCGGCCCGATCTACATTCCGGGCGTCTACAACACCAACAAGAACAAGGGCTTCTTCTTCTTCAACCAGGAGTGGCGCAAAACGTCCGCCGTGGCGACCAGCAACAACGAAACGATCGACCCCAAGGATATTCCCAGCTCCGCCAACATTAAGACCGTCGGCGGGATAACCGGCCTCCAGTATGTGCTCCCCACATATGCTGCCGCTAGGGGAATCGCCGGTCTGGTGGTTCCGAACGTCCCGCTCACCTCGGACTACTACCTCCATAAGCTGCAGCCGCTGGGTCTGACCCCTGGGCAGCCTTTCCCACAGGGCGTGATTCCTCAGTCGCTGTTCGATCCCAACGGGGTTACTTACCTCACCGCGGGCATTCTTCCTCCGGCGAACGTTGGATCCACGGACTTTAACGTGGCCAGCGTGCCGCTCCCGCAAAAGGTTGAAGACACCGTCGTCCGCGGCGATTACAACTTCAACAATAAGTGGGCGCTCCTGGTTCACTATATCGGCGACCATCAGAACCAGAACTACGGCAAGCCTGAGCTAGGCTGGTGCGGTTGCGATTACAACACTCTCACCAGCATTCTCTCCTCGCCGGCCCACAGCGCCACCGCCAAGTTGACTGGCGCCATCAAGCCCAACCTGCTGCTGGAAGTGAGCATGAACTATGACGGTAACGGAGCCGACATCGTCCCCAGCTCGAACACCTTCCTGCCATCTGGCTGGACCGTTCAACCGGTTGTGACGGCTTTTACCGTCGGCCGGAAGATCTGGCCCGGTATGGGCTTCGGCAGCACCCTTGGACATTCGGAAGACACAGCCACCGAACCCTATCACAATGCGGCCCAGGACTATTCTCCCAAGGTGGACGTGTCCTACACCAGGGGCGAGCATCAGCTCAAGTTCGGCTTCAGCTACAACCGCTACACCAAGAACCAGATGCTCTACGGCGATGCCCAGGGCAACTACAGCTGGGGCCAGTTGACGGGCGACACCCTCATGGATGTGCTTCTGGGCTTGCCCAGCAGCTACTCCCAGAATCAGTCCGCGCCGATTCGCCATTACGCCAACCAGACTCCTTCGGTCTATGCCATGGACAACTGGCACATTACCCCCCGCTTGAGCTTGCAGTTGGGCCTCCGCTATGACGCTCTGCCGCACGCCTGGGAGCGCAGCAACCTCCTTGGCAACTTCGTTCAGAGCACCTACCAGACAGGCGCAGGCTCGGCTCCGATCTGGAACGCAGACGGCACCATCAACTCAGCCAGCCCGACTCTGTATACCTACGCGGGGATACCCGCCTACATCAACGGCACCAGCCTTGCCGGCCAAAACGGCTACCCGAGGGGCGTTGTCACCAACGACTACCGGACACTTCAACCTCGCATCGGGTTCTCTGATGACCTCTTCGGAACCGGCAAGACCGTTCTCCGCGGCGGCTTTGGAACCTTCTTCGAGCGCATGCAGGGCAACGACATCTTCGGCGTGGCCACCAGCCCGCCCTTCGATCCTTCGCTCACCATCAGCAACCCCTACTTCACCCAGCCTGGGAAGAACTGGAGCACCGGCAATGTGATCGCGCCTACGTCTCTGATCTTTGCGGGATCCGGCGATAGCATTGCCCAGACCTTCAGAGCTCCTGCCGTGGCCATGTTCTCGCTCGGCGTGCAGCAACAGTTGCAGCCCTCGGTGATCTGGGTTGTCCAGTACGTTGGCAACGTGCAATGGCATCAGAACATTGTCAACAATGCACTCAATAGCTTGCCAACCAACATTGGCCTGGTGAATATTGCCGCTGGCGCGACGCCCGGCCCATGCTCAACTCCTTCGGCCACCTGCGTTGATGCCCGCCAGGTAGCTGGTGACGGTGGCGGTCATTACGGTTCCGATGCCGCGACAGCTTTCAACAACCTCGGCAGCCAGAACGGCTACCGTTCATACCCGGGCTACGCGGGCATCACCCAGGATGAAAACGTCGCCACGGGCACCTACAACAGCCTCCAGACCGCTGTTCGCATCCAGAACCGCTGGGGCCTAAGCGGCGAGATCGATTACACCTACTCGCATCAAATCGACATCCAGTCTCAGGATCGCAACGGAGTCGACAACCCCTGGTATATCAAGTATGACAAGGGCTCGGGAGCATACGATCGCCGTCAAATGTTCAACGTCAACTACGTCTACAACCTGCCCATCTTCAACAAGAGCCAGGGACTGCTTAAGTCCATCGCCGGCGGATGGCAGATTGCGGGAACCTTGGTCAAGGTGACCGGCATACCTCAGCAGGTCAACTTGAACGCCAAATATGATCCAGTCGGCCTGGGTGGCGGCTACACCAACCATCCCAATATGACCGCCGGCGGCAAGCTGCACTACCCCAAGACGGTGACTGCGTGGTTCGACGCAAGCCGGATTGATAACAATATCAAGCCTGTCTGGGCGGGCGGAACTAACCTGGGCTTCGGCAACTGGAACAAGGACGCCCTGGTATTGCCCGGCCGCTTCAACCTCACCACGTCTCTCTACAAAACCTTCCAAATCTACGAGCGAGTCAATTTCCAGCTTAAGTTCGAGTCGTTCAACACGCTGAACCACACTGAGTTCAATAGCGTCAACACGACGTCAGGTGCGCTCAATGGCACGCAGGATCCTCGCAACCTGCAACTGGCCGGCAAGTTCACCTTCTAACTTCAACCTTTCAACGAGGGCGCGGCGGGCTTTGCCCGCCGCGCCTTTTTCATTGGTGCGCGCTGGCGGGTGGCCCACCCTTGAAAATTCCACAAAAGAGGGTGCCCCATCCTTCGCTTCTTTCTAGCGAAGGGTGGGTATGTCAAGCCCCGGAATGCTCGCTTCGTCCCGCAACCCGCTGAAAATACTCCGAAAATTTCGGCAAAAACATACTTGGCTCATCAAGCCTCGACAGAGGGGGTGCTAAGTGATTAACCTCCCTGTTCTTACAGCCGAATTTGCCCCACCAACCAAGAAATGCCGCCCTTGGAGAGTAGATCGCTATAAACTGCTCTCCTGGTGGGATATGGAGAGATTCTCGGCACGTAGTTTCTTCCTTATTGGCAATCTGTTGGGCATTCTTCCTGAGAACGTGAGGAAGGCCGCTCATCCAGAGCACTATCAGGTAGACGGCAACGAAAAAGTCAGCGACAAAACGAAGAACCATGTGGCTGTTTGGGTGATCGAGGTTCAGAAGCGTTGCGAAGAGATTGCTCTTGAATCGGCGGTGACACATGCCAAGCGTTTTCTCTGGCGTTTAGAGAGAAACCAGACCTATAGCGATGTCTCCCACCAAATCGACGAATTGAAGAACCGCATTTTCGATGACATGAAGCTGGAGCTATTTCTGCACGTTCCCCATGAGCACGCCAAGTTATACCAGTTAGATCATGGGTTCGGACCAGAGGTTGACGCGGCGTTCCCTTCAACTGCATACGACATTCAAGAAGCGCACACTTGCTTGGCGCTAGAACGTCCAACAGCGTCGGTGTTTCACCTGATGCGGGTCTTGGAAGTTGCTCTTGTCTCTCTCGGAAAGCTCTTCGGACTTCATCTCGATCACACGAATTGGGCACCAGCGATTGACCAGATTCAAAGCGAAATCAGAAATATGGGGAAAGACGCGGCGTGGAAGCAGTTTGCAGACTGGAAAGATAAGCAGGAATTCTATTCTCAGGCTGTCGATTACCTGCAAATCACCAAAGATGCTTGGAGGAACCACACTGCTCACACTCGCGGAAAGTTCACTCAGGAAGAAGCAAGAATCCGATTGATGAACGTGAAGCTATTCATGCAGAAGATAGCGCAGCAGGTTTCCGAATAGGGCGCTATCATAGAGCCGATGGATAAGGCTCGAACGTCCGAGGAATTCAGGCGATTCAATGCACTCGTGGGTAAGGTTATCTCGGTCCCGCCAGAGACGCTAAAGCGTCGTTTGGAAGCGGATCGAGAAACCTACAAACCACAGAAAAAGAAAAGGAAAGCCACAAAGACCCCGCCCCGTTGACTTAGGGTTTTTCCGTGGCAGAGTTGAGCTATGGAAGAACCAAAAACACTCCAACAGGCAATTCTGTACTTTGCCGATTCTGACCGCTGCATCGCGTATCTAGCGAATAGCCGCTGGCCTGATGGCGTGGCGGTGTGCCCAACCTGTGGACGCAGGGACGTGTCCTACGTTGCAAAGCGGCGCTTGTGGCAGTGCAAGAGCCGTCACCCCAAATGCCAGTTTTCCATCAAGGTCGGGACGATCTTTGAGGACAGCCCTATATCTCTGTCAAAGTGGCTGGCCGCGATGTGGATGATCGCCAACTGCAAGAACGGAATTAGTTCATGGGAGATTCACCGCGCCCTCAAAGTCACTCAGAAAACCGCATGGTTCATGCTTCACCGCATCAGGCTAGCTATGAAGGACGAACCCACAGAGAAGATCGGTTTGGCTGCGCCTGTGGAGATCGATGAATCGTTCGTCGGAGGCCGGATCAAGAACATGCATAAATCCAAGCGTCCAAAGGCTCAATCAGCCAAGGGCGGAAAGGAAAAGGCTATTGTTCTAGGGATGCTGGAGCGCGGCGGTCCAGTGCGCACCCGCGTTATTGTGGATCGCGTTAAGACCACCATCGACCCTCTGATTACCGCTCACGTAGCCGAGGGCGCTCGGATTATCACCGATGAATTTCAAGTCTATTCGCACCTTTCCACGCAGTACATTCACGACGTTATCAATCACGCCGAGGCATACGTGCGGGGTCACATCCACACGAACGGGATGGAGAATTTCTGGAGCCTATTAAAGCGCGGATTAAACGGCACGTATGTAAGCGTGGAGCCGTTTCATTTGTCCCGGTACGTGGAAGAGCAGGTATTCCGCTACAACAATCGGGCCACTACAGACAACCCACTGAACGACGCTGACCGCTTTGCGCTGGTCGTTTCGCAGATTGTCGGACGCCGGATCACCTATGCCGAATTGACGGGCAAGACCGCAGCGAGGCCATTCTAAGCGGCAGGGACGCGGCAAGCGCCGTGTATAGTAGGGGCGAACCTACGGGGAGGGTTCGCCATGTCTATGACTGAGATGCGCTGTGTTTGTCGGTTCCAATGTGGGGGTTCTGAGCACACACTTGTACTCCCGCGTCGAAGCCCATTAGGTATATTTGTCGATGAACCATGTCAACCCAAGGGTACTTGGCCGATAGACTTTTTATGCCTTCAGCACGGGCATGTGTGTCGAGTCGGTAAAGAAACGATCCATCTGGATTCTGTTCAAACTGTGGCCCCAGGTCTACATGTGGTGTCTCTGTGGGAGATTGAATACGAATGTGCCAAACAAAACTGCGGGCAGCGCCGGACCATATACACCAGATATTCCAGAGACGCAGAGCCATCAGACGTAACAAAGATCGTACTAAACGCCAGCCCGATGCTTGTCTGTAAAGAGGGACACCCCGCAGAGCTTCGCGAGGATTTGATGGATGTGAGTCGGTTGGATTAGCTTGGACGATTATTGTGGACACAATTTCCCTCCGCGACTAAACTAAAATCAGCGCGGCGAGTTGTGCGCGAGGGTTACGCTTCAATCAAATCTCAAAGAACAGGAATTCCCCGGCTAGCACCGGGGTTTTCTATTTGGACTTAGACTACCACCGTCCCGGTAGTATGACTAGTTCCGTCTCAACGCCGCGTTCTTTGAGCCGCGCCTGTACTTCCACCGCATTGGCATCTATGAAGTCAAAGGCTAGCTCTCTCTGTGTGAACAATGAGTATCCAGTGCCGGGGACTGGAACTTCTGGATTCTGGATCAGGGCTAGATTCGTCCGAAGACCGCGAATGTTCTCACCTATCCATCTTTCTGCGTTCTCGCCGCCGCGAACAATCAGTTGGCTCATAACTCCCCCTTTGCAGAGAACGCTAGCACGGATGCGTAAAGCGGGAGAGTCGGGTCTATAATCCCCATCCATGACAAACCTTTGGAATTGGCTTGCCCGCAACTTTATGTGGGTGGCGCTCTGTGTCAGTGGGCTTTTCACCGTATTTGTGTGGCTCGTCCCAAACCGCAAGGCTTTGAAAGCAGAGCGACAGGCGAAAGCAGAAAAGAATCTGGAGGCCGGAGTGCTCCGCATCCTTGGCGATGGCCGGATATGGAAGGCCGCGAATATAGCTGACGAACTAGGCGAGGATCGCGAGGCCGTGAGAGCGTGCTTAGAAAACCTCGTAGTGCGTGGGCGGATCAGGACTGGCACCGGAACGCACGACAATCCGGCCCCGGACTATTGGAGCCTAGAATGACGCCCCCTTGACTCTCTGGCCTTTGGTGCCATGATGAGCGTTTTCCTGTGGCGGGGTGCGTAATTCCAAGCGTATGATGGCCCCAAATAAAACAGCCACGGTGCCAGCCGTGGCCTGCCCGATCTTTGGGATCGAGGGTAATTCCAAAGATAGCGCAGGTGTATGCGTGATGCAAGAAGCAACTACAGAGATTGAGGTTTCCCCAATTTCGCAAGCAGCACGTCAATTGCGTCAAGCTGCGATTGCTGCACGACGTTTAGTCGAATCTTCTTCGTTTCTTCTTCATCGAATTGTTTCGCCTGAGGATGAAGCCGCATTACGGCATCATATAGAGCACTAAAGGCATCGTGAAGGTTGCTCACGTAGATCATCTGTGTTTTGACTGCCTCTAAGGTTCCGGTCAAAATTTCCCTAACATCGTCATCGCTCATGGTATTCGCCTCTTTCGTGTAGCGTGCATCATGCCCCCTTGCATCTTCTTTGCTTTGTGCCATGATGAGCGAAGTAAGTTATTACCAAAATTTCCTCCGCCAAGTTTGCATATCATTTCGCAGTTCCGGCGCATACTCAAACCATGATCGTTTCAACCACACCTGTTCCTGTTCCGCGCTCGCAAACTCAGCTCCATGGGAGGGCGAAATTAAATAAGAAAAAAATAAAAAATTTCTAGCCAGAAAAGTGATGTTAACGCCTTTGGAATCAACAAAACGACCTCAAAATCGTCAACAAATTTCGGCCAATTTTGCAGGTCGTTTACACCCAATTGGCCCATTCAGGCCCCGCAACGTCGCTCCCACGAAGCCTCTGCCTCGCCAACTTCCTTCTCGTTCCCTCGCTCCCCGTCTTCTCGTTCCCTGCCGGGGTCCCCGGCGACAGGTCTTCGTCGCTGGGGTGGCTTGGTCCCCGCAGGATTGCGCAGCGCGGAACTCGATCACCAGCTGTGACAAAATGGATATGTCTTCGTTTTCGTGAGAGGCGGTTCCAAATGTCCCGCCTGCGCGCCGGTTTCGTCATGTTCAAGTTCGCTATCTCCAGTCTTATTACGGTTTTCTGTGCAGTTGCAGCCGCGCAGGCGGCAACGCAGGGCACACATGCAAACAGCCCGAGCCTGGAGAGCCTCTACGACGCTGCCCAGCAGTCCCAGAAGGCAGGAAATCTCAATGAAGCTGCGGGGGACTACCAGGTCTTTCTGGCGGCGGCGCTGGACGAACTGGGGAACAGCCACGGCCAGATTGGCGACTACGCAAAGGCTGCAACGCTGTTCGACGAAGCGCTGGCATTGAGCCCTGACTCGGCGCCGGTGCACCGAGACTATGCGACATGGGAATTGCAGTCCGGCGATCTGAAACGCGCCGAGACGCTGGCGAGAGAGCTCTTGAGCGAGGTTTCAAGCGATCCCAAGGGACTGGCACAGGCCCACGAAATCCTGGGGCGAACGCTCCACAGGATGAATCGGGACCAGGAGGCGAGGAAGGAGCTGGAAGCCGCTGCTGGGCTCGACGCCAGCGTTCAAAACGAATACGACCTCGCAGTGGTCTGCCTGGACCTGGATGACGATGGGTGCGCGGTCAAGATTTTCGACGGGCTGGAGACGTCACTCGGGGACAGTCCCGGGCTCCATATGCAGTTCGGCCTGGCATACGGAAACTCGGACTTTACGCCGCGGGCCGTGACGGAGTTCAAGAAGGTAATCGCGGAGGACCCGCACCACCCAGGAGCGCACTATTGTGTGGCTGCCGCGCTGCTGGCCGCCGGCGAGGACGAGAAAACGTTACAGGAAGCGGAGGCGGAGCTCAAGGAGGAACTGGCGATCTCTCCCAACGATTTCCTGACCTATGCGGCGTTGGGCAAGATTGAATCGAGCTATCACCGGTATGCGGAAGCAGAAAGGTATTTGAAACGGGCCATCGTCCTGAATCCCAGGAATCCCGACGCCTATCTATACCTGGGACAAATGTACTTCGATCTGAACCGGCTGCCAGAGGCCGAAACCAATCTTCACAGCGCCATCGAACTGACGACCGACATCACGCGCAACCACTATCAAATCCAAAAGGCGCATTTCCTGCTGGGCAGAATCCTGATGCAGGAACATCATCCCGATCAAGCGCACGCGGAAATGCAGATCGCACACGACTTTGCGGATAAGGCGTTGTCAAAGGACAAAAACAAGCTCGCAGGACTGCTAGACGACAAACCTACGGGCGGGGGACAGGCGAACGCGCAGGTGGACGCAACGTCAATGACCGCGCCTTCTCCTCATGCGGCGGATCCAGTTGCCGCCGGCAAGCAGCGGGCATTTGAGAAACAACTTACGCCGGTGATTGCAGACGGCTACAACAACCTGGGCGCGATCGCGGCGACGGAGAGCAACTACACCGGCGCACTGAAATACTTCGAGCGCGCGGCAACATGGAACCCCGCGTCAGAAGGGCTGGATTACAACATGGGCCGCGCGGCGTTTATGGCATCGAAGTTCTCTGAGGCGGTCCCGCCGCTATCGCGCTATGTTCGGCTGCATCCAGGCGACTCTGGGATACGCGGTGCGCTGGCCATGAGCCAATTCATGACTCACAACTACAGCGGCTGTCTCGAGGCACTGAGAGGGGCGGGAGACAGCATCACATCGATTCCGCAGATGCAATATATCTACGCGGAATCGCTTGTCAAGACCGGCCAGGTTGCGGCGGGAAAGGCGCGACTCTTGAAGCTGGAAGCTGCTCATCCGGAGATTGCCGAGGTGCATCGCGGGCTGGGCGAGATCGCCGAGCATGAAGGCGACCGGCAAAACGCAATCAAAGAGCTGGATGAGGCAAACGGGCTGAATGGGAGCGATCCGGAGACGCACTACGATCTTGGCAAGGCCGACCTGGAAAGCGGAAGTACCGCGGCCGCCATTCTCGAGCTCGAAACGGCCGTTCGCTTGCAGCCGGATGAAGCAAGCTTTCACCGGGAACTGGCCAGCGCGTATGAGCGGGCCTTTAGAATGTCGGACGCGGAAAAAGAGCGCCACATTGCCGAGCAGATTCAAGCTGTTCGAGCGCCGAATCCGAACGGCGGAGTGGCCGCCGGAGATAAAACTACGAACCAATAAGCAATTGAAGCGCCGTCAGTGGACGGATTCAGGAGCCGGCAGGCGGAGCTTGGGACGGATGTCGCCGGCTGGAACAATTCCGCGACCCTCAAGGACCGAATAAAACTGGTCCGCAGCGAGACTGCCGATGTGATCGACCGCTCCGGAAGGCCAGTGGATCTCAACACGGTCGACCTTGGTAGCCGAACCGAGACCGAAATGCACGCGCAGGTCGTTCTGCGAAAGATAGCTTCCGCCACTATGAATCTCGGCAGTCTGCGTCATTCCACCGGCGACAATCTTGACACGGGCATTGAGAGCGAGGCGATTGCTTTTGGTTCCGGCGAGCTCGAAGCTGACCCAGTGGCGTCCCGGAACCCCATGATTTTTCAATATCATAGGGCTACCGTCGAGATTGTTGATTACCACGTCCATGTTGCCGTCGTTGAAGAGATCCGCGACAGCGAGGCCGCGTGAGACTTGCTTTTCTTCGATGGCGGGACCGGCTTCCTGGCTGGCATCGCAAAAGTTTCCGTCTCCAAGATTCATGCTGAGGGTCTTTGGCTGGCGATAACCCGGATCGGAGGGAATCATATCGACTTGCGGATAGACGTGACCGTCCGCGGTAATCAGATCGAGCCAACCATCGTTGTCGAGATCGACAAACGCTGTTCCCCATTTGACCCATGGCAGGGCTGAAACAGCAAGTCCGGAAGAAAAGGATACTTCTGTGAAGTTCCAATCGCCGTCATTGCGATACAGGTCGGGATTCTCGTTTTCGAAATTGTTGACAAAAAGCGAAGGGCGGCCCGTGTGGTTATAGTCGCCAACGGCGATTCCCATCGATGCCTGCTCGGAGCCGTCGTTGCTGAGCGCAGTTCCGGACTCGAATCCGATGTCCTCGAATTTCCCGTTGCCCAGATTGCGGTAGAGGAACTTCGGCGTGGAGTCGTTGGTGATGTAAATATCGGGGCGACCTGTGTTGTTGAAGTCGGCCCAAATGACGCCGAGGCCATAGTAGCCGCTGGGATCGTTCACACCCGCCAGTTTGGAAACGTCAGTGAAGGTTCCATCTCCGTTGTTATGGAAGAGTGCGTCGCCGGCGCCCTTCAGACCACGGGGGCCGCATTGCACGTCGACACCCCGGTATCTGCAAAAGGACGTGCTGCCAAATTGCGGCAGATCGGAGAGATTGAAGTCGACATAATTCGCGACCATCAGGTCAACGTATCCGTCGCCGTCGTAATCGCCAAAGGCCGCACCGGCGGACCAGCGGCCATCGCGCACGCCTGCCTTTGCAGTCACGTCAGTAAACGTACCGTCACCATTGTTGTGGTAGAGGATGTTGCCGCCGAGGCAAGTGATGTACAGATCGGGCCAGCCATCGTTGTCGTAATCGCCGACCGCGCCGCCCATCTCCAGACAAGGTTTGGTCAAACCCGATTTTGCCGTTACATCAGTAAACGTGCCGTCGTGATTGTTGTGGTAGAGAGCGCCTAAACTTGTTTGCCCTTTCAGGGCCATATCGATGGTCGGCGCATTCGTGAAGTAAATGTCGGGCCAGCCGTCGCGATCATAGTCGAAGATGATCACGCCGCCGGTCATGGACTCGAAGATGTACTTCTTCTCCTTGGAGGATGTGTGGGTGAAGGTGATCCCGGATTTGGCAGTTACGTCTTCCAATTGCGGTATCGGCCGATTTGTGCATTTTGGGGATTTGACCCCGGGCGGAAGCGGTCCAGTCAGCGGATGGCCCATTCCCTGAGGATGAATCTGACAAACCGCCACGAAGGGAAGGGCCAGGAACACCGCCAGGGTCCTTAACGAAGACTGAGCCGTCATCCCTAAATTTTACCCGACAGGTTTCCTGCCACCGCGGCTCGAATGGAAGAGATGAGGAACCTCGGATGCGCGACGAATCGTTTGAGGACTGGCGGACTCCGGTCGATGGACATAATGTCGTCCCGCGAGAAATGGCATGACTTAATCAATCGAGCCCGCATGGATGCGCTATACTCCATGGGCAGTGTGAATCAGGAGGAAGACGATGCGTTTGCAGGCGATGGCTCGAGTTCTAGCGGGCGCGACGATCATGGCCGCGCTGGGAGCGTCAGGCTGGTTAGCGGCACAGCCGGGCGCGAATACCTTGCTGAAGCCGGCTGACCTTGAAAAGCTGTTTCCGGCAACTGTGTATTACTGCGGGCAGAGCGCGCCCGTGCAAATACGCAACTCAGGCGGCGTGAAGTTTGGCGACGGGCACTACATACTGGCCAGCCTGGTTGATACCAGCGGCTACTCGTCGGGAGTGGCGGCGAAATACCAGGGCTATTTGATTGCAGAGGTGCCGATCAAGATCGGTGGCAAACATCTCCCTGCGGGCGCGTATGGCTTTGGCTTTGTTGCGGGCGATAAAGTGGTGATCTCGGATTTGGGCGGCAACGACGTGCTCACAGCCCAAACGACGAAAGACACAGCGTTGACGCGGCCGAGGCCCCTTGAAGTGATGGACGACCCTGCCGGAGGCTTTCGCCTCTATGTAGGCCGCGCCTACTTGCATTTTGATCGGTAGTGCGAATGGCTGCGGGATTCAGCCGGCACAATTTTCGCGCCAGAAGCCATTTGCGAAATGTGGCGCGCAGTGCGCTGCTCCCGGGAATCATCTGGTACGTGGGCGCTGTCCTGCTTATGGGCGGGGCGAGTGCGGCGGCAGCGCTTGAACCCTCCACATCGCTTGCCAACTACGGCCGGCAGGCCTGGGCCATGGAGAATGGCCTTCCGCAGAATACTGTTCAGGCGCTGGCACAGACACAAGATGGTTTTCTCTGGCTGGGCACAGAGACGGGCCTGGTGCGCTTTGACGGCGTTGAATTCCAGACCTACGACCGCAATTCCAGTCCGGCCCTGCCAGGCAACGATATTCGCTGTTTGCTCGCGACAGGGGACGGGGCGCTGTGGATTGGGACGAACGCAGGGCTGGCGAGGTGGAAGGACGGAGCGGTAAAGACGTTTGCGACGCGTGACGGCCTGCCGGGAGACGGCATCCTTAGCCTGAGTGAAGGCAACAACGGGAAAGTCCGGGTATGGACCGAGCAAGGCCCGGCAGAGATGTCCGGAGACCGTTTCCAGCCCGTGACGATTGCGGACGCATTTCCACGCACCGCGCTGCCTTCGCCGGGAGAGTATCCCGGTGCGGTCCTATTCCAAGCGGAGATGCCAAACGGGACTTTTGTAGACGGCAACAGAAGCGCCGTGGGATCTGTTCGGCTCAAAGCAGCCCCGGCAGAAGCCTCGATCTACTTGAAGGTGGGCAGGGAACTTCCGGGCGGGCGAATTCAGGCAGTATTCGCGGACCGGGAGGGGGCGCTCTGGATTGGCACCAATGGCGGGCTGGTGCGATGGGTAAAGGGCAAGGTGGAGCGCTTCCCGGTCACCGATCCGCTGGCCACGGCGTCGATTCTGGCACTGATGGAAGACCACGAGGGCAACCTCTGGGTGGGGACAGAAACCGGCGGGCTGGACATCCTGCGCGACCAGCGGTTCCACACGCTGGCCACCCGCGAGGGGCTTTCGTCGGACCGCATCACTTCCGTTGTAGAAGGCGGCGGCGGAACCCTGTGGGTGGGCACGCGAGAAGACGGATTGAATGCATTGCGCCGGGACGAGAGTGCGGAAGGATGGCGCGTTGCACAGACCCTCACAGTGAAAGAAGGGCTCGCGAGTAATGTGATTCTTTCGCTGGCCGCCGCGCCAAATGGCGATTTGTGGGTCGGCACTCCCGACGGCCTGAACCGGGTTCGCGGGAGCCGGGTGGACACATTCACCTTTGCCGATGGGCTGCCCGACGACTTTATTCGCTCGCTCCTGATTGACGAAGACGGATCGCTGTGGATCGGCACCAGGCGCGGCCTGACGCACTGGGAGCTGGGGAAAGGCACCCCAGGCAAGGCGGGCTCCGGGGCTGGGATGGAGACCTACACGAAGGCAAATGGGCTGGGTAGCGACCTGGTGGGTGCGATGGCCCGGGATGCCAAGGGCGACTTGTGGGTGGCGACTTTGGCGGGACTGTCGCGGCTGCGCGGTGGCACAATCTCAAACTTCACCACAGCAGACGGCCTTTCGAGCAATGTGGTGACCGCGCTGCTTCCCAGGGCCGACGGGACACTGCTGATCGGAACGCAGGACCACGGCGGGGACGTGTGGGATGGAAGCAAATTTCAGGCGCCGATGCACAACGGCCTTGAACAGACGACAATCCACGCGATCCTCGACGACGGCAAAGGGCATTTGTGGTTTGCGACAGGCAACGGCATCGCGCGCTGTGATTGCAATGAGATGGGCGGTGCAGGCGCGGCGGGGAGTTGCTCGAACTGGATCGAGTTTGGGACGGCGGACGGACTGCACAGCCGCGAGACGGCAACCAACAGCCATCCGACAGCGTGGCGGTCGGGTGATGGAAAACTGTGGTTCGCAACGCTGAAGGGATTAGTGGAAGTGGATCCTGCCCACTTTCCGGTGAACAAGCTGCCACCGCCCGTCGCGCTGGAGCGACTCAACGTGGACGATGTGACGCAATCTGCGGCCAGCCAGGGACCTTTCCTGAAGGTTGGGGCCGGGCATGTTCACTTCGAGTTCGACTATGCGGGGTTGAGTTATGTGGCGCCGCAGAAGGTCCGCTACCGCTATATGCTTGAGGGCTTCGACCACGCCTGGACCGAGGCCGGAACCCGCCGCGCCGCCTATTACACCAATATTCCGCCAGGCCGGTATACCTTCCGCGTGCAAGCGGCAAACAATGACGGGGTCTGGAATACAAATGGCGCGGCGCTCGGCTTTGAGCTGCGACCGCACTTCTATCAGACCCTCTGGTTTTATGCGTTATTGCTGGCGGCTTTGGCGGGAATGGTCTTGTTGCTGCTCAAGAGGAGACTGTATGTGGCCGAGCGCGAGTTCAAGGCGGTGCTGGGTGAGCGCAGCCGGATTGCGCGCGAGATTCACGACACGCTGGCCCAGGGGTATGTTGGGGTTTCGGTGCAACTGGAGGTTCTTTCGGAATTGTTGCGCCAGCGCAAGACTGAAGACGCGGCCAAACAACTTGACCAGACGCGAGAGTATGTACGGCATGGGCTGGCCGACGCGCGACAATCCATCTGGGCTCTGCGAACGCAGGATGCGAACGAAACCACGCTTCCAGTGAAACTGCGGCGCATGGCGGAAGGGGCGGGTGGTGAGGGGCTGACAGCTCAATTCAGCGTTTTTGGCGCGTACCGTCCGCTGCCGGCGGAGACGGAACGCGAAGTGGTGCTCGTCGCTCAGGAAGCGATTCATAATGTGAAGAAGCACGCCGGCGCGAGCGAACTCTCGGTTCAGTTGGAATACAGGCCGGAGACGGTTGCGCTGGAGGTGAGGGATGATGGACGGGGAGGCGCTCAAGAGCGGCTGGCCGAGTCAACACCAGGGCACGTTGGGCCAGGGCACTTTGGCCTGACCGGAATGCGAGAACGCGCTGCGGCCATCGGTGGGAAACTGGATGTAATGAGTGCGCCGGACGCAGGGACTACGATACGGTTGAGCGTGCCGGCGCGCGGAGATGTGCGCGACCAGACGGGAGTACAACAGTGACGACTGAAAAGATCCGTGTGCTTGTGGTTGAAGATCACAACGTGGTTCGCCAGGGGTTGGTGGCACTGCTCAACGTGGCAGGTGATCTGGAAGTCGTGGGGGAGGCCGCGGATGGCGTGGAAGCTATCACACAGTTTCGCAAGCACCGGCCGGATATCACGCTCATTGACCTGCGTTTGCCGAGAATGAGCGGCGTGGACACGATCGAGCGCATCCGCATGGAGACGCCCCAGGCGCGGTTCATCGTGCTGACCACTTACGACGGCGATGAGGATATCTACCGCGCGCTGAAGGCAGGAGCGCGGGCGTACCTGCTGAAGGGAATGACGAGCGAGGATCTCATCAGCACGATTCGAACCGTGCACGCAGGGAAGTCGTATATTCCGCCCGCGATTGCAGAAAGATTGGCGGAGCGGATGGGCGCGCAGGATCTGACTCCGCGTGAGTTCGATGTGCTGGAGCAGATTGTGCACGGCAAAAGCAACCGGGAAATTGCGGCCGAGCTGGAAGTTTCAGAGGCGACAGTGAAGACGCACATCAACAGCCTGTTGGGGAAACTGGGCGTGACAGACCGGACACAGGCGGCAACCGCCGCGATTCAGCGAGGCATCGTTCCATTGGAATCGCTGAGAAAGCCGAAACCATAAATATGAGAATCATGAGGCGCACGATTTATTTTGGGGTTTTCGTCTCGTTGTTGGCGCTGCAAGTGGCGGCGCAAAGATCGACGTGGCGGCAGGCAACGGCGGCTGAACTGGCGTCGGTACTGCCTTCGAGGGCACCGGTGGAGAATGAACGCATCGAGACGGAGATGCGTACTGCATCGGGCATTGTGGATGCCCGAGGCCGGTTCATTGCGGGCGTGGTACTGATTACCGCAGGCTATTCGGCAGAGGGCAAGTATTCGCACTACCTGATCGTGCAGGCGCCTGTAGAGATTGGCGGAATCCGGCTGAAGCCGGGCGAATATGCCTTTGGATGGAGCCGCGAAAACGGCGGAGATATGTTGAGCGTCCACTTCAACCGTGCTGCGACGGGCGCGCTGGTGGGGACGACAGACGCTCACAGGATTGCGGGCTCGAGCCGCGTGGAGAGCCTGCGCATCTGGCCACCGGGCGAAAAGGCACTCATCCAGATCGGACGGTTTGGGATCCCTTACAAGCCAGGCGATGAATAGCAACGTGCCGGAGTTCAGCCGGGAAGGGCAATGGCACGACGAGCAGTGCGTTGCGCGCTTTGCAGGAGCTTAAGCAGGTTGAGCTCAAAGGCGCCCTCCACCATTTGGCCGATATTGACCTCGATCCCGCCCAGTATACTTGCAGCGATGTCTGAGCGATGCCGCGCTTCCCTCTTCTTCATCCTGCTGCTTGGCGGAGTTGTTTCGGCTGCTTCCGCACAAGTCACGGACCCCGGTGCTCTACCCCCAGGGCAACAAGCCCAAACAACCCAGAATGCCGCCCCGGCGCCGTCAACTGGCGGCGAGGCAACCGGGCCCCCGCGGCCAGCCCAATTTGACGAGCAGCACCGGCCGATCACGGCCGGGGGCTTTGTGAAGAGCGGGCCGGTGGTGTTCGAGGACGACTCAGACAAAGCCGGACTGACCCGTTGGACCCACAAGATGGGGACCAAGGAGAAGAAGTACATCATCGAGACCAACGGATCGGGCATCGGCTTGATCGACTATGACAACGATGGTTGGCTCGACATCTATGTTGTGAACGGCTCAACATTTGACGCTCTGGATGGGAAGGAGACACCGCCCCACGCGGCATTGTTCCATAACAACCACGACGGGACTTTCACGGACGTGGCGGCAAAGGCCGGGGTGACCAACGATCGGTGGGGCATTGGCGTAGCCATCGCCGACTACGACAACGACGGCTGGCCGGATATCTATGTGACCAACTGGGGCAAGAACCGGCTGTATCACAACAATCACGATGGAACATTTACTGACGTTGCGGAAAAAGCAGGCGTGCAGTTGGGGAATTGGTCGACCGGCGCGACGTGGGGCGACTATGACGGCGACGGCCTGCTGGACCTGTTTGTGCCGGGATATGTCCATTTCGACCGCAACAATCTGCCGTCGGGCGGTGTGAACGGTGTTGCGGACACGTTTTGCACGTTCCGCGGCGTGCAAGTGAACTGCGGGCCGAGGGGGTTGAAGGGCGAGCCGGATCATCTGTTCCACAACAACGGCGATGGAACCTTCACCGACGTGAGCGAAAAAGCGGGCGTGGCCGACAATCCCGGTTACTACGGGCTGAGCTCGCTGTTTGTCGACATCAATAATGACGGCAAGGTGGATCTGCTGGTGGCCGACGATTCAACGCCCAACTATCTTTACATCAACAAGGGGGACGGGACGTTTGAGGATGACAGCTACTCGTCGGGCTACGCGCTGAACGAAGGCGGGCGAGAGACAGCGTCAATGGGCATCGCGGCGGGGGACTTTGAAAATAACGGCATGGTGGACATCTTCAACACGACTTTCTCCGACGATTACAAGGTGCTCTACCGCAACGAAGGCGACGCGAATTTGACGGATATCAGCTACCAGATGGGCATTGCGGAAATCTCGGTCCCGTTTCTCGGTTGGGGCGATGCGTTCCTGGACTACGACAACGATGGTTGGAAGGACCTGATGATGGCCGACGGGCACGTCTATCCGCAGGTGGACAAGGAGCCGTGGGGCACAAGCTGGGCGCAGCGGCCCATGCTCTTCCATAACATCGGAGGTAAGAAGTTCGAAGCCGTGCCGCCGGTCGAAGGATCGGGCCTTGCGGATGTAATTTCCGGGCGCGGGATGGCCGTAGGCGACCTTTTTAATGACGGAAAGCTGGACGTCGTAATCAATGTGATGGACGGCCACCCGGTGCTGCTGCGCAACGTGAGCCCGGATCATAATCATTGGCTGGAGTTGAAGTTGGTGGGCGGGCCGAAGAGCCCACGCGATGCGGTTGGGGCCACGGTGTATTTGACCGCAAACGGCATGAGGCAGCGCGAAGACGTGCTCAGTGGCGGAAGCTACGCCTCAACCAGCGACCCAAGGCCACACTTCGGACTGGGGCAAGCGACAAAGATCGACGACATCGAGGTGCATTGGCCCAGCGGCAAGTTGGAACACTTCAGCGTGCCGGGAGTGGATCGCATCGTAACGATTACAGAAGGGACGGGCAGGTAATCGCCTTCAACCCGCCCCGAAGCAACTGATACTAGAACTGGACCCGTGCGCTCAACTGAATCTCGCGCCCTGGCGTCGTGCTCTCGGTAATGCTCCCGAAATTTGAGGTGTTCACAAAGCGATTGGGCGTGCCAAGGTTGGTGTGATTCAGCGCGTTGAAGAACTCAGCACGCGCTTCGAACCGCGTCTTCTCATTGAGATTGAAGTCGCGCACCACTCCCACGTCCATTGTCTCCAGGCCAGGTCCATAAACGGAGTTGCGGCTAGCATTGCCGAAAGTGTAAGCAGGCGGCGCGGCAAAAGCTGCAGGATTGAACCACGTAGTGGAATTCCGTGTGCCCGCGGAGAAGATCTTCGCTCCGGTCAGGTTGGCGCGTATCGGGTTCTCGCCCACGACGGTTCCGGCATTGGCGGTGTCGCCAAATACCGAGATTGTGAAGGGAAAGCCGGTTTGTGCCTGAAACTCCATTGAACCACGCCAATCACGGGTCAGGGTTCGCGAGAGATTCGTTCGATTCCAGGATGGCGGGTTGTACACCGCGCTCAGGGCAAATCGGTGGCGAACATCGCAGCCCGGCCCTCTTTCCGCATTCAGATCGTTATCATTCTGCGGAATGGCTGCCTCAAACATCGGCGAACGGAAGTCCGGAGCGTTCTCGAGCGCCTTGGCAAAGGTGTAATTCGCCAGCAAGCTCAAGCCGCGCGCATAACGGCGACGGACGTTTACGTAACCGGCATCGTACCAGCTCTGCGACGTATTCTCGAGCAGATTGATGGTGCTCACGGGGAACGTGGTGCTGCTGACCGTGACAGTGGAAGGAAATGTCGAGTTTGCGACAAAGCTGATTCTTGGAAACGGACGCCGTGGTTGGATCAGGCCCGCACCCGGAAGCGCATTGTTGATCAGGTGAGAACGCTGCAAGTGGAATCCGCCTGCGCCCAAATAGCCAAGCTCAACCGTATTCTGACTACCAAGCTGTTTTTCAAGCGAGACGCTCCATTGCTGGACGTACTGCGGCGGAGCATGCGACTGCAGCGCGGTAAAGCTGACCACCGTTGTACCTAACACCGGCTGCGCGGGGAAGTTCAAATTCAAAGGAGGGTTACTGGGGATATAGGGATCGCTCTGTGAAGTTTCGGGGAAGACATAGGGCACATTGTGGCGTTGATTGCACCATGTATTCATATCGACCGGTGTGTAGAAGATGCCGTAAGCAATATGAGCCACAAGGCCGATGTGCGGAAAGCTCTGCGCCAGTCCGAGCCGCGGAGCAAATCGAGCCAGGTTTGGGTACATCAGCCCGCGAGGATAGCCGTTCTGGCCTCCGATAAAGACCTGTGGCGTACCGCTGCTCAAGTCGAGGTTGCTGTTGGTATAGCGAATATCGACCAGAGGACTCATGAATTCGTAGCGCAGGCCATAGCTGAGCGTCGTGGTGGATGTTAGCCGCCAGGCATCCTGCGCGAACCCGTCGGCATACCATTGGCGAAGATTCATCTGCGGTATACCAGCTTGCCCCTGACGCGCGGCGGGCATTCCTAATAGAAAGCTGGCCAGCGCCGATCCGTCATTGTCGTTCAGAGCATATTGGGTGGTGTAGCCATTCGTGAATTGGTAGTAGCCGCGATTCTGGAAGAAACCCCACATGGGCCAGATGAACTTCTGATACGCCGCCCCGAATTTGGCGCTGTGGCGGCCGATTTGCCAGCTTAGAGAGTCCCGGCCTTCGACAACGGTATCCCAGGCCTTCATCGGCGTGGCCAGATAGTTGTCCCCTAATGGTGAATACCCCTGGACCGTGAAGTAGGGCGCACCCCATGCTGCCGGGCCGCCAAAGCCGGTTCCAGAAATCCCCAACTGGTCCACAATGTCGTTCTTGTTCGCACTCTCGGTTGTATGCGACATGGCGAGGCGGGACATGGCCAGCGAAGCAATGTTGACCATGTGGTCTGAGATCACGCGGGTCCAGGCCATGGTCGCTTGCTGAGCGAGGTTTTCGTGAAACATGCCGAACCCCGGCAATCCCTCAGGCATAAAGCCGTATTCGCTGCCGGCCGAGTACCGGACAAAGGCCGTGTCGCCATTAGCGAAGATATGATCCAACCGCAATGTTCCCTGGTCGTCAGTCATGCGCTCTTTGCGCGCATCGAGATAATTATTGGCATCGTTGCCCGCGCCGACCACCGTCGGCTGGCCCATCATGGTCATACTGCCCATGTTCATCGTGTTGGGCTGTGGCGTGTATTGGTTCAGCATGATGGAAGCCGCGTTGCTGATCCGATTCGGAGGTATCACGTTCAGTTTGCCCTGGTAGGAAAACTGTTGGCGAATGTACTGCGGGTTCGACGGGCTCGCCGGCTGGGCCGGATTGAAACTCGGATTTGGAGCAGTGGTGTTGGGGTCGTAGATGTTTACGCCGCTCTGGCTGAAATCTCCGGTATCCTCGGCCTCAGTTGGAACCGTGTCCACTCATGACCATGTTCTCAACGAGTCGCAGGCCCTCGTAGTTCGTAAAGAAGAACGTTTTGCCTGCGCGCGGGATGGGACCGCCAAGCGAAGCCCCAAAATTATTCTGTACCAGGAAATTCATGCCATTCATTTCGTTGAACGACTGCGCATCCATCGCTCCATTGCGCAGAAACTCGTAGGCCGTGCCATGGAAGTGGCTCGATCCTGAGCGGGTGACGATATTGATTTGTCCGCCTCCCGCTCCTCCCATCTCCGCCGAATAGCTGCCAGTTTCCACTTGAAACTCCTCCACGGCATCGGGGGAGGCGCTGAAGTTCTGTGTGCTGAAGGTGGGGTCGGTATTGGTGGCGCCGTCCAGCAAAAAGTAGTTGCCATTGGGGCGGCTGCCGCCAATGCTCACCGCCGAGCGCTGGCCGGGCCTCCAATAGAGGGCGTTCATGTCTCCGGTTGCGGCTCCGTGGCTGATATGCGCTCCGGGCACCGTGAGCACCAGGTCGATCAACATGCGCCCGTTCAGCGGCAGCGATTCGACCGAATGTTGATCCACAACCTCGCCCACGCTGGCATCCTGCGTTTTGAGCAATTCGCCAGATGCGTCGACCTTGACCGTTTCGGCAATCGCGCCCACCTCCAACTGGATGTCGAGTGTCGCCTGCTGGCCCACTTCCAGGATCAACGTCTGTGTCGCCTGCTTGAATCCAGCGTGCTCCACGGTGAGCGTGTACGCGCCCGGTTCCAGGGCCGCTATTTCGTAAAGGCCGGCCTCGTTGGACGTAACGTCGCGCTTGGCGCCGGTTTCACGAGTCAAGATTTGGATCTGCGCCCCAGTGATTGGGTGGTGTTGGGGGTCAAGTATCGATCCACGCACGACGGCGTAATTGCTCTGGGCTTGCAAGGCAGCGGCACCGGCAAAGATGCAGGCGAGAATGATGGGAAGTTTTCCGGTCACTGGCACTCCTCCGGTGCGCGGTCCCCTATTGGGCGCGCATGTCATTGTGGTGAATGAAGATCGTCCGCGCATGAAGCTGCTTCTTCCATGCGCGCCTTTTTCGATTCAGGTTTGAACAAGCCAGCAAGATGCGATTGAGAACCGCCAAAAGAATGATCGAGTCCCAAAGACAGCCTCCCGAGAGGGGACCAAGAAGACCGCTGGACTTGATGAACACCATCCTCATTGCCTGAATGTATCTTTGTCTTCGCTAGATTTGTGGATGGTTCCCTCATCCAAAAGGTTGAGAAACATCGGCCTTGGGCCCATGCCGACAAATGAGCAAGCAATTGCAGCGATAGGGCGACTTCAAGTGGCCGAAGACCCCGCATAACCGCACTCAACGGGAGCGCAGTCGATGTCCATTCGAACCGAATCTACAACCTTCGATGGAGACTTTTCCGCGACCAAGGTCGGATACGAGCAGCCCGCCGGGCCAATAGGATGGTAGATGCGATGCTTCCCCGGATTTCTGACAGGCGAATCTTGCGTGTTTTAAGCAGTCTGCTGCTCATGGGCGCTCTTGCTTGCGCATTTATGGTGTGGCGAACAAAATCTGCCCGGGCGGAAGATGATGCGTTAGCGCAGAGGGCTCTTTACTCGCAGAGCGTCGCCGAAAAATATCGAATGCCATTTGGGGCGGACCAACCGTACCTGCCTTCCAACGCAACGACTGACACCGGGCAATTCATGGATCCGAAGAGCTTTCCCACCGCCAAGTACTGCAGCCATTGCCATCAGCAGGCCTACGCGGAGTGGCGGCAGACCGTGCATGCCAATTCCTTCCGCAACCCCTGGTACGTGAAGAACGTGAACCTTCTCACGAGCGAGCGTGGGATTGAATACACGCGCCACTGCGAAGGCTGTCATAACCCAATCGCCCTGGTTTCAGGCGCGCTAACCAAGGGGTCTCCCATCGACCGCCATTTCGACAACGATGCCATTACCTGCTCGGTTTGCCATGCCATTCAGAAGGTCAACACGAGGGGCACGGGAAGCTATGTGATGGGCGTGCCGGCGGTGCTGGTGGATGACAACGGAAAGCCGACTTATGGCGAGGTCCCCGACAAGGAGATCCTGGCACACCTCGATTGGCATTCCAGAGCGGAGATGAAGGACTTTTACCGCACCAGCGAGTTCTGTTCCGTGTGCCACAAAGCGGCCGTTCCCAAAGAGTTGAATCACTACAAATGGCAGCGAGCCATCTTCCTTTACGACGAATGGCAACAGGCATCTTTTTCAAAGGAATCTCCGCTACCGTTTTATGTGAAAGACAAAGTGTCAACGTGCCAGACCTGTCACATGCCGGAGGAAAGCCTGACGTTGCCAGACTATGGCGCCGAGGAAGGGAAGATTGCATCCCATCGCTGGTTGGGCGCGAACACGTTGCTCTACAAGTACTACGGCTACGATGAGCAACTCAAAAAGACCATCGCCTTTCTGCGCAACGATGCGCTGAACGTAGACATCTTCAGCATCGAGCGCAACGGGGGCAAGCTGATCGCGCCGCTAGGGAACGAGCCCTTCGACATCGCCGCGGGAGATGTTCTGACTGTTTCCGTAGTGATCCAAAACAAAGGAATCGGGCACACGCTGGTTCCGGAGCAGCGCGATTTTTACGAATGCTGGGTAGAGTTCGAGGCCAAAGATGCAGGTGGGAAGACACTCATGGATTCCGGAGCGCTGGCGCCGGACGGCACGCTCGATCCCACCGCACACAGCTTTACCAATCGGCTGGTGAACGTTCGCGGCACGCTGAACGACCTGCATCAGGTCTGGGATACGCGGGTCATCCCATATAACAACACCATTGCGTCGGGCCGTTCGCAAATCGTACGCTATCAATTCAAGGTTCCCGAGAACGCTCCCGGGCCAATTACCGTTACCGCCAAGGTGAATTACCGCCGCTTCAATCAGCACTTCATCAACTGGGTGATGAGCAAACACTACGACATGCCAATTGTCGAGATGGCCGCGCGCACGCGGACGCTGATTCTGGGGCCTAATCCAGCCGCGCCGCCCGATCGGGAAGACAATCCGGAGTGGATGAGGTGGAATAACTACGGGATCGGATTGCTCGACGCGCAACAGTACGAACAAAGCGCGCAGGCCTTTGAGCACGTTGCACAACTCCGCCCCGATTACCCAGATGCTTACACCAATATCGCCATTGCCGAATTTTCCTGGCAACGCTATGACGATTCGCGTGCCAACCTGGAAAAGACGCTCAAGCTAGCTCCGCACAACGCGCGCGCTCTCTACTACCTTGCCCTTGTGGAGCGAATTCAGGGCCATCCTGACGCTGCGATCGCCGATTTACTCGAAGTCATCACCCAGTTCCCACGATCCCGCGATGCGCATCGCGAACTGGGATTCTCGTTCTACCAGCAGCACAAGTATCAGGAGGCGAGAGCCGAGTATGAAACCGTGCAATCGATCGATCCGGACGACCTGGCCGCGCATTACATACTTTCCATTGTTTATCGCCGGCTGGGGATGAAAGAGGATGCAGCACGCGAGGCCGCGGAATTTGCCGATCAAAAGGACGATCCGACGGCCAACGTTTATGCGCTGGAGTATCTCCGCGAGCATCCTGAAGTTACTTCGGAAAGCGTTCCCTGGCATATTCACAGCAGCGTGATCCGAGATAACAGCGCGCAAAACGGCAGATCAGGGCAATGAGGCTGCGAATCGCAATTGGAATTTTCGCTCTGGCTTTTTCGTCCATCGCGCTCGCGTCGTCTCGAATCCAGCGTGTACGCGGCGCCGCGATCTTTAGCGAAAGTGGATGCCAGCACTGTCACACGATCGGCGGTGTTGGCGGGCACAAAGGACCTGATCTATCTAACGTAGGGCGCAGGAGATCGAAGGCCGCAATGCGCCAGCAGATCGTATACGGCAGCAAAGTAATGCCGGCCTTCAAAGACGATCTTGAGCCGGACGAGCTTAACGATCTCATCGCCTACTTGCGATCGTGCCGCGAGAAGCCGGCAAAACAACCGCGGGCCGCCAACTCAAACTAGCTGGCGGGCAGTCCCTTTCAGTCACGCCACGCACGCAATCGCTTTGCGCAACGCGTCGGCTACCTCCTGCTGCTGGTCGGCTGTGATGTGGTTAAAGAACGGCAGCGCTAGCGTGCGGCGAGCAATGGATTCGGTAAGTGGAAGTTGGGGCGTGACGTGGCCGAAGCTGGAACGCCATGCTGGCTGCAAGTGGATGGGCGCGAAATAGCGGCCGGTGGCAATGCCGCATTCGGCGAGCGCGGCCTGCACTCGAGTGCGGTCGACCGCTGCAGGCAAGCGAACCACGTAGACAAACCAACTCAGCTCGCGGCCTGAAAGAGAGAGCGGAGGGCGCTCAAGGCCGGGAAGGCCGGCGAGAAGCGCGTCATAGCGTTCAGCAGCCTGCCGGCGCAGGAGAAGAATCTCATCGATCCGCCTTAATTGCACGCGGCCGAGAGAGCAGGCCAGTTCCGACAGCCTGTAGTTGTAGCCCGGCTCGACGTGGTCGAGCCAATCGGCATTTGGGTCACGTCCTTGATTCCGGAGCCGATGCAGGCGTGCCGCGAGGGCTGGATCGCGGGTCAAGACTGCGCCGCCTTCGCCGGTCGTTATCTGCTTATTTGGGTAGAAACCAAAGACGGCGAGATCGCCGAAGCTGCCGACAAGATGCCCGAGGAAACGCGCGCCGATGGCCTCCGATGCGTCCTCGATGACAACCAGGCGGTGACGCGCGGCAAGGTCTTTGAGGGCATCCATCTGAGCAGGAACGCCGAAGGTGTGGACGACCAGGACAGCCCGCGTGCGGGGAGATATGGCTTGCTCGACCGCGACAGGATCGAGATTGAGCGTGACGGGATCAATCTCGACGAGAACCGGCGTTGCGCGAACCTGCAGCACGGTATTGATCAGGGCGACAAATGAAAAGGAGGGAAGAATGATTTCGTCGCCTTCGCCAAGCCCGAGTGCAAGCAACGCCAAATGCAAGCCCGCGGTGCCTGAGCTGACAGCCAACGCATGATCGACGTGATGATAGGCAGCGAATTCCGATTCGAAGGCGGCGAGTTCGGGCCCCTGGCTGAGATTCGGTGTGCGAAGGACGCGACTCACGGCGGAGATCTCCGCCTCGGTGATGTCGGGCGCGGAGAGGGGAATGCGCGCGATCATGGGCGGTCCACTTGCACCGATTCAGCATCCGAAGGAAGCGGTACCGGCTCCTTGATGAGAAGGCGCTCGAGTGGAACGGACGCCAACACGCGGGCGATGGTCTGTGCGGCTGTGCCGTCGCCGTACGGATTGGAAATGCCGGCAATGCTTTTGCGGAATGCGGAGCTGAGGGCGCGATCGAGTGCAGCGCGAATGGCGCATGATTCAGCGGGCACATCGATCACATTGCGCGCCCGCTCCCGGCCCTGCTGGCGGATTCCGACGTTCACGACAGGGAGAGCAAAAGATGCCGCTTCCATGATGCCGCTCGATGAGTTGCCAATCAGTACATCCGACTGACCAAGGAGGCTCCAGTAGGTGGTTGAATCGAGGTTAACGAATAAGTGCGTGGAGGGGCGTGTCGCAGCGAGCGCCCTGGTCCGCTCAATGAGCGCCATGCCACCGGCATCGGCGTTGGGGTAAACGAAGATGATTTGACCTGGCGCCTGAACCAGAGCGGCGAAAAATGCGTCAGCTTCAGCATTGGTGTCGGACAAGATGGTGACGGGATGCCATGCCGCAACGATCGTAGGCCGCGCGAGCGACAGCTGCAGACGTGCTTCGAGCGCCGCACGATCCAGGAGCCTGGAGCGGCGCAGGTGATCGAGCGATGGAGCTCCCGCGCGATGCACACGCCAAGGCTCTTCGCCCATCGCAATGACACGCCGACGCGCAATCTCAGTTGAGGTGAAATGGATGTGGGCGAGCTTGGTGAGAGCGTTGCGCACAGCGTCGTCGATGGCACCCTGGCTCACCTCGCCGCCTTCGATGTGAGCAATTGGGATGCGCAGGGCCAGAGCCACGGCAGCTGGGGCGAGCATCTCATAGCGGTCGGCGATCAGCAAAAGCAAATCTGGCCGCCATGCGGTGAGAGCGTCGGCCAGGCCGAGAATTGCCAAGCCGATGGTTTTGGCCATTCCGGTATCCGTGTCGGAGCTGAGCAAGCATTCGATGCGCCCCTGAATGGGGAAGCCGTCGCGCTCGATCTCCTGGAGGGTGTTTCCGAACTGAGGGGAAAGATGCGGGCCGAGTGCGAAGACGCCCAGTTCGATCTCGGGACGGAGGACGAGCTCCCGCAGGGGCCAATAGAGATGACTGTAGTCGGCGCGCGAGGTAGAGACGACACCAATGCGGCGCCGCACGACGGACGAGCGAGGCTGCGCGGATATGCCGGGCCCATCGAATGAACTTTTGAACGCAATCACAGAAGAAGTATAAATTGAAAGCGAATCGACGCAGGCCGCACAGCCTGCTGGAGGTTCTGCCGATGGGCCGCACACTCGCGTACACTGGATGGTTCCGATCAAAGGGAGAGCCACATCCGTGCTGGTAGGTACGACTCGAAGAGCCGGGTTCAAAGCGATCGCGTTGCTCGCCTGCGCGTCTGCATTTTGCAGCGCGCAGAAACCTCATGACGCAGCAGCAATCCGGCTGAACAATCGTGGCGTGGCTCAGATGGGCCAGCAGTTTACCGAGCGTGCTGCGGCGAGCTTTGCCGAGGCGTTTAAGAGGGATCCCGGCATGGCTCAGGCTGCGGTGAACGAAGGCATAGCGCTGCTGACACTGCAGAAACTTGAAGAGGCGAAAGAGTGGTTTCGAAAGGCGATCGCGATTGACCCGAAAAGCGCACAGGCCTGGTATAACCTGGGGCTCGCGCAACATGCGGGAAATGAGCTGACAGACGCGCTAGCCAGTTTCCAGGAGGCTGCAAAGCTCGATCCCCAAGACGCAGACTCGTGGTATTTCGAGGGCGCGTGTTACCAGGAGTTGAAGCAATTCGACAAGGCGATTGTGATTTTCGAGAAGACCCTGGGGATCAATCCGCTTCACGCCTCGGCTGAGTTCGGCTTGGCGCGATCGCTACAGCGGACAGGTCACATCGCAGAGGCGAGGGGAGACTTTGCGCGCTTTCAGCATTTGACAAATACGAAGATTTCTTCGGCGCTGGGGCTCTCATACGGAGAGCAAGGCCACTACTCGACGGTGACAGCGATCGAAGAACCGGAGACGGCCGAGCGGGCCATGATTCCGGTGAAGCTTGCGGCTCAGCCGATGATCTCGCCTGACAAAGAACAGGGGCAAGCATGGACGACGACAGGCGGTGCCTGCATGATCGACGCGACCGGGTCGGGGCAGATGGACCTGGCGCTGATGCAATCGGGCGTTCAGGCGATTGGCATCCTTCATCAACGTGTCGGTGGGACCTTCGATGAGCTGGACGCAGCGGCAATGGGTTTGAGGGCGAGCGGTCATGCTGTCGCGTGTGCCGTTGGCGATTTCGATGGCGATGGTTTGAACGATCTGGCTGTGGCTCTGGACGATAAAGTGCTGCTATTTCGCAATCTCGGTCATGGACAGTTCAAAGACGTAACCGCTGAGTCGGGAATTGCGCCGCGAAACGGGCCGACAGGAATTACGTTCATCGATTACGACCACGACGGCGACCTGGACCTTTTTTTGACGGGGAGACCAATTGGGACGGGCGGGGAACCGAACGTGCTTTGGCGCAACAATGGCGATGGGACGTTCACCGAGCAAACAGCGCCGACGGGACTGGGGGGAACCGGCAAAACGGCAGCAGCAATTCTGACCGACTTCAACAACGATCGCGCCGTAGACCTAGCGGTCACCGGCGATGGGCCTGCGCCGCTGATTTATGTGAACCCGCGGGAAGGGAAGTATGCGACGCAACCGCTGTATGAAGGCGTCAAACTTCCAGCGACGGTTGGCATCACGGTGCTCGACTATAACAAGGGCGGCTGGATGGATATTGCCGTGACGCACGCCGGCGCGCCGGGGCTTACGTTGTGGCGGAACGTCGAGGCACCGGACCACGTTAGCAGGCGCTTTGAACAGGTTCACTTGCCACTCAAGGGAGCCTTGCGCGGCTGGGGCCTGACGCCAATCGACATCGATAACGATGGGTGGATCGACCTAGCGGCAATTGTTGAGACGAGAGCTGGACCGCAAGTCCGTGTGTTCCGCAATCGCGGCGACGGGAGCTTTGAAGATGTAAGTCGTGCGCTCGGTTTGGACCATGTGAGGCTTTCGGCGCCGCGTGGGCTGATTGCGGCAGATGTAGAGGGCGATGGCGCGCCTGACCTGATCGTGACCCAAGAGAAGTCCCCTCCTGTGCTGCTGCGCAATGAGGGTGCGAACAAAAACCACTTTGTGCGTCTGGATCTGACCGGATTCGCGGATAACAAGACTGCCTTGGGTGTGAAAGTGGAGGTTTTTGCCAACGGACTGTGGCAGAAATGGGAGCTTGCCGGTGCGTCAGGATACCAGACGCAAGCGCCGCCACAGATTCTTGTGGGCCTGGGTCAGTCGCCGGGCATCGATCTGCTGCGCATCCTGTGGCCCACCGGCGTGCTGCAGGACGAGATCGATTTGCCGCAGCAGCGCGTGATTGCCATCAAGGAAGCGGACCGGCGCGGCAGTTCCTGCCCGGTGCTGTTTGCCTGGGATGGGCATCGATACAAATTCGTGACCGATGTGATCGGTGCGGCCGTCGTGGGGCACTGGTTTACGCCAACGCACCGAAACATACCGAATCCGGGCGAGTGGGTGAAAATAGATGGCTCAAACGTGAAGCTGGTGGACGGCAAAATCAGTGTGCGGTTCATGGAACCCATGGAAGAGGTGAACTATATCGACCAGTTGCGCTTGATTGCGGTCGATCACCCTGAAGATGTTGAGGTGAATCCGGACGAGCGATTCCTCGACGGTCCGCCATTTGCATCCGGAAGCGTTGTAGCGAGCGGGGAGACACGGCTGCCCATGGGGGCCTGGGACGGCGAAGGGCGCGATGTTCTTGACGAGTTGAGGCATCGCGATCACGTGTTTGCCAGCGGATTTTCAGTTCTGCCCTATGATGGCTTCGCGAATCTTCACTCTCTGACACTCGACCTGGGAGAGCTAAAGCGAGGTGCTCCTCTTCGGCTATTGATGACAGGCTATGTGAATTACTTCAGTGCGACCTCGCTTTACGCTGCGTGGCAGGCAGGGATCAAAGAGATTCCACCATACGTTGAAGCGGAACTGCCTGACGGGCGGTGGCAGAGAATTGAGAGCGATGCGGGATTTCCGGCCGGACTGGAGCGGGCCATCGTGGTCGACCTGACGGGAAAGTTGCCACCGGGCACACGGCGCATCCGGTTGATGACGAACCTGCAGATTTACTGGGACCAGGTATTGATCGACCAAAGTACGAATGCAGAGGCGCAAACAACGGATATTCCGCTGGCGAGCGCATTGCTGCACTTCCGTGGGTACCCGAAGCAGATTGAAGGCGCGAGTCCTGGCGATCTGGACTACGACTACAATCTTGTGAGCCTGACCGGTCCCTTCCAGCGCGAGCGGGGCAACTACACGCACTTCGGTGACGTGACGCAACTGCTCAAGAATATTGACGACAGGTTTGTTGTATTCGGCAGCGGAGAGGAGATTGCGGCAGAATTTGACGCGGCGAATCTGCCTACTCTTCCGGCACACTGGAAACGCGATTATTTCTTTTATGCGAACGGGTTCGTCAAAGACATGGATTGGTGGGATGCCTCGCCATTCACGGTGACGCAAATCCCGTTCCACGGCATGGCCTCTTACCCGTATCCGGCAGGCGAAAAGTATCCCGACGATGCGGCCTCGCTTGACTACCGGTTAAACTGGAACGACCGATTCGACTCGGGCAATCCGGTGCGGTCGTACCGGTTCAACTATGAGTTTTTGCCTTCGGCACCACCGGAGATGAGAGTACGGCAGTCGACGCCGGGAACACAGCAATGAGCGATCTCGTGTTGACCCCAGCGACGCAACAGCTTGGAATGATTCGCAGGGGCGAGGTCTCAGTAACCGAGCTGGCTGAAGCTCACATCAGGCAGATCGAGCGACTGAATCCGGATCTGAACGCGTTTGCCGACTTCGACGCGGAACGTGTGCGTGCCCAGGCGCGACAACTCGATGTGGCGCAAGAGCCGCGAGGCCCGTTACACGGTTTGCCGGTGACCATCAAGTCGTCGATTGCGACCGCTGGCTATCGATGCGAGATCGGGAGCCTGCTGCACAAGGACGAGATTCCGCGAGAGGATGCCATGGTCGTAGCGCGGCTTCGCGCGGCAGGCGCCTTGATTTTGGGCACGACAAATTGTCCGGAGTTCCTGATGGCATACGAAACCGCGAACTTGCTCCATGGGCGCACGCGCAATCCCTGGGATCTTGACCGTTCGCCGGGTGGATCGAGCGGCGGCGAGTCCGCGGCCATCGCGGCCGGAATGTCGGCGGCAGGATTAGGAAGCGACAGCGGAGGGTCGGTTAGGATTCCTGCACACTTCACTGGTATCTGTTCATTGAAGCCGACGCCGGGACGGATACCGGGTCGAGGGCATTTGCCGCCTTGCGTGGGGCCATTTTCGATTCTGGGTGCAATTGGACTGATGGCGCGCACGGCCGGGGACGTTGAACTGCTCTTCGGTGCATTGAGCGGCCAGGATCCGCTCGATCCGGTGAGTCCGCCGGTCACTCGAAGATATCCGAGTCGCGAGGAACTGCGCGCGAAGAAGATTGGTTTTTTTGAAGACGATGGACTGGTGCCGGTGACACAGGAGACGCGGGCGGCAGTGAACGATGCGGCGCACGCGCTTCGTGAAGCAGGCCTTCGAGTTGAGGCGTTTCGCCCGCGCACCCTTGAACAATTACGCAAGCTGTGGTGGAAGTTCTTTGTTCAGTGCGGGGCGATGTTCTACGAGCCCGAGATCCGCGGCAAACGAGGAAAGCTAAGCCCCATTTTCAACGAGTTCTTGGGCATCGCGGAGGCTGCAGGGCCGCTAAGTGCAGCCGATTTGCTGAATGCGTGGGCCGAGCTGGACCTTCTGCGCACGAAGGCCCTAGCTGAAATGAGTGATTATCCGGTTTTGCTCTGTCCCGTGGCCAGCATTCCCGCATTCCGTCACGACGAACGTGTTTGGGCGATTGATGGCAGATCCATCGGATACCTTGATGCCATGCGCTACACGCAATGGTTCAATGCGCTCGCCTGCCCGGCGGCAGTGGTTCCGGTCGGTAGGTCGCCGGAGGGGTTGCCGATTGGAGTGCAGATTGTGGCGCGACCTTTCGAGGACGAGGTTGCGCTGGGCGTTGCAGCCCACTTAGACGCTGCGTTTGGCTACCGCCCGCCACCCATTGCGCGGACGTAAATCCTGCCAAACTGGCCCGAGATCCATCAAAATCTTTCGTTTTGAAGTGCCTAAGAATGCAAGCGGGCGCCGGGGGCACTTTTCCGCGTATCCACCTTTCGATTGAGGCGGTTATCGAACGGCCGCGGTAGACTTAGGCTTCCCCGAAAACTGGAGGCGAGATGGAGCGGACCCTGTGCCTGAAGACTGGCAGGAACGATTTGCCGAGACTCCGGATGTCCTGCTGGGCGCGCGGCGCCGACGGACGACTGTGCCGGTGCTCGATTTTGCGGTCGGTGGCGAAGAATTCGTTACGATGGCCGGGCCGTGTTCAGTGGAAACCGAACGCCAGCTTATGGCGACCGCCCATCACGTTCGGAGCATGGGAGCGCGTGTTCTACGGGGCGGAGCCTTCAAACCGCGCAGTTCTCCTTATGCATTTCAAGGATTGGGCAAGGAAGGCCTGAGACTACTTGCCGCAGCGCGTGAAGAAACCGGGCTGGCGGTTGTGACCGAAGTGATGTCGGAGGGCGATGTTTCATTGGTCGCTGAATATGCCGATATCCTGCAGATCGGTTCGCGCAGCATGGAGAACTTTGCGCTGCTCGAGGCGGCGGCGCGATCGGGACGGCCAATTCTGCTGAAGCGCGGCATGGTCGCAACGATTGGCGATCTTCTGCAATCGGCGCAGGTGATCTTAAGCAATGGGAACCCGAACGTCATTTTGTGCGAGCGCGGCATCCGCACGTTTGAAACGACTTTGCGCAACACCTTTGATGCCGCAGGCATCGCTGTGCTCAAGCAAATCACGCACTTGCCGGTCATTGCCGATCCCAGCCACGCGGCGGGACACCGGGAATTGGTTCCAGCGCTGGCGCGCATCGGAATCGCTGCCGGAGCCGATGGTCTACTAGTCGAAGTGCATCCCGATCCCGAAGAGGCATGGAGCGACGGCGACCAATCGCTCGATTTCGCTGAATTCGACTCGATGATGGCTATGCTCGAGCCGTGGATCGCACTTCGCGGGACGTCAACGGAAAAAGAGAAGCTGGGACATTACGAACGAGCCGGCCTCCATCTCGCGGGGGCGATCGGATGAGGTCGCCCTTTGCAGCACTGGTGGCTGCGGTTCCAGTTACGCTGATGCTTTCTCCAGTATGCGGGCTAACGCCCAATGCAGAACCTACTGCAGCTCCCGATTTTATTGTCACTGCCGCTCCGGAATATGAGCCGCAGGCCGAACTGCGTGGTCAAGAACGATTCCCGAAGGGAGCGCAGTTGCTGCTTGTTCAAGCTGGGAAAGCGGAGCCTCTAGTGAGCGGCTTTGCTGCGTCGGCGGACGCGAATATGTCGTTTGACGGCCAAACAGCGCTCTTTTCGGGCAAGCGTTCGCCCAGCGATCCGTGGCAAATCTGGGAAGTAGTGCTCAAAAATCGCTCTGTGCGGAGGGTGATTTCAACGGCCACGGATGCAGAGCGACCTTTCTACCTACCGGGCGGGCGGATGGTGTGGGCGCAACGGACGACGGCTGGATTTCAGTTGCAGACCGCCGAAGACGGGCACCCCATGGCATACCAGCCGTTGAATCCGACTGCGGGACCGGGGATGCTGCCTCTCACATACACACCGGCCAATACGTTTCCTGCCGACGTGCTTCGCGACGGCCGAATTCTTTTTGAAGCAGGCTTTCCGCTGGGCGAAGGGGCGACGCCAGATTTGTTTCTGGTTTACGCCGATGGTTCGGGAGTTGAGTCAGTGCGATGCGATCATGGCAGGGCGCGCTGGGGTGGAACGCAATTGGTTTCGGGCGACGTGGTCTTTACGCACGGAGCATCGATGGCACGATTCACATCGGCGATGGCGCACGAGGTGCCGGTTGAATTGTCACGAGGAATGTACGGTGGTTCGATTGCCGAGACAGCTTCCGGAGCGTGGCTGGTGAGCGAACGGGCAGCAGCGGGTACGAAATATGCGATCAAGATGTGGATGCCCGGGGCGGCGTTGCACACCGTGCTGGCGAGGAGCGGGGAGGATTTGGTCGAACCCGTGCTCGTCGCGCCGCGCGCCAAGCCCAATCGGCATCCTTCGGGCTTGCATCCGTGGGACTATGCGAACCTGCTAGCGCTAGACGCCCGTGTTTCACGCGATGGCCCACTGAAAGGGATACTGACCTCGGTGCGGTTAGAGGCACAGGATAAAACTGGGCACGCAGTGGCGATGGGTACGGCGCCGGTCGAACAAGACGGATCGTTCTTCGTAAAGGTCCCGGGCGACAGACCGATACGGTTTGCGCTGCTCGACTTCAAAGGCACGGTTCTGCGACAGGAACGCGGATGGTTCTGGGCCCGGGGTGGCGAGCAGCGCATTTGTGTGGGCTGCCATGCAGGGCCGGAGCGCGCCTCGGCGAATCGTGTGCCGGACGTACTGATGCGGACCACCATACCTGCAGATTTGACTGGTGCAAAGGTCGCAGCGGCAGTGCGGGGAGGCCATTGATATGAGGCTCGTTGTTGCATCCGCAGTGTCCGGTGCGATGGTGATGTTTGGAGCTGCATCTGCCGTGCATTCGCAGCCCGAGCCGAAGCCAGCTTCCACACAAACTGTGCCGACCGATGCGCAGACCAACAAGCAGTCAGCGATTCGATTTGTAGACGCCACGGCAGAGTCAGGTATTGATTTTACGCATAGCTTTGGATCGGCCAAGCTGGGGTCATTGCTGGAGGGAACCGGAGCGGGGTGTGTCTGGTTCGACTACAACAATTCGGGCCGGCCTTCTCTTTATGTGTTGAGTGGCAGACCACTCGACGACTCGATGCACCCGTATCCGCTGAAGGATAAGCCCAATCCTCCGCCGCACAATCATCTTTTCCGCAATGACGGCAATGGTCACTTCACCGACGTAACCGAGCAATCGGGCCTCAACCCGGACCTGTATTCGATTGCCGTGACGGCAGCGGATTATGACAATGACGGCTACGAAGATCTGCTGGTGACGGGCTATGGGAAGGTCGTCCTTTATCACAATGACGGCAACGGCCACTTTACTGACGTGACCGAGAAGGCGGGCATCAAGGTCGATGGCTGGTCGATCAGCTCCACTTGGATTGATTACGACAAGGATGGCTGCGTCGATCTTTTTGTGGGCCGATATGTTAAGTTCGATCCCAAATATCGTAACTACTACGCCGCAGATAACTATCCCGGACCACTGGACTACGAAGGCGAAACCAACAAATTGTTCCATAACAACTGCGACGGAACGTTCACCGATGTATCAGACAAGTCGGGGATCGGCGCATATATCGGCCGGACCATGGGCGTTACTGCCGCGGATTTCGACAACGACGGGTGGGACGACATCTACGTATCCAACGACCGGACGGAAAACTTCCTTTTTCATAACCAGCACGACGGAACATTTGAAGAAATCGCCGGTGAAACCGGAACGGCCTTTGGGCAAAACGGTGAGGCGACTTCGTCGATGGGGCCGGTGTTCGCGGACTTTGGAGACCGAGGCGTGTTGGACTTGTGGGTCTCCGATGGAAACTTTAACCGCTTCCTGCGGAATATCGGGACTCCGGAAGGCAGGCCGTCAGGCGCGCCATTGAACACTGCCAAGACCGGCTTTGAGGATGAGGGAGCGAGCAACGGCATCTCGCAGACCGACGCGCAGTATGTGAGCTGGGGCTCAGGTGTCTATGACTTCGACAACGACGGGCTCCTCGACATTCTCGTCTTTCATGGCGGGCTAATTCACCTCATCCCCCAGGAGCATACGCTTTTTCGCGGCGTGGGGAACGGGCGTTTCCAGGATGTTTCCCGCGAGGCCGGATCAGTGTTGAGTGAACGCACTGTGGCGCGCGGCGCTTGCTTCGCCGACTACATGAACGACGGGAAGGTAGATGCCTACCTGGTCAATCTCGGCGCCAAAGGCAAGCTCTTTCACAATGTTTCCACCAATACCGGCCACTGGATTGAGATCAAGCTTGTCGGCGCCATGCGCCCCGGTGATCGAAGTCTCACCTCCGGCCCAAGGGCAAAAAGCAATCGCGATGGAATCGGCGCCCGAGTCGAGGTTTTGGCAGGCGGCAAGCGCTGGACGGCCGAGCGCGTGGCCGCTTCCGGTTATCTTTCACAGAATGACGGAAGCCTGCACTTTGGACTCGGCTCGGCGACGAGCATTGACAAGCTCATCGTCCATTGGCCCAGCGGGCGCGAGCAGACACTCGAACACGTCGGCGTAGACCGCATCCTCACGATAGAGGAAGCGACCAGCGATCCGAAATGAGGTGTGACGAAGTGGCAGCGGAGGGGGTGAGCAAGACAAGACGCAAAGGAGCGGCTGTGCTCGGCGCTGCTGCGGTCCTGCTCCTATGGACGGTGTGGCCTGCGATGGAAGGACCCGCCCATGCGGATGCGCGCGCAATTGATTCCGATCAGACCGGTTACGCATCCCCCCTTGAACTTCTGCTTTCGCCGGACGGTGCGCGGCTTTACATTCTGTGCCAGCAGGCCGAAGAGATTCGCGTTTTGGATTCAGCCAACTATTCAGTGATCAAAACAATTCGAGTTGGCCGCGTTCCCCGCAGCATGGCGCTTTCTCGCGCCGGCGACCGGCTCTTTGTGACGAATTCGTGGGACGACACGGTTTCAGTGATCGACACGCAAAAGCTTGCGGTTGCTGCCACCTGGAGCGTGGGTGCGGAGCCATCCGGCATCGTCGAGGACCCCACGGGCAAGTACGTCTTTGTCGCCAATCGCATCTCAAGCGACATTGCGGTTCTGAACGCGCAGACGGGCGTGGAAGAGAAGCGCCTGCTTGCAGGGCGCGGGGCCAGTTACCTAACGACCTCACCCGACGGCAAGCGGGTGTACGCGACGCACATCTATCCCAATCCTCCACCGCTGCGCATGGGACTCGAAAATCGCACACCGCCTGAATCGGAGATCACGGTGGTCGACCCTCGAAGCGCAGAGGTCGTCGATCGCATTCAACTGCACTCGATCGCGGGCGTTTTTCATGTGGCATTCTCCGCCGACGGCCGGCTTGGAGCCGTGGCCGAGTTCCACCCTAAGAATCTCGTACCTCTGGCACACCTGGAGCACGGCGGAGCATTCGCCTACACGCTCACGCTCTTTGGCGCCGATGTCGGCCGGCCCGTAGAGATTCCACTTGATGAACTGGATCGCTATGCTTCACAGCCGTTTGATGTGGCCATCACGCCTGACGGGTCGAGGCTTTTCGTCACTCTCGCAGGCTCGGAAAGCGTACTGGCCATCGATGTGCCGCGCCTGCTGAGGTTCGTCCACACACGGCCACGCCCGGCATCGGGATCATTCGCCGAGGATCTTTCGGCGAGCGGCAACTATGTGGTTGCACGCATTCCCGTGGGTCATAATCCGCGCGGGCTCGCACTCAGCCGCGATGGAAGCCGGTTATTTGTGGCCAATCGGCTTGACGACACCATCAGCGTGATTGACGCGAAAACGCTTCGCGTAGCCACAACCATCGCTCTCGCGGGCCCGAAAACTGTCACCGCGCTCCGACGTGGCGAGCAGACGTTCTATTCGGCGCACTACTCCTTCCAGGGGCAGATCAGCTGCTCCAGTTGCCACATCGACTCTACTTTCGACGGGTTGCAGTGGGATCTGGAACCGGATGGCTTTGGAATCGACATCGTCGATAACAAGATGATGGAGGATATCAAGGACATTGCGCCATATAAGTGGAACGGCGGCAACCCAAATCTGCCTACCGAGTGCGGCCCGCGCACGGAAAAGTATTTCTGGCGCTCGGAGAATTACGATGACCTCCAACTTGCCGACCTGGTTCTATACATTCGCAGCCTGTCCGCCCGGCCCAATCGCTGGCGCATTCCGGGCAGCGTGCTTACGTCGGCACAGGCTCGCGGCAAAGCAATCTTCGAGCGCACGATCGACAACTTCGGCAAGCCAGTTCCGCCTGAAGACCGTTGCTCCCATTGTCACAGTGGGCCGCAGGGAACCGACCAGAAGTTATTTGACGTGGGCACACGTAAGCCAACCGACAGCAACGGGGTTTTTAAAACACCGCAACTGACCAACATCGCACTGACAGGACCCTTTTTGCACGATGGATCGGCACGGACGCTGGAAGAGATCTGGACGATCTACAACCCCGACGACAAGCATGGCCGCACCAACGACCTGACCAAGGACGAACTGAACGACCTGATTGAATATCTGAGGACGCGATGAAAAAGTTTGCAGATACGAAGGGGTTAATGACGGCGCTGCTGGCGGTCGGAATAGCAGCGGCTGCAGCGCCGCAGGGAGTTGCACAGGCGGCTGAGCGGCATCCTCAGAAGGCGTCGGCGGTTGCCGCCGTTCCACAATTGCCGCGTTTCCGGTTTGAGAACTTCACGACCGCGAATGGTTTGCCCGACAACCACGTGTACGCCGTGCTAGTAGATGGCGACCGTATTTGGGCCGGCACAAACAACGGCCTTGGTCTTTACGAAGGCGGAAAGTGGAAGACTTATACGACGGAAGACGGCCTGGCGCACCGCGCCGTACTCTCGCTGGCGCTGGACAGAAGCACAGGAGACGTATGGGCTGGCACGATGGGTGGTCTGAGCCGGATTTCCGGCGGGCGCATCTTCAGCTACACGCAGCTGAACTCCGGGCTAAGCAACGACGTGGTGTACGGCGTGTCTGTGGAAGGCGAAAACGTTTGGGTCGCGACGGCTGCCGGCGCTTGCCGGCTGAATCTGCATACCGGCGAGTGGTCGCTTTACAACGAGCGCAACACGCCCATGATCGAAATCTGGGCTTATGGCGTTTCCGCTGCTCAGGATAAGGTGTACTTCGCCATCTGGGGTGGGGGCCTTCTCGAGTATGACCAGAAGACGGGAATCTGGGACAAATACGAGGACCCCGATGAGGAGACCGAACTCGTGCTCTTCAAGGATCAGGGCCTGATTCATCAGATCGTTTCGTCGGTCAGCTACGTGGACAAGGTTGTGTGGGTAGCGACGTATTTCGGCGACAGCCGGTACGATGGCCGCTATTGGCACAACTTCCTGACGAAAGATAGCGGGCTCCCCTCAAATTTCACCAACTACGTAAAGGGCGTAGATCCGAATCACGCATGGTTCTGCACTGACAAAGGGCTCGCCTACTACGACGGCACCAACTGGGCGGTCTATACTCGCTCACTCACCACGCATAAACCGGTGATGAACGTGCGGGATGCAAACGGGAAAGTCACCGAGATTCCCGTGACGACCGGGCCGGCACACAACTACATTCTCGGCATCGACTTTCAAGGCGGCGACATATGGGTTGCGACAGCCGAAGGGTTGAGCCACGGAATTCTTGAACGATAAACACGAAGGAGCTAACGCCATGAGCGCATTTGCTGAGATTCTGGAAACCATCTCGCAAGCACCAGTAAAGAAACGCGCCATCACCAACCATGAAGTGCTAAACGAGGCCTTTGCCTATTCAAAGCCCAGTTCGTTCTCGCGTGGCATGAGGATCGACCTAAATGGCCTGACAATTCTTTTGATCTCTGGCACGGCATCGATCGATGAGAGCGGCAAAAGCGTTCACATCGGGGACTTCCGCGCGCAGATGAGACGCACGCTTTCGAACATCACCGGACTGCTGGTTAGCGAGGGTTGCACATGGCACGATATAGTGCGCACGACATGCTACTTACGGGACATCGAGCGCGACTATGACGCGTTCAACGAAGAGCGCACAGCGTTCTTCAAGGAGCAGGGGCTTGACCCGCTGCCTGCGTCCACCGGTATTCAGGCCATTCTCTGCCGGCCGGAGCTGCTTGTGGAGATCGAAGCTATCGCCATGTTTCGGACAGAGAAGGCCGACGTCGGCAAGGAGTAAGCGTCATGCACAAAGGCATCCTGGCGATTGCAGCCTGTGTATTAGCAGCAGGCGCGATGGTGCCCCTCGGGGCGCAAAGTGCGGGCGTATGCGAATGTGGCAAGCATCCGCCGGGACCGCCGCGAGACCGAAACGTCTCGCCGTACGCTGGTCAGCCGCAAGACCTGAGGCCGTACGCGAGATTCGAAAAGCCATACTACGAGTACTATCTCGAACCGAACATTTACACAGGCGCCGGCCGTGACATCCCGGATCCCAAGGACATCACCGAGGTGAGGATCGGCTTTATCGCCCCTATCGATCCCGGTCCGGAGCAAGTGGACGGTTTGCGCATGCTGCACGGAGCGCAGTTGGCTATGGAGGAGGCCAACGCCCGGGGTGGTTATGGCGGCAAGCCTTTCAAGCTCATGTTGCATAACGATTACAACAACTGGCAAGCGAAAGCGGTCTATGGTACCGACCGTCCTACCGACCCTGCAATTTGGGGCTCGGCCGCGGACGAAGCCGTAAAAATGATTTACGACGACAAGGACTGGGCCATCTTTGGGTCGATCAGTTCGGAAACCACGCACATCATGCTGCGAGTCGTGCTCAAAGGCGAAGTCACTATTGTCAACTGCGCATCGACTGATCCGACCATTCCCGAGACGACTGTTCCGTGGTACTTTACCGATCTGCAAGACGACCGCGTGCAGGCTTTCACGTTGGCTCGCCACATCTACTCCGAGCTTAGGCTCAAACGTATTGCACTGCTCAGGGTGAACAACCGCTACGGCCGCATGGGGGTTCCACAGTTCCGGAATGCGTCAACTCGCCTGGGACATCCCGTCGTCATCGAGCAGAAATTCATGCCCGGCGACACCGACTTTACGCACCAATTGCAGATTATCCGTGATTCGCGAGTGGATGGTGTTGTGTTGTGGGCAGACGAAACCGAGACTGCGAACATCCTGAAGCAGATGCGAGCTGCAAACATGAAACAGCGCGCATTTGGCTCTTACCGCACGTTGGGGCCCGACATGCTGGCCGAGGCCGGATCAGCTGCCGAGGGCTTCGAAGCCGTTTTTCCCTACGACCCGACACGAAAGGACCCGCGCTGGCTTAGCTTCAATCACCGTTTCGAGGCGCGCTTCCACGAGCAACCGGAACAGTTCGCTTCGCTGGCTTACGACGCCATGAACGCGCTGCTGGATTCGATCTGCAAGGCGGGGCTGAACCGCGCGCGCATTCACGACGCGCTTGCAGACATCGAGCAGTATGACGGCGTGACCGGACACATGGTGTTTGACCCCAACCAGAAGAATGTGGCGCCAATGTATCTGGGCACGGTGCACAACGGCCAAATCACCTACCGGCTTTCAACAATGGATAAAGGGTCTCCGCCCCAGCAGGGCAAAGCGGCAGACGCACCTTCGGTGACTGAGGAAGCGCCCTACGCACGAGTCGGCGACGATGGCGTCAGTTACGCCGGTCCAAGGCCACCCAATGTGCCGCCAGGTCCGGTGCGAGTGGTCCTCTTCGGAGCGAAAGCCAAACAGATTGCAAAGTCGCTGGAGGTTCTTGAAGTCCTACACAACGAAGCGCCGGGAGGCCGGCAGTGGGAGCTGCTACCTGTTGACAGCGGTCAGAACTGGGGCGCGGCCTCAACGCAGCTGATTCATGTCTTGATGGACGAACATGCGCTGGCGATTGTGGCTCTCGATCGCGACGCCGGCCACCTTTCGGAACAATTGGCGCTGAAATGCTTCGTCCCGGTGATCGCTTTAAGCAATGACAAATCCCTAACATCAGCCAATGTGCCGTGGATTTTCCGAATGCCTGCAGAGACGACTCCGATTGCGGCGCTACGGATGTTACGCGAGGCTTCAGCGCGAGGAGGCACGAACCCAGAACAGATAAGAGATGTGCTGGCGTCAGGGGAAGCAATTGAAGGGGTGGCTTTCTTGCCGACCGGTGAGCCCCGCGCGCATTGATTTGTACTCCGTTGCGCGAAGCGAAAGACGTCGAGCTTCGGCGATTCAGTTGTTTGAATGATTCGAGCCGAAGGCTCGGGACTCACATTTCGCCAATGCGATCCAAAATCGCCATTTCATGATTTGTGGGCCAGGCCGATTCCTATTGCGGAACAAACTCAAATCGGCGTGCATGGCGCAGGACTATGCACACGCGCGCCAACTTCCGCTCTTTCGATCTCGACGGTTTCGGATTTGAAGACGCGATAGAGGAGTAGGAACATCACGAAAAAGGCAATCGCATCCGCAATCTACTTCCGGATGGAATCTTGGCGAGTGACAGCTCGCCAAGCAAAGAAATCAAGAGGACACATTTGTGCGCGATGACTGATTGCCTACGTCGTTCATACCCAGCAACCAAGCGTCAGATCTGCAGTACGGGGTGTTGGTCGCTCTTCGTAAAGCTGCGATTCGCGTTTGCGATCTCAGCACCTGCTTTAGCGCCGGAATCGAGTGTTCTGGAGCCAGGGAGAAAGACGTGGAAACAAGTGATGCACCCCTTCCCGGTGCTCACGCTTCGGTACGCAATTCGCCCATTGTATTTTTGCACGATGCCATTGCTGATCCACAGCCCCAGTCCCGTGCCCTTCGTTGATTTCGTGCTGAAGAATGGCTGAAACAACTGGTCGGCGATATTGGGATGAATGCCCTGACCCGAGTCGATGACTGAAATCAAGGCGCCGCGCAGATTCCTTGACCAGTCCGTCGCTTCCCTGACGCGAATACCAAGCACGCCGCCTTCAGGCATCGCCTGGATCGCGTTGTTAATCAAATTGAGAAAGACTTGCCTCAGTTCCACCGGAAATCCCGTGACTGCCGCCGGCGAAACATACTCCCTACGAACCGAAATGCGATTTGTATTCAGAACCCGGAGTTGCAGTTCGAGGACGTCGTCGAGCAGTTCAGGCAAGACGACCTGGATCGGTTGCTTGGACTCTCTGTAGAAGCTCAGTGTTTGACGGGTAATATGGCTGACGCGCTTCAGCTCCTGCTCCGCCATATCGGCGTAGGTTCGAGCGTCGTCGCTGAGCGAAGGATGATTCCGCAACAGATAGAAGAGGTTTGTGATCGCCGCCAGCGGATTGTTGATTTCGTGCGCAATAATGCCCGCTACGCGCCCCATTGCCGCGAGCTTCTCTGATTCGCGTAACGCTTCTTCCGCCCGGATTGAGGCCGTCATATCGCGGCCAACCTGCAGAATCGCGTCTCCTTCGTGATTGACGGTCTTACGGCATGCAACCACGACCTCAGATCCGTCTTTGGCCTTCTGAGTCACATTGCCATGCCAGGTTCTGCACTGTCTTAAGGCAGTCTCGATCGTTTCTCGCGGAACCGGAAAAACCGTCTTCAAAAGGTCGTGCATATCGCGGCCCATCACTTCGTCACGGCGCCAGCCGTAGAGATTCTCCGCCCCCGTATTCCAGAACTGAATGGCATCGTTCATATCGTGGACGATGATGGCCTCGGTAGCGATGTCCAGCAATTCGGCGCGCATCCTGAACTGAGCCTCGCTCATTCTCAGTTCATTGGTTCGCTCTTCGACTAGCTGTTCCAGATCTCGATTCAACGATTCCAGCATGCGTGTCTTGCGATGCAAGTCGACAAAGATGCTGATCTTCGCGCGCAAGATTTCGGGCACCACCGGCACCGAGATGTAATCGACCGCGCCCTGCCCATATCCCCGGATGATATCGGAGCCCGTGAGGTGAACGCCGGAAATAAAGATAATCGCCGTCTTCTGGAACCGGGGATGCTGCCGAATCACGTCGGCCAGCTCGAAACCGTCCACGTCGGGCATGCTTACGTCCATCAGAACCACGGCAACGTCGGTCTTTAGGAGAATATTCAAAGCCTCACTTGCCGACGTGGCTTTGATCAGGTTCTCACCTAGATCAGAAAGGATGACCTCATAGCTTAAGAGCTTGGCTGGCTGATCGTCGACCATGAGGATGTTGACTTTCGCGTCACCAGTCATCGTTGCTTCTCCTCGGCAATGAGCTTTTGCAAGTTCGAGCACGCCTCACCGGTGTAACCACATGCGCAAGACCGACAGCAGTTGCTCCGTGTCGACTGGCTTCGCCAGGTACTCAGATGCACCCGCCTCCAAACACCGTTCGCGGTCGCCTTTCATGGCCTTGGCCGTCAGCGCAATGATCGGCAGCCTGCGCAACGAGGGATTCTGGCGAATCGTCTGCATGGTTTCGTATCCGTCCATTTCTGGCATCATGATGTCCATCAGCACGATGGCCAAGTCGGGAGTTGATTCGATGGTTTGGATCGCTTCGCGTCCCGTGCCCGCCGAGAGCACTTCCATGCCGCGCCGCTCGAGAACACTACTGACCGCAAAAATATTGCGAACGTCGTCGTCGACCACCAGCACTTTGCGGCTGGTCAGTGCGTCGTCGGAACGGTGCAGACGTTCGAGCATGTTCTGCTTTTCCTTCGGCAAGTCGGAAATCACGCGGTGCAAAAAAAGCGCGGTTTCGTCGAGGAGTCGTTCGGGGGACTCGACATCTTTAATGACCACGCTGCGCGCGAGAGTGTGGAGTTGAGCGTCTTCCTCCGATGTCAATTCGCGTCCTGTGAATACGACAACCGGAAGGTCTTTGAGGGCGGCGCTGTCGCGAAGCTGCGTCAGTACCTCAAAGCCGCTCATATCGGGCAAGCGGAGATCGAGAACCGCGCAATCGTAACTTGCATCAGAAAGCGCACGAAGAGCCGCACCGCCCGATTCCACTACATCGATATCAATATCTTCGTGGCCTAGCAGCTCTTGTGTGCTGAGCTGTTCGGCCGGATTGTCTTCAACCACCAGCAGGCGTTTGCGACGGGGTTGCGAATATTCCCGGATGCGGGTGAGCGCGGCATCGAGTTCCTCGGTCGTTGAGGGTTTGGTGACGTACGCAAACGCGCCGCGCGATAGACCGAGCAGCCGGTCCTCGTCTAGCGTGAGCATCTGAACCGGAATATGGCGGGTCGTCGGGTCCTGCTTCAGATGGTTCAGCACGGTCCAGCCAAGCATGTCGGGCAGGAAGACGTCGAGTGAGATGGCGGTTAGACTGAACTCGCGCGCCAGTTGGAGCGCCTCGGCGCCGGTCGTCGCAACCAGCACCTTGAATCCTTTGTCGCGCGAAAGATCGCAAAGGACGCGCGCGTAGTGCGGATCGTCTTCCACGATCAGCAGCACGGCTTCGCCGGGCTCGATGCCAGCGCGATCGTCCTTGATGCGTACTTCCTGCTCAGCTGCGGCAACTGTCGCGAGGAATGCCTGCGTGTTGAATGACGCGCCGTGCTCTGTTGTCTTGACCGCGGGAGGAGCCACGGGTCCCACATAGGTTTGCGGCAGATAGAGCGTGAATGTGCTTCCCTGGCCGAGCGCGCTCTTGAGCTGAATTTCGCCGCCCAGCAGATTGGCCAGTTCGCGGCTGATGGCCAATCCCAGCCCTGTTCCTCCAAACTTCCGGCTGGTTCCTGCGTCGGCCTGTTGGAAAGCCTCGAAGATAATGCGCTGTTTCTCGGGCGCAATACCAATCCCGGTATCTGTCACCTCGAATGCGATTACGGATCCGGCACCGTCCAGAATCGGGTGACCGGAATTCCAGCCGCCGAACGCAAGCGACACTGAAAGGCGAACGCTTCCCTGGTCGGTAAACTTGAAGGCGTTCGATAGCAGATTCTTCAAGACCTGCTGCAGGCGCTTCGAATCTGTCACGAGGCTGCGACCCATGGCTGGATCGGCTGAAACGTCGAACAACAGCCTGCGGTTCTCTGCTTCGTGGCGGAAGGGCCGCGCAACCGTATCGAGCAGCGCGCTGAAGAACACTTCTTCTGCCTCGACGGAAACGGTTCCAGATTCGATCTTTGACAAATCGAGAATGTCGCTGATGAGGTTGAGCAGGTCGGTTCCGGCGCCGTGAATGGTGCGTGCGAATTCCACCTGCTTTGGCGACAGGCTGCCATCGACATTCTCGGCCAATTGCTGGCCCAGCACGAGAATGCTATTCAAAGGCGTCCGCAGTTCGTGCGACATGTTGGCGAGGAACTCCGATTTGTACTTTGAAGTCAACGCGAGCTCTCTCGCCTTTTCTTCAAGGGCGCGCCGCGCCTGTTCGATCTCCTGGTTCTTGCGCTCCACTTCGGTGTTCTGCTCGGCGAGCTGCTGCGCCTTTTGTGCGAGTTGCTCATTGGTCTGCTGCAATTCCTTTTGCTGTGTCTGCAGCTCTGTAGCAAGCTGTTGAGATTGTTTGAGCAAGCCTTCGGTCTGCATCGTGGCCTCAATGGAGTTGAGCACGATGCCGATGCTCGACGTGAGCTGCTCGAGGAACGATAAGTGAGACGCAGTGAACGCGCTCAGGGTAGCTAATTCAATGACGGCTTTGACGCGGTCCTCAAAAAGCACTGGCAGCACGATCACGTTTTTGGGTTTTGCTTTGAAGAGTCCCGAACGGATAGGCGTGGTACCGCGGGGCAAATCGGTGATCAACATCCGGCGCTTTTCTGAAGCGCACTGGCCCACAAGGCCCTCGCCAATTCTTACTTCGCGCAAGTAACCCTCGGGCGTATCTGCAAACGTGGAAAGCAGCACCAGCGTACCGGTGTCGGTGCCGGCGGCGGGCTCCGTGCTTCCCATCTGATAAATCACACCTTGCTGGGCGTTCACAAGCGGCGCCAGCTCTGAGAGCAGCATTCTGCCTACGGTTGCCAGATCACGTTGGCCCTGCAACATGCCGGTAAACCGCGCGAGGTTAGTTTTCAACCAGTCCTGCTCGTTGTTGCGGTCAGTGGTAAGGCGCAGGTTGTCAATCATGGTGTTGATGTTGTCTTTGAGCTCGGCCACCTCGCCGCGAGCTTCCACTTGAATCGAACGCGTGAGATCGCCTTTGGTCACAGCCGTGGCCACTTCAGCAATTGCGCGCACCTGATTGGTAAGGTTGTCGGCCAACAGATTGACGTTGCCGGTCAGGTCCTTCCACGTGCCGGCGGCGCCAGGCACGTTGGCCTGTCCGCCGAGACGGCCCTCGACGCCAACCTCGCGAGCTACGGTGGTGACCTGGTCGGCAAACGTGGCCAGAGTGTCGGTCATATTGTTGATGGTCTCTGCCAGAGCAGCCACTTCGCCCTTGGCATTCACCGTGAGCTTCTGCGTGAGGACGCCGTTGGCCACGGCGGTCACCACCTTCACAATGCCGCGCACTTGTTCAGTTAGGTTGGCGGCCATCACGTTGACGTTGTCGGTCAAGTCTTTCCATGTGCCGGCCACGCCTTGAACCGTCGCCTGGCCGCCCAATTTTCCGTCAGTTCCAACTTCACGGGCCACGCGCGTCACTTCGGCGGCGAAGGCGTTGAGCTGGTCGACCATCGTATTGATGGTGTCCTTGAGCTCAAGAATTTCGCCCTTCACGTCCACGGTGATTTTGCGCGAAAGGTCGCCGCGGGCAACGGCCGTGGTCACTTCGGCGATGTTTCTCACCTGCGCCGTAAGGTTGCCGGCCATCGCGTTCACGCTGTCCGTCAGGTCCTTCCATGTGCCTGCCACGCCGGGCACGTTGGCCTGGCCGCCCAACCGGCCCTCGGTACCCACTTCGCGAGCCACCCGCGTCACTTCGCCGGCGAAGCGGTTGAGCTGGTCGACCATCGTATTGATGGTCTCTTTAAGCAGCAGGATTTCGCCGCTCACGTTTACGGTAATCTTTTTCGAGAGGTCACCGTTAGCGATTGCCGTGGAAACTTCGGCGATGTTTCTCACCTGGTCCGTGAGGTTTGAGGCCATGGAGTTCACATTGTCGGTCAAGTCTTTCCATGTTCCTGCGACGCCGGGCACCTGCGCCTGTCCGCCGAGACGGCCTTCCGATCCAACCTCGCGGGCCACGCGCGTCACCTCGCCGGCAAATGCGTTGAGCTGATCGACCATCGTATTGAGGGTGTCCTTCAGCTCCAGAATCTCGCCTTTCACATCTACCGTAATCTTGCGCGACAAGTCGCCGCGCGCGACAGCCGTCGCCACTTCGGCAATGTTTCTTACCTGGCCAGTCAGATTCGAAGCCATGAAATTGACGTTGTCAGTCAAGTCTTTCCATGTTCCGGCGATGCCTTGCACCTGTGCTTGACCGCCGAGCTTACCTTCGGTCCCCACCTCGCGAGCCACGCGCGTTACTTCGCCGGCAAACGCGTTCAATTGATCCACCATGGTGTTAATGGTGTTCTTGAGTTCGAGAATCTCGCCCTTCACGTCGACGGTAATCTTGCGCGACAAGTCGCCGCGAGCCACGGCAGTGGTGACTTCGGCAATGTTTCTCACCTGCGCCGTAAGGTTGCCGGCCATTGAATTCACTGAGTCTGTAAGATCTTTCCAAGTTCCGGCCACACCGGGCACGTTGGCTTGTCCGCCCAGCCGGCCTTCGGTTCCAACCTCGCGGGCAACGCGCGTCACCTCGCCTGCGAAGCGGTTGAGCTGATCCACCATGGTGTTCAGCGTTTCCTTTAGCTGCAGGATTTCTCCGCGCACGTCCACCGTGATCTTGCGCGAGAGGTCGCCCCTGGCGATGGCGGTTGCGACTTCGCCGATGTTGCGGACCTGGCCCGTGAGGTTTCCGGCCATGAAGTTGACGTTGTCTGTAAGGTCCTTCCACGTTCCGGCGACGCCGGGCACGTTTGCCTGACCGCCCAACTTGCCTTCGGTTCCAACTTCGCGGGCGACGCGGGTAACTTCACCAGCGAACGCGTTCAGCTGGTCGACCATGGTGTTGATGGTGTCTTTGAGCTCCAGAATTTCGCCTTTCACGTCGACCGTGATTTTGCGCGACAAGTCGCCGCGCGCAACGGCGGTCGTCACCTCGGCGATGTTTCTGACCTGCGCGGTAAGGTTGCCGGCCATCGCGTTGACAGAGTCGGTAAGGTCTTTCCACGTGCCCGCCACGCCCGGCACTACAGCTTGACCGCCGAGCTTGCCATCGGTGCCCACTTCGCGCGCCACGCGCGTTACTTCCGATGCAAAGGAACGCAGCTGATCAACCATGGTGTTGATCGCCTCTTTCAGCTGCAGGATTTCGCCTCGCACGTCGACAGTGATCTTGCGCGAAAGGTCTCCGCTGGCCACGGCCGTCGCGACCTCGGCGATATTGCGAACTTGACCGGTCAGGTTTGAAGCCATGGAGTTGACGGAGTCCGTCAGATCCTTCCACGTGCCGGCGACGCCCGGCACTACAGCCTGGCCGCCGAGCTTGCCATCGGTGCCCACCTCGCGCGCCACGCGCGTTACCTCAGCCGTAAAGACGCCCAACTGCTGAATCATCGTGTTCACGATGTTCGCGGAACGGAGGAACTCGCCTTCCAGGGGGCGGCCGTCCACGTCGAGCCGGACCGTCCGCGTCAGGTTGCCCTGCGCAACGGCGGCAATCGCGTGCGTGACCTCAGTTGTGGGGCGAAGCAGGTCTTCGACCAATGTGTTTACGGAAACTTCCATGTCGTTCCACGCTCCGCGGCGTTGCTCAACACGAATCCGTTCGCGAGTTTTGCCTTCCTTGCCGACCGCCTGTCCAACGCGCTTCAACTCCAACGCCATCTGCTCGTTGGCCGTGACGATCTCATTGAAGCTATCGGCGATCTTGCCGGGCAGACCTGTCCAGGTAACGGGCAGGCGCACACTGAAATCTCCGTCTTTCATGGTTTGGAGATTCTGCAGAATGACGGCAAGGCAATCGGCAGGGGCAGACTCAAGAGCGCCATTGCTCCTGGGAAAAACCTCCTGCCCGCTTTCCCCACGAATGGGTTGCGGTACGGCTACTTCCATATGTCTGACTCCTGCTGGAGGGCTGGGAAAGTAAATGCGGGAGCGAAGATTAGGTGCCTTTGGGCACACTTCAATCTCGATCCCGCAGTGAAGCTATACGAGTGATGCGCACCATCCCAGATGGGTTGTCTCGCGCAACGAGGTGATTCTTGGGCGTTGGATTGACTTTCGTAATGTCAATCTTGAGCGGGCTCGGCTGAGTTCTCCGCTCACAGGAGAAAGATGATCGAGGAAAAGAGAAATCCGGATTTCTCAAGGAGATGGGTCGATGAAGCTAACGAATACGTAACACTGAAATCGGCTTCTCGAGTTCTATGCCGGGCCGGGATTCCAAGCGGGGTTGGGAGGCTTTCTGCAATTCGAACTCGGCTAACGATTGGAGAATATGCCTCTTCAGTTGCACGACAGCCGGATCATCCTGGCGGAAATCCGCGTCCTGCTCCAGGCGACGGAGGGTACTGCGCAGAATCTCGATAATATTGCGGGAATAGAGATGATCCATAGAAAACGGGAGCCCACGGGATACATTTTGAGTGCCTCTATCTTTCGGATTGGATGCGATATTCGGGCGGCGAGTTGACAGGTAGGTTCCGTCATTCGCCAAAACTCCTTCTGGCCCGGATCTTGCTGCTCGTTACCTCGCTGCGATCTTACCTTGGGAAATTGTCAGCGATCTTTTCCGACTGTGTGCCTCGTCAAAATTGGATCCGGACGCAAAATCGATCGCGCCCAGCGGACTAGTGACACGTGTGCTGGAGAAACTGATTGAAGAGCGTGGCCGACCGGAGAGCGTACGCTCGCTTCCCACATCTGCACAGCTTCGACGGCGGCTGCGAGTTAACCTCGAAGTCAAACCAAATGACCCAAACCCAAGAACTAAGCCGGCGGGAAGTTGAGGGTTTGCGGCCTCTGTGGTTCTCTGGAGAAGCAGATGCGTGACAAGGACTGTCAATATCGCTTGAAATATCAATAGTTTATGCTGGTCGGGGCGGAGGGATTTGAACCCCCGACCCTCTGCTCCCAAAGCAGATGCGCTACCAGACTGCGCTACGCCCCGATAACCACTTTCGATTGTAACCCGAATCGGATTTGCCGGTTCCTGTCTCACGGTCGTGCTCACCCGTGAAGCAGCCACGAAATGAGCCAGAGCACCAGCCCCACCGGGATGACAAAGACCAAACCGAGGACGGCTGCCAGAACCAGCAGAAAGACCCAATCGCGCCAACTGTGTTTCCTTGGCTCGCCGAGGTGGCGCGTGAGCAGGCGATAGTTGCGGCAATTGGCCTTCCATGCGATGTCGAAGACATCGCCGAACAGTGGTATGGACCCAACAAGCACACCGATGCCGAGGTTTGCTGCCATGCGCACCAGCGTCACGTAGGGCACGCCGCGGATCCACGCGGCGAGAGGAATCACGAGGGAAAGCAAGCCGGCAAGCACGTCGCCGATGCCGGGGACAAGGCCAATGAGTCCGTCCAGTCCAAAGCGAATTCCAGTCCCGGGAACAAGGAAGGCTTCGTCGAGCAGGATCTCGAGCTTGTGCAGAGTCTCATCGCGGAAGACCCACGCGCCACCATTCCAGCGGCTGGAAGACATGGCGTTTGCGGAGACCGACGCGTTTGCGGAAGTCGTATCTGGTTGGCGCAATGGCAGCTTTGGTCCTCTCCAGGCGGGCTCAACGGATCTGTTTCGATGCTACAATCGATAGGGTATACGGCGGCTGTAGTTCAGCGGCAGAACGCCTGACTGTGGCTCAGGATGTCGTGGGTTCGATCCCCACCAGCCGCCCCAATGGGCTCTCCTAAGCCTATGGAGGAAGAGAGTTTAACCTTCCGACGCAGCGGGCCAATCTCCGTGACTCCAGCCGATCCGTCAACAAAAGGGCCGCAGGGATTGCCGGCATGGCTCAACTCATTTGAGCCGCACCGCTGGCTTACAAACGGCCACCTTCAAACCATCGCTGGAAACTTTCTCCCGCGGCCCGCGTTTCGCGTGCCCACGGTAGCAGAAACCGTCGAAGTTGATCCTGCCGACGGCAGTTGCGTCCTTTGCCATTGCCATTGGCAGCCGGAGGAGGTGCGCGCGGATCGGCTCACTCTAGTCCTTGTACACGGCCTCGAAGGGTCGTCGGATTCCCGCTACATTCAGGGCATTGCAGTGCGCGCGTTTGCCGCGGGCATGAACGCCGTCCGGATGAATATGCGCAACTGCGGCGACACCGATACGCTCACACCAACGCTCTATCACTCTGGCCGCTCCGCCGACGTGGGCGCGGTGGTAGGTTATTTCACCCATCGCTTCGACCTCAAGCGCGTAGCGTTGGTTGGTTACTCGATGGGTGGGAACCTGGTTTTGAAGCAGGCGGGTGAGTGGGGCGCGCAGGCGCCGCTTGTGGCCGTGGCCGCTGTATGCCCGGTCATCGATCTCGCGCCGAGTGCCGACGCGCTGCACGAGCCGGCAAACCGCATTTATGAATACCATTTTCTGCGCGGATTGATGCGGCGGTTTCATCGCAAGGCCGCTCTTTTTCCCGGAATTTATAAGGATCGCGGCATTGGGCCCGTGCGCTCCATCCGAGAGTTCGATGAGAAGATTGTTGCCCGCTATTGCGGTTATCGCGATGCGGACGACTACTATTACAGGGCAGCGAGTGCCCGCGTCATCGATCGCATCGCTGTACCCGCATTTATTCTTTGCGCGAAGGACGATCCGTTCATCCGGCTCTTTCCCGGCACACGCGCGCAGATTCTGGCCAACCCCCACATCGCCTTTGTCGAGACACGACACGGCGGTCATTGTGCATTCCTAAGCCGGCGCTCCGCAGACGGCGTTCACTGGGCTGAGGCCGCCGTCGTCCGTTACCTTCAAGCTGCCGTCGAGGGTACGCTGAAGCCCTTCGAGTCGACAGAATCATTCGAATCACAGCTACAATAATGAGCGTGGGCGAGTAGCTCAATTGGATAGAGCACCGGCCTTCTAAGCCGGGGGTTGTGGGTTCGATTCCCGCCTCGCCTACCAGTTTATAATCAGTAAGTTACTGTACATTTGCAGTTTTCCGCGTTTCTCTCTGTGGGGGATTTTGGGGGGAGTCTCCTTCAATCTCGCCACTAGTAAGCAAATCCACCGCGCGGCGCTTGGCTTCGTTCCGGGCGTGAGAGTACCGCTCAAGCATCTTCCGACTCATCCAGCCCGAGAGGGCGGTCAGCGTTGAGTCTGCCACCTTTCCTTCCCCAAGCCTGGAGACGAACGTGTGACGGAGGTCGTGAAGGCGGCAATTGACTTTAGCGGCCTTCCGGCATGCGGTCCATGCCACCTTCCAGCTTCCAATTGGCCTTTGAGGGTCAAGGTTCCAAACCGCAACCGCGCCATTCTTAACGCCCTCTTCGCCGTCAAGCCCGTATCGCTCTGTGGGGAAGACAAAGTGGTCCAGAGAAGGGTTCTTGAATTGTGAGCGCCAGTCCACCAAGGCATCGAATGCATTTTGGTTGAGGGGAATCATGCGCCCTTCGCCGCCCAAGGTCTTGGAACGTCCAACGGTAACGTTGCGCTCGAGCAAACCCACTTGCCGCCATTGCAGCATCCGAAGCTCTGTAACGCGCATTCCAGTATTGAGTAGAAGCACGAGAGCGGGATAGAGAGAGCGGCTTCGAGTTTTCTTTGCCGCTGTGAGCAACCTCTGAGACTCATCCGCAGTGAGTGCGCGCCCGACCTCTTCCCGTTCGCGCAGAGGCCGGTAACGCTATAAGCAAGTATAGTGATTGCATTATCATCAGCAGCAACGGGCCTGTAGCTCAACGGTTAGAGCAGGGGACTCATAATCCCTTGGTTGGGGGTTCAAATCCCTCCGGGCCCACCATTCAATAAAAAGAAAGCAAAGGCTCTATAGGCCATCTGAGAATAACGCTCGGATGGCCTCTTTGCTTCTGGTGCATGTTTTGGTGCATGTTGATATAATCTGTGTGCTATGCACCAGGGGGATCGATGAAAAAGGATGAGAAGCCGGTCAGAGGCATCTTTGAGCGTCCACCCAAGTCCGGGGTTTTCTGGATTAACTACTATGTGAACGGCAAGCAGCATCGTGAGAAAGCTGGCCGGAAGTCCGATGCTATCGCCCTGTATCAGAAACGGAAAGCTGATGCACGGAGGAAGCTCAAGCTACCAGAACTGGTGCCAGGGAAGGTCATCACGTTTGCTCATCTGTCACAGATGGCAGTGAAGTACGCCGAGACCCACCTCAAGACAGTACCTCACTACAAAACCAAAGACTCGATACTTCGTGAGCCGTTCGGAGATCGGCCGGCGGACTCAATCACGCCCCAGGAGATCGATCAATTCCTTACTCGGCACTGCAAGACGCCAGCGACGGCGAATCGCTATCGTGCGTTCATCTCACTCTGCTATCGACTGGGCATGGAAAACGGGAAGGTGCAGAGCAACCCGGCGCGTCTCGTGCGGATGCGGACGGAGAACAATGCTCGGCTACGCTTCCTCACTCGTCAGGAGTACAAAAAGGTACGGGCAATCATTGCAAGGGACAATCCGGATCAAGTGCCAGCGTTCGTCGTCAGCATCTATACGGGGATGCGTTGGGGAGAGCAATTCTCGCTGACGTGGGAACAAGTTGATCTCAAGATGAAGATGATCCGGCTGACAACGACCAAGAACGGATCTGCACGCAATGTGCCACTCAACAGTGTGGCTCTGGATGCGCTGAAAGCACAGCAAGCGAAGGTGCCACACACGCCGGGAGATGCTGTGTTCCCACGCCCAGGCCCTAGGTCTGATTGCCGCTGGTGGTTTATCCCGGCACTCGTGGAAGCGAAGATCGCCGACTACACGTGGCACAACAACCGGCACACGTTCTGCTCGTGGCTGGCAATTGCGGGAGTATCAACGAAAGAGATTCAAGTCCTGGCCGGTCACAAGACCATCACGATGGCTGCCCGTTATGCACACTTGTCGCCAGAAGCTACAGCGGCGGCGTCAGAACGGCTGGTGATGTAATCGTAATGAATATGACTTTTTCAATTACTGGCGCGTCAGCTTTCAGGAATCTGGATAATGTCGTGGTGGGGGGTGCCATAAGCTGATGAAAACAAAAACCGGCCAGAACGGCACCTCAATTGCTAAAACCCTAGAACCCATCTCATAAATGTCTGAGCAGCATGAGCAGGCACGCGAGTTGAACGAAGCCGAGGAAGTTTTCGATGTGATATTCCCATCGGGTGACCAGGCGGCGGTAGTTCTGCATCCAGGCAAAGAGCCGTTCGACCTTCCAGCGA